>Ga0213841_1000152_pt1 | contig 152451 bp, 126 predicted proteins | sample SWPATP23_FD_160125 | JGI IMG/M metagenome (GOLD analysis project Ga0213841, IMG submission 160125) | Coastal seawater microbial communities from Marineland, Florida, United States - SWPA TP2 #3 | ecosystem: Environmental > Aquatic > Marine > Coastal | place: USA: Florida | collected 2016-08-14
AGGCGGATAAATGAATTTTTTGTTCAAAGTCTCCAGCTAGATGCTTTTACCCTTCAGCTAGAATATGAGTGACTGATTGTTAAATGACCAATCTTGGAGATTTTGAACTCCGAAACTTGAGTTATAAGAAACGCTGGTACAATAACGAACCTTTCCAATACGTACAGGCAAGTAGAGCTGGGTTTCACCCGCAGCGGTGTCCAAGGCTGCGGTCAAGGACTGAAAACAGGCGTCCAATACCGTCGGATGCAGGTAGTGAACATGGCCGCCGGGGAGCGTTGAATTGGGAATCTCAATGTTTGCCAGTACTTGACCACAGGTGCGCCACAGACGTTGAATCCCCCGAAAAGACGGGCCATATTGCAACCCTCTACACCACAGCTGCTTATAAAGGTCTTCAACATCGACGGACTCGTTGCAATGTTCGCGCAGTGCGCCTAAATCTGGACTATAGGCCTGGGCAAAGACAACCGCCGACAATTCGCCACTGGCGTGCTTCACCCATTGGGAGTCTTTTTCACAATGCTTGCTTAAAATAACAAATTCACGTTTCTGTTCATCGTAAGTGAATCGCAACAGGGTTTCATTTCTCTCTTCCAGTACCAACGCTTTTTGAAAATTCAAGTTTTTAAGAATCAGTTCTTTTTGATCACACACTTCTCTATGTACTGCCAGACCTGCCTCTACATACGCTGATCCAAGAAAAGCCACAGCCCCGTCTACACAATGATCTTTTAAGTAATTGAAAACATTGCTATTCAAGCAACACTCCCAGTCAGGCGTCGAGACTGAAAGGCGATCTGCTGTGAACACATTTTGGGGAAAGTCAAATCGAGCGGTGCGCTGCTTACCGGAACCGGTATTATGGATTAATCGATACCACACAGAGAAGAAATATGGGAGCCAAATGTCACCGACTGTATTGAAGAGCTTTATAAGCAGCTGTGGTATAGGAAATGTGCTGCAGACCAACCGAAGACTGTTCTTGAGCCAGGTTTCGGTTAACACTTTTTCACATGCATATCCAACTTCTCATAACTCGCCGTCAATGGCTGCGGCCCTATTGCGCCGTACACCTTTTGAACAGAAATCCACAGGTCGCCTAGATTTGTATGAGGCCTCGGCATCGGTTTTGATACCGGGAAAAGAGACTTATTTATATCATAAAGGAATAATCTGCTGTACATTTAATAGCCAACCATATTAAAACAGATCAGATAATGGCTAGAAGCACTTGACCAATTTGAGTTTGTCACGCCTATAATGGGCGTAGAGGCTAGCGTCAAGAGTAGGTCGGGGTCTTAAGCGATCATGAGAAAAACCAGTGACTTAATCTGGCAGGATAAGCAGCACCAAGTGTTATTTGAACTGATCGATCAGCTCAAATTGGAAAATGTCAGCTCCGAGATCTTTACACGATTGACCGAGTATGCCGAAAGCCACTTTTCACTGGAAGAAGAGTATATGGTCAAACTAAAATATCCCGGCGTTAAGGAGCATATTGAGGCACACAATAAGTTTCGCAAAGAACTTAACGATATGATTACCCATCAGCACGTCTACGATGAGACGTTGCGACAATCGCTCTCCCTTTTTCTGACCGAATGGTTGAAGCTCCATGTATTTGGTATCGACAAGAAGCTGGAGCAGTTTATCTGGGAATCCGAGTTTAAATAGTGGGAGTAACCTCATTGTAGGTCGGATTTTAATCCGACAAAGGGCTCGTTCGGAGGTTTTTGTCGGACTAAAGTCCGACCTACAGGGGCGCGACAGGCCCCGCGAGACATCCACGAGGCCAGGAATAGACGGTAAATCAGAATTCGTAACGCCCCTCTATACCAAAAGTCATCGGTCGGGCGAGAAAGCCGATATCGTTACCAAACAGGCCGGTGTAAGATACGTCGTTGAAGTCGGCGTAGTACTCCTCGTCCGTCAGGTTGCGCCCCCACAGCGTTACCGACCAGTCATCCGCCTGAGCCGTCAAACGTACATTTACCAGCGCAAAGGGATCTTGTGACTCGAGGTTGTCCGGGTGCCAATACTTACGGCCACGCTGCTCAATGTCGGTCCGGATCACACCGTCAATACCGTCAGCCAGTGGGAACTCGTAATGAAACCCAAGGTTAGCGGTGTATTTGGTCGTCTTCGGTGTGTGGTTGCCCTCCTGATCGGGGAACTGATCAAACTCTTTGATATCGCTATCCGTGATGCCAATCCCACCGAACAGGCGGAGACCTTCGCTCAACAGGGCGTGAAACGCCAGTTCCGCACCGAGGATTGCCACTTTATCGATGTTATCGATCACCTGTGCGCCACCGCGATCCAGGTCGACGAAGAAGAACTGGAAGTCTTTGCTCTGAGAGCGATAGATCGCACCGTTGAGAATCATGCGATTGTTAAACAGCTCATTTTTAAAGCCCAGCTCGTAATTCGTGAGAAACTCATCCTGGAACAGGCTACCGTCTGCATTGAAGCCCCCGGAACGGAATCCAGTGCTGGCGGTGGCATAGAGCATCTTGCCCTCGTCTATCTGATGGGTAATAGTCAACTTGGGCTGCCAGGCGTCAAACGCTTCGCTCAGGCCCGACGATACCTGGTCGCGCTCATCCCTGTCATAGCGCAGGGATAAGGAGAGTTCCGTCGCGTCCCCGATATCGTATTCCGCCTGACCAAATACCGCCCAGGCCGTATTTTCGTTATCGTCGATAGCATCCACAAATACAATGGTATCGTTTAAGGCACCGCCAGTGAGGATAGAGGTCAGGATCGGAAAGGAGTGAGCCAAGGTGTTTAACGTGCGATTGGTATCCTGGTGAAAGGCGCCGACAATCCAGCGAAAACGATCTTTATCCAGAGAGATAAAACGCAGTTCGTGGCTGGTCATCTCCACATCGAGAATCTGTGACTGGTCCGCTAAGCTCGTCGCCGTAAAATCCAGATCCCCGTAATAGTCCTCTTCCAGATCGGTATAACCGAATATATAGCTCAAGGTGCCAGCCTTATCACTCCAGTTCACCTTCAGGCTGAAGTCATCGATTCTACGCTGACTCTCACCGAGAATATCCGAGGTAGGCTCAGCCACTTTGTTACTGTTTTCCGCGGGGTCACCGGTTCCCGCTGTACCGGCCAGAGCGGTATCTGAAATGGCGCCACCGTCCAGGTCGGAGTAGGCATAACGCAGGTCCAGGGTCAAGTTGTCAGAGGCGTTCCACCACAGCTTGGCCCGCAGATCCGTGGCAGTGAGGTTATCCACTGCTTCATTAAGCGTCTTGTTGTCAATCAGGCCGTCTCTATCCTTGTAACTGCCCGAGAGTCGCAAAAACAGCTCTTCCTCCACCAGCGGTAGACTGATACCGCCATTAACCTTGCTTGAATCGCCATTGCCAATGCCGCCACTGATAAAGCCTTCCATCTCATCGCCGGGCTGCTTACTGACGATATTGACAGCACCGCCAATGGCATTGCGTCCGTACAGCGCCCCCTGGGGCCCGCGTAACACTTCAATGCGCTCGATATCAAACAGCTCCTGTTTGAACTGCTTCTGATTGCCCTGGGGCACACCGTCGATGACGATTGCCACTGGCGAATCGGCGTTGTTGATCTGGGCAACTCCGCGGATGGTGACGAAGGTATTGCCGACGGTAAAGGAGTCATCCAGCGTGACATTCGGGGTCAAATTGATGAAATCCTGGGTATTTTCAACCCCCGCCGACTGGATGTCCGTGGCGGTAAAGGCGCTTACCGAAACCGGCACCTCCTGCAGGTTCTCACTGCGGGCTTCAGCGGTCACCACTATCTCCTCCAGGGTCAAGCTGGCGTCATCTGCGAGTACCGATGGCGCCAGCGAAACGCCGAGGCCGGTTGCCACCAGGGTATGCATCGCTTTGGTTATGGGACGTTTAGTGATTTGCATAGTGCTCTCCTCGCTATCATAAAAGCATATAGAACACCGTTAGAAAAGGCCTATTGCGCTATAAACTCCTCTTATTACCTCAGTTCAGGCCCTATGAGCCATATTGACGCCACTAAATTCACTCCACCCAATAAAAAAACCGGCCACTGAGGGCCGGTGCAAAGTTGCAACTGACAAATCATTGCCAGCGGCTGGCAGTGTATGGGGAGATTACTCTGCCCAAATCTCTTCGTCTGTAGGTACCACCTTATCTTCCACGGTATAACCAATACGCTGGGTATTGATCATATGTTTGTAGTTAAAGTTCTCTGAGATGGAGTTGTTGCCCCAGGAGCCGCAACCCAAGGTGCCGGTGGGCACAAAGCCGTTTTTCAGTGAACCGCCTACCGATAATGAGCCGGGTTCGTTAATCGCTACACGGCTGACCGGCAACGCCAGGCCGATTTTCTGGATAGTCGCGTCATTGTTGGAGTGGATGGCGCAGGTGTGACCTTTACCACGCACCTCCAGGTTGGCACGGGCAATGGCAATGGCTTCATCCAGATCGTCATATTCAAACGCTGCCAATACCGGGCACATTTTTTCACTGCGCAGGGGGTCATCCGCCTGGCCGTTGGATTTTAGCAGGATGACGCGGGTGCCTTCCGGCACCTCGACACCGGCCTGGGCCGCCACGGTTTGCACGCTTTGGCCTACCACCTCCTTGGCGGTGTAGCCGTCTTCAAACAGGACCGCGCGAAATTTGTCCACCTCGGCCTGGTCTTCCACGTAGTAGGCACCCTGCTCTTTAAAAGCGTTGATCACGGCGTCGAACTGATCCCGCGGCGCGATAATGCTCTGGTCTCCGGAGCAGATAATACCGTAGTCAAAGGCGCGCCCGGTAATCACCTTGTTAGCGGCATCCATAAAGTTGATGTCGCGATCGAGAATGGTCTGCACGTTACCGGCACCTACGCCAAAGGAGGGTTTGCCACTGCTGTAAGCAGCATTCACCATGGCCGGGCCGCCTGTGGCTACCAGCACATCCACGGACGCCATCAGCTGGTTGGTAAGCGCAATGGACGGCTCCTGGATACACTGTACCAGGTTGCCGGGCCCGCCCAGCTCCTTGATTTTGGCATCGATCAAAGCCACGGTCTTGGCGGTAGTATGTTTGGCGCGGGGGTGCGGCGCCACAATCAGGCTGTTGCCGCCTTTGATGGCAAACATGGCGTTGCACATCACCGTCATCACGGGGCTGGTGGTCGGCGTCACAGCACCCACCACACCCACCGGTTTGGCGATGGTGATCATGCCCTCGCTGTTTTTCGGTTCGATAATACCCACCGACTTTTTGTCTTTGAGGTAATTCCAGACATTGCGGGACTTACCCTGGTTTTTCAGGGTCTTGTCTTTGACATTGCCCATGCCGGTTTCTTCATAGGTGTCGATGGCCAGCTCTTCGGCGCGGTCGAACACCAGCTTGCCCACGGCGCGCACCAGCTTGTCGATCTGGGCTTGGGAAAAGCCTTCGATAGCTTGCTGGGCGATACGGGCTTTTTGCAGCATCTGTTCAAAATTGTCGCTCATCGTTCTCTCCATTATCTCTTGGGGCATTACGGGCAAATTTGCGGAATCACATCGCGCAGCACACTGACGATGGTATCGATTTCCGGTTTTTCGATAATCAGCGGCGGCGACATACAGATGGCGTCGCCTATGCCGCGCACCATCACCCCTTTTTCCCAGGCCAGGGGCAGGGCTTTGGCACCGACAGTGCCGGCCTCTCCAGCGGGTGCCCGCAACTCCACCGCGCCCACCAAACCGTAGTTACGCACGTCGATCACCTGAGGCAGATCCGCCAGGCTGTGCAACGCCTCCTGCCAGTAGCGACCGATGTCGCCATCGGTTTTGGCGCGGGTCAGCAGACCGTCGCGCTCATAGATATCCAGGGTCGCCATACCGGCGGCACAGGCCACCGGGTGACAGGAATAGGTATAACCGTGGTAGAACTCCACCGGGCCCTGGGCCTGTTCCATACAGGTGTTGTAGATCTTGTCGCTGACAAACACCGCAGACAGGGGCACGGTGGCGTTGGTAATGCCCTTGGCAGAGGTGATCAGGTCCGGAGTTACGGCAAACTCGGTGGCCGCAAAGGCCTCGCCGGTGCGGCCCCAACCGGTAATCACCTCATCGAAGATCAGCAGTATATTGTGCTGATCGCAGATCTCCCGCAGGCGCTGCAGATACCCTTTGGGGGGCAAAATCACCCCGCCGGCACCGGCAATGGGTTCCACAATCACGGCGGCAATGGTGTCGGCACCGTGGAACTGGATCAGTTCCTCCAGCTCTTCCGCCCACTCCAGACCGTTCTCCGGCAGACCTTTGCTAAAGGCGTTGCGCACGATATCCAGGGTGTGACGCAGGTGGTCCACCATCAGCCACTGGCCAAAGTTTTTAAAGTTGGGCGTTAAACCACCGACGGAGATGCCGCCAAAGTTAACGCCGTGGTAGCCTTTTTGGCGACCGATAAAGCGTTTTTTCTCCCCCTTGCCCTGCACATTCCAATACTGCAGCGCCAGCTTGAGGGCGGTTTCCACCGCTTCGGAGCCGGAGTTGCCGAAGAACACATGGTTAATACCGTCAGGGGTGTGTTTCACAAGTCGCTCGGCGTACTCAAAGCCGATCTCGTGACCAAAGTTAAAAATGGAAGAAAAATCCAGTGTGCGCAGCTGCTGGTTCACGGCATCGGCAATTTCCGTGCGGCAATGACCGGCATTGGTACACCAGAGACCAGCGGTGGCATCAATCACCTGGCGGCCGTCTTTGCTGGTCAGCATTACCCCTTCCGCTGAAGCCACGATCCGGGGATCGGCCTTAAAAGCGCGATTGGCGGTAAAGGGCATCCAGAAGGCGTCGGTATTGAGAGAGTTTTGAGTCATGGTTAGGTTTCCGGTGCTACAGATCGTCGTTTTTCCCTATTCTCGCGCCCTCCAAAGTTTTCGAATATTACTATTACTCAATTATTAAATTGAAAATATCAAACTAAACACACTAAACTCAATAAACCATTAAAAATCAAGTGGTTACAAATAATATTTTTTATTCCTACTATTGTGGTGGTCAATTTATCCGACACAGTGGTATAAATTAGTTATAGTTTCCAATATTAATATGCCCGGTTAGTAAACCTTGATCTGACAGCAAGTATCGACCCTATGAAACATCCCCAAACCGGCCTCACCGGCCAATTGAGTGATATCGACTTTCGCCTCCTGCGTATCTTTAAAGCCGTGGTGGAATGTGGCGGTTACAGCGCGGCCGAAGTGGTGCTCAATATCAACCGTTCCACCATCAGCATCCATATGTCGGACCTGGAAACCCGCCTGGGCATGGTGCTGTGCAACCGTGGGCGCGGCCGCTCCAGTTTTTCGCTCACCCATCAGGGCGAAGAGGTCTACGGTGCCATTTGTGAACTGCTCAATCATGTGGAACAGTTTCGCAACCGCGTCAACGCCATCCAGTCACAGCTGACTGGCAAGCTTCGCATTGCGCTGCCCGATGATCTGCTGGAGATCCCCCAGATCGACTTGGCCCCGGTTATCAGTCAATTCCGTGAGCAGGCTCCCAACGTCAATCTGGAGGTGGTGGCCCACTCCCCCAGCGAAGTGGATCTGGATATCTTGAATGGTCAGGCTGACCTGGGCATCAATGTCATATCACTAAAGCGCCCGGGGCTGGAATACCTGCCCATCTACCAACACCAAACCAGCCTCTATTGCGGCGATCGTCATCCCCTGTTCGCGGTACGCCCCGAGCAACTCACCCTCGAACAAGTTATTCAATACGACCTGGTCGGCAGCAGTTACACCCTCAGCCCGGAAGTGGTACAGCGTTATAACCTGTTTACCTCCAAGGCGGTGGCCAACCATATGTCGGGGCGCACGCTGATGATTTTGTCCGGGACCTATGTGGGTTTCTTGCCGGATTACTACGCACAAAAGTGGGTGGATGCGGGACGATTAAAAAAGTTGGATCTTAAAGAACTTAATTACTCCGTGGATAATGCGGTGATGTATCGCAAAGGGGAAGAGAAGAATGTGTTGATTAAGTTGTTTTTGGAGACTTTGACCCACAAGCGGTAAGTCAGCACCGAATTTCTAGCAAAATGTTGACATTATCTTATAGGCCATTTAACAGCGTAGGGTGGATTTACCCAAAAAACGGGCACAAGAGCGTTAGCGTAATCCACCAAGACAATGGTACAAGCTCGACGGTTTTTTAGGTAAATCCACCCTACACACGCTCCTATATTAAATTTTAACGCCTACCGATTAATCATCTCCCTGATCAGTCCCTAATAGGTAAACTCCACATCATCATATATGCGAATACCACAAATGCGGCCGTCACGAGAGCGTTCATACACTGCCAGCCCTGCTTCCCATCGGTCTGCCGGACGATCCCGTCCGTCCCAGCCAGTTACCGTAAACTCCATCACCACGGTTCGGCCATCGTCGGTAACTGTGTCGTCACGTATCATTGGTGCACCGTTGGCGAACAGGCCCTTGAAGTATTCAACCACACTGTTTCTGCCCCAGTGAGTGTAGGGTATGCCGCTGGCTTCACGGAAGTAGATATCGGCTTCAAAAGACTCGCGAATCCTTTCCAGATCACCGGCAAACAGTGACTGTACATAGGTCAGAACGGCGCCTTCAAACGGTGCGTTGCCGGGTTGTGGCTCGGTGTAGAGGTTACGTCTTACACTGTGTTTTTTATTAAACGGCCAACTGGTGTAGTAAACATGCACTTTGAGCGTATCGGTCTCGGCATCCTTGGCTACAACGATAGCCACTGGCAGCTCCCATTTTTCACCGCCATTGTTGAGATGCAGAATTTCCTCGGAAATGACCCTATGGTCAGTAACCGTCGTTCTTAAGTGCTCAACACGGGGAGACATGCTGGCGATAAAATCCTGAAAACCGGCGACAAAATTGCGTATTTGCGCCTCGCCCTCGTTACCGGGAAAACGGGGGTCTTCCACAACACCGTCTTTACCTACCAAGTCCACCATAGTGTCTGCATTCCCTTCCACAAGGGTAAACAGATAGCTCTCCGCCACGTGCGTTAATCGTTCTCTACTCACCTTCAGCTCCTCCTAAGGAATAAAACAGGCTTGGCCTATTATCATTACCTATAAATGGGGTGATCTAATTGCCTCAAGCGGCAGCTATTTTTGCTTTCCACAGCTAATTCGAATTTATTAGAAAACGTTTTATAACCATAGGTTATAAGCCAACCTGTAGTTCCGCCAGATAAATCTTTATTCCCTCTGGGACAAGCTTGGAAATTCGGCGCTTGGTATAAAAGGAAGATACAAAAAAACATCCCCTTCGCAGAAACAACACAATGTAGAAATACAGGAGAGAGCGATAATGCGAAACACGGCAAAATGTATCGGCAAAGCGGCTTTGGCAACGATGATAGGAGCCGCACTGTCACCGATAACCGTTGGAGGAGAGTTTACCCTAGAGGAGATAATAGTTACGGCTCAAAAAAGGCCACAAACCCTACAGGATGTGCCGCTATCGGTCTCTGCCGTAGACGGTGAATTTGTCGCCGACGCGGCCATTACCGAGATTGCCGGTTTGGGTGAATTTGTACCCAATTTACAAACGTCCGCCTCCCCTTTTAACAGTATCATCACTATCCGCGGTCTGGGTTCCGGGGGGGCCAATCGGGCCTTCGAACAGTCGGTCGCCATGTTTATCGACGGTACCTATGCCGGGCGGAGTAATCAGTTCCTGACGCCGTTTTTTGATGTGGAACGTATTGAAATTGTACGCGGCCCACAGGGCGTTTTATTTGGTAAAAATGCCATTGCCGGTGGCATTAGCGTGGTTTCGGCTAAACCCACCGATGACTTTGAGGCCAACGTTAAAGCCTCTTATGAGCTCGAAAATGATGGCCATGCCATGGAAACCGTTATTTCCGGGCCCCTTAGCGACACGCTAAGAGGTCGTTTGGCGGCAAAAGCGGCTCGCGAGGGTGGCTATCTTGAGAGCACCACCACCGGAGATGACGATGGTGAGATCGATTCCTATGTCGTTCGCGGCATTTTGGATTGGGATGTTACTGACGATCTGCAACTTAGTTTAAAACTGGAAAATGCCCGGCGCGATCAGGAGGGCAACCTGTTCCAAATCAGTGAGATACCCGCTACCGGTGCGACATCCTCCTTGTTTGCCTTGGTTGGAGGGGACACCACCGAGCGCCTGGATGATAAGCGCTCCGCCGACTCGAATGAGTTTACCAATATCGAAACGGATAACCTGGCCTTAAATGTAGAATATGCCACAGATGCCGGTGTGCTTACCTGGGTTAGCAGCTACTCCGGTTATGATTACGAGCAGCTTCTGGATGCCGACATGTCCAGTTTGGCATTTGCGGTCCTGCCTGCCATGGAGGAATTTGAACAGTTTTCACACGAAATTCGCTTCACATCTGAACTGGGAAATACCATCGACTATATCGTCGGCGCCAATTACCTCGACCAGGAAATCAACTTGGGACACGGTTTTGACTTCAACTTTCCGACGTTAAATCCCCTCTTGCTTGCCGGTGGCGCCACGACCCTGCCTCCTTTTGGGGTATCCCCCAGGTGGCGGTACGACCAAGACACCAGTAGCTGGTCTGTATTTGGCGAAGTGACTTGGAACATTAAGGACAACTTGCGAGTCGCACTAGGCCTGCGCTATACCGAAGAAAAAAAGGAGGCCTCCCTGGCATCAACCGTCAGTGCACTGGGAGCACCTATTGCCGACGACCCTGTTGCCCGCGCCGTTCTGGCCGCTAGCCCCTTGGGCTGGACACCAGCGCCACTGCTCGAAGATAAAAAGGATGAAGAGAGCCTGGACCCCTCGCTTAAATTGCAATGGGAATTAAATGCCGATACACAGGTTTACGCCACCGTATCAAAGGCAACCAAGGCGGGTGGTTTTGACTCCCATAATTCAAACGGGATTCTCAGTGATTTCTCCTTTGAAGAAGAGGAAGTAAAATCCGTAGAAGTAGGATCGAAGATGCAATTGGCCAATGGTGCGGCACAGTTGAATCTAGCCATCTTCCACACGGAATTCAGCGATTTGCAGGTTTCCAGCTTTGACGGTGCTATATTCACTATCCGCAACGCTGCCGAGGCAACCATCGAGGGCTTCGAAGTCGATGGTCGTTGGCGTTTAACCGAAGGATTAACCATCGGAGGCGCTCTGGCCTATTTGGATACAGAGTATGACGATTTCCCCGGCTTCGCCTGCACAACCACTCCGATTGGCGTTCCCAGCAGCTGCGACCCTGCCACCAACAATGGTGAAGGTACAGAGCTGGTGTTTGCACCGCAATGGAGTGGCAATATCTGGGCGGAATACAAGCGCCCTGTTTTCGGCGGTTGGGAGTTGAGTAGTCGTTTGGGTGCAAACTACTCCGACGATGTTGCTATGGCACAGGATATCGATCCGCTCGATACACAAGAAGCCTACTGGAAGCTCAACGCCCGAGTGGGTCTCACTACCGCCGATGAAACCTGGTCGATGGCACTATCGGTGAAAAACCTGACGGACAAACAAACCAAAACCTTCAGTGCCGATGAATTGGTTTTTAACGGCATGCACTTTGCGAGTACTGCAGTGGGTAGGCAGGTATTTATGGAAGTGAGTCGCCAATTTTAAGTCCCCTCTCACTAATCCTCTAGGCATTGGCGGCACCTCGTGTGCCGCTTTTTTTATGAAATAACAATGCAACACCCTCATTACAAAGAGATCTATCACTCTTCTCAATACATTGCATGCCTACCCGTATTAACTACACTGAATTTAACCCGTCAGAATTAATTAACAACAATACGTTACATTTAAAAGCAGTTTTAATGCCTAATAACACAACAAAACTACCTGACATTTACCAATCAGTCCGTCAACGCACCGAAAATATCTGTGCGCCACTTGCCATCGAAGATTACATTATCCAACCGATTGTGGAGGTCAGCCCGCCAAAATGGCATCTGGCTCACACCACCTGGTTTTTTGAAACCTTCCTTTTGAAGGCGTTTTGTCGGGATTACAAGGATTTTCACCCCCAATATGCAGAGCTATTTAACTCTTACTACTACACCCTGGGGGATATGCACCCGCGCCCTGAACGTGGAGATCTGTCACGACCAACAGTAGAAGAGATCTATCACTATCGACGTGTGATCGATCAACAAATGCTGCGGCTATTAAACGACATCAACAAGACTACCGACCCTCAGTTAGTGGATAGAGTTGTACTGGGCTTGCAACATGAACAGCAGCATCAGGAGTTACTCCTAACCGATATCAAGTATATTCTCGGTAAAAATCCCCTGCGGCCGGCCTACCAAACGCTGCCCATACCACCGCAGGTCAAGCAGGTGACCCCCGAATGGATAGAGATAGAGGGTGGTATTTACGGGATCGGTTTCGATGGTAGCGGGTTTGCCTTTGACAATGAAGGCCCTCGACACGATCAACTACTCTCTCCCTTTAGCATCTGCAGCCACTTAGTCACCAACGGCGACTATATGGCCTTTCTGGACGATGATGGCTACCAGCGTGTCGAACTCTGGTTGTCTGACGCCTGGAGACTCCTGCAAGAATCGGCACGAATAAAAGATTGGCAGGCTCCGCTTTACTGGGAAAAGGTTGACGGTCAATGGTGGCATATGACCCTGGGAGGGATGCGTAAGGTAGACCCAAACGCACCTGTAAGCCACCTCAGTTACTTCGAAGCCGATGCCTATGCACGCTGGACCGGAAAACGTTTACCGACGGAAGCAGAATGGGAGGTCTTTGCTCAGCAACGGCCCATTATCGGAAATTTTTACGAACAGGGCTGGCTAACACCCATCGCCTCCAACAGCCCACAAATCTACGGCGATGTCTGGGAGTGGACCCAAAGCCCCTATAGCGCCTATCCAGGCTACCGGGCACTGGACGGCGCCCTCGGTGAATACAACGGCAAATTTATGTGCAACCAGATGGTGTTACGGGGGGGCTCCTGTGCCACTCCTTTTGACCATATTCGTCCCAGCTACCGCAATTTCTTCTACCCACAGGATCGCTGGCAATTTACCGGCCTACGGCTAGCGGAGAGCCTTACGTGACTACTGATACCCCCAGCAACCTGCTTTTTTGCGACTATCATCCCACGCCAACAGATTTCCTCGCCGAGGTCCGTTCAGGGCTCAACCTGAAAAACAAACAGATATCACCCAAGTTTTTTTATGACCATCGCGGCTCTCAACTATTTGAAGCAATCTGTGAACAACCGGAGTACTACCAAACCCGTACAGAAATCGAGATTTTAAGACACAACAAGGCGGAAATTGCTGAGTTGATCGGACCAGACTGCCTGTTAATCGAACCTGGCAGCGGAAATAGCCAGAAAGTCCGCATTCTATTAGATGCCCTAAACCCCAAAACCTATATTCCTATCGACATTTCTAAACAGCACCTGGAACAGACCGCACATACGTTGGCCGGCGAATATCCCTGGCTGACAATATTTTCCCTGTGCGCGGATTTCACTACGCCTTTGGCACTGCCCAAGGCGCTGTCTCGAGAAAAGGCAACACGGCGAGTTGTCTTTTTCCCGGGCTCCAGTATCGGCAACTTTGAGCCTCGTCAGGCCGTCCTTTTTATGCGAGGCCTAGCCCAACTGTTGGGCTCTGGCGGTGGGTTATTGATTGGTGTGGATCTGGAAAAAGACCACGATCGATTAAACGCGGCATATAGTGACAAGAAGGGCGTGACGGCTGAATTCAACCTCAATTTATTGCGGCGCATTAACCGTGAATTGAAAGGCGATTTTGATCTTTGTCAATTTCAACACTGTGCTTTTTATAATGGCTCAGAGCAGAGAATTGAGATGCATTTGCAGAGCCGTATAAAGCAAACGGTTGCTATTGATTCCCACCGTTTTGATTTTAACCAGGGTGAGCGAATACATACGGAAAACTCTTATAAATATTCGGTGGAATCGTTTCAGGGGTATGCTGCTGAAGCGGGGTTTTCGGCGGTAAGATCTTGGACGGATCCAGATAGGTTATTTAGCGTTCATTATTTCAAAGTAAACTAGATCTACTTCGTCACGCTTAATTTGATTTGTGTGTAGGGTGGATTAGCATAGCGTAATCCACCAAGAAACGTGCCGATAGCTGACCAATTGGTGGATTACGCTACGCTAATCCACCCTACACCGGCAACCTGTTTATTTGCGACTACACGCTCAATTCCACTTCCGGATCTTCTGTAACCGCGTTACGCATGGAAAGCTTCGTTTGCGAAGCGGGTTCATTTTCTCTAGCCCCTTCTTCAGCCTGCTGTTTAAACACAAAATACGCAATAGCCGGCAACAATGTTTTAGCACCAATCATGTTCCAAAGGAACATAAAAACAAGCAATATCCCCATATCTATCTGAAACTTTAGCGGCGAAAACAGCCATGTTGCCACTCCAGCCGAAAGCGTAAAGCCGGTAAACAACACTGCCTTACCCGCCGATAACATCGTGTTCCGATAGGCCTCTTTCAGCGGCAGTCCCAGCTTCAGATAGTGCTCCATTCGACTGTAGATATAGATGCCATAATCCACACCGATACCCACACCGAGGGCGATAACCGGCAGGGTAGATACTTTCACACCAATCCCCATCTGTGCCATAACCGCTTCGCACAGCATAGAGGTAATTGTGAGAGGTACCATAATGCACACCACCGACTGAAAATTGCGGAAGGTGAGGAACACCATCAAGGTCACCACCCCATAGACCAGCACCAGCATCACTAGCTGGGCATCGGCAATCACTTCATTAGTAGCAGCCTCGATACCGGCATTACCTGCGGCCAGTAAATACTCGGCACCTTCAACCTGAAACTGCTCCATATAGCGCTGGGCTGCCTCGGTAACCCGTGTCAAGGTTTCCGACTTGTGGTCATCCAGGGCAATATAGATAAAATCCAGATGACAGTTATCGTAGTTAAAGAAAACGCCATCGGGCAGATTACGGATAGTGGCGTCCAGTGCTGCCTGGTCGCGGTAAAGGGTAGACCACTTGATATTACCCTCATTCAACAACGCCGCCATACGTTTGGAGCCATTGGCTACGGATTGGACGGACTGCACCCCAGGCACTGAGGACATGGAATCCTGAAAACGGTTAATGGACTCCACCACACGATAGCTGGTACACTGCTCCGCCTCGGTTTCTACCATAACCACCAGTACATCAGAGCCACTTGAGTAGTTTTCGACCACATAGGCCACATCCTGGTTGTAGATGGAATCCGGGTGGAATTCCGGTGTACCCTTGTCCAGGTCACCCACCTTCAAATCCATGCGGCCGTAGATCGCAACTGCCATAAGCACTACCGAAAAGATAACCATGGCCCTCGCCCAATTGGGCCGGGTAAACTTGGTGAAGAATTCGGAAAAAACACCATGATTTTGCTGGCGTCGATTAGCGTGCAAGATCCCGCTTTGGGTAATACCGGTATAAGACATAATCAAGGGCAGCAATATCAACTTGGAGAACACCAGAGAGGCTATCCCCACGGTCGCCGCGATTGCCATCTCCTGGATAATCTGCACCGGAATAATGTAGATGGTAAAGAAACCAAAGCCGTCACTGACCAAAGCTGTCAAACCCGGTGCAAATACCGCGCGAAAAGATTCCTTAGCCGCTTCCAATTTATTAGCACCCTTGCCCGAGGCGATGGCCATATAATTGACGTTTTGCACGGCGTGACTGACCCCGATAGCAAAAATCAGGAAAGGTACCAGAATCGAAAAGGGATCCAGACCAAAGCCCAGTAACTGCAAGATACCTAACTGCCAGACAATCGCCAGTAACGCGCAGCACAACGGCGGAATGGTCGCCCTGATACAGTGAGTGTAAAGATAAAGCAGCACCAGGGTCAGTACCACGGCTATCGCGAAGAATATGCCGACGACGCCAATGGCATCGATCATATTGCCAACCACTTTGGCAAAACCCACAATATGCAGCTTGACTTCACCGGTGCCGTTATATTTACTGCGAATGATTTCCAACTGCTCGGAGAAATCGGCATAGTCCAGGGGCTCGCTGGTCTCTGGATTGATATCCAACAGCGGCACATAGATCACACTGGAGCTAAAGTCGTTAGCCACCAGATTGCCCACCTCCCCAGAGCGCAGGGTGTTTTGACGCACTTTTTCGATCGCAGCCTCAGTGCCGTCATAACCGTCACCAATCACGACACCACCGTCAAAGCCTTCTTCTGTCACAGCTTGCCAGACCACATTTTTTGTCCACAATGACTTAAGGCCGGCGCGATCAACACCCGGAAGATAGAACACCTCTTCGTTAATTTCCTGCAACAGTGCAAGATAGTCGCGATTGAAGATACTACCCTGGCTCGATTCCACCACAATGCGTACCACATTGGGGCTGGGCAGATATGCTTTGTGTTTATTGTAATTATGTATATAGGGGTGATCCTCAGGGATCATCTTTTGAAAGCCTGCCTCAGGACGAATTTGCAGGGCGTGATAACCCAGAAAAATACTCGCGACCGTTATTAGCAACAACCAAAAAATCCGGTAATTAAACACCATCGATTCGGTAAAACCCTCCACTTTATCGTGAAGCATCGAATGCTCGTTCGGAGCCTCGTCGCTGTTTTTATGTCTGGAATAAATCATACGCCTTCTCCCGTGTATTTCTCATTTTGATGAGCAATTGCGGAGTCAGCAGTACTCACTCCTATTTGCGGGAATTTTTCTTTGTTGAATTCACTATCCTTTGAGAGATAAGTGACAGATAGTGCTTCACCATTGGTAGATAGGCGTAGAACACCCACTTCACCAACAGCGATCATTAGACGGTCGTCGACAACCGCTACTGACGACAAATTGACTCGATTACCTCTGGAGAGATAACGGTAGTCGGTGTTATCGGGTCGCAACTCCACGATGATGCCCGCCAACCCAACCATTACCGCCCTATTTCCAGAGCTGTCCAAACCCAGCAGAGAGGGTCCCTGCGGCAGCGCCTGGGGTTGCCAACTCCGTCCACGGTCATCGGAGTAGAAGCTGTTGCTCCGCAGACCGACGATAAAAGCACCGTTCGGATCAAGGCCGCGTCGCACACTAAACAGTGTGCCTTCATACCCCAGATTAACGACTTCCCAACTATCGCCTGCGTCCTCCGAACGCTGTGCCAAACCAAATTCACCGACGACCATCAATGTACCGTCGTCCCAGCCTTGGATACTGTAAAGATGCAATCGCTCCGGGTTATTAATCTGCAAGGAGATATCCTGCCAGTTTTCGCCGCCATCGGTAGTGCGAAACAAGTACCCAAAGGCACCGCTGGCATAACCCACCTGATCGCTGTGAAACCAAACATCCAGGAAGGGACGATTGGGACCATCCGCAATTTCCGTTTGCGCCTCCTCGAGCGCCATCTCGGCATTGTCACGGGCCTCCACTAAAGCGTTTATGTCCCGCCCGTTTTCCCGTCCCTGTGCAATAGCTTCGGCCAATTGCGCCACCCGGTTTTTGGCCGCCAATGCCATTAGCGACCCGGTTTGATGGCCGTCCAGCTGCTTGTACCAGGTTTCACCTCCATCATTGCTGTGCAGAATAACACCGTCATGTCCGACGGCCCATCCCAACTTGGGTGTCGGGAAGTGTGTGGCCGTTAAGGTGACCTGCACAGGCACCTGTGCCTGCTTCCAATCCGTGCCCTGGTTATCGGAGTAGAGAATGTGCCCCTTCTCTCCTACCGCGACCAGGCGGTTACCCGCCAGGGTGATATCCAGTAACAGGGAGTGCAAGGAGCGTGGATTCACTATAGCCGGCAGATCGAGCAGATCCGGTAATTCTCTTTGCAAGCGATCAGCGGAAGCGGGCCATATAGAAAAGATAAAAACCAATAGAACGAGTGAGCGCAGCATTAATATCATACATCAACTCTACGAGAATAAGACGAGCCCGGAGAGCTTTGCTCCCCGGGGTAAGCGATTAGCGGATACCGATCTTGCGTACGGTTGCCGGAGTGAAGAAGTTTTTAGGAGGAACCGGTTTGTTAAAGACGACCGGTGCATTCTGCTCGTTGCTAAGACCGCGAGCATAGTAGCGTCGAGAAAGCAGATCATGGTGTACTTCGGCGGCCATATCGATCACCTGCGCATCCCAATACTGCTTTGAATAGCGGTGGGCCGTACGCCAGAGTTTTCCCTGCTTATCGTACATATCGTGCAGATGAATCATCCAGCTATCTTCATCAAAATAGAGAACCCGACGCGGATAGATATGTTTTTCTCCCTCTTTCAAGGTGGCTTCTACAACCCACACCCGGTGCAATTCATAACGGGGCAACTCCGCATTGATATGGCCCGGTTTCAGTATCTGCTTGTAGTCCAAATCACTACTGCCCAGTTTGTAGTTGTTATAGGGGATATAGATCTCCTTCTTCCCTTTTAGCTCCCAGTCATAACGGTCCGTCGCACCAAAGAACATATCCCAGGTATCGATAGACACTATACCCTGAGCAATGGGCACGGGCGTGTCGTATTCAAAGACCGGCGCTTTGCGCACCCGACGCTGACCGACAAAGTAGCGCCAGGTTTTGCGCGGGTTGGCCTTGGGATTCAAAGAATCGATAAACAGGAAGGTGTCACCCGCAAAGCGCGCCGGTGCGGTTTGCCCGGGCAGGAACTTGGACAACACCCCCTGGTGATCCTGTTTCAAATCATAATAGGGGTAATAGGTACGAAAATCCGAGCTATCCAGCGTATAACGCCCCCCGGCCGTGGGTACCGCGGAATCGCGGGAGGATTCCCGGTAGACGCCCTGGTAACGCAGCAAGTGATTCCACACCACCTCGACACCGGTCTCGGGGATAGGGAACGGAATACAAGCAGTGGCATTGGCGATACTTTCCCCGCCATCGCCGATTTCGGTTTCAATCGCACACTGCCTGGTTTTTTCATTGACCCAGTCCGGCATGACTGCAGTTCGGTGGCTGGGATAGACCTTCATTTTGAAGGTCTCCGGGTATAGCTTAAACAATGCCAGTTGGCCTTCAGTCAACTGCTCGCCGTACTGGGATGCCGTCTCCGCGGTTATTTCGAACAGGGGCTGCTCATCGGCAAAAGGATCCGGTTGATGCTCACCCACCTGGTAATTGTGTCCAGTGCTGTCAATCACCGAGGGCCAGGCAGGAATGGTGCCTGCCGCATTGCCCGCTTTTTCCGCGCCCACCGGGGTAAGGTCGGCACCCAGTCGCGCTGCCTGTTCCGGTGTCACCTTGGCGAGCAGTTCTCCGCTGAAAATGAATCCAGCCGCCATACCAACCGAGGCCAGGAATTTCTTGTTTACAAATATGTTCATCATCTCTCCTCCCGATTAAAACTGGTAGCGCAGCGTCAACGCCAGGTTATCCTGATCATCCAACACATGCTTATCGATATTGTTACCCAGGGTGTCGGTACCCGAACCAAAGAAGTTGGTATAGGTCAAACCCACATGAATAGCGTTCATCCAACTGGCCTGCAGCCCCACACTGACCGCTTTTTGGTTATCGACAAAACCGGTAAGCAAGGGAGACGTGCCTTCCACATCGTGGGAAATACTGATCGTGCCGGTCAAGGTATCGCCGCTAAACACTTCGGCGATACTGCCCAGGCGCTCAAACCAGGTCATCTCCAGCATCAGGCGATAACCCCAGGAATCCTTGTCTGCAATGGAGTTGCCCACCCAAAGATCGCCACCAGCAGCCCATGGGGTACCCAGGGTGTCCGTTGTCAATTCACCATCGTCCAAATCGACGGCATGCACCCACCCCAGCTCTGCCAGCAACAGGGCCGAATCGGCAAAGGGCAAGTTATTGAAGTTTTGCAAAAAGGTCATTTGCGTGACCAACAGCTTCTCACGGGTAGAAAGCTCAGTGGTAACGGGAACACCGCCTGCAAGGGAGGCACCCACGGTTTGGGGTAACAGGCCATCCAAGGCGCGAGTGGTCTGCAGCGGTATATTCTCGTGATAAGCGACTTCGCCGGAGAAGGCGGTATCGGTAATGGGTATCAAGGTGTTCCAGGAAACGGCATAAGCGCGGATATCTTCCCCAAACGCGGTTCGCAGTGAGGCGTTATCAACACCCTGAGCCAACAGGGAGAGAGCCGCACAATCGGCACCCAGGCCAGCCAGAGGGCCACCGGGAATAGCCGGGCTTCCGCCACCCGCCGCATAGACAGCGCACTGTTCCGTGTAAGACATGGCGCCGTCTTGGGTGCCGCTAAAGCTGTCGACAATCAGCGACGGCAACTTGTTGTGGTAGTTGATAAAAAAGAACCCGAGTTCGGTACCCGCCAGCTCTGGCAAATACCAGTTCAGGGCAACGCCCCACTGACCATCATCATCGGCATCCAGATCGCCGATGCGTTCGACCGCTGCAAATGGCGTAGCAAATTCAGCCGATTGCGGCGGCAACCCAAACCTGGCGGCAAGCCCATCGGCTGTAGGTATTCCCATGGCCACAGGCGCTAATAACGACTCACTGCCATCTGTGGACATAAAATCCGGCAGGGGATTGAGGTAAGCACCATAAGGAGAGGTAATGCTATCCTCCCATTTGAATTGGTAGTATGCGCTTAAACTTAGGTTCTCGTTAACGGTAATGCTACCGTATACCGTCTCCACCGGACGCAGGATCTCTTTGACCTCTACACCCGGCAGTGCCACCTTGGACACGTCAGCCGGATTAATGGCAGCGCTGATTCCGGTTTGAATCAGGGAGCTCTCACCCCAACTAACCACCTGCTTACCCACACGCAGACTGCCGGAATGCTCGGTATTTTCCCCAAAATTGTAGTAGACAAAAAAATCCAGAAGCTCAGAATTTCGGCCAATGCGGTCTTCGGTGTCCGAGTGAAATTCAGCAGCGGAGTCGATACTGCCGTTGTATAGATTACTTGAATTTAGCGTTAAAAAATTATCGTTGGCGTTATCCGCTCCGGCGACTTTCTCGTCATAGAGTGCCGTCACCCGGGTAAACAAGCCAAATTCGTTACCGTTTTTTAACTCGCGGCTGACTTCCAGTTCAGAGACCAGTCGCAGGCTATTGGATACGAGGCCTTTATCGAAATTGTTATTAGCATCATCGCGGTTGATGTCGCTCATCAACAGTTCGTTACGATCATCCAATCGCCACATCGCGCCATAGGTGAGCGTTGTATCCAGCTGCGCTGAAAATGGCCCTGGCAGATCAAACTTGTACGCAGAACTTGGTGTTGATACAGCCAATGCTACGCAAGGTAGAGCGGCATAATTGAGGTATTTTGTTAGTTTGTGCATTGTCTCTCCGGAATATAAGTACTTATTGGGTTTTGGTTTATCGTTTTATTGGGTCAGCTTAGAGTCATGAGCGGATAGTCGCTCGATTTAATTGGCGGGAGTGAATTCGGGCATGGTCGTGGCGGATTACGATATAAAGCGTCTAATCCGCCCTACGGATCTCCGTAACTGCGTAGGGTGGAATTACCCAAAAAACGGGCACAAGGGCGTTAGCGTAACCCACCATGGCCATGTGAAAATTTACCACCGACAAATATTTAATGCCCGTTTGGCACAATTCATACCGCAAGAATTCTAAACACAATATCGGATTATCGCTTACTGATATTAACCGCCTGAATCGTTGTATATTCCTCCAGGCCCTCAATCCCGAATTCAACCCCAACGCCCGATTGCTTAACGCCACCAAAGGGAACATTGGGCTGTACATTACCGTGACTATTGACCCAGCCACTGCCACACTCCAGGCGCTTGACCAACTCCGTGGCTTTCTCAATATCGGCAGACCACACAGAACCACCCAACCCGTTTGGATTGTTGTTGGCTCGCTCGATGACTTCATCAATATCGCTATAACGGATAATCGGCAAAATAGGGCCAAACGGCTCTTCATCAACCAGACGTGAACCATCCTTAATATCCGCCACCAGAGTGATGGGGTAAAAATAACCTTTTTGCGCCGGATTCACTTCCCCACCCGTCAAAAACCTTCCGCCATCGGCCCTGGCACTTTCCGCCAGCTCCAACACCTCTCGCAGTTGATCGGCATTTTGAACCGGCCCGTAATCGATACCCTCTTCCAGGCCGTTGCCCACGTTGACCGATTTCGCGATCGCGACCAGCGCGTCGCAGATGGCGTCGTAGATATCATCATGCACATACAGGCGCTTTAATGCGGCACAGGTCTGACCACTGTTACTAAAAGCAGCAGCAAACAGCTTGGGCGCTACCTGTTTGGGATCCACATCGGGCAGAACAATACCCGCATCATTACCGCCCAATTCCAACGTCAGTCGCTTCAGGTTAGTAGCCGCACTCTGCATAATGGTTTTTCCGGTTGGCGTTGAACCCGTGAATACGATTTTGTCGATGCCCGGATGACTCGTGATGCTGCGTCCCAATCCCCCCTCGCCAGTGACCACATTGAGAACACCGGCCGGTAAAACCTCGTTGGCTAATTCCACAAACCTGAGCGTGGACAGAGGCGTCAGCGAAGAGGGTTTTATCACCACCGTATTGCCCGTACGCAGTGCCGGCATTACATGCCAAATGGCGATTAACAGCGGCCAGTTCCAGGGCGTAATGGAAGCCACCACCCCCAAGGGCTTGCGGTAAAGCGCAATGCGGGCCTCCTCCGTATCCTGCAGCACTTTAACCGACAGTTCCATTTCCGCTGTGGCTCGACACCAGGCTATGGCGCCACCCACTTCAAAACGGGAGCCCATACCGGCATAGGCGTTCAGGGGTTTACCCTGCTCCTGTGTGACAAGCCGGGCCAGGTTTTCAAAATCGGATTCCAGCTTGTCGGCGATATCCAGCAGTGCCTTTTTACGTTCCAGCGAAGAAGTTTGCGACCAACCCGCATAGGCTTCCCTGGCTGCACTCACGGCCTGATCCAACTGTTCAGCGCTAGCCGCGGGGCAACGCCCAACCACTGTTTCAGTGGCGGGGTTTACAACATCAAAATAACTGTCTGTTTCTATCTGCATGCCGCCGATAATCAGGTTGTAGTTTGCCATTGAGATTGTTCTCTGTTGATTTATTAGCTTGCTAAAGATGTGTCATCCGGTTGCCGAGCGATAAACGCCGATCTCCGTACCGTTCATGCAATTACTGGGTCATATCCACCTTACTGGCCGACAGCACCCCAATCTGTGTGAGAAAACCCAGGTTGTCGGACATCAACCAGTCGGAGACCACTTTGTTGTCCTTGATCTCATAAATGCCTATGCCCTTGAAGTTCACGCGATTTCCCGAAGGCTTTTCTCCCATAAAGGAACCCGTGTGCAAACCCGTTGCTGACCAACGTACTGCAGCCTTATCGCCATCACACACCATGTCATTGATGGTGAACTGCCATTCGCTCATGGCCTCATTATTTTTCTTCACCAACGCTTTGATGCCTTCCAGGCCGTTGGGAAACATGGGATCATCGAAGTGAATATCCTGATGAAATACCTTCTCTACGACAGCCAGGTCGCCACCGGAAAAACCGTTGTAAAACAGATTTTCCAACAAGGCCTTGTTTCCGGAGGGGCAGGAGGCGTTAACGTTACCTGGCAACGACTGCAGCACGTTTTTCGGCATCCCCAATGATTCCGGCCCGAATACTCCGAAACCCGGACCACGTGTCCACCATAAAATGATTGACTTCTCCCAATCCGGGTAAGCCTCGGTCATTACATTGGCGAGTTCGGCAATCGTAATATTCGGGTGGAATACCTCGTCATATTTGCGCAGGTAGGCGATCAAGTTATCCAACAATTCTGCACCGCCTGGTTCACCGTGCCCGGGAAAGACCGTGTCCACCGGTCCCAGGGATTTTAGTTGTTGCAACGCACTGATCCAGCCCTTCATGTTGAAGTGTTCGGCCAAGTAGGGGTGAATACGGTTAAACACCGCATCGCCGGTGATCAGTGTTTTCATGGAAGGGATATAGTAGGCGGTTGCATCCACGGTCTCTGCGGGCTGCAGATCCACAACGTGAATTTTGTGGCCTTCCAGAGTGATGCTATCACCCTCCAATACGTCCGGTGTGATGACACGACTGGCCAGTTGATCACCCATCATCGGTAACCAGTGGATTCGCTTGGCCATAAAGTCGTGCATCATCTCGCCCCGTACCCCTGGACGAGCGATCACTTTGGCGTTGGGAAAGCGTTCCAGTACAGGACCGAGACCACCATGGTGGTCGGGATGACCATGGGTAATCAGGATGTGAGTCAACTCCAGGCCGGTTTTGGCGATCTCCTCTGCCAGGACCTCCCCATCCGGTAACAGCCAATGGCTGTCCACCAGAACCGCCTGCTTTTCTCCCATGATGATGACAGCGTTTGATGAGACTGGGTCTTTACCCGTATGGAGCTTGAACTTGAGGTCTGCTGCCACCACCACTAGCGGGTTAATCAATAGCGTTAAAACCAATATTTTCAGTGTGTTGCCAAACACTTCCCTCTCCTCCTGTTCGTTGCAACGAGGTTCGAGCCCCGTTTTGAACCTAGTGTGCGAAATTCCACTTATTTGTGATTGCCTGACAGGGAAGTAAATTTTGACTTGCACGAGCGCAGTTGGGGGCGGTTTTATCACCGGTAATTGAAGGGAGTCCGAAAAATAGGAAGGGAGAAGCGTACTTGGAGGATCCACTAATTTTTATTTCTATTGGGAATAATAGTTTGGCATCTTAGAACTATTCTATGCAACGTTGAACCCATCTGACGCCGCTGATACTATAGCGATCTGTCATTTCGTGAATATTGCTATGCAAGATTCCCATTCAACCAGCGAAGTCCCAGCCAAAGAGCGCCTGGATTACTGGCACAGTTTGGTGGGCAATATTTTTGCTGACTCAGGCTTTGAGTGCGAAGAGGACGCGCGCGAAACGTTTCGCGGCGACGTCTGGAACCAACGTTCAGGTTCCCTGGATATCTTTGAGATTAATGCCGTCGCCCACGCAGTCCATCGCACCGTAGAGGACACCACTAACCCCGCGATTATATTGACTATGCAACTGGAGGGGGAAGGTTATATTTCGCAAGATGGTCGCGATGACGTGCTCAAACCTGGCGATTTCACCCTGTTCGATTCCTGCCGTCCGTTTGACCTGCGGTTTCGGGGTCCAATGAAACAATACGTTGTGCGCATTCCCTGGCAGTCGGTGAATCAACAACTGATTTCCCCTAAACGAGTCGCTGGATTGAGTATTCGCGGCAATCAAGGCATGGGTCATGTTGCCTCCACGTTTATTCAATCCTTTATCAAAGAGGTGCCTCGTCTTGATCAACCCGAAGTGAACAGCCTGTGCCACTCGCTTATTGATATCGTGAACGCGTCGGCGCTTTCCACGCTGGAACAAAGATCACGCAATACGACCAACTACAGCACCTTCCAAATTCACCGCATTCGCCTGTTTATCGAGGAAAATCTGCGTAACCCTGACCTATCCCCAGCACTGATTGCCGCTGCTAGCGGCATCTCACAGCGCCATATGAATAAGCTGTTTGAAGCCGAAGGTATCTCCATTGGTCGCCTGATCTGGGAACGCCGCTTGGAGAAATGCCGGCAAAATCTGGTAGACAACCGCCTTGCGGGCAAATCGATCACCGAAATAGCCCATTCCTGGGGCTTTAAGAGCTCCTCCCACTTTAGCCGAACCTTTAAGGAGCGCTTTGGTATCAGCCCACGGGAAGCCCGTGCAACAGCCACTGTGGGCTGAGCCCTATTGATGAGCCGTCCCCGCTGCCGCAGAAATGAGGAGTTATCGTGATGTCGGGACTAAGCCTAGGAACCGACTAAAGGCTCACCCACACTGCGCCCCTGGACAAAAATGTCCCCCACCAGTTCCTTGATCAGTTCCTGTGACTTAATCAGGGTATTGGTCAACGGCTGACTGGGCGAGGTCAACATAAACACATCCCGATGCAGTTCCGGCTCGATCACCCGGGCGGTGACCAGGCGATTGTCCCCTGCCAAATGGTAGATCGCCGACCAAGGCAGGATCATCTCCGACTCACCGGCCAGAATCACATTCAGGTCTGTTAGCAGCTGGCCAAAGGAGCGCTTTTTATTGAGTGCGATACCGGTTTCCTCTTCATACTGGCGTATACGAAAACCCAAACCGTCATGCACTTCGGTGGACAGGGTGGTGTAATGGGCCACATCGGTAAAGCGAATGGTTTTTTGCTTGCCCCGGCCGCTGATATGGGGGTATTGATTGACGCTGGAGCCCACAAAAAACAGCGTTTCCCGCAACAGCGGTGTCACCGTAAAGTTGCCAAATCCGGCGCTGTCCGGATGCACAATGCTGATATCGATCTTGCGGTTTTCCAGTTGCTGATTGAGGTAGCGGGAGGCGCCGCTGATCACCTCCAGCTCCACCTTGGGGTAACGCGCTTCCATGGCCGAGGCCAGCTGGCTGGCCAGCACATTGTTGATGGCCGGCACCATGCCCACCCGCAGCTCCCCGGCGGGTTCCAAATCGGCGGATTGGATCTCCAATACGGTAGATTCAATCTGGCGTAAAATGGCATAGGCCCGGTCCAACAGCCGAGCCCCACTTTCTGTCAGCTCCACCCCCCGGGGTTTACGGTAAAACAGCTCCACCCCCAGCTGCGCCTCCAGGCTGGCAATCTGCTGGCTGAGGGCCGGTTGGGCGATATGCAGGTCTTTGGAGGCGGCGGCAAAGCTGCCGCACTCGGCGATACGGGTAAAATAGGTGAGCTGCTTGGGTGTCATAGGTCCAGTCTAAACTATATTTTTATCTTATTGCAGATATAACTTTATAATAATTTTCTAATACCTCATTCTCCTTTACAGTAGTTGCAGATGTAACTTGAGTAATGGCAAGACGAGGTTTCGGCAAGATGCGTGTGTTTTCCTATAAGAATCGACCAGTGCACCTGGGGCCTTACCCTTTGGAGCGCTTGAAGCGTACACACACCCCGCCCGATCTCAGCCTTGTGCCCACCATGCAGGCGGTGTCCTTCCACGATCCCGCGCAACCGGAAAACCTGGTCAATGCCATGGGTCGCTACCAGGCGATGCTGGATGCCATCCGCGACGGAATGGTAAAAAAAGAGCGCGGCGTGGTGCCCAGCGACCCGCTGGAACGCAGCAACCACCTCAAAGCCTTTGGTTACTACCACGACGCCTCCCAGGCGGGTACCTGCCTGTTGCAACCAGAGATGCTGCTGGCGGAGCCGATAATAAACCCGGATATCGACCAGCTGGCGGAAGAATTACGCACCAAGCAGACCAAGACCCTGGCTGCCGGTATCGATGTGGTGATGGCGGAACTCAAGGACACAATGGAGGCGCCCCCCACCCGCATCGACCACCATACCCATGCCCTGGTGTTTCTGTACGAGTTTCCACGCGACCCCGAAACCAATGAAACCGGCACCGACTGGATTCAAAATGCCCAGGCCCAGCGCGCCTGCCTGCGGGCGGCGGAGACGGTAATTGTGTTGAGCAACTACATTCGCCTGCTGGGCTATGAAGCCCGCGCCCATACCGGCGCCTGCTCCGATGTGGACCTGAACAAACTGGCGGTGGCCGCGGGACTGGGGGAAGTGATTCAAACCGCCCAGGGAGCTGTGGTTTACAACCCCTACGTGGGCACTTGTTTTGGCCTGGGTGCGATTACCACCACCTTCGAACTGGCGCCGGACCTGCCCCTGGCAACCAGCCAAAACCTGGGGTGGAAAGACCGCCTTCACAGCCACGGCCCCGCTTGGTGGCTGGGAGGTTCACCGAAAGGCGGATTTGCCAAAAACGCCCTAAACGCCAAACCCTTTGCCAAGCGACGGTTTAAGGACGGCGCCTTCCCGTTTGAGCGCCTGAAACGGGTAGAGGAAACCACCACCTTCATCGACGAATTGCGGGTGGCCCGGGTCCCCAAACGCGCCGATATGTTCGCCCGCGCCATTTTTGGGGATATGGGCAAAGCGGTGCAGGATGCCGCCCGCAACGGCAACTATGTGCGTAAGAGTGCGGCCAGTTTTGGTCCGCGGCGCCCGCTGGCGGCCTTTGTGTTGCTGCAGGACGGAGAGAAGAACCCGATTGTGGCGGACTCCGTTCAGGATCCACAGAGCAACGCCGACAATATCAAAGCGGCCCTCTATTTCCTCGGCGCCGATGCCGTGGGCATCAGCCGCTGCCCGGACTGGGCCTATTACTCCCACGATGCGTTGGGAGAACCCTTAGCGCCTTACCACAAAAACGCCATCTCGGTAGTGATCGACCAGGGTCACGAAACCATGGAGGGCGCCTCCGGCGACGACTGGATCGCCTGTAGCCAGTCCATGCGCGCCTATTTGCGTTTTTCCCTGTTGGGCGGTGTGGTGGCCGAGCAGATCCGCAACCTGGGTTACAGCGCCCGCAGCCATACGGTAATGGACGGCGAAGTGCTGCAACCACCACTGCTTCTACTATCGGGGCTGGGGGAAGTGAGCCGCATCGGCGAAGTGATCTTAAACCCCTACCTGGGACCGCGCCTGAAGTCCGGCGCCATCACCACCAATATGCCCCTGGCCCACGACAAGCCCATCGACTTCGGTCTGCAGACCTTCTGTAACCAGTGCAACAAGTGCGCACGGGAGTGCCCCTCCGGCGCCATTACCGCCGGGCCGAAAACCATGTTTAACGGTTACGAGATCTGGAAGTCCGACAGCCAGAAGTGCACCACCTACCGCATTACCAACACGGCCGGTGCCATGTGTGGCCGCTGCATGAAAACCTGTCCCTGGAACCTGGAAGGCCTGTTTGCCGAAGCGCCCTTCCGCTGGGCCGCGAGCCATATTCCGGGAGCCGCCAGAACCCTGGCTAAGCTAGACGACAAACTGGGTAACGGCAGTATCAACCCCGTAAAAAAATGGTGGTGGGATCTGGAGATGGTGGACGACGGCCCCTACACCCTGTCTGAAAAAGACAGCAATGCAAGGAAGTTGCAAACCGACTTGGAGCTGAAATATGAGGACCAGACATTGGCGGTCTACCCCGCCAATCTGGCCCCACACCCCTACCCCTTCCCATTTCCGATGGATAGGGAAGCGGGTATTCAGGCCTACAAGGAGATGATTTCGCCCGACGAATACAAAGCCCGGCTGGCCCGGGGGCAAACCGAACACCTGGCCCACGAATACCACGAACCGGAAGGCCCGCCCCCGGTGATGCGCGTGCAGGTCTCCAAAGTGGCGGCCATGAGTGATAGCGTCACCAAATACGAGTTCAGTTCCCTGGATGGTTCGCCGTTACCGGAGTTCGAAGCGGGAGCCCACCTGGATGTGGTGGTGGCGCCGGAGTTTTTCCGCCAGTACAGCCTCTCCAGCGATCCGGCCGATCGCAGCAAATACCAGATTGGCGTGTTGCGCGAAGACGACGGGCGCGGCGGTTCCAAACTGCTGCACAAGATCTTTCACGAAGGGCGCAAGGTGTTTATCTCACGCCCACTCAACCACTTCCCGTTAGATGAGTGCGCCAGCAAAACCTTTTTGATGGGCGGTGGTATCGGCATCACCCCCATGATCGCCATGGCCCACCGGCTGCATGCCATAGACGCAGAGTTTGAACTGCACTACTCCTGCAGCCGCCGCGAGAATGCCGGCTTCCTCGACGACCTGGCGACCATGCCCTGGGCGGACAAGGTGCAGTTGCACTTTTCTGACCAAGGTACACGCGTAGACCTGGACGCACTGCTGAAAGACTACCAAGACGGTTACCACCTCTATACCTGTGGGCCGGATCGATATATGTCCGCCGTTCTGGTAGCTGGGGAAAACAACGGCTGGCCAGAGCGCGCGCTGCACAAGGAATACTTCTCGATTCCGGAAACACCCGAGTACGAAAACTTTGACTTTACCCTCAAGCTGGCTCAATCCGGGCGTGAAGTCCGCGTCCCGGCCGACAAGAGCGCGGCGGATGCCCTGCTGGAGGCGGGGGTGCACGTAGACGTGAAATGCGCCGATGGTATCTGCGGGGTGTGTAAATGCGGCCTGGTCAAAGGTGACATTGAGCACCGGGATTTTGTGCTGTCCAATGCCCAACGGGAGCAGAGTTTGATTTTGTGCCAGTCCCGCGCAGCCCTGGAAAACGGCGTGGTGGAGATTGACTTATAATTTCAGTTAGGCGCATTTGCCGCTAATTGTTCATGCCTGTCAACAGTCAAAGAGGCAAACCCGCAAGAGTCCGATAAACTTAATAGGGAGTAATCGTCACTCGGAACGCTTTTTGCGGGCACTTTCTATGGGCAACAGGCAGGCATGAATAGCGAGCAGGGCACGTTCGACCTGATAGTCATCGGCGGAGGCATTAACGGCGCAGGTATTGCCGCCGATGCCGCCGGTAGAGGGTTAAAAGTGCTGCTCTGCGAAATGAACGACCTGGCGTCCGCCACCTCCTCCAGCAGCAGTAAACTGATTCACGGGGGCCTTCGCTACCTGGAATACCACGAGTTTCGACTGGTGCGGGAGGCCCTGGCTGAACGGGAAGTGTTGCTCCATAAGGCACCCCATATTATCTGGCCACTGCGGTTTCGCCTGCCCCATCGCCCTCACCTGCGCCCGGCCTGGCTGATCCGGGCTGGTCTGTTTTTGTACGACCATTTGGCCAAGCGCAACACCCTGAAAGGTTCACACAGTATCCGCTTTACCAAAGGCAGCCCGCTGGTACCAGAGATCCGCAAGGGGTTTGAATACTCCGACGCCTGGGTTGATGACGCCCGTCTGGTGGTGCTCAATGCTATAGCGGCAAGGGATAAAGGCGCCCGCATCCTCACCCGCACCCGTTGTGTACACGCCGAGCGCCGCGCAACCCATAATGCGCCGCTGTGGGATGTCACTCTGGAAAACCAGCTCACCGGCGAGCGACAAACCGTGTCGGCCAAAGCCCTGGTTAACGCCGCCGGCCCCTGGGTGACGCAATTTTTTGACGCTGCGCTGGAGACACCACCGCCCAAACAGATTCGCCTGGTCAAAGGCAGCCATATAATCGTACCGCGGATTTACAGCGACCCCGAAGCCTATATCCTGCAAAATACAGACAACCGCATTGTGTTTGTCTTGCCCTATGAAGGACAGTTCTCGCTGATCGGCACCACCGACGTGGAATATCAGGGAGATCCGGCCAGCGCCTCTATCTCAAAGGACGAAACAGAGTATTTGATCAAGGTGGTCAACGCACATTTTAAGGCCAAAATCCAAGCTGAGGATATTGTGGCCAGCTACGCCGGTGTGCGCCCACTGCTAGAGGATGAAGCCAACTCCCCCGCGGCCGTGACCCGGGACTACACCATCGAACTGGAGCAACCCCTGGAGCAAGCGCCATTGCTGTCGGTGTTTGGCGGCAAGATCACCACCTACCGCAAACTGGCGGAAGCGGCCGTGGACCGGTTGGCGGATTGTTTCCCACAGATGAGCGAGCATTGGACCGCCTCAGTCCGCCTGCCCGGCGGTGACTTTGATCGGCAAGCCAACCTGTGCCAAACCCTGCAACAACAGTACCCCTGGTTACCCAGCCAGATTGTCAAACGTTATGTGCGCAGCTACGGTACGCTGAGCCATCAAATACTCGCCGGGTGCGATAGCCTCGAACAATTGGGTGAGCACTTTGGCGCCGGCCTGTACCAGCGGGAGGTGGAGTACTTGATCAGGGATGAATGGGCATTGGACCTGAAGGACATCCTGTGGCGCCGCACCAAGCTGGGATTATCTCTGTCGAGCGAGCAGCGGGCGAGACTGGCTGAAGCGCTGGCGATGGGCAGCATGGCACCAAACCCGCTGCAGGATCGCCCAAACGCTGCGGTAGGCGAACCTGCACCTCACCATTAATAACCGAATTCTACGCCCAGATACAACGAGCGAGGCTCGCCGGGGAAGTAACGGTCACCGGCGAAGCCGCTAAAGTCGGCCCGCTCTGCGTATTCGCGGTCGGTGAGATTGGTGATGCGAGCCGACACAGCCAGGGTTTCGTTCAGTGCCCAGCGGCTGCGCAGATTCAACAGATCGTGCCCCTCATACTCGTGCTGGTTTTCCGGGTCAGTGTAGTAACCCCCCTGGTGCAACCACTCCAGCTCCGTCCGGGCGCCGCTGGCAAAATCCCAACCCAGGCGCACACTGCTAAAATGGTGGGGGGCGGAGTCCATGTCATTGCCGTCCAACTCCACACTGTTTAACACCCGGTCATCGTTGTATTCGTGTTCGGCGTAACTCGCGGCCACAGCCAGGTCCCACTTATCGTCAAAGCGGTAACTCAAACCCAGCTCAATTCCCCAGTGTTGCGTTTCGCCATCGGCGACGTTAAAGAAATCGGAATCCCGAAAAATCACGTTTTTCTTTTGCATGGCAAAGGCAATCAGCTCGTAAGCGAACGGCTGTTGCGAGCCGCGCAGGCCCAGCTCAAGGCTATCCAACTCTTCGGAGTCCAGATCAGCCACTACCTGGTCGCGCTGCAAACGGTACAACTCGGTGGCCTGCGGCGCCCGGAAACCGTGGGACAAATTGAGGTAAAGCTGGTGACTCTCATCCAGGTGATAAAGCACCCCCAGTTTGGGCGACCAGTTCTCGAAGCGGTCATCCCGGTCGGCGGGCCGGCTATAACGGCAGCCACCAAACCCGCAGGGGGTGCCATCGCCTGCCGTGCGTCCAGCCAGCATGCGGTTGTCGTAATCGTAATCCATCATCTCATAGCGCAAACCGGCACTCAGTACCCAACGATCACTCAAGGCCCAGGTGGCCTGGACAAACGGCGCGATCATCAGGGCGTCCACCTGGTAGTCATAGTGCTGACCGGCAGGGATCGTTGCCTGTAAAAAGGCCGAGCCCTGGGTAGGAGCATCCTGGCTTTGTTTGAGGAACCCGTCGGTGTACTCCAGGTCCACCCCAGTAGCCAGTGTCAGGGCCGGTTTTTCATCTTCGCCCCCAAGGTCTATGAAATAGGCACTCTGCAGACCAATGCTTTTTTGGCCATTCTCCTCCAGGGGATCGCCGGGCAAAAAGTGCTGCAGAAAATCCATATCCGTGTAGCGCAGATAGGGGGTCATTACCCAGCGGTTGCGTTTGTCAACGGTGTATTCAATGCGACTGGCGAATCGCGCAGACGTGGCATCCCGGTAAGCCTCCGGATTGGGATTACTGTCCTGCAGGTCGCTGTCTTTGTACGCATCGGTGCCCACCACATAACCGGCGGTTTCCTGGTTGAGATTGGACAACAGCAAAGTGGTGGTCAATGACAGCTCGTCGGCACTGTATTCGTAGCGCAAACTGAGCTTTTGTTGATCAAAGCCGGAATCGTCCCGGTAACCTCCATCGTGGGCCAACATCAGGTCCGCGCGCAGGCCGTGGGTGGCGTCTCCAGCCGTAAAGCTGCCACTGCCACTAAAGGTCAGCCGGGCGTAATCATGGGGACCACCTTCCAGTCCGAGACGATAGCTGGGCTCTGTCATCGCCGCGGGCGTAACCACATTGATCACCCCGCTCATGGCATTGGAACCGTACAGGGCACTGCCGGGGCCCCGCACCACCTCGATTTTGCTAGCCTGCTCTGTAGGGGCTTCAAACAACTCATTGATATTGCAGAAACCGGCCGCCCGCAGGGGGATACCGTCAATGGCAGTCAGGATACTGCCGCAGGCCCCGGCCCCGGTCAGTACCGGTGAACGCAATGCCGGAAGATACTCCTGGCCATTGCCCCGGGCCAGATTGGCCCCCGGCACCCGAGCCAGGCTTTCCTGGATATGGGTATGATTGATCAATTTTAAGGCATCCTGGTTCAGCACTGCGGTATTGCCAGGCATATTGGCCAACAGCAAGGGCTCCCGCGTGCCGGTCACGACCAAGTTTTCATCCACCGCTGTTGGGGCGGCAAAACCTAGCGGCGGCAGCAACAAAAAGCCGGCTGCCAAACGGCTGAAAATCTTTTTCATCGTATACTGTCCTATCTCTCCATGCGCCCTATTTTCCCTCAAAATGTGGTACGAACACAGGCCTAAAGCGTCCAAATCTGGTAGATTAACCCGTAGGTTTACATATCGATTGCATAATTTTTTCCAAGGTGATGAACTCTATCCGTCCCGATTCCGGCAACCAAGAACCCTCCTCCATCAGCGGCTGGCTGTGGGCGGTGGTACAGACCATGGAAAAAAGACGACAACTCAGCCCGTTGCTTCGTCGATCACCTCAATCCAGTGCTGTACCGGCACTTCCGCCTTACTGGCCAAATGTATCTGACACCCCACATTGGCGGTCACTATCCGCTCGGGGTTGTCCGCGGTCAGGGCTTGGAGTTTGTTCTCCAACAACTGCTGGCTCATCTGTGGCTGCAACAGCGAATAGGTGCCGGCTGAACCGCAACACAGGTGTTTGTCCTTGGTGGCCGCTAAGTTGAGACCCGCATCAGTAAGAATTTTTTCGACGCTATCAGGCAATTGCTGACCGTGCTGCAAACTGCAGGGACAATGCACGGCGGTTTTCTGGCCTTTGTCATTGAATTGCAGGGCCGTTAGGTCTTCAGCGGCAATGACCTCACTCAGGTCTCTGGCCAGCGCACTGATCTTTTGCGCTTTCTCTGCATATAAAGGGTCGCTGGCGAGCAGGTGGCCGTATTCCTTAACCATGGTGCCGCAGCCGGACGCGGTGATCACTACCGCCTCTGCACCACTTTCGATCGCTGGCCACCAGGCGTCGATATTGCGACGGGCAAAGTTCAGCCCCTCGTCGTGCTCCGAAAGATGGTAGCTCATGGCCCCACAGCAACCGGCTTTGGGCGGTTCCACCAGGGTAATACCCAACTTGTCCAACACCCGCGCCGCAGCGGCATTGGTATTGGGGGTAGCCGCCGGCTGGGCGCAACCGGCCAGGGCAACCATCACCCGATGGTGGCTGCTTTTAGGCCAGGGTGACGGTGTTTGTTTAGCCGGAATCTTGTTGTGCAAATACGCCGGCAGCAGCGGCTTCACCATTTGCCCCAAACGCAATAACGGTGTAAAGCGATTCGCGTAGGGCAGAACCTGGCGCAACCCCCAACGCAGCAGTCGCTCCTGCAGGGGGCGCCGTTGCTGCCGCTCCACCACGTAACGGCCAATATCCACCAGGCGCCCATACTGCACTCCCGAGGGGCAGGTGGTTTCGCAGGAGCGGCAAGTCAAGCACCGATCCAGGTGTTTGCGGGTTTTTTCCGTCGCCTCCCCCTCTTCCAACAGCTGTTTAATCAGGTAGATACGGCCGCGGGGACCATCGCGCTCGTCACCCAGTTCCTGGTAGGTTGGACAGGTCGCCGTGCAAAAGCCGCAGTGCACACAACTGCGGAGTATCGCTTCTGCCTCTTCACCTTCCTCAGTGTCGCGAAACAGTGGGTGTAAATCAGTTTTCATGGTTGAGTCACTCCGCCTAGATTTTCGGGCTATAGCCAGCTATACAGACGGCCCGGATTAAACAGGCAATCCGGATCAAAGGTCGCTTTTAAGCGCTGGTGAATCGTTTTCAGGGGCGCCGCCAGCTCGGAAAACACCTCTCCGCTGCGGTCACCGTGACTGAAGGCGGACACCTCACCGCGACCATTCGGCACCAGGTCGTTCAACTGTTGCAACGAGAAATCACCGCCGCGCAACCAACGCTGGGCGCCGCCCCAGTCGATCAACCAGTCGGCTTCGGGCAACAGGTGCTCTAAACTGCTGCCTACGGAAAACCGCCACAGGGGCGCGTCACCGGCAAAATAATCCAGCTGCTGATCCCGCAATTGGGACCAGAAGTCAGCTCCCTGCGCCAAGGGCCGTGTATCGGGAAAATTACGGCAAAACTGGGCCGCGGCACTCTCTACAGCGCTACCGGCACCTTCAAAACGCAAATAGAGTTTGCCCGCCCACCAACAGGCGCCATTCAGGGGAACCGGTCGGCCGGACAGTGTATTCATTATCTCGATGGCATCACGCGCACTTTCCATGTCACTCACCAGGGTTAAAGACGCCGCGGGTTTGGGTAACACCTTGAGTGAGATTTCGGTGATGATACCCAGACTACCCATGGCGCCCGCCTGAAAGCGGGACACATCGTAACCGGCCACGTTTTTCATCACCTGCCCGCCAAAACGCAGGTGTTCGCCGTTGCCGTTAATCAGACGCAGACCCAACGCCATATCGCGCACCGAGCCCGCCCAGGGCCGCGACGGTCCCGACTGGTTGCAGGCCAGGGTGCCGCCGATACTGGCATCGCCACCGAACTTGGGCGGTTCAAAAGACAGCATCTGCCCCTGCTCGTCGAGTGCCGCGTCTATTTCGGCCAAAGAGGTGCCCGCTCGCACCGTCATCACCAGCTCCGCCGGCTGGTAGCTGACAATACCCTGGTGATTGGCCATCTCCATGGCCTCGCCCCGGGCCTCGCGACCGAAAAAGGTTTTACTGCCGCGCCCGACAATATTCAAGGCTTTACCCTCAGCACGCGCGCTATTGACCTGCTCTATAAGTTGTAAACTGATATCGGACATAATCTGGTTATCTCACGCCTGCGGAGCTGAGGATTTAGTAGCTGTGGGTTTAGTGGCAGAGGTTGTCGCCGTGGCATGATGGGTCGGTTGATCGTTGGGCTCTGCATTGGGGTCCAGTGCCCGATACTCCTGGCAGTGCTTTAACACGGGGATACCCTTGCCGGGGTTGAGTGTCCCGGCTGGATCAAAGGCCGCTTTGATGCCGTGAAATTGCGCCAGCTCCAGGTCGGTAAACTGCACGGCCATCTGACGGATTTTTTCCACACCCACCCCGTGTTCACCGGTAATACAACCGCCGACTTTGACACACAGTTCCAGAATTTTGCCGCCGAATTCCTCGGTTTTTTCAAACTCGCCGGGGGTATTGGCATCAAACAGAATCAACGGGTGCAGGTTGCCATCGCCGGCGTGAAAAACATTGGCCACCCGCAAGCCATACGCTTGAGACATCTTTTCCATCTCTTCCAGCACAAAGGCCAACTGCCCGCGGGGGATGGTGCCGTCCATGCAGTAGTAGTCGGGAGATATCCGGCCCACTGCCGGGAACGCCGATTTGCGCCCTTTCCACAACAGCGCCCGCTCTTCTTCACTGCGAGAGATACGGGTCGACGTCGCACCCAATTCTTTAAAAATCTGCTCCACTTTGAGGATGTGTTCCTGCACCTCCTCGGCCGAACCGTCCAGCTCACACAACAACAGCGCCTTGGCGTTTTTGGGATAACCGGCGTGGCAGAAATCCTCCGCCGCGATAATGGCATGACTATCCATCATCTCCAGACCGCCGGGAATAATGCCATTGGAGATGACCGCGCCCACGGCGTTGCCGGCGTTTTGCACATTGTCAAACGCCGCCATCACCACCTGGGCTTTTTCCGGTGTAGGCAACAATTTGACGGTGATTTCCGTAATCACCCCCAACAACCCCTCGGAGCCGTTCATCAGCGCCAGCAGATCGAACCCGGCACTGTCGAGCCCTTCGCTGCCGATGGTAACCTTCTCCCCCTCGACAGTGATCATCTCAACCTTCAGCACATTGTGTACGGTGAGACCGTATTTCAGGCAGTGCACACCGCCGGAGTTTTCCGCCACATTGCCGCCGATGGTACAGGCGATTTGCGAGGAGGGATCCGGCGCGTAGTACAAACCGTGGGGTGCTGCGGCCTCGCTGATACTGAGGTTGCGCACACCGGGTTCCACCCGCACGGTCCTGCCCAGGGGGTCTATTTCCAAGATGCGTTTAAACTTGGCCAGCGACAGCACTACCCCTTCCGGGTGCGGCATGGCGCCGGCACACAGCCCGGTACCTGCTCCCCGCGCCACCACCGGAATCTGGTAGCGATGACAGATCTGCATCACCCGCTGCACCTGCTCCACCGTTTCCGGCAGCACCACCAGCATGGGTTGCTCGCAGTACATGGAGAGGCCATCGCACTCGTAGGGGCGCTGGGTTTCCCGGTCTTCAATCACAAATTCCGGGTCGATAAAGTCCGCGAACATGGCGGCCAGTTGGGTGCGGTTGGGCACCATAGTGGTCGAACTGGTGGCGTTTTGTGTATTCATGGGATTAGCACTTTCAGTCATCTCAGAGGCTATTATCGTCCCCGCACAAGCCGGAGGCTAGCGGTTTGCCAGAAAGTGGTCGATCCCCGCCTGGGCACATTCCATATCCTGGGCCGGAGTGCCGGAACTGAGCCCGATACCACCCACCACTTCATCATCTATCACCACCGGCAAACCGCCGCCCACCACACTCAGGCGACCGCCCACTTCGGTGTGAATACCAAACGCCAGGCTACCGGGCACGCAGGTTTCATTGTATTCGTGGGTAGCCTTGCGGGCTGCTGCAGCGGTAAAGGCCTTATCCTGAGCGATGGTGGCGCTGGTGACCTTGCCGCCATCCATGCGGTTGAAAGCGATCGGCGTGCCTGACTCGTCCACTACAGAGATACACATGGGGACGCCGATTTTTGCTGCTTGCCGAGCGGCACCGTCGATCAACAGTTGCGCATCGGCAAGGGAAAGACGATTCACCGTTAACATATTTTCCTACCTCCTGATTACTTAAAATTGGGAGAGATTGGCCTGAATGACCCGATATCACGGACCACGATTAACCGCCATAACGAGCCTTGGCCTCGCGGCGGCGGGCATGCAACACCGGCTCGGTATAACCGTTAGGCTGTTTGCAGCCATCGAAAATCAGCTCGCAGGCCGCCTGAAAGGCCACACTGTTATCAAAGTCGGGAGCCATATTGCGGTACTCAGGGTCACCCGCGTTCTGCCGATCCACCACTGCCGCCAAACGTTGCAGCGACTCCATCACTTGCTCTTTACTGCAGATGCTGTGATGCAACCAGTTAGCGATATGTTGGCTGGAAATACGCAGTGTAGCCCGGTCTTCCATCAATCCCACATTATGGATGTCCGGCACCTTGGAGCAGCCCACACCCTGCTCCACCCATCGCACTACATAGCCCAGTAAACCTTGCACGTTGTTGTCCAGCTCCCCCTGGATATCTGCCGCCGACAGGTGGTTTTCCAACATCAGAGGGGGCGTCAGGATATCTTCTACAGGCGCCTGTGTGCGTTCCAGCAACTCAGCCTGCTGCGAGGCTACATGCACCTGGTGATAGTGAATCGCGTGCAAAGTGGCTGCGGTAGGCGACGGCACCCAGGCGCAATTGGCACCAGCCTTGGGGTGCGCCGTCTTGGTGTCGAGCATCTCCGCCATAGCATCAGGCTTCGCCCACATGCCTTTGCCGATTTGAGCCTTGCCCATCAGGCCACAGCGCAGGCCGATGTCCACGTTCTGCTTTTCGTAGGCAGCAATCCAGGGCTGCCCCTTGATCTGCTCCTTGGACAATACGGGCCCGGCCTCCATGCTCGTATGAATTTCATCGCCGGTGCGATCCAGGAAGCCGGTATTGATAAAAACCAGGCGGTCGTTCACTGCACGAATACATTCTTTCAGGTTAACGGTGGTGCGGCGTTCTTCATCCATCACACCCACTTTCAGGGTAAAACGCGGAAGCTCCAAGGCAGTTTCCACCATTGCAAACAGTTCGTTGGTGAGGGCCACTTCTGCCGGGCCGTGCATTTTGGGTTTAACGATATAAACGCTACCCTTACGACTGTTTTTAAACGCGCTGTTGCCCTTGAGGTCGTGCATGGCACACAAGACAGTGACCATCGCGTCCAGCATCCCTTCGGGGATCTCATTGCCCTGGGCATCCAGCACGGCATCGGTGGTCATCAGGTGGCCGACATTGCGTACCAACAGCAGACTTCGTCCATGCAATGTAAGTTGCTCACCATTAAGCCCCGTGAACGCTCTGTCACCGTTGAGGGTACGGGTTATGAGCTGACCATTTTTATCAAAGCTTTCGGCCAGGCTACCTTTCATCAAGCCTAGCCAGTTGCGATATACCTGGGTTTTGTCCTCCGCATCCACGGCGGCCACCGAGTCTTCACAGTCCTGAATGGTGCTGATGGCCGACTCCAGCACCACATCCTTAATGCCGGACAGTGTAGTAGCACCTACCGGGTGGGAGCGGTCGATTTGAATCTCGATATGCAGGCCGTTATTGCGCAGCAGCAGACTTAAACCGCTGTCGGTTTGACGGTAACCCATCAGGCGCTCCGGTTGCTGCAACGTGGTTTCTGACCCATCCTCCATCACCAGCTGCAGGGTTTTACTTTCGCCGCTGTCTTGCAGATCGTAGTGGCGAACCTGAACGTGCGATTGACTGGTCAAGGGAGCAGTCTGGTCCAGAAATTGCTGAGCCAAGGCCACCACCTTGTTGCCGCGTACTGGGTTATAAGCACCACCTTTTTCACAACCGTCCGCTTCACTTATCACATCGGTGCCGTAAAAGGCATCAAACAGGCTGCCCCAGCGGGCGTTGGCGGCGTTGAGTGCAAAACGCGCATTGCTGACCGGTACCACCAGCTGGGGACCGGCCACAGTGGCGATCTCGTCATCGACATTGGTGGTGCCTAACTCAAAATCTTCTCCCGCTTCTACCAGGTAACCAATCTCGGTCAGGAACTGGCGATAGACCTTCCCATTTATGGGCAGCTCGCTGTTTTCCTGATGCCAGTGATCGATCTGCGCCTGCAGCCGATCCCGCTCGGCCAGTAGCGCCCGGTTTTTCGGCCCCAATTGCTCGACTATAGTGGCCAAGCCCTGCCAGAACTGCTCGACACTGACACCCGTGCCCTCCAGCGCCTCGTCTTTGATAAAGGTGTAAAGGGAGTCTGCAACTTGCAGACCGGAAACCTGGATTTTCGCAGTCATCAATCGGGCCTATTCATCTTGGAGATGATCAATTCGAAGGGGTTACCAAACGCGGGGGAGAACCGCTGTAATAAGAGGGTTCTATCCTACCGGGCAGGGTGCTATTATCAACCACATTAAGTACTGGTATGACCAGTTTTTGATACTTAAGGCAGTACCTAATTAGCTAATTAATATGAAAATAGAGCGCATATTAGCTTTCCCAAGCTAAAACTAATTAAGTGGTATGACCAGTTGAGCAACAAAGAACTGCCCGCCTACCAAGAAGTCGCCCGCCGCCTGGAAGACCTGATCCTCGACGGTACCCTGCCGCCGGGCAAAAAGATGCCCTCAGAACGGCAATTGGCAGAACGCTTAAAGCTGTCCCGCCCCCTGATCCGGGAAGCCCTGAAAGAGCTGCGGGGTCGGGGCATTATTGAAACCCACCACGGCAAGGGGTCATTTGTGGCGAGCTTGGTGCCCACTAGCCAAGAGGGCAATGCACTAACACATCTCTTTAAAGACCACGCACGCACCCTCTACGACCTGCTGGAAGTGCGGGAATTGCTGGAGGGCCAGGCCGCCTATTTTGCTGCCTCGCGGGCCACCGACGAGGATCGCTACCGCATCACCAAAGCGTTTAACGCCATGGAAAACCCGGAGTCCAGCAGCGGCGAGGCACAGGTGGACGCCAGCCGGGACCACGACTTCCACCGGGTAATCTCAGAGGCCTCCCACAACCCGGTGCTGGTGCACACGCTGCAAAGCCTGTCGCAGCTGCTACTGAATTCGGTATTGGCCTCGGTCAACAACCTCTATCACCGTCCCGATCAGAAAGCGAAAATCATTCAGCACCACCGAAAAATCTACCAGGCAATTATGGATCGCAACTCGGAACTGGCCAGGGACGCGGCCAGTGGGCATATTCGTGAGATCAGGGCCAGCTTGCAGGAGATCGAGCGCGAGGAGCAACGGTTGGTTAGGGCGGAGATGTGGTCGAAAGATCTTAAAGCTGTCTCAGAATCGAAATAGCCTATCCAGAGGTTACTATAAAATCATCGTCCACTAAAAACAGGTGTACGGCTGAACTACCCCGTGGGACTAAAAGTCTTACGATACTCGGCTGGCGACCGATTAACGTATCACTTAAAAGCACGATAAAAATGGGCCAATTCAACATAGCGCAATCGATCGGCAATTGTTTTAATCGGCATCATCGTTTCCTGCAACAGCCTACAAGCTTCCTTTATTCTCAGATTTTGGTGGTAACCGGCCGACCCAACACCTTGGTGCTGCCTAAAGATACGCCGAAAGTGGCTTTCTGAATCTTTCGATCACGATTGCTGTTGTTATTGCTCGCCCGGTGTACAGTCAGGCTGTGATGCACAAGAATATCGCCCGGTTTGGCTTCCATCTGCACCTCTGCTTCGTCATCCTCTACGGACCAGTCAGTGATCCCCTGGGAAAAACCCAGTGTGGAAGTCCGACCGTGGGGGCGCATTCCGTGTTTGTGGGAACCCGGTAGATAGCAGACGGCCCCATTACTGGCATCGGCCTCTCCCAGGGACAACCACATGGTAACGGCCTCCTGCGGTTTTATCATAAAATAGAAACCATCCTGGTGCGCTGGAGTTCCCTTCCCAATACCGGGCACCTTGTTGAAATACTGCATGTTTTGCAACTGGACTGCTCCTCCCAGCAGCGTTTCCGCCAATCCGACCACCGTTTCAGAATTTGCCAGTCGCATAAAGTAATCGTCATGCTCGTAAAGCTTTTGCACCTGTTTCAGTGTCGCAGGATCATCCTTGTTTTCGTAGTAAACGATCTCACTAGGCAGCGTGGGAACCACAACTTCTACAAAACGTGCAGTCTCCCGCTGCAGCTCTTCAATCTCTTCGGCGCTCAAAAATGAACTGACGGCGACGTAGCCGTGCTGATCGAAGTCAGATTTTAAAGAGGACATAGGTAATCTCCACAATTGTTATACTCGGGGCAGTGCGAGATAGCAGGATAGGTAAAGTGGTCCGGATGCAATAGTGTCAAAGTGATCGTGTTTTTGTCAAATATGATCATTTTGGCGATGAATTAACTCAAAACGACATTTTTACACCGGCATACCATTGACGGCCCGTAGTATCAAAGGCTGTACCGTTGGTATTGGTGCCTTGCTGAAAATATTTATGCATAAAACCTAGATCTGCAGGTTTTTCATCGAACAGGTTATTGGCACCGATATACACTTTAAAGGAGTCCGTAACTTGGAAGCTTCCCTGTAAATCCACATATAAGACTGAATCAATTTTGTTCATGTTGGCATTGTGAACAGTATTAGCATTACGATCCTCAGTGTCATCCCGATAGCGCAATTGAGAGTAAACATTGAAATCATTTACATCGTAGGAAAGGTTGATATTGAACATCAATTCAGGGTAAAGCACTTCCCCCTTCAGATCCTGTTTATCCCCTGCAACGCCGGTGACATCGAACTTATCGAGGTAGTTAGCACTCAACGAGAGCTGCAAACTGCCCGGGCCCAATTCATCAATAAGGTAAGAGACTTCGAAATCAAATCCACTGGTCTCAATGGTATCTTCATTGTTCGCAATCCCCCTGACATCAAGCACTGGCCCAGAATTAGGGTCACGAAATACCAAATCACCACAGGTTGGATCAAAAGTACTGGGATCAACATCATGGCAGCGGGCAAGAATCTCTGTCCCTGTCGGTACTCTGATGGCGTCTTCAATTTCGATATCGTAGTAATCCAGCGCTATTGAGAGATTCTCAAACGCCTTGGGTGTGAAAATAACGCCAACAGTGAACGAATCCGCCTCTTCTTCTCCCACGGTTGGAGAGCCACTGTTGAAGCTGCTGATATTCTGCGATTCCACTTGGGTCAAGGTGAAGGACCCTGTGTTAACAATCCGGTTCTGAATAGCTGGAATAGAACGACAATTGTCGGCGGTATTGCCACTAGAGGACGCATCTATGCCGTTACAGGGGTCGGTCTGCAGCGAAGCGTTGGCAACGGCACCCGCGAACAAGTCGCTGATATTGGGCGCTCTCACCGAAGTAGCGGTCGCTGCCCGGAAACGAATCCAATTATTGATGGGGGCATCCAGCCCCACTTTCCACGTAGTGGTATTCCCAACGGACGAGTAATCACCCACACGGACAGACGCATCCAGACTCAATTGCTCCAACAAAGGAATGTGCAATTCACCAAACAGATCGACCACGTCGAAATCACCGCTAGTGGGCTGGATATTGAAACCACGTGTAATGCCTTTTTGACGTAAACCATCCGGCGTCTCCCTGCCTTGCTCTTCACGATACTCAATGCCTAGCGCGAAACGGATACTTTCATCGGCAACGCCGACGCTGAATGGCAGATCGCCGGACAACACGCCGGATACCACAAATTGCTCAACTTCACCCTCCAGCCCCACAGCAGCGGCAAGATAATCAACTGCCCCCGGAGAAATGCCGTCAACGCCCGCCTGGCCGGCAATACTGTCAACCGTGTTAAAGGGGTTATAGGGAACGCAGCCGTTAATCCTGGCAACAGTGTCGGTGCATTGAAAGCCACCAAGGCCATTGGATTCAATATCCAACCCAACCCGAGCACGCTCCAAGTTAATGTCACCAAAATCTGTTTGGTTTTGCTCGGTCACACCGTAGGTGCTATAGATATTGAACAAAAGGCCATTGTCAAACCTGTAATCCAAGGCAGCCGCACTCCTAAACGTCGTACGCGTATTGCCCGAACCACGATCACCGAGCTCAACGGTGCGCCGGAAGGTTGCAACGTCATCCAGGGTTGTTGCCCCGTCAGCAATCAGCTGCACGCCAGCCGAACTGCCCGCCCACAGCGGATGTGTAGCCAGATCCATACCCGATTCCCCTCCCCGGTTTACCTTGAAAACGTCATTGGCAACACTCAAGGGAATCGGCTCAAATCGCGCACGGGACTCAACACGGGCATAGTTCACTTCCATGATGAGCCTGGCTTTCTCGCTAAGACCCAGGGTTAAACCGGCTGCTGCAAACTTGCGTTCCAGCGGGATCAACAGCGATCTGAACGCATTAAAGTTCAAACGGTCTGTGGTGGCAAGATCACGCCCGCCGTCAAAAGGAGAGCCGTCACCTTTGATGCTGAGGCCGTCAGGGCCTATAAAGCGGGATTCAGGAATAAAAGAGGAGCCTTCGAAAGCCAAAGTATCTCCCAGTCCATCACCATCAGTATCGATGGTCGTTTGACTGAATTCGGAAAACTCCCGATCACGTGAGAGCAGCCCCTCATCATTGGAATAGCCCACCGAAAACCACACGTTGCCACCATCGAAATTTTTGCCCACTGTCAGATCATAGTCCTGCTTCTCACGATCGCTTTCAGCAGATTCCGAAACCTGCGCGTTCAGCTCCAAGCCGTCAAAATCGGTTTTGGTAATGATATTGACTACCCCGGCTACCGCATCTGATCCGTAGGCCGCCGATTGCCCACCCGTCAGCACTTCGATGCGTTCTATCATGGTGGTCGGGATAGTATTCAAATCGACCCCATAGCCAGCACCAGCCGAGACACCTGACACATAGCGGCGACCATTCACCAACACCAGCGTTCGTGACGACCCCAGATTGCGTAACGCCGTAGTGCTGATGCCACTACTCTGAGGATCGTTCACATTTGCACTGGAGCCATCGACATCGCTGGTAATTGACGGCACAGTATTAAGCATCTCACCTACATTGATGGCGCCAATACCGTCAATGGCTTGCGAATCCACGAGACTCACTGGTGAGGATGATGTAAACGTGTCTTTTCGAATATGCGAACCAGTGACTATTATTTCCTCTAGCTCATAGACCACATCCTCCTCAGCCCGGATCAGGTTACCAGTAGCAACAAGAAAGATCGCTAAAGAAGTACTCAAAGAGCGCCTATAGCATGCAACCTTTTTAGCGGTTTTTATCTTGCTCATGTTAACGATCCAATCATTCGGTGGTATTACGCACTCAGGCATTGAAGACTTTCATATTACCCAGCCAACAATCCTTAAAATCACAATCATCTATATCAGGCAGACCGCCCAATAACAATCTCCTTATGCCTGAGTATTTATGAGAGAACTCTCCATCCTAGAGTAATGACTAGTCTTCTTTTGAATTCTCTGCAACCTTCGGATAGGAACGATTGTTCCTATCCTCAGACGGGGTAATACCTTTAGGCTCTAAATTGGAGCTGAAAGTAAAAATTACGACGGAGTCTCAAGCTGTCCTAATGGCGGAGAAAAGAAATTTAGGCAGATATGCACAGGAACCGGATAGTTCCTGGCAGTCAACGAGCACTGGTTACCTAGACGCTCATTGCTAAGGATCTTATGGGGCTGAACTAGTTTATAAGAGGGGCGATGGTTTGTCCCCATTTGTCATAAGCGACCCCATTCAAATGCAAGTCGTCATAAGAATGCTCTTCGGGCAATATACCCATGGGACATAAGACATCAGCCACGTCAATAAAACTTAGACCTTTCTGACGACACACCTCAATCAAACCTTGATTCAATTCCTTGACCGCCACGTTGAGCCCTTTCAATCGTTCCCCAACATACAAAGTAGACTGCACAAAGGGCTTTATGGCGTTTTCTATAAATGCGTCCAGTATTTTTTCATAGCGTTGCAACACACCCTCGACATCATAACCAAGGCTAATATCGTTTATGCCCGCCAGAATAAATACTTTCTCGGGCCGAGCGTCGACAACAGTGTCAATGCGTGACAACATGCCTCTCGTTATATCGCCAGCGATACCTCTATTCAATATCTTCACGTCTGGAAAAATCTCATGCCAGTGAGTATATTCCGTTATTGAATCACCAAACATAACCACATCCGCTTTCGTACAAAAATGGCGATGGAAACTCTGGTCATTGCAATATTTACCCACCACATTGCCGGTTTGCAACACCGAAAGCTTCTGACAGAGCAGGCCGACCAACTCCCCGGTTTGCACAGTATCGCTTAATTCCCGCCAAATCTCTTCCGCCTGCTTCAGATGAAAGACAGCATCAACGGCGACACTGTGTTTATTACCATATTCAGTGATTTTCTGGAGCAAACCGTGGATAGAGGTTGAGTTGATTTCCTGCACTAGGTCAAACAGATCAATCCCACCAGGCGAGCGGGCATATTTTTCGATTACTGAGTCAAGCGCCATTAAAAGAGTTCCTGTGTTAAGAATTTCGATCAACGGTCATTGCCGATTGTCTATGAAAGGGTTGTCAAGATGAACGCTCACCTTACCCAAAATCGGATTAGCGCCTTTTTTAATGCGGTGACGGTTCATCCTACACAAAAATATGTGGCTCCCGCTTGCGCCTGGAGCCACATTACTATCACCACGTTGGCATTTTAATGTCTGTGGTTAAAAGGTTACTTTCATACCTGCGTATAACTGACGACCGGTGACATCAAAGGCAGTTCCATTTGTGTTGGTACCCGCCTCAAAATACTTATGAGTGAAGCCCATGTCCTCCGGTTGCTCGTCAAACAGGTTGTTGGCGCCAACAAACACGTTGAAGGAGTCACTGATCTGGTAACTGCCTCGCAAGTCAACATAGAAAGCGGCATCAATATCGTTCAGGTTGTCGTTGTGAACCGTGTTGTCATTACGGTCCTGGGTATCATCCCAGTAACGCACTTGCGCAAAGATATTGAAATCGTTGACATCGTAGGAGAGGCTGCTGCTGAACCGCAACTCCGGGAAAAGCACTTCACCTTTCAGATGCTGCACATCGCCTTCAAGCCCGGTGACATCGTATTTGTCCAGGTAGTTGGCGGCAAACGAAATATTTAAACTACCGGGACCCACTTCATCCATAAAATAGGAGACTTCCAAGTCGATACCGCTGGTCTCGATGGTATCTTCGTTGTTCGCCACGGCGTTAACATCCAATACCGGACCAGAATTGGGATCCCTGAATACCAAGCCGCCACAGGTCGAATCAAAGGCACTGGACGCGACATTATGACAACGATCCAAGATGGTCGTGCCATACGGTACCCGGATCGCATCTTCAATTTCAATATGGTAGTAATCCAGGGCAACAGACAGATTCTCTATGGCCTCTGGCGTAAACACAACACCGATAGTGGTGGAGTCCGCTGTCTCCTCCTGTACCGATGGTGACCCACTGTTAAAACTGGTGGTATTCTGTGACTCCACCTGCGTTAACGTGAAGGCGCCTTCGGCGGCAATGCGATCCTGAATGGCGGCTATCGACCGGCAGTTTTCGGCAAGGTTACCGGTACTGGATGCATCGACGCCATTACAGGGGTCGGATACCAATGCCGCGTTGGCCACACGGCCGGCAAACAGGTCACTGACATTGGGCGCCCTCACCGCAGTCGCCTGGGCTGCCCGGAAACGAATGGATTCAGTGATGGGCGCATCTAGTCCCACCTTCCAAGTGGTGGTTCTGCCTACAGAGGAGTAATCACCGGCACGGAACGCAAAATCCACATTCAACCAGTCGGCTACCGGAATGTAGAGTTCGCCAAAGACATCAACGACATCGAAATCACCGCTGGTAGGCTGGATATTGTAGCCCCGGGTGATCCCTTTTTGGCGTAGTCCATCGGGCGTTTCACTGCCCTGTTCCTTGCGGTATTCGATGCCCGCCGCAAAACTGATACTGTCGTCACCCAGTTTGAAGGGCAAATCACCGGACAACACGCTGGAAACGACCAGCTGCTCAACACTGCCCTCCAGACCCACAGCCGCGGAGAGATAATCCACCGCTGCCGCGGATATGCCATCAACACCGGCTTGGCCGGCAATACTGTCAACCGTATTGAAGGGATTATAGGGCACACAGCCGTTGAGGCGGGCAATATCGTCAGCGCACTGGTAGCCACCGTTGCCATCGGGCTCAATGTCCAGCGCTAGGCGGGCCCGTTCCAGATTGATGTCACCGAAGTCGCTTTGCACCTGCTCTGTCACACCATAGGTGCCGTACATATTGAACAGCAGACCGTTATCAAACTCGTAATCAAAGGCGCCGGCAAATCTGAAAGTACTGCGGGTATTGCCTGAACCGCGATCGCCAAGCTCCACCGTACGGCGGAAGGTAACGACATCATCCAAAGAGGTGACGCCGGCGGCCACCAACTGGTCACCGGCCGAACTTCCAACCCAAAGCGGATGGGTCGTCAGGTCAATACCTGTTGAGCCGCCCCGGTTAACCTTAAACGCGTCATTAACGACGCTGTAAGGGATGGGCTCAAAGCGCGCACGGGATTCCACCCGAGCATAGTTGACCTCCATGGTAGCTCTGGCTTTCTCGTTGAGGTCCAGGGTCAAGCCGGCCGCGGCAAAATTGCGCTCCAGCGGGATGATCAGGGAGCGAAATTCATTGAAGTTCAAACGATCGGTGGTGGCCAGGTCTCGACCGCCATCAAACGGACTGCCGTCGCCCTTAATGCTAAGGCCACCGCCAATCAAGCGGGACTCCGGGATAAAGGAGGAACCCTCAAACGCCAGGCTTTCAAACAGGCCGTCATTGTCCGTATCAATCGAGCGCTGACTGTATTTTGAGAAATCTCTGTCCCGTGACAACAGGCCTTCATCGTTTGAGTGGCCAAAAGAGAACCAGACATTACCTCCATCAAAGTTTTTACCCAAGGTCAGACTGAAATCCTGTTTCTCGCGATCCCCTTCTGAGGACTGGGACAATTGCGAGTTCAATTCCACACCTTCAAAATCGGTTTTCGTAACAATATTAACCACACCGGCGACGGCATCTGACCCGTAAGCTGCTGATTGACCACCGGTCAACACGTCAACCCGTTCAATCATGGAGGTCGGAATCGTGTTCAGATCAACCCCGTAACCGGCGCCGGCCGACATACCCGACACATAGCGCCGGCCGTTAACCAATACCAGCGTTCTTGAAGAACCAAGGTTGCGCAATGCTGTAGTACTAACACCACTACTCTGGGGAACATTCACGTTAACACTGGTACCTGTCACATCCCCGGTAATTGAAGGCACTCTGCCCAGAAGCTCTCCGACATTAACGGCGCCCACACCTTCTATCGCTTCCGCATCCATTACACTCACTGGCGATGATGAATTGAAGTTGTCTTTACGGATGTGGGATCCGGTTACAACAACCTCTTCCAATAATGTATCCAAATTTTCGTCGCCGCCCGCTTCTGCCCAGCTCTGACCAGCGGCTGAAGCTATGCACACTGCCAAAGCAGTTTTGGCAAAACGCTTGCCAGTGACTCTCTTTTTAACTGTTTTTATCTCGCTCATTTCAACTCTCCAACTGTTCATTGGGATTATCTTTTACACAGGCATTGGTTGCTCAAGTTTTCCGACTTTACAGCCAGCACACTGACCCAACCTGAAAACACTGCTTTTTAAATAGAATCCGGAAGTTAACCATTCATACCAACAACCTGTTATACCAGTATACCTTTATAAAATTTGACCTGTCAACAAGTTAACCTTCCGCACACGCCTTCTATAAAGCGAGTACAAAACAGGTGCCAATCATCGGTAACTAATTGATTTTTATAATTTTTATTGTCAGCTGCAGACTGCATTGGCTAACTTGACAGCGGTCTCTTTAGGTTGATGTTTAGGAATAATTTTTCCTATCACACGTTGAGGTAATAACTAAATGCTCTTAGTCAACAAATTGAATACTCTGAAAGTTGGCTATGAAAACAGAGTCGCCGTGAGCGTTGATATAACGGCAACAATTGCCCCCAATAAGTTGCAGGTAAAAATAGGCCAATCTTTCTTGGGTTTGACCAGAGAGTAGGTTATCCAGGCAATGCAATTCAGCGCTGTTGCCACAGATAATAATATAGAACCAGGTTTGCCCTCGAGATTGAGTCTGATCTGATCAATGTATGAAAAAAACATCATAACTGACACTATCGAAGCCATCCAACCAATCTTCGCTGCTATTCTTTCCGTCACAAAAAATACCTGAAAAACTAGTGGCCTGTATAAAGTAAGCACGAACCTAGGGGCTGGGGTGCTGCCACTAGGTTCGTGCCTGAAAAAGTTTAGATCGTTGGAATTAGAGAGGATTGAATTATATGTAGATCGACAACTAACCTAGCTCAGCAATAGCGTTTTGATAATCAACGAAATTTATCGCTTCCAAGTCAGCTTTTAGGCACTCCAACTCCTCTGGCATCAAATTTTGAAACGGTGTGCGATTGGGGCCCAAATCCAGCCCCAATAGTTTCATCACTTGTTTACCTGCCACAATGTTGCCCCGATATTTCACGATCACATCAATCAAATCCATGGATTGGCATTGTAATTGGCGGGCCCTTTCCAGATCATTGTTTTTATAAGCTTCTTGAATCCCTATGTACAGTCCCGCAGCGTAGTTAACGGTGCCGCCGATGCAGCCGCTCGCCCCACCCAGCGCTAGGGAAGCCAGCATGGTTTCATCTTGTCCATGCAGCATATCGAACTTACCGTTGTTGTAACGACGACATTGCGTGTATTCGTACAAACTCTCATGGGTATATTTGATACCCGCAAAGTTAGCTATACGGCCATCTACTGCTTCCAAAAACGGCAGCATTGGCAAACCAACACCAGACAGTGCTGGGATATGATAGAAATAGAAAGGCAAGTCTGGAGCGCCGCAGGCAATTTCTTCGCAATACTTAACAAGCTCTTCAATTCTGCCAATTTTCGGGAAAGTCGGTGCCATGGCTCCAATTCCCCACGCACCAATCTCCTGAGCATGCTGGGCCAGTCTTAAACTCCCTTTTACCGAATCTGAGCCTACATGGACAATCACTTTAAAGTCTTTTGGACTGACTTCGACCCACTTTTCCGCTGCGCGCATACGCTCTTCGTCCGTCATCAGGTAACCTTCTCCTGAAGAGCCATTAATAAATACACCAATAATGCCATTTTCGGCAAGCATGGCTAGGTAACGCGGCACCACGTCAAGATTTAGATCTCCCTTTGTATCAAATGCGGTAAAAGGTGCACAGATTATGCCGTCGATTTTCTCAAATTCTCTTGTCATTACAGTTTCCACTGGAGACTCCATTTATTACTCTGTTGTTAACTACCTGGCTGCTACTGGCCGTATTGTTCATTCATCAAGCTGGTTGCAGCGACAATGAACTGGGTATTGCTAGAACTCATTCGTCCTCGGTGGCCCCGGCATTATCGAGATCACCGAAGTAGCCGTACTTGTTAATCAATTTCTCATGCTGAGAACAGGCCCAGCGATAATACTCTCCCCCCTGCAGTTCACAGGCCGCAGCCTCATCGAGAACCATCACCGCGTGTTGATGCATTTGTAAGGCCGAGGCCGGGCACATTGCCGAGATCGGGCCTTCGACCGCCTTGCGGACTGCCGTGGCTTTATGCTCACCGGTCGCGAGCAGTAACACGTGCCGCGCTTCGAGAATGGTGGCAATACCCATAGTCAACGCCAGTTGTGGCTGTGTCTCACCGGCATCAAACAGTCGACTATTGTCCAGAATGGTACGCTCGGTCAGGGTTTTCACCCGCGTTCTGGAGGCTAGACTCGAGGTGGGTTCGTTAAACCCAATATGGCCGTTCGCCCCAATACCCAGTATCTGCAAATCAATGCCGCCGACCTGCCGTATTTTTTCTTCATAGGCTGCACCCACCTCTCGAGGATTATCCTCTTCTGAGCAGGCCGGCAAATGGGTATTACGAATATCAATATCAATTTTCTCAAACAGCTGCGTATTCATAAAACTGCGGTAACTTTGCCGACATTCCGGTGCAATGCCCAGATACTCATCGAGATTAAAGGTCACCACATCTTTGAAGCTCAATTCGCCGGCGCGATACGAGGCCACGAGGCGCTGGTATAATGCGATGGGCGTACTACCAGTGGCTAGCCCTAACACAGCATTGGCTTTTTTAGTCAGGAGTTCATGGACCAATTGGGCCGCTTTGTCGGAAACTGCATCGGCATCGTGCACTACGATAATTTCCACCTACACCACCTCGCTGATATTGTAGGGTTTGAGGCCGGATTGAATATCCGCAGTAAAATCCAGGAGTAGAGACTGTATAAACTCACTATAGCTAAGCTGCGGGTAATCGAGTAGCGGCATCAAGTCCATCGCAAGCGTGACATATTCCGACGTATCTACCGAGTGGGAATAACCAAAGGTGGCATTGACCAACTGCCTGGCCTCGGCAGCCAGGTCATAGCGTTTTCCACCGCTAATCTGTGAGTCAAATACACGAATAAGTTGGATAAAAAGCTCGCGCTGCTGACTTACATCCAGTTCTAGTCGATAGCTAGCGGGTAGCCAGTCCAAGTCCCGCCACCCCTCTACGCCATAAATCTTGCGCGGTAATTTGTCTTTTGATAATGCTCTTAAGGCTTCAAGTGCATGCACACTAACACTGACATGGGTTTCATGACGATCGGCCAAGTTGTGAAGGTAAACCACCTCTGGCTCAGCGGTATCCAACCACTGCGTTAACTGTTCAACCACCTCCCAATTGATCGCGCCTTTGAGATGACTACTACCAAGACCGTATTGGATGACAGCGGAATACTCGCCAATTTCAGCAGCCTTTCGTTGTTCCTGCTTCCGAACGGATACCATCTGTTCATTGGTGAATTGCGCATAGTCACCGCTTCGTGGCGAACCTGCACCATCGGTCATCACAATGCCGGTGAACCACCGATCCGCCCGCTGGTAGCACTGAGCGATACCGTGAAAACCAATAATTTCCAGGTCGTCCTGATGAGCGCCTATCGCCAGGTGCGTCGTTCTTGATAAAGCCTGCTTTATCGGCATTTGATCAGGGACATACAGATCTACCGTTTCAGTTATTTGACTCATGCATACCTCTCTGCTCTTTTAATCAAACTATCCTGTATGGCGAGTGCCGCCCCTAATGTGTCTGCATCACTGCCCAGTGCCGGGGCCACCAGGTTGACCCCGTAGATATCCGGCAAGGTTGTCAATACCTGTTGGATACGCTCTCTGAAGCCTGACGCCAAGCCCACACTCCCTCCGAGGACAACCACCTCAGTGCCAGTAACCGCTTTAACATTGGCAATCAGTTGCGCTATTGCAGCAGCGCAATCATCGATCAGGGCGTTGATTCCGGGAACACTATCCGCAATCGAGAAGGCCTCGCGGCAATCCAGCACGCGTTGCAACAACCTGCTGGCCCGGCGACCGATAGCTGTGCCCGATGCCACCGCTTCAACACAATTCATCCGACCACAAGTGCAAGGAAAATCTTGGCCATCGGGACGTGACACTGTCAGATGGCCAATGTGCGCTGCAAAACCATTTGAGCTGGTTATCAGCCGGCCATTTTGGACAATGCCACCGCCGATGCCAGTGGATACCGTGATATACACCAGTGTGTTCTTAGCGGTGTGTTTACCCAGCTTATACTCACCCCACGCTGCTGCCCAAGCATCATTTAGGATCACCACAGGCAACTCAAAAATCTGTTGCAACTTTGTTTGTAGCGGTATCACCTTATCCGCACCCGCAGAGAGAAAGTGCACACTGCCCTCGCCCACCAAGCCAGTGCAACCGACGCCGATACCTACTGCTTTTGCAATCCAGTCACGGCATAACAGCTGAATCGTGGGCACCAGCTGATCCAGATCACTATGTATAACGGAAGCTGCACTGCGGCGCTCCACAATCTCGGTGCCATCAACCAGCGCAGCAGCGATTTTAGTGCCACCAATATCCAACGCAATAATCATTTTCGAATCTCTATAGGCGCTATACAGTGCTCGCCGCCTGATGAATGCTTTGCGCAAACCAGCTGGCAATATGTTCTACCCGGGTGATCGCCGAACCAACCGTTACCGCCCAGGCACCGGCCTCGATCGCCTGTCCAGCTCGCGCAGGAGAGTTGTAACGCCCCTCTGCAATTACGCAAAAACCGTCGGCAACCCAGCGTTCAACCAGTTCTAATTCCGGTTCATCGGGTGTCTTATCCGGTTCCGTATAGCCTGACAGAGTACTGCCAATAAAAGTGCAACCGAGATCAGCCATCTTCCTACCTTCTTCATAAGTGGCGCAATCCACCATGGCAACACAACCTTGCTCGTGCACAGCCGCAAGCAGCTCCTCAACTGGCGTAGGACGTGAACGGTTAGTGGCATCAAAGGCAATAATACTCGCTCCAGCTTCCGCCAACGCTACAACATCTTCAACAGACGGCGTTATTCGCACTGGACTGTCGGGCAGATCTTTTTTGACGATGCCGACAATCGGTGCATCTGTAACTGCCGCCACGGCCCGTACATTTTCTACCCCTTCAATCCGCAGCCCTTTTGCGCCACCTGCCAGTGCCGCCAACGCCATGGCAACTACATGTTCCACCTTGTCCATCGGGCCTCTATCGACAGGTTGGCAAGAAGCCACTAAAGCTTGTTGCAGCTGCTCACGCAGCGTCTTCTCTTTAGCTTTATTAACCAATAACATTCGTTACATCCTTCTTTTAGATAATTTAGCAACACCGTGAAAAATTCAGATAAAGAGCCTGTCATCTGCCGGAGATCATGCCGTGGTACCAGCAGGACAGGGGGATCTATTGGCATTCATGGTGTGCAATGTTAATCCAGTCAGATCTCGATGCGGTGACGGTAAAATCAAGCTTGCCAAATAACCCACGAGCAGACAGGTCAGGATGCCTATAGTGGCAAACAAATACCCATCGGCCCATTCCAACCTCCAGACGGTAAACATCAAACCAACACCCGCCAACAGGCCAATCATTGCTCCCCAGCCGTTGGCTTTACGGGTGGTAACACCCAGTACAAACAACCCTCCCAAAGCCCCCATAAACATACCAATCACCATAAAGTACTGTTCCATCAACGATCGAATTTCCGGGCTTATAAAAATGAGAGCTGCGCCAGTTCCCAACACCCCCATCAGAAAAGTCAGCAGTCGTGCTGCGTTCAAATACGCCGCTTCGGACCGGCAAACATTAAACGGACGCATAAAATCCGTGACCAGGGTTGTGGCAATGGAGTTCATACTGGTTGAGACCGTGGATTGCGCTGCAGCAAAAATGCCTGCGACAATGAGTCCAGCAATGCCCACGGGCAACTCGGTGGCGATGAACGTTGGAAAAATCTGATCAATTTGAATAGTCGGGTCCAGCTTTTCGGGCTGAGATTGGTAAAAACAATACAGCCCAGTACCAATACAAAAGAACAGTAAGGCACCCGGCACAGCCATAATAGCGTTTGTCCAGATAGAATTAGCCGCTGCACGCTCGTCGCTGGTTACCATATAACGTTGAACCACGGCTTGATCGGCTGTATAGCTGGAGATATTTTGCCCTATGCCACCCAGCACGATCACCCAGATAGACAGAGTGGTAATACTGTCGAGGCTAAAATCCCAATTGACCATAGTGAACTTATCGCCCGCCATGCCGCGCGTGATAAAACCCGAGAAGCCGCCATCAATTCCACCCAGGATATAGACAAAGCAGACCACAGCACCGATCAGCAACACGATGGTCTGGACGGTGTCTGTCCAAATAACCGCCTCAACACCACCCAATGTGCAATAGATCAGACACAGAACCCCCATAATCAACACACATTGCCATGCCTCCAGTGGAGTAACTGCGGCCAGGGCCAACGCCGTTAGCGCCATGACAATTCCCATGCGTCCAACATGAAACAATGTAAATAATGCGCTGGCAAAGAGTCGAACCGGCATATTGAAACGCTTGGAGAGATATTCATAGGCACTGGTTGCGTCGATCTGCCTGAAAAATGGCATCGCTATATAGATCGCTACGGGCGCCACCACCAGAATCATCATAATACCCAAATACACCAACCAATCCGTGCGATACACCAAGGCGGGCAATGCGACATAAGTCAGTGAACTTAGCATAGTGGCATAGATAGAACAGGCCGCTGCCCACCAGGGGATATGTTGGCCGCCGCGAAAATAGTCTTCTGTGCTTCTGTTTTTAAACACAAAGTAAACGCCGACCATCACAACCGCGAGCAAATAGAGTGTAAGCACAGCCATATTTTGCCAACCAAAACTGGGGACGGTGCCCGTAACGCTTACTGACCATATCTCTGGAGAAGCGTGTTGAGCGCTACTCGGACTCGACACCAGCACAATATCCTCGCCCCACTTCACCACCGAACTGAAGGCGTCGCGAACCCCGGCTGAGTCTATTTGCAATCGAGGATTGGCATTGTCTTCCGCCTCCCCGTATCTCGTCCAAGCATCCGTAATCGCATTGTAAAACTGCGGTGCCGAGGAATAATCCCTATCGGCCATCTCCGCATCAGCGCGGTGTGCACTCGGACTCTCTGGCAATAACAGAATATGCGAAGGACCAAAGGCAATCGCGGCACGGTCGCCGGATTTTACCCTACCCACACTGATATCGGCTTTGCGGATCCAACTCTGATTTCCAGGGTTGTAAGCCCAGAGACTTCGAGTCCCGGGCGCGGCTTCATTTTGGTGTGGCAGCAGTACATAAAGCTGATCGACACGGCCATCACTTTGCGCCACCACTGTTATACCTGCACCCGACAAACTGTGACCATCAACTTCGGGCAACGATGGCAACTTCTGCCAGGGGCTCTGCACATTGCCAGTCGCATCCAGTCTGCCCCTGAATTACACAGTGCCGTCAGCCACCACAGGGCTGCCGTCAGCATTAATCTGAATGTCTGACAGGTCCAAACTATAGAGCGCGCCTGCAGCCGACGCCCCATCGCTACCGAGAATGACATAGAGATGGTCATGTATGACAGCAGCCCCCCCATTGACGCCAGCGTCGGGCAAAGCAGGCAACGTCAGTAGCTCAACCTGACGAGAGACTTTATTCCAGCGCAGCAGGTGGACATCACTGCGAGGGGAGACACCATCGGTTCCACCCACAACGAACACCCCCAGTGCATGACTTGCCGATGCTCCGTGAGCTAACTTTGAAGGCAGGGTTTCTGTTACGTTATGCCATATCAATTGAGATGTGCGAGTGGCGGTTTGACTGTCGCCGCCTGTGTCTGTGCCACGCGTCCGCGTTGCCACCCAAATTGAATCCTGAAACTCCCCCAGGGGTTCCGAGTGGGTGAAATTCTCTCCACCAGCAAGGATTAATGCGTCGTTGTGAACCCCCAGAAAGGCTCCCGTCACACTGGGGGCACTGCCAATTTCCGCCGTTTTACCCTTAGGCAGCTCTCCTATCTTAAACCAGTCAAGCGTGGCGGACTCCACCTGCAATACCGGCAGGACCAACATGCAAATCAATACGCCAACTCTCTTCAGCCAGTCCACACTTTTCTCCGGTTCGTAATCACTTTAATAGGGCCTTAACAAGCGCCATCAATCCAAATATCATGCCATTAACCTATTATACCATTACACACCTTGAGCGACAATTGAAAATTCAGGTTCACATTTAGTTACGGGAAGGACAGGTCACTGGTGCTCAATAAGTCTCTTCTTCCAACCTTAGACCATCTAGTCAGAGGCGATTGTTTTATTGGGCAGATAAAACGAAGCTGGAGCCGACCATGCTGGGGTCGATAAATGATTTTAGCGAAACTGGCGAGGGATTCCGGACGGAACCAACACGGGTAGGATGACAGCACACAAACCAATAAAGATGCCCTTCAAAGGAAGGGCATAGGTCAAAAGTGCCGTTTAATTCTCATGGTCATAATAGTTGTCAAAAACATACTGCAGATGCTCCTTGAGAATGCGATCTGCGCCCTCGACATCCCTATCACGAATCATTTCGTAGATTTCCTTATGGGCTTGGTAGCTGATTAAGTCGAGCTCCTGCTGAGTAGCATCACTGCGGGCCGGGGGGCGGGCGGCGATGACCCAATCGACCAAGGCCTGATGAACAGCAAGGAAAATAGGATTCCCGGGAATCTCTGCAATCACCTGATGAAAATTCATATCGGTTTTCACAAACTGCTCATGACTCTTTATTGAGCGCTCATTCAGTTTCAGCGCCTCTTCCAGGGCCTTTATCTGCTCTTCTGTCGCATACTCTGCAGCATAACGAACCAGACTGGATTCAAAGAATTGCCTTAGCTGATCAAAGTACTTTAAGCCGCCGGGCCTGTCCAAGAAGTCTTTGGATAAACCGGACAGTTCAGAAATAATATGCTCTGCCGAAGGTCTGGTCACCCGGGTGCGCTCGCCACTGCTGATTTTGACCAACCCTTTGCGGGCCAAAGCTGCCAAAGCGTCGCGAATCGAAGGACGCCCCACGCCGAAGGTCTCCATAAGCTCACGCTCCGAGGGCAACGCATCACCTTCCGCAAGCTCACCCTGGCGGATAATTCTCTCCAGCTCTTCTTCGACGGTCTCGGACAGCTTTTTCCTCGCTACCGGGCGCCTAACCGTGATGGACATTTCCCAACTCCTCTACATATACCGATTCTCGAGAATTGCTGCTGCCTGCGCAGACAGTATCAGCGACGTATCAACGTATTATACCGCAGGCGGTATAAAAGTATAATATCTCGCCACCTTCGACTAGCTGGCTATCGCCCTGTAATGCATGATCAGGTTTCTAGTCGATGAATCGTGGTGATTCAGATTGCTATCCGATATCAGCTCCGCCTCGATGCTCTTGGCGAGGCTTTTCCCCAGCTCCACCCCCCACTGATCAAACGAATTAATACCCCAGATCACCCCTTGAACAAAGATTTTGTGCTCATACAAGGCAATCAAGGCTCCCAGTGTTTCCGCATTCAACTTGTTCATCAGCAACGTGTTACTGGGCCGGTTTCCACGATGGACCTTATGGGAGGCAATTTTATTCACTTCCTGTAGCGACAGACCACGCAGCAACAGGTCACGACGTACAGATTCTTCATCCACCCCAATCATTAATGCCTGGCTTTGTGCAAAGAAGTTGGCCATCAGGTGTTCATGGTGACCATTAACGGGAGTGACGCTGTTAATGGAGCCAATAAAATCGGCCGGAATGATGGTTCTCCCCTGGTGGAGCAACTGATAAAAGGCATGCTGCCCATTAATCCCTGATTCCCCCCACACGATGGGCCCCGTCGCATAAGAGACTTCCGCCCCCTCCCGACTCACGGATTTGCCGTTGCTCTCCATGTCGGCCTGCTGCAGATAAGCCGGCAAGCGATGAAGATTCTGGTCATAGGGCAGAATGACCTGGGATTGCGCCCCCAAAAAGGTGCTATTCCAAACACCAATCAAGGCCAAAATGACTGGCGCATTTTCAGGCAATGGGGCGTTTTCAAAATGCTTATCCATCTGGTGAGCCCCCTTCAACAGTTGCCGATAGGTATCAAAGCCCAGGCTAAGCGCAATGGGTAAACCAATAGAAGACCACAAGGAATAACGGCCGCCGACCCAATCCCACATATGGAAGGTATTTGTGCCTGGAATACCAAACGTCCTGGCGGCAGCCTCATTGGCGGTAATAGCTACAAAATGCTTTTCAACCACTGCCCGATCAAAAGCGGCTGACGACAACCAACTTAAAGCCGTTCTCGCATTGGTCATCGTCTCTGTCGTGGTAAAAGTCTTGGAAGCCACCACGAACAAAACCCGTTCTGGATTCAAAGAACGCAGTGTCTCAGCAATTTGTGCACCATCCACATTGGACACATAATGCACCCGAATACGGCCGTCGCCGTAACCCTTAAGGGCTTCGGTCACCATTTGTGGCCCTAAATTAGAGCCCCCGACACCGAGACTCACCACATCGGTAATGGTTTTCCCCGAGAAACCACGCCACGATCCCGCCCGCACTTCGTCAACAAACGCCTCCATGCGTTGCATTTCCCGCCTAACCTGCAAAGAAATGTCCACACCTTCAACCAGATATGCCCTACCACTTGGATCACGCAAAGCGACATGCAGAACAGCCCGGTTTTCGGTGCTATTGATCGCCTCACCGGCAAACATGCGACTGCGCCAGTCCTCGACATTGCAGTCTTCCGCCAACCTGATCAAGGCAGACAAGGTTTCTGAGGTAACCAGATTTTTGGAGTAATCAAAGAGTAGGTCTTTGATTTTCATGGAGAATTTTGAAAAGCGAGCCTCGTCTATCTCAAATAGCTCCTTCAGGTGCCGGGAGCTCATTTCCAATGCATGCGTTTCAAGAAACTTCCAACTTTTCAAAGAGTTACGTGAATTCATGGGCGACCCTACAGTTGCAGAAAACACAAAGGGCGACAGTTCTCTATGTGCTGATGCCAAACCTTACTTCGATGTATTAACGACAATATTTTCACATCGACTTATAATACTATTATGGTATTATACCATTACACCCACATTTGACTAGCCTGTAATCCGAGTTGCTGGCACTACACCACTAAGAGATATTTGGCACCACCCGATAACAATAACCAAAGCCGATGCGGGAACAACCCTTTTACCAACATACCCATGATCTATACCAAACTTCCGTGAGAACAGAACAGGTCAACCAGCCCGCCTTTGACTTTGGCTGGCATTATCATGATTGCTGTGAAGTTACCTTCGTAGAAACCGGGGATGGTCGATTGTTGGCCGGAGACAACGCCACTGAATTTAACGCTTCCAGTTTGTTTCTGTTACCGCCCCAAATCCCCCATGCTTTTATTTCCCTGGCGGGTAGTTCATTAAGCCGGCCCTGGGTTGTGCAATTCGATCCTGTTTGGCTAAGCAGCCTGTTGGTATTACCGGAGTTTTTCGCGGTAAAAAATCTATTTCAAAACACACAACATGGCACACACTTTTTCCAATCCCCATTAACAACAGCAGACTTTCTAAAACTACAACAATCCACCGGCGTTGAACAAATTAACCTCTGTCTTACGCTTATCGCGAAGTTAGCAGCCTCGGAGAATTATCAAATCATCGGAGGCGCCCTCTCACAACAGCCCGTAAAGAACAAGGTCTCACGCATCTGCGCATATATTGATAGCCACTTAAAGGATCGTCTCTCCCACCAGACAATTGCCAATGAGTTTGCCGTCAGCAGTTCACATCTGGCCCGCTTGTTCAAGCAGACCATAGGATACTCTCTAACCGACTACATTATTCGACGCCGCATGCAACGAGCTGCACAGTTGCTCACGGAAACAGATTGGCAGATAACTCAAATAGCAGACTACTGCGGCTACCAACAAGTTGCGTTTTTTACACGCACATTTCGCCGCGTCTACAACCTTACACCGAGCGCCTACCGACATTTCGAGCACAATAAACCATGACATCCTAAATGAAGGAGTCCCATTACAGGTTAGCGGCTACCGGGTGACAGCCGACTACCATCAAGCACTAGTCAAACGTTCCAAACGATCATTTTGGATTAACATTTGACATTGATCGGGCGCACGATTCCACGACAGAGGCTCGACATTGCCGCAGTATATAGGCTCCAGATGGGCCAACGCTTCCCGATGCTCATTCGGCCAGTGATCCAGAAGCTTACCTGCGGCACTGTCACCGGTATCCAGATCCTGGCGATTGAAAATGTTCATATAACGAGATTGAATGGACTCGGGTAACAAACTGAAATCTGGCAGATACCAAAGGGTAATCAGCGAGCGCTCTTGCTCAGATTGGTTGGCATAAGCACCGTGCAGCAGACGCGGATCCATCAACACAATATCGCCTGCTGTGACTTCAACCGCCACTTCCAACCCATCCGATTGATAAGCGGTATTATTGGGGTCTTCCATAACAGATAGGGTTTTTCTTCGTGCGCCACCGACAGAGCATGTAACGGATGCTGACAGCGATGTGAGCCCGGGATCACGCGCAAACAACCGTTGTTCTTATGGGTATCACTGAGATAGATCAGGATGCCGATACCGGGCATACGGGGTGTATAGGAGATCGGATGACTCCACCCCCACCAGTCTTGATGCCAAAACAATGGGGGGCTTTTTGCCGGCTTGCTGATTAAGTAGCCGGCCAACCAACGGCTTTCTATAAAGCCAAGCCCTCGAATTAAGGACTGAATCTCTGGCAAAGCGACCAAGTGGGAAAATTCCGGATAGTCACCGAAATTGACCAAACTTCCTTGGGATTTATAGGCCTCTCGGTGTGAAGCTGGTAACCGCTCCAAAATTTCGTCACGCTGTTGACATAGCTTAGTCAGTAAAGTCACCGGCAAAAAATCTTTAACGATACAGTAGCCGTATTGAACTAACTCACGATAGTGGTCGTGATAGGTCATATCTCCAATCTCCCTTAGCTAGTTAAGGTTGCATTATTGGGAATTGGGTTATTCCTATCTATGCACTATCCAAGAGTTAATTTGCACTATCCAATCATTTTGCACTTCCCAAATCCAGGCACCATCGTTAATATAGGGGATTACCCTTACTTTTCACCCATAGGATTGCGGAAAACCCATGCCAGACTACAAAGCCCCGCTGCGAGATATGCAGTTCGCCCTGAATGAAGTGCTCGGTTTTGAGCAGCACTACCAAAACCTGCCTGGTGCCGAAGAGGCCACGCCCGATATGGTCGCCGCCATTTTGGAAGAGGCAGCCAAATTCAGTGAGCAGGTAGTTGCGCCCCTGAACAGTGTGGGAGACCGTGAAGGCTGTCAGTGGCAAGAAGGGCAAGTCACCACCCCACCCGGCTTTAAGCAGGCTTACGAACAATTTATCGAAGGCGGCTGGCCGGGCCTGTCACAGGCTGTGGAACACGGAGGTCAGGGACTGCCGGCCTCCCTCAATAACGTGTTCTACGAGATGCTGGCCTCCGCCAACCATGCGTTGTCCATGTACCCCAGCCTGACCTGGGGTGCCATCAAAACCATCACCGCCCATGCCGCCCCGGAATTACACTCGCGCTACCTGCCCAAGCTGGTGGAAGGCCGCTGGTCCGGCACAATGTGCCTGACTGAAGCCCACTGTGGGTCAGACCTGGGGCTGTTGCGTACCAAAGCCGAGCCCAACGGCGACGGCACCTACGCCATCAGTGGCAGCAAGATTTTTATCTCCGCTGGCGAGCACGACATGACCGACAATATCGTGCATATCGTGCTGGCGCGCTTGCCGGACGCCCCGGAGGGGGTCAAAGGTATCTCTCTGTTTGTTGTGCCCAAGCTGTGGGTGGCAGAAGACGGCTCCGTCGGCGAGACCAATGGTGTAAGCTGCGGCTCCATCGAACACAAGATGGGTATCCACGGCAACGCCACCTGTGTGGTGAACTTTGATCAGGCAAGGGGTTACCTGATTGGCCCGCCCCACAAAGGCATGAGCTGCATGTTCACCTTTATCAACGAATCGCGCCTAGGGGTTGCGCAGCAGGGTCACGCCCATATCGAAGCCTCTTACCAGGGCGCCCTGGCTTATGCCAAAGAGCGGTTGCAAATGCGCGCACCGGTACGCGCCCTCCCCGACAAACCGGCAGACCCGATTATTGTGCACCCGGATGTGCGGCGCATGCTGCTAACCCAAAAGGCATTAACTGAAGGCGGCCGCTTGTTGAACTATTACTGCGCGCAGCTAGTCGACCTGGAACACGCCTCCACCGATGCCGAAGAGCGTCAGCGCGCCGCCACCGAACTGGCACTGTTGACCCCCATTGCCAAGGGGTTTCTCACGGAAATCAGCCTGGAAGCCACCAGTAACGGCGTACAGGTGTTGGGTGGCCACGGCTTTATTTCCGAGTGGGGCATGGAGCAACACTGCCGCGACACGCGCATCACTGCCATCTACGAAGGCACCAACGGCATTCAGGCCTTGGATCTGTTGGGCCGCAAAATCCTCAGCAGCAAAGGCGAAGTGATGAAACCGTTTGTGCAGCAGATCCAGGGGTTCTGCGAAGCCGAACAGCCAGATGCCCTAAAGCCTCTAGTCGAGCAGTTGAAAACGAATCTGCAACTGTGGCTGACGCTGACCGAAGAGATTGGTGAGCAGACCAACAACGATGCCAATGCGGTGGGCGCTGCCGCTTACGACTACTTGATGGTGGCCGGTTATACCACCCTCGCCTACTTCTGGGCCAAGAGTGCGACGCTGGCGGCACTGGCGCTGGAACAAGGTACGGAGGAAGTTACTTTCTACCAAGCCAAACTCGCCACGGCGCAGTTTTATTTTGAGCGTATCCTGCCACGCAATCAGAGCCTGGCATTGACGATTCGTTCCGGGCCGGAGAATTTAATGCAGTTGGCGGAGGTGGGATTTTCAGTTTAGGGAAGCATTACCCTCCGGCATAGCTCCATGCCGGAGGGAGTTTCATAAGATCAGTAGTGATAACGACACTGAACCACAATGATCGCTTCGTCGGTAACCTTGTATACCAATCGGTGCTCCCGATCGATGCGGCGAGACCAGTAGCCCGACCAATTATGTTTAAGCGGTTCTGGGTCTCCGAGCCCGGAAAACGACTGCCGCTGTATATCTTTAATAAGAGTATTGATCCGTTTTAGGGTTCTCTTATCCGTTTGCTGCCAGTATAGATAATCTTCCCATGCGATTCCTGCCCAGGATAAAATCATTCCTCAATAAGACCCTTTTGTACGGTTTGACCGGCTTCCACTTCCGCAATAGCCTGATTTAAACGCGCAGCGTTTTTTGGGCTTGCCATCAAGTAGGCAGTTTCTTCGTAGGCCTGAAAATCCTCCAGGCTCATCACCACCGCAGGCTTGCCGTTTTGGCGGGTAATAAGTACCGGTTTGTGGTCATCGTTCACTTTGTCCAGCGTACCAGCCAGCTGTGAACGGAATGCGGAATAGCTCATGGTGTCCATCATCGATACCTCTAATACTTGTACTTATTATTGTACCTGTACTTATTATTGTACGCAACGAGTAACTCACCCCAAAATAAACTCCACAAACGCCCGGTTAGCCTTGGACAAATAGTGGCTCCGCTTCCAGGCAATGCCCAACTGCAAATAGATCGGCGCCTTAAACGCCACCGGCACCAGTCCCGGCTCCTGCTCCGCTACACGCTGCAGGCAAAAGCCGATGCCCTGCCCCTGCTGAATCAAATCAATCATCAACCGCAGGAGATTGGTCTCCACCGCGATATTGGGTTCCACCTTGTGCTCTTTGCCCAAGGTTTCGATGATCTCCCGCAGGTAATAACCCTGGCGATAGACCACCAACGGTTGTTCGGCGAACTCGCTGAAGGTGATCGTCTGATTGGCAAAAGGATGGTCGGGCAATACACAGGCCACCACCTGCTCTTTGGTGGCCAAGGGGTGCACTTCCAGCTCCGGCGGCGCCGCATCCACATTCACCAGCGCCATATCAATGGCGCCATCCAGCAACAGTTGTTGCGCCCTTCGAGTACCCTCTCCGATGACGGAAACCCGAACATGGGGAAACTGTTGGCGGAAAGCGGCAATTTTTTCAGGAAAGTAATAGCTGCCCATCATCGCTGAGGTGCCGAGACTGACGGTGCCCCGCTCCATGGCCTGCAGCTCGGACATTTCCAGCTGTGCCTGCTGAAACTGGGCGAGAATTGTTTCCGCGTGGGCCAGCAGGGTTCGCCCCTCCGCCGTGAGGCTGACTTTACGGTCGGCCCGGTTGAGCAGAGCCACGTCAAACTCCTCCTCCAGCTTGCGGATGGCAATACTTACCGCCGGCTGGGCTATATGAAGCTTGTTGGCAGCTCGGGTAAAGCTGCCCTCGCTGACCACGGTATGGAAGATCTGCAACTGTCGCTGGTCCATAAGTACCTCCCGTTACTGGCATTCGCGGAGCCATGATGGCAACAATACATAAATATTATATATGCCATACATATAAAACATATATTATATTTATTTTTAGGCCGCTGCTATAGTGGGTGCCATAGTTAAAGCCCATTCCAAATTCACGTATTGTAGTCAAGGAGCACCCTATGAGCGGCAACAGTCACTGGTCCAAGAGCTTTGATTGGCAAGATCCCTTCCTGCTGGATCAGCAGTTAACCGAAGAGGAGCGCATGGTGCGCGACACCGCCCGCCAGTACGCCCAAGAGCAACTGCAGCCGCGCGTGCGGGAAGCATTCCGCAACGAATACACCGATCCCGAAATCTTCCGCGAAATGGGTGAACTGGGCCTGTTGGGCTCCCCACTACAAGGTTACGGCTGCCCCGGCGTCAGCTATGTGGCCTACGGCCTGATCGCTCGCGAGATCGAGCGGGTGGACTCCGGTTACCGCTCCATGATGAGTGTACAGTCCAGTCTGGTGATGTACCCCATCTACGCCTATGGCAGTGAAGAGCAAAAAGAGAAGTACCTGCCCAAGCTGGCGACCGGTGAGTGGATTGGCTGCTTCGGCCTGACCGAACCGGACCACGGCTCCGATCCCGGTAGCATGGTCACCCGCGCCAAGAGTGTGGACGGCGGTTACAAGCTGAGCGGCGCCAAAATGTGGATCACCAACTCCCCCATTGCCGATGTGTTTATTGTCTGGGCCAAGGACGACGAAGGGGACATTCGCGGCTTTATACTGGAGAAAGGCATGCAAGGCCTGTCCGCCCCCAAGATCGAAGGCAAATTGGCCCTGCGCGCTTCCGTCACCGGCGAGATCGTGATGGACGAAGTGTTTGTACCCGCTGAAAACATGCTGCCCGGTGTAAAAGGCCTGAAAGGTCCCTTCGGCTGTTTGAACAGCGCCCGTTTGGGCATCTCCTGGGGCGCCCTGGGTGCCGCCGAAGCCTGCTGGCACGCCGCCCGCGAATACACGATGGAGCGCAAGCAATTCAACCGCCCCCTGGCCGCCAACCAGCTGATCCAGAAAAAACTGGCGGTGATGCAGACCGATATTTCTCTGGCACTGCAGGGCTGTCTGCGCGCCTCGCAACTGAAGGACCAGGGCAACCTGGCGCCGGAGCTGATCTCTCTGCTGAAGCGCAACTCCTGTGTCAAAGCCCTCGACGTGGCCCGCGAAGCCCGCGATATGCACGGCGGTAACGGCATCTCCGACGAATACCCGATCATGCGCCATATGGTGAACCTGGAGGTGGTCAACACCTACGAAGGTACTCAAGACGTGCATGCGCTGATACTGGGTCGCGCCCAGACCGGTCTGCCAGCATTTTGCTAATGGTCATTGTTCATTAAATACGAGCGGGAGTATCCACCCATGACAACCTCTGCGCCCTTAAGCGGTTACCGTGTTCTCGATCTGAGCCGCATCTTGGCCGGCCCCTGGGCAGGTCAGGCACTGGCGGATCTGGGCGCTGAGGTGATTAAGGTGGAACGCCCGGGTGCCGGTGACGACACCCGCCACTGGGGCCCTCCCTACCTGAAAGACCAGAACGGTGAGGACACCGCCGAGGCCGCTTATTACATGGCGGCTAATCGCGGTAAACACTCCCTCACCCTGGATATCACCACCCCTGAAGGCCAGACCGTGGTGCGCGACCTGGCCAAGGCCAGCGACGTACTGATCGAAAACTACAAGGTCGGCGGCCTGAAAAAATACGGCCTCGACTACGACAGCCTGAAAGCCATCAACCCTAAACTGGTCTATTGCTCCATCACCGGCTTTGGCCAGACCGGCCCCTACCGCCAGCGTGCCGGTTACGACTTTATGATCCAGGGTATGGGCGGGCTGATGAGTATTACCGGTGAAAAAGACGAACTGCCCGGCGGCGGTCCGCAAAAAGTGGGCGTGGCCGTCACCGACGTCTTCACCGGCCTTTATGCCACCATCGCGATTCAAGGCGCGCTGCTGGAACGGGAGCGCTCAGGATTAGGCCAGCATATCGACCTGGCCCTGTTTGACGTTCAGGCCGCGGTACTCGCCAACCAGGCCACCAACTATCTGGTGGGGGGCGTGGTACCCCAGCGCCTGGGCAACGCCCACCCCAACATTGTGCCCTACCAGGCATTTGCCACTGCCGATGATTTTATGATCCTCGCGATCGGTAACGACCGCCAGTTTAAGGCTTTTTGCGAAGTGGCCGGCGCGTGGGAACTGGCAGCTGACCCACGCTTTGCCACCAATCCCGAGCGGGTGAAAAACCGCACTGCCGTCTGTGACGCGGTGGCAAAACTGTTAAAACAGCACAAGCGCGACTATTGGTTGGAAACACTGGAAGAGCACAGTGTGCCCTGTGGTCCCATTAACAGTATCGACCAGGTATTTAATGATCCACAGTTGCTGGAGCGTGGGATGCGAATCAGCCAGCACCACCCCCAGGCAGGAGAGGTGGATCTGGTAGGCAACCCTATTCACTACAGCCGCACACCGGTGCAACAGGATAAAGCACCACCGATGTTGGGCGAGCACAGCGAAACTATTTTGGAAACCGTGCTGGGTTATAGCGAAGAGAAAATTCAAACACTGAAAGAAAACGGCTGCCTGTAAGCAGCCGTTTTTTGTTCAAGGCACTTCTTGTTCAAAGCGCCTCTTGTTAAAAGCATTAGCCCATCACATAAAAACAGCCTTTGTTGCCGTCCGGGTCGCGGAAGTAAGCGCCATAGAACGCATCCGGAATACGCTGGCCCGGCTCACCCTCACAAGTAGCGCCCAGCTCGATTGCCTTTTGGTACAGTTTATCCACCATCGGTTTGTCGGCGGCTGGAATCGCAAACATATTGCCATTACCCGGGCTGGGATCCTGCTCATCATGGGGTATACACACAGCCAACATAGGCTTATCCATGGCTGTCCCAATCATCGCCAAACGGCCCACATCGATCAGCACCTTGGCACCGAACTCCTGCAGCAGTTCGGTATAAAACTGCTTGGCCTTCTCCACATCTCGAACACCTATGGTTACGTATCCAATCACAATCGTCTCTCCTGTTTTAGACGGAAAAGTGGCGTTGATATTACTACAACCTGGCTCTTTATTAACACAGTGAATACTACTTTATAAGTAGAATAAATTTCCCTTAGCCCGCCAACCCCTATATCGTGTTCCGCTAAGTTACAGGAGCTTTAACATTGAGAGAAATTTACCTGGTTCGCCACGGACAAGCTTCGTTTGGCACCGATAACTACGACAAGCTGTCACCTTTGGGGCATCAACAGTCCGTCTGGCTGGGCGAATATTTCCGCGAACGCGAACTGACATTCGACCGCGTCATAACCGGCGAGCTAGTACGGCAGCGGGAAACCGCCGAAAGTCTGTGCCTGAGTATGGGACGCCACACCCATGACTTCGAAGTCCACAGCGGCCTTAACGAATTTGATTTCCAGGGTGTGGTTGCGCGGTATCTGGAGCTTTATCCGGAAGAAACTCCCAGCAGCCGCAGCGATGCGCGCGCTTTTTTTAAGGCTTTAAAAAAGGCGGTGACCGCCTGGCGCACAGGTGCGCTGGAGGACAATCCTGAGGAAAGCCAGGTTGAATCCTGGCAGGATTTTTCAGACCGGGTCGCCGAGGCTTTCACCTGTCTCCAGGACAGCGCAGACAAACAGCGCCTGCTGGTGGTGAGTTCCGGTGGCGCCATGGCCATGGCGATTAGCCAGATTTTGGGCGCAGCACCGGAGTCGGTGATGGAGTTGAATGTGCAAATTAAAAACACCAGCGTCAACCATCTGCTGTGCTCCCCCAATGCGATTCGCCTGACCAGCTTTAACCATGTGCCACACCTGGACCGGACCGACCGCCTCGAAGCGATCACCTATAGCTAATGACCATCTGGAAACTCGGCTCTAACACCTTTACCCCTGTACAACCCCCAACAAAGTCTCCCGCATCCAGCGGTTCGCCTGGTCCTGATCCGCACTTTTGTGCCAGTACAGCCACCAGTCCTGGGTGGGCAGCTCAAACGGCAGCTCCAGTACTTTGAGGTCCGACTCCTGTGCGAACCGCAGCGGCATGGTTAAGGCCAGGTTGGTGCGTCTCACCACCTCCGGTCCCACCAGGTAGTGACGCACCCGCAGTTGGATGCGGCGTTGTTTACCCAGGCGATTGAGTGCCACATCCACTTGACCCAACCCCGTGCGGCGGCTCGACACCAGGATATGCCCCAATGTCAGGTACTGCTCCAGACTGAGACTGTCTCCCACCTCTGGATGATCGGGCCGGACCAGGCACACATGGGGCTCTCCGCGCAAAGGAATATGGCACAGGTTGGGGTCATTGATCAGCGGGGCGTCGATGGCAAAATCCAGCTTACCGGCGGCCATCTCGCTGACCACACTACCCCTACCCACGTCGTAGCTGGTGAGTGAAATCCCCGGCGCCACCGGCTGCAAATGCTCCAGCAGCGGTGGCAAAAGCCAGGCCTCAGCCACGTCGTTCATACTGAAATTGAAGGTTTTCTGGGCTGAGCCCGGGTCAAAGATATCACCCTCCTGCACACTGGTATTGAGCAGCTGCAAGGCCTGGCGCACCGGTCCGATAATATTCTCCGCCACCGGCGTGGGCTTCATGCCCTGGGGGGTGCGCACAAACAGCTGGTCATTCAGGCTTTGGCGCAGGCGCCCCAGGGCATTGCTAACAGCCGGTTGGGTGATGGAGAGCAGTTCGGCGGCGCGGGTGAGGTTACGCTCGGTATAAACTGCGTCAAACACCACAAACAGGTTGAGATCCACTTGGTTCAGGCGCATGCGCGGTTTCCACAGGTATCTATTGAGCTCCATAGTATAGCGCGAGGCCTTTTTACTATAAACACTATGAATGGCCGGCCATTCAAACAATAAACTTCAATGATAGGCAATCTGGCGATAACCTAGGACCACAGCAACCTAAGCGGGCCCTTAAGGGTCAAGGAAGACCCGCGAAGGCAGCCCCAATAACAGGCACCTGACGTCGGACACTACACACCTACAGTTCACATTCACCGTTACACAACTGAGGCGACCATGGATTTTAACCACTCCCCTAAAGTACAAGAACTGCTGGACCGATTAACCCGGTTTATGGATGAACACGTCTACCCGGCGGAAGCCACTTTTCACGACCAGATTGCCCAGGACCGCTGGTCCACGCCGCCGATTATGGAAGAGCTGAAGGCCAAGGCCAAAGCGGACGGCCTGTGGAACCTGTTCCTGCCCAAAGAGTACGGCAAGTTCAGCCCCGGCCTCAGCAACCTGGAATACGCCCCCTTGGCCGAAGTGATGGGCCGCGTGCACTGGGCGCCCGAAGTATTTAACTGTGCTGCCCCGGATACCGGCAATATGGAAGTGCTGGCCAAATACGGCAATGAAGAACAGCAGAAACAGTGGCTGGAGCCTCTGTTGGCAGGCGAGATCCGCTCCGCGTTTTGCATGACCGAACCAGAGGTGGCTTCCAGTGACGCCACGAATATCGAAACCTCCATTGTGCGCGACGGCGACGACTATGTAATTAACGGCCGCAAGTTTTACGCCAGTGGCCTGTGCCGCAAGACCTGCGAAATCATGATTGTGATGGGGAAAACCGATCCGGATAACCCCAACCGCTATATCCAGCAGTCGCAGGTTCTGGTGCCCACCAACACCCCGGGCGTAAAAGTGATTCGCCCCATGACCGTGTTTGGTTACGACGATGCCCCCGAGGGCCACGCCGAGGTGATTTTTGACAATGTGCGCGTACCCGCCAGCAACCTGATTTTAGGCGAAGGCCGCGGTTTTGAGATCGCCCAAGGTCGTTTGGGACCAGGCCGCATCCACCACTGCATGCGCTCCATCGGCGCCGCCCAGCGCGCCCTGGAGCTGATGTGCAAACGCGCCAATGAGCGCGTTGTGTTTGGTCGGCCGATGATCAAGCAGCAATCCGTGCGTGAAGATATCGCCAAGTCCGCCTGCCAGATTGAACAGGCCCGTTTGATGACCCTCAAGGCCGCACAAAAAATGGATACCGCCGGCAACAAGGCCGCCAAGGACCTGATCGCTATGATCAAGATTGTGGCACCTAACATGGCGCTGGATGTGATTGACCGCGCGATTCAGATCCACGGCGCCACCGGTGTGAGTCAGGACACTTTCCTGGCCCATATGTTTGCCGGTCAGCGGAGCCTGCGTTTGGCGGATGGTCCTGACCAAGTGCATATGATGCAGTTGGGCCGCGATCTGGCCAGAGCCTATGCCGATTGATTCTACTGCGATTAAATTTTCTAGGGCAGTCTGTCAGCCATTCCGGGTTATCCGGAGTGGCTTTTTGCCCAATACGCGCTTAATAAAAAGTAAGGCTTTAACTTAAACTACTACATAAAGCGATATTCCATATGGCCAATGCAATCGACACACTCGATACCCAAACGTTAAGTGACTACCTGGAGCAGCATATTGACGGCTTCCAAGGGCCACTGGAGGCGGATAAATTCGCCGGCGGCCAGTCCAATCCCACGTTCTTGCTAAAAGCCAAAAGCGGCAAGTATGTCTTGCGCCGCAAGCCACCCGGTCAATTACTAGCATCGGCTCACGCAGTCGACCGAGAGTTTAAAGTAATCAGCTGCCTGGCCAACAGTGACGTGCCCGTGGCCAAGGCCTATCACCTGTGTGAAGACGATGCCGTGATTGGCAGTATGTTCTATGTGATGAGCTTTGAAGAGGGCCGCATTTTTTGGGACCCGGCGTTGCCAGAGCTGGCCGATAACCAGCAGCGTAGCGATTTCCACCGCGAGATGATCCGGGTGCTGGCCGCCATGCACAACGTGGACGTTAACGCCGTGGGTCTGGGCGACTACGGCAAGCCCGGAAATTACTTCGAGCGCCAGATCGGCCGTTGGGGTAAACAGTATCGCGCCGCCGAAACCCACACCATCGACGCCATGGAAACCCTGCTGGAGTGGCTACCCGCCAATATCCCGGCCGACGACGGCCAGGTGAGCTTGATCCACGGCGACTACCGGTTGGACAATGTGATGTTCCACCCTACCGAGTCGCGCGCTATTGCGGTGTTGGACTGGGAGCTATCAACCCTAGGCCACCCCTTTGCGGATTTAGGTTATTACTGCATGTGTTTGCGCCTGCCGCGAGAGGGCTCCATTAAAGGCTTGTTAGGAATCGACCGTAGTGAACTGGGCATTCCTTCGGAAGAAGAAATCGTCAGCCAATACTGTGAACTGCGTGGTATAGACAGTATCGATAATTGGCACTTCTACTTGGCGTTTAGCTTTTTCCGTTTGGCCGCGATTTGTCAGGGCGTCTACAAACGCGCCCTTAACGGCAACGCCTCTAATAAAAAGGCGCTAGAAGTGGGCAAGATTACCGAACCCCTGGTACAGATGGCGGTGGCACTGATTGACGCAGAAACGGGCAACTAGCTCCTCATCCAACCCCCAGCTTTGTAGGGTGGATTTACCCGTTGGGCACAAGAGCATCGCGTAATCCACCTTGAATGTGGCACCTTGCCACCCTTTGGCGGATTACGCTGCGCTCTTGTGCCCAGCGGGTAAATCCGCTCTGCAAATAATAGTACAAATTAAGGCAACGACTTATGAGCACCAATTTGTTTGATCTTACCAGCAAAATCGCCCTCGTCACCGGCGCCAGCCGCGGTATTGGCGAGGCTATAGCCAAACTCTTGGCCGAGCAAGGCGCCCACGTGATTGTCTCCAGCCGCAAAATCGAAGGCTGTCAGGCAGTGGCGGATACGATTACCGATGCCGGCGGCAGTGCCGAAGCCTTTGCCTGCCACATCGGCGATATGGAGGATATCAGCAAAACCTTTACCCACATCCGGGAAAAACACGGTAAGCTGGACATTCTGGTCAACAACGCAGCCACCAACCCCTACTTTGGCCATATTCTGGACACCGATCTGGCAGCGTATCAAAAAACCGTGGACGTAAATATTCGCGGTTACTTCTTTATGTCCATCGAGGGCGGCAAGTTGATGCGCGAGACCGGCGGCGGCAGCATTATCAATACTGCTTCAGTCAATGCGTTACAACCGGGTGAAATGCAAGGCATCTACTCCATCACCAAGGCCGCCGTGGTTAATATGACCAAGGCCTTTGCCAAAGAGTGTGGCGCTTTGGGTATTCGCTGTAATGCACTGCTGCCCGGCTTTACCGAAACCAAGTTTGCCGGAGCGCTCTTTACTCAAGAAGAGATTTACAACGAAGCCATGAAAAAAATCCCCATGCGCCGCCACGCGCAACCGGAAGAGATGGCCGGCACCGTGCTCTACCTGGCCTCCGAAGCCAGCAGCTATACCAACGGTGAATGTATTGTTGTCGACGGCGGTATGACCATTTAACACAGCGGTGAAATCAGGAATTTACAGCATGCAAAACTTTACCGACAAAGTGATTTTGATCACCGGCGCCGCCAGTGGCTTTGGCAAACTGTTAGCGGAAAAGCTCTCGGCCACCGGTGCCAAACTGGCACTGGGCGACTTGAATGAAGAGGGTGTCAAGGCAGTGGCCGAGAGCTTGCCCGGGGAATCCGTGGCCCTGGCCTGTAACGTCACTCAGGAGGCAGAGGTTAAAGCCCTGGTGAACACGGCGGTGGAAACCTATGGCCGCCTGGATATCGCCATTAACAACGCCGGCCTCTCCACCCCCATGAAAAGCCTGCTGGAGACCACGGAAAAAGAGATGGACCTCAACTTTGCAGTCAATACCAAAGGCGTGTTCTTTGGTATGAAACACCAGATCCCGGTGATGCTGAATCAAGGCGAAGGCTGCATCCTTAATGTGGCCTCCATGGCGGGCATTAACGGTGCCCCCAAACTGACCGCCTATGTATCCTCCAAACACGCGACTGTGGGTATCACCAAAACCGCGGCGGTGGAGTTCGCCAAAAAGAATATCCGTATCAATGCTGTCTGCCCCTTTTTCAGTCCCACTCCGCTGGTGACCGGCGGTAATATGGCCGAGATGCAGGACTTTGTCGCCCAGGGTTCGCCCATGAAGCGTCTGGGTTCCCCGGAAGAGATGGTCAACGCCATGCTGTTAATTATCGATCCCGCCAATAGTTATATGACGGGCCAGGCCATTGCCGTGGATGGCGGTGTCTCCGCGCTTTAACCAATAGCACGCTTTACACAATAAAAAGGATCAACCATGAGAGCTGTAGTCTGTGAAGCCTTAGCGCCGCTGGATCAACTTCAAGTAAAAGAGTTCCCCGCCCCGGAAGCTGCCCCCGGCATGGTAGTGGTAAACATCGCCGCCGCCGGAGTGAACTACCCAGATGGTTTGATGGTGCAGGGGCTCTACCAGAGCAAACCACCATTGCCATTTGTACCGGGTACTGAGGTGGCAGGTAGTGTGGCGTCTGTTGGCGAGGGGGTAACCCAATTTAAACTAGGCGACCGAGTGCTGGGCTTTTGTATGCTGGGCGGTTTTGCCGAACAGGTAGCCATGCCTGCCCAGATGCTAATGCCCGTACCCGAAAGCCTCCCGCTAGAGGAGGCTGCCGGCCTGCTAACCGCGCACGCTACCGCTCACCACGCCTTAAAGCAACGGGCCAATCTGCAACCCGGCGAAACCCTGGTGGTAACCGGAGCCGCTGGCGGCACCGGTTTGGCGGCGGTACAAATCGGCAAAGCCATGGGGGCTAAGGTGATTGCAGTTTGCTCCACCGATGAAAAGCTGGCCGTGGCGAAAGCCAACGGTGCCGACGTGCTGATCAACTACAGCCAAGAAGATTTGAAAACCGCCCTCAAAGCCGCCACCGATGGTCATGGCGCGGACGTGGCCTACGACACCGTAGGTGGCGACGCCTTTGATGCCCTCTCACGCTGTATGGCCTGGAATGGTCGTTTATTGGTGATCGGCTTTGCCTCTGGCCGCATACCGGAGCTGCCGGTCAACCTGGCACTGGTGAAGGGCTACTCACTGGTAGGTGTCTTCTGGGGCACCTTTACTCAAAAGCAGCCCAAGGACTTTGCCGTGAATATGCAGGAATTGATGCAGTGGTATGTGGACGGCAAGGTCAAGGTGGTGATTGACCAGGTGTTTCCTCTGGAGCAAACTGTGACCGCCCTCGAAAAGGTGATGAACCGCCAGGTGGCGGGCAAGGTAATTGTTAAACCCTGAGAGGTTTTCCCTCTGTTGGTTTCCTGTCTCCACTCGCCGGCCCAGGGTCGGCGGGCGCTTTTTATAACCCTACCGGGTTATTGACCAAAACCGCTTATAACCTGCCACTCTTTCCCTCTGCTAAAGCCCCATTACAACCGCCAAAAGCAGTGATTTCACCTGCCATTCAAAAAATATATCGATTTTTCCTCTGCTCAGTATCCATATACTAGTGGTTACTTAAGCAACAGCCACTAATAATTTCTATCGACTCTGAGGTTAGCGATATGTTGATCGGTGTACCCAAGGAAATCAAAAACCACGAATACAGAATTGGCCTGACGCCCGCCGGTGTGCGCGAACTGGTGGTTAACGGACACGATGTGATGGTTGAAAACAACGGTGGCGCCGCCATCGGTTTTGACAACGAGCAGTACATCGCTGCCGGCGCCAAGATCATTGACACAGCTGAAGAGATCTTTGCCACAGCCGAGATGATCATCAAGGTCAAAGAGCCCCAGCCCAACGAATGTCAAATGCTGCGCCCGGGCCAGCTGCTGTTCACCTACCTGCACCTGGCACCAGACCCCCAGCAGACTGAACTGCTGGTTGCCTCCGGCGCCACCTGTATCGCTTACGAAACCGTGACCGATGCCCGCGGTACCCTGCCCCTGCTGGCACCCATGTCCGAAGTGGCTGGCCGTATGTCTATTCAAGCCGGTGCCCACCACCTGGAAAAAGCCCAGGGCGGCCTCGGCTGTCTGCTGGGCGGCGTACCCGGTGTAGCGCCAGCCAAGGTACTGGTGATCGGCGGTGGTGTGGTAGGTACCCAGGCAGCCCGTATGGCTGTGGGCATGGGTGCCGACGTGACCATTCTGGACCGCAGCCTGCCGCGTCTACGCCAGCTGGACGATGAATTCCAGGGTCGCCTGAAATGTGTCTACTCCACTGCCGATGCGGTTGAGCAGTACGCCGTGGAAGCCGACCTGGTAGTGGGTGCGGTATTGATTCCAGGCGCAGCGGCGCCCAAGCTGCTGACCCGCAACATTATCGCCAAGATGAAGGAAGGCGCGGTAGTCGTAGATGTGGCTATCGACCAGGGCGGTTGCTTCGAAACCTCCAAGGCCACCACTCACCAGGAGCCCACCTACGTGGTTGACGGTGTAGTGCACTACTGTGTCGCCAACATGCCCGGCGGTGTTGCCCGCACCTCCACCATGGCACTGACCAATGCCACTTTGCCGTTTGCCGTGGCCCTGGCCAACAAAGGCGCCAAGCAGGCGCTGCTGGACGACGAGCACCTGTTGAACGGCTTGAACGTCCACGCTGGAAAGGTCACTTATCAAGCCGTGGCCGATGTGCTGGGTTACGACTACGTGGATCCCAAGGAAGCCTTGGCCGAGGCCTAAGCCACAATATCCTGTCTCTCTCATGCCAAAAGGGCGGGTCATTGTTGACTCGCCCTTTTTTTATTTCCGGCCCCGCCCCACTGTTGTTAATTACCCAACATAATCCTGGAAAATGTTGGTTCTCACACAACGGCAGTGAAAAACACCACGTCTTCGGTCTCTGGGACCTGCCCCCACCCTTTCAAAAAAACCAATGAAATCAATTAATTAAAAGTGGTTTCATAAAATCGCAATGGGCTTGGCCCATGTAATGCATCTCCCCTGGCATTGGCAGGGATAACTCACCGAAAAAGTTTCACTCTGTCGAGAATGCCTCAAAGGCTGAACTTTTTTTCAATAGAGGTCGAGAACCGATGAAGAAAGCGATTATCGCATCTTGTGCCCTGGGATTGTTTTCTATGCTGGCCTTCAGCGCCCTGCACTATCACAATCTGGCCAGCCTACAGAAAGCCAAAGTTGAAGTCGTCACCCAACAAAACCGTAAGCTGGCGATGGAAGCAGAACAGTTGCGCAACCAACTGGCGCAAATGCACTCGCGTTTTTCAAATATTGAAAAGCGGGTGTCCGCAGCTCCCCCCCAGGCGAAAACACCCGAAAGCCCACCATTGAATACCACCGATGAGCAGGAGGGTGAGCCAAGTGATACCGCCATCCCCCCCGAGGAATGGGTAGAACCAGAACAGCTGGAACCAGCGATGTTGACACCTGAAAAACAACGGCAGGCGGAAATGGCTTTTATGGATTTGGAAGCGACGTTCACCCACGAACCGTTGGACTATCAGTGGACTGACAAAGCCACAGCCCAGCTTCTGAGCAACCTCAAAGAACGTCATATTTCCGACAGTACGCTCGATCAGGTCGAGTGCCACAGCAGTATCTGTCAGGCGGCATTTGTGCATGCCGATGACGCCGCCCACGACGCTCTGCTGCACCATTTGGGCAGCATGGCGATGCTCACTGGGGGATTCCTGGTAAAGACCGATGAATTCGGTCCCAAGCCGCGAACCCTCGTGTACTTTCCCCGGGAAGGGGAAAAATTACCTTTACCAATGGATCTGATAACTAGCGGAGAAACACCATGAAAACACAAAAGTTATCCGAGCGTTTTACCCTAAAAAATAAAATTGCTCTCGCCGCAATGGCGGTCTCCATCGGCGCCATGACGGCAAGTCACACCTATGCGGCTACGTCCTGTGCAACCCTGCTCAAAAACCACAGGACTTGGATTGCGAGCCCTCCCAGCGGCTATAGCAGAACACTTGCCGCGACGATGGTGTCAAACTATGCCAGGAACTGGCTGAGTAACTCAATGTCGCTGCCGGAGGCAACCTACTACACCGCCAGGTTAAGAAAGGCCTCTACGAGCTCGACATCTCCACTGGGGGGTGGCGGGTATGCCTTGTTTAATAACCGCGTGTGGTACAAACCCGGCAGTTTGGCTCCAAATCCCTTTAATCCGGACAAACCTGACCGATGGTATACCTACCTCTACCCCGACTACAGTTCAATGCGGCTTTATCGCAATGGTACAAGCTATTATCTGCCACTGACCTGCGAGTCGAATCTGGTACAGGCGCTTCATACCCAGTATTTGAATCTGGGGTCTTACAGGTATCCCATCAGCAATACCAAATATGTCATGAGCATCACGCGCAACCAAATGGCGTTACCCAAGTGAGTTCATCAAAAGGATATCAAAAGAAGGAATTGACGTGACAGCGCTGAAACCGGCGACCCGTTGCAGCCCCTGCCACTGGCTCAGGGCTGCATCTCATCCAGCTGCCGGTCCAGCTTCTCCAGAATCCGCATCAAGTCCCGGTACTCGGCAATATCCAGACAACTGATCAGCTTGCCCTCCCACTCCAGGGCGCGGGGTGCGATCTGGTGGTAGAGTTCACGACCGCTGTCGCTGAGAGAGAGGTAGGTCACCCGGTTGTCGTTGGGGTCCTTCTCCTTGACCAGGTAGCCCTTGCTGTCCAGCAGTTTAACCGCGCGGGAGACCTTGGACTTGTCCATAAAGGTGATTTCACCAATGTCCCGGGAGTTCTGTCGGTCGTCCTCCCCCAGCCGCGCCAGGATCCGCCACTCCGCAATGGTGATACTAAAGTCATCCATATAGATCTCGGCGCAGCTGTCACTGATGCGCTTGGCGATGTTCACCATCCGGTAGGGTACAAACTGGTTGAGGATCACAGATCGGGCTCGGTGTTGGGTCATGCAGATCGGGGCTCCTGGGCTGTGCTGCTGGCTGGGTCGAATAATCTCATATAAGAGTAGTTAGCGCCAGAGCAATCACCAATGGTAACAGAATGAAATAGGACAAAATAATCCAGCGCGGGCCACCCGCGGTTTTGCGCAGCCCCATCAGCCACTCTGCCACCAGGCTGCCTTTTATTGCCACGGCGGTACAGATAACTGTTACAATGAACACATTCGGATCTGCCCGCTCGGCAATCAGCGCGCTGCTCAAGGTCAATACGACCAACACCCACCAAACCACCGTCAACTGTTTTCGCACCTGCGTCATTAAAAATTACCTCAGCACATAGAGTAGTGGAAAGATCACAATCCAAACCAGGTCGATCATATGCCAGTAGGACGCGGCACTCTCAAGCCCTTCACAATCCTCGGCGCTATAGTCGCCCCACTGGGTGCGAACAGTGACAAACAAGATAGTGCACATGCCGATCAACACATGTAACAGATGATTAAACGTCAAATAATAATAGAACGCATAAAAGGTAGTGCTGCGGGTCGTTATGTCAGCGGCCTCATTCCAGTAATACTCCCAACCTTTGATGCCGCAATAGGTGGCACCGGCGGCCAGGGTCAACCACAGCCAGCCGATACAAGTCCGCCGCAGCCCCGCTTTGATTGCATGGATCGCCCTCGCCACGAAAAAGCTGCTGCTGATCAGCACCAGGGTATTGAGCATGCCCGCCAGGGTATTGAGCCGCAGCGGCCCCTCGCTAAAAGCCTCCGGGTAGTGTACCCGGGCAATTAGAAACGCCAGAAAAAACAGCGCAAATTCAGTCAACTCAGCGTATATCAGTATCCAGACGGCGATGTTACCCGGTGTCTCACGGGTGGTAGATGCTGCCATTAAAAGTGCGCATCGATTAATCGAAGAATCGCACGCTGGGTTTCTGCATCGTCCGTCAGCGGCTCCACCAGGCAAGCCAGACACGCCTCCTTCACCCCCAACCCTGAGCCCGTCATCAAGGCGGTATAAATCAGCAAGCGGGTCGAAGCGGCCTCTTCCAGGTCGTGATCCTTGAGGCGACGTAAATCACTGCCCAGTTTGACCAACTGCTGTGCAGTCTGTTTGTCGATTCCCGCCTCCTGACACACAATCACCACTTCCCGCGCGGGATCGGGATAGTCAAAACTCAACCCCACAAACCGCTGGCGAGTACTGGGCTTTAACCCTTTCATCAGGTTCTGGTAGCCCGGATTATAGGAGATCACCAGCATAAAATCCGGGTGTGCCTGCAGCAGTTCACCGGTGCGCTCTATCGGCAGCACACGCCGGTGATCCGACAGTGGGTGCAGAACCACTGTGGTGTCCTTGCGGGCTTCCACCACTTCGTCCAAATAACAAATGCCCCCCTGGCGTACTGCGCGGGTTAAGGGGCCATCCTGCCAAAACGTGCCGTCGGCACCAATCAGGTGTCGCCCCACCAAGTCCGCGGCGGTCAAATCGTCGTGACAGGCCACGGTATAGAGTGGCCGCCCCAGTTTCTCCGCCATGGTTTCGACAAAACGGGTTTTTCCACAGCCGGTAGGTCCTTTAATCATCACCGGTAAACCATTGGCAGCGGCACGCTCAAAAATTTCAACTTCATTGCCCTGTGGCTGGTACATCTTGGTCGCGGTCATAACACCCTCGGGTTAAGCAGTTAATCCGGTTAAATTGAGATAGAGTTTTGGCAACAGCAGGGGCAGACGCGCGATATCGCTGACCAGCGCATACCCTTGATCCCCAAACAGATAGGGCAGGTAATCGCTGCCGTTGTCATCAATGGTGACGCAGAAGGGTTGCAACCCCTGGCGCTTGGCCTCGCGGATGGCCTGGCGCGTATCCTCAATGCCGTAGCGCCCCTCGTAATGGTCGATATCGTTGGATTTGCCATCGGAGATAATCAACAGCAGCCGCTGCTGGGATTGTTGTTGCAACAGTATATCGGCAGACTGACGTATGGCCGCGCCCATGCGGGTATAAAAGCCCGGTTTCACCGCAAGGATGCGCCCACGTGTCTGATCGGAGTAGGTTTCGGCAAAATTTTTCAACAGGTGGTAACGTACCTGTTTGTTTTTCACCGAAGAGAAGCCGTAGATGGCAAACGGGTCGCCGGAGCCACTCAAGGCTTCGGCAAACAACAACAGCGTATCGCGAATCACATCAATCACCCGTTGCTCGGTATTCAGTGCGGCATCGGTAGACATGGAAAGGTCAGCCAACAACAGACAGGACAAGTCCCGTGCGCGTGCCTGTCGCGCCTTGTAAAAGTGCTGGCGCTGCCGGACACCGCGCGGCTGGGCCCTATGATCCAACCAGGCATCCAGGTCCAACTCTTCACCGAAGGGTTGGCGAAGCTGCCAATGGCGCTGCAGTTTTAACGTCGCAAAACGGTGTTTAAGCAGGCGGGCTGACTTCCTTAACGGCTCTGGCACCACAGCCGGTGGCGCCTCGTCCGCCAGCAGAGGCTGCAACAAACAATAGTCAGGCATCAGCTTCGACTTGCGGTAATCCCATTCCGGCAAACGCAGCCCATCGCCCAAGGGCAGTTCATCGCTTTGGGGTGCCGGCAAATCCAGATCGAACTTGATCTTCACCGCGCCCGCCCGGCGCTGGCGGCAGCCACCAAACGCAGCGGCGCGGGATAAAGCCACAAGGGGACCGGCAGCGGATCGCCGGCCGCCAACGGCACGTGCGGCACACTGCCCGGTTGACGCAATGCCTGCTGGATCGCCGCTTCACGGGCCAATTCCGCACCCTGCAAATGCGCCAGTGTTGGCCGTTGGGCGATAAGCGCCGCCACCAACTCAGCATAGGTTTGGCGCAGCCCGGGTCGCCGCGCCAACAGGGCCAGGCAGCTTTGTTGGTTCGCCGCAAACCAGTGTTTCACTGATGGCGGTTGCGCCGACTGTTTCGCCGCCAGGGCGGTCAGCCAAAAATACAGGTTTTGATTGAGCTGTGGGTCGGGGAAGCAGGCAATCACTGTGGGCAGCCGCACACTGCGGTCATCTTGCCAACTGACTGCAAAGCGCCGGTGTGTGCCGGCGATCCGTTGAATCAAGCCGCGACGGGTAGCAAAAGCGCGCGGCTGTGCACCTTCCAGACCTTGAGTTTCACCTTCTTCTTCAAAGGCACCCACAAAGAAGCTGGACAAATACGCCACCAGCCCCAGCAAAAACACAACACCAAACCCCAAGCGCGCCCAAAATACGGGTTCCAGCCGTTCCTGGGTGGCCATAAAGCTGAGGGCTTCACCGGACTCCGGTAAACGCTGCAGTGCCACCTGCCAGGAGCCGGCCACCGTCAGGGCCAGAGTAATGCCCAGCATACTCAGACACATGACCCAAAAAGCAAAGCGCTCAAGACGCTGCGCAGCCATGGGATTGCCCTGAGGACGGCCGCGCATAATCGGCATCGCGTAAGAGATAATCGTCATCACCACCATGGCATAGGCGCCAAAGAAGGCCAGGTGGCCGTGGGCAGCGGTGATCTGTGAACCGTGGGTGTAATAGTTAACCGGCGCCAGGGTGTGAATAAATCCCCCAACACATATTGCACCCCCAACAACAGGCCAAACAGAATCTGTCCCGTAAACAACACCAGCGCGAAGACAAAATAGGGCATCGCGACTTTTTGTGATCCATACTTCATTGTGTTTTCCTTTTTAAAAGTCTCGAACTTTCACTACTGCAGCTCTGAACCCTCCCCCACTTAACCTTCGATATTTGGCGGCCAGGCGTTGTCATCAACCCGCGAAGTCCAGATCAAAAACTCCGACAAGTCCTCCACCTCTTCCTGACTCAAGTGAAACTGGGGCATCTTGCGACGGTCGGGGGTCTGTAGCGGTTGCATCGCCATCCACGCCTGCATAAAGGATTTAAAGGTTTCTTCATTACCGCCGCCACGGCGATCAAACACATTGCCGAGTTCCGGCGCATAGTACGCGCCCTCCCCCATCAGGCTGTGGCAACCGATACAATTATTCTCCTCCCACAGGTGCTTGCCCTTGGCCACCGACTCGGTGATGTTTTCGCGGTGATCTCGTTCCGGTAGCTCCAGCATCGTGTCAAAGGTCAACCCCAACAGCAGCAGGAAGAAAAAGAAGCCGCCCCCGTAGTAGATATTTCTGGCCATGCCTTTGGTAAAGCGGTCAGCCATATGACTCTCCTTTTGGTGATTAATACTTACAACGTTATCCCTCTGCACTATCACAATAATTATGCCAATTCGTAACCTGTTGTTTTGTAGTGCGCTTTGCCGCCGATTCCGATCTGCCCGATCCCTATGACGGGCTGGTGGAAACGGCGGATCAACAACTGCATGTCCACGATTGCATGGGCGCTGCGCTCTATATCGATGACCGGCCCTGGGGCCTGTTAACCCTGGATGCCCTGTGTCCGGATACCTTCAACCAGATCAATACCATTGAGCTGCGCACCTTTATCAGCTTGACCGAAGCCACTATCAAGGCCGCCAATCGAATCGAAACCCTGACCGCACGCGCCGATCATGAGCATCAGCTGGCCCAGGCGCTGATCGAAGAAGATCAAAAGGTGGAAATAGTGGGGAAAAGTGCGGCGATCAAACGGCTGCAAGAGGAGATTGCCATCGTTGCCCAGTCTCACCTGACGGTGCTGGTCCTGGGGGAAACCGGCGTCGGCAAGGAACTGGTGGCACGGCAAATCCACAGCCTGTCACCCCGCAACAACAATCCACTGGTCTACGTGAACTGTACTGCGCTACCGGAAAATATTGCCGAGAGCGAACTTTTCGGGCATACCAAAGGCGCGTTCTCCGGTGCCGTCGCCGATCGCTCCGGCAAATTTGAACTGGCCGATGGCGGCACCCTGTTCCTGGATGAAATTGGCGAACTGCCGTTGACGGTGCAGCCCAAGATGTTGCGCGCCCTGCAAAGCGGTGAAATACAGCGCGTAGGCAGCGACCGCCACATTGAAGTGGACGTGCGTATTGTTGCGGCCACCAATCGTGACCTACAGCGGGAAGTCGGCGGTGGCCGCTTTCGAACCGACCTCTACCATCGACTGTCGGTGTACCCCGTACACGTGCCGCCCTTGCGTGAGCGTCAACAGGACGTGTTGTTGCTCGCCGGTTACCTGTTGGCCGGCAATCAACGGCGTTTTGGGGTGCGTGGCCTGCGCCTGGCGGCCGATGCCAAACAGGTGCTGCTGCAATACAGCTGGCCGGGCAACGTGCGTGAACTGGAGCACCTGTTAAGCCGTGCCGCCCTCAAAGCGATCAACGACGGGGGCCGCGATAAGCGCTCCATCACCATCGAAGCCTGGCATTTGAACCTCACGGAGACCGCGCTGGGTTACAGTAACCATGACGAGGGTGAGCAGCGCGAGAAACCGGTTAACACGATCCTCTGCAACGCAACCAGTGACAACCTCAGTTTGAGAGATGCCATCGATGAGTTTCAACGACAGCTGATCACGGAGCGACTGGAGATCCACGACCAAAATCTTGCCGCCACCGCCCGAGACCTGGGTCTGAACCGCGGGAATTTCCATAGACTGCTGAAACGCTTGCAGTTGCGCTAGAAGAAATACATTTTCACCCATCCTTGTGAGCGCTGACTCGGCTGGCACTTACCTATACCCTTTTTCGCTTGACATCCTCACTGCCCTAGAAGGACGGTGATTCCCCCTGCGGGACGCTCATGCCCGAGCGCGAAATAACACTCACCAGTAGCGCATTGTTTCTTATTCGTACACATGCCCTACTTTACGATTGCCGAGGAGGCGCGAACATGGACGGAGGTATTAATTTTCTACCAGAATCCGCCTGCGTTATCGCAGATCCAACGGACTCTTCGACCCTGAGCAGCGCAATCGCTAAAAAATCTCAGGTTGCAATAAATGGCACCACCGTGATCGCCATCAGCATGGAGGCCAGGATGGCCGCGAAAATGGCTATCGCGACATCCGAATACAGCTGGCCTGCTTCCTGACTGACAAAAGCCACCGGCACAAACAACAGCACCGTGGTCGTGGTAGAGGCGAAGACTGCTGGCCAGACCTGCCGCACGCCGTCCAGTGCAGCGCGAAAACGTCCGCTCCCTCCTGTGAAACCCGGGCTTGGATGATACTCACAAATCACCATTTTCACGCAAAAAACTGGCAAAACGCGGAATGCCTTTTGACGTTTTCCCCACATATTTATAGGTGATCACACGGCCAATTGCCGGTGGGTTGTGCCGCTGTTCATCGCTAAAGCCCGTACCGATTTTAAAACGCAGACCATTGGGCATTTCCACCAACAGAGCCCCCATCATACCGGCGTACTTTCCCTTGCCGGGCAGATGGGACACCACCACGGCTTCGTCATCCTGGTAGCGTTTCAGTTTGAGCAAATCGTCACTGCGCGTTGCCCGATAGGGCGCGCGGCCCAAATGCAACATCAAGCCCTCACCGCCTTCGCTGATGACCTGATCCAGGCGCGCCATCAAAGCCTCCCGGCTTGGCAGTTTTTCCTGTGCCACCAGTTGGATATACGGCGATGAAAGCTTGGTAAGCAGCGTCCGCAGTTGCATCAGGCGGTGATCAAAAGTTTTCCCGGCGGCAGGCAGATCAAACACCATAAAACGAATCCGTTGCCACTGCTTATCATCGGGAATCTCTTTACGCACAGCACCCGACAGAGCTTCGAAGGTGCCACGTCCCATCCATAGCTCGCCATCCAGTGGCACGGAGGGAAACCCTTTGGTAAACCATTCCGGTGCGTGATACTCGTTACCCTGCCGGGAGATAAACCGTTCACCTTCCCAATAAGCCCTGACCCCATCGAGCTTTTCACTCACCCAATAGTCGCTGATGGCAATGCCATCGTGATAACGATTTGCCAACATCAGGGCCGGTTGGGGAGCTGCCCAAGCAGGGTTATAACCAGAAGATACAGAAAGGAAAATGATGAAAAATAAGAAGGTGATATGCAGCATTAGCGATCTCTCCCTGATCGTGAATCCAATATAGCCAGACCGACTATGACCGTTTAACCCGTAGACGTCAAGCAAGCCGTGGGATGGGGCAGATGCATCGCCTAGGGGGGCCTGCCTTCCGGCATCCGCGTCTTAGTCCCCAGCGCCAACACTATCACTGTCAATGCCGGCAACAGGGTCAGGGAGACCAGCGCCGCCCCCAGGATGCCGAACATCACGATCGCACCGACCCCGCGGTACAGCTCAGTCCCCGCTCCCGGCATCAGCACCAGTGGCGCCAGGCCGCAGATGGTGGTGATAGTGGACATGGCGATCGGTCGCAGGCGTACATCCACCGCCTCCTGTACCGCCTCGCGCGCCTTCATGCCTCGCTCCTTTGCGTTGGCAATCGCCCGGTGCACGATCAGAATGGGATTGTTCACCACCGTGCCCATCAGGATCAGGAATCCCAGCATTGAGATCATATCGAAGGGCTGCACGAGCCGGCTGAATCCCAGCAACGGCAACAAACTGCCGACGCCGTTTAACAGCCACAGCCCCACGATACCGCCGGCGATGCCCAACGGAATAGAGGTCATAATCAGCAGCGGATAACCCCAGTGACTGAAGACGGCCACCAGCAACAGGTAGATGATCAGTAGCGCCACCGCGTAATTGCCGACCAGGGCATCGCGGGTGGCATCCAACTGGTCAGCGGCACCGGAGATATCCACGGTGACATTCGAGGGGATTTCCCCGCGTTCCCGCAGGTATTGCACTACCTGTTCCCGCACCTGCGCAACGCCGGTTTCCAACGGGATACTGCGCGGAGGGATGATATTGAGTGTCACCGTGCGGCGACCGTTGACCCGGCGCAGGGAATTGGTATCCACTGTCTCGTCGATTGAGACCAGGGATCCCAACGGCAGCACTGTGCCAGCCGGCGTATACACTGGCAACTGCGCCAGGTTGTCCAGTTTTGCCTGCTGACCCACATCGCTGTATAGATAAATATCGATTTTATCGTCCGCGAGGAAAAACTCGTCGACATAACTGCCGTCAGTCAGGGCCGCCACCGTAAAGCCCAACTCCTCGGCGGTCAGCCCCAGCTCGGCGGCGCGCTCCCAATCAGGCCGAATCTCCACCATCGGCTGGGCCAGGGTCAGCGACGAAGGTCGGCTCTGGATACGCGGGTTATCAAACACTACCTCCGCACGCCGATAGGCCGCCTGTGCCACCCGGTAAATATCGATCAGGCTGGGTCCGGCGATATCCAGATTAATGCTGCGGGTGCCGCCGTCGTTGCTGGTGATGATGGACCCCTGTGCGGCAAAGGCGCGCATACCCGGATATTCACGGTATTTTCGGGTGATCGCGTCTATCAACGGTTCGATATCAGCGGCAACCACCGGCTCGGCGATAATGCGTAGTCTTTCCGACCCCACCCACAGGTTCAGATAAGCCAAGGGGGGGGTGTCGCTGTCGCCGCGGCGGTAACGGTCCGGATCAGCACCGACAAAGGTGAGAAAATGACCTTGGATGTCCTCAGCGATCGCCTGCATGGCAGGCAAGTTATAGCCCGGTGGCGCACTCATTGTGGCAAACACCTTGGGCTCTTCCCCCTCCGGCAAGTACTCGGCGGCAGGGGTCAACAGGGCGATAATGGCAACGCTGACCAACGCCGTGACCACAATGCAGTTGATCCGGCGCCCGCGGGTGGCGAGCAGCGCATGTACCCCGTTCAGCGTACCTGTGCGCAGTCGCACGCCCAACCTCCGGGTGTTCGGCGATCCGGTTTGCCCGGATAACCCGCGCGCCCCCATCGTCAGCCGCGCGGCGGCGGTGGGCACCACCGTGATCGCCATCAGCATGGAGGCCAGGATGGCCGCGGAAATGGCTATCGCGACATCGGAATACAGTTGGCCTGCTTCCTGACTGACAAAAGCCACCGGCACAAACACCAGCACCGTGGTCATGGTAGAAGCGAAGACTGCTGGCCAGACCTGCCGCACGCCGTCCAGTGCAGCGCGAAAACGTCCGCTGCCGCGACGCCGTTCCAGTTCAATGCTCTCCAGCACCACAATGCTGTTGTCCAGCGTCATGCCGATGGCAAACGCGATGCCCGCCAGGGAGATCACGTTGACGGTTCGTCCCGCCAGCAGCAGCCCCAGGAAGGCGACGATAATACAGACAGGAATACCCATCACTCCCACCAATGTGGTTCTGGCCGAGCGCAGGAACAGATACATCACCAGTGTCGCCAGCAAGGCGCCCAGGATCAGGTTTTGCCACACATTGCGCACCGAATCCTCGACATAACGCACATCGTCACTGAACAGCACCATCTGCAGGCCCGCGGGCTGTAACACCTCCCGGTTAAGGGCTTCCAGTTCCACCAAGATAGCGCGTTTGATATCAATCACATTGGAGCCGGCTTCGCGCCGCAACGCGACAAACAGATTGGGCTCACCGTTATAGGTGGCCGCGCTGCGCTTCTCGAAATGATCCAGCTGCACCCGGGCCACGTCCGCCAACCGGATCACCGCATCCCCCCGGCGGCTCAATACCAGATCATTGAGCTCTTCTACCGATTCGAAACGACCGATGGTACGCAGCAGATACTGCCGCTTGCCCGAGTCCACCTCGCCGCCGGAACGATCCCGATTGCGGTTGCGAATGGCCACGCGCACATCGGCCAGGGACAGCCCCCGTTGGGCCAACCGAGCCGGCTCGATCAGGATTTGTACCTGCCGTTCGGTACCGCCCCAGATATTGGCCTCGGAGATTCCCGGAACACGGGACAGGCGCGGCTTGACATTGTCCTCAACAAAGTCCAGGGCCAGGTCCATATCCAGCTGGCGGGGATTGCCAGGTAGCGGTGTGATACTGAAAAACATAAAGGAATTGCTGGAAAAGGAGGTGGCGTAGAGGCGCGGTTCGTCCACGTTTTCCGGGTAGGAGGGCACCTGGCTGAGGGCGTTGTTCACACGGATCAGCATTTCGGTGATATCAGTACCAAAGGGAAACTCCAGCTCGATTTCCGCCCGACCGCTCTCGGCGGTCGCCACGATACGGGAGAGGTTGGGCAGGTTGCGCAGATAATCCTCCTGCTCGATCAGGATCTCCTTCTCTACATCCTGCGGTGTGGCCCCGGGCCAGTTGGTGCGCACACTGATCACGCGCACATCCAGGTCGGGGATCATCTGCACCGGTATACGCAAGGCTGCCACGACTCCGAGAACACAGACAATCAACACGGCCACCGTCATCAGGGTACCGCGCTGGATGACTTCCTCGAACATGGACGACCTCCGACTCAATCGCTGACCAGGGCCTCGGAAGGCTTCACCCACACCCGCTGACCCGCCTGCAAGGCCTCATTGCCCTGCACCACCACCCGGGCGCCAGAGGCCAGGCCGCGAAGCACTTCCACCAATCCGTCAAACGACAGCCCGGTCTGCACCGGGTTCTCCGCCACCACGGTGCCGTCACCGGCCTCTTCCACAGTCCACACAATGGTGCGACCGTCCGGGTAGCGCAGGGTGGCATCCCGCGGCACGACCAGGCCGTTGCGACCGGTGGGTAGCCGCAGGGTAGCGCGCACAGACATGCCGGGCAGCAAAGACGGGATCGGCTCCGAAGGCAAAACCTGCAGCAGAAACGTGCGTGCACCGGGGTCTGTTACCGGTACCACTGTGGCCACGTGGCCGTGATAGCTCTGTTGCGGGTCGGCATTGAGGGCAAAGCTGACACGGCTTTCGCCGTTAATGGCCGACAAATAATCCTCCGCCACCGGAAAATCCAGCCGCAGCTCCCGGATCGCCACCAGTTCCAGCACTGCCTGCTCTGGGGTGACCCATTGCCCCAGTTCCGTCAGTTTGGCGCTTACCACGCCGGCAAACGGTGCTTTGACCTGATGCCGAGCCAAAACCGCCTGCTGATAGCGCTCCTGGGCTTGTGCTTCCTGCAGGGCGGCCGTATCCTGCGCCACCTCCGCCTCCAGGTCCCGCACCGCGCTCTCGGCAATACTGCGCTGGGGCGCCAGTTCCCGCGCTTCGGACAAACGGCGTTTGGCATCCGCCAGCGCAGTACTCGCCTGTTTCACCCGCGCCTGGGAACTCTGCCACTGCAACAGTGCCAGCTCCTGATCCAGTTCCAGCAACAGGTCGCCGGTCTTCACCCGCGAACCGGCATCCACGTGAAGGGCCTGCACCAGGCCACTCACGGCGGCCGACAACTTCGCACTGCGTTGGGAAGTCACGGTACCGGTGAGGTGCACCTGTCGATAAATCAGTTGCGATTTGACCGCCGCGACAGTTACCGGCGCGCCTTTATCCGGGGCCGCATATGCATCTGTGACCAGCGCGACAAGTATCACGAGGATAAAGGGTTTGACCGGGGACATAATATACAGGTTACACCCAAGATAGGCGTCGCGCCAACATCGTGGATTTCGGTTAACAAATGCGTTACATCCCAGGATCGAGTGCCGAGTAGCGTTCCAATAATGGGCATTTTGAATAGTCTTGATCTAGTCTATAACAATAATCCGCAAGGGATTCTTTCGTTGCTTCGTTAAACACGCAGGACTGGAGGAACAGTTCTACATGTCTTTACGCGCTATCAAATACATCGCACTAATAACGGCTCTCATGACCAATTTTTCGTCCGCAGAAGTAGACCTGGTGAAGGTAGAAAAATCCAAGAATAGAATGTACCTTCTTAAGGGAATCAACATTATAAAAGAGTATTATGTTGCACTTGGTGAAAACCCAAAAGGACACAAGCAGCGAAAAGGAGATAGGAGAACACCAGAAGGAATTTACACCCTCGATTATAAGAAAGAGGATTCATCCTTCTACCGGGCAATGCATATCTCTTATCCCAACGATACAGACAGGGAAAATGCAAAAAAACGGGGTGTATCTCCCGGTGGACTTATTATGGTCCATGGCCAGCGAAACCGGTATGGGGGGCGTGCACCAACTACCCAACGCTTCAATTGGACGAATGGTTGCATCGCATTAACAAATGCTGAAATGGATGAATTTATGAGGTTGGTAAAAGTAGGTACGCCCATTCAGATCTATTGGTAGGCGTGCAGAAATTCGTTTGCCTGACAATGAATGCAAAGGGGCCGGCAAGCAGCCCCTATGGTCTTGTTACCACCGCGCTATAATCTCTTCACCAAAGCGGCGCACACTATCCAGCTTGCGCTGCAGATCGAGATTTTCTTCGTAACCGCTCCAGAGAGAGATACAAATATCGGTGCCCCCCAGGTCGCGCAGGCGGCAAAAATCGTCCAGAGTTCTGGCGTTAGAATCCAACAGGTGGATCTCGAAGTTTTGGTTACTGTCGGTCCCATACTCTTTACGAAACTCATCGAGTTGACCGACCATCGCCTTCAGAGAATCATAATCGCTGTTGGCGGATATCCAGCCATCCCCCATTCGAGCAGCACGGCGCAACGCTGGTTTGGCATGGCCGCCGATCAGTATCGGTACCGGACGTCCGGGCACCGGCGACATTTTCATGGGGCCAAAATCGTAGTGTTCGCTATGAAACTCAAAATACTCCCCGCTCATCGCGCCGCGAATAATCGCAATGCACTCATCCATCAGCTTGCCGCGTTTTTCGAACTCAACACCGTTGTAGGTAAAGTCCTCTTTCCACGGGCTAAAACCGGCCCCGAGGCTGACGCGATTGTCGCTGACCACCGCCAGCGAGCTTAACGACTTGGCCAGCAACAGCGGCTGGCGCACGGGCACCTTCATCACACCGGGATAAAAGCGCAGTGTTTTTGTCACCGCCGCCATCTGCGCCATGGCCACAAACGGCTCGATAACGGGGACACCATCGAGTGCCTGACGCACAGTAGCCGTATCCAGATAGGGGTACTCGGATTCCGTAATAGAGGGATAAAAAATACTGTCGGGCATGCTGACGGCACTCCATCCGGCCGCCTCAGCCGCAGGTGCCAACGGCAGGTAATCCTGGTAGCCTCCCAGCCCTAGCATCAGTGTAAAACGCATGTGTTAATCTCCTCGATTGATTGTCGCAAATTTAGGAATCGTTTCTTCGCAGTGATCGCAGGCAGTGCCGTCCAAAATGCGATACAAGGTATCGCGCTGTACCAGGGGACGATGCAGCCCCTCGGCAATGGCCTGCATCTGCGCCTGATCGAACACCTGACCATGCTTGGCCCCCGCCGCGCGGGTGATACTTTCATTCATCAACACACCGCCGAGATCGTTGGCGCCGGCACGCAGACAGAGCGCTGCTCCCGCCGCCCCCATCTTCACCCAAGAGGTCTGGATATTGGCAATCACCGGATGCAGCACCAGCCGCGCCACGGCGTGCATTAGCACCGCCTCCCGCAGGGTGGGCCCGCGCCGAGATTGGCCACGGCGATAGATCGGTGCCTCCTCCGCCACAAACGGCAGCGGCACAAACTCGCTAAAACCGCCGGTGAGCACTTGCAGTGCGCGAACCTGCAGCAGGTGGCGCGCCCAGTGGCGATAGTTATCAACATGGCCAAACATAATGGTGGCGGTTGAGCGCAGACCAACGCGATGCGCTGTCTCCATCACGTCCAGCCACTGAGCGGTCGTCAGTTTGTCAGCGCACAGTTGCGCGCGCACCTCGTCATCCAGAATCTCCGCGGCGGTGCCGGGTAAGGTATTGAGGCCAGCGGCCTTTAGCTGTCGCAAATAATCATCGAGAGAGAGGCCGAGGGTGGCCGCACCCTGCCACACCTCCAACGGCGAGAAGGCGTGGATATGAATCTCGGGCAAGCGGGTGCGGATAGCTTCGATAATCTCCAGATAGGTCTCGCCGGTATAGTCGGGGTGAATGCCGCCCTGCAAACAAACCTCGGTGCCGCCGGCGCACCGGGCATCTTCGGCGCGGCGAGCGATCTCGACCAACTCCATCCGGTAGGGCTTGTCGCGAGAACTGTGTTGAAAACTGCCCTTGGAGAAAGCGCAGAACTTGCAGTGATAGGTGCAGATATTGGAATAGTTGATATTACGATTTTTTACAAAGGTGATCGACTCGCCGACGGTTTCACGTCGCAACGCGTCAGCCCGATCACAAACCGCCCAAAAGCTGTCTCCGCGCGCCTCAAACAGGCTAGCCACCTCGGCTTCGGTAAGCGACGCCCCCTCCTCAACACGGTCCAGCACCCGGGCAATGGCTGGGTCGACGCGTCCACGGCGTTGGCTATCCGTTTCCACCCAGCCCGGCAGGGTTTGGCTGGTGCCCGCCAGCCAGCGGTCCTCCCTGGCGAACCCCTGCCCATCCGCGAACGCCAGCACCGGGCCGTGAAGTGCCGGACCCAGCCATTGACTGCGGGCGTGAATATAGCTGGGGTAAATAGTCAGTCGCTCTTGCAACACCCGGTCGGCTGCAAGCGTGGTTGCGGCAAGCCGCTCCAGCTCTGGCCAGGGCGCCTCGGGGTTGACATAGTCGGGCGTGAGGGGCGACACCCCACCCCAATCGTTGATACCGGAATGCATCAACGCTTTGAGTTCTTCCGGCCGGCTCAGATTGGGCGGCACTTGTATGCTCATGCTCGGCCCGAAAATAAGCCGCGCCACTGCAATGGTCCAGCACAGCTCCTCCAGCGCCGGCTCCGGCGCCTGCGCCATCAACGTCGCCGGTTTGGCGCGGAAGTTCTGGATAATAATCTCCTGCAAGTGGCCATAACGCCGATGCAGCCGTCGCAACGCCAGCAAGGATTCAATACGCTCTTTACGGGTTTCGCCGATACCGACCAGGATGCCGGAGGTAAAGGGGATCTGCGCCTGCCCCGCCAGTTCGAGGGTCTCCAGTCGCGCACTGGGGTGTTTATCGGGCGAACCGTAGTGTGGCATGCCCGGCTGGCAAAGTCGTTCCGCAGTGGACTCCAGCATCAAGCCCATGGAGGGCGCCACCGGTCGCAACAGCGCCAATTCGCTCGCTGTCATATTCCCTGCATTAATGTGGGGCAGCAGCCCGGTACGCTCGCGAATGGCTCGGGCGACCTGGGCGACATACTCCAAGGTGCTGCCAAACCCCATGGCCGCGAGGGCTTCGCGGGCCGCGCGGTACCGCAGTTCCGGTTTTTCCCCCAGGGTTAATAGCGCCTCCTTACAACCGAGTTCCGCGCCGTGCTGGGCCACCGCAACCGCCTCATCCACTGTCATAAAAGGACGTTCAAGCTGTCGCGGCACTGTGGCAAAGGTGCAGTAGTGGCAAACGTCACGGCACAGCCGGGTAAGGGGAATAAATACTTTGCGCGAATAGGTCACCACAGAGCCAAAACCCTGTTGCGTCAACGCTGCCGCCTCCGCCATCAACTGGGCACTGTCGGTGCGTTCAACCAGGTGTAGCACCTCCTCGTCGGAGAGCCCCACCTCGTCTTGGTCTGCAGACGCCCGAGGTTTAGACGGTAACAGCACCTGCCGGGTAGCGGGCGCCATTGCCGACGGCGTAACCGCCAACCGGGCCTGCAGCAGTTCGAGGTCAGCCGGTTTATCCACGTCCAGCTCGACACCTGCTGCGCGGCCTTCCCGAAAGTGGCAGCCCTGCTCCCTCGCGAGTTTTTGGTATTTTGCGAAGCTGTTGTCGCCGAAAGCTAACGGCACCGGCAGCGGCAGGGTGGCGTAAAGCAGGTTGCTCCCCTCTCCGTCCCTACAGGGCACCACAGTCAAAGTCCGGCCATCAAATTGAATGGCGTCACTTCGGCTGCGAATCAGTAATTCATCCACGGCGGCTGCGTCCAGCAAAGGAACGTCAGCGTGAACGATCAGGCAGTCGCGAGCACCGCGTTCACAGGCGTACTGGCAAGCCGCCGTCAGTTCGACATTGAGTGCCCCGGCCTGTTTAGCCCTGAACCATTCGGCGCCGGCGTTTTCCGCAAGCGCTTCAGCTGTCGGATCACTGCAAACCAGCAACAGATGATGGATGCCGTGGCAGCGCTGCAGCGTGGCGAGCACATCCTCAGCCATCACCGCAGCCAACTCGGCACGTTCTGTCGCTTTCAACACCGGAGCCAAACGCGTTTTGCAGCTGTCGAGACGCTTTAGCGGCACAATTGCCCAGGTACTCATACCTCCTCCTTCTCGGCAGTGCTGCTTAAACGGCAGCGGCCTCGAAACCGTTGTCATTAATCACTTCGCCCTGTGCGGGCAATCCAGTCACCCGCCGCGAGCACTGATCAACTATTGAATCTGGATTCAATCATCGCTAATATTGATGTTGATGTCAATGTCAACAAACGAACTAACGACCTGGAGGTAGCCATCCATGAGTGATATCAACGAAACCGTTGCCGTACTGGGCGGCACAGGCGATCTGGGCGGTGGCCTGGTCTACCGCTGGGCCAAGGCCGGACTGAACATTATTATCGGTTCCCGCGATGCCGCCCGTGCAGAGGCGGCCGCCACCGAAATTCGCCAACGGGTGCCAACGGCCAGCGTGCATGGTATGGACAACCTCAGTGCCGCCAAAGAGGCGGATATTGTGGTGATGAGCGTACCCTTTGCGCATCAACGCCGCACGCTGGAAGAGATACGTGAAAGCGTCCAGGGCAAACTGCTAATCGACACCACTGTCTGCCTGCAGCCCCCCAAAGTCGGACGGGTGCAGCTGCCGTCAGAAGGCTCGGCCGGCCAGATCGCTCAACAGGTACTGGGCGATGAGGTCGCTGTCGTGTCGGCGTTCCAGAATATTGCTGCCGCCCACCTCGACAGCGATCACGAGATCCACTGTGATGTGCTGGTCTGTGGGAACAAGCGGGAGGCGCGGCAAAAAGTCATCACCCTGGCCTCTGCGGCCGGCCTCCGCGCCTGGCATGCCGGCCCCATCGACAACGCCGCCGCTGTGGAAGGACTCACATCGGTGCTGATCACCATCAATCGGCTTTATAAAATCCCGGGTTCCGGGATTGTGATTACCGGTGAGCCAGGATAACTTTGGCTACAGCATCCGCGGTATTTCAGCAGCGGAAACCTCACTGGCCGGGAACCCAATCCTGGGGATCTATGTGGACGGGGTTTATATTGCCAGAAATGTCGGCGAGTGGGGTATCGACTTTGGCACTCTCGGCCTTGTCACCAACACCTTCAAACCGTTGCGGGCTCTGGGAATTGATTTCAAATACACCTATTAAGTCATGCTAAAGGGGAAAATCACCACAATACCGGTAGCGCGTGTCCAGGTGCTGCTGCAAATCGTCAAAAATACAGGAGAAAAACCCGACACAGTGCTGTCGCGGGCGGGGATCTCACTCAGCTGCGCCGACCTCGAGCGAGGGATTGAGGGCATCCCCCGACAAGCCTTTACCCATCTATTCCGGGAGTGCATCTTCGCCCTGGAGTACGATACCTTCCGCCGCGGCTCAGTGCCCTCGCTCAGCTTTGACGAGGCGCAGATGCTCTGCTACTGCATCATTCACCGTAAAACCCTCGGCGAGGTGATTCAGCAAGCGATCAAGTTTTTTGAGATGTTGCGCGGCCGCGGCATATCCCTGTCACTGGAGAACGAGGGGGAGCAATGCCGCTTTACCTTCAGGCTGGAACGCAACCAACAGTCGTCGAGCGCCCTGGTGTGCGACCTGCTGGCACTCTCTTACTATCATCGCTTGTTCAATTGGATGATCGGTGAAACAATTAATGTCACAGAGGTGAGTATCGCTTACCCAGAACTGGTGTCCAGCAGCACGTTGATCGACCTGTTCCACTACTCAGTGGCATTTACCCAACCGACCAACCACTTCTGTTTCCCCAGCCAGTTTCTCGATCGCCCGGTAATACGCTCCCTTGGTGAGCTCGAAGAGTTCCTAACGGTATTTCCCTTCGACCTGGAAAGCGACGGTATCACCGATTCATCTCTCGCCGATGCCGTCTACCACTTGATCAAGCGCCGGCTGCTCAAAGGCGAAGCCATACCCGGAATCCCCCAGTTGGCGATAACATTTAATCTCAGCCCCACCACACTGCGGCGACGATTGGATGCCGAGCAGAGCAGTTTCTCCATGATCAAGGAGCAGTGTCGACGGGAGCTGGCCATGAAGCTGTTGCGCGTGGAGAGCACCGGGATCGAGGAGATCGCCGCCCGGCTGGATTTCAGCGACGCCGGTGCCTTTCGGCGCGCTTTCAAAAAGTGGACCGGCCAATCGCCAACGGAATACCGCACACACCAAGGCGGGAGCTTATAAGGACGCCCTTTATTCTATGGGCAAGTTTTTATAAGCCCTCTCCTTTACAGGAGAGGGCTGGGAAGTGGCTGGCCACATCAGAAGTGATAACTCAGGTCCACACCATAGGTCCGCGGATCGCCAAAGTAGCTGGTCGCCCAAAGCCCAAACGGAATAGTGTTGACCCGATACTCCTCGTCAGTCAGATTCTTAACCCAGGCTGCAACCTGCAATGAGCGGTCTTCACCAACCGGAATATCCGAGAGGCTGATGCGGGCGTTGATCAGGTCATAAGCCTCGATTTGCGATACGGCGTTCTGGGTGGGATTGGTGTAGGGCACATAGTCATCCTGGTAGCTCCAGTCGAGCCGGCCACTGAGCTCACCGCCAGCGAACTCACCGAAGGTGTATTCGACACCGAGACTGGCCGTATTCTCACCCGCATAGGGAAAATCCCTGACATCCTTGAAGTCCCCGCTTTGACCGGTAAAGGGGTCAACATCGATAAACTCCTTGTATTCCGGATCCAGATAACCGTAATTAAAGGTTAGCAGCAGGTTGTCGGTAGCTTGAGCCATCAACTCCAGTTCAAAGCCGCGAATACTGGCCTTGCCGGCATTATCCACGGTGGAAGCCGCCGCACCGCCACTGACAAATACCGAGAACTGCATATCCTCCAGCTCGTTCTGGAACAACGCTGCATTGACCTGCACGCGGTTGTCCGACCAGCGCGACTTGATCCCCAACTCGTAGGAAGTGACCTGCTCCGGATCATAGGGCTGCAGAAACAATGCCTGGGTCTGCGCCTCACCGTTGAAACCGCCTGACTTCCAGCCATTGGCGATCTTGCCGTAAACGTTAATATCGTCCCTCACGGCCCAGCTGGCGACAAAACTCGGTGACACATTGGTCCAGCTCTTGTCGGCCTCTGTTAGGGGAATGACGGGCATGGAATCCGGGTGGTATATGGTTTGTACCTTTTCCTCTTTCGTCCATCGAAGGCCCAGGGTCAGAGTCACGCGGTCATCAAACATGGCAGGGCGCCAGTCCAGCTGACCAAAGGCCGCCAGCGAGGTGTTATCTATCCCCAGTTCATTGTGGTTGGTGGGAAAACCGTAGTGCGCCATAAAGGTGATGGGGTTGTACTGCGTTCCCTTCTCTCTGAAATAGTAGAGACCTAGCACATAGTCCGTTTGCTCGGTATGGCCCACCATCTGAAACTCCTGGGAGCGCTGGTCATATTCGACATCGCGCTCGGAATGGAAGAAGTCCAGCGGCGAACCGTCGATATCGATAAGGTCGGCCCAGTCCATTTCCCGGTAAGCGGTGATCGACTTGAAAGTTACCTCACCCAGAGCACCCAATTCGCCGGCAGCCCAGCTCAGTTGGAGTGCATGGCCGCGGGTTTCGGAAATTTCATAACCGGAGCGGTTGTTGCTCAAGTGGTCAACCTGTTTACTGTCGCTGCTCAGATAGGGAGACAACACACCATCGACTGGAAAGAAAAAGTCAGGCGTGCCGTCGCCGGTGAAATCCACCGGCAGGGCTGAGCCGGCGGGTACATCCGTCAGTTGTCCGGCAGTGGGGGTGTTCTTCTTCTTGCTGTGATCGTAGGCGTAACTGAGTTCCATATCACCCGCCTGCCAATTCAGCACCAGACGCCCCACCTTGTTGTTGACGCTCTTGTAATCACTGCTTGAGCGCGGTCCCGCGCCCGCACTGCCAAACGGATCATCGATATTCTCTACAATGCCGTCCCGCTCCTGCTGCAGAGCGGCGATATTGGCGCTCAGGATTCCACCCGCCAGCTCCACCGCGGGCGTATCAATGCTAGTGGCTACCGAGTAGTAACCCTCATTACCCACACCAGCCATCACCTTGCCGCTAAATTCACCGCTGGGCTTGCGGGTGATCAGATTAACCGCGCCGCCGACCGTGTTCTTGCCGTAAAGCGTGCCCTGGGGGCCCCGCAGCACCTCCACCCGTTCCAGCTCGGCGATATCAAAGATGCCCCCCAGGTTCTTGCCGAGAAAAACACCATCCAAATAGATACCGACAGTCGGCTCCCAGTAGATAGCGGGATTAAAAGTGACCGAGCCGCGGATGCCGATCGTGGCGCCTGTACTGCCGGCCGGGGTTTCCGCAATCTGTACATTGGGCGTGAACTGGCCGATATCGGCCACATCGCTGATGCCCTGCTGCTCGATGGCTGCGGCATCAAAGGCGGAAATGGCGATGGGTGTGTCCTGCAGGGACTGCTCGCGCTTCTGCGCAGTAACTACTATCTCCTCTAGTGCCGGGATGGCCATCGCTGATGGCGCCAGTATGCCGTTAACCAACGCTACGGCCAGGGTCAGCTTACACCGATTTAGTCTCAACATGTTCTTCTCTCCTCTTCTTATTTAGATCCCCCCGCGGATCTAGTTAATCCATTATGAAAAACCTGCCGACTGAATCACAGAGCAAATCTGCTCAAGAACAGGACATTTATGTTCACCCAGAACCATGGCGCCACAATATCGACCCCGTGTCAGTCGACTAGGCTCGGGTAGTCAATCAATCCCTGCGGGCCTTCGGTATACAGCGTTGCATTATCAAAGTCGTTGAGGGGTGCACCCTCGCGAAAACGCCGCACCAAGTCGGGATTGGAGATGTAAAAACGCCCAAATGACACCAGATCAGCCTCGCCTGCAGCTACCGTCTGCGCTGCGCTGTCGCGATCAAAGCTGTCATTAAGGATTAGCGGTCCGCTGAAGTGGTTGCGCCCCAGCTCAAAAGCATCGAGGGAGCGGCGCGGTGAGCGGATAATGTGCAAATAGGCCAGCCCCAGCGGATCAATAGCCTGCAGCAAAGCACTGTAGGTTGCCACCGGGTCATCGTCCTGCAGATCGTTGAAGTTGTTGCCCGGGCAGATACGAATGCCGACGCGCTTGCTGCCATCCACACTCGCCATCGCCTCCAGTACCTCCACCACAAAACGGATGCGGTGTTCCACGGAGCCCCCATAGGCATCCGAGCGTTGGTTGGTACCGGTGGACAGAAACTGCATCGGCAGGTAACCGCTGGCACAATGCAACTCCACGCCATCGAAACCCGCTGCATAGGCGTTTGCCGTTGCTTGACGGAACTCCTCGATCAGCGCCGGAATCTCCTCGGTGGTCAATGCCCGGGGTTCATCCAGTTCCACCATGCCCTGCTGATCGGTATAGATCTGTCCCGCCGCGCGCACCACCGAGGGTGCGACGGTTTCAGCCTGCGAATCCTTGTTGAGGGCACTCGCCACCCGCCCCACGTGCATCACCTGCAGGAAAATGCGTCCGCCCTCGGCATGCACAGCGTCGGTCACGGGTTGCCAAGCAGCGATCTGTTCCGCGGAGTGGATGCCTGGCGTGCGGCAATAACCCTTGCCATTGGCACTGGGCTGTGTGCCCTCGGTGACGATCAGCCCCGCAGTGGCACGCTGTCGGTAGTATTCCACATGCAAGTCGGTGGGCACATCGCCGGCACCGGCGCGAGAGCGTGTCATGGGCGCCATCACAATACGGTTAGCCAGTTCAATGTCGCCCAGTTGATAGCGGTCAAAAAGCGTCGCTGTCACAGTCATAGTTTCTTTCCGAATTAAGGCAATTATCGCACCCGAATTTTGGGGATGGGCGCACCGCGGCGCATCGTCTGCAGAAACTGTTCCAGCTGAGCAGGCTCGGCGACTTCCGGTTCGCCCTCTGACAACTGGCTCCAAAACGCTTTCCAGGAGGGCCAAAGATCGTGCCAGGCGCCATCGTAGGGCTCACGGCCCGGCCAGCGCATCTTTTTTTCACCGATCGGCGGTTTATTCAGGTCTGCGGCATACCAGTAGCAGGGCAGACGCCGGCGAAAGTACCAGCGCCCGTCGACCCGCTCATAATCGTCCCAGTAGAGCATCTGCATGATCACCCATTCGGGTCCGGTTTCATGCTCATTCTTGGAGTACACCACCCCGTGAGCGTGATCCGGATCCTTGAACTCGATCACGTGACCGCCGATATGGTGGGAGGTACCGGTAAACTGATTACGCAAGGTATCATCCACCCAGGCTTTCAATGCAGTGCGGCCGCTGGCTTCCCGGCTTACCCGTATATCCGGCGCAAACAGGTTTACATGACTGTCCAGATCACGCATGTCCAGAGACAGCGCGTATTTTGCCGGCAACTGCCGAATCTCATCCAACGATTCCAGGCGATCGATACGTGCTAATAAATCTTGATCCATGGTAAGTACCCTGTCACTAAGTTGCGTCAAAGGCGTCCATACTGGCACCCGTGGAAAGTTCGCAAGTCTTGCCGCCGTCCACGTTAAGCGCAACGCCCGTGATATAGGAGGCTTCATCAGACGCCAGAAACAAAATAGTGTTGGCCACATCGCGCGGATCACCGAGACGACGCAATGGAACACCCGCCGCCGTGGCACGTTGGGCCTCCTCAGTGGGTAAAGCCGCCTCTGCTCCCGGCGTGAGCACCACACCCGGCACCACGGCGTTGACCCGCACATTGTCGGATGCCCCCTCCAGTGCAGCCGTGCGAGTCAAACTGAGCACACCCGCTTTGGCAGCACCATAACCCGCAGTAAAAGGTGCCCCCAACTGCCCGCAGACCGAAGAGATATTGACGATAACACCGCCTTGGCGCGCAATCAGAGGCATTGCCGCCCTGATGCCAAAGAAGGTGGCATCCAGCGAAACGGTAAAGTTGGCCCGCCAGTCCGCCGTACTGCTATCCACAATCGAAGCCCCCACCATTGAGTAGGCGTTGTTGACCAGAATATCCAGCCGACCATGCTTCTCAACAGCAGCGTTTAACGCTTTGGCAAAGGCCACCTCGTCAGCGGCATCCAAAGGCACCACTTCGGCGCGCCCGCCGGCTGCACGGATAGCCTCCGCGACGGATTGCAACGGTTCCTGGCGGCGGCCACAAAGCACAACCACGGCACCCTCTTCGGCAAACCGCAAAGCGGTTGCCGCGCCGATACCCGATCCAGCACCGGTAATCAGTGCCACTTTATTTTCCAATCGTTTTGCCATCTGGGGAGTTACTCACTATAAAGTTAAACATCCAAAAAACCATCGTCTTGACCATCAGAACCGATAAGCCATCAGGCCATATAGGTGCCGCCATTGGCCATCAACGTATGCCCCGTCACAAAGGAGGCATCATCGCTCGCAAGAAACAACGCGGTATTGGCCACCTCTTTTGGTTCCGCCAGGCGCCCCAAGGGGACATTGTTTGCCATGGACTGGCGCCACTCTTCGGAAATGGACATCAGTGCCGGCGTTAGCGTGGGCCCCGGGCAGATGGCATTGACGCGAATCTTGCGCGATCCCAAGTCCGCCGCCAAACCCCGAGTCAGCCCCAAAATGCCCGCCTTGGCCGCACAGTAGTGCAAACCGCCTTCTCCGCTGAAGGCGCTGGTGCTGGAGATATTGACAATCGATCCCTCCACACCGGCTTTGATCATCAACTTCACGGCCGCCCGGGAGCAATGGAAAGCCCCGCCGAGATTGACAGCCAGTACCTTGTCGAAACCCGAGTCAGTCATATCGACGACCTGGTCACCATGGACGGTAGGCTGTTCACCTCGCTCAATCTGTGCCATGCGCTCCGCCAGCCGTGCTTGGTATTTATCAAACCCATCACCTGGCGCCTGACCGATACCGGCGTTGTTCACCAGGATATCCAGTCGACCATAGCGCTCTTCGATAAAAGCGAAGAGCTTTTCCACAGCCCCGCTATCGGCGACGTCGCAATCATAGGCCGAACAGCGCTCGGAGCCTGCCAGCGACGCCAGCGCCTCTTCAACACCCGCTGGGCTCAGGTCGGAAACCACAACAGACGCCCCTTCCGCCGCAAAGGCTTCGGCGATAGCGCGACCTATCCCCTGCCCCGCACCTGTCACTAAAGCGATTTTTCCAGCTAGACGCATTTTCTTTACTCCCCCCATTTCAACCAGTCAACTTCACGGCCAGTGGTCCCTCCCAAAGGCACTTTCTCCCGATATCCAAAAAATCCACTCGTCAGAGCATGTGGATGGTTATAGAGAGTAAACTTGATTTTGATGTCAATATCAATAAATAATTTGCAAAATGCCTTGGTGGAGCCCTGATAACGCTAGGAACCTTTGCTGTGCTTTTAGGCAACCCACTGAATTTTGCGGCTGATATCATCAATATTGTGGCTTTTTAGTCCTATTATTTCCGAACAAATGCCGTTTTGCAGAAATACCTCCCAACCATCAAGGTATCTAAATATAAGAATAAACCGACCCTTACTTATAACCATATAAACTTGACAGCGGCTACCTGCATCGACAAAAATCGATATTGACATCAAATTCAATTTAAAAGCGCAAACGCAGCACTGCCCTATATAACTGAGAACTATCACCAGCAAAAGAAAAAGAGCCCAGGAGAAGAGAGATGAAAAGCAATCCCTACGTGCACCACAGCAAGCTTGCCCTTGCCATCAGCAGCTTGACGTTAGCGGTCGGCGCAAACGCACAAACCAATGCCGACCAACGCGCAGGCAGTCAGAGCTTAACTATCGATGAAATAATCGTCACTGCACAGAAGCGTGAGGAAAACTTGCAGGAAACCCCCATTGCCATCACCGCGATGGGTGACGCTGAAATCGAGCGTCGCGGCATCCAGAATACGGCCGACCTGATGGGGGCCGTGCCCTCGCTGAGCGGCTTTGAGGCGCCGTCGTCGCGCGGCAATTTTGGCATCGGTATGCGCGGCATCTCCGCGGGCAGCCCCAATAACCTGTCGGTGGACCCGGCCAATGCCATCTACGTCGATGGCTTGTACCTGGGCAAGCAGGTGGGTGCGGCGATGGATGTCGCGGAGATCGAGCGGATCGAAGTGTTGCGCGGTCCCCAGGGTACGCTCTATGGCCGCAACGCTATCGGGGGGGCCATCAACTTTATCACCAAAAAACCGCGCGGGGAGTTCCATACCAAGATAACCGCCTCGGCGGGGAACTACGGCATGTGGGGCCTGAAGACGCTCGTGGACCTACCGGCCCTCGATTTGGGCGAGTTGGGCCAGTTAGCGACCAATATCACCTACCAAACGCGCAACCGCGATGAGCTCTACGAGAATACCAATCCGAATTTGGACGGCTTCGAAAACATCGATCGACAGGCATGGCGCTTCGCCGCCAACTGGCAGATCAGCGACAACCTGAGTGTGGATTACGCCTACGACCACTCAGAACTGGACGAGGGTGCCCAAATGCAGCAACTGGTGGGACTGACCCCGATCAATGAGTTTGGGACTGACCGCCTGGGCACGCTGCAGTTCATCCAGACGTTTTACGGCGGCTTTAGTCAACAGTACCGCGATATGGTCGACACCACCGTCTCCACCTACCAGCAGCAGCTCGCCCGCAACGGCAAACGGCCCAGTAACGGCAGCACCGATTACGACTCCTTTTCCACCAATAAAAGCGATGGGCATGTCGCCACCATCACCTGGGATGTGGAGGGGCTAGGATTTCTCGGCGATGTCACCTTCAAGTCGATCACCGGCTACCGCGACAGCGAAAACTTCAATCAGGCCGACATCGACGCGATTGACAGTACATTGAGCAACGGCGTTGGCGCCATCCACGACGGCATTTTGATGGCGATTGGTTTTGGCGCCATGGATGAAACCCTGCTACTGGGCCTTGTCGACCAGTACGGCGGCGCGCACTCGTTCTTCAATCAAAAGATTGAGTATGAGCAGTTCTCTCAGGAACTGCAAATGGTAGGCACCAACGGCAACCTGGACTACGCCATGGGTCTGTACTACTTCGAAGACGACGGCACCTTCGACAATCGTAACTGGTGGGCCCGCCCCTTCACGGCGGTTGGCTCCCACAGTTACGCGTTGCAAGGGGAAGCCTTTGCCGTTTACGGACAGGCCAACTACCGCCCGGCAACCTTCGATGACAAGCTGACGCTAACACTGGGGGCACGGTACACGGAAGAGGAGAAAAATATCACCTACCTGTATCAAAAATCCGGTGATCCGATCCTCGCCGCCTTCGGGTTTGGCAGTTTCGATCCCAACGTTTTGGCGCCGGTAGCAGGTCAATATGATGAGAGCTATTCGGACAACTTCTACAACGACAGCTGGCTGGCGGGGGTTTCCTACCAGTGGAGCGACGACCTGATGACCTACGCCCGCTACTCCACCGCCTATCGCAGCGGTGGTTTTAACGGCGACATCTTCAACAACCCCATCGATGAAGAGACCATCGAGAACCTGGAGGTTGGCCTGAAATCGGAATTGCTGGACAATCGCCTGCAGCTCAACCTGGCACTGTTTGCCTACGAGTATAAAGATCAGCAGAACTCACAGATCATCGTCGACGATGATGGCACTGCCCGCAGCCTGATTATCAATTCCGGCACGTCAGAGCGCTGGGGTGCCGAACTCGAATTGAAGGCGATGGTGACCGAGGACCTGCTGGTGGGACTGTCCTATACTTTCATTAAAGGTCATTTTGAGGAGTATGTGGACCTGTGTGGCACCAATATCTGCAACACCAACACGGAGGCGTTGGCCAAGCGTGTGCGCAGTCCCGAAAAGGCTGCCGCCCTTACGGCGGACTACGCCCTGCTCCGCACCGGTTTTGCCAACGTCAACGCCCATCTCGATATACGCTGGCAGGAAGAGAGCTATGCCTCCCCCCTCTGGACCGGCAACTATCCGGGCGGTGCGGTCGTGGCCTACGACCCGATTATTCTGGACCAGCGCACCCTGGTGAATGCTCAGATCAGCGCTGACGATATCCAGGTGGGCAACGGCACCCTGCGCATCGCGCTGTCGGGCAAGAACCTGCTCGATGATGACTACTCCACCTTTGGTATCAACTATGCGGCCCTGGGCCCCATCGTCGAGCAGTACGGTGAACCGCGCACCTACAGTTTTGACATCACCTACGAATATTAGCGATCCGGAGCCGCACAGAGCGGCTCACACTTGTTGCCCTCCTAACGGCAACCTAAGCGGAGTGGCCCCGGGTCACTCCGCTCTTTTTTAACAGGTACACCCAAAAACACACAGGAGACCGATATGAGTGATACCAACAACACACAGCGCCGGGCACTCAATAAATCCACCCTGGATATCGCACCGGGACTGCCGCTGACCGTCTCCGACGGCGGTATCGAGGCGCTGCGCGCAGACATCCAGCGCCTGATGGACATAGAGGCCATCAAGCAACTCAAATACGCCTACCTCCGCTGCATCGACACCGCCAACCTGGAGGAGCTTGCCACCCTGTTCCACGAGGATGTAACGGTGCACTTTATTGGAGGCACCTACGAGTGGCAGCTGCAGGGCAAGCAGGCATACCTCGATAAACTGGGTGCCGCGTTCAACAAACACGCCATTGGCCATCACAACGGCCACCATCCGGAGATACAGATCCTGAGTGACACGGAAGCCACCGGCATCTGGTACCTGGCGGACAACATGTGGAACCTCGACCGCCATTCCTTTACCACTGGCACCGCTCTCTATTGGGAGCGCTACCTGAAAGTAGACGGCCGCTGGCTGATCAAGGACACCAAATACGAACGCCTCTATGAGATCAACCGGGTGCTGGAAGAGAATCCGCCGTTGGCATCTCATTATCTGGGGACACATGGGAGGTAGCACAATGAGTAAACTCACTGAAAAGATTGCCCTTGTTACCGGTGCTGGCCAAGGCGTGGGCCAGGGCATAGCCTTTGCCTTGGCTGCAGAGGGCGCTAAAGTTGCCGTTACCGGGCGCACGATGGAAAAGCTGGAAAACACCTGTAAGGAGATCGGAAATCGGGGCGGCGAAGCCCTGCCAATCGTCTGTAACGTGAAAAGCCTTGAGTCTCTGGAAAACTGCGTCGCGCAAACCGTCGAGACTTTGGGCGGCCTGAATATTCTGGTTAACAATGCCCAGGAAGTGCCCAACGGCACCTTGCATGACGTTACCGATGACGCGTTTGAAGCGGGTTGGCAGTCAGGTCCCCTGGCGACATTGCGGCTGATGAAACTGTGTTATCCCCACCTGAAAGGTGACGGCTCTATTGTTAATCTGGCCAGCTCCGCGGCCAAACGATGGGATATGAGCGGTTACGGTGCCTACGCCGCCGTCAAGGATGCGATTCGCTCCCTCACCCGGGCTGCTGCCTGTGAATGGGGACAGGACAATATTCGAACCAATGTGATTCTGCCCCATGCCAAATCCCCAGGACTGGAATGGTGGATCGATAACAACCCGGAAGAGGCTGCGGAATTTCTGGCTGGCATTCCCATGCGTCGTGTCGGCGAGTGCGAGCAAGACATTGGCCGCTTCGTTGCTATGTTGTGTACCGAAGACGCGCGCTATGTGAACGGGCAGAGTATTGCGCTTGATGGTGGACAGGCGTATTTGGGCTAGCCCTTGCGGAGGGGCTGGTGATACTTGGGCGTCAATAGGGCATTGATTCTGTCTCCCGTTAGTTTTACGCTCTGGCCCGTTATGCTGACGGAGCCCCCTTATTAATACCGACGCACGCTACATCGCCTGGCTACTGGATTTTCTTGCCAACGAAGGGGTCGACACCCAACAGCTGGCCCACACCCACAAGCTAGGCGATCTCGACCGGCCTGAAACCGCCATCAGCGGCCAGGTTCACCGTGCCTTGCTGGCCGATGCGCTGCGTCTGACTGGCGACAGCGGGCTGGGCCTCAAGCTTGGCAGCCGGCGTTCAGTGGCCACTTACGATCAGCTGACCTACCTGATGATGAGCTGTGCAACGCTGCGCGACGCCACCGAGAGCGGCCTGCGCTACCAGAGTTATCCCGGGCGCTTTTCCGGCGATGCCATCATCACCTCTTTCAGTGAAATTGAGGGCCAGGGCTGCTACCAAGTGAACGTCAAGGAAGAACTGGGGGAGCTCCGGCTATTGGCTGTCGAGGATCTGCTGGCCAATATCGTCAACACGGCCCGCTGGGTCCTCGGACAACCGCTGCCGGTGACGCTGCTACGCTGCGATTACCCCGCGCCCCGCCACGCGGATGACTACCCGGCCATCTTTCACTGCCCGGTACAGTTTGAGGCGCCAGTCATCCAGCTGTTTTTTGACGCGGCCATTCTCGATCGGCCACTGCCCAATGCCAGCCCACATAGCGCGGCCCTATATGCGTCTCTATGTGAGGAAAAGAGCATCGCCCGCCAGCAGGGTGATGTGGCCTGGCGCCTGTGGCAACTGATTGTGCAAGACCCGGCCAGCCCGCCAGATATGACCGAGGCCGCCGAAGCCCTACATTGCAGCCCACGGACCCTGCGTCGTCGGCTCCAGGCCCAAGGCTGGCAGTACCAGCAACTTGTCGACCAAGTGCGGGAAATTCACGCCCGCCGGGCGCTCAGCGACCCGACGCTGTCCATTACCCAGATCGCCCAGCAACTGGGTTATTCCGACCACTCGGGTTTTTTGCGGGGGTTTAAGAAGTGGACCGGACTAACCCCCAAGCAGTTTCGGAACAAGTTATTTAGTTAGTGCGAATCCATAAACTCGATTTTGGAACCGAGATAGTCCCGTAGGGTGGATTAGCGTAGCGTAATCCACCAATTAGCCGGGTTAGTGCCGCGATCTTGGTGGATTACGCTACGCTAATCCACCCTACCCAAGCGGTTATATCGTTGTGTAACAAAGTATAACTAGCTAGCGACCAAACTGTCCTGATTCGCCCGTTTTATGGCCTGATTGTCCAATCACTGCCCTGGGCTCCCCCTCTAACATAATGCCATTGCTAACCGTAAAGGACCTATGCCATGTTAAAAACCGACCACATCAATGCCGAGATGATGGCCAAATTCACCCCCCGCCCCGGCGAACGCCCGCTGCTGCCATTGCTGACCCCAAAAGCCCAGGTCGCCCTGATGTGCCGAATGCTGTGCAGCGAGGGCTGGAATGAACATATCGCCGGTCATATCACCGTTCGCCAGCCAGACGGGACTATCCTGACCAACCCCTGGGAACTGGCCTGGGAAGAACTGACCGCCAACGATATCGTCTCCATTGACGACAAAGGCAATGTCCTCGACAGTGACTGGAACGTATCGCCGGCAATTGGTCTGCATCTGCAGCTCCATGAATTGCGCCCGGAAATCAACGTGGTCATTCACAACCACCCCAAGTGGAGTGGCATCTGGGCGAACCTGCAGCAGGTCCCGCCTGTCTACGACCAAGCCGGCGCCTACTGCGGCGTGGAACTGCCACTGTACAACGAATATCTGGGTACTTTTGAAAACGAAGCGACCAGCCTGACGGCAGCCGAAGCCCTGGGCAATGCCAAATGGGCGCTGCTGGCCAACCACGGTTCACTGGTGGTGGCTGATAACCTGCGCCAGGCACACCTGCGGGTGGCAACCCTGGAGTGGCGCAGTAAACGCGCCTATGAAGTTCGCCTGGCCGGCGGCGCGGAGCCGCTGCCCGATGAGGTCGCGGAATCACTTAGCCGGCCCGATGAAAACGGTTTCCCCCTACTGTGGGAAGCTATGGCACGCCGCGAGTTGCGCCGCGACCCGAACATCTTGAATTAAATGGGGGGAAGTTTTTATGTCACTATCCATCAGGCCCTTAGATAACGTCGGTGTCGAAGTCCTCGGCTTCGACATCAACCAACCCTACACCGACGCACTGCAAAAAGAGCTACAGGCCCTATGGTACGAATACGCGATCCTCGTGTTTCGCGACCAGGCGATCACGCCAGAAAACCAGATCGCCTTCAGTCGTGTGTTCGGACCCTTGGAAATGCACCCCCTTAAGGCGACGACCTCGGCGCAGCACCCAGAGCTGTTCGAACTGGAAAGTGGTGGGAAAAAAGACAAGATGTTTACCGCCTCCTACCGCGGCGAGGAAATCGTCGGCCGGCTGGACTGGCACCTTGACCTGCACTATACCGCCAAACCTAACCACGGCGCCGTGCTGACCGCCGTTGAAGTTCCCGGTGCAGACGGGCTGACCGGTTTTGGTGACCTGGCCAAAGCCTACGATACCCTTGATGCCGATACCAAATCCTTACTCGAAAAAATCGAAGTCGCGTATGCCTTCAGCATGCAGCGACGCCATATGCGCTATGTGGATCTTGAGGGCTATGAGCCTGGCCCCTATAGCCCACGCAAGCCATCGGAAGTGAACTTCCCGGATTTTCCAGAAGCTGTTTACCCGGCGGTGGTCACCCACCCGGTCAGTGGCTGCAAAGTGCTGGGTATCGTAGAGCAGTTCCTCGACCGGGTCATCACACCCCACAAAGCAGGCCTCTCCAATGACGAAGCCATCGAGTTACTGGAACGTCTGGTTGCCCACACACGCAAACCGGAATTCCACTACTTCCACGAATGGCGTGAAGGTGACATGGTACTGTGGGATAACTGGCGCGCCATGCATTGCGCCACCGGTACGAAACCGGGTGTGCGCAGGCGAATTAACCGCACCACGATCCAGGGGAATGAAATGCTCGGGCGTGTACTGATGGACGAGTAAAAACGTGCTTGTGATTGGTGGTGGGACGGTGTAAGCATCATTGCAGATATCAGGAAATCATCACCCTCGGCCTTTGAATTGCTTTATTGAACTAGTGCTTTCCACCCAAGACGGATTTTCACAGGTTACAAAAATCAGCGCTTTATTATAAAAATAGATTTCCCAAGTAGAGCCAATATCTGACATTATCGACATAGCCCATTAATTGCGTAGGGTGGATTTAATTTTGACGCCTCCCAATTAACCATCTTACCAAAAGCGACGACTGCGGCTGATTTACAGCCGCAGCAATGACCCCTAAAGTTTCGGGAGCTGTCGTTGTTAGCGGTTGTGCCGTGAGTTCCGCCACCAATGTCGGTAAGCTAAAGCCACCGCCCTTCTTCTATTCGGTAACGATCGCAACCAGTGACCGAGGTGCAACCAATTTTTCTGGTGTTGGTCCCATCCCGGAGGTAAAAGGACAACTCCCAGCTAACGGCTTTTGAGCATCACTTGGGCTTTACAGAAAAATATTCTTATAAATCGATCGGTTAAGTTACCAATCACGGGGACACCCTCTACCGGCGCCTCTCTAATAGGCCAGGAGTTCTTGTAACCATGGATTAGCCGCTCAACTGCGGATGCACAATCTGCGGTCATTTACTTCTGAGGACTCCGTTCTCTCAAAAATCTGCCGATCCTCCTGCAGTGAGATCGGCTGGATAGGAAATGCGCCTCGAAGAATATAGTGTGCCTAGACGTCAGTAGCCAACTGGCTGTTCAAAGCCGAGACTTTTTGGCGCAGCAGCCAGTCACGTCATCTAGAATGTATGTGCTATTGTTCTACAAAGGCGTTTACCTACGAGATGATTCGCTCCATAGCTTGCAGTTTAGCTCCTCCTGGATACAGATGTATACGTCTTCTCGATGGACAGGATTAGTCGATTTTGCCGAGCAAGGCTCCACCCGTCGGTACACCAGCACCGGAAGTCACCAACGCATGATTAACGGCTTTGTTCGGCTGGTTCACCGATGTGCCGCGCACCAGGCGAACGGCCTCCACAATACCGTTGATACCGTGCACATAGGCTTCGCTCAACTGGCCCCCGTGAGTGTTAGTGGGCAACCGTCCGTCCAGACGCAGGCCGCCATCGAGCACAAAATCTGCCGCTTCGCCGAAGTCGCAGAATCCCCAGGCTTCCAGTTGCCATAACACCGTAGGAGTAAAAGCGTCGTAGATAACTGCGGCATCGATATCATTGGCTGTCAGACCACATTGTTTGTAAGCGTGTTTAGCGGCAATACCCATCTCCGGGATATTGGCTATCTCTTCGCGGTAGAAACTGGTCATCTGCTCCATGTCCTTGGCGGCACACTGGGCCGCCCCCTTGATCAGGACGCCCGGTTGTTTCAGGTCTTTGGCACGCTCGGCGCTGGTGATAATCACCGCGGAACCGCCATCGCTTTCCTGACAGCAATCGTACAGTCGGAGCGGGCCGCAGATTTTTTTCTGGGCATCGTATTCGGCGCGATCAAATGTCTTGCCATAGAAGAAAGCGGCCGGGTTGTTGGCGGCATGATTGCGCGTGGTCCAGGCGACTTCATAAAACGCATCCTTGGTACAACCGGTCAGATGCATGTACCGCTCAGCAAACATCGCCACCCAGGACGCCGGAGTCAGGAGCCCGTAGGGCATGTACCACCCCCAATGCAGTGCATCGGCGGTAATAATGTCACCGGAAACGCCCCCAGAGAAGCGGTGGCCGGAACGGCCATTGAGGGCGCGATAGCATACCACCGTCTCTGCCTCGCCGGAGGCCACTGCCATCGCTGCGTGGTGCAGGGTACCTGTGGCCGCACCTCCACCGTAAGGGATACGGCCGTAGAAGGTTAGGTCACCGCAACCCAGCGCGCGACCCACTTCGATCTCATCATTACTGTCCATAGTGAAGGTGCACATACCATCCACATCGCTGGGTTTGAGACCGGCGTCATCAAGGGCGTTTTTGATCGCTTCCACCGCTAGCGACAGCTCGGAACGGCCTGAATTTTTTGAGAACTCGGTATTGCCAATACCCACAATCGCGGTTTTATCTGCAATGCTGTTGATCATCAATTATTCCTCTTTCGGCAGCGCAACCTTAACAGTCCCCTGCATGTGCATACCCCAGACATTGTTTTCGCCCTCTACTGCCACCTCGATGACACCCTCGGCGTCATCCTTGGCTTTGACGTCTCCGGTGATGGTCATAACAAAACCCGGCAGATTAGGAGCCCCCAGTTTTATGCTGGTGGCTTGCAGTGTGCACTCAGGTCCGGCCCAATCGGTCACAAAGCGCCCCATCAACGCCGTACTGGTGAGGATATTCATAAATACGTCCGGCAACCCGCCTGCCTGGGCGGCCGCTTTGTCGTGGTGTACCGGGGTGTAGTCACGGGTGACAACAGCGCCGCCGACAATCAACGACGTGGTAATCAGGATCTCCAACGCCGGCAATTTATCGCCGACGCGGACAGAATCGTAAGTCAGTGTGATTGGGTTGCTCATAACTCTTCTCACAAAAGGAAACTGTTTGGTGTTCGTGGTAGTTGGTGATGGTGGTGCTGATAGTCGCGACACTAATCGGCAGGGTAGAACTGCGGCAACATCGTGGCCTCATCCACCTGCTCCACCCGGCCCTTGACCTTCATACCGATTTGTACCTGTTCTGGACTGCAACCGACCAGGTTACTGACAATGCGTGTCCCTTCACTCAGGCTAATGACGGCACAGAGGAGCGGATACTGATAACCCGGGACCTTGGGGTAGTGGACTTCTGTGAAGCTAAACACCTCACCGTCGAGAGTGGATTCCACGCTGTCCCACTCCAGGGACTGACACTCGCCACACATCGGGCGCGGTGGATGACGCAGAGTTTGGCAACTCTTACAGCGCTGGATCAGCACTTTGCCCTTATCCACCGCCTCCCACCACCAGGCGTTATCGTGACCACGGGGAGAATGAATACGGGTAGGTGCCTTGGGGGCTGCGCTCTCGTCGGTATTGGCTGAAGCCGCCTGCACCTCTTGGCTGGGGATAAACTTCAACACTCGGAACATCATGGTACCGACCTCTTCCCCGTGCTGGTCGGTATAGAGGGTTTTGGTTTCGATAAAGTAGCCAATCCCCTGTGAGGTGGCCTTCTCCTGCGAAATGTTATCGATCATCTCGCGGACATAGACCTGGTCACCCGGGCGCAACTCACGCTTGAACTGGAGATCACAGTTGGTGCCCAGCACGCCCGTATAGCCGTGCTGATCGAATAGCAAGTGCAGTTCCCGTTGCAGATCCTGTTTGGGTTCCGTGGCCATGGGGTAGCCTTCCATGCCCCATACCTGCAGCATGGTGGGTGGCGCAATCAGGCCATCCTTGCTGGATTGTGCTGCGAACGCTTCATCGGTGTACACCGGGTTCTTATCGCCCATCACTTCGCACCAGTGCCGGACCATGACCTTGTTGACATCGTCCGGCCCGCGCTGACAGGCACTTATCTCCCGACCCACATAGTCTCGGATCTTCTCTTCAAACGCGTTTTTCTCTTCGGGCGTCATAAACTAGGGTTCCTGTGACATGAACGTTGTTTAACTATGTCGATATTTACGTCAATATCAATATCGAGGGAAAAATTGGAGGCAAGTTACGCTGATTTGAGGGACTGCCTCTCAAGCTCGCGGTCTGCGGCCCCCAACATGATGAGCGGCACTACCACCAGGCCACCAATCAAGCCGGCCCATAACCCTTTAAAAATGGCAAACTGCAGTGGCACGAAACTTGTGGCGCCCATCAACAACAGGGACACCAACGTCAGCGGCGCCACCACCAAGAGCCCCGCCAACCCAAAGCCCAGGGCCCGCATCATCAGCCCTTGCGGCAGCTGCTTAAGCAATCGGTGCAAGGGAATATCGGCACCCCAGCAAAAACCGGGTATTTTGCCCTTCGAGACTTTGTAACGGCTCAGGGGAATGATGATCAGTGCAATGATAAAGGGCAGCAGAAAAGCCGTTGCAAATAGATCAAAGGCAAAACCCTCAGCCCCCCACATGGCGAGACTGGCCCGCTCTTTGATGATCAGCCAAGCGATATAGCCATTGAGCACGGCATTACAGACGCCGTTGATCATCACCTCTTTACGGATATGCTTGCTAAGTACTGTCGGCATATGGCCCCCTTTCCAATGCATGAGTTCGCCGCTGTAGCCTTTAAATTAATTGACATTGACATCAAAGTCAATATTACAACTGCAGGTAAGCTACGCCAGGGGACGCTACCCCCGCGAGCGGCGAGGGCCTAGTGAGTTCCTTTGACCTTATCGAACTTCTTGGTGTAGTGGAGCTTATCCAGGGGAGGGCTTTCCAGGAACAAGGCGCGGTACATGATGACAGAAATCAACTCTGCCATTTCCGCATTGGTGGTAGCTTTGCCGGTAAGCGCGGAGTCTCGACTGATATAGTACCCGCGCAGCAGCATTTCTGCAGTGCCTGACAGCGAGTAGACGAAATGCAAAGCCTCCTGCTCCGTAAGCTGCGCGTCTGGAAACTTGTGCATCAGGGTATTGGTCATCCACTTGAGCTGGCGGACCAAAGACTGGCTGAACAGTGTGCCAAACTCCGGCACCTCATCCGAGACCCGAAGCAAACAGCGCATAATGCCGGGATGCTTTGAATAATGCTCCACATACAAGCGATTGTGGGCCAATATCGCGCCGTACCAGTCTCCCTTGGTAACTCCCTTCTCGATAACGTCAAACTCCTCAAACCGGTGCAGGAAGTCAGTCAGCACTTCCAGCACCATGGTTTTGAGGTCAGGGAAATAGTGGTAGAACAGGCTTGAGGCCACACCCGCTTCCCGCGTCACATCGGCAACCCGCATCTGATGATAGCCGATGCGCTCAAGCACATTCTCTGCTGCTTTTTTGAGTTTGTTGCGGGCTTCAGCCCCTCGTGCACTGCGAACCTTGCGGTCCTTGGCGGAGGCAACAGCCTCCGCGTCCGCACTCTTTTGTTTAGCAGCCATAGATCTCTTCTGCGCCCTCGTGATAGTTGTCTATTGCTTAACCATAATAATTCGAAGGCGCTACTATAGCTGAAATCCTGTTTTTTTTGAATTCAGCGTCAATCCAGGGGTTCCCCTGGTCACTACTGCATCCCTGGTCACTACTGCATCCCTGGTTACTACTGCATCAGGGGCGAGCTCGACACCCCAAAGTCATACCCTTCGATCTCGGCGTTACTGATCAGTGTCTGGATGTATTGGGCGATGGACTTGCGCTTAACCTTTTCATTCAGGTAATCGGCAATCCGCTCCGCTACCGCCTCATAAGGCAACTGGCGGCCCTCTTCCCGGTGCTCGACGAGCGCCACGTGGAAACCGTATCGGCTGGCGATAGGCACCTCCACCAGTCCGGGCTGGCAGGCAAAGATCTGCCGTTCAAACTCAGGAACCGTCTGCCCTTTGGAGATCTGTCCCAGTTGACCGCCGGTCTCTTTGGAGGGGCAGGCGGAATGGGCTTGTGCCAGGCCTGCAAAAAGGCTGGCATCTTGCTGCAGTTGCCCGATCAGCTGTTTGGCCAGATCCTCTGCTTCCATTCGTGCGGCGGGATCTTCCGGGTCGGCGGCCAGCAGGATATGTTTTACGGCCAACAGAGGTGAGCTATTGAATTTTTCCAGGTTTTGCTGGTAGTAGGTTTGGCACTCCTGTGCACTGGCGGAGGGAATCTGGACATCCTTATCAATCAGCTGCTGTAGATATTCCTCTTCTTCACGACCGTCTGTCTCAATACCCAGCTCTGCGGCCCGCTGTTTGATCAGCTCGGCAATAATCAGGGACTCACCCGCTTTGATCATGGCCTCGCGTTGGCTGCCAGCAGTGTGGTATTGCATCTCCTTGTGGATCATTTCTTCATCAAGGGTTTTGTCGTTTACACGTATCATGGTGCACTTTTCCGTCATTTCGGCGGATTACGCTGCGCTAATCCGCCCTACAGATCCGAGTTCGTAGGGTGGATTAGCGTAGCGTAATCCACCAATCGCGGTCTTAGCCTTTGGCGCGAACCACCTGGTAGTTACGGTTGAAGTACTTCAGCGGCACACTCCAGATATGGACCAGACGACTGAAGGGGAAGACCGCAAACAGGGTCATGCCCAGGAACACATGCAGTTTGAAGATGATGTGTACACCGGCGATGCTGGCTGCAGCGGCTGTGCCGTCAAAGGTCACCAGGTTCTGGGCCCAGCTCATCAGCTTCAGCATCTCCTCGCCATCCAGGTGACCCATGGACACAAAGATGGAGATCAGTCCCAACACCAGTTGGGCCAGCAACAGGTACAGCAGTGCCATATCCATGCGAGAAGTAGTGGCACGCACCCGGTCATTGGTACGACGGCGGTGAATCAGGATCAGCAGTCCATACAGGCACACCAGTCCGAAGAAACCACCCATGGCCATGGCAAACACCTGCTTCATAGCGGCGGTGATGCCCAGCACGTGCCAGACCTCATGAGGTGTCAGCAGGCCCACAAAGTGCCCCAGCAACACCATAATCACACCGATATGAAACGGCCGGCTGCCGCGTTTCAGCTGTTTGCTTTCCAGCAGCTGGCTGGAGCCGGTTTTCCAGGTGTACTGTTCGCGGTCGTAGCGCACCAGCGAACCCAGCACAAAAATGGTCAGGGCAATATAGGGGTAGAGCCCAAACAGAAAATGATTGAAGCCGCTCATTTTGAAACTCCTTCCAATATTGATGAACCTTGATCGAAGCCCACCCAGTTGAGGGGTACATCCAGATCTTTGCGTTGCGATTCGGAGGGACGGCGGACCGCCTGATCACAGCTGTTTTCCAACGAGGCCGCACCAAAGGTGACCTCCTCTTCCTCCCACTCCTTATCGATCGCCTTTTTACTGTCGTCGCGCTTTTCACCCGCCACCTGATCGCGCAGCTCACTCAGGTCAGCCTGGCTGCCGGCAAAATCCAGCAGGGCTTCGAACAGCAGCGCATAACCGCTATCGCGATTTTCCAGACGGCACTGCAACAGCCCCAGGATATGCTCCACATCCAGCAACCACTCCCGGGCATTGTCCTCGCCCTGGGTGGCCAGGAACTCGAGGAACAGTGGAATATAATCCGGCAACTGGTGTTGGGCGATAACAAGCCCCGCCTCGCGATACTTCTCCGTCAGATCCACCATGGCCTGACCGCGATCCCGGGATTCTCCGTGCACATGTTCGAACAACCACAAGCCCAGGGAACGCCCACGCTCAAACAGCAGGTCGTACTCCTCCTGCCAGTCCAGCAGGTCTTTGGTCAGCTGCTGGCGGTAAAACGCCAGCAGCGGTTCCCGCAGGGCGGGTTTGATCGGCGCTGTGTCGATCGTTTCGGTAATCTGTTCCCGATAGGCATACAGCAGCTCATCCGGGTAGTCGAGTAAACGGGAAAAAATACTGAGCATTTCCATTAATTCTCCTCCAACTCAACCACTTTAATCTCCCGAGCCAAATCGCCCTGCTGGCGGTAGCTCTGCTTCTTGCCACCAAACAGGTTGGTTCCGTTGTTGCCGTCACTGCAGCCGTTGCCAAAGCTGAAACCGCAGCTGCTTTTCATACTGTATGCTTCTTCCGCATAGGCTTTATGGCTGCTGGGGATCACAAAGCGATCTTCGTAATTGGCAATGGCCATGTAGCGGTACATCTCTTCTACCTGGGTCTCGCTCAGGCCCGCCTTTTGCAGCACTTCCAGGTTCTCTTCACCGTCCACTTGCTGTGAACGTTTGAAAGAACGCATGGCCAGCATCCGCTCCAGGGCCGACAGCACTGGCGCTTCGTCTCCGGCAGTCAACAGGTTCGCCAGGTAGCGTACCGGAATACGCAGGGATTTAAGATCGGGAATCACCCCGTCCATGCCAATATGGCCTTTCTCTGCCGCGTTCTGAATCGGTGACAGCGGCGGGATGTACCACACCATGGGCAGTGTGCGGTATTCCGGGTGCAGCGGCAGCGCCACCTTCCAATCCATTGCCATCTTGTACACGGGTGATTCCTGGGCGGCGGTTAACCATGCCTCGGGAATACCTTCCGCTCTGGCCGCGCGCTGCACTTCCGGATCGCTGGGATCGAGGAAAATATCCAACTGCGACTGATAGAGGTCGGTTTCCAGCTCGGTGTTGGCCGCCTGCTCGATCTTGTCCGCATCGTACAGCAATACGCCGAGGTAACGGATACGACCCACACAGGTTTCGGAACACACTGTGGGCTGCCCAGCTTCAATACGCGGGTAACAGAAGATACATTTCTCGGACTTGCCGGTTTTCCAGTTGTAGTAGATCTTTTTGTAGGGACAGCCAGACACACACATCCGCCAGCCGCGACACTTCTCCTGGTCGATCAGTACAATGCCGTCCTCTTCGCGCTTGTAGATAGCGCCGCTGGGGCAGCTGGCCACACAAGCCGGATTGAGGCAGTGCTCACACAGGCGTGGCAGGTACATCATAAAGGTCTTTTCAAACTGACCGTAGATCTCCTTTTGCGCCACTTCGTTAAAGTTAGCGTCGGCTTTACGCTTTTCAAATTCGGTGCCCAGGATCTCTTCCCAGTTTGGGCCCCAGTGGATTTTCTCCATGCGCTTGCCAGTCACCAGTGACCGGGGACGAGCCACCGGCTGGTGTTTGGAGTCAGGCGCATTGTGCAGGTGCTCGTAGTCGTAATCGAACGGTTCATAATAATCATCGATTTCCGGCAGGTCGGGGTTGGCAAAAATGTTGGCCAACACCCGCAGCTTGTTCCCCTGACGGGGCTGCAGCTTGCCGTTTTTGCGCACCCAGCCGCCGTTCCACTTGTCCTGGTTTTCCCACTCTTTGGGGAAACCGACACCGGGTTTGGATTCCACGTTATTGAACCAGGCGTACTCGACACCGTCGCGACTGGTCCAGACATTTTTACAGGTAATGGAGCAGGTGTGACAACCGATACATTTGTCCAGGTTTAACACCATGCCGATTTGAGCGCGAACCTTCATTATTCTGCCCCCTCTAATGCTGCTTCATGTTCTTGATCGAGCCAGTCCACCTTGTCCATCTTACGCACGATCACGAACTCGTCCCGGTTACAACCCACGGTGCCGTAGTAGTTAAATCCGTAAGCCTGTTGCGCGTAGCCACCAATCATATGGGTGGGTTTCATAATCGCTCGGGTGACCGAGTTATGCATACCACCGCGGGTTTTGGTGACCTCTGAACCCGGTACGTTAACGATACGTTCCTGGGCGTGATACATCAGGCTCATACCTTCGTTAACCCGCTGGGACACAACAGCCCGTGCCGCAATGGCGCCGTTGACGTTGAAGACTTCGATCCAGTCGTTATCTTCAATACCGGCTTTCTGGGCGTCTACCTCGCTGATCCAGACAATCGGACCACCGCGGGACAGGGTCAGCATTAACAGGTTGTCAGAGTAGGTTGAGTGAATGCCCCACTTCTGGTGTGGCGTAATCCAGTTCAACACAATCTCTTTGTTGCCGTTGGGCTTTTTACCCAACATCGGTGCGACAGTCTTCAGGTTCACCGGTGGCTTGTACAAGCACTGGGTTTCCCCAAAGTCGCGCATCCACTCGTGATCCTGGTAGAACTGCTGACGGCCGGTAACTGTCCGCCAGGGGATCAACTCATGCACATTGGTGTAACCCGCGTTGTAGGAGACATGCTCGTCTTCCAGACCCGACCAGGTGGGCGAGCTGATAATCTTGCGCGGCTGCGCCTGAATATCGCGGAAACGGATCTTCTCTTCCTCTTTGGGTTTAGCCAAATGGGTGTGATCGCGACCGGTCACCTTGCTTAACGCCTCCCAGGCTTTAACCGCCACTTGACCGTTGGTCTCAGGTGCCAGGGACAGGATCACTTCAGCGGCATCAATTGCCGATTCAATTTTCGGACGCCCTTTGTTAGCACCCTCGTCGGTGTGCTTGTAGTTCAGGTCGCCGAGGAATTTCACTTCATCCTCGGTGTTCCAGTTGATGCCTTTACCACCGTTACCCAGTTTCTCCAGCAGGGGACCCAGGGAGGTAAAGCGCTTGTAGGTGTTGGGGTAATCCCGCTCCACTACAACCATGTTGGGTGCTGTCTTGCCAGGAATGAGATCACACTCACCTTTCCACCAAGCCTTCACGCCGTCGGGCTGAGCCAGCTCGGTCGGGGTGTCGTGCAGCAGCGGCACAGTCACCAGGTCTTTCTCTACGCCCAGGTGGCCTTCTACCAGCTGGGAGAAGCGTTTGGCGATACCTTTAAAGATTTCCCAGTCAGAGCGTGATTCCCACACAGGATCCACGGCCTTGGACAGAGGGTGAATAAACGGATGCATATCCGAAGTATTCATATCGTCTTTTTCGTACCAGGTAGCGGTCGGCAATACGATATCCGAGTAGATACAGGTGGAGGACATACGGAAGTCCAGGGTTACCACCAAGTCGATCTTGCCCTCGGGCGCATCATCGTGCCAGGTCACATCTTCCGGTTTTTTGCTGCCGCTCTCGCCCAGGTCCTTGCCCTGCAGACCATGCTTGGTACCCAGCAGGTGGCGCAGCATATACTCGTGCCCCTTACCGGAGGAACCCAGCAGGTTGGAGCGCCAGATAAACAGGTTGCGCGGGAAGTTCTGGGGGTTGTCCGGATCTTCACAGGCAAACTGCAGCTCGCCGTTTTTCAGTAAGCTGACCGCGTACTCGGAAGGGGTCATATTCATCACTTCTGCCGCTTTGCACAGTTTCAGCGGGTTGGTACCCAGCTGCGGTGCAGACGGCAACCAGCCCATGCGCTCGGCGCGGGTGTTGTAGTCGATGATGGAACCGCTCCACTTGGACTTGTCCGCCAGCGGGGAGATCACCTCTTCCATTTCCAGCTTTTCGTAACGCCACTGGTCGGCGTGGTTGTAGAAGAAGGAGGTACCGTTCATCTGACGCGGTGGGCGCTGCCAGTCAAGACCAAAGGCCAGTGGCAACCAGCCACACTGGGGACGCAGTTTTTCCTGTCCTACATAGTGGGCCCAACCGCCACCGGACTGACCGATACAACCACACATCATCAACATATTGATGACGCCGCGGTAGTTCATGTCCATGTTGTACCAGTGGTTCATGGCGGCACCGATAATGATCATGCTGCGGCCATGGGTCTTGTCGGCGTTCTCGGCAAATTCCCGGGCGATCTTGATGATCTGCTCACGCGGCACACCGGTGATCTTTTCCTGCCAAGCCGGAGTATAGGGCGCGTCGTCGTCAAAGCTCTTGGCGCTGTTGGGACAATCCAGACCGTTATCAACACCGTAGTTGGCCAGGGTCAGGTCGAACACGGTGGCGACCAGGATTTCGCTGCCATCGGCCAGCTTCACGCGCTTAACCGGCACCTTGCGGGACTGCAGAGCATCGTGTTGAGTGTGGTCGAAATAACCGTACTCGTGCTCTTTGCCACCAAAGTAAGGGAACAACACTTCCGCCACTTCGTCGCTGTTGCCTTTCAGAGACAGCTGCAACTGAACCTCTTCGCCGCTGCGGCCATCGCGCTGCTCGATGTTCCACTTGCCGCGCCCACCTTCGGCGACGGGCTCACCCCAGCGGTAACCGATGGAACCGTTGGGCGACACAAGGTCTCCGGAAGCGCTGTTCAGAGCAATGGTTTTCCACTCGGGGTTGTTCTCTTGCCCAAGGTTATCGGCCAAGTCTGAGGCCCGCAGGAAGCGGCCTTGCACCAGGCCCTTGTCTGACTCATCCAGTCGCACCAGGTAGGGGAAATCGGTGGTGGTGCGTACATAGTTGTTAAAGTACTCGCTGGGGTTATCGACGTGGAACTCTTTCAGGATCACATGGCCCATGGCCATGGCGACGGCGGAGTCCGTGCCCTGCTTGGCGGGAATCCACTCGTCGGTGAGCTTGGCCACTTCGGAGTAATCCGGAGTGACGGAAACGGTCTTGGTACCCTTATAGCGGACTTCGGTAAAGAAATGGGCGTCGGGGGTACGGGTCTGAGGTACGTTAGAACCCCAGGCGATAATGTAACCGGAGTTGTACCAGTCGGCGGATTCCGGCACGTCGGTTTGCTCACCCCAGATCTGAGGCGAGGCCGGTGGCAGATCGCAGTACCAGTCGTAGAAGCTCAGACAGTTGCCGCCAATCAACGACAAGTAGCGGGAACCGGCGGCGTAGGACACCATGGACATGGCGGGAATCGGCGAGAAACCGGAGATCCGATCGGGCCCGTAGGTCTTTGCGGTAAAGATATTGGAAGCGGCAATAATCTCGTTCACTTCGTTCCAGTCAGAACGTACCATGCCCCCCAGACCCCGTCGGGATTTGTAGGACTTGGCCTTTGCGGGATCGTTCACAATGGAGGCCCAGGCGTCTACCGGATCACTGTGTTTGACGCGGGCTTCACGCCACAATTTCAACAGCGCTTTACGCACCTTGGGGTACTTGAGGCGGTTGGCGCTGTAGATATACCAGGAGTAGCTGGCGCCACGGGGGCAGCCGCGGGGTTCGTGATTGGGCAGATCCGGGCGGGTGCGCGGGTAATCGGTCTGCTGGGTCTCCCAGGTGACCAGACCGTCTTTAACGTAAATTTTCCAGCTACAGGAGCCGGTACAGTTCACCCCGTGGGTAGAACGCACCACCTTGTCATGTTGCCAACGGCGACGATAGCTCTCTTCCCAGGAGCGGTCCTCGTTGGTTTTGACGCCATGTTCCCCGGCAAAGCTTTGCTTTTTCACATTGAAAAAACGCAACTTATCTAAAAACTGACTCATTATATTTTCCTCACCTTTGCAGTTAATTCTGCGGTGTACCTTGTTGCCAAAATCACTGTAGGTGCGACTATAGGGGGGTCAGTCTTTGGCAACTTGACTTAGGTCAAGTCGCCAACCGGGCAAAATGGGGTCTAATATCCGCCTACCCCCAAAGGGGTAGTCAGTGTTTTTTTCTAAGCAGCTGTTATATAAAGAGTTTTTCTAAAATCTCAGCCACACCTATCGCCATTTTGGTTATGGGTGGTTATTGGAGGTAGAGCCAGGTGGAGAGCATCAAACAAGACTATTCGCACTCAGTGATGAATCACATCACCCTGTCCCTGGTATCGCTGATCGGCATTGGACTGATAACGATTTTCATTTCCTTCTGGGTAACCGAACTGGCAGACCAGGATGCCCAGGCCATTAACCTGTCTGGCTCCATGCGGATGCAGACTTACCACGTGGGCCTGGCGTTAAAGGACAACAAGAACGACCAGGCGCTGGCTTATATTGAAAAGCTGGACAACACTTGGAATCACTCACTGTTCGCCCTGCAACGGGAGGGCAACTCGTCACAGGCACTCAATAGCGCTTTTCATCAGGCCCACAGCCATTGGCGGGAAACCCTACGCCCCCTGTTACTGGATCTGGCCCACACCCCCAATGTGATCCCTTTTCCTATTGCGCTGATTGATAAGCAGGTAGATCTCACCGATGAACTGGTGAACAGATTCCAGCAGGCCGCCGAGTCGAAAATCCGCGACCTGCGCTTTGTGCAACTGTTTGCTCTGTTTATAGTGATGGGCGTCGGCAGCTTGGTGGTGTACCTGATCCGGGACCGGGTGGAAAAACCGTTACTGCAACTCACCCAAGCGGCGCACCGGATCGGCAAGGGGGACTTTGGTCACCAAGTGGATATTGATGGGCGGGATGAACTGGGTTTACTGGGCGCTACCATCAACCGGATGAGCACCTCCATCAGTCAGATGTACGACGAGATGGAGAGTCAGGTAAAGCAGCGTACCCTGGAGTTGCGGCGCAATAACACCATTCTCGAGTTTCTGTTTAGTACCGCCCGTAAAATCCTGTACAGCCACAATCAGCCACTGAACTACCAGGGGTTGCTGGACGAGCTGTCACAACTTGCAGGCAGCGACAGTGATCTGGAACTGGAACTGTGTTTATTCACGGTCAAGGGCGACCGGCCCTACCTGCAAGTCACACCACGGCATTACACCCCCAGTGACTGCAGCAAACGCTCCTGTGAACAATGCCACGGCGAAGCACCCTTCTGCCTGCTGGACAAGTATCGCCTGAACGAAAAGTTCCCCATCACCCGGGAAGAGACCCATTACGGCGTGATCAATGTTCGCGGCAAAGACATGCTCTCCTTGGCGCCCTGGCAGGAACAGCTGTTTCGCTCTGTGGCCGACCAACTGGCGCTGGCCCTGTCCCTCAGCGCCCAGCAGGAACAGCAACACCGACTGGCCATGCTCAACGAGCGATCGGTCATTGCGCGTGAGCTGCACGACTCTCTGGCGCAATCCCTGTCGTACCTGAAAATTCAGGTCACCCGCCTGCAAAAATCCAATGACAAGGAGCGCTATGACTTGCAGCAGCCGATTATCGACGAACTGCGCGAAGGCCTGTCTGCCGCGTATCGCCACTTGCGTGAACTGCTGACCACCTTCCGTTTAAAAATCGATACCGGCGGCCTGAACGAGGCCCTGCAATGCACCGTAGCCACCTTAAACGAGCGCTCGGATATGCAGGTGGATCTGCACTATCAGCTGGCCAATATTCCGTTGAGCCCCACGGAAGAGATCCATCTGTTACAGATAGTGCGAGAAGCTTCCCAGAACGCTGTCAATCACTCCAATGGCAGGCAAGTGGACATCACTTTGCATCAACTGCGGGATGAATCCATTGAATTGATTGTGGATGATGACGGCATCGGCATCTCCGACTCACCGGAAAAACTCAATCACTACGGATTGGCGATCATTAATGAGCGTGCCCGCCACCTCGGTGGAGACGTCAATATCGTTGCTCGTTCCAATGGCGGCACCCGGGTGTTACTGCACTTTAAGCCCAGTTTTCTTGCCGCTTAGCGGAGTGTGGCTGTAGAGCTACATTGTCACTGAACAATTACCGAACAATGTAGGGTGGATTAGCGTTAGCGTAATCCACCATAGAACGTGGCACGAACAGGCTAATTGGTGGATTACGCTACGCTCTTGTGCCTGTTTTTCAGGGTAAATCCACCCTACACATGCGGTCACATCATTGCGTGACAAAGTAGACTAAACAGGTCAGCTGCCGTTTAAACCGCGTTAGGCGTTGTCCCGCCCCAAAATCAATCCACTGGTCGGCACCCCGGTACCGGCGGTCACCAGCACATGCTCCACGTCATCGACCTGGTTGACACTGCTGCCACGCACCTGGCGTACCGCCTCGGCGATACCGTTCATACCGTGGATATAAGCCTCGCCCAGCTGACCGCCGTGGGTGTTGATGGGCAGCCGACCACCGCGGGCGTGATGGCCGTCGCGGATGAAGTCCTTGGCATCACCGCGGTCGCAAAAGCCAAACTCTTCCAGCTGCGGCAACACAAACGGGGTGAAGTGGTCGTAGATCACTGCGGTCTGAATCTGGTCCGGTCCAATGCCCGCCTGACTGTAGAGCTGGCGTGCCACCAAGCCCATCTCCGGCAGGCCAGTGATGTCCTTGCGGTAAAAACCGGTCATCATCTGCGGATCGTCGCAAGCCCCTTGAGCGGCGCCGCGTACATAGGCGGGTTTCTGGCGCAGGTCTTTTGCGCGTTCGGCGGAGGTGATCACCAGGGCGACGGCGCCATCGCTCTCCTGACAGCAATCCAACAGGTGCAGCGGTTCCACTATCATGCGCGACTGCTGGTGCTCTTCCAGGGTGATGGGCTGCTCGTAGAACCAGGCCTTGGGGTTGGTGGCAGCAAAATCCCGCGCCGCCACGGATACGCGGCCAAAATCTTCCGACGTGGCGCCGTATTCGTGCATATAGCGCTGGGCGTTCATCGCCACCCAAGACGCTGGGGTCACCAGGCCGTGGGGGATATACCAGCCGTAGTGAGCGGTCTCGAAGGTGGGGTTGGGCTGAGTCTCCTGCATACCGGTGCCAAAGCGCATCTCTGAGCGCTCATTCATGGCGCGGTAACAGACCACCACATCGGCTATGCCAGTGGCGACCGCCATGGCGGCTTGTTGCACGGGGGCACAGGCGGCCCCACCACCGTAGTGGATACGGCTGAAAAATTTCAGTTCCGTGCCGCCAATCAGGCGGAACACTTCGATCTCCGGATTGTGGTCCATGGTGTAAGTGGAGATGCCGTCCACCTCGCTGGGGTGGATACCGGCATCGGCCAGGGCGGCGGTAACTGCCTCCACCGCCAGCTGCATTTCACTGCGTCCGGAGTTTTTGGAAAATTCGGTGGCACCGATACCAACAATGGCGGCTTTGCCCGTTAACGTTCTGTCGCTCATGCGTGTGCCTCCTCGAGGGGCAAGGCCACAACCACCGTCCCGGTCACGTGGTAGCCCATACTGTTTTTGCCTTTGATATCCACTTCCACCAGGCCTTGATCACCCTGGGTGTTTTTGCCAATCACCTCACCGGTCAGTTTCATACTATCGTCGGGATAGTTTGGCACACCCAACTTGATCTTCACGGACTTCAACAAGCTTCGGGGGCCGGACCAGTCGGTGACAAAGCGCCCCACCAGGCCGTTGGTGGTGAGGATATTCATAAAAATATCCTCGGCGCCGCTGTTGCGGGCGGCGTGGTAATCGTGGTGGACATCCTGGTAATCCCGCGAGGCAATCGCTGTTGCTACCACCAGTCGCGGGGTAATCTCAATGGTCAGTTCCGGCAGTTCCTGACCCACTTCAATCTCGCTGAACGCGATAGTGTTAAATGCAGGTGTCACTACAGCAGTCATCAGGCCACCTCCGACAAGTCATTGTGGAGTTCCGCCCCCAGGCTTGCCAGCTGTGCGCGGGCGCCACCGCCGATAAACTCCAACTGTTTAGCCCAGAGGAAATAGCGGTGCAGGGGGTAGTCGATATCGGAGCCAATGCCACCGTGCAGATGCTGGGCGGTGTGGGCAACGCGGTGGCCGCCTTCACTGGCCCACCATTTGGCGGTGCGCACCTCAGCAGTCGCCGGCAGGTTTTCCGCCAAACGCCAGGCGGCCTGCCACAGGGTGGAACGCATCGCTTCCACGTCGATATAGGCATTGGCGGCGCGGTGGGCGACGCTTTGGAAATTGCAGAGCGTTGTCTTGAACTGTTGGCGCTCGGTGGTGTATTCCGCCGTGCGACGCAGGGCTTCTTCAGCGACGCCCAGCTGAATTGCTGCGGTGGCGGTTAAGACCTGTTGCTCCAGCCAGCGCCAGACGGTTTCATCCTGCGCCAACAAGGCGTCCTGTCCCAACAGCAATTTATCCAGTGTTATACGTGCCACCGGTTCACCGTTGGTTGTTTCCTGGCGTTGCAGGTTGACGCCCTCTAGGTCGGTATTCACCACAAACAGTGCCACTTTGTCGCCAAGTCGTGCCGGCAGCAAAATGGCCGCCGCCTGTTGGGCATAGGGCACAGCATCACTGGTGCCGGACAACACCCAGCCGTCGTCCTGGGGCTCGGCCGCAAAGGCGATGGCCGTCTGGGGCTTGCCCAGTTCGCCCAAGGTCGCGGTCAACACAGCCTCTCCGCTGACCACCTTGGGCAGATAGGCCTGTTGCTGCGCCTCGCTGCCAAACCGGGCCAGCGGCAAGGCACCGGCCATCAGTGTACTCAACAGCGGCACCGGCGCCAGGAAACGTCCCTGGGCCTGCAACAGTAAACACAGCTCGAGCAGCCCCATGTCACTGCCGCCGCAGGCTTCCGGCAGGGCCATGCCCAACATGCCAGACTCCGCCAGCAGTGACCAGAGCTCGGTATCAAAAGGGGCATCGCTGCCGGCAAAGTCGCGCCAGAATTCATCGGTAATGCGATCCGCCATCATTTTTTCGACCAGGTCCTTGATAGCCAGCTGGTCATCGGAAAAAGAAAAATTCATCGATTTGGTCTCTCTAAGTTTCTCAGCCCAATAGGCTCAACCTTTGATATTTAACAACCTGCTACGCTTCTTCGACGGGTCGGAACAACGCCAGGGTCAGATCCTCGTCCTGGGTAAACTCCACCGCCACCGGCAGACCGATTTTCACGTCTTTGGGTTTGATACCCACCAGGCCGGCGACGATGCGGGTGCCCTCTTCCAGCTCCACCAGTGCAATAGGGTTGGGGGAATCAAACGGCGGCACCTGCGGGTGGTGCAGATTCACATAACTGTAGATCACCCCCTTGCCGCTGGATTCGACCGTATCCCACTCCAGGGACTGGCACTGCGAGCACATGGGGCCCGGTGGGTGGCGCAGGCTCTGACAGGACTTGCAGCGTTGGATCAGCAACTTACCCTGGTTGACGCCTTCCCAGAAAAAGGCGTTGTCGCGGTTGATACCCGGCCGGGGACGGAGCGCTTTTCGCGATTTGGGGTTGCTATCTGCCGGCTCGGATTCTGCGGCAGGCTGTTGCGCGGGTTTGTATTTCAGCACCCGGAACAGCATGGTGCCCACCAGCTCTTCGTCGCTTGAGTCCGGTTCGCCCACATAAAAGCTGTACTTGGCGGTAACAAAAAAACCGGATCCCAATGGGGTCTGCTTCTCTTCACTGATATCGTCCACCACGCAGCGGCTGTAGACCTTTTCGCCCTGCCGGAGGTAGCGTTCGTATTCCTGATCACAGTTCACCGCCACCACGCCGGTGTAACCGAAACGCTCGAGTACCGTCAGTACCTCAAACGGATTCTCTTCACTGGAACCCTCCGGGTGACGGTCACCATAACCTTTCATGGTCCAGGCCTGCAGCATGGTTGGCGGCGCCACCAGGCTTTGATGTCCGGCGCTGGCGGCCGCGTTGGCATCGGTATAGACGGGGTTGTTATCGCCCATGGCCTCGCACCAATGGCGAATCATTACCGCGTTTACCGGATCCCAGCCGTACTGGGGGCCACACTCCCGGCCGGCATAACTATTGATCTCTGCCAGCCAGTCATTGTTTGCTTCGGTCATATTTATCTCCTGGATTGGCTCTCCTGGGTCGCCATACACTATAAATTGATTTTGAATTCATATTCAATATTTAAATAAAAATTCCCCTAACCATTGATAAAACATAGGCAGACAAAGGGTTAAGGGAGCGCCAATACCGCCATAGAGGCCTGATGGACAGACCTAGCTATACAACGGCATCCTGCGGCAACCGGTGCACCACATTCGCAATACTGACTTTGGCCAGCTTGTCGGCAAAACGCAGCTTCTCCGCGGGTGGATTGGTCAAAAACAAGCCACGATAGAGCATCATCGCCAAAAACTCCGCCATCTCCTCATTGCTGAGCTCACACTGGCGCAAGGCGGGATCACGGGTAATGTAGTACTCCCGCAGTATGCTTTCTGACATCCCCGACAGCGCAGAGACCATCAGCAGCGACTCTTCCTGGGTCATCCCCGACTCCGGGAATATCTTCGGCAACGCCCGGGATAACCAGTGCATCTGGCGCAATGTGGACTGGCGGTGGACTTCATGGAATTCGGGTATCTCGTCGGAGAGCTGTAACAGGCAACGCATCAAGCCCGGATGTTTGGCATAGATATCGACAAACATTTCAAAATGGGACAGGTAAAGGCGATACCAATCGTCTTTTTTCACCCCGCTTTCGATTTCCTCAATGTCGATAAAGCGCTCGAGGAAGTCGGTCAGCACCTCCAGCGTGAGGGATTTGAGATCGTCGAAGTAGTGGTAGAACAACCCGGCCGCGACCCCCGCTTCTTTGGTCACATCGGTAACACGCATCTGGTGGTAGCCGACCTTCTCCAGCACCCGCATGGCCGCCGCCTTCAGCTTTTCACGGGCCTGGGCGCCTCTAGCCGAACGGGCCTGTTTGGGCTTGGTGGATTCGGTTTTGCCCCTGCGGGCAGTGCTGGTTGTATTCGTCTTTGTCGCCATCGATTGTGTCTCTAATGCTCTTAGCGCTGCACGCTGTCCTAAGCCATCCTGATTACCCGGACAGGCAGCCTCACAAAAGCCGGGTAAGCGCTGTTCTTAGCCTAGGGTGCGCATTATAGCGAAAAGCGCGCCATTCAGAAAAAGCTCGTGCCCCTTAGGCATCACTGCTACCAGAGCATGACGACATTGTAGTTGAAAATGAATTCAATTTCAAATAGCATAATCACACAGACCCAATTGCCTATCTTACGAACAGGCCAAAAACCTGGGACGGCCGTTAATCGTCCCTATCGACCGATCCGGGCATAAGGAGTACCGATGAGCGAGAGTCAATCAGCCCCCTGCGTTAGCCGAGAAGAGACCCAACGCAAGTTGGACAGACAAGCGGCCGCTGCTGGCACCCACACCCCCAGCCAACCCTATACCTTGGCCGACCGTTTTGAGGAACGGGCTGAAAAGCAGCCTGACAAGACGTTTCTGGTCTACCAAAACCAGTCGATCACCTACGGCGAGCTCAATCGCCACGCCAACCGCATTGCCCACACTGCCCAGGTCGCCGGATTGAAGAAAGGTGACGTGGCGGCCCTGATGATGGATAACCGCCCGGAATTCTTTTACACCTATGTGGGCCTGAGTAAACTCGGCGTCACCGTGGCACTGCTTAATACCCACGCTCGGGAGCAGGCCCTTGCCCACGCCCTGGCCACCACCAACAGCCGTTGTCTTTACGTGGGCAGCGAGTGCCTGGAACAGATCGCCACCCTGCCCAACTTGACCCGAGAGTTGCCGGTCTATGCCATCCCCGATGGTACGGAGCAATCGGCCCTCCCCTCGGGGATCACCGACCTGGTTGCCCAGCTCGACGGGGCGAGCGACGACAACCCGCCCGCTGACCTGCGCCAGGGATTGACCGCGGCCGACGACCTGTTCTATGTGTTCACCTCCGGTACCACGGGACTGCCCAAGGCCGCCCACATGTCCCATATGCGCTGGCTCAACACCGGCGAGGCCAATGCCGCGGTGCTGGATGCCTCAGCCGACGATGTGTTCTATTGCTTTTTGCCCCTCTACCACGGCGCCGCCGGTATGTCCCTGGTCTCCGCCGCTCTGGCCGTGGGGGCCACTATTCTGGTTCGACGCCGTTTCAGCACCAGCCAGTTTTGGCGCGAGGTGCGCGAACACGGGGTGACCATTTGCCAGTATATCGGCGAGATCTGCCGCTACCTGACCACCCAGCCACCGCAACCAGACGACGCCGACAACCCGCTGAAGAAAATTATCGGCGCCGGTTTGACCGCCAGTGTCTGGACAGAATTCCAGAGCCGTTTTGGTATCGAGCAGGTGTTTGAAGGCTGGGGCGCCACCGAAGCCAACTGCGGCATTATGAACGTGGACAACAAGGTGGGCTCTTGTGGACGTATCCCCAACAAGCAACTCAGCAATGTGCGCCTGATCCGCTACGATACCGACAGCGATACCCACCCCAAAGACGACAATGGCCGTTTCATCGAGTGCGAGCCGGGGGAAATGGGCGAAGTGATCGGCATGATCCTCGATCTACCCAACAGTGGCGCGGGCCATTTTGAAGGCTATACCGACCCTGACGCCACCGAGAAAAAAATTCTCCGCAATGTCTTTACCGAGGGTGATGCCTGGTTCCGCTCCGGTGACCTGTTGCGCCGTGATGAAGACGACTACTACTACTTTGTCGATCGCATTGGCGATACGTTCCGCTGGAAAAGTGAAAACGTCTCCACCTTGGAAGTGGCCAACGCCCTGTCCGGCTTCCCAGGTCTGGAAACCATCAATATCTACGGTGTGGCCGTACCGGATCAGGAAGGCCGTGCCGGCATGGCGGCCCTGGTCTTGAGCGAAGGTGTGGAGTTTGATTCCGCCGCTTTCTATCGCTTCTGCAGCGAACACCTGCCCCGCTACGCCATCCCCCTGTTTGTGCGTATCAGCCAGCAGGCGGAGATCACGACCACCTTTAAGCTGCGCAAGGTGGATTTGCAAAAGCACGGTTACAGCCCTGAGCTGTGCAGTGACCCGCTGTTTGTCAACGATGAACAACAGCAGTGTTACCTGCCTCTAACCAACGACACCCTTGAGCGCCTGAATATCAAGCCCTTTGCAAAAGATTAAAAATGCCATTGGCCCACTGATTTCTATTGGAGACAATCGATGTATATCGACTATACCCCTGAACAAAAAGCCCTGCGCGATGAGCTGAAAGCCTACTTCAGCCAACTGATCACGCCCGAGATTCGCGAAAAAATTCGCAACAATGAAGGCGGCGGCCTGAGCGGGGAGATCTACAAACAGATTATTCGTCAGATGGCCAAAGACAACTGGCTGGCGGTAGGTTGGCCCAAGGAATACGGCGGCCAGGGCCTGAGCGCCATGGAACAGCTGATCTTCTTCCAGGAAGCGCGTTTGGCGGGTGCCCCCATTCCCTTTGTGACCCTCAATACCGTAGGCCCGGCTCTGATGGAGCACGGCTCGGAGGCCCACAAGGCCAAATTCCTGCCCGGCATTGCCAGTGGCAAAACACACTTTGCCATCGGTTACAGCGAACCCGGTGCCGGCACCGATCTCGCCTCACTGAAAACCTCCGCCGTGCGCGACGGTGATGACTATGTGATTAACGGCACCAAGGTGTTTACCAGTGGCGCCGAGGGTGCGGACTATATCTGGCTGGCCGTGCGCACCGATGCCGATGCCCCCAAGCACAAGGGCATCAGTATTTTTATCGTCGACACCAAGGCGCCTGGCTTCTCCCTCGCCCCTATAGAAACCGTGGGCGATGTGCGTACCAACATGACTTACTACGACAATGTGCGGGTACCCGCCGATATGCTGGTGGGTGAATTGAACAGCGGCTGGCGCCTGATCACTTCGCAGCTTAACCACGAGCGTGTCGGCCTGGCAGCGTTCAGTGTCTACGGCCAGGGCTTGTTTGATCAGGTACAGCGCTGGGCTGCCGAGACCAACATTACTAACAACGAGCAAAAGATAGGTGAAGTGCCTTGGGTACAAAGCACCCTGGCCGAAGCCCACTGCCGCCTGGATGCGATGCGTTTAATGAACGCGCGCATGGCCGAAGCCATGGACCAGGGGCATGTCGATCCCGCTTTTGCCTCCGCCATTAAAGTGTACAGCACGGAGTGTTTGATTGAGGTCTACCGCTTGCTGCTGGAAGTGGTCGGTGGCAATGGGCTATTGAAACGCGACTCCGTCGGCGCCGTGGTGCACGGCGAGCTTGAGCAAGAGTACCGCCAGTGCCAGATCAATACCTTTGGCGGCGGTGTAAATGAAGTGCAGCGGGATCTGATTGCGCGGTTTGGATTAAAGATGGTGGCCGGCAGGTAAAGCAAGCACCGCAACTTTATGTCGGGTGGATTTATGTAGGGTGGATTAGCGTCAGCGTAATCCACCATGAATATGGCACGTACTCTGCCCCCTGGTGGATTACGCTCCGCTAATCCACCCTACCCAAGAATTTACGGAGTACAGATAATTGAACGAACTCGACACCTTCCGCCAAGAGGTCCGCAACTGGCTCGAAGCCAACTGCCCCGCCTCCATGCGCACACCGGCCAGCGAAGAAGAGATGGTCTGGAGTAGCCGCAACATTACTTTCCAGTCCGAAGACCAACGCCTGTGGTTTGAGCGCATGCGCGACAAGGGCTGGTTTACCCCCGACTGGCCAGAAGCCTACGGCGGCGGTGGACTCAACCGCAAACAGGCGCGCATTCTGGAACAGGAGATGGCACGCCTCGGCTGCCGCCAGCCACAAATCAACCTGGGCATCTGGATGTTGGGCCCGGTCCTGTTGGAATTCGGCACCGAAGAACAAAAGCAAACCCACCTGCCCCCCATGGCAAAAGGCGAAGTGCGCTGGTGCCAGGGCTTTAGTGAACCCAATGCCGGCTCGGATCTCGCCAGCCTGCAGATGAAAGCAGTGGAAGACGGCGACGATTATGTTGTCACCGGCTCCAAAATCTGGACCTCCTACGCCGACAAGTCCGACGCTATCTACTGCCTGGTGCGCACCGATGCCAATGCGCCCAAGCACGAGGGTATCAGCTTTTTACTGATCGATATGACCTCGCCAGGCATCACCGTCAAACCCATCGAGTTGATTAGCGGTAAGTCACACTTTTGCGAAGTGTTTTTTGACGAAGTGTGGGTGCCGAAGGAAAACCTCATTGGCAAAGTCAACGGTGGCTGGGCTGTGGCCAAACGCCTGATGCAACACGAGCGCGCCGCCATTGCCAACCTGGGCGACCAGGGGCAGTGCAACTTCCGCCTGGGGAAAACCGCGAAACAATATTACCCCGTGGTAGACAACAAGATTGCCGATGCCGTCACCCGTGACAAAGTCGCCCAGTTTGATATGGATGAAATGGCCTATAACCTCACCCTGCAGCGAGTGATGGAAGAGGCTAAACAGGGCGGTGGCCCCGGCCCGGCCGCTTCCATTTTCAAGTACTACAGCACCGAGCTGGAAAAGCGCAAAACCGAATCCCTGCTGGCCATTCTGGGCACCCAGGGTTTGGGCTGGGAGGATGATGCCTTTAGCGAGGACGAGCTGTCCATCACCCGCAGCTGGCTGCTGGCCAAGGCCATGTCCATCGGCGGCGGTACCTCGGAAATTCAACTCAACGTCATCGCCAAGCGAGTTCTTGGTCTACCCTCGGATTAAGGTTTGTAATTATGGCTTTAACACTGAATGAAGAACAAACTTACCTGAAGGATACCGCCAAGGATTTCTTTCAGGCAAACGCCCCTGTGGCCGAGCTGCGCAAACTGCGCGACACCCAGGACGCCACCGGCTTTTCCGAAGAACTGTGGCAACAGATTGTGGAGCTGGGTTGGACCGGCGTCACCTTCCCGGAAACCGTAGGCGATATGGAGATTGGCGGCCTTGATTTTGGTTATATGGGCCTGGGCGCGATTTTGGAAGAATCCGGCCGTACCCTGGCAGCCACACCGTTACTGTCCAGTGTTGTTTTAGGCGGCTCTGCGATCCTGCTGGGCGGCAGCGAAAGTCAGCAGCAGGAATACCTGCCCGGCTTGATCAGCGGCCAAATACGCTATGCCCTGGCGCTGGAGGAAAGCCCTCATCATCAACCCACTGCTACCGCCATACCTGCCACCAAGGTAGAGGGTGGTTACCAGCTGAACGGCAAAAAGCTGTTTGTGCTGGACGGCCATACCGCCCAACAACTGATTGTGGTAGCGCGGACCTCGGGCGAGGCAGGTGACACAAACGGCCTGAGTCTGTTTGTTGTAGACGCCAACGCCCCCGGCATTACCCGCACCCGCACCCGCATGGTGGACAGCCGCAACGCGGCCAATATCACCTTTGAGCAGGTGGTTGTGGCGGACAGCCAGGTGCTGGGACAGATTGACGAGGGTTATGCCCTGCTGGAACAGGTGCTGGATCGCGCCCGCATCTGCCTGGCCGCCGAAATGCTGGGCGGGATACAGGAATTGTTTGACCGCACCCTGGCCTACTTGAAAGAGCGCAAGCAGTTTGGTGTGCTTATCGGTTCCTTCCAGGCGTTGCAGCACCGGGCCGCCAAAATGTTTGTGGAGATCGAACTGGCCAAATCTGCGGTCATGGGCGCGTTGTCAGCCCTGGATGAAAGCCCCAAACGGGTGCCGGTATTGGCCAGCGTGGCAAAACAGAAGGTCAACGAAGTCTACGAACTGGTGAGTAACGAAGCAATCCAATTGCACGGTGGCATTGGTGTCACCGACGAGCTGGAAGTGGGCTTCTTTTTAAAGCGCGCACGTGTGGCCCAGCAGGCGTTTGGGGATGCCGCGTTCCACCGCGCGCGGTTTGCGACTTTTAGTGGTTATTAAAATAAAATTTAATTAAATAGGTAGGGTGGATTAGCGTTAGCGTAATCCACCATGAGCGTGGCACCAACCTGGAACCTTGGTGGATTACGCTGGCGCTAATCCACCCTACACATGAACAATGGCATAGACAATTTCCAGGACATACGTCGATGACTACAATCGCCGCCCAACTCCAACAAACCAAAGCCCAACTCACCCACCCTGGCTCCCCGTTCGAACTGACCGATATCGAGACCAACGGCCTCAACTACAAAGCCTACAAAAACGCCCCAAATACCCTACCTCAATTGGTCGCCCAAAGCCGCCAACTGGGTGAGAAAACCTTTCTCGTCTACGAAGGCGAGCGCTGGAGCTTCCAACAATTCTTTCAACACGTTGACGCGCTGGGCCATCAACTGGTCAATGAATTTGGCATCAACAAAGGCGACCGCGTAGCCATCGCCATGCGCAACTACCCGGAGTGGATGACCGCTTTTATCGCCATTGTTTCCGTCGGCGCCATTGCCGTTCCACTAAACAGTTGGGGCAAGGCGGAAGAATTGGCCTACGGTTTACAAAACGCCGGGGCGAAACTGGTGTTCTGCGATCAACAGCGACTGGAGTTGCTGGCCCCTGCCTTGGAACAACAAAAGGCCAAAGCGATACTGGCTCGTCCCAAGGGTGATCAAACACCAGCTAATGCGGTGCTTTACAACAGCCTTATCGAGACGGCCAAAGACCAAACGCTGCCGACCGTCGAACTGCTGCCGGAAGACCCGGCGCTGATTCTCTACACCTCCGGCACCACCGGTCATCCCAAGGGCGCGATATCCAACCACCGCAGCATCTGCCAGGGCGTGTTTAACTTTAACTATGCCGGCGCCTGTGCCGCCATGACCAGCCCTGCCACCATCGAAAAGATGATGGCGGCCGGATTTGAACCCGCCGCACTCCTGTGCCTGCCCCTGTTCCACGTCAGCGGCTGTCACTCGGTGTTTCTGTTCAACCTGCACACCGGCCGAAAAATAGTGATGATGCACAAGTGGGACGCGGACAAAGCCCTGCAGTTAATTGAAAGTGAACGGGTGACAACCCTCAACGGCGTCCCCACCATGACCCGCCAGCTGATGGAGTCCCCCAACTTTGCAAAGGCCGACACCAGCAGCCTGTTCAGCATGGGCGGTGGCGGTGCCGCCTCACCGCCGCAGCTGATGGAACTGATTTACGAAAAGAAACCGGACGCTTTTGCCGGCACCGGTTACGGCCTTACAGAAACTAACGCCACCGGCGCCAGCAGCACCGGCGAAGCCTACCGCTATCAACCCCGCAGTTGCGGCACTCTGTCACCCATTGTGGAGTTGCAGATTCGCGGCGAGGAGGGGCAGGTTTTGGCCACGGGCGACACCGGTGAAGTCTGGCTCAAGGGCATTGCCCTGCTGCAGGGCTACTGGGAGAACCCGGAGGCCACTGCCGAGTCCCTGCAGGATGGCTGGTTTAATACCGGTGATATCGGTTACCTCGATGACGAGGGTTTTCTGTTCCTGGTGGATCGCGCCAAGGACATGATTATCCGCGGGGGCGAGAATATCTACGCCGCGGAAATCGAAGCCACCGTGTTGCGCTGCCCCGGTGTGGAAGAGGTCGCCGCCTTTGGGGTGCCCCATGAGTTACTGGGCGAAGAGCTGGCAGTGGTTGTCCATCCCAAAGCCGGCGCCCAACTTGCGGAAGATACTATTCGCGCCCATGTGGCGGAATCTCTGGCCAAGTTTAAGGTGCCCACTTACGTCTCCTTTAGCGATGTGGAACTGCCCAAGAGTGCCACTGGCAAGCTGTTGAAAAAACACCTGCGTCAGGCATATATCGAGCGGCTACAAGCCTGAGTCACCAAACCATCGAGTAAAGACTATGCACGCTACCCGCAGTAACGCGACTGATGAAGAGCGCCAGGCGTTGCACCGTGTCAATCAGGCGCTGCGGCGCCTGATTGAGCAGTCGATCCGTCTGAAAGCACCTGCCGACACCCTGGACAGCCTGGCCCAACAACTGGAGCAGGCTGCCGAGCAGTTGGATCCGCATACATCCACTCGGGCATTGGAATACTACAATCCCAACTACGGTGACGATATCAACCGCATCCAGCCCTACAGCCCCATCAGCGGCAACTACAACCCCGTGGCCCCACCGCTGGAGTACCGCACCGACGGGGACAAGGTAATTGCCGACATTACCTTTTCCGAGGTATACGAAGGCCCGCCACACATGGTACACGGAGGCATAGTCTCCGGCATCTATGACCAACTGCTGGCCATCGCTTGCACCTGTCAGGACAAGGCGGGCCCCACCGCTTACCTGAATATCAAATACAAGCAGCCGACGCCACTCAATAAGCCGCTGCGCTTTGAAGCACAAATCGCCCGAATCGAGGGCAACAAGGTATATGCGGAAGGTCACTGTTTCGCTGGAGAACAACTGTTGTCCCAGGCGGAAGCCCTGTTTATCTATATGGCCGTGCCGATGAATCAGGACGACTTAAGCAGTAATAACTGGAACAAGGAGAAAACTACCACTCCCTGCTAGGGCCTCGATGCTAATAAACATAAAATGGAGAAATCACCCGCGATGAAAACCGGAAATTTTTTGCGCAACACCCTCCTGTCGCTAACCGCTTTAGTACTGATTGTGGTCAGCGGCGGCATCTACTACATCGAAACAAAATACGGTGGTATCGGCCTGCCATGGACCACCGAGCTGGAACTGCCCGCCTTTCCCGATTACCCGGCCCCCCAGGATCAACTCAGTGCTGATCAAACCGGCGATATCTACTTCCGCACCTATAGCCCCTTTGACCTGAACGTGCTGCTGGAAGATATGGACAGCGCCCAGCCCACCACTGGCAAAGGCCACCTGGTGCTGCCGGAGAACGCCAGCGCCGACGCGCCGGTACCCACTATGATCCTGCTGCACGGCAGCGGCGGTATTGCCGAGGGCCGCGAGTTTGAACACGCCAAAGCCCTGGCCGCGCGCGGTTACGCCGCCTTTGTACTCGACTATTACGAACCCCGCGGCGTAACGCCCGACACCCCCTATATGTTTAAGGGATTGACGGTGACCGAAATCGACATTATCACCGACACCTACGCCGCCCTGCGCATTCTCGGTACCCACCCGGCCATCGATGCCGAGCGCATCGGGGTGATGGGCTTTTCCTACGGCGCCATGGTTACCCGTTATGCCCTGGATCCGCGCGTGAAAGCGATCCTCGCCCCCGACCTGCCACGCCTGGCCGCCCACGCGGACTTCTATGGCCCATGCCATCAGAACCTGGGGCTTGAGGACACCACCGGTGCCCCCTTCCTCAGTGTGCGCGGCACCGAAGACGCCAGTATCGATATCGCCAAATGCCAGGAGGTAGAAGCGACATTAACCCAGGCAGGTACCCAGGTTGACGCCCACGTGCTGGAAGGTGTCGGTCATGCCTGGGAAGTGCAGGTCCCGCGGGCACTACACAAAGAGAGCCCCTATGTGGCCGGTTGTACCTTTTCCTTTGATGAGCGTGGCTTCCCCACCGTTGATGGACAGCCCATCACCCGTGCCGACAAAGGCGCCTCCCGCGATGAACGCGCCCTGGCCCGCGCCGCCTTGATGCAGGATGTGCCCCATTGCTTGTATAAAGGCTATATTATCGGCCGGGATGAGATGGCCCATAACAAGGCGCGAGAGCTGTTGTTCGCGTTTTTGGAGCAGCATTTAAAGCCACGGCAAAACGCCGCGTTGTAACTGGCACTATACTCAGGCATAAAGGATAATGCCGTCACTTCAGCGACGCTTGGATTAGGATGACCGCAGTATTGAACTAGTCAATACCTTAAGGTTAAACATGGTCTCAATCAGCGATCGCGATTGTGTCAGTTTTTTACAGGCAAACTTGCCCAAACTGCACCTGCGCTGGGCCGGCTATCGCAAGGTTCGGCGCCAGGTGCGCAAACGCCTGCAGCGGCGCCTGGAGGAGCTGGGGTTTGAGGATCTCTCGGACTACACCCAATTTCTGCAGGCGCATACCTATGAATGGCAAAACCTGGAACAGTACTGCCGCATCACCATTTCCCGCTTCTACCGCGATCGTCAGATCTTCGAAACTCTGCGCCACGAAGTCTTGCCCCACCTGGCCCAGGAGGCAGGCGACACCCTGCGACTGTGGAGCGCGGGCTGCGCCTCTGGCGAGGAAGCCTACTCCCTGGCACTGATTTGGCATCTGGAACTGGCCGCACAATTCCCGCAGCTACACTGTCAGCTATTGGCCAGTGACAGCAATCCCGCCATGCTGGCCAGGGCTGAGCGGGCAATCTATCGGGCAGGCGCGCTGAAGGAGCTGCCGTCCTGCTGGCGGGAGACAGCTTTCCGTCAATATGTCCCAGTTGATTTCGATCACAGCCAATCAAATAGCCGGACGGACAGTCATCAAAGCAGTATCACCAGCCTTTGGGAATTAAAGCCCAGCTATCGAGCCGACGTGCAGTTTGTGGTTCATGACCTGCGGACCGCCCCGCCAGCGGGTTCTTTTCATCTGATCTGCTGCCGCAACCTGGCATTCACTTACTTCGATCTGCCGTTACAGCAACAGGTGCTGCAACTGTTACTTTCTGCATTGATGCCAGGCGGAGTGTTGGTTATCGGCGGCCACGAACAGCTGCCAGCCAATGAACTGCTCCCCTGGTCTAACAGCCGCGGTATTTTCTGCAAACAACGGTGATTGAACTCCATTCATTCGGAGACCGTACAGCACTATACTTCCCTCCCCAACTTGGTAAACTAATAGCTTGATTCTCAAGCAATAATCAGCTCTCTGAGTCGCGGCCGCCACCATGCAGAAACGCCTGCCCATACGCTACGTGAAAAACCTGCTCGCGCTACTGCCCGCCGACCATAATACCGCCTCTCTGCTTGCCCGGGCGGAACTCCCACCGCAACAGTTGGAACAGGTGGCAGAGCAACTGGGCATGGGTGTCTCCACCCTGCACCGGCGACTGGCCAAAGAGGGCGCCAACTTCAAGCAGATCAAGGATGCGTATCGCAAACAGGCCGCCATGGATCTCCTGCGCCGGGAGGGGCACACAATCGATCAGGTCGCCCAGCTACTGGGTTTTGCCGAGAAAAGCCCCTTCTATCGCGCCTTCAAGCGCTGGACCGGTATGTCGCCGGCGCAATTCAGAGCCAGTCGTCGCTAATCCCCTCAAGCCCCGGCGAGGTGAATAGTTTGGTCACCCCAAACGGACACGCCCGATCATTGTCACACCATTGAGGGCTGTCTAACATAATTCAAGCATGACCGGACTGGGAAACAAGGCTTCCGACTGATTCCGGCAAGCACATACTATTATTACAAACAGATTCAGGAGAGTTATCAGATGCCATCATTCATGCCAAACCTGAAGTCGGGCACGCTTGCCCTGGCCGTTGCGAGCATCACAGCCACTTTGGGCAGCGGCCATACCCTGGCAGAGGACGGACGGATTAGCGCCATTGAAGAGATAATCGTGACGGCCCAGAAGCGGGAGGAGTCGCTACAGGACGCTCCGATATCCATCTCTGCTTTTACCGGTGAAGGGCTGGAGCGCATCGGCGCCAACACTGCCCTTGATGTGGCAGAACATACACCCAACCTGACCATGATGAAATCTCCCACCACCAGTTTTGGTATGAGCGCCGGCATTCGCGGGATCTCCTCTTCGGAACCAGCTCTCTCCTATGACAGCAAAGTGGGTATCTACCTGGATGGCGCTTATATCGGCAAAAATGCCGGCGCGGTTTTTGACGTGGTCGATCTGGAGCGAATCGAGGTACTGCGCGGCCCCCAGGGCACCCTCTACGGCAAGAACACCACAGGCGGTGCTATCAACCTGATCACCAAGAAGCCTTCCGGCGAGTTGCGTTTCAAGCAGCAATTGACCACCGGCAATGCCGGCCTCCTTGTATCGTCAACCTCCCTTGATTTACCTAAACAGGGTGACCTGAGCGCCAGCCTCTCCTACACCAAGAAAGAGAGTGACGGCCACTGGGAAAATATCAATCCGGTTGGCCCCAAGGATCTGGGCAGTGAAAACACCGAGGCGTTCCGCATTGCACTGCGCTGGGAACCCAGCGACAACCTGACCCTTGACTACACCTACGACAATACCAATGGCGAAGCAGTTGCAAAGCCCTTCCAACTGAGTGCCATCAATCCCGGTTATGAGTTCGCGCCGATCATCATTGGTATTGACAATCTCGGAAATCCCCAGTTTGCCGCCCCGACCGATAACCCCTTTATGCAGGCGCTCAATGCCGGTGCCGTAGATTTTGACAAGCCATTAGACCAGTATGACCTGGACGGCACCGGTGTCGAGTCTGCCGATATTCGGGGTCATAACCTTACCCTGAGCTACGCGCTGGGTGACCTGGAGCTGAAGTCCATCTCCGCCTACCGGGAGCTGGATCTGAAGGTAGTGGGCGCCGAAAACGATGGCGGTGCCTGGGCCTACCCCTTATTTGAAACCGGCACAGCCGCCATCGGCGGACGGACTACCCGTCAGCAGCAGTTCTCCCAGGAGTTTCAGCTAAATGGCACGGCCATGGATGAAAGACTGCAGTTTGTCACCGGTCTCTATTACTTTGAAGAAGAGGGCAAAGAGGCTAACAATAATTGGGATACCCTGCTTCCCATCGGCCAAGTGGCCCCCGGGATTCCGCTGCTTATGCTGAACACGCTCGTTCCGGCGCCAGTGGGGCTGGGAGAAGTCTACACCATCGATAACAAAACCTGGGCAGTCTACAGTCAGTTCAGCTATATCCCGGCGGTACTCGATGACAAGCTGACCCTGACTCTGGGGCTTCGTTACACCGAGGATAAAAAAACAGCCACCATTCTCGATGCCACGCCCAGCTGGACTAAAACCGAGACATGGAGCAACTTCAACCCCTCCATTACCGCCGACTACCAGATCGACGACCAAGTCAACATCTATGCCAAGATCGCAACCGGTTACGTTGCCGGTGGTCACCCGGTTCGCAGCTCCAATCAAGCCGCCTTTGAACTGACCGTCGACGAAGAGGAGGTCGTGGATTACGAAGTTGGATTGAAGTCGACCTGGTTCAACAACAGGCTACGCGTAAATGCGGCTGCTTATCTGTATGACTACACCGACTTGCAGATTTCTGACTTCCAATCGGGTTCTTCCATACTGGTCAACGCCGGTGAAGCGACACTGCGGGGCTTTGAGCTGGAGGCCACAGCCGTACTGACCGAAGGCCTGGTCATGGATCTGAACTATGGCTATACCGACTATGACTATGAGAAGTACATCAACGGCGGCGTCGATGTTTCTGACACAGCTCGCGCAGGCGCTCCGCAACACACCTGGGCATTGGGATTTGGTTATGATTTCCTTCCTTCGCGCTTCGGGCAGTTATCGATCCGGGTAGACACCACCTTCACAGATGAGCATCACTTTAATACGCGCCAGTTTGAACGCGACTGGGCGGACGATCGTCGGCTGGTTAACGCGCGCGTGACACTGTCCGACATGCCATTGAGCAAGGGTGACTTGCGTATTGCCATTTGGGCCAAAAATCTGGAGGACGAGGAATACCGCGACTTTGGTATAGATTTTGAGTCTCTAGGTTTCGCCGGGAATACCTGGGGTAAACCCCGCACCTATGGTCTGGATGTGATCTATGAGTTTGATTAAACCTAAATCATCCGCCAAAATCAAAACGATATTGGGACGAGCCGCCGACTCCCTGGCCGACGGCTCATGGGAAAATAGTTCCGACTTGCTCTGCCCCAGGGACTGCTGGCAAAAACCCAACAGGCCCACAAGGAAAATCCACAATGCTTTCAAACTAACGTCTCCATGGGCAGCGCCATCACCTAGGCTGTTTCAGAGAGCCTCCGTGAAGCCAGTATTAGCAGGCAAGCGATAATGATCTCGGGCGCAATCAAGTGCAGCGCCAGTGTGGCATCGTGTACCAACCAGGCCAGCAACCGACCCGCGGCTGCCAACACCAGCAACATGATCGGCGGGTAATACCACTGTCGTTTAGCTGCGACCAGTGCTGTCAACATGCACATACCCAAGGTCAGGAAAAAAGCTGCTATGTCTCCAACTTGAGAGCTGCGTCCTACACCTTCGAGTAGAGGCATACCCAGTTGACCCGCAGCCGCTGACGGGTCAACAATCCAGCGCAAGCCTGTTGCCACAAAAGTAATGGCGGCCAGTATCACGAGTACAGCAAGTGCCTTGTTCATCATATTCTTTTCTATCAATTGAGCTCGCCTTTGTTGCGCACGACCTTGTGGTAATCGGGATTAAGCGATGTGACCATCGCCTCACACCGCCCCCAGTATCTCCAGCCAAAGTACCGCGGGTACCGCGTCATGCGGAGATAGGGCAATGCTATAAGAATCGTTTCCCTGGGACCGGTGCCAGTGCGCCAGAGCCCGGTGCCTGGATACCAGGCTAGCGCGCATTAAACCGATAAGTTAGTAGGATAGAGGGTTGGGAAAGTCGCGCCGCTCTTACAAAGCGAGCACACTTCTGGGAGAAGTAGCCTATAGTTAACAGGTTGAAAGCCCGTTAGTAACCGGCTTTAGACGCAATCAATCTGCTAACAGCTGCTATTAAAAGGAGAGTTCATATGGCCTATTTTTTAATCCAGGTGACCTACACCCAGGAGGCCTGGACCGCCATGATCAACAACCCCCAAAACCGTCGCGATGCCATAGAACCCGTGATCGAAAAACTCGGTGGCAATATTGTGGGCTCCTGGTTTTCCTTTGGGGATTACGATGGGGTGGCCGTTTTAGAAATGCCCGACAATGTCAGTGCGGCGGCCTTCGCACACGCCAGTTCAGCATCGGGCGCAGTGAAAACGTTTAAAACCACGCCGTTGATGACCAACAATGAAGCGATGGACTTTATGACCAAGGCGGGCCAATGTGGCTACCAACCACCGAGTGAATGAACAAGCAACGAGGCCCCGCCACGGGGCCTTCAGGTCCATGGGCTTGCGCCAACGCAGCCCCCTCAATCCACCAACTCAATACCCAGACTTTCAAGCAGGTTTACCGCTTCGTAACGGCTAAACTTAGCGCCCTTGATTTCATTATCGTAGATATCTATCCGGTAATTGGTGGCCTCCGCGAAGTTAGCTCCGGCCAAGTTAGTTCTACTGAATAGACTGTGGGAAAAGTCGGTATAGGTGAAATTGCCCTCGCTAAAATCCCCGCTTCTAAAGTCCACTTCGTGGGCCTTGCACTCTTCCAGCACCATCTCCCGTAAGCTGAGGCCAAAGAAGGAGGCGTCATTGACAATGCAACGGTAAAAGCTAACCGGTGCACTCAATGCCAAACTCGACCAGGCGGCTTTGGTCCAATCCACCCCCACCAGCTTGCACCCGTCAAATACCACATCGCGAAATTGACTGTATTCCAGCTGGACCAGGCTGAGGTTGCACTGTTCGAACTGGCAATCGATAAACTTACAACGCTTGAACACCGCTTCGCTAAAGTCACAATCTTTAAAGGTGCAGCTGTCAAATTCCTTGCCGCTGACCTCTTTGCCCGACAGGTCCAAACCGCTAAAGCTCTCGGATACATATTCCGCCTGGCTTTCCTCGAGATCAATCATCGTACTCCCCTTCTTAAAACCCACCTGTGATCGTAAGATTGGAGAATAAATACAATTTCATGTCTGGGCAAACCTCATATTGACTAGAGGCTCTAGAAGATGGCACCGAAAACCCTCGCCAGCCACAGAAGTTGCCCAGATGCCAACGCCTCGAACGCTGAAACCCGTTGATTTTAACGCCAATCGCCCTTGCCGAGGAGCTCGTGCCGTTTCCGGGCGTAGAAAATACTCCCCCGGCTTCAGCACATTGAAAACCAATAGTGGCTCGTACATCCACCACCGCGACGTCTGGCGAGCGTTTTGCACATAAGGGTTGAAGTTTCGGACCTCTAATGTAAACAAGCTTATAAATAATCCAACAAAGTCGCAGTAACCGGTCGATTACTCAACTAAATACCCTGACAGAAAATATTCTATCGTCCCATCCACTTTCATCTCCTCCAATTTTGGAGAAATAATCTCTACAAACTGTTTCCCTACATTATTATTATGGCAGGTGATTCTGTCATAGGAGACCATGAGCGGATGTGCAGGTGAGTAATTGAGCTGGTCTTTGTAGGCGTTGAGATCTGGTAAGAAACCCAGCATGGCTTGTATACGACCGGCCTGCAGCTTTCTGAGGTTGAGCTCATCTTTCCGCTCGATGTCTATGCCAATACCGGCACTTCGTATAGGTCTGTAATAGAGCTCATACCCTAGCAGGCCGCCGACCTTTATCTCTTTCAACTGCTCCAGAGAGGTCAATACCTTGCCTTCTTTATTTGTAAAGATGTACATTTTAAACGCGCTGAGTGGATAGCTGGCGAGAATCCGCTCTTCACCCAGCTCCTGTACGGCGAAGTCAGTAAATCCGTACATACAGGATTGCTTGTTTTTCAGGAAGGTTCTGACGGCTCTCTTTTGGGGGTAAAATGTTTCCTTATAGGAGATCCCCGCTCGTTTAGCCGCTTCTTTTAGTATCAGTTGATAGGATCCTTGTTTATCGTCTCTTACCAGGCCTGTGATCTCTGGCGCAATCACTTCGATCTCGTTGGCGTTTATTGAAATTACAGCGCCTCCGAGAACAAGGGATACAAACAATACGACCTTCTTGACGAAGTTCACTGTTTTGTTACGAGTCAAAGAGGAAGCCTTTTGGAATTTCATACATATCACCCAATAGGCAGGCCAGCATAGTCAGCCAGCGGCATAGGCCGCTGACCCTGGTGGTCACAAGTTCCGCGCGTGAAAAATAAAGCCAATACTATTCATCAACAACTGCGCAGCGAGAATGGAGGTTACCCCCGCAGGATCGTAAGCAGGTGCCACTTCAACCAGATCCATACCGACGATGTTACCCTTACTCATTTTGGCAATCCCCTGAATAATCTCCAGCACTTCGTAGTACTGAAACCCGCCATGGCTCGGCGTGCCAGTACCAGGGGCAATCGAGGGGTCGAAACCATCAATATCGATAGTGATATAGTAGGGTACATCCTTGGGGATGCGATCGAGTACGCCCTCGGTGCCCAGACGACGCACATCGCGAACCGAAAGAATATCCGAGCCCGCCTCCCGCGCCGCGTCAAAGTCAAAGCGATTGGAAGAGGACACATTACGAATTCCCAGTTGGGTCATGCCGGCAATGTGTTGCATCTCCGAAGCCCGTCGCAGCGGGTTACCGTGACCATAGCGGACGCCGTGGCGCTCGTCGACAAAATCCAAGTGAGCATCAAAGTGAATGATATGAACTGGACCGCGATCGTCAAACGCCTTGATCACCGGGGCATGCACTGAGTGATCACCACCGAGAATCACTGGCATCACATTGGACTCCAGCAGCTTTCTCACTGCTGCCTCGGTGTTGGCGTGGCTGCGCTCCATATCCGTATGTACGATATCGGCATCCCCCGCATCCACGATGCGCACCTCCTCCTCGGTCAAGTACAGCACATCATCCTCGTGGTCATAGGCGCCAGAATGGCCAAAGGAGAACAGTGTGGACGCCTCGCGAATGCCACGTGGTCCAAAACGTGCCCCGGAACGCCATTGAGTCCCCATATCGTTAGGCACTCCCAGAATGGCCACATCGGCGTCGATATTGTCCCAGCTGGTGCAGATCGGGGATTTCGCGAATGTGCAGTGACCGACAAACGGCAGGTTCAGTCTGCCAGATTCATAATTGTTTTCTTGCATTTATTTACTACCTTTTACTACCTTAAATGGTGATTGATCACTCGGATATGAATTACTGGGATAAAGCCATGGCCTTATCCACTTCAGCGTGAAGGCTACTCATGATACGCCGCTTAAGTTCAATAAAATGCTCGCTGGTCACTACCTGGTAATCACGCGGACGATCAAGTTCAACATCGATCGTATCGATGACTCGGCCCGGGCGTGCAGACATCACATAGACAACATCTCCCAAAAACAGCGCTTCATCTATATCATGGGTCACGAATAAAACAGTTTTCTTCTCCTTCTGCCAAACATCGAGTAGCAGCTCTTGCATGACAGCACGCGTCTGGCTGTCCAGCGCCCCAAAAGGTTCATCCATCAATAAAACCTCCGGGTTCACCGCCAGTGAACGTGCAATGGCCACCCTCTGTTTCATACCACCAGACAACTGGGAGGGGTATGCATTCTTAAAACCACTGAGACCAACAACGTTGACATAATGGCTGGCTCGTTCTGTGCGCTCTCTGGCGGAAACACCATTCAATGAAAGACCAAACTCAACATTTTTTTGCACGGTCAACCAGGGAAACAGCGAGTAACTTTGCGGTACCATGCCCCTGTCCGGCCCGGGCTTGCCAATGGTGTTGCCATCCAGACGGCACTGCCCCCGGGTGGGTTCAGTTAGCCCTGCTATGACATCCAGCAGACTCGATTTACCACAACCTGACGGTCCAACGATAACGGCAAACTGACGGTCCGGGATTTTCAGATTCAGGGTATCCAGAGCGGTTACTTTACCCGCATGGCGAGTCGTAAAACTGAGCGATACATTTTCAATGGATACTTCACCCATAGTTATTTCCTCAATTCGTTCTAATTAACGTGCATGAGTCCAAGGCAAGGTAGCATCCTTAATCCACTTGAATGCCATGTCAGTAACAAGCCCCAAAAAGCCGATAACGAAGATGCCCACGAAAATACCTGCCGGGTCTAATCCACGCATGGATTGCAGGATCATATAGCCGAGCCCGGAATCCGCGGCAACCAGCTCAGCAACCACAAGAAACGTCCAGGCCCAGCCCATGGTGACACGCAATGTATCGAACACCCCGGGCATCGTCGCGGGCACCAACACCCTGGTAACTATCTGTCTTTTTGAAGCGCCAAGCGTGTAAGAAACGTTAAAGAGATCCTTCTGTACGCGGCGTGCCACATCCGACACCATCACAATCTGCTGGAAGAAGGTACCAAGAAAAATCACTGCGACCTTCTGTTCAAGCCCAATACCAATCCATAAAATCAACAAAGGGATCAGTGAGGTCACCGGAAGATACCGCATAAAATTGACAATCGGCTCAATCGCTGCAGATACGATCCGAAAACCGCCCATAAATATGCCGATGGGTATGGCTATAATTGAGGACAAAAAGAACCCGAGATAGATTTCAACAAGTGAAACCCCGACATGCTTTTGCAGACTGCCGTTGGACAGCTTTTCTATAAATGACTCCCATACGCCTGAGGGTGATGGGAGAAAGTCCTCACCGATTTGTCCCGTGTACGACAAAAAGCTCCAAGCCGCCAGAATTGCCAGGGCAATAACTGTACCGGTCCCAATTTCTATTTTACGGGGAATGGGTTTGGCCGGTGTCAGCAGCCGATCAAATAAGGTCATCGTAGACATCTTGGCTTCCTCTTCAATCAAGCTAGTTAAGGAAAGACGTATCGATCAAGTCAGATGCCTTCAGCCCCTCAACTTTTATCCGGCCAAGATCGCTCCAGATCTCAATCGCGTTGGATACGGTTTCCGTTAACACCCCCGGCTCTGCCGGCGAACCAAACATCTCTTTGTTGCGCTCGATTCCCAGGTACTCAATACCCTGCGCTGCAGCCTGGAACTCCGCTGGATCTTCCAACCAGCCGCCAACACCTTTCGCCATAATACGGTAACCCTCATCCGGATTCGCCGCCAAATAGTCAAGGGCTCGCTGCCAGGCACGCACAAAAGCTTGCAATTCAAGGCGTTTCTCTTGTGCCGTTTTGGCTAACACCGCAACCACATCAACAATCAACCCGGGGGTGTCCGAACTGCTAACCAGCAGATGTCCGTGCTTGCTGTTGGCGCCCTGACTCAGATGGGGCTCCCAGGTTACTGCGGCATCCACACGGTTGGCCGTAAAAGCGACGCCCGCATCGGTGGCCGTCATGTTGACCATTTTGATATCGTTTTGAGTAAGGTCGGCCCTTCGCAAAAGTGCGTTAATAAAAAACTGTGAAACCGACCCTTCCTCAAAAGCAACCTTGCGGCCTTTAAGATCAAGAACCGAACGGATATTTTTGTGGGATACTACACCATCACCACCATTGGAATTATCCACCGCCAGAATATAACTCAGGGGTTTTCCTCGGCGCATATAGGTAGGAAATTCATCCGCTGTTGAAGCGACAATGTCAACCCTCCCGGCCATAAGCGCTCCCATTTTCAAAGGCGTATTCTCCATAATCGATAGTTCTATCTCCACACCCTCCTCTTTGAAGAAACCTTTTTCCTGCGCTATATAAAAAGGCCCATAACCGACCCAGGTTGAATGGGCGAGTTTTAGCTTCTCCGCATATGTCGCGCCTGTGAAAAGCACCATTACCAACGATATAACCGAAACGACTCTCTTATTAAATGAAGTCATAAACCTCTCCAACTTTTATGGTAGAACGCTATTGAAACATTATGATGAGAGGAGCCTGGAGCGAGCGGTTATAAGATCAGGTATTATGAATACTCGTCCTAGCGCCTCTTATGCATATCAGCAGGCCAATCTTTTACAGCTTCTATTGGCGGCGTCAATGAAGATGCTTTCACGATAGGAATCTTTTTAACTCAAGTTTCGGAGTTCAAAATCTCCAAGATTGGTCATTTAACAATCAGTCACTCATATTCTAGCTGAAGGGTAAAAGCATCTAGCTGGAGACTTTGAACAAAAAATTCATTTATCCGCCTATC
>Ga0213841_1000158_pt1 | contig 143908 bp, 143 predicted proteins | sample SWPATP23_FD_160125 | JGI IMG/M metagenome (GOLD analysis project Ga0213841, IMG submission 160125) | Coastal seawater microbial communities from Marineland, Florida, United States - SWPA TP2 #3 | ecosystem: Environmental > Aquatic > Marine > Coastal | place: USA: Florida | collected 2016-08-14
ATCACATTCGTGATTTGATGTTTCGCTGTAGGCCTTGCCTCAAGCGAGATGCGCATTTTACGCATCCTCGTTTTGATGTCAACCTTTTTCTTCAAAATAATTTAAATTATTTTTCAGTGTTTGGTTGGTGTTTAAAACATGTTCAAACAACTTTCAAAACGCTTCAGCAGGCTGCCCCGTTGAAGTGGTTGCGCATTTTAGGGAGTTTTGAAAAAGGATCAACCCTTTTTTTCATTTTTTTGATCGTTCGCTCAAAGATCATACGATCCGTTGTTTTATTGCGCTCTGAGCAATAAAGCTTGTACAAAGATCCAACAAAAGTGGCTATTGATCGTCACGACACCGCTCAATGAAGCAAGCTTATACTGATAACTGATATACCTATATATAGTTAGCAAAGATAGGAACACTACATTTACTATGAAAATTTTCGTATTAAATAATGCCTGAATTCATTGGTTTTAAAGGTTGCACATTATCTAAAGCTGAGTAACATAGAATTGCTATTTTATGATTTTAACAATAATAATTAGGTAATCATTATGAATTCTCCAGTAATTCGAGCTTTATTAATTGCAGTAGTTTTTTCGGTCGTCGCTTATTTCCTAGCGGGCTCAATTGAAATAACTCCCGTCACTTTAGCAATCATTGTTTTCTTGAGTGCACTTATTCCTCCTTTTATAAGTGGTGCTGGCAATGATACACAACAACAATCATCAGAAGTTAAAACGCTATACGTTGGTAACTTACCTTACAGAGCAAACGAAGGCGCAGTAAGAGCATTATTCGCAGAGCATGGTACCGTGCATTCAGTCCGCTTAATGAAAGATAAGAACACTGGTAAGCGAAGAGGCTTTGGCTTTGTCGAGATGTCAGCAAATGATACAGACAACGCAGTTGCAAAATTAAACGATTCAGAGTTTCAACAACGAACATTAAAAGTTCGTGAAGCAAAAGAAAGACCAGAAAGGCCTGCAGAATAGTTTAATATTGAAAAAGCCACTTATATTAAGTGGCTTTTTTTATGTCTGTAAGATATTGCACTAATTCAGTGGTTTTGTTTGCTGGTTCTCTATAAGAGATATCTATGACCTCTTTAATCAACGCCGGCATATCTGCGCCAACTTTCGCCAGCACTTGATTAGCACCTTTAAATGTCCTCTTCGTTTCAGCGACAAAGTCACCTATAGAACTATTAGGTTCTTCAGGTGCTTTATTATTATGACTAGTACCAGATACATTCTCATATGTCTGTACAGCTAAAGATTTTCTGGAAAGTGTCATATCGATTTCAGCTGAGGATAATTCTTCGTCCAGCGTTAAATTACTTGCGCTCTCTAACGCTTTTTGAAAATCTTCTGAGAAAAAGAGCTCCTGTAATTTTGATATCTGTTCAATTAAGTCATAAATAGCTGTTAACTCATCATCATTAAGATCGCCATCTATTGTAAAAGCATAACTCAATGATTCATACGATGAAGAGATGTGCTCAAAGTATCTATCATATGAAGTAGGCTCACGAGCGTATTTATCGTGAGCCGGGCCTTCGTTGGTTACATTGAAATTTGATGCCTCAATATACTGTGATCTTTGATAGTGTGCATATAACTGAGAAAATGAGATGGTGACTTTATCCCCTTCCTTAGTAGTTATCTGAATATCGCTAGTTCTAGCTGTTTCATTAGCAGATAGAAAGTTAGCTTCTATATACTTCGAATCAATTGGGTCATTATTAATCTTCTTACTAATTCGTGTCAGACCTTCATCCACAAGTATTCGACTTTGATTAATATCATTGGACAAATCATCGTTAAGAATACCAATTTCGCTTAATTCATCTAACGCTTGATCAAAACCTATATTGAACCCTTCTCTCATTTGTTGAGAAATACCGTTTAATTCATCTTTACTAAAACCTACGGCTTTGGCTTCCATTAGTGCATCGTTCATATACGATAGAATCTTCTCTGCAACTTTCTCTATATTAAATCCTGTTGCTGATTCAACTGAATGCCTAGTATCACTTTTACGAGTAGAAAACTCTTTTGATAGTTGTGAGGTGGTTTTTTCTATGACAACAAATTGAGCAACACTGCTCCGTTCGTGAAGATTTAACTTATTAACATCTTTATATGTTGCTTCTGATTGCGATACTTCTTTACCCGAATACTTTAGTCGATTTAGTCCCTGGATACTGCTAGCAAAAATACCTGAAATATTGTTCATGGTTAACTCCTTACTATGCAAGATAGATTGTTATCGGCTAAATGCTATATTTATTGAGTAAAATTTATACAAAATTATAGATAAAAACTAGACAAACAAGTTTACATCGCTACAATCAGCGCCTCGACAATACAAGGCTTTACAGGTTTATTCATGTTTGATCATATCAATCCAAATAACTACGATTCTCAACTGCTTGAAAAACAGCAAAATATTTCAGCTCAGTTTTCGGAATTTGATATGCCAGAGATTGAGCTATTTACTTCTCCTACATTGAATTACCGCATGCGCGCAGAATTTAGAGTGTGGCATGAAGGTGATGATCTGTTTTACATCATGTTCAATAGCGAGACGAAAGAGAAGTATCGTGTCGACCAATTCCCTGTTGCTTCTGTACTGATCAATCAGTTTATGACTGCCCTTATCGATAACATCAAAGACAACACATTATTAAGACAAAAACTTTTCCAAGTTGATTTCTTATCAACGCAAAGTGGTCAAATGTTAGTTAGCATGCTTTATCACAAACAATTGTCTGATGAGTGGCAAGAACAAGCATTAGTGCTGAAAGATACGTTAAACAAAATTGCCCCGATGAACATCATAGGCCGAGCAAGAAAACAAAAAGTAATACTCAATCAAGATTTTGTTTTTGAGGAGCTGACAGTTAATGGGCAAAAGTATTCTTACCACCAAGTAGAAAATAGCTTCACACAACCAAATGCGGCAGTGAATGAAAAGATGCTAACTTGGGCACAAGATGCAACTAAAGACGCTGGTGGTGATTTAATTGAGTTATATTGCGGCAACGGCAACTTTAGTATCGCAATGGCGCAAAACTTTGATCGTGTATTAGGTACTGAGATTTCAAAAAGCTCAGTTGCCTCAGCTCAAATCAATATTGAAAACAATAAGGTTGAAAACCTAAAAATAGTAAGAATTTCAAGTGAAGAGTTTAGCCAAGCAATGAATGGCGAACGCACATTTAGACGTTTAGCAGATATCGACCTAACAGATTATAGCTACGATACAGTATTGGTTGATCCACCAAGAGCAGGCTTAGACCCTGATAGTGTTGAATTAGTGAGCCGCTTCAACAAAGTGGTATACATTAGCTGTAACCCAGATACGCTATGTGACAACCTGAAAGAGCTTACCAAGACTCACAATATTGAAAAGTTTGCTTTATTTGACCAGTTCCCATACACACATCATGTAGAGTCAGGCGTCATTCTGACTAAAAAGTAATTACCTAATATCTTTTCGCTTTTGATTAAAATCGAATGCACCTCTGGCAATTATTCTTAATTGCTGGATGGTGCGTACAGCTAACGCTTCTCTTTCTTTTTTATCAGCATCCAATGCATCTGAACCAGCACTGAAAACAATAGTTACTGCTGCATTGGCTTGTAAGTAGGCTATTTCAGCATCAATATTGTTTGCTTGTTGCAAGTAGTCACTAAGCTCTACTGTAAAATAGCTAATCTCTCTATTTACTGCTGCTCTAAAATCGGCAGATGTACCAGAGCGCTCACGCAATAATAATCTAAATACATGACCATTGTTTTCAATGAACTCCATAAAAGTATAAACAGAGATCTTAATAACAGAGCCGCCCTTTTCGATGCGTTGGCGTGCTTGGCGCATTAATTGGCGAAGCGTAAGGCCCGCTTCATCAACTAATGTAAGGCCCAGCTCATTCATATCAGAAAAATGACGATAAAAAGAAGTAGGTGCTAAACCAGCTTCTTTTGCGACTTCACGCAAACTCAAATTTGAAAAACTTCGCTCTGAACTCAGTTGTCCAAACGCAGCATCAATGATCTGTCTTCTTGTTTTTTCTTTTTGTTGTGCGCGAATGCCTGTCATATCGAGACTTCTAATCCAGCTAAACCTATCTACGTAAAGTCATTTTACTCAGCAACAAGTTTAATTCAACCAATGTTTATACAAGTGTTCATTAATTTTTCATCTGTAGGAAAGATAGCGAAATGACTACCAATAGTTATGAAAACTTGATGCCAGATCTTATGCGAGCTGATTGTCTCAAAATTTATAAATGATTGTATTATAAACTTTTTGTAGATATAGTATCGCCCAGTAAAGATATTAAATTAAAGGACTAATTAATGAATGTACGATTCCTATCAAGTTTTGTATTTGTAATTTCGGGAATTTTCTTATCAATTACCTACACGAATATCATTGTAGCTGCTGAAATGACAAGTAGTGCTTCAGATTATGAAGTAAAGTATTATCCCCCTATAAACAATCTAACTATTCCTACAAGCTCACACCCACGATATATTTTTGAATACGGCGATTATGTATTTGCACAGCTGAGCTCTATTGATGACAAAGTAGAGACGTGCGAGTTGTGGTCATATAATTATAAAACAAAGGCTAGAAAACATTTTGATGAATTAGCAATCCCATGTGGTGGTAGTCCTAACGCATCGGTTAGATATCAAAATAAAATTTTCCTCACTGCTTTAGATGAAGATAGCCATAGTCAAGTTTATTCACTAGATATGGAATCCCAAAAAGTTAAGCAAGAAACAAGTATTTCTTATGGCGAATATCCAACTGCTCGCTACTTTGAATTGGTCATATTGGATGATTTTCTTTTGTTTCATTCGTTTGAAAATAGACTACAAGTTCCAGGCTATAGGTTGAACTTATTAACTGCTGAAGTTGACGTTCCTGAGTACTTTCCAAACTCTGATGACTACATATTTAAGAATTCGGTGATATACAACGATACAATATTTATGATCGAGGACTGGATCTTTTACGATAAGCAAACAAATACTTATCGAGGAATTGACATTGATGAAAAACTTCGTAGTGAATTAGGTCACGATCATTACTACCCTCTTGCTGTAAATAATAAACTTTATTTTATTAGTACAAATACAGGCTCCGATGAATTGTGGTCTTACGAATCAAGTACAAACGAATTTAAATTTGAGCTTAGTTTAGAGTTCAATGTATATAGTAGAGGCCGCCGCCCTGATCAAAAGGGAATAGTCGTATTTAACGAAAAAATCTATTTTACTGTTAAAAATCAAGAAAAATATGAACTAAGGGAGATTGACCTATCAAGCAATACAATCAGGTTAATTGAATCACATGATGGATGGCTCAATAATTTCGTTACTTTTAAAGGAGAGCTTTACTACTTAACAAATATTGTTCAAGGCAAATCAAAGTTAACTAAATACTCTCCAAATACGGACTCTGTCACAAATATAAGTGGGCATAAACATATTTATAATGCATCTAATTTACAAGTTGTAGAAGAACGAATTTTTTTTGCTAGTTCATTATTAGCTCAACCATTTAGTGGTGATGTCGAACTCAAAAGTTATGACGGTAATGGCATAAATACTGTAGTAGATTTCAGTTTAAGTAAACGTAAAGGAATCAGGAGGCCATTTATACACCACCAAAATAAAGTTTATACATGGGCCTCAACACAAGAATCTAGTGAATTATGGAGCTTTGATGGAAAAGCGCTTACTCAAGAACTAAGCACTGAAGAACCAGCTCCTCACGATGAAACACTTGAATATGACAATAGCCTGTTTTTTTTGAACTCGAAGAAATTAGAAAAGTATAGTGATGGCAATTACTCAGCTATTCCTACCATTCATGAAGGTCGAAAGAGACAAAATATTAAACACCTCACTATTGCAGCAGAAAAGCTCTTTTTTTCTGCTGGTGTAGCATTGGGAATAGACTCTAAACCCAACCACGAGTTATGGGTTTATGACAAAAAAGATGATAAGGCGAGTTTTATCAAGAGTTTCGACATAGAAGGGAAATCTGTGTGGATACGAAACATGATTGCTTACAATTCAAACGTTTATATGATTGTAGCACTAGAAAATATCAGTGGAACCCAAATATGGAAATACAATACTAGCACGGAAGAATTTTCTCAAATCACTTTTCTGGATGGCAATTTTGAAGATTTTTTATATGTTTTCGATGACAAGCTCTTTTTTGTAGGGGAGCGTCAACTACAAACTTATGACGATAAATCGAATACGATAAAGAGCTTAATGCCAATTAAGGGTGGAGTAAATGCAGGACAATTAAGCAAAAGTACAGTAGTTACACTCAATCAGAAGATGTACTTCTATGCTAGGGGAGCTACTGATCACTATGAATATAAGAATAGCCTTTGGTCTTATGATGCTGAAACTCAAACTATATCCTTAGAAATTCCTGGAGAGAAGCTTGAACTAGGCACCTACCGGACGTTAAGTCATCCAGCATTAGAGATAGAAACTCTTTGGATAAAAGAGTTTGATAACAAATTATATTTCTATGGTCGCGATGATAAATATGGAAATGAATTAAGAAGCTTTGACGTTACTGATAAATCTATAGATTTAGTATTTGAATCCAAGCTAGGTGTCGCTTCAAGCAAGCTCTCTTTAGCTGCGATTAATTACAAAGATCGACTGCTAGTAAGCTCAGGATATTACGATGATTATGGGATTGAATTTCAATCTGAATTAATAGGTATTTTCAAGAAAGGAACTAACTGGCAAGATTCAGATGGTGACGGATTCGGTGATACAGTGGATTCCTTTCCACAAGATAGCTCTGAATGGCGAGATTCTGATAACGACGGATACGGTGATAACATTGATGCCTTTCATCTAGATCCGACTGAATGGCTTGACTATGATTCTGACGGTTATGGTGACAATATAGATGCGTTCCCTGAAGACGGTTCAGAATGGCTCGACTCTGATGGAGATGGTTACGGAGATAACTCAGACGCATTTCCACACGACGCAACAGAATGGCTCGACTCTGATGGAGATGGCTATGGAGACAACTCTGATGCTTTTCCAAATGATGCTACTAGATGGCAGCAAACGGTTGAGAACCCAAAAACGAATGATTCAGGATCTTCGGGAGGTGGTGCAATGACATTCTTGTTAATATTGATTGCTTTAGTAAGCCTGAGAAAATCAATTTTCAAATAGCGGTTAATATAACGAATAGTGGCTAGATTGGTTAAAAAGCTGATTAGCCACTACGAATATAAAATTATAAAAAGCGACTCAATTTTTTGTAATTTTTCAACAAACGATATGAACCAGTGATTTGGCTACTTTTCTCTTAATCGTTTGCCAATATTAGAATATATTAAACACTGATGTGAATGCCTGTCATATCGAGACTTCTAATCCAGCTAAACCTATCTACGTAAAGTCATTTTACTCAGCAACAAGTTTAATTCAACCAATGTTTATACAAGTGTTCATTAATTTTTCATCAATCTTTTCTTGACTCACCGTGTTCATGACCTAAAATAGCGTACACTTGTACACTGAAATTATTTATTTTGTGATTTAGCAAATGAACAAACCAAAAATTATCTGGCTAAACGTTACTGTTTTCCTAGTGACATTCTTATTTGCGGCGGTTGCCGTTCCTTATCGCGCTTTTACTCACGGTTTTGATACTGCTGAAATTGTAATAGCAGTTATCTGTTTTATTTATTGTGGCATGTCAATTACGGCGGGTTATCACAGACTTTGGTCACACAAAACTTATCAAGCACACTGGTCTTTGAGATTCTTGTTTGCCATTGGTGGTGCATTTGCCCTGCAAAATAGTATTTTACATTGGTCATCTGATCACAGAATACATCACAAGCACGTTGATAATAACGATGTTGATCCTTATTCAGCTAAACGTGGCTTTTGGTATTCACATATTGGTTGGATGTTAAGAGAATACCAAGCACACCGTTACGACAATTACGAGAATGCTCGAGATCTACAAAAAGATCCTATTGTGATGTGGCAACATAAGTATTATTTAGCGCTAACGTTAGCAACAAACTTCGGTATTCCTTTAGCGTTTGGTATTTGGCACGGTGATATTATTAGTAGCTTATTGCTTGTTGGTTTCCTAAGGCTTGTACTAAGTCACCACACTACCTTTTTCATTAATTCACTTGCACATATCTGGGGTAAGCAAACTTACACCGATAAAAACACAGCAAGAGACAATGGTTTCTTAGCGTTTTTCACTTTTGGTGAAGGTTATCATAACTTCCATCACATCTTTGAAAACGACTATCGCAATGGCATCCGCTGGTGGCATTTTGATCCAACCAAGTGGTTGATTAAAGGTGGTCAGTACCTAAACTTAACTTCAAAACTCAGAACAACACCTGAAGACAAAATAGAAAAAGCTAAACTTGCTATGGTATTGAAACGCAGCCAAGCTAGGATAAAAGCACATCCAAATGCAGAACAGCTTTTAGCTTCGCTGCAAACTGAATATGATGCACTATTAGTAAAACTTAACGACTACTACGCGGCGAAAAAAGTGCTATTGGCAAGCAAAAAAGACAAGCTAATTGCAGACGTAGAGAACTCAGAGTTAGCTGTTCAGTATAAAGAGTTAAAAGAGAAACTAGCCGAGCAGCAAAAGAGTTGGCAATTCTTTGTGGCTAAGCATGCATAAAAAGTAGTTACCTATTCATCAATTCCTGCTAGAATTTTTCATAGAAAAACAATAGTAGGAATTGAGGGGCTATTTTGGCTAAACAAAAATCTTCCGCAGAAAAATCTAAAGAAACACCTTCTTATGACTATGATGCTATTATCATAGGTACAGGCCCTGGCGGTGAAGGCACCGCGATGAACCTCGCCAAGAAAAATAAAAAAGTAGCGATTATTGAACGCTACAAATTTGTTGGTGGTGGTTGTACTCACTGGGGCACAATTCCTTCAAAAGCACTCCGCCAATCAGTTAGTCGATTAATTGAGTACAACTCAAACCCATTATTTAACGACGGCGAAAACGCAAAACAGTTAACTTTTCACGATATTTTAAAACACGCTTCTGCGGTTATCCGCAAGCAAGTGAGTTTAAGAAGTGGCTTTTACAATCGTAATCAAGTTGAGCACTTCCATGGTGATGCTTCATTTATTGATAAAAATACCATCAAACTAGTTCGTAACGATGGCTCTGTAGAGCAAATGACCGCTAAGCAAATAGTCATAGCAACTGGCTCTCGCCCTTATCATCCAGCAGAAATCGATTTTACACACCCTCGTGTTTACGATTCGGACAGTATTTTAAACCTTGCTCATAAACCTAGGCATGTAATTATCTACGGTGCAGGTGTTATTGGTAGTGAATATGCGTGTATCTTTAGAGGTTTAGGTGTAAAAGTCGATCTCATTAACACGCGAGATAGACTGCTTTCATTCCTTGATGACGAAATTTCTGATTCACTAAGTTATCACCTATGGAACAATGGCGTAGTGATTCGCCATGGTGAGCAAATAGAACGTGTTGAAGCTGGAGAACATTCTGTAGTTGTACATCTGGAATCTGGTAAGAAAATGAAAGCTGATTGTCTACTATGGGCGAACGGCCGTACTGGTAATACAGCAGACTTAGATTTAGCAAATGCAGGCTTAAAGGCAGATGGCAGAGGCCAGCTTAAAGTTAACGATCGTTACCAAACAGAAGTCGAGAATATCTTTGCTGTGGGTGATGTTATCGGCTACCCAAGCTTAGCAAGTGCTGCATTTGATCAAGGTAGAATCTGTGCAAGTGCAATGCTAGATGATAACTGTAAAGCCAAACTAATTACTGATATTCCTACCGGTATTTACACTATTCCTGAAATTAGCTCGGTTGGTAAGAACGAGCAAGAATTGACGGAAGCTAAAGTACCTTACGAAGTAGGTAGAGCGCAATTTAAACACCTTGCTAGAGCACAGATATCTAACAACTTGGTTGGCTCACTGAAAATACTCTTCCACCGTGAAACCAAAGAAATATTGGGTATTCATTGTTTTGGTGAAAACGCAGCTGAGATTATCCATATCGGGCAGGCGATCATGGAACAAAAAGGTGAAGGCAATACTATCGAGTACTTTGTTAACACAACCTTTAACTACCCAACGATGGCTGAAGCATTTCGTGTTGCAGCGTTAAATGGTTTAAACCGTTTATTCTGATTTTGGTTAAGAGATAAAGAAGGAAAGTTGATGATGATAAAAGTTCTGCTGATAGCAACCACTCTATTTTCATTAACTTTCTCTTCTCTAACGATTGCAGCCCCTGCAGATGATGAGCACTACACTCTCTATCTTACACGCCACGCAGAAAAGCAGTCAGATGCAAAAGATCCAGATCTAACATCATGTGGAAGATTACGTGCTTTTCATTTAGCAACCACGTTAAAAGAAGCCGGCTTAGAGAGAATCTATAGCACTAGTTATACAAGAACATTAAATACCGCAAGCCCTACAGCTAACCAATTGAAGCTGCCAGTAAAACAATACTCTCCAAGAGGTTTAGGGCAATTAGCAAGAGAGTTGTTATCCAATAAACAAAACGCACTTATAGTTGGTCATAGTAATACAACGCCAGCATTATTAAGCGAAATCACTGGCCAGAAGTTCGATAAAATTGATGAAAGCGAATTTCAGATGTTGTTTCAAGTACACATAATTGGTGATAAAAAAGTAGTTACCATACTTAGACAACCTTTAACTTGTCGCTAAGTTATAGCGGCCCTGCTTACTGCCATGAAAGAAACCACTGCTCAATTTAATGGCTTTCAATTCAATAACAACACTGTTTTAGGCAGAAGGCGTTTTAAAGCACCCTTCACCTACAAAGATAGCCTGATAAACGAAGCACGTTTGATACATATATTTAGTGGTTATTCGACGTTAAATTGTGCAGGCAAGATTATCAATTTAAAGCCTGGCGATACGCTGATAATGAAGGCAGATAACTTTGTTAATCAATGGCAAAAAAGAGAAAACAACAACGTTGACTTTGTTGGCTTTCGATTAACTCAGCCGCTGATTCAAACACTTTACAAAGACAACATTCCATCTCAATTTATTTTGAACTCTCTTGATACCTCTCTAGCTAAAGTTGAGTCTGCACATTTACTTTCTCAATCGGCGCTCATGAACAATTTTTTTGCTTCACTTCGTGACTATATAGAGCAAAGGGATGTCATGACAGAAGCTATGGTAGGTCTCAAACTTAGAGAACTCATAGAGTTAATGTTGTGGCAGGACAAAGATAAACAGTTAGCTCTACTTTTGAAGCAGATTTTTGTGCCTAATCAGCCGAAATTGCAAGAAGTAGTACATCAACATATTTGTTCTCCATTAAAAGTCGAAGAGCTGGCGTTTTTATGCCATATGAGTACTTCTACTTTTAACCGGAAATTTAAGCAAATATATGGAACAAGTGCCAATAAGTATCTCAACACAAAACGATTAGAAAAAGCTAAATCGCTAATAACCTCTTCAGATAAAAGCCTAACAGAAATTGCACTGCAATGCGGTTATGAAGAATCGAGCTATTTTTCAAAATCATTTAAACAATTCTATGGTACTTCGCCTTCTGATTATAGAAAACAAGCCACTTGATTCAAAATTGCAAACAATTAACTCAAATCTACAAGTAAGCTCATACACCTTCTCGTTAATATTCTTCACATCAAAACGTAAACACGTAAATTAACTAGAGGTATTTTTATATGATTCGCATTGCACAGATTTTATCAGGGCTGTTTGTATTAATCCTTGGATCAGCAGCTTTGGTCACAATGCTCTTTCCAGCAGTAATCAACGAACCTAGTGGATTTAACGCGGTTACCAATTATGGGTTTACCAATTTACGAACACTGGGCGCACCAACACTAAGTCTCGCTGTGATCACAGCTATCGGCGCATATAGAAAGGAATGGTTACTACTCTTACCTGCTTCGTTGTATTTCGGCTTCAACTTTTCGGCACGAGTAATATCAACGATAATCGAAGGTTATGAGCCAACTATGCTATTTGGTTTAATCATGACATTTACTTTGTTTGTATTGTCACAAGTAGCACTTCACGGATTTAGAAAAACGAGCCAATAGCAATACCCGCTCCATAGCAATAACAGGGAGAATTAACATTCTCCCTATCGGCGTATTACAAATCTCGATTCATCACCTTTGTGCCAGGCTTAATGAGTACAACTTCTTCCAATTTAAAGGGTGTACCCCATTGCTGAATAGTCATGACATCTTTTACAACTTCACCATCAAACTCAATAATAGCGCCATCTTGGCGAAGCTCTTTCTTTAGATTCATCGGTAACAACCTACGACCGTCTTTGGTAATAATGCCGTAAAAGCCGCCTTCTAAATTCATAAACCTAACTGTACCTTGCATCAACACACGTTCCATCGGTTTCTTTTCTATGATTTGAGGAGTAGACGTTTCTACAGTGCTGGTAGCTTGCGTTGAATTACAACCAGCCAACGAAGAAACAACAAATAAACTGATCAATATTGATTTCACGACTGTTTACATCCTTATTTAAAACTCACAATAATAAATTGTCTTCTATATAGACTTACCTTAGCGATTCTTACCTGAATATCAAATGAATACCTAAATATAAATAATAAAAAAGGAGCCATTGGCTCCTTTATTCTTCAAATACGAATGCATTTACTTGTGGTATTGTCTACTTAAACGGTTAACCGCTTCAATAAAGTGGCCAGCATGCTCAGGGTTCACATCAGGGTGAATACCGTGACCTAAGTTAAATACATGACCAGTATTTGTATTACCGTAACCCGCTAAGATTTTTGCTACTTCTTGTTCAATACGTTCTTTTGGTGCATATAACATAGAAGGGTCCATGTTACCCTGCAATGCAACTTTATCACCGACACGTGCTTTTGCGTTTTCAATATCGATTGTCCAATCAAGACCAACTGCATCACAACCTGTTGCAGCGATATCTTCTAACCACATACCACCATTCTTAGTAAATAATGTAACCGGCACTTGGCGACCGTCGTTATGACGAATTAGACCATCAACAATCTTAGCCATGTACTGTAATGAAAACTCTTTGTAGTCACGAGGAGATAAAACACCACCCCAAGTATCAAATACCATAACAGACTGCGCACCGTTCTTAATTTGTGCGTTTAAGTAAGTAATGACAGATTCAGCTAATTTGTCTAATAAAAGGTGTAATGTTTGAGGTTCTGCAAACATCATCTTTTTAATCTTAGTGAACGCTTTAGAACTACCACCTTCAATCATGTAAGTAGCTAATGTCCATGGGCTACCAGAGAAGCCGATTAATGGAACTTCACCTTTTAATTCACGACGAATTGTTTTAACAGCATTCATTACATAGCCAAGCTCGTCTTCTGGATCAGGAATACCAATCTTTTCAACGTCAGCTTTACAAGTAATTGGGCGCTCGAATTTAGGGCCTTCACCTGTTTCAAAGTACAGACCTAAACCCATCGCATCAGGAATCGTTAAGATGTCACTGAAAAGAATAGCCGCATCAAGAGGAAAACGACGTAATGGTTGTAAAGTGACTTCACAAGCAAACTCAGCATCACGACAAAGCGACATAAAGTCACCAGCATTTGCTCTTACTTCTCTATACTCTGGTAAATAGCGTCCAGCCTGTCTCATCATCCATACAGGTGTGTAATCTACTGGTTGACGCAACAATGCGCGCAAATAAGTGTCGTTTTTTAACTCGGTCATTCGTAGCCGTCCTCAAATTAATATGCCGCGCATTCTACCACCGACAACTTTTTTGATCTATGTTCTAAGTCAAATCTTGCATGATATAAAACATGCAATTTAGTCGAATAATTATTTATCCCTTGCTATTCATAGGATTAATAGCATTCATTTCTAAGCCTTATATTTTCTAGCTTTATTACGAAAAAAATCGTGGTATAAATGCTCTAATAAAGTTGTTGCATGCGTAAAAATGCTTTGATATAAAATACCCCGCGCTAGTTAAGAAGATAATTAACAAGAAGCTAGTTACAACTAGACCATACAGCGAGCATTTCAGGCCTTACCTTTTGGTAAGGCTTTTTTATTTCTAGCTCTTCAAAATAAATCTCTTCTCAAATACCTCTATATGCATCTGTTATAGCTACCAATAATAATGCACGCAAGATAAACAATTACACCTTGTAAGTCGGATATTATTGTTGCAAAATCCTTTTTTAATTATATAGATGGACCTAATAATGAAAAATCTCCAATTTGCTTTATCGAGTTTACTAGTCGTCGCATCGATACTATTTAGTAGCTCAGTATCTGCCGACAAAATATCCCTAATTTCAAATATCAATGTCAGTGATTTTGATGGTAACAGTAATCCTGACAACTTCATTACCTTAAATAATAAGCTGTATTTCTCCGCCGAAGATGGTTCACATGGGGATGAACTACACGTCTATGATCCTTTGACAGAAGAAACAACGCTAATAGAAGATCTAAACTCTGGTATAGCGAGCAGCAATCCCAACACGCTCATAACTTTTAACAACAAGCTCTATTTTTCAGCAACTGATGGGGCTTCTATTGGGCTTTTTGTTTACGACGACAGCACAAAGGCCGTATCTCTGGTGAAAGATTTTTTTGGTGATGAAAGTAATATTCAGTTTCATCATGGCGTAATAAAAAATCTGATGGTATACAAGGGAAAGCTTTATATAACCACGTTTTCAGAGAGCATCGACTGGTATGAAGTCAATTTATATTCCTACGACGACAGTACAAGTGAAACAACTAAACTGCAAAAACTGTACACAATCCCTTGGTTTGGTATCGATAATAACTTAAGTGACGGTGCAGACCTTTTTCAGCATAACGACACATTGTTTGTGCGCATAAAATCAAGTGAATTCCAAGGGTGGGGTTTAGGTAAGCTAAACTTAACAACAAATACTGTAGAGCCGATGCAAAATACCAAAGGCTTAATAATAAAGTCGTCGCAACACTATTTAGGCGATTTATATATCACAGGTACACAAGGGTCCGATAAAGGGCTATTTATCTACAAAGGTGACGAAGAGATATTTAACCTTGTTGGTGCAGAAGGTTCACAGCAACATATTGATTTTTCTCATGGGCCTCTATACACATTCAATGAAAAACTATTGATACCAGGTGCCGTTAATGGTTCTCTATCGGGGCTTTACACTTTTGATAATGAGTCGTTTGTTGAGGCAATTAATACTAAGGAAGCCTCAACCACAGCAAATTATTTAAGTTTAATCAAAGAATATAACAAGCAACTCTATATGCTATTTGATACAGGCGAATTTAGTGTTTTTGATAGTTTAAGTAATGAAGTAAGCACTATTGAATCTCTGGATATCTATGACGACTATCAAATTCTCAAGCCATATCATATCCTAAGCCCTAAAGGGGAAAGGCTAGCGATACTAAAAAATAAGTTATATTTTGGTGCTTATCATGATCTTCACCCAGATATAGGCACTGAGCTGTTTAGCTATCACAGTAATCACTTACCAACAGGCACTCTCTCAATAGAGGGAACATCAACACCTGAAAGTACTTTATCTGCGGTTGTTCAAATAGAAGACTCTGACGGAATGACTGAATTCAGTTATTCCTGGCATAGAAATGGAAATATCATTGCTAATCAAACAACGGAAAATTACATCACTACCTCAGAAGATATAGGTACCCAAATTACCGTAAAAATAAGTTACACAGACTTAGAAGGTACATATGAAGAAATAACGAGTGCCCCACTTACGATTAGTGTTGTATCCGAGGAGATTCCAGTGATTGATAAAAATGAGTCTAGTGGAGGCAGCATACCTTTATTTTGGCTGGTATTAGTACTTACTATCAGAGCCTTTTACAAAAAGCACAGCTCAATAGCTAAATAAGAAGACAGCTAATGCTCTAGCACTAAAATCAGCTTCAATATGATTGTGCTAGAGCGTCCCAAAACTCAGCTATCAGTTTATTCGTAAATTTCCTTTAACGTCTATAAATGTTTGTAAAGCATAGTAAATCAGCTTAAACAAAGTAGGGAAAAAATAGGTACTGATACCTTCTTTTATTGACCAATCGGTCAAAACTATTAATACTATTCCTGTAAACAAACAAAACATGAAGTTTAATTTATGAAAAACATCTTGATAACAATTGCGGTGGCGTTACTGTCGCTGACATATTCAAGCAACAGCTTTGCTCTAGGCAAAATGGGCCACAAGCTAGCTTGTCAAATAGCCTATGAATTTCTACCTGCTGGTACTCGTAGTGAAGTAGACAAGATACTTGCTTCCCTTCCCGAAGAGCATGTAACGGCTATCAACAAATATAACTATATTGCTGAAGACTCAAAAGTTACCTTCTCAACGGCTTGTACATGGGCTGATGCAGTGAAGAACGAAAAGAAGTACAAAAAATTCAAGTCTTGGCATTACATCAATATTAACCGTTCATCAGATGAAATTGCGGCAAGTACATGTTTAAAACGCTGTGTGACTGTAGCTATTCCACACCACGCGACTCAACTAACTCGCGGTGGTAATAAGAAGAAAAAAGCAGAAGCACTGATGTTCTTAGGCCACTGGGTAGGTGATATTCATCAACCACTACATGTTAGTTTCAAGAGTGATTACGGCGGGAATAAACGCAAAATAGAACCTTTTGTGGGTAAATGTTCAAACTTACATTGGTACTGGGACCAGTGTTTATTATACCCTTCAAGTGGAGTGAAATTAGAAAAATCAGCTGATTACGAAGCACTTTATCAACAGCTTTATAATGAATTGAAAGCTGATATGCAAAGTGCGCCACTAAATGAGTGGGTCAAATCAGACACAATTGATTGGGCAAACGAATCGTATAATTTAATTCGACAGGCAGATTTTAACTACTGCCAAATGCAAGGTGATCGTTGTGACCCTCTAGCTGAAGCACCTATTAAGATCACACAAGCTTATCATGACAAATACCGTAAAGTGCTTAAGCAAAGAATATTACAAGCTGCTGTTCGATTGAGCTTACTAGTTAACGTCACTTTGAAAAACTAGTTAATAAATATTCAGATATAAAAAAACCAGCATCATATGCTGGTTTTTTTTGTCGTTAATAAAGCTTATTCACCTACATCAATAGGCTCTTTTGGCTTTACGATTTCTAATAATTCAACTTCAAAGTTAAGTACTGAATTAGCAGGAATGGTGTGTGTAGCACGCTCACCATATGCTAAGTGTGCAGGAATAGTGAATTTGAATTTAGAACCAACAGACATTAGCTGTACACCTTCTGTCCAACCAGCAATCACTTGATTTAGACGAAAAGTTGAAGGCTGACCACGCTTCACTGAACTGTCAAACTCTTCACCTGTGATTAGTGTTCCAACGTAGTGAACTTTAACTGTATCTGTTGCTACTGGCTTTTCACCAGTGCCTTCTGTAATCACTTGGTACTGAATACCTGACTCAGTTACTTGAACACCTTCTTTCTTAGCGTTCTCTTCTAAGTATTTTTGACCAGCTTCAAGAATAGCTTTTGCTTTTGCAGCATCTAGCTCTTGCTTTTTAGCCATTAGTGTTTGCTCTAGATTACCTAATAAAGCACGAATTTCTTCTTTCTCGATTGATGCTTTACCCGCTAAACCGTCCTGATAGCCTTGTAAGATAATTGCTTGGTCTAACTCAACAGACATTTCTTTGAATTGAGCTAGGTTTTGCTTCATTGAATCACCTAATTGCGCACCTAAGCTATAAGCCTGCTTTTGAGCTTCAGTTTCAAGTACTACAGCTTTTTCTTCTTCTTTTTTTGCTTCTTGTTGGCAGCCCATAACAGCTACGAGTGATAAAGCTACTAAAGTAGGTTTAAAAAGTTTCATTCATATCTCCAAATATGATCCGCCGTTAAACAAGTAAAAGCGGGATTTTATTGTCTAAAATATTGTAATGCGGTATATACTAACGATTATTCAAGGTAGAAAAAAGTAATTATTTTGAGCAAACAACAGTCGCGACATACAAGTTTATTTGTTGGATTAGCACTTCTATTAATAAGTGCATGTAATCCTGCGGGAAAAACACCTATTGAACAATGGCGACATGCAGCAGAAGGCGCCTATGCGGCTAACATCTCTAATGATGGTAAATTGAGTGTTGTTTCCTCAATTCATCATGGTATTAGTGTTTGGGATCTAGAAAAAAACGCTTTGCTCTATACTTGGTCGCAACAACAAGATAGTGCTGACAACCTAGTTTTGGCTACAGATATATCGGATAACAACAGCCACGTTGTGGTTGCCAGTAGAGAGAATTTCTCTATTTGGAATATTGAATCAGGTGAGTCAGAAGGTTACTGGAAAGTTCGCGAATCCAATATTCGAGATATTACTATTGCAAACAATGCAAATGCTGTACTGATAGGTAAAAGTAATGGTGTCGTGGTCCACGTAAATCCATACACCGGTCGCCGCTTAGAGTTCTTAGGCCATCAAGAAAAAATTAATAGTGTTGATATGATGCCAAACGGCAGAGTTGCCATTTCTGGTTCAAATGACTTTGTTGCATATGTTTGGGATACACAAACCGGCCAAGTTATCTATCGCTTTAACCACCCTAGTCGTGTAACTAAAGTAGCGCTAGATCCAAAGGGTCGTTACGCCTTTACTGCTGATAGTAAAAAATCAGCAAACATTTGGGATTTAAAAACGGGTAAGAAAGTTAGCCAACTTCAATACACTAACAGACAAGAAGTTTTTAGCAGCGTTCAATTTGCGCCAACAGGTGGAAAGTTAGTTACCGGTGCTCCTTCAAGAAAAGTAAGTATTTGGGATATAGGCACCGGTAAACGTATGTCTAGTTGGCGAGTTACCCCGCGAGAAGATATTCGCCCTGCTGGTGCAGTTGTTTATAGTGCTGTGTTTAGAGATAATAACCACATCATTACAGAATCATCATCAGGATTCGCCGAAATATGGCAGATAAAGCAATAGAAGAATCAGTTGAAGAGTTAGAGAAGTGCATCGTAGCGCTGGAATCTCGCAATGCATTTCAAGACGATGTTATTGAACAGCTCAATAACGAAATAACCGTGCATCAAGCACAAATCGCGGAGCTAAAATCACAAATAGCCATGTTAGCTGAACGATTAAAAGAAAATAAAGGCAGCCAAATAGCAAAAATGGAGGATGAAACACCTCCACCACATTACTAGCCGTTATGGTTTAAAAACACCAATGACCTGCTCTGATGGGCGAACGTCTTTTTCGACGTGCTCTTCAGGCTGTGTCATTTGATCACCACAAGCAACACAAGTTACTTTTTCCACGTTATCTTCTTTAGTTAACGCCATTGTGTCTAAAGCACCACATTTTGGACAAGTAGCCCCGGCAATAAATCTCTTTTTCAAGGTATGCATACTAACTTTGTTACTAATATGCACTATTTTACCTTGAATAAGCCCCTTTAGAAAAGCGACAATACACATTCTGATGTATAAGAGGAATAACCATGATATCGGCCATTGATTTAAGTTTAGATCGCGGTACTAAAAACTTAATAAAATCATCTAGTTTTACTATCCACCCAAACCACAAGGTAGGTTTAGTAGGTGCTAATGGCTGTGGTAAATCTTCACTTTTTTCAGCTATCTTGGGCAAGTTGCAGCCTGATGCGGGTGAATTAAATGTACCTACAGGTTGGAAAGTAGCGACAGTAAAACAAGAAACACCAGCACTTGAACAAACCGCTTTAGACTATGTCATCGATGGCGATCATGAGTTTAGAGAGCTTGAAAGACAGTTAGAAGTAGCAAGAGCTGACAATAATGGTACCGAAGAAGCCAACATTCTGAATCACATTGACGCAATTCACGGTTATAGCTTACCAGCACGTGCTGGTGAGCTACTTCACGGTTTAGGCTTTTTACAAGAACAACTCACTCTGCCCGTTAAAGAGTTTTCGGGTGGTTGGCGCATGCGATTAAACTTGGCTCAAGCGCTAATTAGTCGCTCTGACTTATTATTGCTTGATGAACCAACCAACCATTTAGATTTAGATGCTGTAATTTGGCTTCAAAAATGGCTAAAACGTTATGATGGCACCTTAGTGTTGATTTCTCATGATCGTGATTTTCTAGATGACGTCATTGGCCAAATTATCCATATAGAACACCAGCAAGCTAAGCTCTATTCTGGTAACTATACTGCTTTTGAACGTCAACGCGCTGAGCACTTGGCTCAACAAGATATTCAATTCCAGAAACAACAAAGAGAGATAGCCCACTTAACTGCATTTGTTGATCGCTTTAGAGCGAAAGCAAGTAAGGCAAAACAAGCACAAAGCCGTCTGAAGCGCTTACAGAAGTTACCTGACTTAGCACCAGCACACGTCGATTCCCAGTTCACATTTAGCTTTAAGAATGCAGATCATATGCCTTATCCGTTGCTATCACTGACCGGTGCGGATTGTGGTTACGGAAGTGACGCCATCATTCTTAAGAATACTAAACTAGCTTTAGTGCCAGGTAGCAGAATTGGCCTACTTGGCCGCAACGGTGCAGGTAAATCTACCTTTATAAAAACACTAGCCGGTGAAATCGCTAACATGAGTGGTGAAAGATATCGTGCTCAAGAACTTAAGATTGGTTATTTCTCACAACATCAATTAGAGCAACTTCATTTACCTTCAAGTGCTGTTGAACATATTCTTCGTGCACATCCTGAATTTACAGATTTAGAAGCTCGAAACTTCTTGGGTAGTTTCGGCTTTAGTGGTGACCAAGCACTAGACCAAGTACAAAATATGTCTGGTGGTGAAAAGGCAAGACTGGTATTGGCATTAATAGTATTAGATAAGCCTCAGCTATTGCTCCTTGATGAACCAACTAACCATTTAGATTTAGAGATGCGACAGGCTTTGGTACTAGCGTTACAAGCTTTCACTGGCGCCATCATATTGATTGCCCATGACAGGTATTTGTTAGAATCATGTGTTGATGAATTCTATTTAGTGGCTGATGGGCAAGTCACCTCTTTTGATGGTGACATTGATGATTATCAGCAGTGGCTTACTCAAGATAAGAAGCAATCGACGAATACTAAAACAGATGCTTCTCCTAGTGTTGATCGAAAACAACAACGACAGCAGCAAGCGCAATTACGCCAAAAAGCGTCACCACTAAAAAAACAAATCACTGCTATCGAAAAGAAAGTTACCAAGTGGCAAACTGAGCTTGATAGTATTAACGAAACGCTAGCTGACAATGATATTTACCAAGCAGAGCACAAAAACAAATTAGCAGAATTGCTCAAAATACAAGCTAAATTAAAACAAGATATTGAAGAACATGAAGCTCAGTGGCTTGAATTGGAAGAACAAATAGAAGAAATTATGGCGCAGAGTTAGCCGAATAATTAGAGACTTGCTACACTTTGAGTAAGTCCAAAAATACAGAACAGGATGTAAAATGAAAATAGTTAAATCAATGGTAGTCGCTTTATCTGTTGTTAGTAGTTCACTGACATTCGCCTTTGACGGTGATCTTGAAAAAGGTATTTTTGAATTAAACAGAGGTGAATTTAAAGCTGCAATTAAGGAATTCCAGCCGCTAGTTGAAGAAGGTTATGCACCAGCTCAATATCAAATGGCGCTGATCTACTTAAATGGCTATGGGGTGATAAAGAATTCTCAACAAGCCTTTGAACTTATTGAAAAATCAGCCAATCAAAACTACCCAGATGCCCTGTTCAGCCTAGCTAATATGTACACTGATGGTGATTTAGTTAAAAAAGACCCTAAAATGGCTTTTAAACTAATGGCAAAAGCAGCCGACAAAAATCTACCAAGCGCACAGTTCAACCTAGGTGTGATGTACGCTAATGGTGAAGGTACACCTAAAGATTACCGCCGAGCCGCTAATTGGTATGAAAAAGCTGCTCGCCAAAACTATGCCCTTGCACAATTTAACTTAGCGTTAATGTACTTCGAAGGTAAAGGCGTAAAAAAAGATATTGAAAAGTCTTATATCTGGAACACTATCGCCGCTAAGAGTGGTTACGCGCCAGCAGTACAAAGTAGAGATATGGACGAGCGCAATTTAGGTAATCGACAAATTGAAGAGTATAGGGCGAAAGCAGAAACACTTTACGCACAAATACAAGAGCAAGTTGATCTGAAAACAAAGCAAATTCTTTCAGAAAGCTTCTAGTTTGATCTAGGTCATATTGAGCTAGGTGATAATTTGATCTAGGTCATAAGTCGTAAAATCGGATTCTTATAAGATAGCCAGTGTATTCATTGGCTATTTTTTTAGGAGTCCAACATGTCTAAATTTTTTGAAATGCTATTCAGTGATTCTATTGTTGCTATCTCAGTTTTTGGTTTAGCTATTGTATTAGGCATCTGTGCTTTTTACGTATACTACTTCTGGAAAAACATCGAAGAAAGCTAATGGGTTAGCATTTAATCGGGCAAAATTTAAACAAATACGCTACTTTCTGCTATACTTGCACCAGTGCAGTTAATGTAATTATGGTGTGATGATATGATAACGATCAATCAAAGTTCTTCTTCGTTAAATATCCTTGATCGTTTAACTAGGGACAGAGAAGACGAAGACAAGAAAGTAGCTTCAGGCAAGCGTATCAATAGCGCTGCTGATGATGCTGCGGGTTTGCAAATTTCAAGTAGATTAACCTCTCAAATAAATGAGGTTAGCCAGCGCAGCGTAAATGCTCAAGATCAAGTTAACGTTAACAATGTGCAATCAGGGCAGTTAGCTTCGATTAGTGAAAGCTTGCAACGAGCAAACACCCTATCTATTCAATCAGGTAGCCCACTTTCTGATGCAAATGCTATCCAAGGTGAATTAGACCAACTCACAGAGCAAATAAATACGATTGCTGGTGAAGCCTTAGGTGATCCTAATTTCCTTTCTGGGTTAGACGCTAATGACCCACAAGCAACACAAGCTGCCTTAGAAACAGCGTTTACATCAATCAACGACTCTGCTGCTGCACTAGGTGCTGATTCAAATGCGCTTGAAAGCCAGGTCGCTACTTATGAAACTTCAAGGGTGAATGTTTCTGCTTCAAGATCACAAATAGAAGACACTGATTTTGCTAAGACAACTGCAGAGCAACAACAGCTAAATACACTGATTCAGTCTACTATCGTCAATAAGAAAGACGAAGATCAACGCAAAGGCTTATTGGTCAATCAAATCGTTTAATCCTTACTAACGCATCGTTGATGATTTTGATATCATCAACGATGTTATTCACAAAGCTCTTAATTCATGTTCGTTGAAAGTCAATTTACTGCGCCTTGGTGGCTGAAGAACTGCCATTTACAAACTATCCTAGCCAAATATTTACGTACAGAAAAGTTAGTGTGTACCTCTACTCAATACATTGAAACGAATGACAACGACTTTTTAGAACTGGCATGGACCGAGTTACCTCTATCTAACCAAGCTAAACCGATTGTTGTACTGCTACACGGTCTAGAAGGTTCCATAGATAGTCATTATGTACAGGGCATGTTAAAAGCAATTAAAGCAAAAGGTTGGATAGGCGTTTTATTGCACTTTAGAGGCTGTGGCACAAAGCCCAATCGCACCGCAACAAGTTACCACTCCGGTTTTACCAAAGATATCGCGTATTTCTCACAATATTTAAATACGCACTTCCCTAGACACACCAAAGCACTTGTTGGCTTTTCTTTAGGTGGCAACGTTACGGCTAAATTTCTAGCAGAAAGCGATGACCATCACTTTAAAGCGGCATCAGTGATTTGTGCGCCTATCCATCTAGAAAGTGCAAGTAAGCGCATCAATAAGGGGTTCTCAAAAGTATACCAACGCTATTTAGTTGATATGTTGAAACAGAGTGCTCAGCAAAAAGTTGAGCAGTTCAAGTTACCTCATTTTGATTTGCATGAAATATCAAAAGCGGATTCTATTTGGCAGTTTGATGAGCTCTATACGGCACCTTCTAATGGATTTAAGGATGCACAAGATTATTATGAACAATCTAGCAGTGCAGCTTTATTGAGTAAAATTGATATCCCTTGCTTATTTATCCACGCCGAAGACGATCCGTTTCTCTGTGATGAACACCTAGCTTCACTGTCATTGGATACTAACAATATAACTTTTGAGCTAAGCAAACGAGGCGGGCATGTAGGCTTTGTTACAGGTAATAATCCTTTTAAGCCTGAGTTTTGGCTCGAACAAAGAGTACCTAATTTTTTATCAGAGATATTATGAAGATACCCATCAATCAAATAGAGCCAGAAACGCTAACCGCGATCATCGAATCTTTTATTTTAAAAGAAGGTACAGACTATGGTTCTACTGAAGCAAGTCTTGAAGACAAAATTGAACAAGTAAAGTTGCAGCTTAACAATGGTTCTGCGATTTTGGTGTATTCAGAGCTTTATGAAACAGTGAATATAGTGCCAGCTGATCAATACCAACCAACTGGCGAATACTGACAATCTACTTACTGTAAGTAAGGGTAAAAGAAACCGGTACCGTTTGGCCAATACTTGGTAAACCAGCAAGCGATTTAAGTTTTTCAACACCTGCTACTAAGCCGAAATCAGCAGCTTTAATCAACACAGGAGCCACACTTGTGACAAGTAATTGCTCATCACTTGTTTTAACAACCATTGCTTTGAATTGAGTTAGTTGGTCTTGCCCATGCAAGCTAATATTACCCGCCATATCAATAATTTTACTTTCACCAACTGCAAGCGATTTGATTAACTTCATATCAATTTCATTGCTAAAAGTAGCCGTAGCGAATTTAGCTACGTTAAATAAGTGCTCTTTCATACGCTCATCACGTATAGGAATATTTGTATCTACGCTAGTTAGGTCAATATTAAGAATGACTTTACCACTCCCTTTAATTTCCCCTGACAATTGCTTAAATGTGTGGTTTTCAGCAATATGTTCTTTTTTAACAGATACAAATGAAACAACTGACTTGTCATTATCTAATTGCCAACCAGCAAAAGCAGAGTTAGCCATCAGTGCAGCAGCAGCCATGAAAATAGTTTTACGCATTATTTTTCCTTTTAACGTTCAGCGCGGTGTGGCCTAATAATATCACGCCAAGGAATAGATTGATTCCCCATTGAAATAAAATCAGGATTAACCAGCGTTTCCCTTTTGTTATAACTTAGCGGGTTAAATTCACTATCTAATATAGTCCCGCCCGCCTCTTCTAAAATGCATTGGCTTGCTCCGGTGTCCCACTCTCCCGTAGGGCCAATACGTAAATAGCAATCGGCACCACCTTCTGCAATTAAACAGTTTTTCAGTGAACAACTACCAAGTGCAATATTCTCATACTCATATGATGAATTAAGATACTGCCCCATTAAGCTTAATTCTTGTCTGCGGCTTATAGCCACTTTAATCTTTCTTCCAGGCTGATAGTCAGCAACATGAATTTGCTTACTACCTAGATTATTCTCTTTGAATGCACCATTGCCCTTACTCGCATAATAAGTAAGCTGATGGTAAGGAGCGTGAATAACGCCAATGGCTGGCCAGCCATTCTCAATCAGCGCCACGTTAACTGCAAAATCACCACTGCCAATGATAAACTCACCTGTTCCATCGATAGGGTCAAGTAACCAATATCGCTGCCACTGGCTGCGCTCTTCTAAACTCAATGCCCCTACTTCTTCAGATACAATCGGGATATCCGGCGTTAAGCGTTGTAACTCCGACATCAATACTTCATTCGCTGCTATGTCTGCGCTCGTGACAGGGCTATCATCAGACTTAGTTTCAGCCGTAAAATCACCACTTTGATAAAAATCAGATACTTTTTTACCTGCTTTTTTACTACTTTCAATCGCAATATTTAATAGCTGTTCTAATGTCATGATTAATCCTTCAACTTGTCTAAAACCATCATCAAGGCAGCGATACTTCTCGCTTCATTAAATTCAGGATGCGCTATAAGCGCTTGATAATCACTGATTGGCCAAGGCACAACTTCAAGAGGCTCCGGCTCATCACCTTCTAACTTTTCGGGATACAGGCTCTGCGCCATAAAAATATCCATATGACCGGAAAAGAAAGTTGGCGCCATCGCCACTCGCTTTATAGGCGTTAAGTTGTCGCTTCCAAAACCAATCTCTTCTTTTAACTCTCTGTTGGCAGCTTGTTCTGGCACTTCTCCAGGATCTATTAACCCCTTTGGAAAACCCAACTCATAAGTGTGAGTACCACCACAATACTCTCGAACTAACAACATAGTGTCATCGTCTTGCATAGGCACAATCATCACTGCACCTCGCCCGCTCCCCATCATGCGCTCATATACACGCTCAGCACCATTACTAAAGGTTAACTCAACTTCTTCTATGGCGAATAGTCGACTTTTGGCTACTTGTCTTCTTGCCCTAATTTCAGGTAAAACTGGTTTTCTATCCTTCACAAGCATTTACATCCAACATTATTTTTAAACTCGACGACATTCCAACTTAATAAGTCCACTGAATAGGTTTGCACGATAAGTTTCGTTATACTACCTATAATAAGACTTTTTTATGAGAAAAATCCATGCTTGATTGGGCAAAAATTGACACTGTTTTACTAGATATGGACGGTACAATTTTAGACTTGCACTTTGATAACCATTTTTGGCTTGAATATTTACCAGAGAGATTTGCACATGTAAATAACATCTCGGTTGAACAAGCCCAACAAATGCTTAAGTCGGACTACGAATTAGTTAGCGGTACAATTAAGTGGTATTGCCTTGATTATTGGGCTGAAAAAACGAATATGCCAATCAATGAGCTTAAACGTGAAGTACAACACTTGATTGCACTTCGCGAAGACGCACATGATTTTCTAACGGCCTTGAGAGCATCAGGTAGAAAGGTAATTCTTGTCACTAATGCGCACCCTGATAGCTTGTCTTTAAAGATTGAACAAACTCAACTTGATAAGTACTTCGATGAGCTTTATTCAACACATCAATTTGGCGCGACTAAGGAGTCTCAATTATTGTGGCATCGACTTAAAGAAGAAGAGCCCTTTGATCCTGAGCATACCTTATTTGTAGATGATAGTTTGCCAATACTTACGTCCGCTAAGAAGTTTGGTATTAAGCACCTATTGGCTGTTGCTAATCCAGATAGTAAAAAAGAAATCAGAGATATCACAGCCTATCCTGCTGTTGTCGATTATCGAGAATTTGTCGAAGATATTCTGGCTAGTAACAAAAACTAAAAAAGGAGCGTTAAACGCTCCTTTTTTATAGTCTAATTGCGTAGCGGCCTTCTCTATCGGGCTTGCCCCAAAACCCCAGTGCTTGAATCACTTCTTGAGGTGTTTCATTAGTAGGCTTTACAAAGCCATTTACTTTAGTCCTAAAACGCGCGCCAATAGCTGCCGTTAGTGATAAGCCTAGCTTGTTGCCTTGATCAATAACCACTTGTAACTCTCCCTTTTGACAGCTCAACGTAGCTGATAGATCACCTAATTCAACTCGCTTGTCAAAAGTAGTCACTGCAGCTTGCTTCCAAGTGATTGTGCCTTGCGCCTGCGTGCAAACAGGGGAACCTTGCTCAAATACTTCTAACTTAAGCTCAACATTTTTGTGGGCTGTTGCTGGAACAGGTAATTGTGCTAATTGAGCAATTAAGTCTGCCGGTAAGTTAACATCTGCATCTTCTACTCTTAAATCACCTAAAAACCCAGAAGCCGAAAGCTCACCAGCAGGACCCACAAGTAATGGATTACCAAACGTTAGATCTACAGATGGGTTTAAGGTTAATAAACTTAATACTGATAACCTAGCGTCAATATCATTAAGCTGAACGCCATCAACGTACACTGAATCCAATTTACTGTGCCATAACGATCCTTCAACGGTTCCTAATTGAACATTTTTAGGTAGAGGTGCTTTAGCGACCAACCAACTAGCAGGCGCATAAGCGATGATAAAGATTAAATACAATGTCAAAAAGCCTAATAAAGGCCATAACCACTTCTTCATTAAATACGCCCTAGTTGCAATCTTCTGATCACAACTTGCCCTGCTTTATCATCATTTGAAATATCAATTGCATTGACTTTAATTGACTCGTTTTGCGCTAAATTAGATAACCAAGTCATTAGCTGATTAAATGGTACCTCGTCGATCCACACTTGAATCTGATCACCTTGAGGCTGCATTCGTGCGATAGCAATACGCTGTTGATTGGCCGTACGATTAACAACACTCGATAAGCTGCCACTACTACTCGATCTTTTTTGTCCACCAGAAGCTTTAGCTATCGCTGTATTATCAATAACATACTGAAGTAAAGCCTGCTGACGTTTTAGCTTTTTCTCAGCCTTAACAGTATTTTCATTTAAAGGCTGCCAAATCAAGGTAATGAATAAGAATATCACCAGTAAAATAGACATACCGCCTACTAATAGCTGTTCTCTGCTGTTTAAGCCTAGCCACCAGTTTTTCATGAGCGACCTCCTTTACCAGCAATAATACTAAATGATCCCGTCACTTTATCACCTTGATTATTTTGCGCGCCTTGCTTCACGGTAAAGCGTTGCTTTTCTAATGCAACTTTAAACGTTTCAAACGCTTGATAGTTATCTGCTATTGCTTGTAAACGTAGTTCGTTTCGTTTTGCATCAAACTTAATAGACGTAGGCTTTAAGTTTGGTACTTGTTTAAATGCAGACTCAGTTGACGCTAGCATCGTAATGAAATCACCTTCGCTTTGATTGCCGCCACCAGATTGTTTAAGCTTTCTTTTCAACTGAGATTTTATTGTTGAAACGCGTACTCTTTTGGTATCAGGAAAAGCACTTTTGTATTCTTGAACAATTGTGTCTTCCACTTGCGTAATTTGGTCGTTCAAACGCATTAGGTTTGCACCTTTAAACGCGAGACTTGTTAATAAAGTAACACCAACCAAACCAGCAGCAATTAACCAAGACTTATTAGCAGCAGAGCGCTTCTCAATAACTCTATATCTGTCTTGCAACAAATTCACCGGGGCCATTTTGCTATGCGCAGCTAACAATGCCAGAGGTAACTCAGCTAATTCGGTTAAAACCTCTACTTCATCGGTATATTCATCAAATTGAGTATGTTGAATAACCGATGGCTTTTCTGACAATAGTGAAGACTTAGCAATCGACCATAATTGCGGATCTAACGTTTGCGCCTGCCATTTCCCACCACGAATGAGCACTTGCTCACCTAACTGCACCAGATTGAATTGCTCTTCAGATACCGGCAATGATAAACAATCAGGGAGCATCACTTTAGTTGTCAGGCCTGCTTCGGATAACCAACCTAACCAAGCTTGCATTTGAGTATCAGCGACAACCGCTACCAAACAGTTCTTATCATCACTGCCTTTTTCAGATGAGTATGCAAAAAAACAATCATCGACATCTTGTGCCAATTCATCTTCAAGCATAAAGGGAGCTGCTTGTTTAATTGCTCGTTGTGACTTAGCAGGGATATTCAATTCATGCAAAGCAACGTCGGCACCAGAAACGAGTACACATAACTTTCGTGTCTTGGCCTTTTCTGCAAGCGAAGAGAGCTCATCTGCACTGCTTAGTTCACCACTTGCAATGATCTCATTGTTTTGGTCTCGCATCGCCAACCAGTGTACAGTGTCACTGCGATGACTACCCAACCTTATATATAATGTTTCTGCCATTAGTCTCGCCCTACGGTACGACTAACTACCGTAATTTGGTTATTTTTACTTACTTCAAACACTGTCTTAAGCGCAAAGTAGCTGTTATTGAAACTAGCTTTAGCCTTTAGTGTAAAGTATTCACTGTCGACAACAAACTGTTGTTTTTGTTGTTCTGACACTTTCAATTTTGCAAAAGCTTGAGAAGTAAAAAAGTCCTCTACTCGCTCATAACCTTCCTCTTTTCTCTCTGAGAGTAAATCACTTGCCTCTGAGCTGCTAATGCCTAATAAGGCCTGAAGCAACTCAGGTCGTTCATCAGAGATAGTATTTATATTGATTTTGTGGGCACTTGATTGTGGTAATACACAAACAAAAGGTTTTATTGCTGTGATCACCGGCACAGTAAAGTGCTCAATGACTCTCAATTCACCAACACTAGCTAAATAACTATTCGCAGGTAAATAAGGCAACTCTTTAGCACCGTAATCACTATCTTCAGCACCACCAGCACTTACTATGGAAGTATCTTCATCAAGCCAATCAGTAAGCGCATCTACCATATATTGCGCTTCAAACTCGCCGATTCCTTCAATATTTAAGACTACAATTAATTCTTTTAATGCTTCTGCAGCTTGGTTTTTTTCGTTCTGCTCAGTCTCTGCTCTAAGTGCATTCAAATTCAAGCACGCTTGCAAATCACTTATTTCACCGGTGATTTCACCAAAATCAACGGGAAAGGTATTCTCACCTTGCGCCCAATCCTGTCCTAGGTGGGTAACTTTTTCTTCATCTTCAAAGGTTTCTACTAGCAAGCGTTGAGCAAAAGCTTCAGCACCTAAAGCATACCAATAGGCCTGTTGATTAAAGGTGATGTTGGTTGTTCGTTGTAATTGATATTGCATACGAGCTAACATTTGTGTCGCCAAAATCGAAGCCAATGCAACAATTAACATCGCGGTGATAAGCGCAACGCCTTTGATGTTATTCATCAGGTCGTTACCTCGCTTTTTCTTGCGTCACCAGCAACTAAAAACATGCGTGAAACTAACCCTATTCCTTGAATATCAATGATGACGTTAATCGCCATTGGGATGCGTTCTTTCTTTAACTCTTTTTCCCATTTATTGTCGTAGTTATATTCGAAATTAAGGGAATTAACACCATCAATCAGGACTCTAGATTTTGCTTCTTGACCAACAACAGCATCCACAAAATTGTAATGTGCTCTTATCAATCGCTCTTCTTCTAAACGCAATAGTATAAATTGGACATCACTTCGAGGAATCAGCATACCGGGGTTAGTCCAACCAGTTCTGACAAACGCCAATACGCCATTTTCTTCTGAATAACCGTCTTGCGCCTGAAAAATAAAACGGTCTATAGGTGCTTCACCTTCAAAACGAATAGTCCTTTTGCTTAGCTGTGTAATATCTCTTTCCATCACCAGCCAAGCTCGCTGGATTTCATTCAGCTTTTCTATTTTTTCTTTCGCCGACTGTTCTCCGGACTGAACCCCGGACAAAATTTGTAACCCCGCTAAACTAAGCACTGCAAAAATAGCCACCGCTAATAGTACTTCTAATAATGTAAAGCCCTTAACGCGATTATTAGCCCTAATCATTTACTTGTTGTCCCTTTGGCAACATAAGTCATGAATGAGGCTAGAGAGTCTTCATCTTTTTCGTTAGTTCTAACTTCAATGACAATAGCACGCATGTCGTTATCAGTGGTTTTGATAACTTTCTGTAGCCAGTGCCATTCATGACCAGCCATTTCAAACGTGCCTTTTTGATTATTTTGTGGTGGCCATTTCGGGTTGAGTTTTGCTTCGGTAAGTTTGTTTGAAGCAACCCAATTAGCGTACATTTGCTTTTCAATTTGTGATAGCTGATTAAAATGATTGCTAGAGGTCGCTAGTAGTGCCACGCCTGCAAGAGAAAAAACAGCAAGCGCCAACAATACTTCGATTAACGTAAACGCTTTAATGTGCTTTTTTAGTGTGCCGCTTAACTTAATCACGGTCCACCTCAACAGGGCCAGAAACCGTTAATGGAGTGGTATATTTGCCTTCCACAACAAACGCAAAATCTTGTTCTAATAAATATTCATCAGCAAATAAAAATGATGCTTTGAATGGCGTAATATCGCCTCCTGACAAGATATAAACCTGAGGAATGATCTTCTCTTCTTCTTCAGTTTCGCTTAATGAATCTTCTTCAGGTTCAAATAGATCGCGAGAGACCAACGCCTCAGGATCAGGCTCTAAATCGTCAAAATTAAGCGCTATCGTGAGTTCTTCTGGCATTTTATAACTGGCCAACATTTCGTTCTCTGGAATTGATGTCCAAGAAACGCCGTCGTAGCCAACAAATTCGTAGCTGCCGTCTTTAACAACTAAGCCTAATTCAACATTGTTTAACAAACCGTATTCTGCCGCTAGATTAAATACGCCTGCAAAGCGCAGTGCTTCCTGTTCTAGTGTCTTTTCCGGCTTATTATTAGCAAAGTTAAGTTGAACAGCGGCAACCATCATGCCGATAACAACAATCACAAGCATCACTTCAATAAGCGTGAAACCTGCCTGTCGAGATCGAGGATTAGTTGCCACAACAATAACCTGAATTCAGATTATTGGTAGTCGGCAAGATTCCAGTTACCGATGTCATCATCAGTACCGGCTTCGCCATCTGGGCCCATAGAGAAAACGTCAAATGTGCCATTTTCACCTGGATTTAAAAGTTGGTAATCGTTACCCCAAGGATCTTTAGGTAAACGTTGTAGGTATCCACCTTCTTGGAAACGACGTGGTAAAGGTTCGATATCAGTCTCGGTAACTAATGCTTCTAGACCCTGCTCTGTCGTTGGGTAGTCATAGTTTTGCGAACGGTACATGGTTAATGCTGATTCAATTGTGCCAATATCAATCACTGCTTTTTGCTCTCTAGCAGTGTCTTGGCTACCCATTAAGTTTGGTACAACCATACCAGCAATGATACCGATAATAACCAACACAACCATTACTTCTAGCAATGTAAAACCCGATACACGGCGCTGATGATTTAACTTTTTCATAGTTAACTTCCTATAAGTGTATTCAATTGAAGAATCGGCTGTAAGATAGCCATCACAATAAACAACACTACACCAGCCATGGTAACCATGATTGCTGGCTCAAGTGCTTTTAATGAAATATTCATAATTGCCTCAAACTCTCTATCTTGATTGTCTGCGGCGCGTTCTAACATGTCTTCTAGCTGACCACTTTTTTCGCCACTAGCGATCATGTGAAGCATCATAGGTGGAAACAACTTAGTTTGCTCTAAAGATAAGCGCAAACTTGAACCTTCTCTCACCTTGTCTGAAGACTCTTTTACCTTCGATTTTATATGCACATTTTCCAGCACGTCACCGGCAATACGCATACTTTCAAGCAAAGGTACGGCACTGGCCGTTAATATACTTAATGTTCTTGCAAAGCGCGCTGTATTCACACCTCTTATGACTTTCCCTATCGCAGGGAAGTTCAAAATTCGGCGGTGAACAGCCATTTTAAACGCTGCTCGTTTCATCATTTGCATGAACACGATGATCGACAGCACAAAGACTAACAGAATAGTTAGGCCATGATTTTGCAAAAACTCACTGGTCGCGATAAGAAACTGAGTTGTGCCCGGTAGATTAGCGCCCATGTGATCAAACTGACTGATAATTTGTGGTACTACTGACGTCAACAACACAACAATGACACCAACAGCAACAATCGTCATGATAATTGGGTATACCATTGCTTGTGTCATTTGAGACTTTAACTGCTGTCTTTGCTCGGTATAATCAGCCAAGCGATTTAGTACCTTGTCTAAGTGACCAGACTTTTCACCTGCGGCAACCATCGCACGGAACATTTGGTTAAAGATACTTGGGAACTCGCCCATACTCTCTGCTAGACCATAACCTTCTGTTACTTTAGTTCGTACAGCCATGACCATGCTTTTCAGGCTATTCTTTTCACACTGTTCAGCCACTGCTAAAAGTGCTTCTTCAATAGGTAAGCCCGATTCAACGAGTGTCGCAAGTTGACGTGTTAACAGCGCAAGCTCTGACGCAGAAACCTTTTTCTTTTGACCAAAACTAAGGCCGGATGACTTCTGTTTGGTTTTTTGTAAAGTTGTGGTGACTTCTAGTGGAATTAGCCCTTGTTCACGCAATAGCGAACGCACATGCCGAGCAGTATCACCTTCTATAACGCCCTTTTTGTTTTTGCCTTTGCTATCTACCGCTACGTATTCAAATGCTGCCATAACTAACCTAATCTTCGCGTGTTACGCGCAGCACTTCTTCTAGCGTTGTATGACCAGCAAGTACTTTATCAAAACCATCGCGGCGAATACTTGGTGTAGCTTGGCGAATGTATTTTTCAATAGCCTGCTCACCTTTACCATCGTGGATTAGCTCTCGCACTTTATCATCAACAACTAAGAGTTCATGAATACCTGTACGACCTCGGTAACCTTTAAAGTTACACTCAGGACAGCCTTTAGCACGGAAAATAGGCTGCATCGTTTCAGACGTTAACCCTAAGATATTCATTTCTACTTCATCTGGCGTATGGCTTTCACGACAACTAGGACATAACGTTCTTACTAGTCGCTGCGCAAGTACACCCAATAAACTAGAAGATAATAAGAAAGACTCTACGCCCATGTCTTCTAAACGAGTAATCGCACCCGCAGCAGTATTAGTATGAAGTGTTGATAAAACTAAGTGACCCGTCAAACTGGCTTGCACGCCAATTTGCGCCGTTTCTAAATCTCGAATCTCACCAACCATCACCACATCTGGATCTTGACGTAAAATGGCACGTAGACCACGAGCAAATGTCATGTCTACTTTAGTGTTTACTTGTGTTTGACCAATACCTTCAATGGCATATTCAATTGGATCTTCCACAGTTAAGACATTGCGTTGTTTGTTATCAATCTGACTTAGGCCAGCGTACAACGTGGTACTCTTACCAGAACCTGTTGGACCCGTAACAAGGATAATGCCGTGAGGTTTATCGATAAGCCCAGAAAAGTGCTCTCGATTACCGTCTGTCATACCTAAGTCTTGTAAATCTAGTCGAGCAGCATTCTTGTCTAATAAACGCAGTACAACTCGTTCACCGTGACCAGTTGGCATGGTAGATACACGTACGTCTACCGCACGGCCAGCAATTCGCAATGAAATACGGCCATCTTGTGGAATACGTTTTTCAGCGATATCTAATTTCGCCATCACCTTGATACGCGAAACTAGCAAGGATGCAAGTTTACGGTTTGGCTTTAATACTTCTCTTAAGACACCGTCTACACGGAAACGGATTTGAAGGCTTTGCTCAAACGTTTCAATGTGAATATCAGAGGCATTTTCTTTGATGGCTTCACTTAACATCGCGTTGATCATTTTGATGATCGGTGCGTCGTCTTCGTTTTCTAACAGATCTTCAGTTTCTGTCATTTCATCAGCAATTGAGTATAAATCTACTTCATTGCCAATGTCTTCCATCATCTGTTTAGCTTCAGATGAATCACGTTGATAGGCTTCAGTTAATAATGCTTCAAAATCTTCAGCAGTTTCAACGTTAACCGTCAGCGCTTGCCCAGTAATACGCCTAACTTCGGCAAGTGCTCTAACATCAACATTGTCAGTACAATGTAGCGTTAACTGCTCATCACTTTCGGCCAATAACACACTGTGACGTTTAGCAAAACCAAAAGGTAATCTTGTCGGTTGCTTTGTTTCTTCTACAACCGGATCATCCTCTTCTAACGGCTGCGCTGAAATTACTTCATCATTAGCCATTGTCATTTGCACCTGCTTTCTTTGATGAATTGCCAGATTTCTCTTCAATGTATTCATCAAATGACGGTGGTAGTGTTAACTCATCATTCCACTCAGGCAGAATTGGTAACTTAGCGTCGTCCATCAACTCAATGCCACGCTCCTGAGCTTTAATTTCTTCAGCACGGATGTAGTTGTATTTCTCTTTACTGATATCATCCATTACTTTACCGTCACGGATAATACGTGCTCGAATGAATACCATAAGGTTACGCTTACGAACGGTATTACTTGTTGATTTAAATAAATGACCTAATACAGGAATATCGCCTAACAGTGGTACTTTTTGCTTACTTTCTTGCACGTCTTCATCAATTAAGCCACCAAGAATAACTGTGCGACCATGATCAGCCATCACTGTAGTTTTAAGCTCACGTTTGTTAGTAATAATATCAACACCCGTAGCACCACTTACTGACGAAACCTCTTGTTCAATTGTTAACTGAACACCTGTTCCTTCGTTAACTTGCGGTGTAATTTTTAATTTGATACCCACTTCTTGGCGGTCAACTGTTTGGAATGGATTATTGTTGTTACTACCCGTAGTTGAACCTGTAATGACAGGTACTTCCTGACCAACTAAGAAATGCGCTTCTTCGTTGTCTAAGGTAGTAATACTCGGCGTAGCTAATATGTTTGAGTTAGTATCTGAGCTAACGGCTTGGACAATTGCACCCCAGTTATTATCTAATAAACCAAACGTCATACCGCTTACAGTACCTAGCGCTTGCGCTAATAAGGTGTAATCACCGTCTGTATCTGGGTTAGTTGTAGTTACAGGGTTACCATTACCATCGATAGTCGTAACCGTTGTGCCTTTTTCACCACGAGCAGCTTCTGCGCCAGCAGCTACCGCACTGATAGGTGCAGGACCATTAGTAAACTGTGTAAAGCCAGCGTCTTCGTGATACCACTGAACACCCAAGTTAACACCGTCACCTTCAAATACTTCCACAATAATGGCTTCAACAAGCACTTGAGCACGACGCACGTCTAATTGGCGAATAACCGCTTCTAGTGAGCGAAGCATGTCTGGCTGTGCTGTAATCACTAGCGTATTGGTATCTTCATGTGCTTCGATGCTGATATTACGAGATGATTTTGCTGTTCTTGATTTAGCTTTATTACTTTGCCCTTCAGCTTCAATCGTTTCACTAACACCTTTAAGGACTTTTACTAAGTCTTCAGCTTTAGAATATTTAAGGTAATAAACGCGTGTATTACCGCTGGATTCTAACTCGCTGTCTAAACGTGATACCAAAGTAGCAATACGCTCACGAGCTTGACGCTCACCACTAACAATCACACTATTAGTACGGTCATCTGCAACAATTTTAGGGATTAAGAAACTAGGTGTACCCGCTTTACCTTGGGTTGTTTTGTTCATCGCTTCAATGATGCGAACCATTTCGCCGGCTGACGCATATTTTAGCTTAATGATTTGTACGTCTTGGTCGCCTGCTTTATCAACACGCTTGATGATTTTGGCAAGTCGATTAACCACGGCAGCCGTACCAGTTAACATAATTACGTTAGCAGGGTCATAGTGAACAACATTACCGCCACCAGCTTGATCCGACATTTGGCGTAGTAGAGGTGAAAGCTCACGTACCGTTACGTTTTTAACTTCAATAACACGAGTCACCATTTCATCACCAACACCGGGATTGGCATCGTCTACCACAGGAATTGAAGCTGATTTAGCTTTTTTATTACGAATAATTTTAACAACGTTGTTGTCCATCTCTACCGCAGAAAAACCGTAAACTTCCAACACGTTATGAAAGAACTGGTAGTATTGCTCTTCAGTTAATAAATCGTAACTGCGAACATTTACTTTACCGCGAACATTTGGGTCAACCACCATGGTTTTCTTTAAGTTTTTACCCACGATGTTAATAAATTCAACTAAATCGGTTTCTTTGAAATTAGGTGAATATTGAGCAGCGTTTGCCGACATAGCAGTAAATAATACGCCATTAAATGTGGTCAAGGTGGCTGCGATAACTAACGCTCTTTTAAGCCACGGAGCACGTACTGTCTTGCTCATGAAAAATACCTTATTTAGTGCTATCTAAACTTAATAGTATCTCTGTCATCTCACCGCCTCGGTCGATTAACAAAGATAACTCTGAATCTTCTCTCAATGCTCTTAACGCTTGCATTGACTCTTGTGGAATGGTTAAGTCCAAACCGTTAATTTGAACCGCGACATCACCTGCTTTTAAACCAGCAGCAGTGAAAAACTCAGGTCGTTTACCTGGGCGCAATTCATAACCTGTAATTTTGCCTTCAACTCGTCTTGGCGAAATACGCATGTAATCAGTTAATTTTGCTGGGTTTGCGGCTAAATCAGCTTTTACATCTGCCACACCCGGTACCAGCCGACGCTCTGATGGAGGTGTTTTGGTCTTCTTTTGGCTTGCTGATTTAGGAGCTGGCCTTGATGCTTGCTTTTTACTGTACTTAACACCATCAAGCATCAAGGTTTCATGTTTGCCTCTGTGCTTAATAATAACTCGATCTGTGGCAACACTTTCTAACGTTGCACGGGTACCCGTGATTTGATCACCAACACCATAAGTTTCTTGTTTACCATTGTTTTCAATAATAGCAGCAGCCGTTGATGGGTCATTGCTTGCTACAGTACCAGACAGGGTTAAACGCAAACTTGTTTCAGGGGCATCTTGTACGACAACCTCTTCTACTGTTTGTTCCTGATTAAATTCGCCAAACAAGTTTAGCGCGTTAATACCAGTAACACTGAATGACTGACTATTTTGCTGGGTGCTCTTAACACCAGGGTTTGAGCCCTTTACTGCAGGAGATTGCGCAGGAGTAAGTACTAACCAAGTAAATTGCGTTAACAAATAAGCAAGCACTACTAATGCAACCAAAGAAACGCTCTTGGCAATTTTATCTTGAGGTGCTTTTGCCCATAGCTCAGACAATTCACTTAAATTTGAGGGTAATTGCATATTAGTCTTATTACGCTGTATGTTCGTTATTGTTACGAATAGTTTTCATTCGTGGACTTGATGATACTTGTTAAGTGGGCAAGCAACAACAAATGTACAGCAAATTTAATTATTATTTACAAAATATCCGTATTTCGACAACTTAATGCGACAATTGTATCGCTTTGTATCGTTTATTTATGGCGAATTTGCGTCCATTATGTTAATTTTCGCGCCATTATTGGCAGCTAATATGACAGCACGATGAAAAAGAGTCAAAGTGAAAGTGAAAAATCTGTCACCCGACTTGATAAATGGTTATGGGCGGCACGATTCTATAAAACACGCGCAATCGCAAAACAAATGATTGACGGTGGCAAGGTTTATTACAATGGCCAACGGACAAAATCAGGAAAAGCAGTCGCCATTGGTGATATAATTCGCGTAAGACAAGGATATGAAGAGAAAGAAGTTGAAGTAATTGCCTTGGCCGACAAACGCCGAGACGCTACCTTTGCTCAAACTTTATATCAAGAAACAAAAGACAGCGCAGAGACAAGAGAACGAAATGCTATCGCTCGCAAACAAGGCATTTTGTTAAGTCCAGCTAGTGAAACTAAGCCTGATAAAAAACAGAGACGTCAAATCAGGCAGCTAAAAGAAAGGTTATAACATCGACCATGCAACAAGATATTTTAAATCGTTACATCTTTGATGAAATGCACGTACGTGGTGAATTAGTTCAATTAAACAAAACGTACCAACAAATATTGGAAAATCATGAGTACCCAGTTGGTGTACAAGCGCTAATAGGTGAGTTGCTAGCGGCAACTTGTTTATTAACAGCTACATTAAAACTTGAAGGTGAAATCGCCGTACAAATTCAAGGTGATGGCCCAGTTGGTTACATTTCAGTTAACGGCAACAATAATCAAGAAATGCGTGCTATTGCGCGTATGCGTGAAGAAACAAATGCAACTGGCTTAAAAGACTTGATTGGCAAAGGCAACATGGTGATTACCATCAGACCTAATGTTGGCGAACCATACCAAGGTGTTGTTGCTTTAGAAAAAGACAACCTTGCAGACTGTTTATCTCATTACTTTGAAGTATCGGAGCAAATACCAACAAAACTTTGGTTATTTATTGATACTGAGACTAAGCAGGCCGCAGGTAAGTTGATTCAGTTATTACCTGATGGTGACGACAAAGCAAAACAACATGCTGATTACGAGCACTTGTATCAAATTACAAATACGTTAAAGCAAGAAGAAGCGCTGTCATTAAACGCTGAAGACTTGTTATATCGTTTGTATCACCAAGAAAAAGTCCGCTTGTTTGAACCACAAGCAGTGACATATAAATGTTCTTGCTCTGAAGAAAAGTGTCTAAACGCAATCGCACAAATAGAACCTTCTGAGCTTAAAAGCATTTTAGCTGAGCAAGGCAATGTGAGCATCACTTGTGATTACTGTGCAACTACCTACAGTTTCGACGAAAATGGCTTAGTCCAGTTTTTGGATGATACTAAGCACTAAACACCCCCACATTAAGAAAATGTGGAAATAATGTGAAATTTTTAAGAAAGACGCCCAAGGGCGTCTTTTTTTGTCTAGGATTAAGAGTAATCACCGCAGATTTGTCTCTAACCTACTAAACCATGTCGTATATGTGACAGTTTTGTTGCAATCGCTGTGAGAAAGTGTGCTTAAGTTTAATATCCTGCGCTTAACACCTACTTGTGCATTCTTCTAGGAGTATTTATGAGAAACAAAGTTTCGATTGCTATTACCACAGCGCTACTTTCAACAGCGAGTTTTGAAGCCGCTAGCGTTCCCTATTACAGCAACAACTCTTTTGTACAAGCAAAAGCAATTTCATACAACAAACTCACATCCAAACAAGCGGTCAATCCGATAAAATTTTTGCCAGAGAAAGATCTGGATGGCAAAGTTTATACATATATCGTTCGACTAAAAGACAAACCCGTAGCAACCTATGATGGGCATATCATCGGCCTTGCCGCTACTAACCCTCAAATAACTAAAAAGGCACTTTACTCAACATTAAAAAAGAGTAGTGCGAGCCCTGCTAAAGTTAGAAGTCAGCTGAAGATTGATGTTAGAACAGAAGCAGTGCAACAATATTCTGCCTACCTTGCTGAAAAACAAGCAACGTTTCGTAAAAAAGCACAGAGCGCACTTGCGCAATCATTGTCAGTAGTCGCCAATTACAAAACTGTTCTTAATGGCATGGCGCTGAGATTAACCCAAGATGAAGCCATCAAGTTATCTAAATTATCGGATGTAGCTTTTATACAGCGTGAAAAACTTGAAACACTAGATACAGACACAGGTCCAACGTTAATAGGGGCACCAAATGTTTGGGATGGCACTGCAACGGGTGTTGGCGCTCAAGGTGAAGGTGTCATTATCGGTATCGTTGATTCAGGGGTAAATACAGATCATCCTTCTTTTGCTGATATAGGTGGCGATGGTTACGATCACAGCAACCCTTGGGGTGAAGATGTGTATGTGGGTGATTGCGCCAAAGGGTTTCCGGAACTTTGTAATGACAAATTAATTGGTGTTAGAAGTTATTCAGTAATCACTGATGCATACCGAGATTCTTCTATCTTCGGTGACAATCCGCCACCAGCAAATGGAGAAGACTATAATGGTCACGGCTCACATGTTGGCAGCACTGCAGGTGGTAACATACTGCCCGATACACCTTTATATGCACCTGAAATAGATAAAGAAGAAGGCGACGGTACGGCCTCTGATTTTACCTTTGAACAAGTGTCAGGGGTAGCACCTCACGCCAATATTGTCTCTTACCAAATTTGTTGGCCGGGAGACACAGGTGACACCTACTCAGCTTGTCCTACATCAGCTATTTTGATGGCACTAGAAGATGCCGTTGAAGACGGCGTCGACGTACTTAACTATTCAATTAGTGGCGGTGGCAACCCTTGGCAAAGTTCAACTGAACTAGCCTTCTTAGCCGCTCAAGAAGCGGGCATATTTTCAGCTGTATCAGCAGGTAACAGTGGCCCAGGAGAGTACACTACCCCTAAGAATGCACCTTGGTACACAGTTGTAGGCGCCTCCACACATGGTAGAACAATCACGGGTGACAAGAACATAGGTTCATTTACTGGTGGCAATACATCATTAAGCAGCATTTCAGGACAAAGTATAACGGGCAGCATCACCGCACCTATCGTGTATGCGGGAGATTTCACTAATAGTAATGATCCTGACGGTGATAGCGGACAATGTTTAAAACCGTTCCCTGAAAATACGTTCTCAGGCCAAATTGTTGTTTGTGACCGAGGTGAAATCGCACGGGTTGAAAAGGCCGCTAACGTAGCAGCTGGCGGTGCTGGCGGTTATGTACTCGCGAATACGCCAACTGGCGCCGATAATTTAGTAGCAGACATTTATGTGGTACCAGGTATTCACATTGCGTCAGGCGATGGCACTAATTTAAAAAACTGGATAGCGTCAGGAGCCGATCACCAAGCAACAATCAGCGCAGGTGGACAAATTAACATTGGTCAAGCTGATGATATGGCAGGTTTTTCTTCAAGGGGTCCAAACGGTTCGGTGGATAATGTGATGACACCATCCGTCACAGCACCGGGTGTAAGTATTTATGCCGCGTATGCAGACCAAATGTTTGGGCGAGACAATACGTCACCTGCCCCATCAGATTTTGATTTTTTATCGGGTACATCGATGTCTAGCCCACATGTTGCTGGTGCAGCCGCATTATTAAAATCGGCCCACCCAACATGGACACCTGACAATATCCGTTCAGCATTAATGATGACAGCATCATTGGACGTAAGAAAAGAAGACGGTTCAACGCCGGCTGACTTTTTTGATATGGGTGCAGGCTCAATTAGAGTGGATTTAGCAGCACAAACTGGCTTAGTGATGAATGAAAGTCATGCTAATTATCAAGCCGCAAATCCAGCGATTGGAGGCGATCCAAGAACGCTGAACATCCCTTCAATGATGGATACTTCGTGTTTAGGCACTTGTAGCTGGACACGAACGGTCTCAGCAACTAAATCTGGCACTTGGACAACATCTTCAGAAACCATATCAGGCGGCGCTGCCATTGCGGTTTCACCTGCAAGCTTTACCCTGAGCGAAGGTGAATCCCAAGCCATAACGGTTACCGTAGATGCATCAGCGGCGGTTAATCGTCAATGGTCGTTTGGTAACGTACTACTCAGCTCTTCACAACACCCTAACCTACATTTACCTGTCGTAATAGTCGCGAACAAAGGTGATATTCCAGCTAACGTCTCCTTTACCTCTAACCGACAAACAGATAGCGGCATCGTAAAAGATGTAACGGCATTAGCAGTAGATGAACTAACTGTTCGCTCATATGGTTTAGAAAAAGGGGAACTTACTCAAGGGAGTATCGTTGAAGACAGTGCAAGGGACACCATTTACGACGATAGTAAAGATGGCGTTTCTGTGAAACTAATAGAAGTACCTGCTAATGCCAAGCGCATCGTTGCCGAGCTTGTAGCTTCGGCCTCACCAGATCTTGATCTATACATTGGCCTAGATAGTAATGGTGACGGCATCCCACAAGAAAGTGAAGAATTGGCCTCAAGTACCAACTATACGGCAATAGAAAAAGTAGATATTACTATGCCCAGCCAAGGGACTTATTGGGTAGCCGTTCAAAACTGGTCTGCGTCTACACCGGGAGCACAAGATAGCTTTGATTTATTAAGCGCAGTGGTGAAAGGAACAGAAAAAGCAGGATTAAGTGTTTCAGTAGAAGGACCCATTCAAACCTTAGAGCCTTTTGACATGCGAGTGATATGGTCATTAGAAAACGCTCAAGCAGGCGAACGCTACTATGGTGCATTGGACTTAGGCACAAACAGTAATGACGCAGGTAATCTCGGTATGATGAGCGTTGATGTTCATAAAGACGTAGATGACGTAACCCTAAGCAATAATACCAATTCGGGAGCGAGTGTAGGCGACGTAATCCAATACACAGCATCGATTATCGCTAACAACACCAGTGAAAGCAGAGATTACGTTGTTCAAGCTACCCTGCCTAGTAATGTGAGCTTGCTTGAAAACTCAGTAACAGGTTCGCCAACCATTAGCGGCAATACAATTACATGGCAAACAACCGTGATGCCAATACCTGATGGCTATTCAAGTTATTTAAGAACTGACAACGGTCGTGATGCTAGCTGTAAGATGCCAGATCTTGGCCAAGCAACAGATGGCGGCTACATTGATTTAGCTACGCTAGGACACTTACCTGATCAAGTAACAGGTGATAATCAAGTAGCAACCTTTGCGGTACCGGCTACATACTATGGCACTACCTACCAAACCATTAGCGTGACAGACGACGGCTTTGTTTTCTTTAGTGGAGATACCGGAAATGCCGCATGGGTTGGCCAAAAGTTCCCGTCAGAGGTAGCACCAAATAACCTAATAGCCCCCCTGTGGCGAGATATGCAAATTGAGCGCTCAGCCACATCAGGTATTACGGTTTCAACCTCAAATCAATATACCATTGTTGAATGGGACGACATGCGCCCTTACGAGTATTACTCGGGCCAAACAGATGTTACTGACATCGCTGACTTCCAAGTAGTCATCGACAATGACACGCGCAATTTCTACATGGCGTACGATAATGTTGAACATGCTTCTGGCGACACGCTAGGTGTCTCGATAGGATACGAAAACCAAGACGGCACTTTTGGTGAGAATTTCGTATACCAAGGCAGTGGCGTACCGATTAATTCAGTGACAAACATCAGCTCAGGACTAGTATTGTGTTACCAATACAACCCAATTGACGACCCAACTAACTTCAATTTCAGCGTTGAAGTAACAGATGACACAACACCGGGTCCAATCAACGTAACACTAACAAGTATACGTATTGACGACTTCACTAACGAAGAAACCGCACCTGAAACAACGCCGCCTGCACAAATTGAAGGTGCTCCAACTGCCATAATCACAGGTGTAACAAGTGCCAACGGCAGCACAAGCGTAACCCTAAGTGGAAGCAGCTCTTCAGATCCAAACGGTGACACACTAACCTTCTTGTGGTCACAAACTGCTGGCACAAACGTTAGCTTCAACAGTACAGCAGAATCAATCACCTTCACGACACCAAGTGCAGGTGGCCAATTAACCTTTGAGCTTACCGTTGATGATGGCAATGGTAACACAGCTAATGCAACACATAGTGTATCTGTTACCGCAATAAGCACTGGTGGGGGTAATGACTCTGGTGGCGGTGGAGGCGGTGGCGCAATAACGTGGCTGCTTTTATTATGCTTGCCACTAGCTTTACGAAGAAAACTAAGACGTTAATAAAAAGAAGCCGCTCAAATCAGAGCGGCTTTTTGATAGTTATTTCAAACAAAAGCTGGCTAAAAATGGAGACAGATAAGTTATTAGAAATAACTGTATTGGATGCGCTTTATAAATTCAGCTTTTGTAACTTCGGATTGTTGGCATTTAGCAACAGTGTCACCTCCCAAATGCAAATTAACATCTATTTTTCCAACCTCACTCTCTTGCCCTGCGTCTTTTAAGACAATTGAAACAGCTATTCCATTGTTGTCTACAAACCAATCTGTAAAGGGTTTACTTAAACAAACCTGCTCAAAAAGGCTATGCTCCAACGACGAATTAAATGCACTAGCTCGTTCTTTATTTACAACATGATGATAGTTAGTTTGTGATTGATGATATTCAGTATTTAATTGTTGTTTTTGCTGTTTTAATGTCAAAAGCTTTTCTTTCATTGAAGCAGCTTTCTCGATAGTTTCCTGCGACAATGTTGCCTTATCTACTTTATTTAATCTACTCAACTGACGCTCAATACTATAAATTTGATGAGCCATGTGTTTTGCCGATAGTCTAATATCGCTAAACGATTTTTTGGCTTGTTCCACGGCCTCGCTGTTTGGCATCGTTCCATTTTGTTGACTATACCAAGACGTTAATGTTGATGAAAAATCAACAATAAATAACACCCCGATCTCATTGATATAATGATGAGATATGTTTTTGATAAGAGGTTCACCATCACCACTAATTTGTTGATTAGCATTAAATAATACGGTAGATACGTTGCCAAGTAGTAGTCGACTACTCTTTTGATTGTCGTTTGCTAATATTGAAAAGGAAAAAAGAAGAATTGTGATAAGAAGATATAAGCGCATAAATTACCTCGTCTTACATCAACATCCTTGTCGAAGAATATTACTTATTGGTTAACTGTTTTTTAGACTAACTAACCAATTTTGCCATTGGCTTTCATATGTTGCAGACCAAGCTGACAACTCACTTTGATAGCCTTGCCAGTCAGCGCTTCTCGTTAAGCTTCTTAGCACGTCAATGTCGTTAATGTTATTTTCAAACATAAAGCGCACACCTAAATAACCCCAACGGTAAATTTCGTCACTGGTATTACTATAGTTAGTGTTAAATACTTCACTTAACGTTCGATTGTTACCACCAGCAGAAATCAATGACACTGCATCTTGGTTATCGTCTTTCAGCGAAATATATTCAGCAAGACCTTCGCTCCACCAAACCGTATTAGTTGGGTAATCAGAGAAATTGCCTTTTAAGTCAAATCGACCATCTAGGTAGTGCACAAATTCATGCTCTAGGTTCCAAATGGCAAACTCAGGACGCAACCAATCGGCTTCATGGGCATAGAAACTTGCCTGGTTGTTTGGGTCCGTTGCATCACCTTCAATATAAATACCACCGTTGTTCGTATTGATATTAAAAAGTCTCGAACCATATCGGTTGTATTGTCTGTAATTATCAAATACCACCATTAGTAGATCTTCATTAACATCATTGTCTACAGGTAACTGCAGCGTAGAAAGTTTTTGATGAAAGTATTGTTCTTGTACTGCTAATAACGCACATGAATCTTCAAACTGTGTTGTTGTCATATCTTGAGCTCTAAACTTCAAGGTATCACTACAAGTGTGCGTATGTGGCAGTATATTGTTAACCGTAGGCTTGCCTTTTGACAAAGCCACATTTGACGCTAATAGCATTGGAATACCAAGCAATAGAGCCTTTTTCTTAATGTTAGACATGTTTTGGTTTGCTCCCTATTTATAATTATAAGTTGCCAAGTTTTTGACCTTGGCTTGAACGTTATAATACAAACAAGAGTAAACATCAATATATTGTATACAGTATAAACCTACAGTTATATTTAAGTTAATAGTTATTAACAAGATTTAATGATGTATTCTGTTTATTATGTGACTTTCAAGGAAAAGAAGCAGAGTAAGATCACACATTCACCCTGCTCTATAGTGTCTAATAAGCGACACCAATTCGCTTATTAGAATTCTCTGCACGTTCGATTTCATCGACAAATGCTACAGCATAGTCAACAACCGAAATACGGCTATTGCCTTGATCATCCGTCAACAACTGCTCGTATCCCACTCGATATTTACTAAGTTTATCACCCGGAAAGATTTCAGCAGCAGGACTAACAAAAGTCCAATTTAATGGGCTTTTAGTATTTCTAAAGACTTCAAGTGCTTCACCTTGGGCAATAGCTTCATCTTTGTACTCTGCAGGAAAATCAGGTACCTCCACTAACTTGACCTCAGGTGCCACTTCTAGCGAACCAGCGCCACCTACCCACAAAAGTCGCGTAATCGACGTTTTAGGTAATTCTGACAATAAACGTTCAGCAGTTTTTGCGACGATCTCATGATTGCCTAAAGCTCGGCCACCAATCGCGGTAACAAAGACGGCTTCATCGTTGATTAAAGAAGCCAAGTCAGCCTTGTTATCGTTAAGGTCAAAAGATTTAGCAACAACACCATCAACTTCATATTTATCTTCGTCTCTTACCAGCGCAGTAATTTCATGACCTCTTGCTTTCGCTTCAGCAACAATATGACTACCTATCCAACCTGATGCACCCAATACAACTAATTTCATCACTTTTCCTCTTCATTTGTTAAATGGTTAGTTGCGTGCAGTTTAGAAGAAAACTAATATGAGATAATCAGACAATTAAGATACAGTTTGTATCGTAAATTCGATCTAATTAAATGGATAGACTAACCGCAATTAAGAGTTTCGTTGAAGTAGCACATTTATCTAGCTTCACAAAAGCAGCCGACAGGCTTGAACTTAGCCGTTTGCAAGTATCCAGGCACGTACAGGAATTAGAGCAGTGGCTAGAGCAGCGATTACTGCACCGCACCACACGTAAAGTCAGTTTAACAAAACAAGGTGAGCAAGCTTTAATTCGCTTTGAAAATATTCTTAACGAAGCTGCTGCCTTGATTGCCCAAAGTCAGCTAGACAAAACAGAGCTAGCAGGGAATATTCGTATATCAAGCCCAATTGGCTTTTCACAAACCATGTTAGTTGACGCAGTTAGTCTATTTATTGCAGAACATCCAAAAGTAACCATCGACATTCATGCCAGCGATAGTTTTTCTGATTTAGTAGAAAAGCGTATTGATATTGCCCTACGTTACACAAACAATCCAGATGAAAACCTAATCGCCAGACCGCTGATGAAAATCGGCTCTACAATTTGTGCATCTGAAACCTACTTAAAGAAATACGGATACCCATTAGTGACAAAGGATTTGGCAAACCACAACTGCCTTGTTCATTTATCTAACAATCATTGGCAGTTGATAAAAGACAATAAGGTGGAAGAGGTTAAAGTATCTGGCCCACTCATTTGCAATGACGTAACAACCATAGTGCAAGCAACTATCAATGGATCAGGCATAGCATTACTACCCTATGACCTTGCAAGATTGTACATTGCAAAACAAGAATTAGTGCCGATCCTCACTGACTATACAATCGCTAGCAACAAACTATGGGCAGTGTATTTGTCTCGAAGTTACCAAACTCCTGTTGTTAGAGCATTTATCGACTTTATCGCTTTGTTATGGCACAAGGATATTGAGCTATTAGTGGATGCTTGAGCATTTTCCCTGTTTAGACGAATACGCTCTTTGAACAAATGAATCGAAATATTTTCAAAGCACCACAATATTCTTATATCGAGGTGTGTCAATCCCAGACCTCACTATATTGAGGGCATATTGAATGCAATTGCAACAAAGCTAAAATGTAAAAAACATTAAAATTGCAATACAACATTTCTTTTACAATTAGAAACTTCCAATACCTACCCCTTTAAAACTAAAGCCTCCGTTAAGGTTAGATGTCTAAACTTATGCAGAGCTCACTTTTCATACAATTGCATACCCGAGTAAATAATCCTATGTTTTCCTGCACTTAAACCTAATGTACAGTACGAATAATTAAAAGGAACTTATATGTTATTGAAAATAATAATTGCAGGACTAATCGTTGCATCAACTATTTTTGCTGCATTCTTTTTTAACACAAAGTCTATAGACAGCAAGCACTTGAAATATAGAAATTATAGAAGAGCTGTGAATGCTGAAGGAGCACGAAAGGATGACTTAGCATTTTATTATGCATTCATGAAAAACCAACAAAATGCAGTATGGCATTATAAAAGACTATTTGGTGTAAGTAGTAAGTGTGCAGCTAGAGTAGTAGACGAAATTGAATTAGCTTGTTTGGTAAAGGAACACAAAGATAAGAAATTAAAGGGAAATTCGCTATGAACGTGATCCGACAAATAGAGCCTGACGAGTTATCTAATGTTAAGCATGCTCAATTGAAGATAGTGGAGTCCTTCCTGTCTCTGAAATCGTTCCTTATTCCGTTTAACTATTGATATATAACAAAAACATATAAAGAGCATATTAAAAATTAGTTATTGTAGTATAAAGTATACAAAGGAAGTATTTACCGTTATGGACGACAACACACTCTATAAATTAAAGAACTGGCTTTTTGATCCACTCGAGAAGTCACTTGTCTCATATGATCAAGGTAAAAGTGGCGAAGTCATGTTTGAACGCTTGGAAGCGATGCATGCTAGTTTGCTTTTTCATTTGGTTAATCGTAACGGTGCAGTGTTACGAAGAGATGAAATGGTACAAGACGTATGGGAAAGTAAATACGTTGACGACCGAACAATAAACGCCACGGTTTCTCGCCTTCGTAAAATTCTTGCACAACAACAAGGTAATTACATTAAAACCCATCCTAAATTGGGTTATTCCTTTAGTGAAACAATTGAAATATTACCAAGGCAAGTATCTGAGAAAATTCTAGTTGAACAACACGAGCCAAGAAAGTTACCTAAATTTTTAGTGCCTTCACTTATCGCAGGTGTGGCTATAACTATTACCTCTAGCGTTGCACTTTGGTTTATGCTGGATGATGACAAAGTTGTTGCAGACAACCATGTTAAAGACACGTCGATATCGCCTATTACCTTTATGTCGGGTCATTCTCACTCACCTAATATTTCACCTGATGGTAATCGTATTGCTTATGTTAATTGGCCTGATGTAAATGGTATTAGCACTGTTGTTGTTCAATGTTTAGGATCAAACAAAACGTTTCATGTCGATCCAACGCGCGAAGCGGGCTCACCTGTATGGTCACCAAGTGGTAAGCACCTGTACTATCAATCATATGAAAATAACGAATGTCACCTAAACAAAGTCACTATTGCAGACGATTTTACAATGGGCGATGTTGAGAAAATAGCGAGCTGCGGCACTATGCCCTTTTTTAGAAACCTTGCGATAAGCGAAGATGAAGAACAGCTTTTTTATACTCATGCCGTTGATAACTTCGAACCGCTAACAATTACCAATCTAAACTTAATAACAAAAGAAAAAACGGCAGTTACTGTGCCCTTGCAGCAACATCAAGGTGACGAAAATGTAGCATTAAGCCCAAATGGGAGCCACATTGCTTATAACCGCGCACTAGATGATGGCAACATGAATATTATGGTCACGGATTTGGAAACCGGAGAGGCTCGTCAATTAGCAACTGTTCCCTATTTAAATTCAAAGATTAGTTGGCATGCTAATAATCATCAGATTTACATTGCAGACAAAAACCATGATGTAAAAGCTATTGATATTGAAACGACAGAACAATCGTTAGTTGGCCATTTTTCCAAGGACATTTCTAGCCCTATTTATAACGAAGAAGCAAATGTTTATTACGCATCCTTTGGCAATAAAGCGAAAACAAATATCGAACTTTTGTCTTTAGAAGGCGAAAAGATAAAACCAGATCAATCAATTAAGTCCGCATTTAATGATTTTCACACGTCGAGCATCCATCAAACCAGAGCATTTGTTTCAAACCGTTCGGGCACTGATCAAGTATGGCTAGAAAACGATGCTGGCACCTTTCAAATTAGCAAGTTTAACAACGCATTTGGCGCTAGTAATCTAGAATTGTCGTACGATTTAAGTCGTTTGTTGTTTATTCACGACTCAAAGCCCTATTTAGTTGACTTCACTAAGGGCTATGAAAGTGAACAAGTAGCATTAGGGCAGAATGTAAAGAATCTACGTTGGCAATGTAACAAAAGCGATGAAATTGTTTATATAGAAAATGCCGGTAGAACAAATGCCTTAATGCATTTTAATTTAACCACAAAAAAGACAACGCGCTTAACCAAAGGTATCACCTCTTTTAATCAAGATTGTGAACGCAATAGTTATTACGCTTCATTTGAAAATACCCCAGGAATTTATCAACTTAACCACACATTTGAAGCAGACCTTTCTAAAACATTTTTCTCCTATGAAACCTTTATTTCAGCTGATTATTGGGGCGTAAATAGTGATGGCTTGTATTACATGAGCGGCTTTGACGAATTAACCTATCATGGTTTTAGTAACGATGAACACGATCGTGAGGGTGTGATTAATCAAGACACCAGAATCCCGCTCCCCAATGAAATGTGGGCCAACAGAATAAGAATAATGGGCAGTTCGCTAATTGTTGATAGCGTCAGCCTAGAACAAACTTTTATCGGTGAATTCAAAGGCGAATAAGTCAGCTTCTCTTCCCTTATCGCCTTAATTTGCTGATTTAAGATTAGCAATAGGGCTATTTAACTAATAGAAAAGGGAACAAAAATGAAACGATTTATTTCAGTCGCCTTACTGACTGCAACAGCGTTCGCACCAATAACAACAACCTCAAATATAGACGAATATTCGATTAAGTCTAGGGCGTCAATCGATGACATCATTGTCAAAAAACCCTGTGTGCCCTGGCGAAAATGCGATAGACATACAGGACAAGACTAGCAAGTCGTGAGTCAACCATTGAATTAGTCATAATATTCTGCCTATGATAAGGGATGATTCATAAGGTGTAGTAATTACGTGGCTGATTTAAAAAACAATTATTGGCAAAATCCACTGGTTTACTTTTTAGCGTTTTCCAGTGGATTTTCAATCATGGGCATTGAGATGCTGGGTGGTCGCATACTTGCGCCTTATTTCGGTAGTAGTGTGCATATCTGGGGCAGCATCATTACCGTTTTTATGCTTAGTTTGTCTTTTGGCTATTTGCTAGGCGGTAAGTTTTCAACTCGTTCTCCGTCATTAACCAAGTACGGCAGTATTTTCTTTATTTCAGGCATTACCGTATTACCAATTGTACTGTGGGCTCAGCCTATCATGGAGTTAATTTTTACTCACATAGAAGACACTCGTTACGGCTCATTACTCGCTTGTATGGTGCTATTTTTTATTCCCACTATCTTTATGGGCATGATCTCACCGTACTCTGTACGATTGTTAGTTAAAGATAAAAACAAGAGTGGTCAGGTAGCGGGCGTTCTTTACTTTGTTTCAACGTTAGGTAGCGCACTTGGTACTATCATCACCTCGTTCTATTTTGTTCTGCACTTTGAAGTTAACACGATTATTTACGCTTATAGTATTTTGCTAATGCTGTTGGGCATTGTGGCTATTTTAGCTGACAAGTTGAATGTTCAGCTAAAGCAAGACGTGGCAGGAGTAGCACATGAATAAATGGCTTGTTTCTCTAACAATTGCTTTGGCACTGCTATCAGCACAAAGCTTTGCCAAAGTTGTACATAAAGAGCGTTCTATGTATCGCAACATACTGGTTGAAGATATCGAAAACCTCAGGTGTTTAAAGTTTAATGTGAAAACGAGCAAAACTAACCAGAGTTGTATTTATAAAAATGATCCGAGGTACCTTGTTTTTAATTACACCAAATTGTTGTTTTCGAGTTTGCTTGTGACAAATAAAGACCCTGAAAGCGTCCTGATCATCGGTTTGGGTGGCGGTACGATGTCAAATACCATTCATGAAATTTACCCTAACGCTAAAATTGAAAACATAGAAATTGATCCAGCCGTTGTAAAAGTTGCTCGTAAGTATTTTGGTTTTTTTGAGAATCAACACATCACCAGTAAAACACAAGATGGCCGTATTTTTGTGAAACGAGCAGGTATCAAGAAAGAAAAATATGATTGGATTATTTTAGATGCATTCAACGGTGACTATATTCCAGAGCACTTATTAACAAAAGAGTTTTTAGAAGAAGTAAAAGCCTTACTAAGTGAGGACGGTGTATTGTCAGCAAATACTTTTTCAGTGAGTGAGTTATACGCGCATGAATCAGCAACTTATAAAGCGGTTTATGGAGACTTTTTTAACGTAAGAAATGGCCGTAATACCAATCGAATTATATTAGCTATCAATAAGCCCTTACCTGATGGCCAAACGATCATGAGGCGAGCAAAATCTCTACAGGCGTTATTAGAGCCTTTTGGCGTTAACATGGTTGAACTATCAAGTAATATGTATTCGACGGCAGAAGATCAAGATTGGCCTGAAAATACTAAGGTGTTAACCGACCAATTTTCACCTGCGAATTTGTTGAATCAATAACTCGTCTGCGATAGTTAGTGGGTAAACCTAACGCCAAGTGCATTTATCACTAATAGCACTTGGCACACCGCAGGTAATAACTTAACTCTATTTTCTTAACTTAGGTCTATTTCTCGTTGGTCTCTTGCTTGGCTCAGCTGATTTAGTCTCAGGCCTTTTCGGTGGGCTCTTTCTAACAAGAGGCTTTTTGTCTTTTTGATGACTATTATTGGCTGTGCGCTCTTTGTATTTTTTGGTTTGTGAGACTTTTTCAGGGTTTGCTGTTTTTGTTGAGCCTTTTACCGCGTCATTTATTTCCGCCAACTCTTGTTTGCTGAGATCACGCCACTGCCCTGGTTTCAAACCAGCAACATTTACGTTCATGATACGAGTGCGTTTTAACTTAGTTACTTCATAACCTAAGTACTCACACATACGTCTAATTTGGCGATTTAAACCCTGTGTAAGAATGATTTTGAAGACAAATTTACTTTGTGGCTCAACAACACAAGGATTAGTAATGGTGCCTAAAATTGGTACACCACGCGACATGCGTTCAACAAAACGTTCACTAATAGGCTTATCTACGGTAACAATATACTCTTTGTCATGTGCATTTTCAGCGCGAAGTATTTTATTCACGATATCGCCATCGCTGGTTAAGAAAATTAACCCCTCTGATGGTTTATCTAATCGACCAATTGGAAAGATACGCTCTTTGTGACCAATAGCGTCAATGATATTCCCTCTTACGTGTCGCTCTGTTGTACAGGTGATACCTATTGGCTTGTTGTAGGCAATATATATACGGTCTTTTTTGTCGTCAGGTGAAGCAGCAATAGCCCTGCCTTTCACTTCAACACTGTCGCCCGGCATCACTTTAGTACCTAGCTCGGGTGCTTTACCATTGATAGTCACTTGACCGGCTTCAATTAGCTTGTCTGCTTCTCTACGTGAACAATACCCTGATTCACTTATAAATTTATTGAGTCGTTTACCTTCAGTAGACACTAATTATCCGCCTGTTTATTGCTATTACCATTATTCAGGCAAATTGTAGCTTAATACCTTTGCGAAGTAGAGCAATTATCCATGAACACCTTGCAATAAATTCCAAATAGGAAACAATCCTTTTCTTTTAAAGCTATTTTTAACCAAACAACAAACATCTATACTGAACTCATTAAATAATTCGACGGAGATAACCATGCAAGTATTAACAGAAAAAGAGCTAACACTAGGCGGTTTTGCAGGATTAACAGAAAAGAGATTTGTGACCGATAGACGTGTATTCAAACAAGCAAAAAGCAAAGCATTTGATGGTATCGGTAACTTTATCTATTTAGCTGATGCAAACTTTCAACCATATGGTGAAACTCATATGCACGGTCACCGAGAAGTAGATGTTATCTCTGTAATGATGGACGGTAACATTAAGCACCAAGGCTCATTAGGTCACGGCGGAGATTTAACGGCTGGAGATGTGCAAGTACAACGTGCAGGGGGAGAAGGATTTGAACATAACGAAGTAAACCCTGATGGCGCGCCAAATAGAATGCTTCAACTTTGGGTTGCACCAGATGAGCTAGGCGAACCAGCTGGCTACAAAGTGTATAGCCCGGAGCCAGGCAAGGTAACTAAGATCTATGGTGGTAGTAAACGGCAGGATGAACACTTTTACAGTAGAACAGAAATTGTCGTTGCCAAGTTAAATCAAGGTCAATCACACGAACACGTTGGCGAAGTGCTGGCATATGTTGCCTCAGGTAATGTTGAAATTAACGGCCAACAGTTTCAAGAAAAAACGTTAATTAGAGAAGCTGAAAAACTATCGATATCAGCACAATCTAACGCTAATGTTATTTTAGTCTACGTAAGTTAAGCTACTTGGAGAGCAAGATGAACAAACCAGTTAGTAAGCACTTAGTTGCACTGTATACTTTTATATTATTAATCCCATTGGTTTACTTTATACCTCCAGCGATTGCTAATATGTTACACGACAATCATCTTGTCGTAACCGTACTATCACTCGCAGTGATAGTACCACTGGTTTCATATTTTGCTTTACCAATGGCAATTGGCGCAACTTTAAAATGGCAAAACAAAAAAAAGGCTGTGCATTAATGCTCAGCCTTTTTTAAATAATAAGAATGATTAAAAGTGAACGACTGCGCCAGCATAAACACCACTAAAATCGATGTTAGTGTATAAGTCATTAATATCTTCTAATTCTAATTTAACTTCACGGTAACCAAGGGTTAAGTTCACATCTACCGCCAAGTTTTCAATCAACTCGTAGCTCACACCTACTTGATAGTCATACAAAGTATGATCATCAATTGACAATAAATTACCTTGTGCAAACACGTTGAGTGGCGTTGCAGGGATACCAAAGTTAGTTGCTACGTACAACATAGGTACATATTCATCTGTTTCTAACTTACCCGTGACACCTGAAGAAGACACCGCAACGTCTCCATCAAAATCACGTAGCGTTAAACCAAAATCGAAAGAGATTAAGTCGTTGTCAAAAAGCTCATAGTACAACGTGTAATCAGCATAACTTACGTCAAAATCAGCATTTACGTCTGTGCCAGCCGTAAAGGTTTGGTCACCAAATTCAAAATCACTAGTTAGTGTTGTCATGCCGTTTGTTTCAAGCGTTGTAAACGCTACTCGAGCATTTGGGATAAGTGGTAAAGGGTGCTCAACAGCAACAAAGTAACTACCCTGTTGCTGGTCTTCCAAATTAAAATTGATTTGGCTAACCGCCTCACCAAAAAGCCCCGAAGCTTCATTGTCCCATACCTGACCACCAACATATAGACCAATGGTATCAGCTTGTGCACTTGTCGCTGATGCCGCTAATAAAGCTGCGGCGATGATTGATTTTTTCATTAATTATCCTTGGCTAAGTAAATCATTTAAGTCGATTAACGCAGCATTAGCGCGAGAAATATAGTTAGCCATTACAAGTGAATGATTCGCTAACATACCAAAGCCATCACCATTTAGCACCATCGGGCTCCAAACTGTTTCTTGGCTAGCTTCTAACTCTCGGATGATCTGACGTAAACTAACAGTTGCGTTTTTCTTTTCTAACACGTCTTTAAAATCGATTTCAACGGCTTTCAAGAAATGAAGTAGTGCCCAAGCTGCACCTCGAGCTTCATAAAACTCATCATCAATCTTCCACCAACTTGTTTTTAAATGCAGCTTAGCAGCTGAAGATGTCGATTGTGTGGCAACACTATCACCTGCCAAATCAACGTTTAATTGCTCTCTACCAACACTTGCACTTAGTCTCTGTGAATAACTGCCTAGGCGCTTAGTCACCATCTGTAACCAGTCTCTTAAATTGTCTGCACGAGCGTAAAATTGTGCGTTTTGAGTTTGCACATCAGCTAAGTCTTTTCGATATTTATATAGCTCTTCAATCGCTTTTTGGTACTGACCTTCAGCACTTGGCATAGCCCACTTCTTGTGGTCGATATTCAGTCTGTTTTGCGCTTCTTTTAAGAAATCGTTTTCTAATGACTGTGACTGAGAACGGCTTAATTCTTGACGCATCACCAACGCCATATCACGTACCATTTCTAACGCACCGAATTCCCAAGCTGGCACATTATCTAAAAATACAGAAGGCGGTAATGCGTCATTAGAAAGGTAGCCACCTGGCTTATCAAGTAGTGTTTCAGTCACTCTAATCAGCGCAGTTGTCGTAGTGTAACCAACGACAGGCACCACACCTTCTACTTCGGCTGCTTTAGCAACTTCTTCATTGATATCTAATTGATTGGGGACAAAGCTCCAATACACGCCAAGCAGATACAAAGCAAAAACAAAACCTGATAACGATAATAATATCGTTCTTAGAGATAAATTTGCTGGCATAGATTACTCCCGATGTTTATTTCAATTAATGATGGTGGTGATGAGCGTTTTTCTTTTTACGCTTAATACTTTGCACAGGTACTTTGACAACTTCCTTAATATCATTGTCAAAAATAAGCGTTAGCTCGATATCATCACCTACTTTGAGCGGCTCTTTTAGGTTGAAGATCATGATGTGGTAGCCAGAAGGTTGCAAAATAGCTTTACTATTAGCGCCAACAGGTAAAGATTCAACTTGTCTCATCTTCATCATGCCATCAGCCATTGAATGCTCATGAATTTCTACGCGATCACTTACAAGGCTCGTAGCACCTATAAGTTTTACGGCGTTATCAGACTGATTGTGTAATTCCATATACGCTGAAGAAACACTCGTACCAGGTATCGTTGCTCGCACATAAGGATCAACAACATCGACATTAGCAAGGCTAGAAAATGAAGTTAACATACTGATAGCTAAAAAAACGGTTATTTTTATTGATAAATTTAAACTCATCTGACCTGTACTTCCCTTGTTAAACATACTAAGGTTGAGGATATCTTATTGTAACTAAGCTTTGTAAAAATGAGTAACTTAATTCTTTCAAATCAACAAAATAATGTATTAACGATTACATTAAATCGTTTTGACAAGTTAAACGCACTTAACTTTGACATGTATAACCAACTCATTTCACTGTTTAAAAAAGCTGAAACTGACGCCAATATTCACTGTATTGTTATTCAAGGCAATGCCGAATGCTTCTGTGCTGGTAACGATGTTCGCGACTTTGTTACCCTAAAAGATAGCGACGACTTTGTTGCCTTTGATTTTGTCAAAGTACTCGCTTCTTTCACTAAACCTATCATTGCCGCTATTGCTGGCCCCGCTGTAGGTATTGGCACTACTTTACTGCTCCATTGTGATATGGTCTTTGCTACCAATGACAGTAAGCTAAAATTACCTTTCACTCAGCTTGGCTTGTGTCCAGAAGCAGGCTCAAGTTACTTGCTTAGCCAAAAACTTGGTCACAACAAAGCGTTTGAATTACTTGTTCTTGGTGATACCTTTACCGGTCAATCAGCTCACGAATTCGGTATCGTTAATCAGCTTTGCTCTGCTGAAGATTTACTAGCAAGTGCTCATTCCGCGGCAGAAAGAATAGCTAAACTGCCTATTGATTCAGTACTTGAAAGCAGACGTTTACTGAAAGCTGGCCATCAAGATAAGTTAAACCAAATCATTGAAGAAGAAGCGCAATCTTTTAAGAAACTGCTGTCATCTCCGATGGCACAACGTATTTTAAGTGCCTTTTAAGCCTCTTGGAAACAATAAAGGCGCCTGCTAAAGGCGCCCTTTCCTAATTATATTGTGGGCTAGGTTTATCCCTGACCACTAACCAAATCAACCCTGCAATTAACAGTACTGGCCAAAATACGCCAATTAAAGCTAACGCAATACCACCAAATATTAATAAACCAACAAAAATAATAGTACCAAACACGCTTAATACGATTGCTAATGCCGCTACTACCAATAAAACAACGACGATTGCAGATAAGCTAATTGCTTTTAATGGTTCGATTAATTGGTTGTCCATATAAACATCTACATCAAGCAATTCAATCAAACTGCTGCCTAATACGAAGGTTAAAAAGATTGTTGCTAAAATAGCTAATACCAAAGATTTAAACATTATAATTAACCTCCCAATTTAGTTGATGAATTTCAATATGAACGACTTGTACCCATTAACATTGTCGCGACAACGTAAGCAACACCTGTAGCGACTGGGAAAGTAAACAACGATACGATGGCAGCGATTCTCACTCCCCAGCGAGGTAGACCATAGTGTTTTGCTACGCCTGCACATACACCAGTTAGTTTTTTATAAACTACGTCTTTTGTCATTGGTTTGTTTACTGTGTACTCTTTTTCATACTTCATGATCTGCTCCATCACTTTGCTGTTTTATTCGTTGTTTAGACTTTCTGATTACTCTGCCTAAAATGCCCGCGGCAAATACCAATACAACTGGGGCTAGACATATAATCGCTAGTAACTCATATCCGGTATCCATAGCCCCTTCTCGATATTGGTGTCGCTAACTTAACCGTTAGCGACTTTCTTTTTCAGCGATTGAAGTTCTTCATCAAGATTTTCTTCTCGCTCTAGCTCTCTAAACTGACTTTCTAAGTCTTTGTTTTTCTGCGTCATATCGAATGCTTCAATTTGTGCTTCTACGCGGTCAATCTTCTCTTGGTAGCGCTCAAACTTGCTGATTGCTTCGTCAATGTTATGAACCGCTGCTTTTTGACGTACTTTTAGGCGTACCTCAGCCGATTCCTGGCGCAGTAGTAAAGCTTCCTGTCTACGCTTAGCTTCAGTAAGCTTTTCCTGTAATCGTGTTGCATCTTCTTGAACTGAGTTTAAGAATGAATCTAATTCAGTTAATTCCTTTTGGTACGATTCAAGTTGTGCACTACATTTATGTTTTTCTTGCAATGCTGCCTTTGCCAGGTCATCACGACCTTTTTCTACGGCAATCTCTGCTTTTTCCTGCCAACGAGCTACACTTGCTTCTGCATCTCGTACTAGTCGAGTTAGCGTTTTCTTCTCAGCAATATGCTTTGCTGCAGTAGAGCGAACCTCAACCAGTGTTTCTTCCATTTCCTGAATGATTAACTTAATCATTTTTTCAGGGTTCTCTGCCTTGTCTAACATGCTGTTAATATTGGCGTTGATGATATCCGTAAATCTCGAAAACATACCCATGATGTGGTCTCCTATTCTACTTCTACTTCGATTGTGTCATCGTCAGACGACGTTTCTTTTGCTTTGCTGTTTACCGTTTCGTCTTTTTCTTCTTCTTCAGCGAAGATTTCAGTCACGGAAAAATTGCTAATTTCTTGCTTAATTTGTTGCTTAAGTTGAGTCGCCATATCTGACGCTACTTTTTGACCTTGCTCAACAATTGCTGTTGTTAACGATTGCTCAACTGAAAGTTGGTTTGCACTGGCATTACTAGTAAAACCTAAACTTGTAATACCAATAGCAACGATTGCGAATAATTTGCCAGTGTTCATAATTTTCTTCCTTTGGTTGTTAAATTTGCGACTCAACTGCTTGTCGTTTGATATGACTATTACAATCGTTGTGCCAACTCGAAAAAAAATTTTAAACCATTGAAAGTAAAGAATTATTTAGAAAGACTAGTATTACCTCAGCCGCGTGACATATTATGTCATCGCGATATTTTGGCGAATATAACTACACGAGTGGTTAAATTGACCACCCGCGCTAGAAAAGGGTAAGAAAAGAGAAAGAGATGCAGTTAATTAGTTTCAACTGGGTATTTAGTATCTGTGCCCCACTCGCTCCACGAGCCGTCAAAAACAGATAAGTTTGTATGGCCTGCCAAGTTTGCAGAGAGCGCTAAAACACATGCCGTAACACCTGAACCACAACTAAAAACAAGCGCTTGCTCTTGTGATGCTATTGATCGCCATATTTCTTCAAGTTCACTAGCAGGTTTAAGTAAACCATCATTAAGCAGACTGCTATATGGAACATTTTGGGAACTGGGAATATGGCCAGATCTTACACCTGCTCTTGGCTCAGGTGCTTCACCTTTAAATCGATTATTCGCTCTAGCATCGACGATAGTGGTATCTGGTGCATTTATCAAATCCAACACCTGCTCTGCACTTTTGAAGTAATCAAAAGATGCTTTGGCAACAAAATTGCCAAGTGGAATGTCTCTGTGCTCAAAGGTAGTAGTAGGGTGTTTAGCTTTTATCCATGCTGGTAAGCCACCATCTAGTACGGCGACACGATGGTGACCCATAGATTTAAACATCCACCAAGCACGAGCTGCCGAGAATAAACCTAAATTGTCGTAAACCACTATTTGGCTATCTTGATCTATTCCCAACATTCTAGATTGTTGCTGAAATACAGAATCACCCACCATGGTATGAGGATACTTTGCGTCGTGATCTGAAAAGTCTCGGTCTAGGTCAAAACGAAGTGCACCAGGAATAATTGTCATTGGCCAGGAGTAAATAGGCTTAGCCATTTTTCCTACAGGTGGAATACTGGCATCTAAAATGACAACTTTTGAGTCTGATTGAATTTGTGCTAACTGCTCACACGAAATGATAGTTTGATAGTCCATTAGCTAATCACATAAAGTTGGGAAGATTAGCTAAGTTAGTCTATCTATAGTTGGATGTACAGTGCGGGTAAAAAGAGAATGTGGAAAAAGAAGAGCTATCTAAGTGCTGGGATCACTTAAACGCTCTTATACATTTTCCAATAAACCTAGTACAAATGATCCTGTTAACATGGCAACAGGTGGTACTAACATCAATGAAAATAAAACTGTAAAACTTAACATGATTGCTTCCTTTTCAATTGTTCAGCTCTTCAAGTGAGCATGACAACTTCAATTGTTAATAACTAAGACGCACTAACACTTACAAAGGTTGTGCCACGATCTTAAAAAAATCACAAGTCATTGTTTTAAAAGGATTTAAAGTTTTAATTATTTTTTACAAATAAATACAACTAGTCTACTAAACATACGATTTAGCGAAATTCACTAATATTTAGTGTAATGAAAAGGAGTGTAGGGTTTGATAAATGAAAAAAATTCCCGATATCGGGAAGCGGAACTCCCGATATCGGCATTAAAGTTATGGATTAAGCGCAAGGACCTTAGCAAATGCTTCTCTTAGTACGTCACTATTGGCACCTTCTCTGCCAGAGTTTTCGCTTAGGTAGCGTCTAAATTGTTTTGCTCCCGCCATGCCATTGCAAAGCCCAAGCATATGACGAACAACGTGCCACGCTCTACCACCACTAGCCACATAGTTGTCGATATAATCACACATACCTTCAATAACATCAGCCCTTGTAATGACAGGTTTCTCTTGTCCCCATATTACTTGATCTGCTTGAGCTAACATGTACGGGTTTTGATAGACTTCTCGACCAATCATCACACCATCAATATGATTTAAATGCGCTAGCGACTCGTCATAAGTTTTGATGCCGCCATTGATCGATATTTCTAAGTGACTAAAATCTTGTTTTATCTGATATACACGAGAATAATCTAGCGGTGGCACTTCCCTATTTTGTTTAGGACTTAAACCGCTTAACCACGCCTTGCGAGCATGAACGATAAAGTGCTCACAGCCAGCTTTTTCTATTTGCTCAATAAAGGTGTGTAAGAATTCATAACTATCTTGGTCATCGATGCCAATGCGCGACTTAACTGTAACAGGTATATCAACCGCAGCCTTCATCTTATCGACACATTCAGCTACTAACGCCGGCTCTGCCATTAAACAAGCACCAAAGCGACCATTTTGCACGCGATCTGAAGGACAACCTACATTAATATTGATTTCATCATAGCCTTTTTGCTCTGCTATCTTGGCACATTCAGTCATTGCTTGCGGATCGCTACCACCTAACTGCAGAACGACAGGATGTTCCTCTTTGTTAAACCCGAGGTAATCACCTTTACCAAATAAAATCGCGCCCGTTGTCACCATTTCTGTGTACAAAACTGTATTTGCAGACATTAGCCTGTAGAAGTAGCGGCAATGACGGTCAGTCCAATCGAGCATGGGCGCCACGCTAAGTTTATGATTTTTAAAGCTTTTATCGATCAAGGTTCAATCACTTTCAGTAAAATTTTTGAGCAAAATGGGAGTTTAGGAGGATATTATAGATGTATATTTTTCAACGGTCACCCTATACGTACCCTGAAGTGAGTAGGACGATTAGCAAAAAGCGAGTTTTTAATAGCTAGCGATCTATGTTGACTCGCAAAAGATTATCATTTGGTTCTACGTCCAATTCACAAACTTCTCTCATAAGGTCTATTAATTCAAAGGTTCTCTTACACAAGTTATTTATTCTATGAACTTCATCACTTAGATTAGGAAATTCGTATTCGAAGAAAACTTGCCCATTTGGAGCTATCTTACTTTCAATTTTAAGTTGTTGGTAAGGATTGAATTTTCCATGAGTTATGTCATTTCGTTTTGATACAATTTTGTCCCATGAAGAAAAGAATCTCTTGAGCCTCTTAATGTGTTTTGGGGTTAGTACATCGTTTTCTTCAAGGTACATTACAAAATCAATGAAATACAAACTATCTTTAAGTTTTGGCGTATATCTTACTTCTAAGACAGAGACTATACGTTCCCATACTCGATAAATTGATTCCCAACAATTTGAAACATGATACCAATAGTGAATGTCAGATAAACTATGTTCTCTCGACTGCACCTCCTGAAGGAAAGTAATTACCCCTTTTTCACCATTTGGCGCTGACGTACCGCTATGAGACAAAATGAGATAACCGAAATTTATGTGGAGAGAACCTACAGCCCAAAAGACTTCTTTTATGTACGTCTCAAATTTATCTTCGTCGAGGCGCTTTGCATGAGAAAGGTTTTTTGACCACAGAATCATCTCTTCTAAAGGCACATTATCTAGAAATGAGCTTATTTTTCTTTTTTTGAATTCTTCGTTTATAGCATCATTTATTGTGTCAATCATAAGTCCGTTTATTACCTTAACTTGAAACAGCACTCAGGCATTTAATAAGTTCTATTTAAACTATCACAATAGGAAAAGAGCAGTTAGGAAAAATCGTACCCTTGACAGGCTTATTGATAAAATGCTCACCCTACAGTCCCCCTAACAGCCTGCAAGGCCCCATTTCTACTGAAAATCTGTCCAATCGAGCATTGGAGCTACTGATAACTTATGTGAAATCATACTGTTAAGAGTCAATCTTGTGTTTAATTCGCACCAACCTAACGGGAGGTGTCTAGAAGATTGCTAAATTATACGTAATTAACCAGCGATCAACAAAATAATCCATCAATCAATTACTAGCAGTTTACTCGCTTTGTCTTTTAGAAAGTCCAGAAAAGCTCTCGTTTTTTGAGGCAAATGCTGCTTACTAGGATAAATAGCGTAAACCTCTGTCCTTGGATGGAGCACACAATCTGGCCACAAGTGAACCAAATCACCTTTGTTTAGCTGCTCTTCAATACTGATTTTGGGTAAACAAGCGACTCCCAACCCTTTAATTGCTGCTTGTCTCAATACAGACGTACTAGTTGCGGAAAAGGATGCCTGAATATCTGTCTCGATTGATTCATGAGTCTTTAGGTTTATTAGTTGTAACCTTCTACCATTGCGGTGATAGCTGAGGAAGGGATAACGGGAGACGTCATCTATACTATTCAGCTTACTCAAATTTTTTTCAGAAAATTCGCGGCTCGCACACAAAACAAAGTCAGACGAAAACAAATAATTCGCGATAAAATTGGAGTCATTCAAAGGACCTACTCTAAGCGCTACGTCAAATTGTTCTTCTATGAGATCTTTATAGTCGTTGTCTAAAATGATCTCTACTTTAATACTTGGATATAGCTGTGCAAACTCACAAAACCACTCACTTAATAACTCATTACCCAGCGTAACTGGTGCTGTGACTTTTAACTTTCCGCTTGGTTGGTCATTTAACGTTTGGATTTCTTGGATTGTATTTTTGATAGTCTGTAATTTAGGATGCGCATGTTCGAACAAGTACGCCCCTTGTTCAGTTAAAGCAAACTTTCTGGCGTTTCGTTCAATCAGCCTGACGCCTATGGCTTGTTCAAATTCACTTACTCGTCGACTGACAGTGCTAGAGGGAATATTTAGCGCTTCAGAAGCCTTAATAAAACTTCCCTGCTTTACCACTTCGGTTACTATTGATAAATCATCATATCGCCACATAAGCATAATACATCCCAAATATGGAACGTTAATTCCTATTTTTAACTATTAAACACTCATATTCGGGATGATATTATATTATCGAGTTATTTAAAAATATTATGGAAATTAAATGATTAGCTACTTAGTTTACGGCGGTATCCTTGCTTCTTTTTGGATAGTAGCAGGTGTTCTTTTTGCAGCCAAGCGTTACCCCAATTACGATCACAATAAGCAATTTCTTAGCGAATTGGGCGCCAAGAATAGTCCTACAGAGCGCTTCTCACCACGAATAAATAACTACCCACTTGGCACGTTATTTTGCATGTCTGGTTTTGGTGTGATGTTGCTGCCAGATAACAATATTTGGCTTGTATTTGCGGGGGCGATGATAGTTGTTCACGGCATCGGCACTTGGCTAGCAGGCTATTTTCCTATGGATTCTGACGCATATACTACGGCTCCTTCACGTGAAGGAAAAATTCACTATTTAGCGGGTACTGTAATGATGATTTCGCTACTATGTGCACCAATAACCGTCATTTTTTCTCCTACTTCAGAGAAAATCACACTAATATTCCAAGTTTTTTCAGGTCTGCTTCTTTTTTTCACCTGTTTCTTCACCTACAAACTAGCCAAGGCTTATGAACGTAAATTAAACCCTGGCTTGTACCAACGCATTAGTTACGGATTTCAGCTAGTTTGGTTGTCGGCATTTTCATTTATTTTGATTTGATTGTTGCTGTATAAACTTATCGAATATTTGTATGATTTCTATCAGTAAACAAACATTTATCGGTTAAGAAACAATGACTAAAATTATCTTTTCACACGGAAAAGAAAGCGGCCCTTGGGGCAGTAAAATAAAACGATTAGCACAAACGGCTAAAGCTTTAGGATTCGAAATCGACAGTATTGATTATCAAGGTATAAGCTCACCGGAAGCACGTGTTGAAAAACTATTGGCTTACGTAGCAAATGAATCGGAGCCTTATATTTATGTTGGTTCAAGCATGGGTGGTTACGTTTCATTGGTCGCCGCGGAATCGTCGCAGCCTAAGGGAATTTTTTTGTTAGCGCCAGCGTTGTATATGGATGATTATGAACGCCAAGAATATCTTGCTCAAAACAACAACATTGAGATAGTACACGGTTGGTCTGACGATATTGTGCCAGTTGAAAACTCAATAAGATACGCACAACCTAACAAGGTTAACCTACATCTTATCAATGGTGACCACCGATTAAACTCTTCGATTGAAGAAGTAGTCACCTTATTTGAAGCATTTATGAGTAACGTATAATACCTAATTTTCAGTGAAATCTTGTACCAAATCTTCACTGGCAACAATCGTAACAACGTGCCTTTGCAACTCAGGGTTTGGTATAACAACACTGTCAAACTCTTCTGAGTCATCACCTACTGCACTGCACGAAAAAGCTACGGTATACATTCCAGCAGGAAGATGAGCAAAGCCATAACGATACTCAGCTGTTTCGCTGTCTTGAACCAGCGCGTCAGAACGATAAGGTTTTACCATACCTTCAGGAATCGTGTTTTGAGCAACATCGGGATCAAATTCATCTGCCATGAATGATGACGCTACGTCACCTTCATATAAGTAAACAATTTTGCCGTGATCAGTTTCTGGTTCAAATACCGTCTCGCAGCCGTTACCAGCGGTTAATAAATTAGCATCAACCATGCCCATCAATTTTCCGACGTCACCATTTGCAACGATATTCACACCATGTGGCTTAAGATTGTATGAGCGACCATTTCCTGTAGATACTAGAGAAGACCTTAAATTAAATTCAATAACAAATGCTTGTTCACTATCGGCGGTTATTGTTACGGCGCCTAATCTTAACTTATTGCTAGGAGTCTTCAGTGGCTTGCGTCCTTCAATGTCGTCTACCCAGCAAAATTCAGCACTACCATTTGGATTTTGTGCACATCCCTCGGTATTCAGCACTAGGCTTTTGTATTCACCAACTGGGATCGAAGCATTTTCAATGATTAATTTACTTTCTCCGTCTTGGTAATCCATTAAGTTGATGGTCATCGTTGCAGCATTACCATTTGAGTCTGTCAACGGAATGGATAGCCCACTGTCATCATCGTCATCGTCGGAAGCTGACTTCAATAAAATTGAAGCGATAGTTACATTCACAGAAGTAACAGAATCAGCAGGCGCATCAGCAACTGCAAAAGAAACAATGGGATCTGGTGTTGGTGCAGGAGGTGGAGGTAGAGATGGCGTTGTATCATCTGATGAAGAACCACCACCGCAGCCGGCTATAAAAAAGGCAACGGCAACAAAACCATATTTATTCAAAAAAGAGGACATGCTTTACTCCAGTGTTCATCCTTAATATTCAAATTATGTTCCTGTTTTACGATTTTAGCCAATTGCATAAAGGCCTCAAGAACAAAGAGTAGCAAAGCGGAGCAACCTTAAAAATGATGAAAAGGAGAAAAAAAGGAGGAAAAAACACTCAAAAAAAGCGTGAAATTCAATCATACATTGTTATATTAAAGTCTTCGTAGAAAAAGAATAAAAGAAAGGAAGTCTTTATGAAACTTAGACTTATGGTCACAGCTTTGCTGGTAGCTGCTACTAGTACCCCATTATTTGCAAGTTCTCAATCGCACAATCTAAATTTTGAACAAACACAAAACGATAAACTACTTGACTGGACACTAGCAGCAAATTCCAAACAATACGAAACCAAGCTTGAACAATCTCAAGTTCAAGACGGTATGTACTCCGCTTCCATCACTTTTACAGGTGATAAAACCGGTTATGAAGCTTGGTCTTATACTATTCCTAATATTTATAAAGGCTCAAAAGTCACGTTAAAAGGCTTTTTAAAAACAGAGAATATTACTAAAGGTCGAGCTGGATTAATGATTCATGTGGGCCCTCCTTTCAAGTCCAGCTACATGGAAAACATCAAAGTAAGTGGCACCAATGATTGGCAAGAATATGAGGTTTCAATCGACTCAGATCTTACTAAAGCAAAAGAAATCACAGTAGGTGCCGCATTAATAGGAAATGGTAAAGTATGGGTGGATAATTTGACCGTTTTGATAGATGGCGTCCCGCTTTCTCAAGCCCCCAAAAAAGAGCTGTTACCAGCCAAGCTTGATGATGAATTTAATGACAACTCAAGAATAAAAATAGCTAATCTTAATGCGCAATCAACAGCAGACTTAGCCTTTTTAGGTAAGTTATGGGGCTTTTTAAAGTATCATCACCCAGAGGTAGCCAAAGGACAATTTAATTGGGATTTTGAGTTATTTAGAGTGTTACCAACTTATCTTGCAGCTAAGAATGATAAACAAAGAGAAGCTGTACTCACCAAGTGGATTCAAAAATTAGGTGACGTTCAAGACTGTGTTACCTGCCCTGTTATAGATGAAAACGCTAGATTAAAACCCTCTTTAGCGTGGTTAACAGAATCTAATTATTCTGAAAGCTTCAAGGCACTCGTTAAACATATTTTTGTCAATCGACACCAAGGAGATGGCTACTATATTAGCCACAAGGGAAGAACAAACTTCACCAATGAAAACCCTTACAATAATCAAGCTGATCCAGATTTAGGATTTAGGTTATTAGCAGTCTACAGATACTGGAACTATGTCAATTACTACTATCCGTATAAAGATTTGATTGTTGAAGATTGGGATAAAGTATTAGTTGAATCTATAGAAAAAGCACATCAAGCCTCATCAGAGTTTGAATATGAAATGGTGATGGTTGGCATGATTAAGAAAATTAAAGATAGCCATGCGTTTATTTCTAAAGGTTTTGACAAAGTCAGAGAGCGTATCGGGAATTTCGTGCCGCCTGTTTTGGCAAAATATATTGAAAACCAAGTTATCGTAACCGACTTCTATGCTGCCAATGAACAACAGTTAATAGAACTTAAAGCAGCGTCTAATTTACAAATAGGCGATGTCATAACACATATTGAAGGTAGAACCGTTGCCGACCTAATAGAAGAGAGAAAGCAATTTTACTCAGCTTCCAACGATAACAAACTAATGCATAGCTTAACTGCTGGGCTGTTGCGCTCTTCTACACGGCAAATCAATGTAGACTTGCTGAGAGATGGTAAAAAAGAAAGTGTACTTTTACCACTTTATGAACAAGAAGAGCTAGATTATACATGGTCTACGAGACCTAAGCATGGGCCTAGTGTGAAGGCGATTGATGAAGGTATAACTTACTATTGGTTGGAAACCCTAGAGCAGGAAGACCTTAAAAAGATAGAGGAAATGTTAGTTAACTCAAAAGGATTTATAGCTGATATGCGCGGTTATCCGCAAACTAAAGCAGAAAGCTGGAAGGTGTTCACTAACGTGCTTGAAAAACCAACAAGCCTGTTGTCTTGGGTTTCTAAACAATCATCGACTCCCGGTGAATTTAGGCAGGGTTTAAGTGCTAAATACCCAAATGCAAAGAACACATATAGAGGACCGGTTGTTGTTTTGGTTGACGCCAATACACAAAGTTTTAGTGAGTCATTGGTAATGGGCTTTCAAGCAGGCGTAAACACAATAACTATGGGGACGCAGAGTTCCGGAGCTAATGGACAAGGTTCGTTAGCTTTCACCTTACCCGGAGGACTATATACGATATTTTCTGGCTCAGGAGCTTACTACACAGACGGCACTCAAATGCAGCAAGTTGGCGTTAAAATAGATAAAATAGTAGAGCCAACTGTTAAAGGTATTCGTGAAGGCAGAGATGAAGTGTTAGAAGCGGCGATTGCGTATATTAAAGAAGTTTCAAAACAGCAAAATCAAGTATCACCTTAAATCATTTCCTTGGGAATAAAAGGCGCTTTCATTTGAATGAAAGCGCCTTTATTTTTAGAAGTGATAACCGAAATGCAGAGCTAGTCCAACATGATTAGAATTTTCCTTTTCTTTACTGAAAAAACCTGAGTCGTCGAACTTTCGATAAAAATATAGCCCTGTTCCAACTTCCCAGCCACCTTGATTAAAGCCGTCAGCATGATAGTTAAATGTAGGACCAATATAACCCGTACTCCTACTCAGAAACCCGGCCAAGACTCCAGCATTTACTCCCCAAGAGTATTGTTGATTTTCAAGCACAGACTGCGTACCAAAAGAAACACCTGGTAAACCAAGGGCTGCGTAATACTTATGTTGTTTATCTTCACTGTTCATGGCAACCTGAAAACCAATTGCACCTGCATAAGGGCCACCAAGACCAGTACCATAGGAAATATCGTTAGCGTTAGAAGAAAAAGAAAGAGAAGTTAGAAGGGTGAATACTGCTAATTTTTGCATATGAAAATTATTCCTTTATAGTTATTTTCCTTACAAAAAAGAGGCAATTACAAAGAAATCAATTGCCTCAAGTTCGCCATGCCATTCTACTTAACGAATACGTCTCAAGTAAAGCGGAGTTAATAGCAATAATAGCCAATACATACTGCCACCTGAGCTCTGTTCTTTTGGTGGTTCTAGCTCTGCTTTCTTGGTCACTGAAATATTAATCGTTTTACTAATACTCTCTTGCGCTTTATCCGTAGCAACAACCGTAAATGAAATATTGGTTTGAGTAGCAAAACTACCTGTTATCATCCCTGCTTCTGTTAGGGACAACTCACTAGGTAAATCATCAGAAGTAAAAACCAGTTCATCGCCAGCATCCATATCAACTATATATTCCGCTAGGTCTATCGAGATACTAGCGTTTTCAAACACAGATGTTTTGCTCGATGGGATATCTTTTGCCTGATATGGAGCATCATTTACATTCATCACTTCAACATCAAAAGCAGGCAATTCATCACTTGCGTAGCCATTACTGGAGCTGATAATTATTTGAGACGTTGTGCCCACATCATCATTAGAAGGCGTACCACTTAGCTCGCCTGTTTCCTCTGAGAAATCGGCCCATACTGGCTTGTTTTCAATAGCAAATGTTACCTTCGTCTTGTCACCCGGATAAGTTAACGTTGGTGTAAACGAATAGGCTACATCTTGATTCACTGTTTGTGACGGATCACCACTTAACTCAGGTACTGTATCTGGAATAAGCGGCTTACCATCTTCTAGATCGTTCACGCCATCGCCATCCGTATCACTATCCTGTGGATTTGTACCTGCTTGCATCTCAAGGATGTTGGTTAAACCGTCGCCGTCAGCATCAGCTGCCGCATCATCTACCAAAGGGTCGAGTTGGTTCTCCACTTCGTAGCCATCAGACATGCCATCATCGTCAGTATCTGCTTTATTTGGGTCTGTATTGTAAGTACCGGTTTCTACCGCATCTGTTAAACCATCACCGTCAGTATCCACTTGGTTGTATAGTCGATAAACAAAGGTAGCACTTTTAAGTGCATGAGATGCTCCATCGGTTAACCTTTCACTGTCGCCACCGCCAATAGGCATGCGATACACAGCAGTTCTGTTGTTGTAGATCAGGTGGTCTTCACCTTCTAATTGAACACCTGCAGGGTAGTAAATAGTGTTCATTGAGCGAACATGAGCACCTGTGTTTTTGTTAAACACAAGTATTTGAGCGGTTGCTTCTGAAGTAACAAATAAGTTATCACCTTTGATTGCGAGACCACGCGCTCTATCTAAGCCATTTTTCTTACTTGTAACAATTTCAGAGGCTTGCCCGTTAGATAAGTTAATTTTGATAACATTGTCGCTATCGTAGCCCGGTACATAAAGGTAACCCGAATCAACAACTGTCCCAGCGTCCATACCTGTTATCAGGTTTGAAGAGTTCGTGTAGGTAGTGCCGGTTACTTTCCAAGTAGTAGGGTCTATTTTGACCACTTTGTTTTCAGAATAACTCGCTACTAGTAATTGGTTGTTACTATCAAGTGCCAAGCCAAGTGGCGTATCAACAAAACCTGAAGCAGTGCTTTCAACGACTACTCTGCCATTGTCTAACGTTGCTTTGTCATAAGCCACGATTCGGTTGTTCTTTTCACTTGCGATAAGCAACGTGTCATCATCAAGTTCAATGATGGCTTGTGCACCTTCGATAAGGCCTTTGTCATCAATATCTCTAATGTAAGTACCGTCACAACCATCATATATCTTTACATTATCAAGGTCATAACTACTGACAAGCAGCACTGAGTCACAGGTGTTTGATATTGATTGAGTAGCTAGGCTATTTTGCGAAAAAATCGCTGCTGTCGCAGCAAATAAAATGGAGAGTTTGTTATTCATCGTATTACTCCTAAAAATTAGTAAAGTCGTGGCTAACTTACTGGTAATACACTCGTAAAATCCTTTTCAAAAGCTCCTTTTTAACCTCCTCAATTCCTCCTTTTGTTGTTATACTAGCCACAATATTTTTTTAATAACGAGCATAAGTAATTGGAAAGAATCAATTTTTTACAATGGACGTACAATTTTGACGATGACCTATTATCAAGTGAAGAGCATGAACACCGTTTGCCTCCTTTACAGGCAAAATTGCTACGTTTTTTACTTGAAAACGCAAATCAACTACTCACGCGTGATCAATTAGTTGATCATTTGTGGGCAGACAGGATTGTTAACGATGATGCGTTATCAAGAAATATTGCTCAGCTAAGATCTAAACTTGGCGACAATAGCCAGCAACCAATATTTATTGAGACAGTGCCAAAGCGGGGCTATAAGTTTATTGCTCCGGTTGCTAATCAAGACAACAAAGAGCCAACGCCTACCACTCCTGAACCTGCTAAGCGTAAATCACCTCCGTTTTGGCTGGCCGGCATTGCGGTGGTTGGTATTATCTTTCTATTGCTTCAATTATCAAATGAGTCAGCGCCTGAATGGCAACAAAAATTAAATAACGCTGAGAGGTTTACAGCTGATGCAATAATCGAGCATCAGCCGGAAATATCAAAAGACGGTTCATTAATCACCTTTGCGCATAGAAAAGACGGAAAATATGCAGTCAGTGTTATGGGACAAGATCAGCAATTAGTTCATAGTATAGAAGCAAGTGATAAACACTATTTATCGCCAACGTTATCCCCTGATAACCAACAACTATTGCTTGCTGAGTTTAAAGACAAGACTTGTAAAATAGTATTGGTGAGTTTACCTAGCCTAACGCAAGAAGATTTGACTACATGTTCAATGCCAAACGAATCAGGGATCATCGATTGGTCACCCAACGGGCAGTCATTTTTATACACTGACAAAGCTATTGATGCCCAATCAACATCAATTTGGCTGTTTGAACTAGCAACTAAAGATAAAAAACGAATCACCTTTGAAAACGATTCAAAGACATTTGATTCAAGACCTAGATTTGCGTCAAACGGCCAAGACATAGCCTTTATCAGAGGTACGGATTCAATTAGAAGGTTGTACAAAACTTCGCTATCTAATACTCAGCAAATAGAACAACTGACAACCAGCAATAGCATTGTATTAAGCCATCAATGGATGGATAACGATAACTACATTATTTTTGATTCTAATAAACGCGGCGATAAGAATTTGTGGCTGTTGAAGGTAAAAAATAATTCGTTAGTTAACCTAGGTGTAAAAGATGGGCAGTTCCCTAGTGTAAGCAGTAGCAATAAGCTGTTATTTCAAGAGAAGAAGTATCAAGCCAACTTATGGCAGATTGACACCAGTTCACAAGAAGCTTCGATGATTGTTGAGTCAGCCAAATTTGACACTAACCCAAGCTTTTCACCTAACGGAAAGTCCTTTGCATTTGTTAGCAATCGCCACGGCATGAGCGAAATCTGGCAATACAATTATCAAGACAAGAAAGACAAGCGATTATTATCAGTTAAGAACACCACTCTGACATACCCAATGTGGCACGCAAACAAAAACAAACTCTTAGTGAGTGCTTTAGATGACAAGGGTTACTATTGTTTAGAGTTTGATATAGACGAGCAAAAAATTAGAAACTTGATCAAAAGAAGTACACAAATCTCAAGGTGTAGTTATGGTTTGAATAATCAAATTTACGCGATAACTAAAAAGGCAAATGAAGCACAAAAGTTAGTCATGGTTCGCAAAAAGAAAATTGAAGAGATTGCTAACGTTGATATAAGTAGTTTCAAAGTTTTAGCAAGTGGAGACATACTCTATACAAAGGCCGTCGAGGACGGTATTTATCGCTTAACTCCTCACGATGGCCGTTCGGTCAGTGTTTTACCGAATTACCCAAATTACTTATCTGAACATTGGACAGTCAATATGGATAACTTAATTTTTGTTGAGCCAACTGAACAGAAAAAAGGCATTTGGAAATTTAATTTAGAGACGAGTGAGCAGACTAAATTGAGTACGTTGGTGCCTAATACTATTGGTAGTTCACTAACAATTTCACCAGATGAAAAGCAGCTAATCATCACTAGACTTGATAAAGTAGAAAGTGATATTTATTTGTCTAGGCAATAAAAAAGCGCTGAAGCGCTTTTTTTATGCCGAAACCTTTGCCATCAAATGAACATCTACATATTGCCCGTCTCTGTAGGCATATGACTTTGCAGTTCCTTCAATAATAAAACCATGCTTTTGATAAAGTGTGATAGCCGCTTCATTATCAGTATAAACTTCAAGCTCAACTCTTCGCACGGCTAACCATTTTTCGGCTAGATTGAGGGCATGTTCAAGTAGCTGACTGCCAACGCCCCTTCCTTGCCATCTTTCCGATACCGCCATCCCTATGTTTGCAACGTGCTTTCTTCTTGGATTCGAGAACACTTCCATCCCTAATTGACCGCACAGTTCACCATCTACTTCAGCGATCAAACTATAGAAATTGTCTTGTGGCTCACCTAAAAACTTTTGCCATTTGTCCAATGAAGGATGTGGCAATTGTAATGTCCCCGCAAAGCAACTAGGTTGTGCGTATATATCAGCGATTGCTTTGATATCTTGTTCAGTACTGTGGCGAACTTCTATTTTCATTGAAACTTAGCTCTCTACTTATTTGGGCTCATGCCAATGGCTTTTAGGAAACCTTTTTTATTTTCTGGAGAAATTAAAATACTCTTATTTTCACCATAGGTAATAAGAATCCTATCAAGCGATAGTGCCGGACTTGATAGTGGGTTTTTACTCGGTGTAGCTGACTTAATGTCGGCCAACTGAATACGTTTTCTAACGGGGCCACAGCTGATAAATAATTCACCATTATCTACCACATATTCAGTACTGGCGAACAGCCAACCAGGTAAACCAATACCAACAATAACAGTTATCGCTAGTGCCAAATAATTTTCATTAGAAGGTTCCATGAAAACAGCTTGAATGGTAGCAAACAGTGCTACACCGATTGAACCAACAATGATTACAACCAACCATAAATCGATTTTAGATTTAAAAACTTTCATGACTACTCCTTACTCTCAAATAGCCCTATTTTGTATTTTCTACACGCCATGGTGGGTTTTTTCTATTCTCACCCGCCCAATAGAGCTTAATTTGATTACCAGACGGATCATGTAGAACCGCCTCACGCCACAAGTAGCGTTTATCTTCAGGTGATTGAGATATCTCAATACCTTTTTCTTGAAGCATATTTACCCATTCATCTAATGCCTCATGTTCAAAATAGATAGTAGTGCCATTATCAACCTTCTCTTCCAAGCTCAATGAGAAAGTACTATCCCCTTCTGGACACTCAAACCTTGCATAATGTGGTGTATCTACTATTTGTGTGAAACCTAACGTCAAATAAAACGAAACTGCCTCACCCATATCAACAACGGGTAACGTCACTTGATTAAGGTTCATCGCTATACCTCACTATCAACAGGTGTTTTTCGTAAGTGCTTTTGGTAAACACGCTTGAGTTGCCACTTTTCTAATTCAGTTTGTTTATAGATCAAGATGTAGCTAGCATCATACAAAGTTCCATCTTCATAATCTTCAAGCTTCATCTTTACCAAATACTCAATGGTATTGCCCTGTTGTATACGTTCACTGATCTCAACATCTTTAAATTCAGACAGCGTGGCAAACGTCCAATCGCCGACACTCACAAACATTAGGTCGGATTTAATTTGTGCTACATCAGGTTCACCATCAAGCGAACAAGCCGACAAAAGAACAACAAACATTACCGCTAATAGCTTTTTCATGCGTTTACTCCATTAATTCACGCGTTTACAACATAAGATTAAGCATTTAAAAACGCTCAATCAAATCCCATTTGTTACCATATAAGTCAGAGAAAACTGCCACTATACCGTATGCTTCTTCTCTAGGTTTTTCCTCAAACTGAACACCCTGCTCAGCCATCAATTTAAAATCTCTATAGAAATCGTCGGTTTGTAGAAACAAAAAAACACGACCACCTGCTTGATTGCCAACCGCGTTTTCCTGCTGTTCAGTGGACGCCTGCGCTAATAACAAACTTGTGCCTTGTGTGTTTTTTGGCGCAACAACCACCCAACGTTTACCATTGCCAAAATCCGTGTCTTCGACTAACTCAAAGCCAACTTTATTTGTGTAAAAATCAATTGCTTCATCATAATTTTTTACAACTAGTGCAACACTTGCAATATTTTGCATCGCTACCCTCGATCATCATTCTTTTGTATGCAACTTAACGATTAGATTGCTTATTATCAATTAAAATAAATAAACAAATTAAAAGAATTTGTAATTATTTAATAACCAAGTGTTGACCCTAGACCTTACTCCAAGGTTTATAATGAGTAGTATCAAAAGCAGAGGATTAAGATATGTACCGTATTGGTGAGCTCGCACAACTGGCTAACGTAAGTAACGATACTTTAAGATATTACGAAAAAAATGGTCTACTCACGCCTGCAAACCGCAGCGATACTGGTTATCGCTTATATAACAACGAATCAGTAGAACAAATAAAGTTCATTCAGCGTGCTAAGTATGTCGGCTTCAGTCTTCGTGAAATTCAAGAGTTACTTTCTCTTAAAGTTGATAAAGCGGAGCACTCCTGTGAAGAAATAAAAGAGCTGACCAAAATAAAATTAGACGATGTTCAGGCTAAGTTATCTGAGCTGCAAAAAATTGCTGGTGCGTTGGAGAAATTACATGATGCTTGCTGCGGCGGTGCTGAATCTGCTGAAAACTGTTCAATATTAGACGCGCTAGAAACCGGCAAAGGCATGGAGATTAAATCATGATTTTTGTAGATAACTTCTGGAACTTGATGCTTGCTTCAGCACCTTGGTTAATACTAGGTTTTACCATTGCAGGTATTATTAAAACACTTATACCGCAGGACTTTTTAACAAAGCATCTAGGTGGAAAAGGATTTGGAACAACGGTAAAAGCATCACTAATAGGCGCCCCTTTACCGCTTTGCTCATGCGGTGTAGTTCCGGTTGCGCTTGGCCTGAGAAAATCAGGTGCATCTAAAAACTCTACCGTATCTTTTCTTGTCGCTACACCAGAAACAGGTGTTGATTCCGTGTCGGTTACTTATGCATTGCTTGGTCCCTTTATGGCGATAGTAAGACCAATAGCAGCAGTGACAAGTGGTATAGTTGCAGGTTTATTGGTTGGTAAATCTGAACAGCTAGAAGGCAACAGTGGCAGCACTGAAGTTAAGTCTTGCTGTGCTAGCAAAACCAAAGTAGAAGAAAGCAAAGAGAGCACCTGTTGCTCTTCAAAGAAAGTGGAAAAAGAAACAAGTTGCTGCGCTAGTAAATCAAAACCTGCAACACCTTCTGGCATGGCCAAATTAATGGAGGGTATCAAATTCTCATATGTTGACTTGTTAAAAGATATTACACCTTGGTTGTTGATCGGCCTTGTGTTTGCGGCAGCAATAGAAACTTGGGTACCAAATGAATTCTTAGCACAATGGGGTGATGGCTTTGCTGCATTTGTTGTCATGGCACTTATTGGTGTGCCTATGTATATTTGTGCAACAGCATCAACGCCTATCGCCGCGAGTTTATTGCTTTCAGGCATCTCTCCGGGTGCAGTATTAGTGTTTATGATGGCTGGGCCCGCCACCAATATAGGCACCGTTGGTATTATTATGAAAGAGCTAGGCAGAAGAGCTGTAATAGCGTACCTATCAGGCGTAATTTTAGTTAGTTTTGCCTTTGGGTATTTAGTTAATTACATCACGCAAGTATGGTCATTTGATAGCTTAGCGACAGCTTCTCATATCCATAGCGAAGAATATGGTTTAATTACGCAGGGGTTAACTGTGTTACTTGTTGTTATGATGGTAAACGCATACAAGCCTTTGAGAAAAGCGTAGCATTTGGCCCCGAATAATCGGGGCCTCTATTCACCTATCCAGGCTGTACAATTGTTTTATCTTTAGCTGGATTCAAATGTAGTATCCCACCTACAAAGTCAATGACACAAAAAACGAATAATAACGGCATATTTAATTTAAAACTTGCCGAAAAAAAGACACCACTAAAAACTAACCGCAAAATGCCTTCAAATTGTGCTATCTCTACAGAAAAATTACGCCACCGCCAAACGGCCCAGCCGGTTCCTAAAACACCAAGCATTTGAACAAATAACATGTGTATGTGTGAAAATGAATCAAACGCTGAACCACCCAATATTTGATTTAGCGAATCTAATGTCGAAAGATGAGCCGTATTTAAATAAGGTAAAAAAAATGGTGTTAAAGCAACTAGATCGTAGATACAAAAGGTAATGAATATACGCTTGTAAGCAATGGGAGAAATCAAAACAAAATCCTTCTAGTAAAAATTAGAAGGACAGTATACGAACATCATCGTATACTGTATACACAAATATCTTAATTAGGTTTATCTAACAAGTGACTAATACGCTTCCCCAGATAAAAAGCAGTTGCTTGATCCTGCGGGTTTACTTCACCATTGTCTGAACAGGCCACTACACCCAACTGGCAACCGAGTCTATTAATACCGTGATCTTTGTATCCTTGAGCGCTATCAAGGCCAACCCAAAGCATGCCATGTTGATTGGCTAACGTTACCATATACTGAAGTGTATTGCTTTGATCGCCATTAAACGCACTTCCACAGGTGAAGCCTGCGGCATACTTACCGGCCCAAAGCTGATCACACCATAACTCGCTGGTTGCATCAGCAAAAGACTTGAACTGAGCAGATACATTTCCCATGTAAGTAGGCGTACCAAACACTATGACGTCTGCATCACTTAGTTCGTTGAAAATATCCATATTGACAAACCGCCCTTCAACGATCTCTGATCCTTGAATGCGATGCACAAAAACATTAATTGAGCCTTTATCTCCTAGACCTTCTTGTAGTGCGCAAGCAAGTTCATGCGTCACATCTGTTTTAGAGAAATAAACAATGGCTACTTTTTTCAATACTTACTCCTTATTCGTTTCGGCTGTATGAGTAGAAACACTGCTAATCAGATGATTTGGAGAATCGACCCCAAGATATAGTTCGCATACTCCCAACTGCTCTTTTATTAATTTTATTCTGACATTAGGAACACCAGCAAAATTAAACCTTCTTATGTTCTTTTTTCGTTTAATAAACTGGTTATTGGAAGTAATTGCTTCAATATTCGACAAAGGCACGGCAAGGGTATTGTATATTCCAAATCGAATAAGTAACGTTTTATCCTTAATCGCAATAGCTCTTCTAGACATAGCTCTATATTCTGCAAAGAAAAACACTAAACTTAGTGCTGTCAACGCTGAAATAACGTTTGCAGCAAAGGGAGACCACAAGAAGTGCAATACAATATGCATGATGGGTAGTTCAAGTAGAATCACAAGTAAAAACCCTATTGCATTGCTCTGTGCGCCATCTTTATTGTGGTAGCTAAAATGTTCGTCTCCATCAAATAAGTCTTTTGTTATGCGGTGCCCACAAAACAAAAATAGCCACATGCGTGTTTCGAAAATAAGCAGACGACTAACAAAGCCATTACCTAATTTGTTAGTGATCACGCTTTCAATAGCATAGTCGGGGTCTTTTTTGTCTTTTAGAATACTAGTGATTGCTAGATAAATAGTGACAAACGCCGACACTTCAAAGATAAGGAAGATAGCCAATACGGCATAACGACTTAGCTCTAAATAACCCAATATAAACTGTTGTTTATCTGGAATAATAAAACTACCAATAAATACTGCTAAACATGATAAAGCGAGTGCTTTTATTGCGGCTTCTTTCTTAGAATTGATACACAAAAAACACAAGACGGGCAAGACGATGAGTATATCGAGTAAATACAACCATTCGAAGTTAGCTTGTCCATAATCATTTAGTGCGTGTTCAAAGGAGTAGTAAAGCCCCCAAGAAAAAGAAGTAAAAACTAAAAATAATAATGGGATGTACTGTTTAATATTCCTTTTAGTATGCACTTTAAAAATCCCTAACAACAAAAGCTTAATTGTGCGTAAGCTTATCACCTTTGTGTATAAAATAAACAGAGGGAAAAAGCTTAATTCCCTTGATATGTATCAATTTGTTTCAAGCCGTTTACGGTTACCCTAACCCTAGAGGGTACTCATATGAACGACGACAAATTAATCAGAATATTAAAGGTATGTATCGTCATAGGGATTTGCTTATTACTGCTTGGTCACTACCTTATTTCTTATACTGATATAGGTGAAACAATGGGGCCTATGGGCATGGCACTATCGGCAGGATGCGTTGCACTTGGCTTAATTTTTTCACTACCAACAAAAATGTATCTAACCTTTTTACTAGTCAAGCGAGAGAATGATCAAGAAGCTCTCGAAAAAGAGCAAGAAAAACAGCAACAACATAAAGAGTGAAGATAAAAAAAACCGAAGCCAATGCTTCGGTTTTTTATTGAGATAAATACTACTTATTTTTCAAAGTAGAACTTATCACGTTTATTATCGTAATTACCGATCTCATTCATTGTTTCAGCATTGTATAAACGACCATTAATCATGGTGTAACTAACTTTATCACTTAGACGAATATCCTTAGTAATATCACCATCCACAACCATTAAGTCGGCCAATTTACCTACTTTAATTGAACCTACTTGCTCGCCCAAACCAAGTGCTGTAGCTGGTGAGATAGTTGCGGTCTTGATCGCTTGAAGTGGTGACATACCACCTTGCGCCATCATCCACATTTCCCAGTGCATTGCTAGGCCTTCACGCTGACCGTGACCACCAGAATTCACCAGAATGCCTAAATCTTGTAGCTCTTTTGCAGTTGTCGCTACATTCACATGGTTATAATGATGATGAGGAGCTGTTGTTCTTCTCATTGAACGAGGGTCTAAAATCTCAGACGGTACATACTTGCTCAAACGAGGGTGTTTCCACACTTCTGTTTTATCATACCAGTAGTTTTCACCCCAGATACCACCGTAAGCTACACCAAGAGTTGGTGTATAAGCCATTTCAGACTGTTTCCAAAGTTGCTTAATGTCTTCATACACTGCTGCCGTTGGAATTGAATGCTCTAGCGTTGTATGACCATCAACAACCATAGTTAAGTTGTGCTGTAGTAATGAACCACCTTCAGGCACTACCATTACTTTAGCTTCACGAGCAGCTTGAACAAATTGCTGACGTTGATTACGGCGAGGCTGGTTGTAACTCTTAACACTAAACGCACCTACTTTTTGTAATCGTTCAATGTGGAATTTAGCATCATCTAAGCTATCAACATGAGAAGTGTAACCTGCCACTGTCGCACCATATAAAATAGTACCAGTAGAGTACAAACGAGGCGCTACTATCTTACCAGCTTTTTGCATTTCACTTGCAGCAAAGAACTCTGTGGTATCGTTAGAAGGATCGTGGATTGTAGTAACACCAAGTGCTAACCCAGCATAGTTTTCCCAGTTTTGCTCAGGAATGATTTCACTACTACCTTGTGGGCCGTGAGCATGAGCATCAACTAAGCCTGGCATAATACTTTTGCCGGCAATGTCGATAACTTTTGCACCTTTAGGTACTTGAACATCACCTTGTTTACCAACAGCAACAATTTGATTGCCCTCAACGATAACAACACCATTATCAATAACGGCGTCACCTTCCATCGTGACAACCTTGCCGCCAACAAAAGCTACAGTACCTGATGGTTTGTCCGCTTTTTGCTCGAAACCTAAATATGTAGATTTAGCTTCTGTTTTTTCTTCTTTTGCGTCTTCATCAGAAGATTTCAGATCAAATAGGTTGCTTACTGACGCCTGATACAAATCAGGACCTAAGCTCCAGTATATTTCGTTTGATTTAGCATTCCAGTTAATGCCTTCGCCTGCGCGAACAGATAGTTGCTCAACTGGGAAGTTCTTTGCTTTAGGGCCTGTATCAATAACACTGCCACGCTCAACAAGTGGTGTCACAAATACTTTAAAGCGCTCAGCAAATGCTAAGTGTTTGCCATCAGGTGACACTTTGTATTCAGTAGCAAATTTTCCTTGGTAAAGCTTCTTCTCGTTTTGACCGTCAAGATCAATACGTGTTAGATGTGTTTTTTCACCGTAACGAGTTACATAGATTCTGTCTGAACGATCGCCAAAGTGAGGCTGTAAACCGTTATCAGTAACAAGCTTAGCTTCACCACCTTTACTTGGTATCACATAGATACCCGGCTCTAAGCCCCATTTAGTATCTAAAATCGAACCACCAGAGATTTTACGGTAAACGATTTTTTTACCATCTGGAGAGAAACTTGGCTCAACAAACTTGCCTTGTACTTTTGATACGACTTTACCTTTGCCGCCGCGGCTAGATGCAACACGAATGCTACCTAACTTCTTATCATCCCATGTTACATAAACGATTTTTTTACCGTCACGTGAAAAGCTAGGGTTAAATTCGAAATGGTCTTTTTGCTTAGTTAGACGTTTCATTTTACCCGTTTTTAAGTTGCGAACATAAATATGTCCCATCGCTTCAAAAACAGCTTTTTTGCCATCAGGTGACACTTCAACGTCACGCAGCATTTTCACATCAAACTTATCTTGATTAATGTCTTGTTGGAAACGTAATGCTTTTTGAATTTTCTTTGTCGTATTCACTGCAAATGGGATTTCACTCGCTTTCTTAGACTTAACATCTAACTTGTGAATTTTACCGCCAGCCCAGAAAACAATTTCTTTGTCGTCAGGTGTCCATGCAATTGTTGGGTATACACCATGGATAGCCCACGTTTCTTGCATATCACGCTCTAAACCTTCATAAATAAGCGATTGCTCACCACTTTCAAGATCGTATAGATAGAGGTTAGAGCTAAAGTCATCACGGCTTACAAATGCTAAGTATTTACCATCAGCCGAAGGTGTCGGGCGAATAGCACCACCTTTACCAGAAATAATGGTTTTAATTTCACCTGTTTCTAGCTCAAGGCGCTTAATTTTATAAATACCTTTGATTGAATCTTTACTGTAGTGGAACGTTTTACCCGGCGTTGCGTCTTGTGAGAAGTATACGTACTTACCATCAGGTGAATAGGCTGGTTCACCTAAATCTTTTTGCTGATTTGGGCGCTTTGTTAACATTGCACCACTGCCGCCAGTTTTGTGGTAAAGCCAAACTTCACCTGCACCTAAAGAGCGAGAGCCCGTAAAGTGTTTACGACCAATTAAATAGTCACCATCCGGTGACCATGCTGGGCTATTTAACAAACGGAAAGTTTCATTTGTTACCGCTTTCTTTTCACTTCCATCAGCCTTCATGATCCAAAGGTTATCACCGCCATTTTCATCAGAAGTAAAAGCGATATATTTGCCGTCAGGGCTAAAAGTCGGCTGCATTTGCCAAGCAATATCTGTCATTAAAGGCTTAGCTTCACCACCCGAAATAGGCATAGAGTAAATGTCACCTAATAAATCAAAGATGATTGTTTTACCGTCAGGGCTTACATCGATGTTCATCCAAGTTCCAGAGGTAACATTGATATTAGCGTCAATAAACTCACCTTGAGGTGCATTAACTGACCATTTAGCTTTTTCTTCTTTTGTTTCTTTTTTATCGGCTGCAATTGCTGGAGAGCCAGCAAAAATTAGCGCTAGTGAAGCTGCTACAAGCGATTTTTTAAGATGATTGTTCGACATGAGGGCATCCATTTTTCTTGTTGTAGAGTGTGCTGTTTGGCACGGGATGACTCACTATAGAATATATTGTCTGCAAATGGCAGAGGAAAGCTTGTAATATTGAGAAGGGATCAGATGAACAAACTGTAAACTAAGCTGAACCGTCAATGACTCAGCCTAGTTTTGACGTTATTATTTTTGATAGCCCCAACGTGGCATGATGGTTTGCTCAATGCCTAGATGGTCTAACATACGGCCAACCATAAAATCGATCAAATCTTCAATAGATTCTGGGTTGTGATAAAAGCCTGGCGCAGCAGGCATAATGGTTACACCTTGTTGAGAAAGTGACAACATATTCTGTAAATGTATGCTTGAAAATGGTGTTTCTCTAGGAACAAGGATTAACTGACCTCGCTCTTTAATCACAACATCTGCTGCCCGCTCAATTAAGTTATCACTCATGCCTTGGCTTATAGCTGCTAACGTTCCCGTTGAACAAGGACAAACGACCATTTGTTTTGGCGCGGCAGATCCAGAAGCTACTGGCGAGAACCATTGTTCTTTACCAAAGACAGTTATTTGCTCAGGCTTTGCATTAAACTTATTAATTAGAAACTCACTGGCTGCATCCGGTGCACTTGGCAATTTCAAACCAATTTCCGTATCAAAGACAACACGTGCAGCACTAGAGCAGAGCACATAGACTTGATAGTTAGCCGCTACCAAGCACTCCAACAAACGCATAGCGTATGCTGAGCCTGAGGCACCAGTGATTGCTAATGTGATTTTTTTATCAAATTGAGTCGCCATGTATTATTCGCCAAATTTTTCACTAAGTTTATCGAGTAGTTTTTGGTGAATACCACCAAAACCACCGTTGCTCATCACTACAATTGTATCATCTGCCTGAGCTTGCTCAACAATACTGCAAATAAGGCTATTCAGATCATCTGATGCTGAACACGGCTGCTGACAGTCATCAATCAATTGCGCAACTGACCACTCAACTTTATCACCTTGGAAAACAAACACTTGGTCGGCCTTAGCTAAAGAGGTAGCAAGTGTGTCTTTGTGAACACCTGATTTCATCGTATTTGAACGTGGCTCAAGCACTGCGATAACTCTGCCCTCACCTACACTATTGCGAACACCATCTAGCGTTTTGGTTATAGCGGTTGGGTGATGCGCAAAATCATCATAAACTTTGATGCCATTGACCTTCCCCCTTAACTCCAAACGTCGTTTGGTATTTACAAATTCGCCCAATGCTTCAACAGCAACTTTTGGTGGTACGCCAGCGTGACGTGCTGCGGCTATCGCCATTAAACCGTTTTCAATATTAAAGTCGCCAATAAGCTCCCAACTCACAGTCCCTTGCTCTTCACCTTTAAATGAGACAACAAATTGGCTACCATCTACTTTTAATTTCTGGGCATGCCAACCGTCATTTTTATTATCATCACTAACACTGTATTCCTGCGGCGTCCAACAACCTTGTTCAATTGTTTCGGAAATATAGTTCTCACTTTGCGGAGCTAGTATCAGACCATTGTTCGGTACCATACGAATCAAGTGATGAAATTGTCGCTGAATATCGGAAATAGAATCAAAGATATCTGCATGATCAAATTCCATATTGTTGATAATCAGGGTGCGTGGACGGTAATGAACAAACTTAGAACGTTTATCGAAAAAAGCAGTGTCGTATTCGTCGGCCTCTATAACAAAAAATGGCGCATTACCTAATCTTGCAGAAGTATCGAAGTTTTGAGGTACACCACCAATTAAATAACCTGGCGCTAACTTGGCATATTCTAAAATCCAAGTAAGCATTGAACTCGTTGTTGTTTTGCCGTGAGTACCTGAAACGGCTAGTACCCATCTATCTTTAAGCACATTTTCTAGCAACCATTGTGGACCAGATGTATAAGGAATATTACGTGCCAAGACATGTTCAACCATAGGGTTACCTCTAGCCATTGCATTGCCAATAATCACTAGATCAGGCTCATCATCCAAATGCTCAACTAAATAGCCCGACTTCAGGTTAATCCCTAATGCTTCTAACTGTGTGCTCATTGGAGGATAAACATTAGCATCACAACCAGAAACCTCAAATCCCATTTGCTTGGCGATGGCTGCAATGCCACCCATGAAGGTGCCACAAATCCCTAAAATATGAATATGCATAACGTTGAGTTCTTTTTCTAATAAGGTTCAATTGACGAGTTTAGCCGCCAATATACCCGATTTTAGAACAAAGCGCAGTCGTTCTTAGTAATAGCTATGACTTAGTTGAAAAAATTCATTCATTGTCACAAATAAATCATTGCAACTTTACCCTGAATTGTTAAGTATTTAGTTGAGCTAATCATTTTTAAACACAGGACAATTTGCACATGGCTATGTTGCAATCTTTATACGTATATCCAATCAAATCTACCGCCGGCATCGCGCTATCAAATACGTGGATAGATAATATAGGCCTAAGTTTTGATAGACGCTTTGTTGTTGCCAATCATCAAGGTCAATTTATGACAGCAAGAACAGAGCCTAGTCTGTGTCTAATAAGAGCATCTCTAACACCTACAGGTCTTATATTGACGGCACCTGATATGCCCGCCCTTGAGATTAATTACCAAGCTTTTAGTGATCATTACCAAAGTGTGACGGTATGGAAAGACGAAATAAATAGCCGTTACTGTAGCCTTGATTACGATTTGTGGTTTAGTGATTATTTGAAGAAGCCTTGCCAGTTATTGTTTTTTGGCGAGAAGTCTTCTAGGCAAGTAAAAAACAAACAAAATCAAGTGAGCTTTGCTGATGGATATCCTCAGTTGCTGATTTCTCAAGCGTCTTTAGATGACCTTAATGCTCGTATGCCTAATCATCACATCAGCATGGCGCAGTTTAGACCAAATATTGTAGTAGATGGCACCGAAGCATTTGAAGAAGACAAGTGGCAACACATTCGTATTGGCGAAGTTGAATTTGAAGTAACTAAGCCTTGTACTCGTTGTATTTTCACCACCATAGATCCTCAAACTGCCGAGAAGCATCCAAAGCAAGAGCCTATTAGTACATTGAAACAGTACCGCAAGGATGAGCAAGGTGAGATTATGTTTGGCCAAAACTTAGTAGCGCTTAATCAAGGGCGATTAGAAGTAGGCGACCAAGTAACAGTATTAAGCACTCAGTCACCACCGCAATTTGTTGTCAGCAAACAATTAAAGGCGATTACTCAAAACAAAACAATACGTTCTGACTACTCAACGGCTGACCAATTGACACTAAGGTGTATCAAAATTATCGATGATACACATGACGTAAAAACCTTTACTTTCGAAAATACTGAACCGCAATTAATTCAGTATCAAGCTGGACAACATCTCCCTATCAGTTTTGAAATTGACGGTAAAAAAGTGCATCGTAGTTATACTATTTCATCTTCACCAACTCGCCCTGAACGCATTAGCATCACAGTGAAGCGCGTTTGTGACTTTGAACAACCTGGTGTAGTGTCCAATTTTCTACATGATCACTTCAATGTTGGCGATACTATCGACTGCCAGCAACCAAACGGTAACTTCCATATCGATACGGAAAGCCAGCAGCCAATATTAATGCTATCAGCAGGAAGTGGTATTACACCGATGCTTTCAATGTTGAAAGCACACGCTGATTTAGCAACAAAGAATGACATTGTCTTCTTTCATAGTGCTCATACAGACAAAGATTTAATCGCGTTTGAAGAGGTAAAAGCATTGGCCAAACAGCATGGTTCTGTACGATTGGACTTCACGTTAACCAAACAAGCTCCGCCAAGTTGGACTGACTTTCAGGGCAGAATAAACACAAACATGCTGGCAAAGATCCCCAAATTAAGCGAGCGCAATGTTTATGTGTGTGGTCCTGAAGCATTTAGAGAATCAGCAAAAGAACAGCTACTAGCACTAGGATTACCTGAATCACAGTTCTTTTATGAGAGTTTTGGTGTAAGGCAACCTCCTCAAGAACAAGCGCCAGCTATAGAACCCATGAAAGACGTTAAAATTCACTTTAAGTCTTGGGAAAAAGAAGTCGTAGGCAACAATAAAGAGACACTGTTAGAAATAGGTGAAGACGCAGGTATGATTTTACCTTTTTCGTGTCGTGCTGGTATGTGTGCAAGTTGTAAAATGAAGCTCGTAGATGGCGAAGTAGAAGTACTCTCAAACGATGGTCTAACAGACTTTGAACAAGAACAAGGCTATATTTTATCTTGTAGCTGTATCCCTAAAACTAATGTGACAGTAGAAAAACCTTAATAAGATGAGCACAAAAAAGATCAAATTAAACTGCGATATAGGCGAGAGCTTCGGCGCTTGGATAATGGGCAATGATGAAAAAATAATGCCTTATATTGACCAAGCTAATATTGCTTGCGGCTTTCACGCGTCAGACCCTCTGACTATGCAAAAAACAGTTGCGTTAGCAGCAAAACACAATGTGGAAATAGGTGCTCATCCTAGTTACCCGGATTTGGTTGGTTTTGGCCGTCGATCTATAGCTTGTTGTAAACAAGAATTGATTTCGCTTATTCAATACCAAGTGGGTGCATTAATCGCGATATGTCAGGCTAATGGAACGACAGTTCAATATGTAAAGCCTCATGGCGCTCTCTACAACGACATGATGAAAGATAATGAAATATTCGAAACTGTCTGCCAAGCTATCAGTCAGTTAGATAATAGGTTATCTATTATGGTTCAAGCGCTGCCTGATATGACGGCGTATTTAACCATCGCCAATAAATACAACCTAAGCATGATTGAAGAAGGATTTGCTGATCGGGCATATCAAGATAGTGGTCTATTGGTGCCTAGAAGCCAAAACAATGCCGTATTAACTTCTTCGCAATCGGTAGTAGAAAGATGTCAGTTATTATTAGAACACGGCGTATTTAAGTCTGAGAATGACATTGCCCTCCCATTGAATGTCACCTCACTGTGTGTGCATGGAGACAATACTGAAGCCATTCAACTCGTTAGAAAAATTCGTAACTATCTAGATAGCAAAAGCTGAAGTAGCCAACAATGAAGTCTTTTGAATATCAATGTGAACTCATCAATGAAAGTATGTTTTTATTGCTTTGGCCTGACGTTATTTGCCAAGAGCAACATCAGTATATTGTGGCTTGTCAAAAAGCCATTGAGCAGCACTTTCAAGAACAGTTAGATGCCTGCGTAGTAAGCTTTGCTAGTCTGGCAATACACATAAATATATTTAAGTCTAATGCAACTCAAATAACAGCTGAATTACCAAGTTTATTGAGCACCCTAGGCAGCAACCTAAGCCTTGACTCTAAATTGATCGAAATTCCTGTCTATTATGGAAGTGAAGCTGGTTGGGATATAAGAGACGTGGCAAAACGCGCAGATATCTCTATTGAGGAACTCATCAATATTCATTCACAAGACACTTATTATGCTTATGCAACAGGCTTTACACCTGGTTTTTCTTATTTGGGAGAATTGAACCAACATATTGTATTACCTAGAAAAGCTAGCCCTCGATTGAAGATGCCAAGGGGCGCTGTTGCAATCGCCGATAAACAAACGGCCGTTTATCCAAATGCTAGTCCTGGTGGTTGGCATATCCTCGGACAAACGCCAATGAGCATGTATGACATAGGCAATGATGACTTTGCTCCGCTTATAAATGTTGGGGATCGCGTTAAGTTTTATCCCATTTCTCTAGATGAATATAAGACTTTAGGTGGCGAGGTCTCTCTTGAATCATAATTCTGCTGTATTAAAAGTTATCGCCTGCAACAATAATTTGAGTTATCAAGATTTAGGACGTAAATCGGCACAAGCCTTGGGCTTTAGTGTTGGCGGCGCAGCAGATGAATATGCTTACTGCCATGCTAATTCACTAGTAAAAAATGAACTTGGTACTCCGGCCTTGGAAATAACGCTTGGACAATGCACCTTCGAGGCACTACAAGACTGTGAAATAGCAATCACCGGAGCACATTGCCTTCCTCAAGTCGACCAAGAAAAAGCCAACTTCAATCAAGCTTTTGTATTAAAAAAAGGACAAACCTTAACACTTAGCCCCCCTCTTTTGGGTGTTTTTACCTATTTAAGTATTCGCGGCGGTTTGCAAGTGAAACAATGGCAAAATAGTGTTACTCAAATAGCACGTGAGCGAGTATTTGGCTTAACGGCACCCCATATCACTGACGGAGAAACATTGTTTGTAGGCACAAATGAGCCTTATCAAAGAGCCTCTTTATTACCTTTTACAACGGCAAATTTGGCTGGCTTAGATGAAACAATCACTGTTCGCTTTATACCTACTACGTTGTACAAGTCGCTACCATTGAGAGAACAATTAGACATTGAACAAGCTATTTATCAAATATCGCCAAATAGTGACCGTATGGGTTACCGCTTAACTAGCGACGTAAAAGTGTCTTTTGATAAAAATAAAAACCTTCGAAGCTTGTCTATGCCCGTTGCTGCCGGAATGATTCAAATAAGCAATGATGGACTGCCAATCATTTTGATGAAAGATAGCCAAACCATTGGTGGCTATCCAGTTTTAGGAAGTGTAATCAAAATAGATTTATTTAAACTAGCGCAATTAAGGCCTGGTCAATCACTTAAGTTTGTACCATGTTCCTTGCAGTTTGCATCAACGCAGCTAGAAATGTTCTACGCTAAATTTTGAATTGTCGCTCAACAGTGATTAAAATAGCCGCCGTCTTAAGCTAGCAAGAGATTGGGTATTACATTTGCTATTAATGATCGACAACTACGATTCGTTCACCTTTAACTTAGTTCATTATTTTGAATCTTTAGATCAACAGATCAAAGTGGTTCGAAATGATGAAATTACAATAGATCAAATCGAACAATTGTCACCTGACATGATCGTTATCTCTCCGGGCCCTTGCGATCCTGATAGTGCAGGCATCTCATTATCTGTTGTTAATGAATTCAAAGGAAAGATACCATTACTAGGTGTTTGCTTGGGCCATCAATGTATTGCCCAACATTTTGGTGGAAGGGTTAAGAGAGCACACCAGGTCATGCACGGTAAAACCAGCTTAATAAGACATAATGCTAGTGGTTTATTTGAAGGGCTGGAAAATCCTCTACAAGTGACTCGATATCATTCGTTGATCGTCGACAAGCTAAAACTCCCCAAAGATTTTGAAGTCACGGCATGGACTGAAGATGAACATGGTCATCCTTTTGAGATCATGGCAATTGCCCACAAGGAGCTACCTATTGCTAGTGTGCAATTTCATCCAGAATCGATTAAAACAAAACAAGGTCATGAGCTTCTCAATAATTTTATAACCAAATATACTGTAAGTAATTAATATAAAGCAGTTAATGAAAAATCACTCATTGCCGATATAATAAAAGATACTAAGAGCAAAAACAGTTATTCATGCAAGTACTATTAGAACACGACAAAGCTGGCCCTATTTATGAACGTGCTATCGGTTTATCGATTAGCAAGGACTTCGTTGATGCAAAAAATATCAAGGGAGAAACCATTGATAAGCAAAACAGTGAACAACACAATCGTCGTCGTGAGCTACTTGCTGTAGAACGCCAAGCCAATAAAGACAAGATCATAAAAGAGCACGGCATTCACCACTTCAAAGCGCAAATCATGGAAAAATTTTTGAGCAAAGTAGATGCGCGTGTTCACAATGAATTTGATAACAAAGAAAAACTGTTCACCTCGGTATTAAGCATTGAAGATGCTGCTCCAGATATCCTCGAGATATTAGCGGTTAAAGCAGCCTCGATAAATCGAATTTCGCCACTCGTTCGCTCTCTCCCCTGGTTGACGGATGAACTCGTTACGCTAGTAAATAAGCCTCAATATCGTAAACGCGCTGATGTACAGGTGTCAGATCCTAATCTAGCACTAAGCTATATAGGGTTAGACAATTTAAAACTTGTCATGCCTACATTTATGTTAAAACACTGGCTGCCAATCAGCACTGTGCCGTTTTCACCCATGAAAAGAAAGCTATGGAACGATAGCCTGTCAATCGCTTTAGCAACACAAGTACTAGCCAAAGAAGAAGGGATGGACCCATTTTTTGCTTTTGCAGCGGGTATGTTCAGTAACATAGGCACACTTGCCGTGACTCGTTGTTTCCTTCAAACCTACAACGAAATGCACAAGCAAGAGCTGAAAGAAGCATACGACAATCGAGATAAGAAACTTCACGATACATTGGTTGAATTTGATATGTCGCCAGAGTTGCTGCACCAACAATTATTAATGAGAAGTACTCAAGTGGCTGCTGACGTGGTAGAGCTTATGCGTTTTGACCGATTACATATCACAGAATCAATTTTTGATGTTGCCTACGGTACCGATGTCAACAAAATGTCGCCGCTGGCTCAATTGATCGTGAAAGCAAAAGCATATGTCGCTTTTCGAAACCTAGCCAAAGACGATCTAATCGATAAAGAAGAAGCAAAAACACTTTTAGCGGCAGCAAAAGTTCGGACTGCTGACGTAAATTTACTTAAAAAGAGCGATATTGATCACATTAAGCTTAGTTTTAAGTAATTTTTTTCTGATTAATTATGAACCAACTTAATTAGCTACAAACCCCTTGCCAGTATGCTGGCAGCGTTTGTTATCTATAAAATTACGCTATTCATTATAAATTATAGTTATGCAAGTTAACTGAATAAAACCCTCAAACCCTTATTTTAAAAGGGCTTCAGAGGCGTTTTGGGGAGACATCTGACTATTTTTCTGTCATAATACCCGCCTAAATTTAGACTACACTGAATTAAATTTGATGGTTTAATAGATAATCATCAAGAATCGCTTTGCACTTTCAAGATTAAAAAAGCGAGCGAATAAAACAATGTGTTCCCATAGTTAAGAGGAGTAAACAATGAGCAATCAATTTCCGGTAAATCGCGCACTATTCGATGATGTAATGGTACCTAACTACTCTCCATCAGCAGTTATCCCTGTTCGTGGTGAAGGTTCTCGCGTTTGGGATCAAGAAGGTCGTGAATTTATCGATTTTGCTGGCGGTATCGCAGTAAATTGTTTAGGCCACTGCCACCCTGCATTAGTTGCAGCGTTAAAAGAACAAGGTGAAAAAATCTGGCACCTTTCAAACGTAATGACAAACGAACCAGCGTTACGTTTAGCTAAAAAATTAACAGACAGCACATTTGCAGACAAAGTTTACTTTGCTAACTCTGGTGCAGAATCAAACGAAGCAGCATTAAAATTAGCACGTCGTTGGGCACTAGATAACTTTGGTGCTGAAAAGTCACAAATCATTTCATTTAAGCAAGGTTTCCACGGTCGTACTTTCTTCACTGTTACTGTTGGTGGCCAAGCTGCTTATTCTGACGGCTTTGGTCCTAAGCCAGGTGATGTTGTTCACGTTGAATACAACAACTTAGAGCAATTAAAAGAAGTTATCTCTGACAACACATGTGCTGTGATGATGGAACCTCTTCAAGGTGAAGGTGGTATCGTTTCTCCTACTGACGAATTTGCTAAAGGCGTTCGTGAGTTATGTGACAAGCACAATGCACTTCTTATTTTTGATGAAGTACAAACAGGTGTTGGCCGTTTAGGTACTTTATACGCGTACGAAGGTTTAGGTGTTACTCCAGACATCTTAACAACTGCTAAAGCATTAGGTGGTGGTTTCCCTATCGGTGCAATGATCACTACAACTGAGATCGCTAAGCACCTTAAGATTGGTACTCACGGTTCTACATACGGTGGTAATCCACTAGCGTGTGCTGTTGCAGAAGCTGCATTTGATACAGTAAACACTGAAGAAGTACTTAGCGGTGTTACAGCTAAAGCTGAAGTTTACACAGCTGGTTTAAACGCAATTAACGAGAAGTACAACGTATTTGAGGAAATTCGTGGTAAAGGTCTACTTATCGGTGCCGTACTTAAAGAAGAGTACAAAGGCCGTGCAAAAGACTTCTTAAATGCTGCGATGGAAGAAGGTGTAATGACGTTAGTAGCAGGTGCTAACATCGTTCGTTTCGCTCCTTCACTAGTTATCACTAATGAAGACATTCAAGAAGGTTTAGCTCGCTTTGAAAAAGCAGTAGCTAAATTAGCTAAGTAAGCGATACCTTTTTTTAGTGGTCGCTTTGGCGACCACGCTACTGAGATTACGATATGATTATTATACGCCCTATTCAAGCCAGTGATTACGATGCATTGCACCGTATTGCTGTCGAATCAGGACACGGTTTTACATCACTACCGGTCAACGAAAAACTATTAAAGCAACGCATTGCAGGTGCAGAAGAGTCTTTTGCTAAGCACGTTACAGAGCCAGGTCACGAAGGTTACCTATTTGTAATGGAAGATACAGAAACAGGCCAAGTTGTTGGTACTACTGGTATCGAAGCAGCGGTTGGCTTAGACGATGCATTCTACCACTACCATTTAGGTAAAGTGGTTCATAGTTCACGAGAATTAGACATCTACAACACTGTTGAAACGTTAGCGCTTTGTAATGATTACACAGGTGCAACTGAGATCTGTACGTTATTCCTAAGCGAAGGCCATCGTAAGAATAACAACGGTCGTTTCTTATCTCGTGTTCGTTTCTTATTCATCGCCGAACATTTAGAGCGTTTTGCTGACACGATTATCGCAGAAATGCGTGGTGTATCTGATGAAAATGGTGAATCACCGTTTTGGCAATGGCTAGAAGAGCATTTCTTCTCATTAGATTTCCCTACAGCAGACTACTTAACAGGTATCGGTAAAAAGGTATTCATCGCTGAATTAATGCCTAAGTACCCTATTTACGTTAACTTACTGAGCCCAGCAGCACAGCAAGTGATCAATAAAGTGCACGAAAAAACAGTGCCAGCACTTCGCCTATTGGAAAACGAAGGCTTCTGCCGTCGCGGTTACGTTGATATCTTCGATGCGGGCCCTACAGTTGAGTGTAACGTAAACACGATTCGTACCGTTAAAGACAGCAAAAAGTGTCAAGTGATCATCGGTGAGGTTTCAGAGACCGATAACTATATCATTTGTAACACAAAAGTAGCTGACTTTAGAGCTGTACAAGCGCCGCTATCATTGCGTGAAACAGCACAACAAGCTGTTATCACACAAGAAGCAGCTGATGCATTACAAGTAAAAGAAGGCGACTGGGTTCGCTTGATCAGTAATTAATTGCCCTTGATTTGATGAGTCCATCAAAGGCTGAGGAAAAAAAATGACGCACCCTATTCAATTTATTAACGGTCAGTGGGTTGAAGGCCAAGGCGACGATGTATCGTCTCTTAACCCGGCTAAAAACGAAGTGATCTGGCAAGGTAAAAGTGCTACAGAATCACAAGTGAGCGAAGCTATTTCAGGTGCTAGAGCTGCATTTGAAGCTTGGTCACAAAAATCACTTGAAGACCGTATAGCTGTAGTAACAAAGTTTTCTGAAGTATTAGCTGAAAACAAAGAAGCTTTAGCTAAAACAATTGCAATGGAAACTGGTAAGCCATACTGGGAAACACTAACAGAAGTTGGTGCAATGGTTGGTAAAATTGCTATTTCTGTTCGTGCTTACAACGAACGTACAGGCACTGTTGAAAATCCAATGCCTGGCGCAAAAGCATTTATCAGACATAAACCTCACGGTGTAGTTGCTGTATTTGGCCCTTATAACTTCCCTGGTCACTTACCTAATGGCCACATTGTTCCAGCACTAATTGCTGGTAACACTGTAGTATTCAAGCCAAGTGAATTAACACCAATGGTTGCTGAAGAAACATTGAAACTATGGGAAAAAGCTGGTTTACCTACAGGTGTAATTAACCTTGTTCAAGGTGAAGTTACTACAGGTAAAGCACTAGCAAGTCATCCACAAATCGATGGTCTATTCTTCACGGGTAGTTCAACGACTGGTAAGTTGCTTCACGAACAATTTGGCGGCCAACCTGGTAAAATTTTAGCGTTAGAAATGGGTGGTAATAACCCTATGATCGTGAAAGACGTTGAGAATGTTGATGCTGTTGTTCACGACATTATTCAATCTGCGTTTATCACGACAGGTCAACGTTGTACGTGTGCTCGCCGCTTATTCATCCAAGAAGGTGAACAAGGTGATGCTATCATCGCTAAATTAGTTGAATCAACTAAAGCAATTAAGATTGGCTACTACGATGATGAAGAACAACCATTTATCGGTTCTATGATCTCTGAGCGCGCAGCTTTAGGTATGGTTGCAGCACAAGATCAACTAGTTTCATTAGGTGGTAAATCTCTATTAACTCTAGAGCACAAAGAAGCAGGTACTGGTTTTGTTTCTCCAGGTATCATTGATGTGACTGACATCAACGAAATGCCAGACGAAGAGCACTTTGGTCCACTGCTTAAAGTATACCGCTACCGCGATTTTGATAACGCTATTGATGAAGGTAACAATACTTCATTTGGTCTTTCAGCTGGCTTATTGGCTGATAGCGAAGAAGACTACAACCACTTCTTTAAGCGTATCCGTGCAGGTATCGTAAACTGGAACAAGCCTATCACTGGCGCAAGCAGCGCAGCACCTTTTGGTGGTATTGGTGATAGTGGTAACCACAGAGCAAGTGCATACTATGCAGCTGACTACTGTGCTTACCCTGTAGCTTCTGTAGAAGCTGAAGCCGTTGCTTTACCAGCTAACTTAAGCCCAGGACTTAGCATTAAGTAATGTGCCTTAGATACCAATTAAGAATTGCCGGGTTTAGACCCGGCTTCTTTAAGAGTATTGATCAAATCTAACCACTTCCCCAGTGGTTAGCGCTTTTTCGCGTCTATTTTCAACGCCTTCTAAAACACTAGCCATTGGGTTATTCGAATTATTTTATTTATTTTTTGTATTTTTATAAAACGCTGTATTCGGAGTAAACCATGACTGCTCAAGTAACTGAACTATTTAAAAACATCTGGGATAACTACTTAGAAGTAACCCCTTCTGCTGAAAAGATTCACAACATCTTAGGCTCAGGTAGCGACGTAATTAACGATCACGTAGCATACCGTACTTTTAATCACGAAAAAGTGAACATTGAAAAGCTATCACAGCACTTAATTGCTTTAGGCTACAAAGAGTGTGGTGAGTACCACTTTGAAGCTAAGAAGCTTTACGCTAAGCACTTTGAACACGAAAACACTGAATTACCAAAAGTATTCATTAGCCAGTTATTAACAGAAGAATTTTCTGAAGAAGCACAAGCTATCATGAATAAAGTAGTTGATGCGATTGACCCTGCTTTAGTTGCTACACCAGAATTTTTATTCTCAGGTAAAACTTGGGACATCAGCTACGAAGAATACAAAACACTTCTAGCGGAAAGTGAATACGCTGCATGGTTATCTGCTTGGGGTTACCGTGCTAACCACTTCACAGTAAGCATTAATCACCTAGCCAACTACACTGACATCGTAGCAGTAAATGACTCATTAAAAGATAGCGGTTTTGAATTAAACGCATCTGGTGGTGAAGTTAAAGGCAATGAAGAGGTGAAACTAGAACAATCTTCTACAATTGCAGACAAGCACGCTGTAGAGTTTTCTGATCAAACAGTAGAAATCCCTTCTTGTTTCTACGAATTTGCTAAGCGTTACCCATTAGATTGTGGCAACCTTTACACAGGTTTTGTAGCAGCTTCTGCTGATAAAATCTTTGAAAGCACTAACGCAGCTGCTTAGTCAATAAAAGATAAAAACAAAAAGGCCACTGATTAGCAGTGGCCTTTTTTTATTTGGAGCTATTCGATATTAAAGCTCATTTTTTGCCAAATCAGTAATCGATACTTTTGAATATCGATTGTCTAACATTCGAATCATCGCATCTGGATTTTTTCCGTATTGCTCCACATAAGCTAGAATATTTTTGCCATTGCAAGTAACACTTCTAGCTACATGCTTCTTTGATAAGCCTGAAGCTTTAATCTTGTTATACATAGCAATCTTCTTGCCTTCCAAAGCAGTAACACAAAGTTGCGTTTCAATACTCTTGTTGGTTCCATTAAACTCAGTTGCCGACGCTGTTACTGAGATACCTAAAGCAATTGCTAACGTGATTAATTTTTTCATAATAACTTTTCCTTTTGCGACTAGTTAATATCAATAGTGGCGCTTTTTGATAGAAAAGTTGTAAATTCTCACTGAGCAAATGTAAGCAAATTAATCACTGACAACGTTCAGTTTTTAGGCTAGCTAAATAGTATTATTGAATTTTTGTCTACGAAAACATAGGTATATCGCAAATATTTACCACAAAGCAAGTAAATGCACTGTCTACATAAACATTTACATTCAACGCGAAGTAGCAACAAAACGACATAAAAAAAAGCCTGCGAAATGCAGGCTTTTTAACACACTAAGGGAGTTATCTAATAAATTAGAACTTGTAGTGTGCTGACAGACGCACGTAACGGCCAGGTTGGAATCCTGTCGCTTGTAGGAAGTTAGGGTTAACTTCAGGGTTATCACGCTCTAAATCTTTTTGTTGATTGAACGTTGTAGGACGTTGGCTGTTAAATAAATTGCTCACGGAAGCTTTAACAGTTAAACCTTCCATCCATGTAGGAGCGTAAGTAACACCCATATTAACATTGAATGTCCAGTTTGAACGGCCTAAATCGCCACGTTGAGTCAACTCAGTACCACCGTTACCATCGTTACAGTAGAAACTAGAAGCAGAGTAACGTTTAAAGTTATGGTAATCGTATGCAGTTGTTCCGTCACCTTCTAACATACCATCTAAGCTGACATAACCTTGACAACTTAACGGCATACCTGAAGATGCTGTTGTCGTTGCAGACACCATCCACTCTTCATTGATTTGGTAGTAACCATTCGCTTTTAGTACATGAGTGCGGTCAGTAGGCAAGTCACCATATGAACCATCCATGAAATTAGCATGGTCAAAATCTTGCGTTGCACCCGCATCTTCTTGCGCTAGAGATGAGTTTACATAGCCTTCGATGTTACCAAATGAACGTGACCAAGTGTATGAGAAGTTCGCACTCCAGTTATCACTGAATGTCTTGTCAGCGATAAACTGCAAGCCTAAGTAATGACGTTTGTACTCTGGTAAGCCATGGTAAGAAGCTGGTGTAGTTACAGCTTGTAAATTACCATCGTTCTCAAGATCCATACTAATAGTAATGTCTTTACCAGGGTTAATAATAATACAACCAGCAAGTGAATGAGGGTCGAAGTTATCGTAGCCATTATCAGCTGCCCATCGAGTGAAACCATCGTTACCACAGAAGTCATCCATACCATCTTGAACAGTACGCCCCATAAACTTAGCGGTTAAGATCCAATCTTCATCAACTTGATGTTCATATGAAACGATCAATTCATCTTGATGCATTGGTTCTAGGTTGTGATCTGATATTACTTCAGGGTTAGGGAACTGTTCATCGATAATGCTACCGCCAAACTTCTCACCAAGGTTTACAGGACTACCATCTGCATTCCAACCACCAGAAACATAGTAGTGACTCTCATAGAAAGTCTCTGTACGTGTGGCTCTAATATTTGTATTTGCAGCTACTGGTATGTAGTAACGACCTAAAGTAGCAGAAAGCTTGCGAGTTGAATCACCATCAATATCCCAAGCAAAACCAATGCGCGGTGCAATTAAGTTGTCAGATTCTAAGAATACATCGCCGTTACCATCTTTGTTAGTAAAGGTTTCACCACGTAAACCACCATACAGCATGATGTCATCAGTTACTTGCCAATTGTCTTCAATGTACCAAGCAGTGTTTTCTACTGCGAAAGTAGCTGTTTGAGTATTGTATTCACGAACACGAACTACTTCAGTGCCACATGGTAGATCTACACCATTGATACGGCAACCGTTATTCTCATGTGCAGTTCGGTAACGATAGTAGATATCACCTGAGTATTTAATACCCGGAGAAGTTGACTCATATAATTCGTCGTTGTAGCCGAAACGTACAGTATGATCACCAATCACGTACTCAGCATCAATCTTCCAACTTGTACGCTCATCTTCATCGTCTACTTGATCCGTAACACTCCATTGTACAGGTGAGTTCCAACATCCAATCGGAGTTCTACCGCTCCAGCCTACACCATTTGTAGTATCCCAGGCATAAGCACAATCATCACCCTCTAAATTTGGAACTTTCAAGTATTGATGCCTTAATTGGCCGTACATTAAGTTTAGTGTAAAGTCGTCTGTGATATAGCCTGTGTATGCGAGTACATTGATATCACCACCTTCTTGATAAGTATATTCAGAGGCAACTTCACCGTGAGCGCCTGTCCATTCATCATCGCCTACATTTTCGTAGTTTACACGGTCCCACTCAGTTTCGTTATTGATGTGTGTAAAACGAAGTAAGTGATCTTCTGTGATATACCAATCAAGCTTAGCTAAATAGTTTGGTGTTGTAGTTTCCGACTTTGAACTTGAAGAGCGGGAGTAATTATTTGACTCGTAACTTTGGCCTTCAATATTTGTAAAGAAGAACAGCGTGTCCTCGATAATTGGACCGCCAGCATATGCGTTAAACTCTAAGCTGTCTCTCGTGTCATCACTTCTGTAGCTCGATATTTCACTACTACCATCTAATTTATAGCTTAAAGAGTTTTTACGAGAGGCTCTCAGAGAATCAGGACGGTAATAAACGGAGCCACCAAATTCCCAATCATTAGTACCAGACTTAGTAACGATGTTAACAATACCACCTATTGAACGACCAAATTCTACGCCGTAACCACCTGATTTAACCTGCGTTTGTGCAATGGCATCCTGCGGCAAATCAGCATAGTTTAAAAGGCTACGTAAATTGGTAACGTCCATACCATCGATGTAGTAACCATTTTCAGCAATTGATGAGCCACCAAATGAAGGAAGGTTACGACCGAAATTATCACCACCTTGGATTGAGCCAGGTGTTAATAGTGCAACATCTACAGAATTTCGTGGTAAAGGCAACTTGGCGATAGATTCAGCATCAAAAACGTGTGTATTTTCAACTGAAGATGTATCGATCATATTAGAACGACCACCCGTTACTTGGATTACTTCTGTATCATCAAAAGATACTTGCGAGCCCTTACCAAGGTATACGCGAATCTCACGAGTCTCGCCACTAGCATCAGTAACAATATAGTTACCTGTTGGCACACTACCTACACTGAAACGACCTTGTTCATCTACAGTAATGGTACGTGTTACACCAGTATTTTTGTTCTTGTAAGTAATCTTACTACCTGCTTCAGCATGACCAAAAATAGAACCCGCAGTATTCGATGCAGCCAACGATGGTAAGGTAACACCTAAGGAAAGTGCAATTGCACCTGCAGTAAGAGATCTTCTAAATGATCTCTTGATAGAAGTGTTCATGTTATTTTTCTCTCTAGATTAAAAATTATTGTTTTTATTTTGAGAGGGTCAAAAAACATTCTAGACATCTGGGAAATATTTCAAAATGTTTCAAAACCCACCCAAATGTTACATTTACATAATATTATTTTTTATACAATCTAGACTTTAGTTGCACAAGCAACAACAACGAAGACATACCAAATATGCATAACACACACACAAACCCTATAAATACAACGAGGTACAGAGTAAAAAACCTAAAACAGTACGATTTATTAACACTATGTTCACATACTATGGATTTAGTAATAATAATTAACATTTTGTAACACGTGTATATAAAAAGGGATTAGCGAACACGAGTAAGTTCGTACATTATATGTTATGCATTTTATGCATATGCAACAAATCCCTAGTTAGCTCTTTAATTTATCTGAAAACTTGAATTGCAGTATCTATTGTCGTTTAATTATCTTAACTAGAAGAAGTAAGAAAGAACTATGGTTACTGATACTGAAGGTTACGTACATATTATTGAGTATTTAACTCAACATTTAAGTCTTTTCGAAAGCTCAGTCCAGGCAGAATTTGGTGCTGACAGTGTTATAGAGGTTATTGAGCAAGAGTTAAGTGATCAAATCATCGCGGTTTGTAGTCAAAACGAGGCCCTTACATTCAATCAACGTAATACGATTATTAGAGAAGTTGATGCGATCTTATATGATCTCAACGAAATACTTTCAGGTGTCGTTAACAACCCTGTTACGTCAGAACAACAATCATTTTTGAAAGAATTCGCATTACTTATCAAGAACCTTTTTGATACAGAAATCCATAATCAATTTTTGAGTTAGAATAATAACTCCCCTCAGAGAGAATAATAATGAAAGCAGTAGTAAAATGGGTCGACGGCGATGTATTTTTGGGTACATCTGAGAGTGGTCATTGCGTGGCTATGGACGCAAATGGTGGCGAGACAGCACCAAGCCCTATGGAAAACGTTTTAATGTCTTTAGGTGGCTGCTCTTCCGTAGATGTAGTAAGCATTCTTAAGAAGACACGTCAAAAAGTAACAGCTTGTAGAGTGGAATTGTCTGGTACACGCGTGGATAGCGTTCCAAAGCTTTTTTCAGATATTCATTTGCACTTCGTTATTACAGGACATGATGTTTCTCCAAAGCAAGTTGAGAAGGCAGTAAACCTTTCAGCTGACAAGTATTGCTCTGTAGCGTTAATGCTTAATAAGGCGGTTAAAATTACTCATGATTTTGAAGTAGTAGAAGCTTAATACAAAAAAGGCTGCTCTATAGCAGCCTTTTCTTTACAAATCACTCATCCAATCAAGCTGTTTATTCGCAGCCTGTTTCTTAAGCATTAACTCTTTGATCATTGGGGTTAGGATCAATTCCATCGCTAATCCCATCTTTCCTCCAGGCACAACAAGTGTATTTACCCTTGACATGAACGCACCTTCTATCATGCTTAAATAATAAGGAAAGTCTACATCAGTAGACTCTCTAAAGCGGATAACTACAAAACTTTCGTCTAACGTTGGGATTGCTTTAGCACTAAACGGATTCGAGGTATCTACCGTCGGAACGCGTTGAAAGTTAACGTGAGTACGAGAAAACTGAGGCGTAATGAAAGAAATATAGTCTTCCATACTTCTAACAATGCTATCTGTCACGGCCTCTCTGCTATGACCTCTTTTGTTAGTATCGCGAATGATTTTCTGTATCCATTCGAGGTTAACAATTGGTACCATACCGATTAGAAGGTCTACATGCTGCGCAACATCGTTTCTATCTGTAACAACACCTCCATGTAGGCCTTCATAGAATAAGAGGTCTGTACCCTCTCCTAGCGACTCCCAAGGTGTAAAAGTACCCGGCATTTGGTTATAAGGTACGGCTTCATCAAACGTATGCAGATATCTGCGCATTTGACCTTTACCCGTCTCACCGTAATCTTTAAAGAGCTTTTCTAGTGCGTCAAAGTCGTTAGCTGCGTCTCCGAAGTAACTTATGCTGCGACCTTCCTCTCGCGCTTTACGTTTTTCTAGGTCCATCTCCTGTCTTGAATAACGGTGAAAGCTATCACCTTCAACAATAGCGGACGAAATATCCAAAGTTCTGAAGATATGTTCAAAAGATTCTTTTGTCGTAGAAGTGCCTGCTCCTGACGAACCAGTGACGGCAATAATCGGGTTTCTTGACGACATTTATTAATACCTTGTTAACGGTGACCTAAAGGTTATACGGAGAAATAAATTTTTCGTCAAGTCTGTCTGAATAAACGATATGAAAATATCATCTATACTGTAAAGAGGTTTTTATACAAGAGTCGAAAAATGACAAGGAATTATTACCTTACATTGGTGATAATGCTACTCGTGTGTATATTAGTATCCGTTCTCTATTATTATGAGCGAGTTCAAGAGCTTAATAGTGAATATAGAGCAATCAAAACACAGTATGAGTATATATATGTAAATCACCCTATTCAGCCAGTGCCTAAGATAAAAGCTATTGATAAAAAGCAAGCCTTGTTGGGAAAGGCGCTTTTCAACAGTACACTATTATCAAAAGACAATTCTGTGTCATGTGCGTCATGTCACCAAGTCAACTTGGGGGGTGATGATGGCTTTTCTCTATCTACTGGCGTCGATAACAAATTAGGAGATAGAAACTCCCCAACAGTACTCAACTCGTCGTTTAGCTTAAGTCAATTTTGGGATGGTCGAGCGAGCTCTTTAGGTGAGCAAATAGAAGGCCCAATTCACAACCCTGTTGAGATGTCTACTAATTGGATGGAAGTTATCGATAAACTCGAAGCTGATCCTTACTTTAAAAAGGCTTTTGCCGAGATTGGCGCAAGCCCGATAGAAGTTATACATATTAAATCAGCGCTAGTGATATACGAAGAATCCCTTATCACACCTGATGCACCGATAGATCAATATTTATTAGGTAACAAAAGTGCTTTGTCAAATAAACAAAGGACAGGTCTTACTAAATTTATTTCATATGGTTGTGTCACTTGCCACCAAGGAGTAAACATCGGTGGTAACCTTTACCAAAAAATCGGTCGGATAAAGAATATCGAGAGCGATTTATCTGCGGACTTGGGTAGGTTTAAGGTCACTAATAAACCTTCTGATAGACATGTATTTAAAGTTCCTACATTACGTAATGTGGCTCAAACTAGCCCGTACTTTCACGACGGTTCTGTTCAAACCTTAGAAGAGGCAGTTAGTATTATGGCTAAGTTTCAACTTGGCCGAGACCTAACAGAGCAAGATATTGACGAGTTAGTCGCTCTATTACAAAGTTTTTCTGCTCCACCAATAGAAGTAGGTGAATTATGATACGCACCTGGATAGTTGAAAGTATTCTCATTGTAGTAATTTTGACTACTTCGTTATTTAGTATTCACTTCTACATTGAAGAACAAAAAGTTAAGAAGCACTTAGAAGTTACTAGCCAACTTTTACATTTAATTCCAAAGCATTCTAACGAGATAATAAGTACAAACTTCACGTCGGTACAAAATTATGACCTTTATGCTCAACTTCAATTAAATATAGACACGCTTACTCGTTTTTTTGAACATGACAGTGAAATTTACTTGGCGCTCAATGAATATAGCCAAACTGCAAGCCATTATATGCAATTAATAACTATGCTAAGAACATCTAAAAAACTAATAAGTGAAAGCGAGTTATTACAAAATCCAAGTCTTAGCAAGGAGAAATCGGCATTAACATTAGCCCTGTTAAAATTGACTGCTGAATTTAAAGAAGCACATTTGGCTCCATTGACCAATTCCATTATTGAATATGATGTTTCTCTTACTGACTATTCGGATTGGGGGATGTTAAAACAACATATTCAGTTCATCATAGATAATAGCAAGGAAACAATATCTCTTCAGGAAACATTTAGAAACCTTCCTATTCTAGCTACGCTTTCTCATGAATATTTAAAAACGACCAACACCATCTTAACCTTCGAGCAAAAACGTTATGCTTCCATATTAACTTTATTATTAGGACTTGCTGGTCTATTTATAAACATACTCATGTTGCAAATGCAGAAAATCAAAGAAAATTCAATTAAGTATAAACAAGCTGCAGAAATTAAGACTCGCTTTTTAGCAAATATGTCTCATGAAATTCGTACCCCTATGACAGGTATTATCGGGTTATCGGAACTATGCATGTCAACAGAACTCGATTCCACACAAAAAGAATATATAGGCAAACTGCACTTTTCTGCAAAGTCGTTATTAACCATTATAAATGACATCCTTGACTACTCTAAAATTGAATCAGGAAATCTAACAATTGAAAAAACTAATTTTAAAATGACAGCGCTTACAGACAACATAGATGCAATGTTGTCTGAAAGTACACGTTCTAAAAGAATAGAGTTTATATTTGATATAGCTGAAGACCTTCCAACAAACTTCATAGGGGATCCAATTAGGATAGGCCAAGTACTTTTAAATTTATGTTCAAATGCTATTAAATTCACTGATTCTGGTCACGTAATATTATCTGTTAGTTACAATATTGAAATCGACGGACAAGCTATTGTGACCTTTAAAGTCAGCGATACTGGCATAGGAATGAAACAAGCTTATTTAGACAAAATGTTTGACCGATTTACACAGGCGGACGATTCCATCACTCGAAAATACGGTGGTACTGGCTTGGGATTATCGATCTCAAAATTGTTAATTGAACTAATGTCCGGCGAGCTGAAAGTTACGAGCGAATATAACGTTGGTAGTACCTTTAAGTTTTCATTACCACTAGAAATAGACTCCTCAAGTTCAACGCCTACTGAGCTTGAAAAGATTTCATTTAATCAATCAACACTCATAGTAGAAGATAACGAAACAACTCAGTTAGTCCTAAGAAGGTTAGCCGAATTTCTCGGGATGAAAGTGGAGATAGTCGATAGTGTTAGTAGTGCTGAAGCAATATTGAACAGGAACAATTTTGACATCGCACTCATTGATTACCAATTAAAAGGGGAGACTAGTTTGAGCCTATTAGAGTCCTTTAATGAGCACCCAAATAAGCCAACTAATATAGTCCTATGTAGTGCATTTGATAGTCAATTCTTACAATCACAGATAAAGAAGATCAAATACGATATTACCTTCTTGCCTAAACCGATTACAAAACGGCGTTTAATTAATGCTTTAATAAACAGATCTCATATTGAAAGCAATGATCCATCATCAGACTCAAAAGACGTAAAACAAGAATTGCCAACCAATACTGAATTGAATCGGCATGCTTTGCTAGTAGAAGATAATCGAATTAACCAAACCATCGCTAGTTCGCTACTAAAATCACTTGGGTTAAAAGTAACACTTGCAAACAATGGTGAAGAAGCAATCCAAGTAATAGAAGAGAGTCAGTTTGATATGGTATTCATGGATATTAGAATGCCCGTAATGGACGGAATACAGGCTACGAAAATTCTAAGAGAGCGTTATCCAAAAGAAGTATTACCTATATATGCAATGACTGCTAACGTGACTGAAGAAGAAATTAGAACTTATTTTGAAATAGGCATGAACGCACATTTAGCAAAGCCCTACGAGAAAGAAAAAATAGCAGAAATTCTCGAGCAATATACAAAAGTAAACGCATAAAAAAACGGAGCCTGAGCTCCGTTTTTTGATTGAGTAAAAAGCTCTAATTAAGCTTCTGCAGACTCTTCAGTCTCAACAGCTTCTTCAACTGCTGGACGATCTACTAACTCAATGTAAGCCATAGGCGCTTTATCACCAGTACGGTAACCACATTTAAGAATGCGAGTGTAACCACCTGGACGTTCTTGGTAACGCTCACCAAGTTCGTTAAATAAAATACCAACAACTTCTTGGTCACGTGTGCGAGCAAACGCTAAACGACGGTTTGCAACGCTGTCTGTTTTAGCCAATGTAATTAATGGCTCAACAACGCGACGTAATTCTTTAGCCTTAGCAACAGTTGTTTTGATAACACCGTGCTTTACTAAAGAGCTTGCCATATTGCGGAACATCGCTTGGCGATGACTGCTATTACGGTTTAACTGGCGACCGCTTTTACGATGGCGCATAAGTTAATCCTTATCTCAACTATTAAAACGAATGATCGATTTAGTCGTTATCAGCAATGCTTTCTGGTGGCCAGTTCTCTAGGCGCATGCCTAGTGATAAACCACGAGAAGCTAGTACGTCTTTGATTTCTGTTAAAGACTTCTTACCTAAGTTAGGAGTCTTCAGAAGCTCAACTTCCGCACGCTGTACTAAATCACCAATATACTGTATTGCTTCTGCTTTCAAGCAGTTAGCTGAACGAACAGTTAGTTCAAGATCATCAACTGGACGAAGCAAGATTGGGTCGAATAGAGGTTTCTCTTCTTTCGGCTCAACTTCTTTAACATCACGTAATTCTACAAATGCATCTAGCTGTTCAGCTAGGATTGTAGAAGCGCGACGGATAGCTTCTTCAGGGTCTAACGTACCGTTAGTTTCCATATCGATTACTAACTTGTCTAAGTCTGTACGTTGCTCAACACGTGCTGAATCTACGTCATAAGCAATACGAACAACTGGACTGTAAGAAGCATCTACTAATAAACGACCAATAGCACGATCTTCTTCTTCGGCATCGCGACGAGTTGAAGCAGGAACGTAACCACGACCTAATTCAACTTTAATACGCATGCTGATAGAGCCGTCACCTGTTAAGTGACAAATAACATGATCTGGATTAGCAATTTCTACATCACCGTCATGCTGGATATCAGCTGCCGTTACAGGGCCTTCACCTGACTTAGTTAAGGTAAGAACGGCTTCGTTTTTGCCTTCTAAACCAATAGCAAGTCCTTTAAGGTTTAACAGTATTTCGATGATGTCTTCTTGAACACCTTCTTTACTGCTGTATTCGTGTAATACGCCATCAATTTCAACTTCAGTTACAGCACAACCTGGCATTGAAGATAAAAGGATGCGGCGTAACGCATTACCTAAAGTGTGACCAAAACCACGCTCCAATGGTTCTAAAGTTACTTTAGAACGAGTTGGGCTAACGGTCTCAATATCAACCAATCTTGGTCTAAGGAATTCGGTTACAGAACCCTGCATTATGTCCTCTCTTAAAGTGCAGCTTTACTACTTAGAGTAAAGTTCAACAATCAACTGTTCATTAATCTCAGCAGATAAATCAGAACGATCTGGGATACGCTTGAACACGCCTTCCATCTTCTTGTTATCTACTTCAACCCAAACTGGTTTCTCACGTTGTTCAGCTAATTCTAAAGCAGCAACGATACGCGCTTGAGTCTTAGATTTTTCACGTACAGAAACAACATCTTCAGCTTTAACGTTGAAAGATGGGATGTTTACAACTTGACCGTTAACTACGATCGCTTTGTGGCTAACTAGCTGACGAGCTTCTGCACGTGTGCTAGCAAAACCCATGCGATACACTACGTTATCAAGACGCTTTTCTAAAAGCTGTAACAAGTTCTCACCTGTGTTGCCTTTAAGACGAGCCGCTTCTTTGTAGTAGTTACGGAATTGCTTTTCTAATACACCGTAGATACGACGTACTTTTTGTTTTTCACGAAGTTGAACACCGTAGTCAGATAGACGGCCGCGACGTGCGCCGTGTTGACCAGGGATCGTTTCGATTTTACATTTAGTGTCAATAGCTCTAACACCACTCTTAAGGAACAAGTCTGTTCCTTCGCGGCGGCTAAGCTTTAACTTAGGACCTAAATATCTTGCCATTTTCTTTCTCCAACAATCCTATTAAACGCGACGTTTCTTAGGAGGACGACAACCATTATGAGGAATAGGAGTAACGTCAGTAATGTTGGTGATTTTGAAACCAGCAGCATTTAAAGCACGGATCGCAGATTCACGACCTGGACCTGGACCTTTAACGAATACTTCAATATTCTTCAAACCAAACTCTTGAGCAGCTTTACCAGCACGGTCTGCAGCGATCTGAGCAGCATACGGTGTAGATTTACGTGAACCACGGAAACCTGAACCACCAGCAGTCGCCCAAGATAATGCATTACCTTGACGGTCTGTAAGAGTTACGATTGTGTTGTTGAAAGAAGCATGGATATGAGCCATGCCATCAGCAACTTGTTTTTTCACACGTTTGCGTGAACGAACTGGAGTTTTAGCCATAGTTTATCCCCCGCTACTTCTTAATTGGTTTGCGAGGACCTTTACGGGTACGCGCATTTGTCTTAGTGCGTTGACCACGTAGAGGTAGGCTACGACGGTGGCGCATGCCACGGAAACAGCCAAGGTCCATCAAACGTTTGATGTTCATTGAAACTTCACGGCGTAAGTCACCTTCTACGGTAAACTTATCCACTTCTGCACGAAGCACATCGATTTGAGCTTCGTCTAATTCACTGATCTTAGTAGATTCAGCGATACCAGCTGCTGCCAAAATTGCTTTTGAGCGAGTCAGACCGATACCGTAAATCGCAGTAAGGGCAATTACTGCATGCTTACGATCAGGGATGTTAATGCCAGCGATACGGGCCACTAACACATCTCCTATATTTAAAATTAATAAACTACAAGTTGAAAAGCCCGTTAGGATACTCAACCTGCCTCTTTTTTGCAAATTAAAGTGTCATTATTATCAAAAATTAATCAAATAATGACACTTTATCAAAGATTAACCTTGGCGTTGCTTGTGCTTAGGGTCAGTCTTGCAGATTACTCTAACAACACCAGCACGCTTTACAACTTTACAGTTACGGCAAATCTTCTTTACGGATGCACGAACTTTCATTTTCTACTCCGTTGATTAATAACCTAGCGGCCGTAGCCTTTTAGGTTAGCTTTCTTAAGTACATTGTCATATTGATGAGACATCAAATGCGTTTGTACTTGAGCCATAAAGTCCATAATTACTACTACGATGATCAATAGTGACGTTCCACCAAAGTAGAACTGAACATCCCAGGCAATCATCATGAACTCAGGAACCAAACAGATAAAGGTAATATACAACGCACCAGCTAATGTTAGGCGTGTCATTACTTTATCAATGTATTTAGACGTTTGCTCACCAGGACGAATCCCAGGAATAAACGCGCCAGATTTCTTCAGGTTATCTGCTGTTTCACGCGGATTGAAAACCAATGCCGTGTAGAAGAAACAGAAGAATATTATCGCAGCAGCTAACAACATTACGTATAGCGGTTGACCAGGAGAAATTGCCAAAGACATTTCCTGCAATACGTCAGCAACCATACCGTCGCCTTGTCCAAACCAGCTCGCAATTGAACCAGGGAACAATAGAATACTTGAAGCGAAGATTGGTGGAATAACACCAGCCATATTCACTTTAAGTGGTAAGTGAGTGCTTTGCGCTGCAAAAACCTTACGGCCCTGCTGACGCTTAGCGTAGTTAACAACGATACGACGTTGGCCACGCTCAACAAATACCACGAAAAATGTCACTGCAAATACAATCACTGCAATTAGCAATAATACTAATAAGTGCAATTCACCTTGACGCGCCATTTCTGCTGTTGAACCAACAGCTGATGGCATACCAGCAACAATACCAGCGAAGATTAAGATAGAGATACCATTACCAATACCACGTTCAGTAATTTGCTCACCTAACCACATTAAGAACATGGTACCAGTAACCAAACTAACTACTGCAGTAAAGTAGAAGCCGAAACCTGTGTCTAGTACAAGACCAGGCATCATGCCAGGTAAACTCTTCGAAATCGCAATTGATTGTACTGTTGCTAGCACTAAAGTACCGTAGCGGGTGTATTGGCTGATCTTACGACGACCTGCTTCACCTTCTTTCTTAAGCTCTGCCATCGCTGGATGAACAACGGTTAGCAATTGCATAATAATTGAAGCTGAAATGTAAGGCATAATACCTAGAGCCAATACAGAGGCACGCTCAAGTGCACCACCAGAGAACATGTTAAACATTTCTACGATGGTGCCCTTTTGTTGTTCAAACAACTGAGCTAATACAGCGGCGTCAATACCAGGGATTGGCACAAATGAACCTAAACGGAACACGATAAGTGCGCCGAATACGAACCACAATCTTTGTTTTAGCTCAGACAAACCGCCTTGAGCCTTGTTATCCATTCCTGGTGTAGCCATAACCTGTATTATTCCTCGATTTTGCCGCCAGCAGCTTCGATAGCTGCACGAGCACCTTTAGTAACACCTAAACCACGAACAGTGATTGGACGAGTGATCTCGCCAGACAACATGATTTTTGCTGTCTCAATGTTACGTGTAATTAAGTTAGCGTCTTTAAGCGCATGAATGTCAACAACATCACCTTTGATGCTATTCAGTTCATGTAAACGTACTTCAGCGCGAACTAAAGATTTACGTGACGTGAAACCGAATTTAGGTAAACGTTGTTTTAAAGGCATTTGACCACCTTCAAAACCTGGACGTACGCCACCACCAGAACGAGACTTCTGACCTTTGTGACCGCGACCACCAGTTTTACCTAAGCCAGAACCAATACCACGACCTACGCGTTTCTTGGCTTTCTTAGCGCCTGGTGCAGGAGATAAAGTATTTAAATGCATTATTAATCCTCCACCTTAATCATGTAATGTACTTGATTAATCATACCACGTACAGAAGGAGTATCTTCTAACTCAACTGTATGATTGATACGACGTAAACCAAGACCTTTTAATGTAGCTCTGTGCTTCGGTAAACGACCGATAGAGCTTTTAACTTGAGTTACTTTAACTGTTTTAGCCATGGTCAATTACCCCAAGATCTCATCAACGCTCTTACCACGCTTAGCTGCAACAGCTGCTGGCGACTTCATGTTCGCTAGCGCAGATACAGTAGCACGTACTACGTTGATTGGGTTAGTAGAACCGTATGCTTTTGACAATACGTTCTGTACGCCTGCAACTTCAAGTACTGCACGCATCGCACCACCGGCGATGATACCTGTACCTTCAGAAGCTGGTTGCATGTAAACTTTAGAACCAGAGTGACGACCCTTGATAGGGTGCTGAAGAGTAGTACCCTTCAAGTCAACTGTAACTAAGTTACGACGAGCTTTTTCCATTGCTTTCTGGATTGCAGCAGGAACTTCACGTGCCTTACCGTAACCGAAACCAACGCGACCATTACCGTCACCAACTACTGTTAGTGCAGTGAAACTGAAAATACGACCACCTTTAACCACTTTTGAAACGCGGTTAACGGCGATTAGCTTTTCAGCTAACTCAGATTGTTGTGTGTTTTCTACATTAGCCATCATCAACCCCTAGAACTGAAGACCAGCTTCACGAGCTGCTTCTGCTAACGCTTTTACGCGACCGTGGTAACGGAAACCTGAACGGTCAAATGCTACAGACTCAACGCCTTTCGCTTTTGCACGTTCTGCAATTGCTTTACCTACAGCAGTTGCAGCATCCTTGTTACCTGTTTTCTCAACTTCAGCACGAACTTCTTTGTCTAAAGTAGACGCAGCAGCGATTACTTCAGAGCCAGTTGGCGCGATTAATTGAGCATAAATATGGCGAGGAGTACGGAAAATGACTAAACGATTCGCACCCAACTCGCTGATTTTAGCGCGTGCACGCTTTGCACGGCGTAAACGAGATGTTTTCTTATCCATAGTATTACCCTACTTCTTCTTAGCTTCTTTACGACGTACGATTTCGTCAGAATAACGAATACCTTTGCCTTTGTAAGGCTCAGGCTTACGGTATGCACGAATGTTCGCTGCCGTTTGACCTAATAACTGCTTGTCTGCACCTTTCAGTACAACTTCAGTTTGAGTCGGAGTTTCAACAGTAATTCCTTCAGGAATTGCGTGGTCTACTGGGTGAGAGAAACCTAAAGATAGGTTCAATACTTTACCAGCAGCTTTCGCACGGTAACCAACACCGTTAAGAATTAATTTCTTTTCAAAACCTTTACTAACACCTTCAACCATGTTGTTGATTAAAGCGCGTGCAGTACCGGCTTGAGCCCAAGCTTCTTTGCTTTCTGTAGCAACGTCAGTCTTGATTGAGTTTTCTTCTTGAGAAACTACAACAAGGCTGTTTACTGTACGAGAAAGTTCGCCAGCTGGACCTTTAACTGTGATGTCTTGACCTGATAACGTTACGGTAACGCCAGCAGGAACAGTAACAAGTGCTTTTGCAACACGAGACATAATAAGCTCCTTACGCTACGAAACCGATGATTTCACCGCCAAGGCCCGCTTTACGAGCTGCGCGATCTGTCATCAAACCTTTAGAAGTAGAAACGATAGCGATACCCATGCCAGCTAATACTTGAGGAAGCTCAGTAGCACCCTTGTATACGCGTAGACCAGGACGTGAAACACGTTTGATCGTATCAATTACTTCTTTACCTTCGAAATATTTCAATTCAACAGATAACTCAGGCTTTGCTTCACCTGAAACTGCGAAATCTGAAATGTAACCTTCTTCTTTAAGCAAGTTAGCAATAGCTACTTTAAGCTTAGAAGATGGCATTGTTACTGCAGTCTTTGCTGCAGATTGACCGTTGCGGATGCGTGTAAACATGTCCGCGATAGGATCAGTCATCATAACCAATTACTCCCGTGAATTACCAACTAGCTTTCTTAAGACCAGGAACTTCACCACGCATCATGTGCTCACGTAGCATAATACGGCTTAAGCCGAACTTACGTAAGTAACCGTGCGGACGACCAGTTACGTTACAACGATTACGTTGACGTGACGAACTTGAGTCGCGAGGTAATTCCTGAAGTTTTAACACTGCATCCCAACGCTCGTCTTCAGAAGACTCTGGGTTTGAGATGATTGCCTTTAATGCTGCACGCTTTTCAGCGTACTTAGCTACTAGTTTAGCGCGCTTTGCTTCACGAGCTTTCATTGCCGATTTAGCCATAACTCTACACCTTATTTTTTAAACGGGAAGTTAAAGGCAGAAAGTAGAGCGTGACCTTCTTCGTTTGAGTTCGCAGTAGTAGTGATAGTAATATCCATACCACGAATTTTATCGATTTTATCGTAATCGATCTCAGGGAAGATGATTTGCTCTTTAACGCCCATGCTGTAGTTACCACGACCATCGAACGACTTAGGGTTCAGGCCACGGAAATCGCGAATACGAGGAACTGAAATAGAGATTAAACGCTCTAAAAATTCCCACATTCTTTCACCGCGTAAAGTTACTTTAGTGCCAATCGGATAACCTTCACGAATCTTGAAGCCCGCAACAGATTTGCGTGCAACAGTCGTAACAGGCTTTTGACCAGAGATTGCAGTAAGATCATTTGTGGCGTGCTCTAACACTTTCTTGTCAGAGATTGCTTCACCAACACCCATGTTAAGGGTGATCTTTTCAATCCGAGGGACTTGCATGACACTTTTATAGTCAAACTTCTTTTGAAGTTCAGCTACAACTGTATCTTTATAAAAATCATGCAGTTTCGCCATCGTTTACTCCAATAAATTAAACTAATTCGTTATTAGACTTGAAGAAACGTACTTTTTTGCCGTCTTCAACTCTAAAACCTACACGATCTGCTTTACCCGTAGTTGGGTTAAGGATCGCAACATTTGAAACATGTAGAGGTGCTTCTTTCTCAACGATACCACCAGCTTGCTGTAACTGAGGTACAGGCTTTTGGTGTTTCTTGATTAAGTTAACGCCTTCTACAAATACTTTGCCTTCTTCAACAAGAACTTTAGTAACTTTACCAGTTTTACCCTTGTCCTTGCCAGCAAGTACGATTACTTCATCATCACGACGAATCTTAGATGCCATTATCGTGACTCCTTATAGTACTTCTGGTGCTAATGAAACGATCTTCATGAACTTTTCAGTTCTTAATTCACGTGTCACTGGCCCGAAAATACGAGTACCAATTGGCTGTAAGTTTGCATTAAGCATTACAGCCGCGTTGCCGTCAAAACGAATGGCTGAGCCATCCGGGCGACGAACGCCCTTTTTAGTGCGCACCACTACCGCGTTAAGCACATCACCTTTTTTTACTTTGCCGCGAGGAATTGCTTCCTTCACTGCAACTTTGATGATGTCGCCAATACGTGCATAGCGACGGTGCGAGCCACCAAGGACCTTAATACATTGCACGCGTCGAGCGCCACTGTTGTCAGCAACGTCTAGCTGTGTTTGCATTTGGATCATTATATGTGCTCCGCTGTTATTAAATTCAAGGCCAAAAATTCGACCCGTCACTGCCTTTTAAAGCCCCGCCCAAAATCGGCGGGCGCGAGATTATAACACCATCAAAAAAAAAGTGGTACTTTATTTGTACAATTTTTAAGGTTATTTAATCTTCGAGTAATTTAGTGGGGGCAATTAACTGATTATTCAATAAACAAAATGAATTTTTATCTATTATTCATGTCTCACAGCGCTAGTGCTTTTTCAAGAAAGTGATAAGATGTGTAAACAAATATACAATGTTGAAATGGATTTCTTTTGGCTTTTCATTAAGCGAAATAAGTTATGACTGAACAAGATAATAATAAAAAAATACCTATCAGCGTTTTTATTGTCACCCTCAATGAAGAAAAGCATATTCGAAAAGTACTGGCTTCGGTGGAAGCGTTTGATGAAGTGGTACTTGTCGATTCTGGTAGTACTGATCAAACAGTCACAATAGCCCAAAGTATGGGAGCCCAAGTTTATCATCAAGAATGGCTCGGTTATGCAAAGCAAAAGCAGTACGCCATGTCACTTTGTTCTAATGAGTGGGTTTTAAACTTAGACGGCGATGAGGTATTGAATGGAAACATCGTCAATCGCTTTGCCGATATAGTAAAAAATGATGAAGCTGATAGTGTGCGCTTTTGGCGAAATGATCTTTTTATAGGTAAACGATTAAATGCTTTATCTAAGCGCCCAAACAACCATCGTTTATATAAAAAATCTAAAGCAAGTTTCGACGATAGCAACCTAGCCCACGAAAGTGCTATTGTCGATGGCAATGAATTATTTATTAACGAAGAATTTGACCACTTTGGTTACAACACTATTAGAGACCTAACCGACAAGAACAACATATACTCTTGTTTAAAAGCCTTAGAGAAACACAAGAAAGGTAAGAAAGCCTCTCTATTAAAACTGATATTTATTTTCCCTATCACTTTTTTAAAGCAGTACTTACTACAACGTTATATCTTTTCTGGTACGCGCGGCTTTATCAAGTCGGTTATAGTAGCTTATTATGCGTTTCTAAAAGAAGCTAAGCTCTATGAATATCAAGAAAACGATAAGCTGCCACCGCTATAATTGGATACCCCATGCAAATTCCTGTTTACTTAATAAATCTGTCTACTAGCCCTGAACGCTTAGAGAAAAGTAATAAACGATTAACTGAACAAAATATCGAGTACACAAGAGTTGAGGGTGTATTAGGGAAAGCACTTAGTCAACAAGAAGTCGATCTGCACTATAGTAAAGCTGTAAACAGTGCTAAATACCACACCCCTTTAACTCTAGGCCAAATTGGCTGTTACTATAGCCATAGAAAGGTGTGGCAATTAATAGCCGAAGGTGATGCACCATTCGGGGTTATTATGGAAGATGACTTCCATTTAACCGGTGATCTTCAAAAAGCCATCGACACGATAAAATCGCTATCTATTGAATGGGACCTAATCAAGTTGGCAGCCTATCAAAGTAGAGAGCGAAAAATAGCCTACTCGCAACCTATCAACGCAGTTTTTAATCTTGTTGTGCATAGTAAAGCCATGAGTGGCGGCGCAGCGACTGCTTTAACAAAAGAAGCTGCAAAACGCTTACTAGCAGCAACAGACAAATTTGGTAGACCTTGTGATTCCGACATTCAGCACATGTGGGAAACAGGTGTAGACGTGCTATCTCTAATGCCCTACCCAGTGTCACAAGACATGGATTTTGAAAGTACTATTTCGGCAAAGAAAGAACCACGTAAGAAGTATTTTTGGAAACGTAAGTTACAACAACTAAAAGCAAGCATTGCCAATAAAAAAGCTGTTAAGGGTCAGATTTCGAGATTACAAAGGCATTTCGATAAATAAATCCAAGATGGCTATTACTCTGCCCTCATATTGACCACACAGTCAAAATGTACATTTCTTGTTACATAATTTTATATTTTTTGTACAAAACGGTACTGGTACTCATTCTTATTTAAGAATACTATCGGGAAGGAATCACAAAAATTGATAGGGATAACCATGAAAACTATAAAAATAATCGCTTTATCTGCATTCTCTCTTTTAGCCGTTGGTTGTAACAGCACAGCGAACAGTGAAGGTGAGCAGGTAGCAAAGAATGAAGAACAAATGATTTGTACTTATGAAAAGAACACAGGTTCTCATTTGAAACGTAAGATTTGTCGTACGCCGGAACAGGTAGCAATGCTAAAAGAAGCTTCGAAGAACCAAGCGGAGCAAATGAAAAACGACCAACAACGTAGAGCACATGTAAAAACACGTTAATCTAAAAAGAGCCTCTGTCAAAAGGGGCTTTTTTTTGGAGTTACCATATGAAATTTTGTAGAACCCTTATTATATCGGCAACAGTAATTGCCTCTCTTGGATGTACAACGACCGCTAAGAAAGAAGTATCAGAAGAAGAAATAGCTAAAGCCGAAAAAGAGGCAGGGTTGATTTGTAAGATGGAAAGACAAACAGGTACACGCTTTAAGAAAAAGATATGCCGTACACCTGAACAGATGGCAATGTTAAAAGAAGCGTCACAACGCAAAGCGGATATGATTCGCACTAATCAAGATCAGCTATCACCTTATTCAAAATAGCTATTTCAGCTTGAAGTTCAAAGACACATAACTGTCATTTGAGCTTCACGTATCGTTCATAAAGGCCTCGTAGCATGCTTTCTAATATAAAGGAGGCACTATGCTCGAAGTTAATAAAGTTGTTAACGAAAACCTACCTACTCTTGCCAGCAAACCTTGGCTAGAACGTCCTGTAAAGTATTTCTTAAAGCGCTTTTTGCACGAACAAGAGTTTCAACAGTTTGAAAAACAATATCCTCACTTGTCTGGTATTGATTTTGTTGAACAATGTTTAACTCACCTAGGTGTAAGTTATTCAGCTAGAGACTCTGAACGCGAAAACATACCAAGCCAAGGGCGTGCTGTTATTATTGCCAATCACCCTATTGGCTCCATCGATGGTCTAGCACTTATTAAATTAGTCACCGACATAAGAAAAGACGTCAAAGTAGTAGTCAATAATTTGCTCATGACGTTAAAGCCACTACAACCTCTCCTGCTCCCAGTTGATAATATGGGCGGAAAGACTCCAAAAGAAAATCTTCGAGCGATAAATGAATATCTAGAGAATGATGGAGCCGTTATCGTTTTTCCTGCTGGCGAAGTATCTAGAATGAGACCGGAAGGTATTCGAGACCCCAAATGGCGTACGGGTTTTCTAAAAATAGCCCAACAAACGAAGTCCCCTATCCTCCCCGTGTACATCGATGCCCGAAACTCAGCTCTGTTTTACGGCGTCTCTATGCTCTACAAACCAGCTTCGACACTAATGTTAGTAGACGAGCTATTTAAGCAACAACAAAAAAACATCTCAATGCGTGTTGGCAGGCAAATACCTTACGAAAGCTATCAACAACTCAGTATTGACATCAAAACTAAAACAAAACTATTCAAAAAGCATCTGTATAGACTAGCGAAAAACAAACCTGACATTTTTCAAACTCAATGCGCGATAGCACCAAGGGAAGACCGTCAATTGCTCAAATCAAAGGTGAAAATGGGTGAATTTTTGGGAGAAACCCAAGATGGTAAATCTATCTATTTACACAGAGAAAACATTGATGAAATTGTTCTAAGAGAAATTGGCGTGTTAAGAGAACAGGCTTTTCGAGCCGTAGGTGAAGGTAGTCTAATGCGGCGAGACATAGATCTTTTTGATAAACACTATTTCCATCTTGTGCTATGGGATGAAGGAGATCTAGAAATTGTTGGAGCCTATAGATTAGCTGATACTAACAAGGTAATAAAAGAAAGAGGCATGAATGGCTTATACACAAATACGCTCTTTGCCTTGAGTCAGGAAATGAATCCCTATTTTAGACAAGGACTAGAGTTGGGGCGCAGCTTTGTTCAACCAAAATATTGGGGAAAGCGGAGTTTAGATTATTTATGGTATGGTATCGGTGCCTTTGTAAAAAAATACCCTAGTTATCGTTATTTGTTTGGCCCTGTCAGTATCAGCAACGCTATGCCTAAAGCGGCAAAGGAATTGATGGTCTACTTCTACAGTACTTATTTTGGTGAAAATAGAGAAATAGCTACCTCAAGGTCGCCATTTACTATTGAGGCAAAAACAGCTACTGAACTTAAGCATCATTTTTCGGGTAATGATTATCAAGATGACTTCGCAACATTGAAACATCTGCTGGCCAATATGGGGGTAAGTGTTCCAACCTTGTATAAACAATATTCAGAACTAACTGAACCTGGGGGGGTGAAATTTCTAGACTTTGGTGTTGATGTCAATTTTGCTGATTGTGTGGATGGTTTGGTATTAGTTGATATTCAGGCCTTAAAGGCTAGAAAGAAAAAACGCTACTTAGGAGAAAACTAAGCAGACAATTAAATTATAGACCTAGTGCTACGACATTAGGTTTATAATAAGCTGTTTGTATATCTGTTCTAGCTTAATTAGATCTGTTATTTCTACTCTTTCATTCATTTGATGAATACTATAGTTAGGTACACCTAGTTCGATAACCTGACATTCTGAAGATGCGATAAAACGCCCATCGGATGTTCCACCAGAAGAACTCAGTTTTGGAAACCTACCAGTAATAGCATATATCGATTGCTCAGCAACACGGATCAACTGATGAGTATCATCCGTGTCAGCGTTTGTAAAATACGGTTCACAAAAACGCCCCCAATTGGGATTTAAGTCAGCATCAATTGTGTCCAAAAGATAGTTTTCTATTTTTTCTTTTACAGAAGCAATAGAATGCATATGACTAAAGCGAATATTAAACGAAACTTTACTTTGACCAGGAATGATATTATCGGTCCACTCACCAGTATCTATTGATGTGATCTGTAATGTTGTTCCAGGAAAATCAGCACTTCCTGCATCCCATTTTAATTCGCTTAATAAAAACGCAGCCTTACTTGCTATATGAGCAGCATTATTTGCATATTGAGGGTAAGCCACGTGTCCTGACTTCCCTACAATACTGATTTCACCAGAAATCGCCCCTCTACGACCTATCTTTATCGTATCACCAGTGGTTTTTGTAGCACTTGGCTCGCCGACAATACAAAGATCAGGTAACTCGTCCATTTCTTTTAGTTTATTTACTATTTCTTTCGTTCCAAATTCAGCTTCACCTTCTTCATCACTCGTAATTAGGAAATAAAACGTATAGTCGTCATAATTTATAATGTCATTTACTGACACGATTGCTGACATCATAGAAGCAATACCACCTTTCATATCAGCCACCCCTCTACCAAATACTGTCCCTGATTTGATGGTCATAGAAAATGGATCATGTGCCCATCGAGCTATATCACCTACGGGCACTACGTCAGTGTGTCCAGCGAAAGCAATTCGGGTTTTGCCTGCACCTTTTTTGGCAATTAGATTGCTCACACCATTTATTTCAAATATCTCGGTATGAAAACCTAATGAGCTAAGAATGTCAGCAATATAGTGCTGACAACCTTCATCTTTTGGCGTAACTGATGGCATAGAAAGTAATTGAGACAAGTGCTCAAAAAGAGCGAGTTGTCTCTCTTCTTTATCATTCTCTAGTGCTGGGTTGGCTATAGGCATAGTATTTGGAGTAAAGTCATTAACTAAGCTTATAGTTGCTAATCTAGATGACCCTTTTTTGAACCTCTTGTGACGCTTTACCTACAAATTGGTTACAGTTGCCACGCAACAAATTGGTTACAGTTGCCACGCAACAAATTGGTCAGCGAAACCAATGATAAATATGAAAATCCCCCACAAACTATGCTCCAAGACAACTATATTAGTGGCTTTAGTTTTCATGTACCGATAGCTGAACAACATGCCGCCAATCGTGGCCAGAACGACAGCTGTCCAGTTTCCGTAAATGATATGTGCATATCCAAAACATAAACCGCTGGCTGTTGCACAACCTGATAAAGAATTGAATAACTTTCGATAACGATGAAAAAAGAACGTTCGAAAAACTAACTCTTGTGGAATAACGCTTAGTAGAGGGTAAAGCAGAATGAGTAATATTAGGTATAAACGATTTTGCTTTAAAGGCTCAGCTATTGAGAAATATCCGAGTATAAAGCCTAATAATAGTATGAGGATCGAGGTAGCACCAAAGAATATAAGCATTGGTTGGTAGTCTTTAAGTGAGTGGCTACGCATTTTCTGAATTTGCTTTTTAATCACTCCTGCTCGAGATAAAACAACAAAGCTATAAATCGCCACAAGTAAAATAATAGGCACAGCGAAGGGCGCCAATTGATCTCTAAAGCAAAATATCAATAACGGTACAAGTATAAATAAAGATATAAACTCTAACCAAAGTTTCACAGCACCCCTCCTATTTATAAGCATAGAAGAGCTCATGTAAATAAACAGGGCTTGTTCAATTTTTTGTCAACAAAGTGACAAGTTAGTGTCATTTGATTGTCACCAAACACGCCTAGCTTATAAAGCATGACGGTATTAGAAAACATTCACCAATACGACGAGCGGCTACTCTTGTGGTGCCAAAAGTCTAGGTATTACCCTTCGTTTATTAACGTAATGCGTATGATATCTAGATCAGGTGACGGTTATGTTCATTTTTTCTTGCCAACGTTATATCTATTGTTTTCCCCTCAAGAAGGGCTTCAATTTTTTATTTTATGTTTGCTAGCCTTTGCAATAGAGAGACCTATTTATTTCGTTCTAAAAAACATACTAAGAAGGCAACGACCACCCTCTGTTATTCCTGATTTTAAGTCGATTGTCACGGCCTCTGATAAATTTAGTTTTCCTTCAGGTCACACAATGGCAGCATTCTTAGTGGCTGGTCTGTATAGCCTCTATTTCCAAGAGATATCAGTTACTTTATATATCTGGGCAAGCCTCGTCGCTTGTTCAAGAGTAGTATTAGGGGTTCATTTCCCAACAGATACGTTAGCAGGTGCTTCACTAGGCACATTAATAGCATTTACAGCAGTGAGCTTATGAAAATACTTTACGGTATACAGGGTACAGGAAATGGTCATATTTCTCGTTGTCGAATGATGGCAAAGTACCTCAACAAAACAAACTTTGATGTTACATATCTGATATCAGGTAGAGAAAAGGATAAGTTATTTGATATGGAAGTATTTGGCGATTTCCTTCACCGAGATGGCCTAACATTTGTCACTAAAAATGGAAAAATAGATACCTTTGCATCAGCAAGAAGCAACAATGTATTTAAGTTCATTAGAGATATAAGAAAGCTAGATGTTTCTGACTATGATTTAATACTTACCGACTTTGAACCAATCACAGCATGGGCAGCTAGGATTGCTAGAAAGCCGACATTAGCAATCGGACACCAATATGCTTTTGGATCAGGAACACCTATAGAAAAAGAGACCTTTATCGCTAAGAAAGTACTAAAACATTTTGCACCAGCTAATACTGAAATAGGTCTACACTGGAGCAATTTTGATAACAATGTACTACCGCCAATTGTCGATGTCAGCATGCAAAGCACACCAAGTGACAACTCGATAGTCGTTTATTTACCCTTTGAAAACCAACATGATGTAATAAGCATGTTGCAGCAAATAACAACCCACCATTTTGTTATGTATAGCCCACTATTAGAAGATAGTGAATCACTAAATGTCTCAATAAGGAAAACAAGTTATGAAGGGTTTAAACGGGATCTAAAAAAGGCTTCTGGTGTTATTTGCAATTCTGGTTTTGAGCTTAATAGCGAATGCATTCATCTCGGAATCCCCATACTGACAAAGCCTATCGAAGGCCAAATGGAGCAAGAATCAAATGCACTTGCTATTTCAAAACTCAATTATGGTGTATCCACCACAGTATTGGACCAACGCACAATAGTAGACTGGTTAAGAACAACTAATCCAACACAAAATTATAAACCCTACCCTAATGTTGCAAAAAGACTAGTAGATTGGATTACAAGTGGCATGAATGAGCCAGTAGAAGAGTTGAGCAAAGTCCTTTGGGAAGAATATAGAAATACTCCCTCTAATGAACATTGCGTGTCAGAAACTTAGCTATTCGGAGCATGTCGCCCTTCGATAAACTCAGGGTGGAAGGTCTAGAATTAAAGTAAGAGGTTACTCATCCTGAGCTTGTCGAAGGACAAAAAAAAGAGCAGCCACTGGCTGCTCTTTTTAGGTTTAGGTGTCAAAAATCATTAAGCAATGATTTTAGATACAACACCAGCACCTACTGTACAGCTCTCAACTGCGCGCCAGAGGCGCTTGTGAAAATAACTAAAAACAGTCCATTGGGACTCTTTTCTTAACGCATTTTCTCATCACGGAACACCGTGAAGCTGGCCGTATAAACAAAAAGAGCAGCCACTGGCTGCTCTTTTTAGGTTTAGGTGTTAAAAATCATTAAGCAATGATTTTAGATACAACACCAGCACCTACTGTACGGCCACCTTCACGGATAGCGAAGCGTAAACCTTCGTCCATCGCGATTGGGTTGATTAGCTCAACAACAAACTTAAGGTTGTCGCCTGGCATTACCATTTCTACACCTTCAGGAAGCTCTACAGCACCTGTGATGTCAGTTGTACGGAAGTAGAACTGTGGACGGTAGCCTTTGAAGAATGGCGTGTGACGACCACCTTCATCTTTTGAAAGTACGTATACTTCTGATTCGAACTTCGTGTGAGGAGTGATTGAACCTGGCTTAGAAAGAACTTGACCACGTTGTACTTCTTCACGCTTAGTACCACGTAATAAGATACCACAGTTCTCACCTGCACGACCTTCGTCAAGAAGCTTACGGAACATCTCAACACCTGTACAAGTTGTTGTAGTTGTTTCTTTGATACCAACGATTTCGATTTCGTCACCAACTGTGATGATACCACGCTCAACACGACCTGTTACAACAGTACCACGACCTTGGATTGAGAATACATCTTCGATTGGCATGATGAAATCACCATCGATTGCACGCTCTGGCTCTGGAATGTATGTATCTAATTCGTTAGCAAGCTCAAGGATTTTCTCTTCCCATTGTGCTTCGCCGTTAAGCGCGCCTAATGCAGAACCTTGGATGATTGGTAAGTCGTCACCTGGGAATTCGTATTCAGAAAGAAGTTCACGAACTTCCATCTCTACTAATTCTAATAATTCTTCATCATCAACCATGTCACACTTGTTTAAGAAAACAATGATGTATGGTACACCAACCTGACGAGAAAGAAGGATGTGCTCACGAGTTTGTGGCATAGGGCCATCTGTAGCAGCAACTACTAAGATCGCGCCGTCCATTTGAGCAGCACCAGTGATCATGTTTTTAACGTAATCGGCGTGACCAGGACAGTCTACGTGTGCGTAGTGACGTGTTTCTGTATCGTACTCGATGTGAGAAGTATTGATTGTAATACCACGCTCACGCTCTTCTGGAGCGTTATCGATTTGTGCGAAATCACGAATCTCACCACCGTGAGTCTTTGTTAATACTGCTGAGATAGCAGCTGTTAAAGTTGTTTTACCATGGTCAACGTGACCGATAGTACCAACGTTTACGTGCGGTTTACTACGTTCAAATTTTTCTTTAGCCACTTTAAATACCTCTGGGTAGATTAACAAAAAGCTATAATAATAAAATAAATTGAAGAATTTAGGTAGATTTCTAAGGAGTGGTGCTGATAGGCAGATTTGAACTGCCGACCTCACCCTTACCAAGGGTGCGCTCTACCAACTGAGCTATATCAGCACGACAACAAAGATGGAGCGGGTGGCGGGAATCGAACCCGCTTCATCAGCTTGGAAGGCTGAGGTAATAGCCAGTATACGACACCCGCTATATTCTACCAGAATATCTTCTTGTAAAATGGTGGAGGGAGGTGGATTCGAACCACCGAAGGCGGAGCCGTCAGATTTACAGTCTGATCCCTTTGGCCACTCGGGAACCCCTCCAGTAACTTTTTTACTCAGTTAGAGTATTAATGGTGCCGACTGCCGGAGTCGAACTGGCGACCTACTGATTACAAGTCAGTTGCTCTACCAACTGAGCTAAGTCGGCACTACATTAAGTGGTGCGAATTCTAGAGTAATGTTTTGTCCCTTGCAATACTTTATCTAAAAAAAAGTGTTGTTTTTGTTCATTTGGCGCTTTTTTACGCGTTTTAGATATCTTTTATACAACTTAGAGGTATAACGCCATCCCTTTAAATAGCAACTCTTGGTCAATCGTATAAGGAACTGATAACTGACTTGCAACTAATTCAGCGTTGCCTCCAGTGAGTATCAGACGTAATTTAGGCATATCTTTACAATATTCGTGAAAAGCCTTTTCAATTGCACCAGTGGTCGCTAAAAGAGCACCATGCGACACACAACTTTGTGTACTACTTCCAGCGGACAAGTCAGAGATATACTCAGCTTGACCTAAAACCTTCTCGGTCGCATTAAAAAGAGATGTTTGTAGTAACTCTAGACCCGGTATAATCCAGCCACCTACCTGTTTTCCCGATTTAGCGAGTAATTCAATATTCGTTGCCGTACCAGCGTCCACAATTAAACAATCACATTCGGAGTAACTTTTCTTAGCTCCAAGCAAAGCTAGCCAGCGGTCAACACCAAATCGATTTGGATCTTCATAAATACAATCAACACCAAATCGGCTTCGCTCTGTTAGCACTTGTACAAACGGTATACCTCTTTCGGCACTCCAAGATTCAATAACTCTGACGTATTCATCTGATGCTACACCAGCAACTACGATTTTTGTGACCGGTGTTAATGAATCCGTTAGTGTCTGCGCTGTAATGTTTTTAAGTTCAATAATAAGCTGATGTTGAAAAATAGGTTCATCTTGTTGATGTTTGTAAAAGCGCAACTTCGCACTTGTATTACCAATATCGACTAAGAGAATCATTCAGCACCTCGTAAACTTACTTCTCCACCATAAACAGGACGGATCTCTTTATTGACTTCAAGTAATAAGGCGCCTTGATTATTGATACCTCGACATATACCAAAAGTTTCTTTATCACCTGTAATGAGCTTCACTTGCTTACCATAGAATCGATCTAACCGTTGCCAATCATCAACCATATGTAAAATGCCGTTTTTCTGATGTTCATTAAGACGTTCAATTAAACATGAGGCTAATTTTGCAGCCACTAAGTTGCGATCAACCTTTTCATTTATGCAAGATTGTAAATCTGTCCAAGGTTGGTCAATTGCTTGAGCTGAAGCTGCCGGCATATTAATATTCAAGCCAATACCAATGACGCTATGGCAGGGCTCTAACGCTTGCCCTTCCAAATCAATCAGTACACCCGCAAGTTTCTTGCCATTGAGATAGATATCGTTTGGCCACTTTAATTCAACTTCTATATCGTAGAGAGACTTCATTACATCATTGATAGCTAATGCAGTGGCGACACTTAGCCCCATAGCACCTGACATTCCTTGTTCCAAGTATCGGTACATTGAGAAATATAAGTGTGATCCAAATGGCGATATCCACTGGCGACCTCTCCTACCTCGTCCAGCACTTTGAAATTCTGCAACACAAACTTGATTTTGTTTAGTATGAACCGGCATCCGACGCATTAAATACGAATTTGTCGAATCGATAATAGTGTGAACCTCAACTTTACTCGACAATGCACTGCTAGAAAGGTTGGATAATATTTTACTTTTATCCAACAAATCGACCGGTTGAGCGAGCCTATACCCCTTACCAGTAACGCTAAAGACATCTAACCCCATATCATTAAGTGATGCTATATGCTTTGATACAGCCGCTCGACTGACGCCGAGCTCATCTCCTATTTGTTGACCCGATATAAACTTACCTGGGGCCAACTTCTTAATAAGTTGTTCTTTGATGTATTTAGTCATTTAATTCACTTATTTCGGTTAGTCCATTATTGTCAACAAGCCTGACTTCAGGTTCAAGCAATATACCAAAAGCTTGCAGTACTTCCTCTTGGACGTGCTTTGCCAGTTGAACGATATTCATACCCGAACTCACACCTTGATTAACTAAGACAAGTGCTTGCTTTTTATGTACCGCGGCTCCATTTAAGACAAAACCCTTTAATCCTAACTTATCAATAAGCCAGCCTGCTGCAATTTTAACGTTTAACTCATCAATATCGTAATAAACAATATCTGGAAACCCATTCAAGAGGTCTTCTAATTGTTTTCTTTCAATTACTGGGTTTTTAAAGAAACTACCCGCATTGGGAATCAACAATGGGTTAGGCAGTTTTTCATTGCGAATGTTTATTACTTGCTCAAAGATTTGTTGTGCACTTGGGTTGGAAGGTAGCACATCCAACCCACTATAATTGAGCTTTGGTTTCCAAGCTTTTGGTAATCGCAAAGCAACTTCAGTGATAATTCCCTTTCCTAATAGAGCTCTTTTGAACAGGCTTTCTCGGTAACCAAAACCACACTCTGCCTTTTGCATGGTTTTGAGCTGCCCAGATACTATTTCATACCACGCTACAGACTCAATATAATCCGCAATTTCAACGCCATAGGCACCAATATTTTGCACTGGCGCAGCACCTACACTGCCAGGAATAAGTGCCAAATTTTCTAAACCGTTGTATTTATTTTCAACACAGAAAGCAACAAAATCATGCCAATTTTCGCCGGCAGCTACTGTAATATGAAAAGCGTCGTGAGTTTCTTCCACATTGATACCCTTGAATTTAGGGCTAACTATCGTAGGCGCATTTTCCCTAACAAATAACGTATTACTTCCCTCTCCTAATATATAGGAGTGTTGCAGTATAGAGCGGTCGATCTCGCGTAACTCTTCAATGTTTGTAGGACAAAATAAATCAGGTGTGATTGTTTCAATGGCAAAGGTATTTTGCTCTTTTAGTGATGCACGTCGAGAATGGCTTGGCATATATCTAGCAATTTTGTTGATTAATGAGAAAAACTACCCTTGCTTTCTAACTGGTAGCTTAATGATATTCGCTTTATGATTATAATACTTACTATGATACTTATCAGTATCTATATTTTCGCTTTGATTAATGACAACACCCTCAATTGGTGCGTCAACTTGCTTAAGCATACGTAATCCAGAGGTTATTTGATCACGCTTTGTTTTACCGCCATGAACAATATATAAGACACTGTCTACGTTCTTAGAAATGATGACAGCATCACTTACAGCATTAACAGGTGGTGTTTCAATCACAATCCTATCATAGAAGTTACCAAAGACGTTTAGCAACATGCCAAAACGTTTCATTGATAAGAATGCAAGTGGATTTGCCGGTGATATACCAGACGTCAGAATATCTAATTTCACATTTTTATCTCTAACGATACACTCATTTATCTGATGTGTTTTAGCGAGTAAGTTAGATAAACCTGGTCGATGCACATTAAGTGATAAATTCTTCGCTAGCGTAGGGTGCCTCATATCTGCTTCAACTAGTAACACCTTCTCCATTTCACTAAATGATCTAGCAAGTTGAAGCGCTACCGTTGATTTACCTTCATTTGGAACAGACGAAGTCACGGCAATAATTTTAGGTGGCTTTTGTTTTTCAGCACTAAATAAAATAGCAGTACGAAGCGTTCGAATAGCTTCAGTAAACCTGTTATCGCTATAGTACTTTTCTTCATCAGAAGAACCTTTCTTCATGCGGAATTTAGGTAGAACGGCTAATACAGGTGCCTCATGAAAATTATCTAGTTTCCTGCGCGAGTTTAGCGTATCCATAAGCAGTTCGCGCATAATGATAACAATAGATATTACCGCAAAAGCGAAGATAAAACTCATCACGACAAAGAGTGTTTTGTTTGGTGCGACCGGCGATTTAGGAATTTGTGCTTTATCGAGAAAACTAACGTAGAAGTTAGATTTGTAATTTCCCATAGCATCAGCTTCACGCAAGCGGACTAGGTAATTACTATAGAGTTCTTTGTTTGTGTCTACTTCTCGCTGCAATTGAGAGAATTTGTTATTAAGCCCACTAAGCCTCAAATACTCCTGCTTCCCTGTTGCTAAGCGTTCTTCTGTTGAGACAATTTTCTGTTGAGCCGCTTGATAATCTTTTTCTAACGATGCAATAACGTCATGCACCGTGTCTGCTATTCTAGCTTCAAGCAAGCCAAGTTCAGCCACAACTGACATGCGTTTTGGGTGTTTAGGCCCATAGCGCTGAGACAACTCATGCAGCCTTCTTTCCTTACTTTCTTCCGTTTGACGTAGTTGCCTATATGTTGGATTTGTACTTACTTGCTTTAAGTCTTTGAGCTTTTCAATGTCGCTTTTATTAGTTTGAATATACTGGTGAACAACCATTAAGTCATCCAAACCTTTTTTGGCTATCAATGCCGAAGCTGATAGCTGTTTTAGTTCAGCACCAACCAAACCAAAGTCACCTTGTATATCAACTATCCCTTCTGCTTCACGGAATTCTTGTAAGGTTTTCTCCGAACTTTCCAAGTTTTTGCCAAGTTGTTCTAATTGCTCAACAAGCCATTGAGACGTATTTTCTTTCGAAGCACTATGTAATTCATCTTGATACTTAAGATAAGTTTCACCAATACTGTTAGCTACTCTTTTGGCTAATTCAGGGGAGTATGCTCGATAAGAAATCTGCACAAGTTCAGTACCCGAGACAGGTGAAATGGTCAGGTTTCGTTTAAATTGACCAACTACCTGATTAAATGACGGCTTAGTTTTTTGCTCACTCCACGTTTCCAAGAATGCAATTTTGTTATTGTATTTACCACTGCGAAATTCAGGGTGTGATGTGAGATCTAAATGAGCAATGACACGCTCGGCAAATTTACGTGAGCGCAGTAATTCATATTGCGTATGTACTTGTTCTTTGGAAGCACTTTGCTCATTAAAAGCGTCATTTATTGAAAGCGTATTTCTAGGTTTATTACTACCAATTTGTAATTTGGCAGTTGCCTGATAAGTTGGTTTAAGCAACGAAACGTAAAAAGCGACAAAAAAGGTAACCAGTAAAGTAAAGAAAATAATTTTCCAGCGACGCGACCACAAAGGAGCTAAAACTTCTTTTAAAGCTACCTCATCTGCCGCACTATACTGGATACTATCTTCTTTATTCAAAAGAAACTCTGCTCTATTTTTATGATGTCATCTGGTTGCACGAACGTCGCTACGTTTGCTTCCAAAACGACAGTTTTACCGTCAATAATTCTCGTTATATTCCAATCTGATTGGCTTGCCCTAATGGTTAATCCACCTGCTAGTGCTATTGCTTTATCAAGCGTCAACTGATCTTGAAAAGGGTAGCCACCAGGTCTTTTAACTTGTCCATGAATGAAAAACGGTCGATATTCAGTGACGGTCACAAGTACTTGAGGATTTATAAGATAATCGCCAAGCAAACCATTTCGAACCAACTCTTCCACTTCATCGACAGTCAACCCAACCACATTAAAGTCGTCAATAAACGGGAATGAAATCATGCCTGACTTATTGATTTTTACTTTTGTAGTCAAATCTGGCTCACCATAAACCGTGATTTCAATTTTATCGCCAGACCCCAGTTTGTACTCGTTTGCAGAGACTAAAAGAGAAAAAGCAAAAGACAACAAAATCAATAAACTACGCACAACACCGCCTATTTTTTGACTAAATAATACCACTAAATCACGTCAACATGCCATTTTTATTGATCTAGATCATGTTTTTAACGGGGATTATAACTAAATAAATTAACCTATTTATTATATCAATTCCAATAACTGTTAAGTTTTTGTGACAGTTAGCACCATCGTACAATATTAAGACGAATAAATACAAAAAAAGCTGCACAATGCAGCTTTTGATTTCGAGCAAATGCAGTTATTCATTTGTTAGATGGACTTTATAAACACCTTAGATTTACGTTGGAAGTTGTACATCTTTTGCTTACCTTCAGGCAGTTTATCAATAGGCTGTTCAATAAACCCTTGCTCCAAGAACCAGTGTCCACTAACGGTTGTTAACACAAACAATGAGGTGAGGCCTTGCAACTTAGCTTCTTGTTCAATTGCACTGATTAATCGTTCTCCTCGACTACCACCTCTGTAATCAGGGTGGATAACAACACAGGCCACTTCACCAGAATTTGCTTCCGGGTAAGGATAAAGTGCAGCACACGCTATAATCACTTCCTCTTTTTTCAGCACTTTGAACTGACCGACTTCCACTTCAAGTAATTCTCGTGAACGCTTGACCAATATACCTTGTTCTTCAAGTGGTGCAATTAGCTCCATAATGCCGCCAACATCATCAACATTAGCAGTACTTAATTGCTCTTTGTGATCCGTTGAAATAAGGGTACCGGAACCATCACGAGTAAATAACTCTTGCAACAAAGCACCATCGTTTTGATAACTGACACAATGACAACGCCCAACGCCCTGTTCAATACTCTTTGCTATTGCACGAACCAATAAACTATCTGTTCTATCACTTTTTGAACGCAGTAGCTTCTCAATTGTCCCTAAGCCACAACTACGAATAAGTGCTCCTTCTTCATCCATTAATCCATCACTTTCAGTTAAAGCAATTAATTTGTCAGCCTTCAGTGCGGTTACTGTCTGCGTAGCAACATCTTCTAGTGATAAATTAAAAACCTCTCCCGTTGGTGAATAGCCAACAGGTGATAATAAAACGATAGAGCCATAATCTAGCTGTGTATTGATACCGGTCGTATCTACTCGCCTAACTAAACCAGTATATTTGTAGTCAATACCATCAATAACGCCCATAGGCTTTGCGACCACAAAGTTGCCTGTGCTGACTCGAATTTGAGAGCCGTGCATTGGCGAGTTAACAAGCCCCATTGTTAGTAAAGCTTCTATATGAATACGCAATGACCCTGTTGCATCTTTAACTGCCGACAAGGTTTCCGCATCCGTTACACGGATATCATTCTCTACTTGGTGTACAACACCTAAGCGTTCGATTCTCTCCTCTATTTGAGGACGCGCACCGTGGATAATGACCAGCTTCACACCTAGGCTTCTGAGTAAAGCTATATCATGAATGATGTTCGCAAAATTCGGATGAAGAACAGCTTCTCCACCGAACATTAAAACGAAGGTTTTCCCTCGATGAGCATTGATGTAAGGTGCAGCATTTCTAAACCACTTAACGTTGTCTTTATCGCTAATGTCCATCACTTATTTCTACTCTACTTACCAACAATATATTCCATTGCTACTTCATCAGCGGGATCTTTGTGTGGGCTCGGTTCACTGTCTTCAATGATGTTTTCAGCTAAAGAAGACTTATCAATTAGCGTAAAGCCAAGTTTTGTAAAGTACTCTGGAATATAAGTTAAAACAATTACTTGCTTCAACTCCATCTGATGAGCAAACTCTAACAAATACTGTGTTAATGCTTCACCTTGCCCCTGCTGCTGAGCACTTGCTTCAACAACTATTGAACGAATTTCAGCTAAACCAGTTTGATAGATATGAAGTGACGCACAGCCAACCACTTTGCCGTCTAATTCCGCCACTACAAAGTTCTGTATTTCGTGAATAATGTTGTCTCTCGTACGAGGCAGAATTTCTCCCTTCCCAGCCCAGAAGCTGACAAGCTGATGAATACAATCAACATCAGACATTTTGGCTCTACGAACAGACATTGCAGCTGCGCGTTGTGCATTTAGGCGTTGTTTCACTTGCTTCAATGCTACATTAATTTGCTCTTTACCCGGTGCACCTACAACTTGCTCATTTAGAATGTCATTTTTGCCCGTTTGAATATCAGCAATCGCTTTCTCAACTTGCACCCTAGAAGTACCACCTAACGCTTCACGCTTATCAAGCGTCGATTCGATTGATAAATGTTGATATACATCTTTCTCAATCTTATCGCTAAATGCTTGTAACTGAGTTAACGTTAAATCTTCCAATGGACAACTCTTATCTATCGCCGCTAAGACAACTTCACCAACAATGTGATGAGCTTCCCTAAACGGAATGTCTTTACTTACTAGGTAGTCTGCCAATTCGGTAGCATTCGCATAGCCTTGCTGTGCCGCAGCTAGTGTTCTCGCACGATTAACCTTGAGACCTTCTGCCACTAAAACAGCCATTTCCATGCACTCTTGCCAAGTATCTAGTGCATCAAAAAGACCTTCTTTATCTTCCTGCATATCTTTGTTGTAAGCCAAAGGAAGCGCCTTCATTGTCATCAACATACCGGTTAATGAACCTGTAACACGACCTGCTTTGCCACGGATTAGCTCACATGCATCAGGGTTTTTCTTTTGTGGCATGAGTGATGAGCCAGAGCTGACCAAGTCACTCATTTCTACAAAGCCCGCTTCACCTGAATTATAGAAAATTAGATCTTCAGCAAAACGTGATAAATGCATCATGCTAATGCTTGCGCTAGAAAGTAGTTCAATCACATGGTCACGATCAGAAACCGCATCTAAACTATTCATCGTCGCACATCTAAAACCAAGGTTTTGTGCCAATGCCTGACGATCGATAGGATAAGCAGTTCCCGCTAGAGCTCCTGAGCCTAGCGGTGAAGTATCAGCACGATATAATGCATCTTTAAGGCGGCCGATATCACGGTTAAACATTTCAACGTAAGCCAGACACCAGTGACCGAATGTAATTGGTTGAGCTCTTTGTAAATGCGTATAACCTGGTAATACGGTATTACGTTCACGCTCAGCAAGATTTAACATCGCTTGTTGCAAGTTGACTAGGGCAAAAAGAATTTCGCCACCAGTCTCTTTACACCAGAGCTTAAGGTCAGTAGCTACCTGATCGTTTCGGCTACGACCTGTATGGAGCTTCTTACCTAAATCACCCGTTTTTTCGATTAATTGTATCTCCACCCAGCTATGAATATCTTCAGCGTCAGACGCTAAGATTTGCTTAGGGTTAGCTTCAACTGATACTTTCAACTCATTTAAAGCTGCTTGTAAGCGAGATAATTCATCTTCACTTAAAACACCGACACCGTGAAGCGCTTCAGCCCAAGCGATTGAGCCAACAATATCTTGTACTGCCATACGGTAATCAACAGGTAGAGAGTCGTTGAACTTTTTGAATTGTAAACTCGCTTTCTCTTTAAAGCGTCCGCCCCACAATGCCATAACTATTGCCCTTACTTCTTAGACTGTGAAAGTGCTGAAATTCTGCTAGATAAACTGTATAAACGAATAAAACCTTCAGCATGTTTTTGGTCATAAACGTCGTCCGCACCGAAGGTAGCAAACTCTTCAGAGTATAGAGTATTTGGTGATTTACGCTGAGTAACCGTTGCTTGGCCTTTGTATAGTTTCACCACAACTTCGCCTGTCATTTGCTCTGCAAAAGAAGCCGCAGCTGCTAATTGTGCTTTAGCTAGCGGAGTGAACCAACGACCGTCATAAATAACATGTGAAAACTCAAGTGCTACAGACTCTCTGAATTTCAAAGACTCTTTATCCAACACTAACGTTTCTAAGCCTTTGTATGCTGCCATTAAAACAGTGCCACCAGGGGTTTCATAACAACCACGAGACTTCATACCAACAAGACGGTTTTCAACAATATCAATACGACCGACCCCATGAGCGCCAGCTTTATTGTTTAAGTAAACAAGTGCTTGATAAGGAGACATTTTTTCACCATCAACAGCCACTAATTCGCCTTTTTCGAAACTTAAATGTACAGAGCCTGGTTCGTTAGGTGCATCCATCGGGTCGACTGTCATCGTCCAAACTTCTTTTGATGGCTCACACCATGGGTCTTCTAACTCACCACCCTCGTGTGAAATATGCCAAGCGTTAGCGTCACGACTATAGATTTTTGTTAACGATGCTGAACAAGGAATGTCACGCTCTGCTAGGTAATCCAGTAGGTCTTCACGTGATACCATGTCCCATTCACGCCATGGCGCAATAACAGTTAGCTCAGGTGCAAGAGCAGCAAAACAAGCTTCAAAGCGGACTTGGTCGTTGCCTTTACCAGTACAACCGTGACAAACCGCATCAGCGCCAACTTTTAATGCTACTTCCACGTGAGCTTTCGCAATCACTGGACGCGCCATCGATGTCCCCAATAAATACTGCCCTTCGTAGACAGCACCTGTTTGTACGATTGGATAGATATAGTCTTTAACAAACTCTTCTTTTAGATCGACAACGTGACATTCAGAAGCACCTGAGGCAATTGCCTTTTCTTTGATGCCTTCTAATTCTTCATCTCCCTGACCAACATCGGCACAAAATGCGACAACTTCACAGCCGTCGTAATTCTCTTTTAACCATGGGATGATCGCTGATGTATCTAATCCGCCTGAGTATGCCAACACTACCTTTTTAACTTTTTTCTTTGCTGCTAATGCCATTATAAATAACCCTAAAATCTAAATATTTCTTAACCTAATAACGTTACAAGTACTGCGTTCTGTGCCCACATTCTGTTTTCTGCTTGGTGGAAACAGACTGACATTTCGCTATCAAATAACGCTGTTGTAATTTCTTCTTCCAAATGAGCTGGCTGACAGTGCATCACGACACTTGCGCCCGTTTTTTCCATTAACTGGTGATTCACTTGATAAGGCATGAATTTAGCCAAAATATCTTTAACGTTGGTGTCATCACCCATTGAGATCCAAGTATCTGTGTAGATTGCGTCTTGCTCACCAATAGCATCAACATCTGATGTTAGTAACAACTTACTACCATTCTCCTCTGCCAATGCTTGGGCCTTGGCAAGTATATGTGCATCAGGACCGTGGCCTTCAGGGCAAACTAGCGTGAAATCTGTGCCTAAGATTGCCGCCATTAACATCAATGAATTGGAAACATTATTGCCATCACCTACGTAGGCAAGTTTAAGCTTTGATAAGTCATCGAAGTGTTCTGCTAACGTGACAAAATCAGCAAGTGATTGACAGGGATGATAGGTATCGCATAACGCATTAATGACTGGAACCTTACTGTGCTCTGCTAACTCTGTAATTGCACTATGTTCAAATACACGTGCAACAATAGCATCAGCCCAACATGATAAGTTTTTGGCGACATCTGAAATTCTCTCACGAGCACCCAACTTGCCGTTTTGCTGCCCTAAGTAGAGTGCATGACCACCCAATTTGTTAATACCGATATCAAAACTAACATGCGTTCTAAGTGAAGGCTTTTCAAAGATCATTGCCACTGACTTACCCGCAAGAGCAGTACTATAATTTTGTGGTTCAGTTTTGATCTTAATGGCTAACTCAATTAGCTGAGTTAATGAAGTTTTTGTTAATTGGTCATCAGACACGTAGTGTGACATTGTCATGGTTATAATCCTGTGTAAGTAAATTAAAAATCAAAAATTAAAGAGACGGTTGAATGCGGGTACCAACAGGTTCACCTGCGAGCAAATTCACTATTTGCTCAGGCGCCTGCCAACTGGCAACCGCGATACTTCGTCGTAATTGATTTGCTGCATAGAGCGCAGCATTTACTTTGGCAGTCATACCACCAGCAATTGTGCCGTCTGCAATTAATGTAGATGCTAATGCTTGGTCAAGTGAGCTGAGATATTCGCCACTAGCATCTTTTACACCATTAACATCAGTGAGCAGTAAAAGCTCAGCATTTAACAATTGGCATATCACAACGGCAGCGTCGTCAGCGTTCACGTTAACGAGTTCACCTGATGCAATTGCACCAATAGAAGACACTACAACCAAGAAGTCTTGATTAATAAGTGAATCAAGCAACTTACTACTGTTGGCAACAGGTTTGCCTACAGCGCCTAGCTGCTTATCAGCCAATGAACATTTGGTCATTTCACCATCGGTCAGGCTAAGACCAACTGACGGGATAGATTTAGCATTTGCCGTAGCGACGATTTTTTTGTTTACATGCCCTGCTAGTGCACCACTAATGATTGGTATTTGATCGCCAGGCGTAACTCTTAAGCCATTTAGTTTCTCGGTAGTAAACCCGGCTTGGCCAAGCATTTCATCTACAACACAACCACCGCCATGCACTAACACTACAGGTTGTTTATCAAGAGATTTGATCACTTGAAGTAGTTTTTCTAAAGCGCTTTCTTGCTCTAAAATCGCGCCGCCAATTTTGATGACTAAGGGTTTCTTATTACTCATCAGTAACCCCTTGAATAAGATCAAATGTACTTGCCAAGCCCATTGATAAATTGGCACATTGAATCGCTTGAGATGCAGCGCCTTTTAGTAAGTTGTCAATTGCACAACAAGCAACTAGTACATGACTCTCTTCATCATATTCAAAATAAACATCTGCAAATGGTGTATTGGCGACATCGTCAATCTTAGGCGGCTCAGAAAGAACACGTACTGCCGTTTTACCTTCATATGCATTTAAATAGGCAGCCTGTACCTGAGATAAAGTAACCTCATCTTTTAGTTGAACCGTAACGGTCGACAATAAACCTCTTTTGTAAGGCGCTAAGTGAGGGGTAAAAACGACAGAAGCATTAGCCTCTTGGCTAATTTCAGGCTGATGTCTATGCTTTAAAACATTGTACGGCGTCAAGCTTACTTCATTGTAGCTCGTTGCTAACGATGCTTTTCTTCCTGCACCACTCACACCACTAATCCCGGTGACAGAAATAAGTGAACCAGGTACGTGTAGAGATTGTTGAGTAATAGGCTTAAGTGCCGTCAATGAAGCCGTTGGGTAACACCCCGGGACAGCAATCAGATTTGCTGATTTGATTTCACTTTCATACCACTCAGCCAAACCATATTGAGCTGATGCTAAATGCTCAAGATCTTCGTGTGCAAAACCGTAGTACTTTGGATACGCTTTATCATCTTTAAGTCTAAAGCCACCTGAAAGATCAAATACCTTGATACCTATACTTAAGAACTCTTTAGCCCATTGCACACTGAATTCATGAGGAGTAGCTAAAAAAACAGCATCTACTCTACCAACAAGAGAGGTAATCCACTCTTGCGAGAATGCTTGCAAAGGTTTATCACAAACTTGGCGAAATTTTTTATGCAAGTCAGAAAATAGCTTACCTGCTGAGTCACTATTTTGTGACACAACTAAGTCAACTAAGCTTAATTTACTGTGCTGATTTATCAGTCCAACAAGCTCGGCGCCTACATATCCACTAGCGCCAACAATAGCTACTTTCATGAAACCCTACCAAAAATGCAATTCTATGCAAACATTACAAAATAAAAGTAAGCAACCAAATTCAATGATTGCTTTAAAGCGAGCACTACCATAAACTAAAAACACTCTATGGTATATTTGCGCAGCATATCACCCGGCGGGTAGATATGCAATAAAACAGCATAACTATTTTAAGGTTTTTTTTATGTCATCGTTACCTAGCTTTGAAAGTGCTTTAACTCAACTAATTGCTTCACCTTCGATAAGCTCAACACAAAGTCAATGGGATCAAGGTAATAGCGAAATCATCAATCTTTTAGCAGCGTGGTTTGAAAGCTTAGGTTTTGAAATTTCAATTGATCCCGTACCACACACAAAAAATAAGTTTAACTTGCTCGCCAAACTGGGTAGCGGTGAAGGAGGCTTACTGTTAGCTGGTCATAGCGATACTGTTCCCTATGATGAGAAGCGATGGTTATCCGATCCTTTTCAGGTTAAGAATCAAGATGACAAGTTTTATGGTCTAGGCACTTGTGACATGAAAGGCTTTTTCGCTTTTATTTTAGAAGCGGCAAAATCAATTGATAAGAAACTATTAAAGAAGCCCTTTTATGTGCTCGCTACCGCTGATGAAGAAACGACAATGGCTGGCGCTAGGTTTTTTGCTAAGAAGCAAATGATAAAACCTGACGCAGCTGTGATCGGTGAACCTACTTCTCTTGTGCCCGTGGTCATGCATAAAGGTCACATGTCACACCGAATTTCGATTGAAGGAAAATCAGGGCATTCGAGTCAGCCAGCTTTGGGTGTTAATGCTATTGAGATAATGTATGAAGTAATAGGTGAATTGCTTTCCCTAAAAGAAAAGCTGGGGCAAAAATACAATAATCAGCACTTTGATGTCCCCTATCCAACACTCAATCTGGGAGCTATTAATGGTGGTGATAATGCAAACCGTATTTGTGGTCACTGCACACTTGATTTAGACATCAGGTCTTTGCCTGGGTTAAGTGATAATGAGTTAATATTGTTTTTACACGACCAACTGCAACCCTTAATGCAGACATATCCAAATCGAATTGATATAGAAGAGCTGCACCCAAGTTCACCTAGCTTTGCTGAAGATACAGACGCGAATTTGGTAGCGCTGAGTGAGAAGCTAAGTGGGCATAAATGTTGTGCGGTAAACTATGCGACAGAAGCGCCATATATTCAGCAGCTTGGCTGTCAAACCATCGTATTAGGGCCGGGCTCAATTGATCAGGCTCATCAACCAAATGAATTTCTGCCACATGATGAAATCAATCAAACGAATGAAATACTCAATAAATTAATTGTTAAGTACTGCTTGTAAACACTGTTGAAGCTTTGGTTTATGCTTTATTCCAAAGCTTCTGGTATTCCTTCTTAAAAAAGAATTCACTAGCAATCCAACAACGTGGAACTAAGTCCAGTTGCTTTCTCTCTTGATAGTTAGATGCAAGCAACTCAAGAATTTCATTCAGCCTTTCTTTGCTGATGGTTGCAAAGCCCTTGGCAGTCTCAACATAGTATAAATTTTCTGTTGGCTTAATCGTCATATCTGGGCCGTGGCCGATAAACGTTAGGTTTCTAGTAGCTACTCGACAACTAGGCGCATCAGACTGCTCAGGATAAAGCTGGTTAACGATCGCATATTCGTACGTTTCACTATGAGTACCGTCTGGCTCAAAAGGTATATAAGTAACACCAAATCCCATAGGAAAGTCTCCCGTTATTTGATGCATAGTTTCAACGACTTTTGGACAACAAGTTCCATGGGTTGCGTTCTGATATAACGCTTGATATACCTTTGGAATTAATTTGTACTTAAAGCTAGACTTAGTCGATAACACTATCGATGTATAAATTTGAGGAACTTTTAGTAAATTACCTATACCGTGTTTAGGCGCGATAGCCGTTTTCAACATCATTTTGATAAAAATGAGTTTTTGGTGCTCTTCTACATTGAACTTATCTCGTTCAACTTTCGAATTGCCAATATAATTGGGTACACCAATACCATCTACTAAGTACTGGATAGTCTCTCGGTAATTAATTTGTAGTAGGCGTTTTCTATCGTCAACAGGTAACACGCGATATGGATCTTCAGTACCTCTTGGACCTGTAATAATTTCTTGTGCTTGCGGATGAAAATGACCAATGTCTTGCAATAACGCAGACATAATTAGTGGTATCTTTACGTTATCTATAAACTGTTTATATCCTGACGGATTGTCAGATTTCAACAGTTTGTATTCTTCTCCTGTAGCTTCGCCGATGTGTGCTTGAATATGCTCATTCGCTAATGTAACGGTTTCGTCTATACAAAGTTGATCTAGTAAACGAATGACGAGTACCGCTTTATATAAAGGCTTATATTTTTCATGAATAGTAGCAAGTTTGCTACCTTCTGCTGGCGATAATAACTGTATTGTACCTAGCACTTGTGCAGATTTTCGAACGCTATCGGTAAAATTGTCACCTTCAATCAGAGCTACAACCATCTCACTGATTTTTAACAAAACACCATAGCGTTCACTTGCTTGCGCTTTGTGATCTAATTTTAAATCTTTTAGTTCGCGTTCAAGCTTGAATAACTTATTCATAGAGGCATCACCTTGTGCCTCTTTACACTCTTCGATTTGAGCGTTTAGGTTATCCACTTTTTGCTGATAAAAAGGCTGTTCTTTGAAGTATTCTATAGCGCGATCTAGCAGTGAATCTTTTACGGCACTACGCCCATAGATACGATTTAATAGATCTTTAACTTGCTTGGTAAAGTTAGTATCACTTTGTTGATTCGCTGACATAGAAAGATAAGTAACCTAGCATCAAATATTTCTTATAGATATATTGCTAGATAATAGCAGAGGATTCAACAAACGTGGCAGTAAATTCAACAACATATCAAATTTACCGCCTATATTATTGATTAATCAATGCCCTTGATTTTCACTTGTTGTTGACGGCCCGCCAACTGTTGACAAATATTCACAAGATCAGAGTGAATTCCACCCGCTGTAACTTCCCGGCCAGCGCCTGGTCCTCTAATAATTAAAGGGTTAGTTTGATACCACTGAGATTCAACTTGAAAGACATTGTCACAAGGCGTTAAGTTAGCAAATGCGTGTGACTCTGACAGCCTTGATAGATTTACGTCCGCTTTAATACCTTGGTCACTCACATCAAACTTGGCTACATAGCGAATACAGCCATTTTCCAGTTTCGCTTGCGCTAAGCTTGTCGCAAAGTACTCATCAAGCTCTGATGCTCTTGCAAGAAACGTTTCAATATCAATATCTCTAAGTTGTTCTGGTACTAAATTCTCTACAGAAATATCTTCCAAAGATAATTGGTAACCAGCCTGTCTTGCCAAAATCAATAATTTGCGTTGAACATCTCTTCCTGATAAGTCTTCTCTTGGGTCTGGTTCTGTAAGGCCTAATGCTAATGCTTCTTTGACTAATTCTGAGAAAGGCCTGCTGCCATCAAACTGACCAAATAACCAAGACAACGTACCTGAGAATATACCTGAAATACTAGAGATTTTGTCTCCGCTATTTAACAAGTCAGCGATTGCATGATTAATCGGTAGACCTGCACCTACCGTTGTATTGCCTAACCATAGAGCCTTATTTTCCTCTACGCTCTGAAGTAATGCTTGGTAGTTCTTTTCAGAAGAAGAAGCTGCCCATTTGTTAGCGCCGATGACATGAATACCTTGGCTAAAGAAATCATGGTACAAGTCACTAAAACCTTCGCTTGGTGTAATATCAACAACAATTAGTTCATCGTATGGATGATTAGAGATCCAAGTTAATAATGAATCCTTATCATATTCCGTGGCAAACTCTTGATACTGTGTTAAAGCGTTAGCAGGGTCGATCCCATCATTATTTACTAACGCTTTCTTAGAACCTACTAAGCCTACTAAATGTAAGTTTTCTAAGCTTGTATGGGTTTGAATTTGATTTGGCAGCATATCAATAAAGCACTCACCGATATTGCCAACACCTGCTACCACCAAACCAATATGGCGTGCATCTTTAGTCATATCATGGTGAACGTTATTTAACTGTTCTACAGAGCAGCCATTAGCTATTACGGCAATAACGCTATGAGTACTTTTGGAGTCTAGCATTGCAATAGGTTTAATGTGTTTTAACGAACGCCTAAATCGAGCTCTAATACTGCCGTTTTTACAAACCTTATGTCCCACTGTTGCTAATATGCCTACAGGGCTAAACTTTACCTCATCGTCGCAACTGGCAAGTGCTTGCGAAACGTGTTTTTGTAATTCTTGTTTAATAACAATAAGGCCACTTGATAGATCGGCACAAACGATATCTATCGTTTCAAGTAATCTAGTACCTACGTCAGTTTTTAAACAGTCCGCTGTTACTAGCAATAAATCATTTAAATAGGTAACAGACAGCTCTTGTTTAGCGATTTGGCCAAACTTACCTATTTCTGTCCCAGTGACTTCCGGATCAAAACTACTGGCTACATGTAAATGTGTGCTGTGATCGGTTAGAGGTCGCAACGTTTTGGCATGGAGAACAGGGTTGCCTAACCGGCCTAGTTCTTTTGCTACACCCGATGGCAATCGATGTAGTTTACGAGCAGATGGTACTACTCTTGGATCTGCACTATAAATGCCATCAACATCTGTCCATAAAGTGACATTGCCAGCCTTCGCCAAGGAAGCCATTATAGTTGCAGAATAATCGCTACCATTGCGCCCCAGAGTACACGTTTTACCAGCGTCATCTCTGCAGATATAGCCAGTCACAACTACTAGCTTTCTGTTAGCTCGTAATGAATTGAATTGGTTACGGCTTTTTGACTGTTCAACCACTAAAGAACGTTCGTTATCAATGACTAAAAAGTCACGAGAGTCAATGAACTCGCTTGGGCAAACTCTTTCTTCAAGTATCTTCGATAAAAGTCTAGCTGACCATAATTCACCATACGCTAGT
>Ga0213841_1000165_pt1 | contig 136507 bp, 119 predicted proteins | sample SWPATP23_FD_160125 | JGI IMG/M metagenome (GOLD analysis project Ga0213841, IMG submission 160125) | Coastal seawater microbial communities from Marineland, Florida, United States - SWPA TP2 #3 | ecosystem: Environmental > Aquatic > Marine > Coastal | place: USA: Florida | collected 2016-08-14
GACGCTAACAAAGCATGAAATGAATAAAATAGAAGAGAAACTTCAGAGAAAGGAAGGTCTGGAAAAATGGTTTATATCAATTGCACCGTAATGGATTTGGGAAAATTTATTTTTTCCACAGCCCTAAAGCCGTCACGGTCAAGGTCCTTTGCAATAGTTGGCGGTATCGGCAAACACCTGCTTGAGGTTATAACCGCTGCTGAAACTGGCGGTGGTGGCGGTGATATGGGCGCGGTCATTGCTGTTACCCGGTTCCCGCAGACAGACGGTGCGAAACACTTTTTCTACCTGGCACTGAGCAAAGGCCGCACTGTTCGCCAGCTCCTGTCCCATGCTCTTGGCGCCGTCACCGCTGCCGTCGAGGCTGCTGTCCCAGCCTAACACCGCGTTGGGGCCACTGCGCCAGTAGTTGTCCCAGTGATCATTAGGGGTGACATAGCCGTAAGGGAAGTTGGCACTGTTGATATGGTACTTGGCCTTGACTCGGGTGCCGGTGGCGACATCGGTCTCGCCGCTGCTGTTGTAATCGATAGCACCGTTATCGCCATCGGGATCATTATCGGCATCATAGACATAGTCATAATAGGCAAACGCCTGCGCCATAGGGTCCATACCGCTGTGGCAACCGATACAGTTGTTCAGAAAAACCCGGCTGTCACCGCCGGGGCTGCGGGAAACATCCTGGCGGATGCGATCCGGCGCGCGGGAAGTATCCTGCACCTGCTCCAGATCGCGACACAGATGATTGAGCAGGGTAAAGCGGAACATAGCACGGTTGGTGCCGGCAATAAAAAAAGCCTTGGCCGCGGCGCGGGTGGTCATCACCCCGGCGGTGGCTTCGGTGGGCAGGCCGGTGACCGCCGATTGCGTCCTCTGCACCAGTCCGGTGGACAGTGGCACACCCTGGCTTTCCATTTCTCCGTACTGATTGTTATTACTGTTACTGTAGACACTGAGCCCCAGCGCCGGGTCGGCGACATAAATCATATCGTCGTAAAGTATGCGGCGAAAATCCAGCTCGTCCCGCACGACACCAATCACCGTTGCGGTATAGTCATTGAGGGGCTGAAACATGTCCTGATCGCGGTTGGTCCAGGGTGTGATCCAGTTTTTCAGTGTGACACTGTAAAAAGCGTCATTGTTCATGGCGCGGTTGGCCGCTGCTGCATGGTCACCGGCTTCGAGGTCCGCCGCCATTGCCAACAACACGGACTCTGTGGGCGGCACTCCGGCCAGGCGATCATGCATCCGTTTGGCTTGCTCTCGCACTCCAGCCTGGGCAGCGGACACTGTGGTCGCCAGAAACAAACAGCACGCTACCAGAGTCCGCCAACGGGCGCCTATCGCCGATAGATGTCGACAGCTCGCAAACGTCCTTATAGCCATGTTGTTGCAATCCTCTTGGTTACAGCCTGGTCAAACATCTTCGCCGGTCAGGTTTGTGGCCAATCAATATCCTGGCTACACAACGGCGCGGTAGCGTTTCTTGAGCGAAATTATGCGTCAATCAAACACAGATTCCTGCGCACACTTCGCCCCTTAAAACGATAAGCAGGTCGCAACTTTTAAAATAAAGAGCGGATCACGACGTCTGAAATAACAAGCGGGGTAAGGCATCAGTGTGTTTAAGTTTCACCGTCTCAGTGCTTGCCTGTTTCAGGGCTTTCATTTTCGTGACGCCGTCGGCGGAAACCACAGCAGTGATTGTTGAGAATGGCGTTGACAGGGAAGAGTCTCGCGCTAACTTCCTTCGCTTCAACCACTAACAGAAAGATCTGGTGGCTATCCATGACATGCTACTTGTGGCGGCACTCTGCCACTCTTAAACGGATTCTGTTAGCAGCCACCTCTGTCAGCTGTGCCGCTCTCATTGGCTGTGGCGGGGGCTCTGGCGGCGACAACCAAGACCCGGATCCGGTAGTGGTGGACCTGCCGATCGCCTATATCGAACGCCCGCTGCCCGTTGACGATAACGGCAGCCCCGTCGATGAAGAGATGCTCGATCCCACCCGGTTTAACCCCGGCGCCGCCCTCTATATCAAAGACCGGGCGGCCCCGGATGCACCCAGCACCAATATCACAGACCCGGCGTTTGCCGCCGGCGAGAGCTACGACGTCAAGGGCCTGGACGTCTCCAGCGATGGCCGCAAACTGTTGTTCAGCATGCGCGCACCGGAAATTCCCAATGTGGATGACGACGAGCAGCCCACCTGGAACATCTGGGAATACGATCTCGACTCCACCACCCTGCGCCGCATTATCACCTCCGATATCACTGCCGAAGAGGGGCAGGATGTCGACCCCACTTACCTCCCCGATGGCAGAATTGTATTCGCCTCCACGCGTCAGCGACGCAGCAAAGCCATTTTGCTGGACGACAACAAACCGCAGTTCTCGGCCCTGGAGGAAAATCGCAGTGAAGAGGCGTTTGTGTTGCATGTGATGAATGCGGACGGTACTGACATTCAGCAAATTAGCTTTAACCAGAGCCACGACCTGCAGCCCACGGTACTCGACGACGGCCGCGTCCTGTTTAATCGGTGGGACAACTATGGCCGCGACAACACCAGCCTCTATACGGTGTTGCCCGATGGCTCCGGCCTGTCGCTCTATTACGGTTTCCACAGCCAGAATACCGGCACCAACAATAGCGCTGCCACTTTTCAACAGCCGCGACAAATGCCTGACGGCCGCATCCTGGTGTCCCTCAAACCCCGCATCAGTTCACGTTACGGCGGTGATATGGTGTTGATTGACGGCGACAATTTTACCGATATCAATCAACCTACGGCGGCCAACAGCGGCGCCACCGGGCCGGGCCATGCATCGGCATCACTACTGCCCGTGAGTACCGATGCCGCGACCATCTCCAGTCACGGTTCGTTCAGCTCTGTCTATCCCTTCTATGACAACAGCGACCGCCTGCTGGTGAGCTGGAGCCAGTGCCGCGTATTGCACCCCGACAGCGGCCTGCCCACAGCCTGCACCGACGGGCTGCTGGCCATGCCGGGCATCGAAGAGGCCGATCCACTCTACAGCGTGTGGATCTACAACCTGGAAGACAATACTCAGCAGCCACTGATACCACCTGAAGAGGGGATCTTCTATACCGAAGCGGTCACCCTGGAGCCCCGCCCGGCGCCGACATTTATCCCTGATCCAGTACCCGGTGTGGATATTGAACAAAGCCTGGTGGATGAAGGGGTAGGTGTACTGCATATTCGCAGTGTCTACGACCTGGACGGTACTGACACCACACCGCTCGGTATCAACGCCATGGCGGACCCTGCCCAGACATCGGCCGGCGAACGGCCGGCGCGTTTTCTGCGAATCGTCAAAGCCGTGTCCATTCCCGACGACGATGTATTTGACTTTGACAACAGCGCCTTTGGTCGCAGTGCGGCACAGGGCATGCGTGAGATTATCGGTTACGTACCTGTGGAACCGGACGGTTCGGTGAAAGTGAAAATTCCCGCTGACATCGCCTTTACCCTCTCTGTGGTCGACGCCAGCGGCCAACGCCTGAGTGAGCGACACCAAAACTGGCTGACCCTGCGTCCCGGAGAGGAGCGCCAGTGCAACGGCTGTCACAGTCGCAACAGCGAATTGCCCCACGGCCGCCCGGACGCCGAAGCAGCCAGCACCAACGGTGGCGCCACCGCAACCGGCGTGCCTTTTGCCAATACCGAGGCCAGCTTGTTTGCCGATTTGGGCGAGACCATGGCACAGACCTTTGCCCGAATCAATGGCACCCGCTCGCCCACCAGCGATATCGTGTTTGACGATGAATGGACCGATGACAGTGGCAGCTTGAGCAAGGATCCGAGTTTTGCCTATCGCTATGCCGACCTCAGCACCCCTTCCCCGGTCAGCGCACCCTGCCAAACCAACTGGAACAGCCTGTGCCGCACCCAAATCCACTACCCCGACCACCTTCAACCACTGTGGGAACTGAACCGCGAAATCACTGATATCAACGGCCAGGTCATCGAAGACCACACCTGCACCAGCTGCCACAACACCCGCGACGTCAACAACGCTCTGCAAGTGCCGGCCGGTCAGCTGGATTTAACCGGCAGCGCATCGCCCGAGGAAGCGGACCACGCGATCTCCTACCGCGAGCTGTTGTTTAACCATGCGGAGCAGGAGCTGGACGCAGGAGGTGCCCTGGTGGACCGTCTGGTACAGGCCACCGATGGCAACGGCAACCCCCTCTTCCAAACCGACGCCGATGGCAACCCGGTGCTGGATGTGGACGGCAATCCGGTGCCCGTAATGGTCACCGTAACCCTGCCCGCTTCCATGAGCACTGCCGGCGCCATCGCCAGCAGCCGCTTTTTTACGCCCTTTGCCAGTGGCGGCAGTCATGCCAATTACCTCAGCGATGCCGAACTGCGCTTGATTCGAGAGTGGCTGGATATTGGCGCTCAATACTATAACAACCCGTTTGATTACCCCCTGAATTAAGCCACCTTCACTGGCCGGGAAACGAGAACGTTTATGATTGACAATATGGATCGCCAACCATGTTAAACCTGCAGTGGCTCTCAAGCACCGGGCGACAGTGTTTGCGCCAAATATTGTTGCTGCTCTGGACCAACCAATGTCTGGCCTGGGGAGAAGAGCAAGAGCCGTTTAGAATGACAGTCGACGATACCTATATCGAGCTGCACACAGGCCCCGGTCGCGGCTACCCGGTTTTTCACGTGGTTGAGCGCGGCGAGCAGGTCGAACTGGAAAAACGCCGCACAGACTGGATCAAAATTGTCACCAGACGTGGCAAAACCGGCTGGGCCAAGCGGGCAGAGATGAACAAAACCCTGGGGCCTGACGGCTCCCGCCTCAACTTCAGTGACCCGTCCCTGGACGACTATATCGCCCGCCGCATGGAGATGGGAGTCGCCGTGGGTGACTTTGACGGTGCCGAATCCCTAACCGTTAACCTGGGTTACCGCTTTTCCAAAAACCTTTCCGGTGAGATCAAGCTATCCCAGGCCACCGGCCAGTTTTCCGACCACAAGCTGGCAACCCTGGCTGTGGTGCACCAACCTTTCCCTTCGTGGCGTATTTCACCTTTTTTTACTTTGGGTGCAGGTATAATCGATACCTCACCCAGTGCCACGCTGGTGCAAACTGAAGATCGCTCTGACACAGCGCTGCTGGCAGGTCTGGGCGGTTATGTCTATTTAACCCGGCGTTTTGTGATGCGTGTGGAATACAGCAATCACATGATATTGACCAGCCGCGATGAAAACGAGGAAGTGAACGAATGGAAAGTTGGATTCAACGTCTATTTCTAGCGGCGACCATGCTCGCCGGCACCCCCACCCTCGCCGATGAGGTCTCATCGACGGTGCTCGACAAGATTATCGCCCCGGACGTGGAGCGGCGCGAGATTCGCGAAGCCGACCTGGACACCGAAGACTGGGAAGTGGGTTTTTATTACGGTTTGATGAGTGTCGAGGATTTCGGCACCAACGATGTTGCCGGCATCCGCCTGGCCTACCATATCAGCGAAGATTTTTTTATGGAGGCCAATTACGGCCAGACCACCACCGAGGAAACCAGCTTTGAAGATCTCAGTGGCGGCACCCAGCTTCTCACCCATGAGCAGCGGGAATTGAATTATTACAACCTGTCGGTGGGTTACAACCTCTTACCCGGTGAAATTTTTATCGGTGAGGACTGGTCGTTTAACTCCGCCTTTTACGTGGTAGCCGGTGTCGGGAATACTGAATTTGCGAACGAAGAACACTTCACCTATAACCTGGGGGCCGGTTTGCGCCTGCTGCCGCTGGATTGGATGGCAGTACATCTGGATTTTCGCAGCCATGTGTTTGACCACGACCTATTGGGCAAAAGTGAAAGCATCGTCAACCTGGAAGCCCATATGGGCATGACACTGTACTTCTAGTGCCGCCTAAATGCCGGTAATAACAAGGAAAGCCAATGAACACGCGTCTACGACTCTCCACACTGAGCCTCACGTTACTGTTGTCGCTCTGTTTGTCCCTGCCAGTGGCGGCAACCACAATATCCGGTCCGGCACCGGACTTTACCCTCAAAAGCAACAGTGGCAAAAACCTGCGCCTGGCAGATCTGCGCGGTGAGGTGGTGATGATCAACTTCTGGGCCTCCTGGTGCGGCCCGTGCCGCCAGGAGATGCCGGAGCTGAACAAGCTGCACAAACGCTACAAGCGCGCCGGCTTTACCGTGTTTGGTGTCAATGTAGAAAACGACAGCAGTGAAGCCAACCAAATGCTGGAAAAGATCCCTGTGGATTTCCCGGTTCTGTACGACACCCGTAGTGAAGTCAGCAAACTCTACAACGTGGATGCCATGCCAACCACCGTGCTGGTGGACCGCGACGGCAACCTGCGTTACCTGCACCGGGGTTATAAACCCGGCTACGAAGATATCTACCGCCAGCAGGTCAAAACGCTGATTCGGGAATAACTGCACACTCGGGACTAGCCCCATGTTTACACTCACCGTCCGTCATCTGACACTGCTCAGCGCGCTGATCCTGCTCAGTGGCTGCAGCAACTTTTCCCCCTGGGTCAAACCCTATGAACGCCAGAACCTGGCGGACCCGATAATGAGCTTTGACCGCGATCCCGTATCAGTGCGCTATATAAACCATGTCTACGAGGCACGGGAAGCGGCGCGCGGCGCAGAAGGCAGTTCTGGAGGTGGATGTGGCTGCAATTAAGGCGAGAGTAGCTGCAATCAAGGCAGGAGTGGCGGTAACCAATGTGCTCGAAAAAATCGGCCGCTGGCTGGCGTTGCTCAGTTTACCCGCTACTCTGCAGGCTGCGGTGCTGCCAGAAGACCGTGTCGATATCCTCTACCACTCCTTTGACGGCGGTGGCGTAACCATCGACGGCCCCTCGGTATTGGTGCGCAAAAATATCGCCAATACCGTCTCGGTCTACGGCAACTACTATGTGGACATGGTCTCCAGCGCCTCCATCGATGTGGAAGCCACCGCCAGCCCCTACAGCGAAGAGCGCGCCGAAGTCAGCGCCGGCCTGGACTACCTGCACGATAAAACCATTATGAGCCTCAGCTATACCCGCAGCGAAGAGGACGACTACGAGGCCCAGACCGTGGGTTTTGGCATCAGCCAGGATTTTTTTGGTGACCTCACCACCGTAGGGCTGGGGTTCTCACTCGGCTCAGACACCGTCAAAAGCAATGCCGACAGCAGTTTTGAAGACCAAGCCGACCACCGCCGCTACAGTCTCAGTCTGACCCAGATCCTGACTGAAAACCTGATTGCCAATCTCAGCGTGGAAACCGTGGTGGACGAGGGCTACCTCAACAATCCCTACCGCAGCGTGCGCTACCTCGACAGCAACTCCGGGGTGGGTTACAGCTACGAAAAAGAGCTCTACCCCCGCACCCGTAACAGCGATGCCGCCGCCATACGGGCGCTCTACTACCTGCCCTATCGTGCATCCTTGCGCGCGGAGTTCCGCACCTTCAGCGACAGTTGGGGCATCAGCGCCGACGCCGCCGAACTGCGCTATACCCACCCCTTTGCCGAACGCTGGATGCTGGAGCTGAAATACCGTTTTTACGACCAGACACAGGCGGACTTTTACTCAGACCTGTTTGCCTTTTCCGAAGCCACCAACTTTCGTGCCCGCGACAAGGAGCTGAGCAGCTTTACCACCCAGACATTGGGTATCGGTGTGAGTTACGAATTCAGGGCGGGCTTTCTATCCATGTTTGACAAAAGCACAGTGAATCTGTACTGGGACCATATGCAGTTTGATTACGACAACTTCCGGGATGTCACCCAGTCCGGTTTTGCTCCGGGGGAGGAGCCCAGTTACCGTTTTGATGCAGATGTGATTCGGTTCTTTCTGTCGTTCTGGTATTGATCGCTCCCCAAAAAAGCCCGGCATTGACCGGGCTTTTTTATTGAGCGATTCACAACATCAATCGTCATCGTGATCCAGCAGATGCCCCAGCTTGCCCTTTTTGGTCTCCAGGTACTTGATGTTGTGCGGATTGCGGCCGGTCTGGTGCGGCACCCGTTCCGCCACGTTGATGCCGATATCCTCCATCGCTTGCACCTTGCGAGGGTTGTTGGTCATCAACTTTAGCGATTGTATATGCAGGTGCTCCATCATCGGTTTGAGGATGCTGTAGTCGCGCATATCCGCGCCAAAGCCCAGGGCTTCGTTGGCTTCCACCGTATCGGCACCGCAGTCCTGCAAATGGTAGGCTTTGATTTTGTTGAGCAGGCCGATACCGCGCCCCTCCTGGCGCAGATAGAAAATAGCGCCGCGTCCGGCCAGGGCGATTTTGTGCATGGCCGCTTGCAGCTGGGAGCCGCAGTCGCAGCGCAGACTGAATAGGGCATCACCAGTCAAACACTCGGAGTGGATACGGGACAGCAGCGGCTCCTCGCCGCGTACGTCTCCCATGGTCAGCACAACATGTTCCTTGTCGGCCTCGGCGTCTTCAAAGCCGTGCATTTCAAAGATGCCCCAGGGGGTCGGCAGTTTGGAAGACTCAACATAACGAACCGTCACAATAAAACCTCGTCTCACCTGTGCGCGTTGTGGCAGCCGGTTAAGCCCGGCGCCGCGCATGTCATTAAATTCTGTCAGAACGTGCGTTTAATACCACTATTTTTTTCGGCCTGACATCAGGCCAGCCAATAGGCGGTCAACTGCAACAACAGCAATGCATAGAGACCCGCCAGCACATCGTCCAACATAATGCCCAGACCGCCGTGCACCCGGCGATCTGCCCAGCCGATGGGCCAGGGTTTGGCAATATCAAAAATCCGGAAGTAGACAAAACCCACCAACATCCACAGCCACCCTTTAGGTGCCATCAACATGGTGAGCCAGTAACCCACCATCTCGTCCCAGACAATACCGGGGTGGTCGTGCACACCCAGATCCCGGGCACAACGGTCGCAGAGATACACCCCTACCGCAAAGGTCGCCAGCAGCCAAACCAGATACCACAGCAGAGGCCAGTCCTGAATCAACCAGAAGATTGGCAGTGCCGCCAGAGTGCCAAAGGTTCCCGGTGCCTTGGGAGCCAGACCCGAACCAAAGCCGAATGCCAACCAATGTACAGGCCGGCTACACAACTGGGGGAAACTAGGGGCCACTGTTTTCAAAATGTTGGTATCCTGTATGCCTTATGCCCAGCTTGTGGATATCGAGTTCAGTCTCACCGTCGTAGCAGCGTACGGCGGTGCAGCCCGTCTCCGGGGCTGGCTGAATATCGCCAATATAGCGGGCTTCAATCTCACCGGACCCGATGAGTTGCTCGACAGCGTCGACCTGAGCTTCGGGCACCGTAAAGCACAGCTGGTAGTCGTCGCCGCCACTCAGGGCCCACTGCAGGACGGTGTCCCGACCAACAGTGCCACTTTCCTCCAGCGAGGACACCGCCACTGATATTGGCAAACGCCGCGCATCGATAGAGGCCCCCACCCCGCTGCGGTTACAGATATGCCCCAGATCGGCCAACAGCCCGTCGGAGATATCAATGGCCGCCGCCGCCAGACCGCGCAGCTTCGCGGCCATTTTTAACTGGGGTTGCGGGCGGTAATAGCGATCCTGCAAGTAGCTCGCTAATACTGGTTCAGCGGGCAGTTGCCCCCGAATCAGCGCCAGGGCAGCGGCGCCATCACCGAGACAACCGGTGACATAAATACGATCCCCTGGCTGCGCTTTACTGCGCAACAGCGCTTGGGCCGGGTCAATCGCCCCGTGTACCTGAATCGTAATACTCAGGGGCCCGCATGTGGTGTCACCACCGACCAGGTCGCAGTGAAACTCCCTGGCCACCCGGAACAGACCTTCGCTAAAGGCGTGCAGCCATTCGCTGTCTGCATCCGGCAGCGTCAGCCCCAGGGTAAACCACAGCGGCTCGGCACCCATGGCGGCGAGGTCACTGAGGTTGACCCGCAGCGCCCGTTCGGCGATCAGCGCCGGCTCTGCCGCGCGGGGAAAGTGCACATCGGCCACCAGGGTATCCATAGAGACCGCCAGCTGTTTCACCGCAGGCGGCTGCAGCAAGGCGCAGTCATCACCGATGCCCAGACTGACGCCAGAGGCGCCTGCCTCGCGCTGAAAGTACTGCTGAATCAGCTCAAACTCACCTATGGACACCAGCTTCGTTTCCTTTGTCGGGCGCTAGCCCTTTTTCGTCGCCTGGACTTCCACCGCGCGCAGATCGGCAGCGGTGCGATCCAGCACGCCGTTGATAAACTTGTGGCTGTCGGTGGCGCCAAACTTTTTCGCCAGCGACACCGCCTCGTTGATCACCACTTTGTACGGCACATCGAGACGGGCCTTTAATTCATAGGTCGCCAAACGCAGAAGGGCCTGGGTAATCGGGTCCAACTCGTCCAGAGCACGATCCTGCAGGTGTGGACCAAAGGCGGCTTCCAGCTCGGTCAGCTGTTTGGGTACGGTGTGCAACAACTCCTGGAAGTAGGGTACGTCGACCTTACTCATATCGTTATCGGTGCGGAACTCCGCCTCAATTGCACTCAGGGTGGAGCCGGCCATTTGCCATTGATACAAAGCCTGCATAGCGTAGTGGCGAGCTTTGCGCCGCGCGGCGGGGGATACTGTCATTTACTGCTTACTCAAACCTGTTTTAAGAGGGAAACCATCTCCAGGGCGGTCTTGGCGGCTTCTTCGCCTTTGTTGCCCGCCTTGGTGCCGGAGCGCTCGATGGCCTGTTCGATGGAGTCCACCGTCAATACGCCAAAGGTAACCGGGACACCCGCGTTCAGACCCACCTGGGCGAGACCTTTGGTACACTCGCCGGACACATATTCAAAGTGCGGAGTGCCACCCCGAATCACCGCCCCCAGGGCGATAATTGCATTAAACTCGTTTTTGTCAGCCAGCTTTTGCGCCAGCAGGGGAAATTCAAAGGCACCGGGCGCGTAATAGATAGTGATATTGTCGTCGCTGACACCGTGGCGACGCAGAGTGTCCAGGGCCCCATCTTTAAGACTCTCCACCACAAAGCTGTTCCAGCGGCTGACAATCAGTGCGTATTTGCCGTCACAGGAAGTGAAATTTCCTTCGATCACTTGGATGTTACTCATAATTTGTTGTCCGTGTTTTTCTTTTGACGAAAGGTGCTTATTCCGGGTTGGCAATCTGCTCGACCACTTCCAGATCAAAACCGGAGATGGCGTTAAAGCGGAAAGGTGCGGACATCAAACGCATTTTGTGCACGCCGAGATCCTGCAAAATCTGCGAGCCGGTACCCACCTCTTTGTAGACCATGTCCTGGCTGGGACGCACCTGCTTGCCGGACAGCATCCAGTCGACACTCTCTTCAATCTCGGTGGTGGTTTCACTGTGGCAGATCAACACCACCACACCTTTGCCGTCCTCGTTGACCCGCTTGAGGGCTTCATGGAAAGTCCAGGGTTTGAACTCCCTGTCGCTTTCGCGCTGAATGGTGAGCACGTCTCGGGCGGTGTTCAGCACGTGCACCCGCACCAGGGTTGGCTCCTCCGGCGTGATATCCCCCTTTTTGAGCACAAAGTGCAGCTCCTGACGGGCGATATCGCGATAGGTCAGCATATCGAAGTCGCCAAACTGAGTGCTGACGTGACGCCTGTTGATACACTCCACGGTCTTTTCTTTCACCGAGCGGTAGTGAATCAGATCAGCGATAGTGCCCATTTTGAGGTTGTGCTCCTGGGCAAACTTTTCCAGATCGGGGCGGCGAGCCATAGTGCCGTCGGCGTTCATGATTTCCACAATCACACCCGAGGGTTCAAAGCCGGCCAGGCGGGCCAGGTCGCAGCCGGCTTCGGTGTGGCCGGCACGGCTCATCACCCCACCGGGTTCCGCCATCAAGGGGAAGATATGGCCGGGCTGCACAATGTCCTGGGGCTTGGCATCGCGGGCCACCGCTGCGCGGATGGTGCGCGCGCGATCGGCTGCTGAAATACCGGTGGTCACTCCTTGCGCCGCTTCGATGGAAACAGTGAAGTTGGTGGAGTGCTGGGCTTGGTTGTCGGAGACCATCAAGGGCAGGTCCAACTGACGGCAGCGATCCTCCGACAGCGTCAGGCACACCAGCCCGCGGGCATGGGTGACCATAAAGTTGATATCTTCGGCACGGACCTGTTCGGCCGCCATGATCAGGTCGCCTTCGTTTTCGCGATCCTCGTCATCCATCAGGATAACCATTTTGCCCTGGCGAATATCGTCGAGCAGTTCTTCAATTGTGTTTAGTTCCATGCTTCTGCTTCCAAAGCGAGTGTTCTGTTAACGGGTTGCGAGCAGGTCACCTCTGGCAACCCTAGCGGCCCAAAAAGCCGTTCTCTGATAGAAACTGTAGAGAGATCCCCTCTTTGCCGCCGGACTCTGCGGCCTTGTCTCCTAATAATAGCCGTTCCAGATAGCGGGCAATCACATCCACTTCCAGATTCACGGCAGTGCCGGGTTTATAGGTGCCAATTACCGTCTTTTCAATGGTGTGGGGCACAATATTGAGCTCAAACTCAGCGCCATCCACCGCATTCACCGTCAGGCTGGTACCGTCGACGGTAATCGAACCCTTGTGGGCAATATACTTGGCCAACTCCTTGGGAGCCCGCAGGCGAAAGCGCTCGGAGCGGGCATCCTTGTGGCAACTGACCACCTCTCCGACACCGTCCACATGACCGCTGACAATATGGCCGCCCAAACGGGTCTGAGGCGTCAGGGCCCGTTCCAGATTGACGGGCTGCCCCACTGTCCACTGGCGCAGGGTGGTGTAATCCAGGGTTTCCACCGACACGTCGGCCCAGTAACCGTCGCCGGGCAGCGCCACGACCGTCAGGCAGACACCGTTGGTGGCGATGGAGTCCCCCAGCTGCACATCGCTGAGGTCCAGGTCATTGGTCTTGACCCGCAAATGCAGGTCCCCGCCTTTGGGTTCGGCGACAACAATTTCGCCTACCGCTTCAATAATGCCGGTAAACACGTTTTTCAACCTCTCAGTCTGTCATTTAGCCACTATGTGGGGCTTTTTAGCCCTCTGGATCGGGCTTGGCGGTGATGCGCCAATCGCTGCCCACCGCCGTAATCTCGGTAATAGTCAACGGCAGTTGTGCCGCCATGGTATCCAGCGGCAATTCAAACAACGGGCGAGCCTTGCTGCCCAGCAGTTTGGGCGCCATATACACCACCATTTCATCCAGCAGGCCACGCCGCAAAAAGCTGCCCGCCAAGACGGCACCGGTTTCCACCAGCACCTCGTTACACTGGCGTCGGGCCAGCTCCTGCAACAGTTGCAACAAGTCGATACGGCCGTCCGCGTCGGGCAGCGACAACAGCTCCACCTGCGCCGGCCAATCACCGTGCTGGGTGACATTGGCGTCCACATCAGCACCGGCATGGACCAGCAGTACCGGTCCCGGTGTTTTTAACAGACTGCCAGTGCGAGGCAGACGCAAGCTGGAGTCCAGGATCACCCGCAAAGGCTGTTTTTCAACCACAGCCCCCGGATCAAGGGTCGCATCTTCAAACACCAGTTCCTCTTCACGCACCGTCAGCGATGAATCGTCACTCAGAACCGAGTCGATGCCACTGACAATGGCGCAGGAGCGTGCGCGCAAGCGCTGCACATCTTCCCGCGCGCGGCGCGCGGTAACCCATTTGCTCTCGCCGCTGGCCATGGCGGTGCGACCGTCCAGGCTCATGGCCAGCTTGCAGCGCACATAGGGTAGGCCTTTTTCCATGCGTTTGATAAAGCCCGGGTTTAACGCCCAGGCGGAAGTTTCCAGCACCGGACCGCGCACCTCAATGCCGGCGGCGCGCAGCTTTCCCAGCCCCCGGCCGGCAACGGCGGGGTTGGGATCTTCCATACCGTAGACCACGGTGCTGACCCCGGCGGCAATCAACGCGTCGCTGCAAGGGCCGGTTTTGCCCGTGTGGCTACAGGGTTCCAGGGTCACATAGGCTGTGGCGCCTTTGGCCCGGTCGCCGGCGGCGGCCAGAGCATTGACCTCGGCGTGGCCTTCACCCGCTTTGCGGTGCCAGCCCTCGGCAATCACCTTTCCGTCCTTGACCAACACACAACCCACTCGCGGGTTCGGCATAGTGGTGTACGTGCCCAACTCGGCTAGACGCAGGGCCCGCGCCATCATGGCGCTGTCAGAAAAGGCATTGCTCATGGATTAAGCCGGGGTGGTGGGCTTGTTGCCGGCAGCTGTTGCTGCCTTATCATCCGTGGAGGTATCCGGTTGTTGTTCCAGGCGATCAATCTCCTGCCGGAACTCGTTGAGATCTTTAAAGCGGCGATAGACGGAAGCAAAACGTACGTAGGCCACTTCGTCGAGCATCTGCAGAGCTTCCATCACCTTTTCCCCGATTTCCCGGGATTTCACTTCCCGCTCACCGGTGGCCTGAAGGTAGTGCTTGATTTGGTTGACGGCGGACTCGATGGCCTCAGTGCTAACCGGGCGTTTTTCCAATGCACGCAATAAACCGGCCCGCAACTTGGCTTCGTCAAAGGGTTCGCGAGTACCGTCCTGCTTTATCACTCGCGGCATCAGCAGCTCCGCCACTTCGTAGGTAGTAAAGCGTTCTCGGCAGGACAGGCACTCACGGCGACGACGCACCTGATCGCCTTCGGCCACCAGGCGGGAATCTATTACCTTGGTATCGTCTGCGCTGCAAAAGGGACAGTGCATTAAGTGCTCCTGCAGAGTGTAAAACTTGCGCGCATAGTACCATAAACAGGGGTTAATGACCGCTAAATGTTAATAGCTTATGACTACACCTCTGACTCGCCCCACAAAAAAAGAGGGCAACCCCTGCGGCCTGCCCTCTTCCATAGAGACGGTAACAACGACTGATCAGTCGCCGTAAACCGGGAACTTGGCACAGATGTCCAGCACCTTGGCCTTGACCTCTGCAATCACTTGATCGGCATTGCCAGTTTCCAGGGCCTCCAGAACGTCACACATCCAGTGAGTTAGCTGTACGGTTTCCGCTTCACCAAAACCGCGGGTGGTAATGGCCGGAGTACCCACTCGCAGACCGGAAGTAATAAAGGGTGAGCGCGGGTCGTTGGGCACGGCGTTCTTGTTGACAGTGATATTGGCGCGCCCCAGGGCCTCGTCTGCATCCTTACCGGTGTACTCTTTGCCGATCAGGTCCACTAGCATCAAGTGGTTTTCGGTACCGCCGGAAACAATGTTGATGCCGCGCTCAATAAAGGTGGCCGCCATGGCTTTGGCATTTTTCACCACCTGCTGCTGGTAGGCCTTGTAGTCGTCGCTCATGGCTTCCTTGAAAGCCACCGCCTTGGCCGCGATCACGTGCATCAAGGGGCCACCCTGACCACCGGGGAATACCGCGGAGTTCAACTTTTTCTCAATCTCTTCGTTGGCCTTGGCCAGGATGATACCGCCGCGGGGACCGCGCAGGGTCTTGTGGGTGGTGGAGGTAACCACATCAGCATAGGGTACCGGATTAGGGTATTCGCCGGCGGCAACCAAACCGGCCACGTGGGCCATATCCACCATCAGGTAAGCACCGACCTTGTCGGCAATCTCGCGGAAGCGGGCCCAATCCATCACCTGGGAGTAGGCGGAGAAACCGGCCACAATCATTTTCGGCTTGTGCTCAATGGCCAGCGCTTCAATCTCGTCGTAATCCACCTGCCCGGTTTCCGGGTTCAGGCCGTACTGAACAGCGTGATAGATCTTGCCGGAGAAGTTGACCTTGGCACCGTGGGTCAGGTGACCGCCGTGGGCCAGGCTCATGCCCAATACCGTATCACCCGGGGCACACAGGGCGGCGTAAACGGCGTTGTTAGCCTGGGAACCGGAATGGGGCTGAACGTTGGCGTAATCTGCACCAAACAGCTGTTTGGCACGCTCAATGGCCAGGGCCTCGGCCTGATCCACATATTCACAACCGCCGTAGTAACGCTTGCTGGGGTAACCCTCAGCATACTTGTTGGTGAGCTTGGTGCCCTGAGCAGCCATGACCATCGGGCTGGTGTAGTTTTCAGAAGCAATCAGCTCGATATGCTCTTCCTGACGGCGCTCTTCATTCTGGATGGATTCCCACAACTCGGGGTCAAAGGATGCGATGGTTTGCGATTTATCAAACATGGATCAGCCCTACGCAAGCATTGGAGATTAACGGGTGAAAATTTGGGAGCGCGAATTGTACACCATTCGGGCAAAAAGACCGCTTTTTTTCACACTTTTAATGGCAGCGGGGAGCATACCGCAGACAGAAAACGAGAAACAAGAGTTTCCTATTGGAAACTCTTGCTCAAAAGGACGCGTACAGTGACAAAAAGCGCTGATCAGGCCTGGGGTTTAGCGTACAGCTGCTGGATGCTGGAGAAGTCCTTGGCCCCCTTGTCTTCACCTTCAGCATTCTTGTGCAGGCTAAACAGGTTGCGTGCCGCCGATCCCATAGGGATGGATGACTTGCTGTGCAAGGAGGCTTCCATGGCCAGGCCCAGGTCTTTCAACATCAGATCGACCATAAAGCCGCCCTGGTAATTGTTGGAGGCGGGTACACCTTCCATCACCCCCGGTACCGGGTTGTACTTCTCCAGTGACCAGTTGCAGCCGGAGCTTTTCAGCATAATGTCCGACAGCACCTTCGGGTCCAGGCCGTTGTCGATACCCAGCTGCAGGGCTTCGGCGGTGCCGGCCATATGGATCGCCAACAGCATGTTGTTACAGATCTTGGCCACCTGACCGGCCCCCACATCACCGGCGCGGAAGATATTGGCGCCCATGGGCTGCAGCACTTCCCTGGCGGCCTCGAAGTTGGCCTCCTCGCCACCGACCATGAAGGCCAGGGTGCCCGCCGCCGCGGCCGCAACACCACCGGAGACCGGCGCATCCACAAAGCGGATACCGCGTGCCGCCGCCTCCTTGCCTACCCGCTGGCTGTTGGCCGGGGCCACAGTGGAACAGTCCAGCACCAGGGCGGTGTTGGGAATCACATCCAGCAGAGCATCGTTGTCGATATAAACACTTTCGACGATGGTGCCGTTGGGCAGCATGCTCACTACAAAGTCCACGCCTTCAACAGCAGCGGCCGCGGTCTCGGCAATCCCACAACCCTCTTCTTTGGCGTGGGCCTGTGCGGCGGGCGACAGGTCAAAGGCGTGTACCTCAAAGCCCGCTTTCACCAGGTTGGCGGCCATGCCGCCACCCATATTGCCCAGACCGATAAAGGCTACTTTTTTAGCCATGGTTTTTCTCCCACTAAGTTCTTTTATAAACAGCGTTGGCGTTTTACAACTGAGCCAACGGGTGCTCGTCCCAGGGCTCATCGGTAAAGGCAGCCACTTCTGCTGCGCTCACCTCGGCCACCGCGGACGGCGTCCACAGGGGATTGCGATCCTTGTCGATCAACAGCGCCCGTACCCCCTCTTTAAAGTGACCGCGCTTGGAGCAGTTCACCGCCAGGGTCAGCTCCATGCGGAACACATCGGCCAGGGACATATGCTTGCCGCGGCTCATTTGCAGTTGCACCAGGTGTGGTGTCACCGGGCAGCCGCTGGCCAAGGTCTGGGCCGCGCGGCTCAGCCACTTGTCATCGCCCTCATAGGCACAGATCTGCTCAACGATCTGAACGATGTCGTCGCCATCGGTAATGTCGTTGATCCAGTCCAGGTGGGACTGCACATTGCCCTCCGGCTGCTGTGCCAGACTGGCTTTTTCAAAGTCGCGCAACACGTGCGTTACCTGGCCGCGATTGCGATCGGCGCTGTCGACCCACTCGGTGTCGCACAGGGCGTCGATAACTGCAGCGCGCTTGTCATGGGTAATAAAGCGATCCGCCAGGCCGACGAATTTGGCGTCGGCAGCATTGATATTGGCGCCGGTCAGACCCAAAAACAGACCGGTGCGCCCCGGGGCGTGGTTCAGGAACCAGGTGCCGCCCACATCCGGAAACAGGCCGATGGTGATCTCCGGCATTCCCATACGGGTGGACTCGGTCACCACCCGGTGGCTGGCACCGGACATCAGACCCAGACCGCCGCCCATCACAATACCGTTACCCCAAAGCACCACCGGCTTGCGGTAGGTGTGGATATGGTGGTCGAGAATATATTCGCGGGTAAAGAAAGCTTCGTTGTCACTGTTGGGCAGCTCTTCACCGTAGGCGGCTGAACCGCGGTGCAGGGCGACCACATCACCGCCGGCACAGAAGGCCTTGTCGCCGGTGCCTTGCAGAAACACACAGGCGATGCTGTCGTCCTGCTCCCAGGCAGTGAGCTTCGCCTGTAGCAGGTCGACCATCTCCAGGGTCAGGGAGTTCAGGCTTTTTTCCGCATTGAGGGTCGCGATAGCCAGCTTTTTGCCATTGCCGGCGGCGCGCTCTTCAAACAGTACAGGTTGTTGTTCAGACACAGAAAACCTCAAATCTTATTATTCAGTTATAGGGCAGCCACCGGCCGGTGGCCACCCGGCATGCTAGCGACTAGCGACTGCTTAACAGTTTTTCCATTGGGGTTTGCGTTTCTCGATAAATGCGCCCACACCCTCTTTCTGGTCCTGGGTATCCCACAACTTGACGAACAGTTCGCGCTCTTTGGTCAGGGCATCGGTCATGGAACCGTCGCGGGCAGCCATGATCAGCTGCTTGCAGTAGCGTACGGAGGTGGGGGATTGACCTTCCACCTTAGCGGCCAACGCCAGGGCTTTTTCCAGCGCCTGGCCGCTGGGCACTACTTCCTGCACCAGACCGATCTGCTCGGCTTTGGCGGCCTTTACCCGCTCGCCCAATAGAATCATGCGCTTGGCCCAGCCTTCGCCGATCAGCCAAGACAGGTGCTGGGAACCCATGCCGCAGGGCAGCAGGCCCACGGTGGCCTCCGGCAGTGCCATCTGGGCGTGTTCCTCACAGACGCGGATATCACAGGCCAGCGCCACTTCCAGACCACCGCCCATGGCGAAGCCGGTAATGGCGGCGATGGATACGCCGGTATAGTTGGTCAGGGCTTCAAAACCCTCACCGAAGGCGGCGCAGAATTCAAACGCCTTGCCCTTGTCGTCGTGGTTGAACTGATTGAGGTCGGCACCGGCGCTAAAGAACTTTTCGCTCTCGCTGGTAAGGATAAGGGCGTAGTTGTCCTTGTCGGTGTTCAGCTCTTCCACGATCTGCTTCAGGTACATCAGGCTTTCCGGCGTCCAGGTGTTGGCCGGCGGATTGTTGAAGGTGATGATGGCGGTGTGGCCGCGTTTTTCGAGTTTTAGCAGGTCGCTCATTTGTTATTTCCGTATTTTCGTAGGGTGGGTTAGCGCAGCGTAACCCACCAATTTGGTCGTTCTTCGCGCGATTCCTGGTGGATTTACCCAAACAACGGGCATAAGACGCTACGCTCTTGTACCCGATTCCGGGTAAATCCACCTTTCACATATTTGAACAGTAGCTTATCGAATCACTTCCGTGGCACCTTCTTCCAAGACGCGACGCGCGGTAATCAGGCGCATCACTTCATTGGTGCCTTCCAGAATCTGGTGTACGCGCGCATCGCGCATAAAGCGCTCGATGGGATACTCGCGAATATAACCGTAACCGCCGTGCAGCTGCAGGGCCTGGTTACACACCTCGAAACCCACATCGGTGGCAAAGCGTTTGGCCATGGCACAGTAGGTGGTTTTCTCGGGGCTGTTTTCATCCAGCTTGGTCGCCGCCAGACGCACCATCTGCCGTGCAGCCACCAGCTCGGTCACCATATCGGCGAGCTTGAACTGCAACGCCTGGAAGCTGGCCAGACTTTTGCCGAACTGCTTGCGCTCGTGCATATAGGCCTGGGCGTGATCGAGACAGGCCTGGGCCGCGCCGATGGAACAGGTGGCGATATTGATACGGCCGCCGTCGAGGCCTTTCATGGCAATTTTAAAACCTTCTCCCTCTGCGCCCAGCAGACACTCGGAGGGAATACGTACATCCTCGAAGGCAATGGCGCGGGTGGGCTGGCTGTTCCAGCCCATCTTGTCTTCGTTCTTGCCGTAGTTGATGCCGTCCAGATTGGCCGGTATCGCGAAGGCGGAAATGCCGCGGGGGCCCTCTTCCGGGTTGCCGGTACGGGCCATCACCACCAACACATCCGTTGCACCGGCACCGGAGATAAACATCTTGCTGCCGTTGAGGATGTAGCTGTCGCCGTCTTTTTTGGCGCTGGTGCGCAGGGAGCCGGCGTCACTGCCGGCACCGGGCTCGGTCAGGCAGTAGGAGGCCAGCTTCTGACCCATTGTCAGGGATTCGCACCACTGGTTTTTGACCGCCTCAGTACCCCATGTGGCGATCATCCAGGAGGCCATGTTGTGGATGGAGATAAAGGCCGCGGTGGAGGTACAACCAGCCGCCAGCTCCTCCAGGATAATGGCGGTGTCCAATCGGGACAGGCCCATGCCACCCGCTGCTTCCGGGCAGTACATGCCGCAAAAACCCAGCTCGCCAGCTTTGGCGATTACATCGGTGGGGAATATTTTTTTCTCGTCCCATTCTGCAGCGTGGGGCGCCATCTCGCCCTGGGCAAAAGCGCGGGCGGCCTCCTGGAAGGCGAGTTGTTCTTCGTTAAGATTAAAGTCCATAGCCAAACTCAAGGTAATTTGCAAAATCCTGACGTTGGAAATCCACCCTACACACTTCTCGCTTATTTCAGCTTGTCGATGGCCTTGGCAAACAGGATTTCGTCGGCCGGAATCTCTTTGGTCTTGGCCAGCGGTTTGGAGATCCAGGTCACGTTGACCAGGTCCTGCCAAGTAATGTTGTTGTTGGTGCCGTTGCCACCCCATGAACCACAGCCCAGGGAGAAAGTCTGGCGCATACCGTTCCACAGGTTACCAGAGTTGGACGGCGCCTGGGGCTGGTTCACCATGACGCGGGAGGTCTTGGTCTCCATACCAAATTTGAGGATATTGTCGTCATTGGTGGAGTAGATACCACAGGAGTGACCCATACCCTGGTAAGCCTGGATCTCATTGGTTTTGGCGATCGCCTCGTCGATATCCTTGACGGTATAGTAGGTCATTACCACGGACATCTTCTCGCCGGAGAAGGGGTAGTCAGGACCGGCACCGGTCTCGGGCACAATAAAGAACCGCTTGCCTTCCGGCAGGTCGATGCCCGCCATACCGGCCAGGTTTTCTGCCGGCTGGGCCACGATGCGGGAGGCGATATGGCCATCTTCCCAGATAATGTCCTGCAACTTCTGCTTCTCTTGGGCGTTGACGATGTATCCGCCTTCGGCCTGCAGTTTTTCCAGCAACTGCCCGGAGATGGATTCAAACCCGATCACGGAGTTGTCGGACGAGCAGGAGGCTGCCAGGTCCAGGGTCTTGGAGATACGGATCTTCTCGGCCGCATCGTCCAGGTCTGCGGTATCGTCAACGGTGATCACGGCGTTACCCGCGCCCACACCCAGTGCCGGCGTACCACTGGAGTAGGCCGCTTTTACCATCGCCGCACCGCCGGTGGCCAAGATGCGGTCACACTGCTTCATCAACTCTTCAGTCGTTTCCAGAGAGGGATTTTCAATAGCGATCACCAAATCTTCCGGCGCCCCGCAGGCCCTGATCGCTTCGCGCATCAGGTCGCAGATTTTTTTGTTGGTCTGCTTGGAACGGGGGTGCGGTGCAACAATAATGGCATTGCGGCCCTTCACGGCTGAGATCGCCTTGATCACCGGCGTGGCTTCCGGGTTGGTACAGGGCGCCAGGGCACCGATCACTCCCACCGGCTTGGCAATTTTGATGATATTGCGCTGTTTGTCTTCCTCGATCACCCCCACGGACTTGTCGTCAATAATGTCCATCAGGGTCGCGCGGGTTTTGCGAAAGATTTTCAGGTACTTGCCTTCGTAGTTACCCAGGGCTGTCTCTTCCACGGTAAAGCGGGCGATCTCCTCCGCCACTTCCGGACGGGCTACCGCCCACACCATACAGGTGATCAGCTCGTCCACCTGCTCCTGGGTGTAGTGATCAATTTGTGCCTGTGCCGCACGGGAACGCGCGATCAGGGCCGCCACTTCCTGGGCCGCTTCGCTCTGTGCTACCGGGGTCTCTACGCCCATGTTTATTCTCCTGCCATATTGGGAATCACTGCATCGGGCCGGCTAATTCCAGCGACCGAACCACAGCGACCAGATAATAAAAAACGACCCGCCCATAAGGTGGAATAGGCGAGCCCGTAAGCATGGTCAATATCTAACCATAGGGCAGCGGGCACTTGGATTGACGATCTTGCCGATATGATGGACTATATTGTTATCTTTGGCGCGTTATATTTCCAATTCAAATAAATGTAAATTCTATATATTTCATTAACTTATAAATGTTTACTGTTTCAGACTGGCCGTTACCACCGGAAGGAATCCGCTTTCTGACCCCCCATTTTATGGTGGGGCAACTGGCCGCCCACCCGTTGACCCGGGGTCTCTACCCCACCGCCATGGGGTACTACCCGGTGGCCCACGGCCACCGTATGCAGCGCCAGGAGCATGTGAACCACCTGCTGATCTATTGCACCGCCGGCAAGGGCACGCTGATGGCCAGCGGCAAAAACTACCGCATCCACAGTGGGGATCTGATCCTGTTACCCAAGGGTAGCCCCCACGCTTACAAGGCCGACACCAAGGATCCCTGGACCATCTACTGGCTGCACTTTGACGGCGCACTGGCGGACGACTTTTACACCCACACCCAAATGACCAGTCCACGCCTCAATATCGGGGTTCAACCCCGTGTGGTGCGGATCTTCGACGGTCTCACAGACCTGCGCCGCAGCGGTTACCAGTTGGCGGAATTTATCCAGGGCTGCCACCAGTTACAGGCTCTGCTCAGTTACATCGCCCTGCTGGTGCGCCAACAACAACCCCAGAGCGGCAAGGCGCTCAACTGGGAACATATCCGCGCACTGATGCAGGAGCACATCCACGGCCAGCTCAACCTGGATGCCCTGGCGGCGGAAGCCAAAGTCTCCAAGTACCACTTTTCAAAAAAGTTCAAAGCCTACACCGGCCAGTCGCCGATCCAGTACTTTATCAACATGAAGATGCAGCGGGCCTGCTACCTGCTGGACAGCACCAATCAGTCCATCAAACAGTTGGCAGGGGCCCTGGGGTATGACGATGCCTATTACTTTTCGCGCCTGTTTAAAAAGGTGATTGGTCTTTCTCCCAACCAATATCGACAGAGCAAACACCGTTAGCCGCAGAAGTATCAGTGTTGCCAAAAGTTCACCTGTTTCGGTGCCTGGGGTTGCCCCAGCAAAAATCCCTGTACTTCCTCACAGCCCAGGCTGCGCACAAACTCCAACTGCCCCTGGTTTTCGATGCCCTCGGCCACCACGGTAATGCCCAGGCTGTGAGCCAGTGCGACAATGGCTTGCACTATACGTTCGTCCTCGGCGCTAGGCAGGCCTTCGATAAAGCTGCGGTCCACTTTGATGGTATCGATGGGAAAACGCTTTAGGTAGTTGAGGGAGGAGTAACCGGTACCAAAGTCGTCGATAGAGATACGCACCCCCAGCTGCTTCATCTCCGTTAACACATCCACCGAATACTGGTGATCCTGCATCAGCGCGCTTTCGGTTAACTCCAGCTCCAGCGCCGAGGCATCCACGCCCGAGCTGTCTATCGCTTCCCGCAGGGTCTGCAGAATATAACCCTCGATAAACTGTTTGGCCGAGACATTCACCGACATGCGTTCGATCGGTATGCCCTCGCGCTGCCAGGCCGCCAGCTGCTCACAGGACTTGCGCAGCACCCAGGCACCCAGTGGTTTAATCAGCCCCGACTCCTCAGCAATTTCGATAAAGCGGCTAGGCAGCACCATCCCTTCTTGAGGGTGGCGCCAGCGCACCAGAGATTCTACCGCCACCGCTTCGCCGTCATCGGCGCGCCAAATCGGTTGAAAATAGAGTTCAAACTCCGACTTGTGAATGGCCTGGTGCAGCGCGTTTTCAATTTCCAGTCGCTCCAGGGCACGCACATTCATGGCCGAGGTGTAAAACTGATAATTGTCCTTGCCCGCACTTTTGGCGTGGTACATAGCGGTGTCGGCATTCTGTAGCAGGCTTTTGGGATTCTTGCCGTCGCTGGGGAAGAAGGCGATACCAGTACTGGCACTGGTAAAAACCTCTCGGTCCCGGATCCGGAAGGGTTTGGCCAGGGACACATGGATTTTTTCCGCCACGTGAGCGGCGGCGGTAATCGCATGCTGCTTGTCGGCCAAGCCCGCCAGGATCACTGTAAATTCATCGCCCCCCATACGCGCTACCGTATCTTCGCTACGCACACAGTCGCGCAAACGCAACGCTACCTGTTGCAGCAACTCGTCACCCAGGGCGTGTCCCAGTGAATCGTTGATGGCCTTGAAGCGATCCAGATCGAGAAACAACAACCCCACCTCTTCTTGCGAGCGCTTGGCCCGATTCAGCGCTTGCCCCAGGCGGTCGTTGAACAGCGTGCGGTTGGGCAGACCGGTGAGCGGGTCAAAATAAGCCAGGCGCTGAATTTTCACTTCACTGTTTTTCTTTTCCGTAATATCTGTGAATGTGCTAATGGTGTTGCGAACTTTACCATCGGCATCCCGCAAGACCGTCATCGCCACCCAGGCAGGAAACACACGGCCATCCTTGTGGCGGTGTCGAATCTCCCCCTCCCAGTAATCCTTGCGCTTTAAACTGTCACGAATGGAGCGCGAGATAGTTTTGGAAAAACTTTTGACACCCATCAATTCCAGGGACTTTCCCACCGCCTCTTCCACCTGAAATCCGGTAATGCGGGAAAATGCGCGATTCACCCGCACAATCTTGCCCCTGGCATCGACGATATAGATGCCCGTCAGGCTGTTTTCAAACACTTTGGCTGCCAACGCCTGACTCTCTTCGGCACTCTTGCGTACGCTGATATCCCGGCAGATACACAACATGCCCACCACCTTACCGCGGTCATTGCGCAGCGGGGAGGTGTGGACTTCCAACCAAAGAGGGCTGCCATCGCGCTGGTAGAGGATCAATTCCCGCAGCGCCAGCGCGCTAAAGTCATCGGCGGAAATCCCCTGCTTGATCTGCTCCAGCTCCTCACGCATAAACACTTCCAGTTTGGCAATCTCCTGGGCGTGGCCTCTGCGCCGGTTCTTTTCGTACACCTGCTGGAAGGTCGTGGCGGGAAGCCCGAGCACACTTTCTGCGGAGGGGCTGACGTAGGTGAGGTTTAATTCGAGATCAGTGGCCAGAATCAGGTCGCTGAGGTTTTCCGCCAATTGACGATAGTAGTCGGACTCACTGAGTTCGCGGGACGCACCCGCAGGCATATGCTTGCCTTTTGTTACCTTCATTAAACTACAACCAACTTGGCCCGTCACACACCAATGGGTAGCGCAACGAACAACGCGTATTGCCAACACGGCAACAGGAAATCAAACAAACCAACTGATTAAACCGTCGACGAAAGAGGCCTGAAGTAATAGCCCCAAGTTAATTTTAGTATAGGCAAGGCCCTTTTTAGCTCCAGTGAGAATCGACCGATAGAGAGAACCCGTCTAGATAACCCAACAGAGCCTTTTTTTTCGCGATAAACATCATAGCTTTTAGCTACAGATCAAAAAGAATCAATCAAAATAGACTATTTTTTGGGTTCGGTCGCCGATTGATCCTTGATTGCCGCGGAATCGTTGAATTGCGCCGGGAGTTTCGGTACCTTGCGCGCATCATTTTTAAGCAATGAGGTTGCTGGCCAGATGGCACAATACGTCTATTCCATGAACCGCGTGGGCAAGGTTGTTCCGCCCAAGCGTGAAATCCTGAAAGACATCTCCCTGTCTTTTTTCCCCGGCGCCAAAATTGGTGTCCTCGGCCTGAACGGTGCCGGTAAATCCACCCTGCTGCGGATTATGGCCGGCGTGGATACGGACTACAACGGTGAAGCCCGCCCCATGCCCGGCATCAAGGTGGGCTACCTGCCCCAGGAGCCGCAACTGGACGTTGAAAAAGACGTGCGTGGCAACGTGGAAGACGGCGTGCGCGAAGCGGTAGACGCTCTCGCCGAGCTGGACCAGGTGTACGCAGCCTACGCCGAAGAAGGCGCCGACTTTGACGCCCTGGCCAAACGCCAGGGAGAGCTGGAGGACATTATCCAGGCCTGGGACGCCCACAATCTGGATCACACCCTGGAAGTCGCCGCCGACGCCCTGCGCCTGCCCCCCTGGGACGCCAACGTGAGCAAACTCTCCGGCGGTGAAAAGCGCCGGGTGGCTCTGTGCCGGCTGCTGCTGTCCCGTCCCGATATGTTGCTGCTGGATGAGCCCACTAACCACTTGGACGCCGAGAGTGTGCACTGGTTGGAGCGCTTCCTGACAGATTTTCCCGGCACCGTGGTCGCCATTACCCACGACCGTTACTTCCTGGACAACGCCGCCGGCTGGATCCTGGAACTTGACCGCGGTCACGGCATCCCCTATGAGGGCAACTACACCACCTGGCTCGAAACCAAGGAACAGCGCCTGGAGCAGGAAGCCCGCACCGAAGCCTCCCACCAGAAAGCCATCAAGGCTGAACTGGAGTGGGTGCGCCAGAACCCCAAAGGTCGCCACGCCAAGAACAAGGCCCGCCTGGCGCGCTTTGAGGAGATGCAGTCCCAGGAGTTCCAAACCCGCAACGAAACCAACGAAATCTATATTCCACCGGGCCAGCGCCTGGGTGACAAGGTTATTGAGTTCCACAATGTCAGCAAGGGTTTCGACGACCGCGCCCTGATCGACAACCTCTCCTTCAGTATTCCGAAAGGGGCCGTCGTCGGCATTATCGGCGGCAACGGCGCCGGTAAATCCACTCTGTTCCGCATGATCGCCGGCACCGAACAGCCGGACAACGGTAACATCGAGATTGGCGACACCGTGGATATCGCCTTTGTGGAACAGAGCCGCGAAAGCCTCGACGACAGCAAAACCGTGTGGGAAGCGGTCTCCGACGGTCAGGACATTCTGCGTATCGGCAGCTATGAGGTGAACTCCCGCAGCTACGTCGGCCGCTTTAACTTCAAGGGCAGAGACCAGCAGAAGCGTGTGGGCGAGTTGTCCGGCGGTGAACGCGGTCGCCTGCACCTGGCCAATACCCTCAAGCAGGGCGCCAACGTGCTACTGCTCGACGAACCCTCCAACGACCTGGACGTGGAGACCTTGCGTGCCCTGGAGGAAGCCATCCAGGCCTACCCCGGCTGTGTTCTGGTGATCTCCCACGACCGCTGGTTCCTGGACCGCATCGCCACCCATATCCTCGCCTATGAGGACGAGTCCGAGGTGGTGTTCTTTGAAGGCAACTACACCGAGTACCACGAAGACTTTGTCAAACGTAAAGGCGAGAACGCAACCCCACACCGGGTCAAGTACAAGAAGCTGAAGACCTAGGAGTCTGTCGGACTTGCCCCGAAGCCCGGTCTGCACCACGCATTCCGGGCTTTTCACTGCTCCCCCTCCGGCTGAAAACTCACCACTTCTTGATAAAACCCCATTTTGGCCGACTTCACTAAAAATTCACCCGCGTAGCACTAGAGCCAAGAGACCAAGCCTTCTACACTTACTAAGTAGCACCGCGCGCTGGCGCTCAGAGTGGACGTATTATGACCAGCCAATCCAAGGACCGACGCAAGTTTAGCCGCATCCCTTTCAACACCAGGGTAATCCTGCGGCAAGGCGACAGAGAGAGCCGGGCGCGGCTTCTGGATATTTCCCTAAAGGGTATCTTGATAGGTCAGCCGGAAGACCCTGTGTTTGACCCAAACCAGCTTCTCACGGCCCATATCCCCCTGACCGAGGAATCGGCCATTGAAATGAATGTCGCCCTGCTGCATGAACACAACCAGCGGCTGGGCCTGACCTGCACCGGCATCGATGTGGACAGTATCGGTCATCTCCGGCGTCTGATTGAACTCAACCTCGGTGATCCCGAGACCGCCGGCCGCGAACTGTCTGAACTTTTGGAACCCTTGTAAACGCTGGGTAACTGACGTGATTGAACATACCCCACCGGGAAACAGCGCCGACAGCGCACGGGACAAGCGCTACTTCCCGCGAATTAACTACCGTGCTCACGCTCACCTGACAACCTGCCACGACAATTTTAATGTTCATATCCTGGACCTGTCCTTTAGCGGTGCCCTGGTTGCTCTGATCCGCAAACACGATTTGCACCCCGGTGAAGAGGTGGTGCTCACCATTGAGCTGCCGAGAAAAGACTGGAAAAGCACCAGTAGCGACCCCACCGACTGCCACACCCTGAAAATGCAGGGCCGGCTGGCCCACCAGCGGGACCATTTTCTCGGCATCGAATGCCGTGCCAGCGGTATCGACAACCAGGCCCGGTTGCGTCAGCTATTGGAAAAATACAAGGAAAATGGAGGTGATATCGCGCGCTCGCTCAGCCATATGATGCGCGAGTACGAGCGCAACCGCGGCTCCTAGATCGCCTCCAGCGCCTGGGACAGGGTTTTCACCGGCACTATCTCCATACCGTCGATGCCTCCCTGGGGGGCATTGCCGATGGGTACAATGGCTTTTTTAAAACCGTGCTTGGCTGCTTCTCGCAGGCGTTCCTGACCACTGGGCACCGGACGAATCTCCCCGGACAGTCCCACCTCGCCAAACACCATCAACTCCTGAGGCAGTGACGCATCGCGAAAGCTGGAAACTATAGCCAATAACAGTGCCAAGTCGGCGCTGGTCTCCATCACTTTCACCCCGCCCACTACATTGACAAACACGTCCTGGTCCCCAACGAGGATACCGCCGTGACGGTGCAACACCGCCAACAACATGGACAGGCGGTTTTGGTCTAACCCCACTGCGACCCGGCGGGGGTTCCCCATATGGCTGTCATCCACCAACGCCTGGATTTCCACCAGCAGAGGGCGAGTGCCCTCCCACACCACCATCACCACCGAGCCGGAGGCCACTTCATCGGCCCGCTGCAGGAAAATTGCCGACGGATTGGTGACTTCCCGCAGGCCCTGCTCAGTCATAGCAAACACCCCCAGCTCATTCACAGCTCCGAAGCGGTTTTTGCTGCCACGCAAGGTACGGAAACGGGAGTCGTGAGAACCTTCCAGCAGGATAGAGCAGTCGATCATATGCTCCAGCACCTTTGGACCGGCCAACGAGCCATCCTTGGTGACATGGCCCACCAGTACCAGCACAGTGTTAGTCTGTTTGGCAAAGCGGGTAAGGTAGGCGGCACTTTCACGCACCTGGGAGACGGAGCCCGGCGCCGACTGGATATCGGCCATGTGCATTACCTGGATCGAGTCCACCACCATCACCTTGGGCTGGAGCTTTTGCGCCGTGGTGCAGATACTTTCCACACTGGTTTCGCTCAACATCTGCAACTTGTCCGTTGGCAATCCCAAGCGCTGGGCACGCATGGCCACCTGCTGCAGGGACTCCTCCCCGGTTACATACAAAGCGGGCATCTGCGCCGCCAGATAACACAGGGTTTGCAGCAGCAGGGTACTTTTACCGGCGCCGGGGTGGCCGCCAATCAGCACCACCGAGCCCGGCACCAGACCGCCCCCCAGCACCCGGTCAAACTCACCGGCACCGCTGGAAAAGCGGGGCACATCCTCCAGACTGATCTGCGCCAGAGTCTGTACCTCGGGCCCATTGCCGGCGCCACCGGCATAGCCCTGAAAACGGGCGTCGCGGTTGCCGGGGGTCGGTCCCAGCCGGACTTCGCTGAGACTGTTCCAGGCGCCGCAATCGCCGCACTGGCCCTGCCACTTTTTATAGTCGGAGCCGCACTCGTTGCAAACAAAAGCTGTTGATTTTTTAGCCACTACGACACATTCCCCATTGCCAAGCCCCACGCAAACAAACGGCCACAAGCCTACCTTAACCCTGTATATACTTCCAGTAGTACTTTTTGTCCGATTACACCTACAATCCGCCCCCCTTCAATGGTACAGTCGCCCTATGTCGTCATCGCTGGTTCCCGAAAAGCCACTGCAAATATCGCCCTCTCTGGCCGCCACCATCGGCCTGGAGGAGGCGACCATGCTCAGTATCCTGGACGAATTGATGCAGCACCGGGAAACCCAGCTCAACAATGGCTACCAGTGGTTGAGCCTGGACGAGGCTACGTTGCGCCGCTATATGCCCTTCTGGACTGACCACGACATTCAGCGCATCAGCAAAAATCTGCGCGACAAAGGCATCCTGCTGCTGGGTTCAGCGCCCTTTCGCAGCAGTCGCGAACTGCAGTTTGCGTTTAACGAGGCCGCCCCGTCGATCAACAGCGGTGCGACCAACGGCCAACAGGTTAACAACCGGACTCCGGTCGCTGCCGCAGCAACCGGCACGGCCATGGGTATTCCTATCGTTGATCCCGGCCGCCGGTCGGGTCTGAACCCGGGCGGGACTGGCTTCCGCCCCCACAATCAGCTCAGCCGCGGCGCCAACCTGATCGCCCCCAATTGGCAACCCAGCGATGACCTCATGCGCCAGATCGCCCAACACAATGTGCCCGAGCACTTTGTGCACGAGCAACTGCCGGAATTTGTCACCTACTGGAGCGAGCGCGGCGAACCGCACCACTCCTGGGGCTCCAAGTTTCTGAAACAGGTATTGCGCAAGTGGCGCGAGCACCAGACCGAGTTCAGCCGCCGCGACCAGGAAGTCGCCATGCACAAAGACTGGCGCCCCAGCCCCGACGCGCTGGATATTCTCACTCGTCAGGCGGAGATCAACCCGCAGTTTATCGAGGATGCCATTCCCGAATTTGTACTCTACTGGCAGGAGCGCGGCGATCTCTCCCGCGCCTGGAACAGCAAGTTTATCCAACACGTGCGTCGCCAGTGGACCCGCTTTAGCTCGGCCCTGGAACACGACACCGAACCCAAACGGATTCCGGAGCAGTGGCAACCCAGCGAAGATGTCTACGATGTTTTGCGCCTGGCCAATATCGATATCCATTTTTCCCAGCAGTTACTGCCGGAATTTATCCTGTTCTGGCGCGACAGCAACCAGGTGTACACCTCCTGGAACACCAAATTTTTACAACATGTAAAATACCACTGGGCCAAGCGCCATGCGCTGACCCCGATCAACCACGCCCAGACCGGTAACTCTCTGACCACACAGGCCTCCCACGATGCAGGACAGCAAGCAGCTCATAAACCACGTAGCACAAGAGATCGCTCACTCGTCGAGGACCTCACCGACCGCAGCTGGGCCAGCTGAGACCAGCTCCCAAGGCCAACCTTACACGCAGGGACAGAAGCCCCGTGCTACCGATGCCCATATCGATGCCCTGAACGGTGTGTTTGCACTGTTTCGCATCAATTACCACAACCAATATTACAAGGCGTACACGGACGATACTGTTCTAAATCAGATCAAAAAGCTGTGGCTGGAGAGTCTGGTGCGCTTCACCCCGGACACCATCCAACGCGGTGCCAAACGAGCGATTGAGAACTCCGAGTTCCTGCCCACCCTGCACACCATGATTCGCCACTGCGAGGCCGAGTCCGCCCAGGGACTGCCGCAGGCTCACGCCGCCTATATCGAGGCCTGCCAGGCCCCCTCCCCCAAGGCCAACTACCGCTGGAGCCACCCGGCGGTCTACCACGCGGGCAAGGCCGCCGACTGGTTCTTTCTCGCCAACAACCCGGAAAAGGTCGCCTTTCCCGTGTTTCAGCGCCATTACCAGCTGCTGTGTGAACAGGTGATTGCCGGCGCCACCCTGACACCTCCCGAGATCAAAGCGCTGCCGGAAACCATCGAGACGCCCCTGAGCAAAGCGGAAAACCGCGCCCGATTACAGTCGCTCAAAGACGAGCTAGGGCTGTAAGCCTTACGGCTGTTGTTTTAACAGAGGGGTAGCCGCCCCGGCGCGGCAGGCAGCAGTGCCGCAGGCCTTCTATACTTGTTGGTAACGTTTTGCATCTGCAGAGGAGTACCAATATGCAGGTTCAGCTACTTGTCACCAAAAATGACTTTAACATTCCCAACCTGGAAAAGGAGTTTCAGGACCTGGATATCCAATACCGCATCGACTACGTGGAAGACAACCCGGAACTGGTCAAAGCCCTCAAGCTGCGACACTCACCCAATATTTTGGTGGATGGTAAACTGGTGTTTCAGCGGCAACCGTCGGAGCAGGAACTGAAGGCGTTTTTTGCCGATTATCAGTAACAGCTAGATATAATGTTTTGACCTGCCCAACCTCAACGATCGTGGGTTAGCATGGATTTTGACAGCCTTAGGGAAAGACCTGACAGATCCTCTATAAAAATGGGCCTACAGGTAAATTTGTGGGTTAATTTGGCTCAAACTTTCATGAGTTGTCTCTTGCGTGCCAGAAGTGGACGGTTGCTCGATTTGATTTCCGGGAGTGAATTTGCACATGGCCATGGTGGATTACGGCAAAAACGCCTCTTGTGCCCGTTTCTCAAGGTAAATCCACCCTACGGTGCTAATGGCACCTCTACAAGCGGCACGATGACCAGTTGTGACCTGACCTAGAGCGGCACGGTCGGGGACGGAGGGATTTAATTTTTGACCACGTTGTCTGTGGTTAAAATTAAATCCCTCCGTCCCCTTTGAAAGGGACCACTCCCACCTATCGAGTTTTAAGCACCCCGACCCCTTAGGATGTTAGATGTAGATGCAAGCGGCAACATTGTAGCAATTACTTTAGAACATGCCGGCAAAAGGACTGATGTACAGCACTTCACTCTATCTGGTATCGCGGCCTAACCAAGCGTTGCGCCGTCAAGATATAAAACGGCACAACAAACGTTTATGATTTAGAAATTGAGCATGGAAAGCAAGCAGGTTGTCGGACTACCAACAGTAGGCGCCTTAAGCGGAGTCCGACCTACAGGGAAATTGGGCTTAAGTAAGTGCCATTCGGGACAGCCCCTGAGGTATCCCCACGAATTTATCCGCCTAACCCGACTCCATGTAGGGCTTAATGTGATTCAAAGTATCCATAATAGCTTTTGCTGGTAGTCGAAAGTGCGACTGGGCTAGCAATAGCCGGGTCGCGATCGGGGTCGGGGTGCTTGAAATTTGGACAGGTAAAGCCTGGCCTCGATCGTGGTGACGCGGTACAGGTGCCAATAACGCAGTGGAGTGGTCCCCTCCGAAGGGGACGGAGTCATTTTTTCACAAAAAACGTGAAAAAAAGCCGCCGTCCCCGACCGTGCCACTCTAGATCAGGTCACAGCTTGACACCGTGCCGCTTGTAGAGATGCCACTAGCACCGTAGGGTGGATTAGGCGTTTTTTGCCGTAATCCACCATGACCATGTGCGAATTCACTCCCGCCAATCAAATCGAGCAACCGCCCGCCTTTGGCGCTTTGCTGACAATCAGGTAGTCTCTAAATCTTCTATAAAATAAGTCGGAATTAAAAAACAGTCTGAAACAAAGAAGTTTTGGGTTTCAATACAGCAGTTTGCAGGGGATGATCTATACTTATTGCGCTCCAGCCCCAGCCTACCTCTCCCTCCTTTTGGGGCTGGCGGACTCGCGAGGATTCCACCATGTCCATTTCAACATCTTTAAAAAACTACCTGGATACCCACCAGATCAACTATGACCTGATCGCCCACAAACATACCGACACCACCTACAATGCAGCACGCGCCGCCCATGTGCCGGTAGAACGGATGGTAAAAGGGGTACTGGTCGGCGACGATCGCGGTTACGTAATGGCGGCAGTGCCGGCCACCAAGAAGCTGGATCTGAGCCAAATTAACCGCAAAACCGGACGTTCGTTAACAGTGGTCCCGGAAGACCAGCTGCAACGAGTAATCACCGGTTGTGATCGCGGCGCTGTACCTGCGATTGGCGAGGCCTTTGGCATCGAAACCGTGTGGGATGAACAACTGGCCTTTGAACCGGACTTTTATATCGAAGCCGGCGACCACGAAGAGCTGGTGCATCTGTCCCATTACGATTTTATGGAGCTGATGCAGGACGAAAACCGGGCACCACTGACCCATTAAGACGGCCCACAACCGGCTGTGGGCTTAGCGTCAGGTCGGCTGCCAATCGTGCAACTGCGCCCACAGACTCAATGAGTGCAACAAACTTTTGTTGGCGTGGTGCACTTCGCGATTCACATTTAAGCGCGTCGACAGCTGGGTACCATCGGAACCCGTCTGCGCGCCACTATAAAGTTGGGCATCCAGGCGCTGATGGTGGGCATCATTGAGCGCAAACAGGCTGTCCAGCTCTTCGCGCATATAGTCGCGGGAGTGCTTGCCCAGTATCAGGTGCATCAGACGCTGGTAAAATTGCCGGTGAAAGTCTCGTTGTACATGAAACTGCCCGGCACTTATATCCCGTGACTGAACCCGCTGATCATCGCTTTGCAAATCAGCCAGGTTCCGGTGTATATCCTTGATGGTTTTACAGGCATAGACCAAAGCGCGGGCCATTTCCAGCAAGCGGCTCAACTGTTGCGCCTGTTCGGTGCTCAGTGGTTGCTGCTGCAAGCGCAGGGCAAAGTGCATCAGCTCGTCCTCCCGGTCTTTCAGCGTTTCATAGCGCTGCTCCCAACCGCTACTGCTCAAGTGCTGTGCCAAGCGGTCCGCCCAGGCATGGTGATCCGTTGGCAGCAACTCGCCCGCCGACACGGCAAAGTGTTCCAGATTATTGGTCACCCCTTGCATCCACAACTGGCGCACCTCCTCGGCCATGGCCGACAGGGCGGCGTCGGGCACTTCAGTGGGCATCCGCTCCAATAAAGAAACCTGGCCTGACGCCGATTGAAAGCGTTTTCCGATCCAGCGGGAGTATGGTTTGAGAAAGGGCAAAAACACACACAACCCGATCAGGTTAAAGCAGGTGTGAAACGCCACCAGCGAATAGAGGGGGTCCTGGACCTGCAGCAGCCACAGCATTTGCGGCAACAGCGGTAACAGCAATACAAACGCGCAGAAATCCACCGTCAGGTTAAACACCAGATGCGCCAGGGCCAGGCGACGCTTTATCGCACTGCCGGTCAAACTGGCCAGCAGGGTAGTACTGGTGGTGCCGATATCGGCGCCAATCACCAGTGCAGCCGCAGCCGGCAGATTGATGAGCCCAGCGTGCAGGGCAGTCAACGTCAACATCATGGTGGCCGAGCTGGACTGGATCAACGCGGTGAGCAGCATGCCCACAATCAAGTACAACAGCGGTGGCTGCCCCTGCATCACACTGATATCCAGGGATTGGGGCAACCCGGCAACACTGGCTTTCATCAGCGACAGGCCAAACAGCAATAACCCCAGCCCCAGCACCATTTGACCCAGCGCTCGATAGCGGGTATCCGGCTTCAGTAGCAACTGGCTGAGACAACCTAATCCAAACAGTGGTATGGCCAGTTCTTCCAGATCCAGCTTGAAGCCGATGGTGGCCACCAGCCAGCCCGTGGCGGTGGTACCCACATTGGCACCCAGTATGACGCCGATACCATTGTACAGGGGCATCAAACCGGCACTGGCAAACGCCAGCACCAGTAGGCTGACCATGGAGCTGCTCTGCAGCAGAGCCGTCACCCCCACCCCAAAACCGGCGCTGCTGAGGGGTGTGCCGGTAAAGCGCATTAGCCAGCGCTTCAGCCGTGCTCCGCTAAAGTCATGCAGCCCCGCCTCCAGGCGTGACATGCCGAAGAGAAAGATGCCCAAACCGAATAACAGGGACCAGGCCGCCCCATTTATCGCCTGCAACGGTTAATGTTCTCCTCATTAATACGCGCCACACGGATATGACTCCGCTGACGTAGGCAGCGCGAGCCTCCAAAATACAAGCAGATTGACACATCATCGCAGTATTTTGCAGGCGACAATCAAATAGATCAGGGCGCTAGCGCCGCGAATACATAGCGCGGCTGGAACGATCTTTTTGATTGTTAGGTAAAAAGCATAACCATATCCTATTTTGACGCAAGCTTTTGTCCCATCACTTGGGCGAGATCAAGTCAATGTTGAAAATTGGCACTACACTAAAAGCAGAGCTTTTCGTCAGGACAGGCCCGTTTATGCCAACCCCGAACCAAGACCCGCAAAAAAGCGACAGCAGGCCCGGATGGGATCCCTTTTTGGCCTGGATGATATTGCTCGGCCTGAGTTTTTTATACCTGACCGCGGTGATGCCGGACAATCAGCGGGAGGTGATCTCCTACAGCGAATTTATACAGGCCATTGAAGAGGACCGGGTTCAGGAAGTGAATATCCGCGGAGTGGATGTGCGCGGTTTGTACCGCAATACCGATCAGGAAATCCCGGCCTTTCGCACTACCCTGCCTGCCTTTGTTGACAGCGATATCCTGTCCCTGATGCACAGCCACGAAGTGAAAGTCAATGTACGCCCCGATCAGTCTCCCATCTGGCTACAGGTTCTGTCCGGTTTTTTACCCTGGCTGTTGCTGATCATATTTTTAATCTTCGCCAGCCGCATTCTGCAAAGCCGTATGAGTGGCGGCAGCTTTTTCAACTTTTCCCGTTCCCTGGCGCGGCGCTACGAGCGCAGCAAAGGCGGCCCCACTTACGACGACGTGGCCGGGCTGGAACAGGCCAAACAGGACCTGCAGGAGATTGTCGACTACCTGAAAAACCCGGCGAAATACCAGAAGTTGGGCGCCAAAATGCCCAAGGGCATCCTGATGATGGGCGCGCCGGGCACCGGTAAAACGCTGCTGGCCAAAGCCACGGCAGCCGAGGCGGGAGTGCCGTTTTTTTCCATCAGCGGCTCGGAATTTATCGAGCTGTATGTAGGGGTCGGTGCCTCGCGGGTAAGGGATATGTTTGCCAACGCCCGCAAGGAAGCCCCAGCACTGATTTTTATCGATGAGATCGATTCCGTTGGCCGGGTGCGCGGCACCGGCCTGGGGGGCGGCAACGACGAACGGGAACAGACCCTGAACCAGATTCTGGCAGAAATGGACGGTTTTGAGCCGGAAGAAGTGGTGGTAGTCCTGGCGGCCACCAACCGACCCGATGTGTTGGATCCGGCGTTGTTGCGCCCCGGCCGCTTTGACCGCAAGGTGATTCTGGAATTGCCGCAAAAACAGGCGCGCTGCGAAATCCTGCAGGTACATACCCGCAAAACGCCTCTTAGCGAGGACGTGGACCTGGACAAACTGGCCGCCATGACCGCAGGTTTTTCCGGAGCAGATATTGAAAACCTGGTTAACGAAGCGGCTCTGCACGCAGCCCGTGGAGGTGGAGAATGCCTGAACAATGAGGACTTTCTGTTCGCCCGGGACAAGGTCGTGATGGGTGCCGAGCGCAAGGATATTATTGTCGACAGCGAGCGAGCGCGTATTGCCTGCCACGAGGCGGGCCACGCCATGACCGCACTGCTGTCGCCCCACAGCGACCCCGTACAGAAGGTTTCGATTGTGCCCCGCGGTCAGGCCTTGGGGATGACTGAGCAGCTGCCCAGCGAGGAACGCCACAACCTGGACGACTGTTTCCTGAAGGAGCGCTTACAGATACTGTTGGGTGGACGCTGTGCGGAAAAACTCTGCTACGGCAATACCAGCTCCGGCGCAGCCAACGACCTTAAGGAAGCCACCTCCCTGGCCCGGCGCATGGTGGTCAATTGGGGAATGAGCGACAGCTTGGGGCCTATGGGGTTTCGCGACGGTGAAGAGCACCCCTTTTTGGGGCGAGAGCTAACCGAACCGCGCAACTACAGCGAGGCTACTGCACAATTGATCGACCAGGAGGTTCGACGGCTGCTACAGGAGGCAGAAAGCGCGGCCTTGAAACTGTTAAGGACCCACCGACAGGATCTGCAGAGATTGACCGACGCACTGCTGGAACACGAATCTTTGGAACACGAACAGATTCTCAATCTACTGCAACACCCGACAGTGGTACCGGTTAAATTGGATTAATGGGACAGGTTGTCGCCACTGTCGGCGTCGGACTCCACCTCCATACCATACACACTGCCTACATACACCACCATGGCGCTACGCAGGACGCCTCGCTTGTCACTAAAGTTGTTCACCAGATAGTGATCATCATCTTCGCGCAGCAGGCAGCGTTTGTTTTCCCAATCGATCACAATCTCCTTTTCCCAAATTATGGGCCACGCCTGTGTGGTGTCGTTTGTGGGATCATAAAGCTCTTCCTGCTCGTCATTCATTACCCAACACTGGTTACCTTTGCCCATAAAAACGGGCATTTTTTGCGCTTTGCCGGCAAAGAGATTCAGTTCCGCGTCACTCAGTTCGGCGATTTGTTTTTTCATAGCAGGACCTTCCGCTACAGTGCTGAAATACGCCACGCTCAGTAAAGTATTGTCGATAACAGGTAAGTTTCCACAGTCGGCAGAGAGGTTTTTTAAAATGATTCGCGCTCTAAATATCGCTTCAATCTCCGCTCGGGAATAAACGTGCCAGTGCTTTGTTTTTACGCGCCCTGCAGTAATCACCAACGACTGCAAACGATATAGAGGTCATCGGACTAACCCACCCTCCTCACATAGACAATCAGTTTAAAAACCGGGTCAATTCAACTGGTAAATGAACTGTTCTCATCGATAATTAAGTCGCCACTCGCAGACAGGCTGCAGTGGATTTAACAGAGGAAATCGACATGGCAAAAGAAGGTAAATTTCAGTCCATCGAACCGCAACATCAACAACGCCTGCAGGAACTCAGCTGGCAAGAGTTGCGCGAAGCTGGCGCCTATGTTGAACTGGGTAGCGGTGACCTCTACCGGGTACCGAAAGAAGCCTTGTTAGAAGGTGCCTCTCCGCTGATCCGTAAAGAAAGTGCTGGCGGCTCCAACCTGATGAGAGTCAGTGCCAATCCTTTCATTACCACCTTGGAAGCCCGCATGATTTGCGCCGAGCACAATATCCAGCCTAACTTCTAGGTACCTATACTGGCGTATAATCACACTTAACTTGTCTCTGCAATCCCGGGCCAGCCCCCTGCTTGACTGGCCCCGTCTTCCCTCACCTATCCGGCACAACAACGCCGACATCAAACTGACATATAATTGTCATAATCTTGACTTGGTTTTCCGCCCGGTACCAGAGGAGAGAGTTTTACTGTCCGGTAGAAGCCGCTATGCTAATGGCTAATTTTGCGAGTGAGCTGAAGGCTAATATCACCAATAAGCTGAAGGCTCTATTTGGCTAATACTATGGATGAAGAATAATCTATGTATTCCCGCTATTTTGGATTGACCGAGGCCCCGTTTTCCATCGCCCCCAATCCGCGCTACCTGTTTATGAGTGAGCAACACCGGGAGGCCCTGGGCCACCTGCTGTACGGTGTGGGCATTGGCGGAGGTTTTGTCCTGCTGACCGGCGAGGTGGGCACGGGTAAAACCACGGTCAGCCGCTGTCTGCTGGAACAGCTGCCGGATAACACCGATATCGCCATCATCCTCAATCCGCTGCAAAGCCCGGTGGAGCTGATGGCCTCCATTTGCGACGAACTGGGTGTGGACTACCACAAGGACCGACCCCGCCTTAAAAACCTGAGTTTGCAGCTGTACCGCTTTTTGATCGAGAATCACGCCAAGGGACGCAATACGGTGCTTATGATCGATGAAGCCCAGAATCTGGGAGACAAGATGCTGGAGCTGATTCGGTTATTGACCAACCTGGAGACCGATTCCAAAAAGCTGTTGCAGATTATTTTCATCGGCCAGCCGGAATTAAAAGTGCGCCTGGCACAACCACAGCTGCGCCAACTGGCCCAGCGGGTTACGGCCCGTTCCCATATTGCACCGCTAACCCTCAAGGAAACCCACGCCTATATCCGCCATCGCCTGCAGGTAGCGGGCTTGCCCGCCGGCCAGGCGTTGTTCCCGGCCAAGGTGATCAAGGCCCTGCACAAACGCAGCGGCGGCATTCCGCGGCTGATCAACGTGCTCTGTGACCGCACGCTGCTGGGTACATACGCCCAAAATAAAACCAGTGTGGACATGCAAACCTTTAACAAAGCCTGCCGGGAAGTGATGGGGGACACCGGCTCCCGTGCCAGACAACACCCCTGGCAATTACCGGCACTGGCGGCCAGCGTTGTGCTGATCACCCTGGCCGGGCTGATGACCTGGTTCTGGCCGTTCAACACTCCTGAGTCCCGGGCGACTCTGAAACAGTCCGCCGAGCACTCAGCCAATGCCACCCCGGTCGCGGCGCAACCGTCGCCAGGCACAGCAGCTAAAACCTTACCGGCAAGTCCCCGACCCTCACCGCCCCCCCCTCTCGATCCAACCCGCTACAGTAGCAGTAGCGACCTGGCGGCCCTGAATGAAACCCTTTGGCATTTGGGTGCCACTTCCACCCCACTCCTGGATCCCTGCGCCCAGGCGCAGGCCCTGGGTTGGCGCTGTGAGCAGGAGTCATTGCGTAACTGGCGGGAACTAAAGCAGATCAACCGCCCCGGGGTATTGGTGCTCGATTCCCCCGACGGCAGCCGACGTTACGCAACCCTGGTAGGCATTCAGGGCAACCAGGCGGTACTGCGTTTTCAGGGCCGCCAACAACAGCTTCCCCTGATACTCCTGGGTGAACATTGGAACGGGGATTTCATCTACTGGTGGCGGCCACCGGAGCACTACGAAAAACCACTGGCCCGGGGAGACAAAGCGCCGCTCGTGGTGTGGCTGTCTCTCAAATTTGCCCATCTGGACGGCCAAACCCGCTTGCTGGCGGAGCAGGTCTTTACCCCGGCCCTGGCCCAACGGGTAAAGCTGTTCCAAGAGCAGCACAACCTGCGCAGTGATGGCATTATCGGTGTGCGCACCCTGCTAAAACTGAACGAAGCCCTGGGCCAGGCACAGACCCTGATTCAGGCCACTCACAACTTGGCACCTGTCACGGAGGGCTAACCATGTCGTATATTCTGGATGCCCTCAACAAATCGGAACAGGAGCGGCGGGAGGAGCACCAAGTCCCCAGCCTGCTGGCAGTCCACGACAATGTGCCACACCAACCCCCTCGACCCGCTATCAGTGTCTGGCTGCCCGTGGCAGCGGTGCTGCTGGTACTGGTGGTCTACCTGCTGGTGACCTTGCTGGCAAACGGGCCAGCACAAACACCGGCAGCACCACAGGCGTCGAGCATCTCCCCCACAATACCCCAGGCAGCAACGCCGCCAGCAGCGCCCCCAATCCAGCCGGTGTCACCGGTTCAACCCCTGCCGATCAGCCCCACTACCGCCAAAGTGGACTCAAATACGGCTACCCCTACCGCGGCCCGCATCCAGGACCTGTACGCCGCCAACCCTGACCCAGCGCCGGCCGGGGGCAAGCAGTCCCCTCAACAGTCCGACGCTGCTGTGCCAGACAACGCAAGCGCCCCCGCTGAGACAACCGCCTCCGAGCGGGAAACGCTGCAAAAGCTGTTGGCCGATGAAGAGGCCCGCAAGCTGGCCGCGCAGATCCAGGCCGACAGCTACCAGCCCTATGTACCGGGTATACAACAGTTGTCGCCGGCGCTGCGCAACCAGTTGCCGGCGCTCAACTACTCGGCCCATATCTATTCCGCCGACGAAAAAAGCGGTTTTGTGATTATCAACGGTCGCAAGCGTTACGCCGGTATGGTGATCGCGCCGGAACTCTTTGTGGAAAGCATCCGCGAGGACGATGTGGTGCTAAACTTCCAAGGGTACAGCTTTGCCCTGCCCGCCATGCGCAGCTGGCACGGCCGCTAACCCCACCCTATTAGGGATGTGAGCATGGATTACAATACGGCCCAGCCGAACTCTATCGCTAATTGGCAAGCAGCGACGGATTGTATAGAGTAGCGCCCCGTTACAACCACAGAACAGGTTTACACACTTACCTCTATGGCCACTACACAGACACCATCCGCCCCCAGCACAGGCTCTTCCCTACCTGGCATTCTGTTTCTGGCCTACGCCTTTTTTTGCCTGGGGCTGGCGATGTACCTGGGCGAGCACCGTTTATCCCCCCCGGTCACTGTGGTGGTGCCCGCTGCCAAGCCCAAGTTTGTTTCCCTTATCCCGGACTTTGGCGCCATTGCCGATGTGCGCAAAAAAAAGGCCGCCTTCTTTAATTACCTGCGCCCGGCCGTGAAGTCACAAAATCGGCAACTGCGCAACACGCGCCAGCAATTACAGGCGTTTCAGCAACAATTACTGGAGGAAAGCCCCCTGCGGCCCGACCAGTTGCAGGCGCTGAATAATTTGGCGCATCAGTACAAGTTGGAGTCTGCAGAGCCGGAGCAATTGATCGACAACCTGTTGGTCCGTGCCGATGAATTGCCTGCTGCCATGGTATTGGCCCAGGCCGCCCTGGAATCCGCCTGGGGCACCTCGCGCTTTGCCCGCCATGCCAACAACCTGTTCGGCCAGTGGTGCTTCCGCACTGGTTGTGGGCTGGTACCCAAACAACGGGCGACGGACGCCAACCACGAGGTACGAAAGTTCACCAGTATCGACGAGTCGGTCGCCGCCTATTTCCTCAATATCAACACCCACCCCGCCTATCGGGATGTGCGCGTACTGCGGGTTCAGGCGCGCCTGCAGAACCAGCCTTTAAGCGGCATGGTGTTGGCGGCGGGCCTGGAGGCGTACTCGGGCCGAGGCCAGGACTATATTGAGGAACTGCGCAGTATTATCCGGGTCAATCGCCTGGAGTCCGTGCCACCACAATTCCTGCGACCCGCCCAGGTGTCACCGTCAGAACAACCCGTTGAACCGGCAAGTGCGCCGGTACCAGATCTTTCACCCGCTCCGCCGCTGGCTCAGGGAGACACCCGGGTGACAGACTCCTAGCCCGAAAATTTCACCAGTACGCTCCAAAATACAGGTTTGCTACTCAAATCGCACCAACTGGTGAAACTTTCGGGCTAGGGCTCCCCATACCAGCTGCCGTCGTCCTGTTTTCGCATCCACAGCTGCGAATACCAGTAAAAGCGCCCCGGCTCGCTGCTGGCGGCCGTGCAATTGTAGCGTGAACGCCCCACCGGCACCGGCGCTGGTGCACGCACTTCTATCCAGGTCGAACGCCGCACCACGGCAATTTCTCCTTGCCCCGTGGCAAAACAGTGTACCCGCTCAGCTGGCAAACTCTGGGCCAGTTGCAGGCGCAACAAGGGTTGCAATCTCTTCCCGGATAGCACCGTGTCGAGCAGCGAGGGCCGCTGGGCCAGGGGAAACGGCAGACTCTGCACCTTGAGAGCGAAGTCGTCATCGTCGCCGTAGCGTCCGCCAAAAGGAAATCGCGGCAACGCCTGCAGATGGCTGTGGCTGGCCAGGGGACCGGAGTGCTGGCCAAAGGCGGCAAAGTCCATCTCCTCCAGCAATGACAGTAGCATTGGGTCGTATTCACCGTAGGGGTAGGCCAGCAGCCGGTGAGACACCCCCAGCTGCTCGCGAATGCGGTTTTCCGCGGTGGTAATTTCCCCCTGGATACGCTGCCGCCATTGACTGTCGGACTCCCCCGGCAGACGGCGCAAGAGGTGCGGGTGGCTGTGAGTGTGATTGGCGATCGTGGCCCCCTGCCCGGCCATCAGCCGCAACTGCGACCAGCTCAAGAAGTGGCTCAGCCCCTGGTCGTGGGGCAGGGTATTGATAAACACGGTAAACGGCCAGTTGCGGGCTTTTAACAGCGGAAAGGCTGTCTCGTACAGCGAGCGATAACCGTCGTCAAAGGTAATGGCCACCGCCTTGTCGGGCAGGGAGTCCCCCCGACGCAACTTGGCCACCAGCTCGGGCAGGGGCAACACACGAAAGCGGTTGCGGGCCAGGTAATCCAGGTGGCTCATAAACCGCTGGGGCGAGGTGCTGGTCGCGGCCGGCGTGCTGTCGCTGATATGGTGGTACTGCAAAACCACCGCTGCGTGAAGCGCACCAGGGCAAAGCCACAGCACTGACAGCAAGGCGAACAGGCGATAAACTTTCGGCTCCATTACAAACCACACATTCACAATCCCCACTTCATTTTCGTAACTCGAGCGTTACTCTACGATTCAACACCCACCGCCAATGACCTGGCGCTAGAACCCACACACCCCCGAACTGCGCTGGCGACAGGGGCGCAGCAGCACCTATACTCAAAGTCTGATAGCCCTGCAGATTAGCTCTGGACCACAACCTCTTTAAGAAACCCCATGAGCCAACCACCCAGCACCAGCCTGACTCCCACTGCCCGCCGTATTGCCAAAACCATTCTCAACGGCTTTGACGCCTATTTTGCCGATTTCCAGAATATGACCCTGGGGGCCAAGGCGCGTTTCGAAACCGCCAACTGGCAAGCAGTGCACAAAGCTCACTACGATCGTATTGAATTATACAAGACCAAGGTGGATCAGGTGTGCGAACTGGTGCGTGGCGTCACCAGTAAGAACATCAATGATATTGCCATCTGGCGCCAGGCGCGCAATGCCTACGCACAGTTGGTGCAGGGGCATATCAACTATGAAATCGCCGAGACATTTTTTAACTCCATCTTCTGCTGCATTTTCCAGCACGCCCATATCCACGATCGCAACCTGTTTGTCAAAGCCTCTCGCCCGATTGAGGATAAACCGGTAAAGGAGTACAGCATCTACCTCAGCTATACGCTGGACAACGGCACTGTCGATATGGCGTCACGCATTCTGGATGACTTTGAGTTTTCTGTACCCTGGGAGGACAAAAAACGCGATGTAGCCAATATCGTCAGCGTGGTGGAAGAGCAGATACTGCCGCTCCTGAACTGCCCGCTGCCCGCAGTGCGTATCGATATGCTGGAGTCGGTTTTCTACCGTAACAAAGGCGCCTATCTGGTCGGGCGCGCGGTGCAGGGCCAGCACTACCTGCCGATTTTATTGCCGCTGTTGAACAGCGAGCAGGGCGGCATCTATGTCGACTCGGTCATTTTTGAACCGGACGATGTCAGCATTATTTTCAGTTTTACCCGCTCCTATTTTATGGTGGATGCACCCATTCCGTCCCGCTTTGTACGCTTTTTAAATTCTCTGATGCCGAAAAAAAAGCGCTCGGAAATCTACAACGCCATCGGATTTAACAAACACGGCAAGACCGAATTCTACCGCCAGCTTCTGGAGCACATGAAAAACAGCAACGACAAGTTCACCATCGCCCCGGGCATCAAGGGTATGGTAATGAGTGTATTTACACTGCCGTCCTATGGCATTGTGTTTAAAATCATCAAGGACAAGTTCGACCCCCCTAAAACCGTCACTGAAACCATGGTGCGCGCCCAGTACAAATTCGTGTCCCGCTCCGACCGCGCCGGTCGTATGGCTGACACTCAGGAATACAGCAACTTTATCTTCTACCGCAACCGTTTCGACGAAGAGTTGCTGCTGGAATTGCAAAAGGTGGCTCCGTCAAAGTTGATCCTCACCGACAGGCTGGTGATTATCCGCCACCTCTATACAGAGCGTCGTATGGTGCCGCTCAACCTGTACCTGCAGACGGCCAGCGAAGCAGAGACCTACAGCGTGATGGACGAATACGGTAACGCCATTAAACAGCTGGCCGCGGCCAATATCTTTACCGGAGATATGTTGCTCAAGAACTTTGGTGTTACTCGCCACGGGCGAGTGGTGTTTTACGACTATGACGAAATCATGCCGCTGACGGACTGCCACTTTCGCAAGATTCCGCTGCCGCGCACTGAATTTGATGAGATGGCCGACCGCCCCTGGTATACGGTGGCAGACAACGACGTGTTTCCCGAGGAGTTTCGACTGTTTTTTACCGGTAACCCAGTCGCCCGCAAAGCGTTTGAAGAGCGCCATAGCGACTTGTACGACTACCGCTACTGGATTGGCATTCAGGATGCGCTGCGCGCCGGGCATGTACAGGACACCTTCCCCTACCGACGCCAAAAGCGATTCGAAGGGAGGGATGAGAACGGTGGGCAACTGTGACCAGATCAGCGCTCTTCGTCACAAAAACGCAGGCCTATGCCGTCGGTCTCCAGGCGCATCACTTCCATATCCAGCACCGGGGACTCTTCCAGCATACCCTGCACCTGGCCTTTGACCACCTGCCCCACTTTTAAACCGAGTGGCTCCTCTGCAATAAGAAATATACCTGTATCGGAGATATCACTGCTTTTGAGCAGTGCAGCGCCAATACTCGGGTGCTCGATTCGAACTTTGCAGCTCATAGGGATTCTGGGGTGTTGTCGACCTTCAGGCATACAACCAGTACCGCTTCTTTCTACTCATTTAAGCGTAGCAGGTAATTGCCAAAACGGCCCTGGTTGCCGGCATTGCCCGAAGGGCACTTACTTCTCGCTGATCTCGGCGCGATCCACCTTTTGGAAACCGCGCGGCAGCTTGTTACCCCGCCGCCCGCGCTCACCCCGGTAGTGCGCCAGGTCGGACCCTTTGAGGGTCAAGTGCCGCTTACCGGAGTAGATGGTTAACTGCTGGCCTTCGCTGATGACTGCCACGGCGACCACGAACTCTTCCCGTGCCTGCACACGGGCCGAGGGGATATTCATGATCTTGTTGCCCTTTCCGCGGGCCATCTCCGGCAGCTCGCTCAAGGGGAACACCAGCAGCCGTCCCTCATTGCTGATGGCGGCAATCAGGTCCCTGTCGGGTGCTGCGACTGCCTGCGGGGGCAACACTTGCCCACCTGCGGGCACACTCAGGGAGGCCTTGCCCGACTTGTTCTTAGTGTACAGGTCGCCCAGTTTGGCCACAAAGCCGTAACCGGCATCGGTGCTAAGCAGCACCCGGTCATTGTCAGCACCCATCAGGGTACCTTCAAAGGTGGCGCCACTGGGAACACTGAGGCGACCCGTGGCCGGCTCCCCCTGCCCCCTCGCCGATGGCAGGGTGTGTGCCGCCAGGGCGTAGGAACGGCCGGTGGAATCCAGCAGAATAACATTTTGGTTGCTCTTGCCGCGAGCGGCAAACCTGAAACCGTCCCCGGACTTGTAATTGAGGGTGGTGGGGTCCAAGTCGTGCCCCTTGGCGGCGCGGATCCAGCCCTTCTCCGACAACACCACGGTTATCGGGTCGGCTGTCATCAGGTCGGTTTCGCTCAGGGCCTGGGCCTCTTCGCGCGCCACAATTGGCGAGCGGCGCTCGTCGCCAAACTCTTCCGCTGCCGCCAATAATTCCTTGCGCACCAAGGTTTTCAGGCGGCGGGTGGAGTCCAGGGTCTTTTGCAGGTCGGCTTTTTCCTTCTCCAGGGCCGCCTGCTCTTCCTTGATTTTCATCTCTTCCAAACGGGCCAACTGGCGCAATTTGGTATCGAGAATGTATTCCGCCTGCATTTCACTCAGGTTGAAGCGCTCGATCAACACCGGCTTGGGTTCGTCCTCGGTGCGGATAATATGGATCACCTCATCCACGTTGAGGAACACAATCATCAACGCCGCCAAGCGCTCCAGACGCTTGTTCACTTCCGCCAGGCGGTATTGCAGGCGGCGACGGGTAGTCTCGGTGCGGAAGGTGGCCCACTCGCTGAGGATCGTATTGAGTGGCTTGACCCCGGGGCTGCCATCGATACCGATCATGTTCATATTGACCCGGTAGCTGCGCTCCAGGTCGGTGGTGGCAAACAGGTGGTTCATCATCTGTTCCACATCCACCCGGCTGGAACGGGGCACAATCACCAGGCGGGTGGGGTTTTCATGATCCGACTCGTCGCGCAGGTCCGCCACCAGGGGCAGCTTTTTGGCCTGCATCTGCGCGGCGATCTGTTCCAAAATCTTGGCACCACTGACCTGGTGCGGCAGGGCGGTCACCACCACATCACCCTCTTCCCTGGTCCAGACCGCCCGCATGCGCAGGCTGCCACGACCCGTTTCGTACATCTTCAGGATATCGGCTTTGGGGGTAATGATCTCCGCCTCGGTAGGCATATCCGGGCCCTGGATGTGCTCACACAGCTCCGCTACCGTCGCGTCGGGATTTTCTAGCACTCGGATGGTGGCACTGACCACCTCTCGCAGGTTGTGGGGCGGGATATCCGTGGCCATACCCACGGCAATCCCTGTAGTGCCGTTGAGCAGAACATTGGGCACCCGGGCTGGCAATACCGCCGGCTCCTCCAGGGTGCCGTCGAAGTTGGGGACCCAATCCACAGTACCTTGACCCAGCTCTGACAGCAGCACCTCGCTGTATTTGGTCAGCCGCGATTCGGTGTACCGCATCGCAGCAAAGGATTTGGGATCGTCCGGCGAACCCCAGTTACCCTGGCCGTCGATCAGGGTGTAGCGGTAGGAAAACGGCTGCGCCATCAACACCATGGCCTCGTAGGCTGCCGAGTCCCCGTGCGGGTGGAACTTACCGATCACGTCGCCCACGGTGCGGGCGGACTTTTTGAATTTGGCATTGGCTTTGAGGCCAAGCTCGCTCATGGCGTAGACAATACGTCGCTGCACGGGTTTGAGACCGTCGCCAACATTGGGCAGGGCGCGGTCCAAAATCACGTACATGGAATAGTCAAGGTAGGCCTTTTCAGTGTACTCCTTGAGGGAAATACGCTCGTCGGCATCCTGGAGAGGTAGTACCTCGGTCATAAATGATCCTGCTTATTGTTTTGTCAGGCTGTTGAGTATCAAACCGATGGCTTATACCAAAATGACCGTCGGCCTTCAAATTTCTGAGGACCGGCGGTGGCCTGAGCGCTGCTAGAGCTTAATGGGTAATGGGCAGATCACCGGTTTGGGAGACTCGAATGGCGGGCAACCAGGCCCCAAAATCCAGCTTGGCCTCCAGGCTGTAGGTCATTTCCTGTACCGGCATCTCTCTGAATGCTTCCATCAGGTGCAGAATTTCAATCACATTAGCGCTCATCGCCAGTTCCACCGGTGTTTCCTGATAAGATTTGAGCGGTGGCACTTGGTCGGTAACGCCGCTGAACACATCAAAACCGGCAATGGATATCTCGTAGGACATGCCCTTCGGCTTCAGATCCACAGGATTGGGATTGCTGATGATGAGTCCGATACGGATCTGCTGGCTCAATCCTTTGTTGGGCACCAACTCAAAGGAGGTCAGCCGAATACCGGGTTTTTCCGATATTGGTGACAGCAGTGCACAGCCAGACACCAGGCACAGACTTGCCAGCAAGACAATCCAGCGTAGAGTCTGAAAGAGAGCGTTGGGGGCCAGCGCTTTGGCGGTAATCACGTGCACAGGTTTATTTCCCTCTTATGTCATTGAGCGCTAGCTTATCGCATAGCGCGTGCAAAAACCCAATATCTTTTTGGCCTAGTCGCCCAATTTTTTCCATTGCCCAGCGATAGAGGGTCGAATCCTCCCCATAAGACAGGGCCGGCAGACGCTCAGCAAGCTTTTGTTTGAGGGCGCGGTACTGTCCCAAATCCGCTTGGGAGGACCCCGCATCCCGCGCCGTTTGCTGCAGCGGGCTCAACTCATAGGCATAGAGCATTACCGCCTGTGACAGATTGAGCGAGGGATAAGTCACCGCCAGCGGAATACTGCTCAACAGGTCGCAGCAGGCCAGTTGGTCGTTGCTGAGACCAGACTCCTCGCAGCCAAACACGACTGAGACCCGTTTCAGCGCCCCGCGTTTACCGGCAATCAAATCCCGGATCTGGGCCGGTGCCAGCAGGTCGCGCCAGTGGTGACGGGCTTTCGCCGAGGTGGCGATGGCCAGATCGACATCCGCCAAAGCCGCCGGCAGATCATCGTAAACTTTCGCCGAGGTTAAAATATCGCCAGCCCCATGGGCGAGGATTCGAGCTTGCTTTTCCTGGTGTCGAAGGGTGTTGACCAGGCGCAATTGCCCGAATCCCATGGTTTTCAGGGCGCGGGCGCTGGCGCCTATGTTTTCCGGCACCGCAGGCTCCACCAGGACAAAGACTAATTCCATGACAGACTTCCGTTGCAAAAATCCCGTAGGCTACAGGGGTAACCCGCTCCAAGCTAGCGAAATAACGCGGGTTTGACATACACCGGTTTGGTGGCCAAGCGGATAGTGGGGAAATACTCCCGCAGCAGGGTGCGCCGCCACCACACGCCTTGCCGGGCTTTTTCCTCCGGGGTGCTGAATCGGTAGTCAAACAGGCGGGCGCGGATATAGCGGGGCGGCTTGAGCGTAAACGGATTTTCCGCCAACAGCCGCAACACCGCTTCCTCATTGCTGAGCAATCCCAATAACAGATTTTCAAACCAGAGCTCAGGTTCTGGCTTGAGCGCCGCAAACCACAGCTGCCAATCCAGCCGCGGCTGGTGAGGTATGGACCAGTGAGGCGCACGCTCCGGATCTCCGGGTTTATAGGCGAAACGGTAAGGTTGCCAGTTGACTCCGTCGCTGGAGCCTTCGATCACGATTTCCGGGCGGGTCTGTGTCATCACCGCAAACACACCGTAGTTGTTAGCCACAAAAAACGGCTGCGATAGCTGCACCAATTTGCGCCAGGGTTCTGGCGGATAGCGTTGCTGCAGCGTTGAGAGGGTGTGAATGGCACTGATCGCCACTAGCAGCGAGGCCACCACCACCGGCTTCCAGCGCCATTGAATTTGTGCCATGCCGCTGTTGCCTTTATCCGGCGCACTGCTGTGGGGGCTGGGGAGATCGCCACTGTGCATACGCGGCAGCCAGGATCGGAGCCAACCGTCATCCAACAAGAACAGGCAGAGCAGTAGAATCAGGAAATTAAAAAAGTTGTAGTTGCCCGTCAGGATAATCACCAGTTGCAGCAGGACAATACCCACTGCTGCCACCCGGCGAAAATTGCGAGGCATAAAAATCAGCAGTGACAACCCCAGTTCGATGACAAACACCAGTACTGTCATCAGTTGTAACAACACCTCCGGCAGGTGATGGGCGTACCAGGCAATGGCCGTGGGCAGTGGCTGGGTTTCAAAATGGAACGACAGGGCCGTCAGTTCGGACCAGCTGCTGTCGCCACTGAGCAGTTTTACCGCCCCGCACAGCAGCATAAATCGGAACAACAGCCAGCGGCACAACCACACTCCGAGCAGGCGCCAGTGGCTGAGCACAATCGCCAGCACTCCCACTTCCAGCAGCAGCAGATCCCATTGATAGCGGGTAAAGATTTGCCCGGCATGCACCAGGGACAGATACAACAGGTAATTGAGGTAGAGGCATAACCGCGGGTAAAGGTTCAACAGCAACAACAGAGAACACCCGGCACCCAACCAGGGCACCAACTGCAGGAGCCAGTCAGCGGCGGAGATCCAGAACAGGTTGGGCATCCAATACAGAGACTGCCAGCCGTGTTGTTGGCGCATCGCCTCCAGGTAGGGTTGCAAGGGGGCGACCCCCTGACTGCCCACCAGGCCCTCGACCTGTACCGCCATGGAGATAAACGCTGCGCCGTAAACCAGGGCGATACCCCGCATAAACAGCCAGGAACTCTGTTCATAGGCCAGTGGCTGCCACGGGCTACCCCAACTGAGGCAAGCCAGTCGGTGGCAGAGGGGGCGGTGCTGTGCGACCCAGCGATACAGGGTTTCACTGAGCCAGGCAAACAGGCCAAGACGCAAGTACAGCCACAACAACCCCGGACGCCCGCCAATCGCCAACAGCCGCAAGCTGGCCTCGGCGCCACTACTGCGCCGTTCGCCATCAAGCAGCTGAATAGCGTCCCGAAATTCTCCCTGCGGGATCTCCGGGTATTGCCCTGCGGCCAGCTGGTAGGTCTCGTAGTCCACTTGCTCCCCGGTCAGCGCCCGGGCATAGTTCACACAATAGCGACAAAAGGCGCATTCGCCATCGTAGATCAACAACGGTTTGGGGACCACAGTGACCACAGAGGCTCGCCTAGCCACGACGGGATAACGCTGCTTTGCTGGAGCCACTGCAACTGTTTACTGCCACGTTGCACCCTTCTCACCCTACCCCGACTGCCAGTCCCCTTGTCGACCTCAACACAGGCTCGCCGTCCGGGCCCGGGTATCATATGATTACCCTGCTAATAAGTAGTCTATACCCAAGGACGTCAATATGCGTAAGACTAAGATCATCTGCACCATCGGCCCGGCCACCGAGTCTCTGGAGATGCTGGAAAAACTGGCTCTGGCGGGCATGAATGTGGCCCGGCTCAATATGTCCCACGGCGATCACGACTCCCACGCCAAGGTGATCAAAGCGATTCAGACCCTGAACAAAAAACTCAAATACCCGGTCGCCATCCTGCTGGACACTCAGGGCCCGGAGATCCGCACGGGCGAGATGAATGACGACCTCAATTTGCAGGAGGGGGACGTCATTTCCGTCGTGGCCCGCGGTGCGGCGGATGTGGAGGAGCATTCGGTGATGGTGAACTACGACGACCTGATCACCGATATGCAGGTGGGGGACAAGCTGACTGTGGACAACGGCCTGATCAACCTGGAAATCCTGGAGAAGGAAGAGCGGGTGATGCAGTGCAGAGTTATCGATGGCGGGGTGCTAAAAAGCAAACGCCACGTCAACCTGCCGGGTATTCGCGTCAACCTGCCCGCCATCACCAACAAGGACAAGCGCGATATCGCCTTTGCCATAGAGCAGGATGTGGATTTTATCGCCCTGTCATTTGTGCGCGAAGCCACCGATATTCAAGAGTTGCGCCAGTTACTTGGGGATAAAGCCAACAAGATCAAGGTAATAGCGAAGATCGAAGACCACCTGGGTGTAGACAATATCAACGAGATCATCGATGAAGCCGATGGCATTATGGTAGCCCGGGGAGACCTGGGGGTGGAGATCAATTTCTACGAACTGCCCAACGTACAGCGGCGCATCGTGCGTCTGTGCGCACAAAAGGGTAAACGGGTGATTGTGGCAACCCATATGCTGGAGTCCATGATCGAATGCCCCATGCCCACCCGGGCGGAAGTGACCGATGTGGCCAATGCCGTCTACGAAGAGGCGGACGCCATTATGCTGTCGGGGGAGACCACGGTGGGCAAATACCCGATCAAGTGTGTGGAGGCCCTGGACAAGATTGCCGGCTCCGTCGAGCGTCACCCGGGCCTGCAGTTTGCCGAAGAGCTGCAACTGGCAGACCACAAGCAGAATATCGCCGCCAGTGCGGTACACCTGGCCGAATCCCTGGAGGCCAAAGCCATCGTGGTGATCACCCGCCGCGGCCTGATGGCCAATTATGTCAGCAACTGCCACCCCCTGCACTCGGTGATCCACGCGTTTACCAACGACGGCCGCACCCGCCGCCAGCTGGGGCTGAACCGCAATGTCTACTGTCACAAGCTGGCCTTTAGCAACGACCCGGAAAAGACCCTGACCAAGGCGTTTGAAGTGCTGATGGAGAAGGAACACTTCCACAGCCAGGACAAGGTGGTGGTGATTTCCGATATTCTCAGTGGCGCCGGCATTGACGCGATACAGGTCCGGGAAGTAGGGTATCGCCCCCTACAGGAAGCTGAAGACCTCTGACCCCATGCGCCCGGATACCAACGACTACCGCCAGCTATTTCTCAACGACGTGCCCTTGATGGATGTCCGCGCCCCGGTGGAGTTCGATAAGGGTGCGTTTCCCTGCAGCACCAATATCCCGCTGCTGGACAATGAGCAGCGCCACGTGATCGGCACCCGCTACAAGGAGCAGGGACAGGAGGCCGCGATTGCACTGGGCTGGCAGTTGGCCACTCCGGAGGTAAAACAACAGCGCCAACAGGCCTGGCTGGACCATGTTCGGCGGAATCCCGACGGTTATCTGTACTGCTTTCGCGGCGGTTTGCGCTCGCGTCTCAGCCAGCAGCTAGTACGCGACGCCGGTGTCGACTACCCGCTGATTCAAGGTGGCTATAAAGCCATGCGCCGCTTTTTGATTGACGAACTGGAGCGCAATAGCAACCCGGGACCCGACGCATTACCCCTGGCGCTGGTCAGCGGCCGCACCGGTAGCGGCAAGACCCGAGTTATTGCCGATCTGATGGCACTGCCTTTGTGCCGCGCCGCCGACCTGGAGGGTTTGGCCAGACATCGGGGTTCCGCCTTCGGACGCTTGTTGCAGCCACAGCCGAGTCAGATCGATTTTGAGAATGCTCTCAGTATCGCAATAATGAAACTGCGCCACCAACACACTCTGCCCGTTTTTGTCGAGGACGAGGGCAAGCTGATCGGCCGCGTGTCGCTGCCGGAAACGTTTAAAGACGCCATGCAGCGGGCGCCGCTGGCCATTCTGGAAACACCGGTGGAGCAGCGCGTCGACATCGCGTTGCAGGACTATGTCACCGACGCCCTGCCAATCTACATTGAGCACTTTGGCAAGGAGCTGGGCGTGGAGCAATTTCGCCAGCAGATTTTGGGCAACCTGGACCGCATCCGCAAACGCCTGGGCGGCAAGCGTCACCAACAGTTGCAACTGGCGTTTAGCGAAGCCCTGGACGCCCTGGTGGCGCACAATGACAGCTCAGGTTTTCGCCCCGGCATCCGCCTCCTGCTGACTGAGTATTACGATCCCATGTACGATTACCAGCAGGCCCAGCGAGAGGGGCGCGCACTGTTTCGCGGCGAACACGAAGAGCTGCTGCACTGGGCTGCAAAATGCGAATCCCTTTAGGATAGGGCTTTTCTGACACAGAGGACTATTCTGCCACCGATTTGATCAACCTACACAACAGACAAGGAGAAAGTACCGTGCGGTTATTGACTGTTCTAGCAGCGCTGCTCGTTTCTCTCAGCCTACAGGCTGAAACCTTTACCTTTACCGCCATCCCCGACCAGGATGAATCGCGCCTGCAGGCGCGGTTTGGCAAGGTGGCCAACTACCTGCAGACACAACTGGGCGTGGAGGTGGAATATCTTCCCGTCAAAAGTTACGCCGCCGCCGTCAACGCCTTTCGCAATAACCAAGTACAGTTGGCGTGGTTTGGCGGTCTCTCCGGTGTCCAGGCCCGAGATCGGGTGCCCGGCAGTCATGCCATTGCCCAGGGTTACGAAGACCAGTTTTTTAAAACCTATTTTATCGCCCATCAGAGCAGCGGCTTGAAAAAAAGTGCCGAGTTTCCCCAAAGCCTGCAGCATTTGAACTTTACCTTTGGCGCCAAGGGTTCCACCTCCGGTCGCCTGATGCCGGAATACTATATCCGCCTGCACCACTACAAGGCCCCTTCAGCAGTGTTTAAACGCGTGGGATTCAGCGGCGACCACAGCCGCACCATCGCCCTGGTGCAGTCCGGCGCTTACCAATTGGGGGCCGTCAACTACAAGGTGTGGGAAAAAGAGCTGGCCGCCGGGCTGATCGACACCAGCAAAGTGCAGGTTATTTGGGAAACTCCCTCCTACCCCGACTACCAGTGGACCATTCGCGGCGATGTGGACCGGCGCTGGGGGCAGGGTTTCAGCGACAAGGTCAAATCCAGTCTGCTGGGGATGCAGGACAAAGCACTGTTGGCAGCGTTTCCACGCCAGTCGTTTGTCGAGGCCAGTAATGCCGACTACCAGCCGATCAAGGACACGGCCGTTGCTATCGGCCTGATCGATCGCTAACGCGGGTGCTGTCATGAATCAGGCAAGCGCGCCCGGTCAACGGGCAGCCAGCCCGCGTGCAGCGGTGGCACCGACAGGCCCAAAGGGAACCGCCCTGTTTGAACTCGACGACGTGCACCTCGATTACCGCGGACACAGGATACTTGAGGGGTTGTCGCTACGCCTGCACCCAGGGGAGCGGGTGGCAGTGGTGGGCAAATCCGGCGCCGGCAAATCCACCCTCCTGCGCCACCTGCGTCAGCTACAAAGCCAGCAGGTGGCCTGGTGCCCCCAGCAATCGGGGCTGGTACCCATGCTCAGTGTTTACCACAATATCTTTATGGGCGCCCTGCAGCGGCACCACAGCCTCTACAACCTGCTTAACCTGATACGCCCCCTGTCGACGCCGTTGAGTGAAGTCCGGGACCTGGCGCGACAACTGGGCCTGGAGAACCAGCTGTTTACCTCGGTGGATCAACTCTCGGGCGGTCAACAGCAACGCACCGCCATCGGTCGTGCCCTCTATCAGCAGCGCCCGGTGTTACTGGCGGATGAGCCTGTGTCTGCACTGGACAGCTACCAGGGGCAACAACTGCTGCAGCTGTTAGTTGAACGCCATCAAACCCTGGTGCTGGCTCTGCACGACACCAACCAGGCGCTGCAGTTCTGCGACCGGGTGATTGGCTTGAGGGAGGGGCAGCTGGTTCTGGATGCACCCGCATCGCAGCTGAGCCAGTCAGAACTGCGGTTTTTATACCGCTAAGCCCCGCCAGTGACCATGAGCAGGTTTAACACCAGTGCCCACCAACTGCAGCAAACCAGCTTCTGGTTTGCACTGGTTGCCCTGTTGTGCCTGCTGGCCACGGACCTCACTATTACCCAGGCCAATCCCTGGATGGAGCTCCAGCGGATGGGGCAGGGGTTGCTCAGCCCCAACGTTAGCGCTTGGCGAGAACTGCTCACAGCCCTGGCCAACACCCTGGCCTTTGCCCTGGAGGGTATCGCCCTGGCGGCGTGCGCTGGCTTTGGGCTGTCGCTGCTCTACCGCTTTCGACTGGTACGGGGGTTTTGCGCCTTTTTGCGAGCCGTGCACGAGCTCTTCTGGGCGTTGATTCTGATGCAGCTATTTGGCCTCTCCCCCCTGACTGGTGTGCTCGCCATCGCCCTGCCCTATGCCGGCACCCTGGCCAAAATTTATGGCGAGCTGTTTGAGGAAACCGACCCGGCACCGCGCCAGAACCTGGCCCCCGGTAAACGGGCAGCCGATAGTCTGAGCGGTTTTTGCTATACTACCCTGCCCCAGGCACTGCAGCCGTTACTGACCTATACCAGCTACCGGTTTGAATGCGCCATCCGCTCCAGCATTGTGTTGGGTTTTATCGGCCTGCCCACCGTCGGCTACTACCTGGAAACTGCCCTGAAAGAGGGCCACTACAGCGATGCCGCCGCGTACCTGTACCTGTTGTTTGCCGTCATCATTACACTGCGTTGGTGGTTGCAGCGTAGACTGGTGCCGTTTTACCTGCTGGCGGCCCTGCTGTTTTTGCCCCCGCAATCGGCCCTTAATTGGGACGCCACCTGGGAGCTGAGTGTGCGCTTTTTCAGTCAGGACATAGTGCCGGCGCCTTTGCGTCAGTCAGAGCCGGGTTGGGCAGCCGCCGTCCACAACGGTGCTCTGTGGCAGTGGCTGCAATTGTTATGGCAGCAGCAGTTAAGGCCCGGCCTGGTCGACACCGTTCTGTTAAGCCAGGTGGCTTTAGTGTGCACTGCATTAGTCACGTTGATCTGTTTCCCCCTCAATTCTCGACGTTTTTTTAATAAACTGATTCGCGGTTTCGGCGATGGAGGCCTGGTGATATTGCGCACGACGCCGGAATACCTGCTTGCTTTTGTCGGGCTGCTGATTTGGGGGCCGTCCATGTTACCTGCCATTATCGCCCTGGCCCTGCACAACGGCGCCATTATCGCCCACCTGGTGGGCCGCCACAGCAACAGCGTGCCGCTACCCGCCGACAGTTGTCGCGGGTTGAACCGCTATTTTTACGAGATGCTGCCGCGCATCTATCGCCAGTTGCTGGCGTTTTTGTTTTACCGCTGGGAAGTGATCATGCGCGAGACCGCCATCCTCGGCATGCTGGGTATTTCCACCCTGGGATTTTATATCGATTCCGCTTTTGAAGAGTTTCGTTTTGACCGGGCTATCGTGTTGATTCTGGCCGCCGCTGCGTTGAATATCCTGGTGGACCAGATTGCCCATGTGACGCGCCGGCGCCTGCATTTAAAAACCACACCGGAGAGTTTATAAAAGACCCCGCGGGGCGGGGCCCACAACAGCGATGACCAAACTGCGGTAACGGCAACACTCGCAGTGAATAGCGATTTGCCGACCTTTCCAGCTCTTCGATTCATAGTGTGATACCGCTACTAAAAATCTCTGGTTTTAGAAGTCCCGGAAATATTCCTGTTACGTTTCCCCGCTCCAAACAGCAAACTGTAATGTTTTCTGACACCCTTGTCTTTGCAATCTAACCGCATTGAGAAAAGCCGCTTACGCTCGTCCGTAATACAGGTGTTACATGAAAAAGCAGCATCCGGTCATTCTAGTCGCTCCGATTCGAAGTCGCAGTCCCCAAGACTCAAATCAATACCCTTACCATGGCAGGACGTTGCGTGACCGACGGCATGCTGTCGGAGTTTTTTCCAAATTTCCCCAGCCTGTTTGCCGGCAAATTGATAACTGTTTGAATTTCCTTGGCTTCCTGAAGCTGGTACAAACCTTGCCAATATCTTGCACGAAGCGCCGGCAGAGACCGGACATCCACCCCATCGGCAATAAGAGGTAGCGGCCGTGTCACATCAGGAGCAAAGTGGAACCCCAGCAGGCAACACCAACGAAGAACCGAAAAAAGTGTTATACAACCCGGACACCGACCTTGAATTTATTCGCTCTGACATAGAGATACACCACGAAGAATCGGAAAGCATGAAACGCATCCGGGCCTTTTTACACCAACAGTCCAAACGACGACTGTAGCCCCCTGAAGCTCGACAGTCATTTACAACGAACACATGTGCGGAGGCTGTGAGGGTGTCGGAATACTACACACCCAGCCTGCCGCACTGGTGACTTATCGGTTTACCGGAACTATTTACCGGAACTATTTACCGAAATTCCGATTCAATCTCATCCAGTAGATCCAGGGGTTCCACTTCGTCCCCTTCCATCTCGGCAGTCCAATTAATACCGACCAGGTAGACATCTTCGTGCATGCCCGGCAACCACTCTTCCAGAAACTCTTCCAGCGAAACCGCCACTGGGCTGTACACCGACCACTCGTCCACACAGAGAGCCCGGGCAAACTCCGGCTGTGACCAGAAGGGCATGACATCGGTTTCTTTTTCCTTTTCCGACGGGCACAAAGCCCACCCATCCGGTCCTTCCAATCCCCAGATACAACCCTGTTCGATCGCCTCGACAATAAAGCGATCATAATTTTCTTCCAGGTTTTCACCCAAAGGTTCCATAACCGTTTTCCTTAAGCGTTTTACAGCCCCAATCGGTGGCCGTTATCCCGCAGCCATCGACGTTGCCGCTCATAGTCAGGGCAAACACTGGCCACTTTTTGCCAAAAACGTTTACCGTGGTTCAAATGTACCCGGTGACAGACTTCGTGGGCCACCAGGTAGTCGACCACCGCTTCCGGCGCTTGCACAATCAACCAGTTGTACTGAATCACTCCGTCGCGGGTGCAGTGTCCCCATTTACTGCGGGTTTGTCGCCAGCGAATGTCGGTAACAATAACGCCCAGGCGCTCAGCCATGGTACGGGTTTTCCCGCCGAGCAGCACTTCTGCCTGCTGGCGGTACCAGCGCTGCAAAGCATCTTTGATCTGCTCGCCCCTGGGTTTGCGGGAACGTCCTCCCAGAAGCACATATAACAACCCTTGTGCTTCACCCAGATGCACCTGGGTGCGCGGTGCTTTCCCCACCACCAATTGGTATGACTGCCCCAAAAACGGAAAGCGTTCGCCCTCTTCATAGCAGTAATTGGCCACTTCCGCCAAACGCTGCCGCTGTTCCTGCAGCTTGGTCAACACCCAGCGAGCCTTGGACGCGACAAAACTGTGTGCTTCATGGCTGGGCAGGGCTTCGGGAGCGGCCACCTCCACCACGCCATCCTTGACCAGCAGGGACAGGGTAGTGCGGCGGCTGGACTGCTTTAAGGTATAGTCGAACCCCAGCTGCGCCCGCGACGCGATAGGTGTGTGGGTGATGCGCGCGGGTTTAGCCAGAGCGGCGCTACGGCGCCGACGTCGCAGCGCCAAACCCTATTTGGCAGTGACGTATTTGAGGATTTCCACCACCTCTTCCGGGGTGCGGCTCCAGGCCAGCGCGGCCGCATCCACCTCTTTTAAAGGGTGGATAATGGCCTCGTCGTGCAGGGTAATAAAGGGAGTTCCCAAAGCGGCACAGTAACCGGCATCAAAGGCGGCATTCCACTGCTTGTACTTGTCGCCAAAACGCACTACCACCAGATCGGCATTTTCAATCAGGGTTTTAGTGCGAATAGCGTTGACTTTGGACGACTTGTGATCGCGCCAAAATTGATTCTCTTCCGGGCCGAGGTGGTCACCGGCGGCGTCGCTGGCATCGTGGTCAGTGATCGGTGCACTGAACTCCACCGGCAGACCAGCCGCTTTGGCGCCCTCTTCGATACGTTCGCGCCAATCGGTGTGAATTTCACCGGACAGATAAACATTCCACATGGGGTCTCTCCTACTCTGTCTATCAATAGTTGTTCAAGGTGCCGGGGCCTTTGCAGTGCAACAGGCTAGCCAAAGTTCTTGTCCGCCACAAAGGCGTTAGTCTGACGTTCGTGACCAAAGGTGGACATGGGACCGTGCCCTGGAATAAAGGCAACATCGTCCCCCAGGGTCCACAGCTGCTCGCGAATGGAGGTCACCAGGGTATTGAAATCACCGCGGGGAAAGTCGGTCCGTCCGATCGACCCCTGGAAAAGCACATCCCCCACAAGTGCCAATTTGCTGTGTTTCTCAAACAGGATCACGTGACCGGGAGTATGCCCCGGGCAGTGGCGCACCTCCAGGGTGATATTGCCAAAAGTCACCGTATCCCCCTGATGCAAAAAACGATCGGGCTCGAAGGCGGTGACCGGCGGAAAGCCCATCATCTGGGCCTGGTCCGGTAACATCTGGATCCAAAACATATCGTCCGGATGCGGCCCCTCAATGGGCAAACCCAGCTCTTCGGCCAGTTGTGGCGTACCGCCCACATGATCCAGGTGGCCGTGGGTCAGGATGATTTTTCCCAGGCTGACACCGGCGTCGGCCACCGCCTGCTTAATCTTGTGCAGGTCGCCACCGGGATCCACCACAGCGGCTTTCAGGGTCTCATCACACCATAACAGGGTACAGTTCTGCTGGTAGGGGGTGACAGGGACAATTTGATATTTCAGCATGGGACTATCCAGATGATCGTATTCGGCTGTAATAAAGGGCCGGCATTATCCCATAAAATGGCCCGATAGACTTCAGTTAGCGGTTAACTAGTTCTACCGCTTCACACTGAAATTGCTCGAATCCACCCTACATTGATAGCTATATTGATCACTAGCGTCCATCCAGATATGCCGCCAGTTCCGTGTAGCCGCCAATATAGGCCTGGCCGTGAAACACCTGGGGGACAGTTTTCACCTCGTGGCCAATGGTTTTGGCCAGGTCGGCCTGGCTGATACCCTCGGCATGGATATCCACATAGCGCAGGGGTAAACCCCGTAATTCCAACATTTGCTTGGCCCGGCGGCAGAAACCACAGCCCTCTCGACCGAAGACGGTGAAGCGGGCGGTAGCTTGAACGGAAGTGGTGGCTGGCGCTGACGGGTTCATCGGTAACACCTCATCTGTGTGATTGATGGGATTACTATAAAACCAGCCGCAATATAAAAGTATTTAATAATCTAAATTGACCTGATAGTTTTTGTCTTAAGCGTGGCACTATCCAGCCACAAAGAGATAGTCATCCATAAAATCACCGTCGCGCTCCACCGACCGGTAATAGCGTAGCGTCAGCGCAGGATGCACATTGCACCACTCCTCCGGCGCCAGGCAAAAGCGGCGGGAAAAGCCGTTCTCCCGGTGGTGGCGCATATTGAAGGTGCTCAATACCAGCTGTCCACCGGGGACCAACAGCTGCGGCAATAGCTGCCACAACGCCTGACTGGGCTTGAAATGGAACACCACCACATTGTCAAAGCGCCCCAACGCCTGAACCTGCTGCGGAGTGTCCAGGTCTACCACTCGGGTGTGGATATTCAGGCCCCGCTGGTCGGCAAATACCTGCAGACGCCCCAGGGCCACCTCGCTGATATCCGCCGCCGTCACCTCAAAACCCTTTTCCGCCAGGTAGAGTGCCGCCGCACCATCACCGCTGGCCAGATCCAACACCGTGCCCGGTGACATCTCAGGGCAAACGTCAGCCAAAAATCCCGGTGCCCGGGGGGGCCGGTTGGGTTTATTGCTAAAACGTTGATTCCACTTGAGCCGATCGGCTTCCATCCTGCTGTCCTCTATCTGTCATCAGCGCCGTCTGCATCATGGCGCCGGTTACCCATAAAATAAGCGCCGATCGCCAATGGTTTAATTACCCCACTGTGCAGTCAGCCAGTTTATCGTGATTTCGACAGTGTCCCTGACTGCTTTTTTAGCTGCTTTTTTAGCTGCTTTTTCAAGCAGGTAAGTGATCAAGAATCCGATTACAATCCCCAACGGCTACAGCGAAAGCTACACTAGGAACCAAAGCGCTCTGAATCAGGATTCCTGCCATGCACAACACAGATTTCTCTGCCAGAGACCCGTTACCCGGTGTCGCCGAGCTCTTTTCACAACGATGGTCCCCCAGGGCCTTTGCCATTAAACCGGTACCGAACGAGATTCTGGCGCAAATACTCGATGCCGCCCGCTGGTCGCCGTCCTGTTTTAATGAACAGCCCTGGCGTTTTATCACCTGCACAACCGATAGCCATCAACAGTTTGTCGACCTGCTGGCCGAAGGCAATCAAAGCTGGGCCAGGCAGGCACCGGTACTCGGCTTTATCCTTGCCGAAAGGCAGTTTATGCACAATGGCAAGGAGAATGCCCACGCCCAATTCGATGCCGGGGCTGCCTGGATGGCCATGACCCTGCAGGCGCGGTTACTGGACTTATATACCCACGGTATGGCCGGTATCGATTACGACGGGGTTTACCGGGCCTTCAATATCGATCGCGACAAAACCGCGGTGATTTGTGGCTTTGCCTTGGGCTACCGAGGCGATGCGCCGGGCCTTCCCGCCTCACTGCAGCAGAAAGAAAAACCATCGCCACGCAAATCCTTGACTGAGATCTGGCAGCCTGTGTCAGGGAACTAAACAATAGCTGGCTCCACGGTAGTTATTACTTGACCTAATAGGGTACCCTATCACTATGATGTCCGGTACCGAACCACCGGACGGCGACAATTTACTCAAGGAAATACCCATGACCAGCAAACTGGCCCAACTGCGCACCATGACTGATGTAGTGGCCGATACCGGGGATATCGAGGCGATCACCCAATTTAAACCGGTGGATGCCACCACCAACCCGTCACTGCTCTACAAGGCCGCTCAACTGCCCCACTATAAAGCGCTGATTCAACAGGCCTGGGGGCAGGCCAAGGGCGATGTGGCAAGCGCCTGCGACCACTTTGCCGTGACCATCGGCACCGAAATACTGAATATTGTGCCCGGCAAGGTATCGACGGAGGTGGATGCACGCCTGTCGTTTGACACTGACGCCAGTGTGGCCAAAGCTCGCCACCTGATAGAACTGTACCAGGCCGCCGGCGTGGACACCTCCCGCATTCTGATCAAAATTGCCAGTACCTGGGAGGGTATCCGCGCCGCTGAGATTCTGGAGCGCGAGGGGATCCGCTGCAACCTGACTCTGTTGTTCAGCTTTGCCCAGGCGGTGGCGGCCGCCGATGCCGGAGCCTTCCTGATATCCCCTTTTGTGGGCCGCATTCTGGACTGGTACCAAGCCAATAACCCAGGGCAGGATTACACTGCCGAAACAGACCCGGGGGTACTGTCGGTCCGCAATATATACAACTATTACAAACAGCACAGTTATGCCACGGTGGTGATGGGCGCCAGCTTCCGCAACACCGGCGAGATCGAAGCCCTGGCAGGCTGTGATCGCTTGACTATCAGCCCGCCACTGCTGGCAGAACTGGAGCAGGATAACGGTCCACTGCCGCGCCAACTGAACCCGGAAGGAGCCGAGCACCCCGAGGACAGGTACAGCCACAGCGAACCCGGCTTTCGCTTTGCCCTAAACGCCGATGCCATGGCGACGGAAAAACTGGCCGAGGGAATCCGCAACTTTGCCAAGGACCAGATCAACCTTGAGCAGTTTCTGCTGCAGGCCAGAAAGGGGTAATGACTCGGCGGCACTACACTTCCGCCAGTTTACCCTTCTCTTCCAGCCATACCTTGCGATCACCGGCGCGCTTTTTCGCCAGCAGCATATCCATCATCTGCAGGGTAGCCTCGGCATCCTCAATGGTGAGCTGTACCAGACGGCGGGTGTCGGGATCCATGGTGGTTTCGCGCAACTGCATGGGGTTCATTTCACCCAGTCCTTTAAAGCGCTGCACACCGACTTTGCCTTTTTTGTTCTCAGCCTTGATGCGGTCCAGAATCCCCTGTTTTTCACTTTCATCCAGCGCATAGAACACTTCTTTGCCCACATCGATGCGGTACAGCGGCGGCATGGCAACGTATACATGGCCGGCGGCGACCATGGAACGGAAGTGCTGCACAAACAAAGCGCAGAGCAGGGTAGCGATATGCAGACCGTCTGAGTCCGCATCGGCGAGGATACAGATCTTGTGGTAACGCAGGTTTTCCAGATTGTCAGAGGCAGGGTCGATACCCAGCGCCACGGAAATGTCGTGCACTTCCTGACTCGCCAGGATCTCACTGCTGTCCACTTCCCAGGTGTTCAGAATTTTACCGCGCAGGGGCATAATCGCCTGGAACTCACGGTCGCGAGCCTGTTTGGCGGAGCCGCCCGCCGAATCCCCTTCCACCAAAAAGAGTTCACCTCGCTCGGGCTCACCGCTGGAACAATCCGCCAGTTTACCGGGTAGCGCAGGGCCCTGTGTGACCTTTTTGCGGGCCACTTTTTTGCTGGAGCGCACCCGCTTTTGAGCGTTACTGATACAGAACTCCGCCAGCTTGTCCCCCTGCTCCGTGTGCTGGTTCAACCACAGGCTGAAAGCATCCTTGGCCACTCCCGAGACAAAGGCAGCGGCCTCGCGGGAAGACAGGCGCTCTTTGGTTTGACCGGAGAACTGGGGATCCGCCAGTTTGGAGGACAGCACGTAGCAGCAGTTGTTCCAAATATCGTCCGGCGTCAGTTTAACGCCACGTGGCAACAGGTTGCGAAATTCGCAGTATTCACGCATGGCTTCCAGCAGGCCGGTGCGCAGGCCATTGACGTGGGTGCCGCCCTGGGCGGTCGGGATCAGGTTGACGTAACTCTCCTGGGTGACTTCGCCGCCTTCCGGCAACCACTGCACGGCCCAGTCCGCCGCTTCGTTCTCACTGCTAAAGGTCCCCACAAACGGATCGGCAGGCAAGGTTTCCCAGCCTTGAGTCATGGCGACCAGGTAATCCCGCAGACCGTCTTCGTAACACCACTCGTCCACGGCCGGCTGACCGTTGTCGTCCGCATTGGTCTCATCGACAAAGGTGACGTTGAGGCCAGGGCAGAGCACCGCTTTTGCCCGCAAAATATGACGCAGGCGGGAGACAGAGAACTTGTGGGAATCAAAATATTTGGGGTCAGGTAAAAAGCGGGCGCTGGTGCCAGTAGTGCGCTTGCCACAGGAGTCGATTACATGCAGTTCAGTTGCCAGTTCGCCGTCGCGAAAGCCGATGCGGTGCACCTTGCCGTCACGCCTGATGGTCACTTCCAGGATTTTGGACAGGGCATTAACGACAGATACGCCTACCCCGTGCAGACCGCCGGAGAACTGGTAATTTTTATTAGAGAACTTGCCACCGGCGTGCAGGGTGGAAAGAATCACCTCCACACCAGGACGCCCCTGTTCCGGGTGGATATCCACCGGCATGCCGCGTCCGTCGTCGGTTACAGTCAGGGACTGGTCTTTGTGCAGCACCACCTCGATATTTTTAGCGTGGCCGGCCAGGGCTTCATCGACACTGTTGTCGATAACCTCTTGGGCCAGATGGTTGGGCCGGGTGGTTTCGGTGTACATACCCGGACGTTTTTTCACTGGGTCGAGGCCCGTGAGAACCTCGATATCTTCAGCTGTATAATTCGCCATAATCTTTTATTATTCGCTCAACTGCATTGTAATTCGAAAAATACTCAATTTGCCGCGCTCAACAGACACGGGTTTCACGCGCTGCCAGAAAGTCGATCGCGTCACTGATCCAGTGCTCAAATCCCTGAAACGCGTGGTCGCCCCCCTCTTCCACCAGCTGCTTGCAGCCCTGGTACTTTTCCACCGCCAGGCGGTAATCCAAGGTTTCATCGCCGGTTTGCGCCATTAACCAGTAATTGGCTAACCGGTGTATCTGCGGGGTATCGACTGCGCGCAACTCGTCGATATGTCGCTCAGACAACACGTGGGTGTCATCCGTGTGATAGTTTTGCAGCTCCACGCCTACATATTCCGGCATCAACATCGACGGCTTTACTGCCGGATTGATCAACACCGCCCGCAAGTCATATTTTTCTGCCAGATAGGTAGCCCAAAAGCCGCCGAGGGAGCTGCCCATCAGGTACACCGGCCTCGGCTGAGCTTCCGCCTGGCTCTCTACCAGGCTTTCAACCAAGTTCTCCAGCAAATCTCGGGCCTGCCCCGGGTAGGGCGGAATGAAGGGGCAGTGATAATCAATATCGGCACGGTTTTCTCCCAGCCAGGCCTTTACCTGCTGAGCCTTGTGGGATAAGGGCGAACTCAAAAAGCCGTGTATGTAGATCAGTGCGGACATAACACCTGTCGAATTGGGGTCAAAGCGGGATTATAACCAGTTTCGGCTACAACGCAGCCCCCAAGGGAGATTTTTATCGGGACAGGTCTCTCGGTGGTTAATAACCCGCCGAGTCGTAATCGATACTGTAGCTTTTTTCCGGGATGCGAGAGACACCGCTGCTTATTTGACCATCGGGGTACAGATCGAACCATCGGTATCCCGGCATCAACCGGTCGACGGTAAATTCGTCGATACCCGGTTTAAACTGCACACAGCTGGAGGGGGTGGCCCAGAGTTTGACGCCCTTGCGCTCAGACTCAAAAGCCTGGTGAACGTGACCCCAGCACACACCCTTGACCTGGGGGAAGGCATCGATCAGGTTGAAAAACGCCTCGGCGCTGCGCACGATATATTGATCGATCCAGGCGCTGCCTACCGGTACCGGTTGGTGATGCAGGAATATTAAGGCGTGTTGATTGGTACCCTGGGTCAAAGCATTTCGCAACAGCTGTAACTGCTGTGCATCGAGATTGCCGTACTCTTCACCCGGAACGCTGGAGTCCAGCAAAATCACTTGCCAGTTACCCATTTCCACAACCGAGGCCAGAGGATCACCGGTATGTTGGCGCCACACCTGTTCCATAGTAGCCGCCTTATCATGGTTACCGGGCAACCAAGCCATTGGGCTCTGGAGATACCGGGACGCTATCTGCAAAAAACGCTGATACGCGGGCAGACAGCCGCCACTGGCGATATCGCCCGTGACCGCAACCAGGTCCGGGGCCACCTCCCTTTGTTTCAGGTATTGCAATACATCTTCCAGACTTTCGTCCGTATTTAATCCCAGCAACTCTTCACCGGGCTCTGCGCCCAAATGGCAATCAGTGACCTGCACCAGCCTTAAGGTTTTGTCCCTGTCTACTGTCAACTGCGTGGGAGATTCCATCGTGGTCTATTATCCGCGCCTGGTCTGGAAGTTTTGCGCTCGGTAGTTAACCTGTCAGCCCCAGCGGAGCCACCAGGTCATCTACCACGTGCCCCTGGTGCAGACAATGGTTTAACCACTCGCTTAAAAACAGGTTAAATTGCGCCTTTTCATCGCTGTGGTACATATGGCGGTTGGGGTATTCGTAACGGGCTTTCAGATACCGGTGCCGCTGCCAGCCAATCACCTCTGCCATACGCGCATCGTGGTACAAACGCACTGTCAGCTCCGGCGCCGCCCAGCGGTCCAGCACACAGCCATTGCCATCGGCCTCTTCGCCATCCCCCGATCTGTCGCCGCTCTCAGCGATGTTATGCTGGTTTTCCTGGCTAACTACCACAGTCGTGGTGTATCTGGCCCGCTCGATCACCTCAATACACACATTGTGACTGATAGTTTCGTTGCTGACCTCCAGCGGCAATGTGGACCCCGTCTGCCCGCTCACGGCAAACACCCAGCGCTCACTGTCATCAATGTTCGGCATCAGTTTTAACAGACGCAGGTAATTTGCATCACACACTGCCTGTTGCCGGGGCAAGTTAACCTTATAGCGTGGTTTCATAGGGCCGCGTTACCATCTGCCAGCCGACACTGGGAGTCGGATTATTACTGGATTTGCCACTAAAAACTGTTAAAAAAGTCTCGAATGGCATCGAAAGTTCATTATTAAGCGACTATTGTTCTACCTTTTGCAGCCGCTCCCGGTTGAGCTGTAGCCACTGCAAGCCTATCACAGTCGCAGCGTTATTGGTTCTGCCCCCTAGCATAGCATCAAACACCGCATCCGCCGTATAGACCCTTACCTTTATATCTTCCCCTTCCTCGTCCAGGCCGTGGACACCACCGGCATTAGTCAGATCAGACATAGCGCAGTAAAGATGCAACTTCTCATCGGTGCCACCGGGACTGGACAGGTAATTACAGATGTACTCCAGCTTGTCCGGCTTGATGTCCGCCTCCTCCATGAGTTCCCGGAGAATCACCTCATCCGGATTTTCACCGGGCTTGGTCATCCCCGCCACCACCTCCAGGCACCAGGGGCCATGCTCCTCCTTCAGGGCACCGACCCGAAATTGCTCCACCAGTCCGATCAGGTCGTGGCGCGGGTCATAGAGTATAGCCGCCACCGCATCGCCGCGGACAAACAGCTCGCGTTCGATATAGTCCCCCCAACCGCCTGCAAACAGGCGATGACGCAATCGCAGCTTTTCCATTTTAAAGAATCCCTGGTACACCACGTCTCGCGCTTCCACCTCAACCGCTTCGTGTTGATATTGGGGTTTGCTATCAGGCATTTCCTACTCCTTCTTGCGCCATGTAGTAAACTCACGCCTAAAATTTAAAGTATAACGGCTGGCGCCACAGTCGCCTCAAAAGGAGGCATTTACGCTGCCAAATCCGGGCAATCGCGATTTTTAGCGCCCTAATTGTCGCCGCAGATAGCCAATCCACTGCTGAAGCTGTGGGTTGTCTGGCTGCAGGGTTTGCATCTGTTCGGCATAATCCAGGGCTTCTCGCCAGCGCTCCTGTCGCGTCAGAATATCAATCAGTGCCATCAGAATTTCTGCCTGGTTGGGAAAGCGTCGATCCAAATCCTGCAGGCGTTTCAATGCCGCTGCTGCCTGCCCCTGTGAGTTTAATGCCACGGCGTAGATGTAGCCGTAACGCATCTGTTCCGGCGCCAGCCCTGTCGCCCGCTCCAGGGCAGACAGAGCTTCCTCATAGCGTTTTTGCCGCACCAGCAGCAAGCCCAGTGCATGCAATACCGTTGCCCGCTGACTGGCTTGGGGGGAACCGGCCTCAGCACCCTCTGGCAAACTGGCCAGCGCCTGGCGCAACAGCTTCTCACCCTCGCCATCCCGATTCAACTGGCGGTACAGGTCCGCCAGGTTCAGGTAGGCCCCGACATACAAGCGGTCCAGGGAGAGCGCGTGCCGATAGGCCTGCTCCGCTTCGCTGTATTGGCGGCGCGCCGTAAAAAACAGCCCTCTGTTCACCTGCGCCGCGGGCATATCCGCGTGCAACTGAAGTGCCTGTTGATACTCTTCAAACAGCGGCTGTAACGCCTGCCGCTGTTGCTGGGACAACCGCTGATCATCTACCGCCGCCAACTGGGCAGCCACCCCCATACGCACGGTTTTAACCGGGTCTTTGACCAGCGGCCAGAGATCGGTCAGGCGTTGCTCCGGAGGCACCATGGCCAGGGCATCCACCGCTGCCCTTCGCACCAGCGGGTCGGCAGCGGTGAGATTGGTTTGCACCGCCAGCAACGACTGGGGACTAGCCGGGAGCTGGGCCAGCGCCGCGGCCCGGGCAACAGCGGGCTGCAGTCCATTCATGGCCAACTGCATCAATTCGACCCCTGCACCACCCGGTAGCTGTGCCGTAATCAACTGCTCACTAAAGTGGGGACTTGGCGCAGAACTGGCCTTGTCGACGGGACCTTGGGCCAGCCAATTAGCCACCGCATCGGCCGCCCACTGTGCTGGCTGTTGCCGGTGACAACCGTTACAAGCATTGGGGGTCTGATGCGATACGGACAGGTCCGGCCGCGGTATTCTGATACTGTGGTCGCGGCGGGGGTCTACCACCATATAGGTGGTCTCCGGCATGTGGCAATTGGCACACAATGCACCCTCACTGCCTTGCGGGTGGTGATGGTGGCTGGGCCGATCAAACACCGTCGGGTTGTGGCACTGGGCACAGACACCATTGCCAGGCGCTTTCAATGCCAGGCTGTGGGGATCGTGGCAGTTGCTGCACACCACCCCCTGATGGAACATTTTACTCTGTACAAACGATCCCAACACATAATCCTCATCCAGGATCTGCCCGTCAGCGTGATAGAGCGGCGGTTGCGGCAAGCTGAGCTGGTAGGTGTCGTGATAACCCCAACCGCGGTGCTCTTCGCCAATAACGCTGCGCCGGGAGTGGCAACCACCACAAGCGTCCAGTTGTGTGTGCCAGGGGTAGGCTGCCGAGCCGGGCCCCTGCTGCAAGCGGGCTGTGGCCTGCCCCTTCTCCTGCAACCACAGGCCAACGGCACTCAGGTCCCAGTGGAAACCGCTGTGTGGCAGGGCCGCCAACTTGCCCTGCCGAGCACCGCTCACATGGTCGGCACCGGGGCCGTGGCAGGCTTCACACCCCACATTGATCTCGCTCCAGGTGGTCTGGTAACGGTCCGCTGTCGGGTCGTAGTTTTTCTGCAAGTTGGTGGAATGACACTCCGCGCAGCGGCTGTTCCAATTAAAGTAGCTGCCGGTCCAGTGCAACTGGTCGGTGTGGGGCACGGCTTCATCCGGATACAGGTGAAACCAACGCTGCCCGCCCTCCGCTTTGGGTCGACTGTCCCAGGCCAGACCCAGGGCCTGGTAGCGGCCATTGGGAAAGGCAATCAGATACTGCTGCAACGGGTACACACCGAAGGTATAGCTGATCTGAAACACCTGCTGCTTGCCTTCGGCATTGTCGGTCTCAACAAAATAGCGCCCGTCACGCTTAAAAAATCGGCTTTTCTCACCATAGTGGTCAAAGCGGACATTCTCAAAGTCGCCCAATACCGTTTCGGCATTGGCAGCTTTCATGGCCCAGTCGTGATGGGACCCCTGCCAAAGCTGGTACTGCTGACGATGACAGTCGGCACAGGCGCGGGAGCCCAGGTAACCCCGGTCTTCCGCCGCCAGAACGAAGAAGCTCTGGCCCGCCAAAATCAATGAAATTACTGCCAGGGTGACCGCAAAGGGCAACCGCCCTGGCCAGCGGTGAAGAAAATGCGTATTTCGCAAACTGCTGCCTTTGATGATGGGTGAGAGTATAAACACAGAGTAGGGAGTATACCCCTTACCAGAGAATAGTCACCGCCTCACTCGGTACTTAACCCCCGCCGATACTAATTTACCCCCTTAGACCGCACATCCTAGGCTCTTTACACTTCTTAGGCCACAGTGCCGCTGGATTCTACCCAAACCCTGATATACTCACCGTTTTTTTACGCTTCCCGGATTACAGGACCAGGATATGTCGCTGCCGATTCGCAAAACCCTCGCAATGTCCATGGGGCTGCTGTGCCTCCACGCCCCGCTCAACCACGCCGAGTCACTGGCGGAGATCTATAGCCTGGCGCTGGAAAATGATCACCAGTTAAAGGCGGACAAGGCAGCCTATCTGGCGGGTAAAGAGGCATTGACGCTGGGACGGGCGGGGTTGTTGCCGCAGATAAGCATAACCGGAGAATACACCTCATCAGACACCAACAGATCCAGTAATATTCCCCCCGATGACCCGGCAGACGCTCTAAATAGCAGCGATAGGGATCAGGATCAAACCGCGTGGGCAGCGACACTTTCACAACCACTGTTTGATATGCCCGCCTGGTTTGGTTACAAGCAAGGCATCAGTCTTAGCGAACAGGCCGAAGCGGAATTTAGCGCGGACCAGCAGGCATTGATTATCCGTGTGGCGGATGCCTACTTTAATGTATTGCGTACGATCGACAATTTAGAAACAGCCATCGCCGAAGAGAAAGCCCTGTCCCACCAACTGGAGCAGACCAAGCAACGCTTTGAAGTGGGCCTGACCGCAATCACCGATGTCCACGAGGCCCAGGCCGCCTACGACAGTGCCACGGCCAACACCCTGGAAGCGCGCGGCAATCTGGGCATTGCCTACGAAGCCCTCGAGGTGTTAACGGGTCAACCGCACGACGAGGTGGCCCCGCTGGTAGAAGGCTTCCCGGTGGTTTCACCAGCACCTGCCGCACGGCACGAGTGGGTCAATTTCGCCCTGGAAAACAACTACAGCCTGAAGGCCACCAAGCTCGGGGCCGACGCCGCCCGCCAAAATGCCCGAGTTCAAGCCAGTGGCCACTTGCCCACCTTGACCGCTTCCGCCAATTATTCCGATACCGAAGAAGATGGTAGCAGCTTTGGGCGAATCTTTGACACAGAGACAGATACCGAAACTTTCGCCTTGCGACTCTCAGTACCAATCTACAGCGGTGGTCGCACCTCCGGCCAACGCCGCCAAGCGCACCAGCAATATATGCAAAACCAGGAGCTCTATAACAAAGCCCAGCGGGATACCATCCAGTCTGCCCGTTCCCTGCACCTGACCGTCACCACCGATGTCGCCCAGGTCAAAGCCCGCAAACAGGCGATCACCTCCAGCCAGAGTGCCCTGGAAGCCACCCAGGCCGGTTACGAGGTGGGCACCCGCAACCTGGTGGACGTGCTGGTAGCCCAGCGCACCCTCTACCAGGCCCAGCGCAACTACGACAACGCCCGCTACAACTACGTGACCAATATGCTGCGCCTGAAGGAAGTCGCCGGCAACCTGACACCGACGGACATCCAACAGCTGAACCAGTGGCTGAACGGTGAAAAGCAGGTCAAGCGTTCCACTTACGAGAAATAACGCCCGATTATGCCGAGCAGCCGCGCCAGGGCGCCGCGGTTGGCCTCGGCAACGGCCAGTGCCGCGCTGCCAGCGGCCTGACGTTGCGCCGGTGCCCCAATCCAGTCTTTCAGGGTGTCGGCCAATGCCTCAGTACTGTCCACCACCGTCATACCCCCCGCATCCGTCAGCAAGCGCGAAGCCTCAGCAAAGTTAAACAGGTGGGGGCCAGTGACCACCGGGACACCCCAGGCCGCCGCTTCGATCATATTGTGACCCCCGGTTGGCACCAGGCTGCCACCGATAAAGGCCATATCACTGGTTCCCAGCAACAACAGCAACTCGCCCATGGTATCGCCCAGCAGGATATCGGTATCCGCCGTCACCACCTCCTGTCGGCTGCGCCTGGCAACGTTGTAGCCAGCTTCCACACAAAGCCGATCTACCCGTGCAAAGCGTTCCGGGTGGCGGGGCACCAGAATCAATAACAGCTCCGGATGCTTCTCACGCGCCTTGGCAAAGGCGGCCAGGATTTGCTCGTCTTCCCCCTGGTGAGTACTGGCCGCGATCCACAGCAGGCGTTTGCCCTGCAGGCTCCACTGGGTTTTTAACCCTTGCGCCTGGCTTTTCAGCTTATCATCCAGCTGCAGGTCGAATTTGATACTGCCGGTCACTTCGACCTGGGCGTCGGGTATTCCCAAGCGCTGAAAGCGCAGGGCATCATCGCGGTGCTGAGCCGCGACACAGGACAAGCGCCGTACCATGGGTGTCACCAGCCGGGCAAAGCGCTGATACCCCCGCGCCGATTTGGCCGACAGGCGGGCGTTGGCCAGGACCACCGGGATCTGACGCTGCGCACAGGCGGCGATGGTGTTGGGCCACAACTCCGTTTCCATGATCACCATCAGTTGCGGTTTGAGCCGACGCAAAAACCGCCCGACACAATCGGGCAGGTCGTAGGGGGCATAGACGTGAAAGACGCTATCCCCCAACGCCGTCCGCACCCGTTCGGAGCCGGTGGGAGTGGTGGTGGTCACTGCCAGCAGCGCCTGGGGGTACTGTGCCTGTAACGCTTTGATCATTGGCAGCGCCGCCAGGGTTTCTCCTACCGATACGGCGTGTACCCAGATCACCGGTTGACCGGCTTGAGGCCCGGTAAAAAAGCCAAACCGCTCGGCCCAGCGCCTGGCATACGCCGGCGCTTTCAACGCGCGCCAGCAAAGGCGCAACAGCACCAGTGGCAGCAGCAGGTAAAACAACAGGGTATATAGCAGGCGCATCAATGACGGTTCCGGGCAATAATCAAAAGAAGATAAAAGCCGCACAGCATACACAAAAGCGTCGAGGCGAAAAACATCGGCAAAAGCCGTATAATAGACCGCTTCTAATTTTTCTGCGGCGCAGCCCTATCCGACGTGACCTATGCCTGACACAGCTACCCCCAATGCCACCCAGCAAACTGGCAATCCGCAAATCGTCTCTCTGGATATCGCCATTATCGGTGGCGGCATTGCGGGGCTCTGGCTGCAAAACCGCCTGCAAAACAGCGGCTATCAAACCGCCCTGTTTGAATCTGAAGCCCTGGGCAGCCATCAGTCGGTGGGCTCCCAGGGTATGATCCACGGCGGCATCAAGTACACGCTGAGTGGTGCCTTGAGCGGCGCCTCGGAGGCGATTGCCGACATGCCCGCCCACTGGCGAGCGTGTATGGCGGGCAAAGGGGATGTGGACTTGCGCCGCGCACAGATTTTGAGCGACCACTTTTATATGTGGTCCTCCGCCAGTGTCTCCTCCCGTTTGACCACCTTTTTTGCCAGCAAAGCCACCCGCGGCAGAGTGGAAAAAGTCAGCGCCCGGGAACGCCCCGCCATTTTCCAAAACCCGCAATTTAGCGGTTCACTCTATCGCCTGGTGGACATGGTGCTGGATGTGCCAAGCGTGATCAAAGCCCTGGCCGAGAATATGCACGGGCGCCTGTTTCAGGTGGACTGGACCCGTGCCCGCCTGGCAAGGGACAACCATAACCGGGTGAGGTTGCACCTCAACGAGCAGCTGATAGTGGAGGCCAAACAATTTGTCTTCACCGCCGGCAAGGGCAATGCCGAACTGATGGCACAACTGGATATCACGCATCCCCAAATGCAGATTCGCCCACTGCAGCAGGTAATGGTCAAACACCCCTACCCCTATCGCTTTTTCGGTCACTGCCTGGGCGCCGATAAAACACCGCGCTTAACCATCTCCAGCCACCCCTGCGCGGACGGCCAACAGGTCTGGTACCTGGGTGGCAGCCTGGCGGAGAAAGGGGCTACCAAGTCGGCGGAAACCGTCATTAACCACGCCCGCAAGGAACTCAATACCCTGATGCCCTGGTTGGACTGGAGTCGGGCACAGTATGCGGCTTTGCCGATTGAGCGGGCCGAACCCCGCCAAAAAAACCTGGTGCGCCCGGACAAGGCCTTTGCCGGTAAAGCCGAGGGGGTTGAAAATGTGCTAGTGGCCTGGCCCACAAAACTGACCCTCGCGCCCAACCTGGCGAATGAAGTTTTGGCCCGGCTCGAACAACATTCTATCACCCCGGGCAATACCACCGGCTTTGAGGCCTTGCAGGGATTGCCGGTACCCGCCGTCGCCTCCCCCCCCTGGGACAGCGCTTTTACCCGGTTTTAAGGAACCCGATTATGCCGACAACCGATTACCACTTAATCCCCCGACCCTTTGGCCAGTGTGGTTTTGAGGTCAGCCCCATTGGACTGGGTACCGTTAAGCTGGGGCGCGACCAGGGCGTCAAATATCCCACCGACTTTAACATTCCCGGCGATCGCGAAGCTGCCGAGCTGATCAGTCTGGCCAGGGACCTGGGCATCAACCTGATCGATACCGCACCCGCCTACGGCAACAGCGAAGAACGCCTCGGCAAACTGCTGCGTGGTCAGCGCGCAAACTGGCTCATTTGTTCAAAAGTGGGGGAAGAATTCCAGCGGGGTCAGTCCCATTTCGATTTCACCCCGGAGCACACTCGTTTCAGTATCGAGCGCAGCCTGAAGCGCCTGAATACCGATTACATCGACATTGTGCTGGTGCATTCCGACGGCAACGACAGTTCAATTATCAACCGCTTTGGCACGCTCGATGCCCTGGCTGAGATCAAACAACAGGGCTTGATCCGCGCCTTTGGCATGTCCACCAAAACCGTAGAGGGTGGTTTGCTGGCCGCACAAAAGTCCGACGCGGTAATGGTCACCTATAATTTGCAGCACAGGGAAGAGGAGCCGGTGATCGACTATTGTCGCGAACAGGGCAAGGCGGTGTTGCTGAAGAAAGCACTGGGAAGTGGCCATATCGCCGTGGCTGAAAACAACGACTCGGCACCCCGGGACCCAGTCCGGGCCAGCATGGATTTTATCTTCGCCCACCCCGGCGTGACCAGCGCCATCGTCGGCACCATCAATCCCGCCCACCTGCGGGACAATGTCCGCAAGGCCCGCAGCGCTCTGTCTTTGTAGTGAGACCCGGCGCTCAAGTCGGCGCCTACCGGTCGCGGATCTTTTCCACGATGGCAGTGGTGGAGCAGTTGTCGAAGAAACTCAGCACCTTCACCTCGCCGCCATAGGCTTTGACGATCTCCCAGCCCACTACCTGGTCTTCGCTGTAGTCGCCGCCCTTCACCAGCACGTCGGGTTTGATCGCTTCCAGCAAACGCTCGGGAGTGTCGTCTTCGTAATAGACCACCCAGTCCACCGCTTCCAGGCCCGCCAATACGGCCATGCGGCGGTCCACCGGGTTGATGGGGCGACCCTCCCCTTTCAGGCGCGTCACCGAAGCATCACTGTTGATGGCCACCACCAACCGGTCGCCCAGACTGCGGGTGTCTTCGAGATAGCCCACGTGGCCGGCGTGGATAATGTCAAAGCAGCCGTTGGTAAAGACAATTTTTTCCCCGTGGGCACGGGCGTCCTCGATGGCGATCAGCAGTTGTTCTTCGGTCAGCACACCGCGCTCGGACCCCTGTTCCGCCTGCACTGCACGGCGCAGCTCCGGCGCACTGATGGCTGCCGTACCCAGTTTGCCCACCACAATGCCCGCAGCCAGATTGGCCAGCGCCACGGAATTGGGCATGCTCTGCCCCGCCGCCAGCGCCGCTGCCATAACGGAGATCACCGTATCGCCGGCGCCGGTCACATCAAACACTTCCCGCGCGCGGGCCGGCAGGTGCAACTCCTGCTGGTTGGGGCGCAACAGGGTCATACCGTGTTCACCGCGAGTGACCAACAGTGCCTCCAGCGCCAGTGCCTTCATCAACTCCGTGCCTTTGGCCACCAGCTCACTTTCGTGGGCACAGGTACCCACCACCGCTTCAAACTCGTGGAGGTTGGGGGTCAACAGGGTGGCGCCGCGATAGCGGGCAAAATCGGTGCCCTTGGGGTCCACCAGGACAGGCACCTTGTGTGAACGCGCCAGGGTAATCAGTGACTGGGTATCCTGCAAACTGCCCTTGGCGTAATCCGACAGGATTACCGCCCCCATGTGGGGGATCAATGTTTCCGCTTTGCGGGCAAACTGGTCGCTGTCCACAGCCTCAAAGCCATCTTCAAAATCCATGCGGATCAGTTGCTGGTGACGGCTTATCACCCGCAATTTGGTGATGGTGGGTTTGTCTGCAGAGGCCTGGAAATCCGCGTGAATCCCGGCTGCGCCCAGGCGGGTGCGCAGGGCGTCGGCCGCTTCGTCCTGGCCCACTACACTGATCAGGGAGGCACCGGCTCCCAGAGCGGCAATATTGAGTGCCACGTTGCCGGCCCCGCCGGGGCGGTCCTCCACCTGGCCCACTTTGACCACCGGTACGGGCGCCTCGGGTGAGATGCGCGAGGTGCCGCCGTGCCAATAGCGATCCAGCATTACATCACCGATCACTAACACCTGGGACTTGTCAAAACGGGGCATGGTTATCTGCATGGGGGACTATCACTTCACTGGCTGGCGCGGCTTGCGGCGGGTGTTCGATTCTAAGGGCGCGGGCCCGATTAGCCGTCATTATCCTCTTTAAACTGCATGGCGTGCAACTTGGCGTAAGCGCCTTTGCGAGCCAACAACTCGGCATGGGTGCCCTGCTCCACAACACGGCCCGCCTCCATCACCACAATCTTGTCGGCGTTTTCAATGGTGGACAGGCGGTGGGCGATCACCAGAGTGGTACGACCTTTCATCACTTCCTCCAGGGCCGACTGAATCTTGCGCTCGGATTCCGTATCCAGGGCCGAGGTGGCCTCGTCCAGAATCAGGATCGGCGCATCCTTGAGCAGCGCCCGGGCAATCGCCAGACGCTGGCGCTGGCCTCCGGACAGGCGGGTGCCGTCCTCGCCGATCAGCGTATCAAAGCCCTGGGGCATTTGGCTGATAAAGTCGGTGGCGTGGGCGCTATCCGCCGCCGCCTGAATCTCGACCAGAGTTTTCTCGGCCAGGTCCCCATAGCCGATATTGCGGGCCACAGTATCGTTAAACAAGGTCACGTCCTGATTGACCAGGGCGATCTGTCGCCGCAGGCTGGCCAGGGTATAGTCCTGAATCGGAGCACCGTCGAGCAGAATTTCACCCTGTTGATGGTAGTAGAAGCGCGGGATCAGACTGGCAAGTGTGGTTTTGCCGCTGCCGGAACGCCCCACCAGGGCCACGGTTTCACCAGGCTGGATCTGCAGATTGATATCGGACAGGACATTGCCGTCAGCCTCATTGTAAGCAAAGGAGAGGTTGCGAACGGTGATTTCACCGCGACAGCGCTCCACTTCGAGGGTGCCGTTATCGTCTTCCGCCTCCTCGTCCAACTGCTCAAAAATGCTCTCGGCCGCGGCAATGCCTCGTTGAATCTTGGCATTAACTTCACTCAATTGACGCACCGGCTTGGGAATTAAGCCCGCAGCGGTGAGATAGGCGATAAAAGCCCCGGCATTGTCGGTATTCATAAAACTCAAGGCCAGGTACACCAATACCCCCATAGCCGCAGCCACGATCAGTTGCAACAGCGGGGTGGCGAACGAGGAGGTAGTCACCATTTTCAGGTTTTGCCGGAAATTGCCACGACTGGCATCCTCAAAGCGCTGACGCTCGTAGTCTTCACCGCCAAAGCTGCGCATCACCCGGTAACCGTTGATCATCTCCGAGCTGGTTTGGGTCACGTTGCCCATGGTCACCTGAATGCGGCTGGACAGCTTGCGCAGCCGTTTGCCCACCACCGCCACCAACAGGCCGATAAAAGGTGCGACCACCAGAAACACCAGGGTGAGTTTCCAGTCTTTCCAGAACAGGTAACCCAGCAGCCCAATCACCGTAAAACCCTCGCGAATAATGATCTTGAGGGCATCGGTTGCGGCACCGGTGACCTGGGTCACATTGAAAGTGATGCGGGAGATCAAATGGCCGGAGTTATTGCGATCAAAATACTCACCGGGCAGGTTGGTCAGGCGGTCAAACAGCTGAGTGCGCATTGTGTGTACAATGCCCAGCGATACCCGGGCGATAAAGTAGTTGCCGATAAAAAAACCGATGCCGCGCACCAGATAGATGGCGACAATGGCCAATGGAATCAGCACCCGGTCGGAACTGTCATTTGTCTCAATGGCATTAACCAGGTGTTCCATCATCTGCGCCAGCGCCGGCTGGGTGGCCGCATAGAGCAAAAAACCCACAATACTGAGTAAAAACATCAACCCGTGCGGTCTGACATAACCGAGCAGGCGCCAGTAGACACTGGCACCGTGACTGGATTGCCCCTGGACAACAGGTGGGGTGGGATTCATAGTTAATTCCGGCGAGCTGGGTGATTACGAATGAAACCTAATAGCGAATTTTCGCAAAAGCGGGATTCTAGCACAGATCGCCCCCTCGGCACGGCTGAACCTGGCCCAGGCTATTGGTCCCGACGAAGCCGGCGACCTCTTTCAAGATCGCCCTTACCAGCAACACACCTTTAACCAAAATTGATTATAATGGCAGCCTTTTCCGGCCAGCCAACATCATTAGCCCCTTCATGAGTTCACTGACGATCACTGCCCTGTCAACACCCCTCTGGCATCGCTATCCGGCCACCATCGCCGCGCTCTTGTCCATCGCCAGTGCACTGTTATTGATCGCAGCCAGCCAAAGCCTGAACAACGATGGCATCCTTTATTTGGTGGGCGCAGACACCTTTAAGGCAGAGGGCTGGAGTGCGGCTGAAAAGGTCTTTGTCCGGCCATTTTTCTCGGCGTTGATTGGCACTCTTAGCCTCGCCACCGGGACCAGTTCGCTATTTAGCGCCTATTTGCTCACTATTTCGCTGATGAGCCTGCTGGCTTTTGCTTTTGTCAACCTGGTCAGAGACCTCGGTGGCAAAATGCCGGCCCAGTGGGCAGCGGCAGCCATTATTGTCACTTACCCGTCGCTGTGCGCCTATCGCGATTACCTGATCCGCGACTTTGGTTACTGGGCGTTCTCTCTGCTGGCCGTTAACCTCCTGATCCACCTGCACCGAACCGTGCAATGGCGCACAGCGACCACTTGGCTGCTGTGCGGTTTGCTGGCCACCCTGTTCCGACCGGAAGCAGCCATTACCCTGTTTCTGAGCCCTCTATCCATATTGTTTAATACTCGGCTTGCGCCGCAGGCCCGCTATCGAGCCACAGCCAAGCTGTATCTTTACCTCGCTGCCGCCGGCGTGTTAGCAATGGTGGCAGGCATGAGCCTGGGCATTGATCCCATTGGCAAACTGCTGAAAGTGACTTTTGCTCTCTATCTCGAAGGGGTCCAAGGCATCGGTGCCAACCTGCAAAATATGCACAATGATCTGGTCAGCCATGTGCTCAGTCGCTACTCCAGGGAATTTGGCGCCCTCAGTGTGGTGCTGATACTTACGGGCATATTTATCGCCAAAACCCTGCAAGCGATATCACTGCCGTTGCTATTACTCGGCGCTTTTCTCACCCGTTGCCGCGCCCTGACACTGCCCCGTCACCCGGCTTATCTCGCAACCCTGGTGATTGTGTTGATGGTGGTGGCGGTGTTTTACCTGCAGATGCACTTTCTGCAAACCCGCTACTTGCTACTGGCAACGTTATTACTATTAGTGCCCATTTGCCTGGGGCTCGGCAGGGTATTGTCCACACCTCCGGGTCGCCGCAGCAAAATCATCCTCTCGACACTCGCAGTGATACTGGTGCTGGACAGTCAGGTTAACTTTGGCCATTCCAACCAGTATCGCGTGGACAGTATTCGCTGGCTGCAGACTCACAGCGCCGAGGGGGACTGGATCTACGCCAATGAGCCGCAACTGGCCTATTTGGGAGGTGGCAGTTTCTCTATCCACCATGTGTTATCGGGCACGGCAGACATGACCAAAATCCCGCTTAATACCTTGGCCGGCTACGACTATCTCGCTGTGAATCTCAAAAGGAAGAATAAAGTGTTGGCACGTTTTGTCGACTCGCTCCCCCCGGCTTTTACTCGCGTGAAGGAGTTCAGCAACAAGCGTGGCGACAAGGTGATTATCTTCACCACCGAAAATGCAGCACAACAGCGCCGGCAACCCGCGTGGGCAAAACTGGCGCCGAAAGCGTTTCTCAACCCCGGCTAACGATCACTAAACCAGGAGCAGAACGCCCGTCACGGCTTTTCCGCCACCACAATAATCTGAGGGGCGAAGTCGAGGTTTAACACCCGAAACAGCGGGTAAAACACCACGCGGCGCATAAAGGCCTTAAACAGGGAATCCTTGTACAAACGGAAAATAGCTTTCGGTTTAAAACCCACCAGTGCGCTCATACCGGCCAGCTCATCGTAACACCAGGGGGTAATATGGGTGGCATCCCTGAGAAAGCCGGGCGGATGGTAGATATTGGGCGTTGTAATCAGTATCTTACCCCCGGGATTTAAACACGCAAAACACTTGTTCAGCATCTCATAGGCCTGCTCCGGGGTGATATGCTCGATGATCTCAAACATACAGATTACATCGAACTTCTCGTCGACTTCATCCAGGTCATAATAGTCGTGTTCGTGGGTGCGATCGATATCCATGCTCTTGTATCTGATCTGGTGCCCCATCTTGCTCAGCTTGTCTTTTAAACCCCGTGCACCGGCCCCCACCTCCAGCAGCGATTGCTGTTTGTCCAGTTCCCGATCAAGAATAACGTGATAACGCGGTGCGATTGGTAGCTTCCAGAGATCGCCAAACTGTTTTTTGGCATCATTTCGCTTTTGAAACAATTCGCTCCAATTGATTTTTTTCATAATTCTGAATCACACCGTTAAAAGACAATCGTGGGCGCCATTGAAACACAGTTGCCAGTGGCCAGTACAGCATTGAGGCCCGGCAACGGCCGCCATCCAGACAGCGGACAACCGGATGGGTATAATACCCCCCCGATTCACACAGGGTACACCATGGGTAATTCCATTCTATTTCTCAACAAGGGGCCGCAGGCCGCTTCGTCGCGGTATCGCGCTACCATGTACCAGCACCATTTTGAAAAGGCCGGCTGGCGGTTTCTGGAGCTGCCGTGTAACGACGGTTTTTGGGCGCGTCTGAAAATACTGCAACGGGCCCGACAATATCGCTGGGTAGTGATCCAGCGGAAACTGTTTGGTCCCATTTTTCTCAAACTGCTCAAGCGTGCGAATCCTAATCTGGTGTTTGATTTTGACGATGCCATATTCCTCAAGAGCAGCGGCCAAGCTTCAAAAAAACGCCAACGCAGCTTCAACCGCACCATGTCGACGATTAAACAGGTCTGGGGCGGCAACCGCTACCTGGCCAGCCACGCCCGCACGTTGGGTGCCACCTCCGACGTGATCCCCACGGCGATCAATATCGAGAAATACGTCCCCACCTGTTTCGACAATCATGATGACAATGCGCTGACGCTGATCTGGATCGGCAGTCGTTCCACCCGCAAATACCTGAAAGACTTCGAAGCCACCTTTGAAGAAATCGGCGAGGCGATTCCCGGCCTGACCCTGCTGGTGGTGGCCGATTTTGAATTTGCCCTGAAGAATATCACCGTCAAGAATATCCCCTGGTCACTGGAAAGCGAACAAACCAGCCTCAACGCAGCCGATATCGGTATCGCCCCTATGACAGACAATCCCTGGACCCGCGGCAAATGTGCCCTCAAGGTACTGCAGTATATGGCCGCCGGTTTGCCTGTGGTTTCCAGCGACAGCGGCGCCAACGCAGAAGTGATTACCGAGGGTAAAACCGGCTACCTGGGCAACACGGCGGAGAGCTGGATCAACGCCATCAACACACTCAAGGACAAACAACACCGGGCAGTGCTGGGCCGGGCAGGCAGAAAGGTGGTCGAACAAGGGTTCACCACTGAAATCTGCTTCGACAAGATGCTCCGCTCTCTAAACACCCATGGGTGAATCGGGCTCAACTGCCTGCCGGAAGGGCTCTGGTACGGTATTTTTCCAGTTTGCCAAGAAGCGGCCGACGTCTTTTTTCAGTCGTTTATGGAAGATATGCGAACAGCGGTGAAAGCGCATGGAATCCAGGTCAATCAGCGTCAACGCCTGCTGCTCGATGATAAAATTAGTGGCTTTCATGTCGCCATGGGAGACCCTGGCCAGGCGCAACCCCTTAAACAGCTCAGAGAATAACTCGACATAGTCGCTGCTCTGCCCGTCGGCACTGATAGCATCGCCAAAGTCCTGCCCTCGGGTCCAGGCGGTAATCAAATAGGCCCGTTGGGTAAAGCCGCCAATCTTCTCTTCAATCAACGCAATGGGTTCAGGCGTATCGAAACCCATCAGCTCCAGCAGGTGGGCGTTATACCAACTTCTGCGGGCCCGCGACGTCTGCAGCGCCCGCTTTACCGCGATCCAGCGGCTTTTGAGGTTGTAGCGTTTGATCACTACGGCACGCCCATCCAGCTCCACTTTGGCGACAGTCGCCGAGTTACCTTGCTTCAGCAGAGAGCCCTGTGCCAGCAGTTGATCCAGGCGTTCGGTACACTCGATACTCTGCAACAGCTTAGCACTGGCGTAACGACGACGACACAACAGGTGCAAACCTGACGTTTTTCTCTCCAGCACTTTGCTGCAGGCGCGCAAGCTCTTGTCACTGACCTTGCGCAAGCGCCGACGCCAGCGATAAAGCAAACGCTCTTGCAGTTCCCCCAGGCGGCAATCGGCCAACACACTGTTGCTGGCAGCTAAACTCTCCTGTGTCCAACCAGTAAGTTTCGGAAACTCGCGCCAGTTAAATTGCGCCAACAGCAGGGCCAGGTTTGATAAGAACAACGCTCGACGCCGGAAGCGGGCCGGCTTGACGCCACCGGCATCCAGCGCAAACAGATTGCCTTCGCTGATCACATAGTTGCCGAGGTGGGCATCGGCCTGATAGAGACCACTTCGATAAAGCGCCAACTGCATGGAGACCAACGCCTTAAACAAAGGTTCTTTGGCCGTGTCATCCGACAGGCATTGCCAGTGCTGCTGAATATCCACCGCGTCCGGTAAAAATTCGCTAACCAGTACGTACCCACCGCCGGCCACCGTACCTGTGGCCAACAGCGTCGGCACCTGCACAGCTGCCGCCGACAGGCGTTCGATCATGTCCCGTTCGTACTGGTACTCCGCCCGGGCCTTTCTGCCGAAAAACACTTTTAAAAATACACCGCGCCCCCGCCACTGAGCCCGAACCGCCACCCGGCGACCTGGCAACAGGCGCAAACACTGCTCAACGAACAGCGTTTCCCGGTTGTCGGCAATAAGCGCCTGCAACTGCCACTGCGCGGGAAACTCCCGGCCCTGGTCGAGCAACAGGCCTGTGTGGTCAAACAGCATGGACAAGGTGTATCAACCGCCTTATTTGGTCACCAGGATATCTTCCATGATCAGGTATTCCAGGTCCGAGCCAAAAAACATATTCAATGCATCAGTGGGCGAGCACACCATTGCCTCACCGCGGCGATTGAGCGACGTATTCAGCACCACCCCGTTACCGGTCAGTTTTTCCATCTCTTCCATCAGTTGGTAGTAGGGGTCATTCACCCCCGGCTGCAATGCTTGCGCGCGCGCCGTGCCGTCTTCGTGCACCACTTCCGGCACCCGGGTTTTCCACTCATCCTTCACTTCAAAAGTAAAAGTCATAAAAGGGGCAGGGTGGTCCACCTTGAACATTTCCGGGGCTACCCGACTCAGCATACTGGGGCAGAAGGGGCGCCAGCGTTCACGGAATTTGATCTGCTCGTTGATGCGATCGGCAACCCCGGGAGCGCTGGGGCAGCCGAGAATGGAACGCCCGCCGAGGGCGCGGGGACCAAATTCCATACGCCCCTGGAACCAGGCCACGGGATTGCCGTCAACCAGGATTTTGGCGATATGTTGCGGCACATTCTCGATGCGCTGCCACTGGGGTGTGCTGTTGTGTTTGGCGCAGGCGGCAATAACCTCTTCGCTGGTGTAGCTGGGCCCGAGGTAGACGTGTTCCATTTTTTCCACCGGCACGCCACGGATCTCCGAAGCGTAGGCAGCGGCGCCCACAGCGGTGCCCGAATCGCCAGACGCGGGCTGGACAAACAGCTCTTTGAGTTCATCGCGGGCGACGATTTTCTGGTTCAGTTTGACGTTCAGCGCGCCGCCACCGGCAAACGCCAGCTTGCCGGTTTCCCGGAGAATATCGCCGAGGTAATAGTCCATCATCTGCAGAGCCAGTTTTTCAAACAGGGCTTGCATACTGGCGGCATAGTGAATGTAGGGATCGTCGGCGATATCGCCTTCGCGCTTGGGGCCCAACCAGTCGATCAGCTTGGGAGAGAAGTAGTAACCCTTGCCCTTTTCCTTGTAGCGCCGGAATCCAATCACATTGGCGTAGTCGGTGTTGATCGTCAGCTCACCGTTTTCAAATTTGGCCAGACGCGAAAAGTCGTATTTGGCAGCATCGCCGTATGGCGCCATGCCCATCACCTTGTACTCGCCATCGAGCATCTCGAATCCCAGGTACTCGGTGATCGCGCCGTAAAGGCCGCCCAGGGAGTCCGGATCGATAAACTCCTTGATTTTATGGATCTTGCCGTGTTCACCGTACCCGAAAAACGTCGTCGCGTACTCCCCCTTGCCATCGATGCCCATAATGGCGGTTTTTTCCTCAAAGCCGCTGCAATAATAGGCACTGGCCGCATGGGCCAGGTGGTGCTCGACCGAGTCGAGCTGGATCTTTTTGGGGTTGATACCCAACTGTTCCAGCAGCCAAAGGATCTTGTTTCTAAAGCGGCGATAACGCCGGTTACCATTGAATATGGCGTCAAGGGCGCGATCCGGCGCATACCAATAACGCTTGGCAAAGTGCCAGCGCGCCGGTTCGGTTATACTGATAGGTGCAAACGGTATCGCCACTACGTCGATATCCTCGGGCTTGATGCCTGCATACTCGATACAGAACTTAGCGGACTCGTAGGGCAAGCGATTTTTCGCATGCTTATCCCGGACAAAGCGTTCTTCTTCCGCGGCCGCTACCAGCTTGCCGTCAATGTACAGCGCCGCAGAGGGGTCATGACTCAAAGACCCGGATAACCCCAATACAATCAAGGACACGAAGCTAATCTCCTTATCAGTAAGAAATTCGTTGTTATCGTTGTTGTTAACGTTGTTGCCGTCGGTTTACCGGCGTTTGCAATGTGGCCAGAGGCAACACCGGTTCGGCTAGTCCGCGACGTTAAAATAGGCTTTATACCACTGCACAAAGCGGCCGATACCCTCCTCGACCGAGGTGGCTGGCTGATAATTCACATCGTCAACCAGCGCCTGGACATCGGCGTAGGTATCGGGAACATCGCCCGGCTGCAGCGGCAACAGGTTTTGCTCCGCCTTTCGCCCCAGCGCTTTTTCCAGAGCGCCAATATAATCTAGCAACTCAACCGGGTTGTTATTGCCGATATTGTAAACTTTCCAGGGACTGGCGCTGGTACCCGGGTCCGGTGTTTTCCCGGACCACTCGGGATTAGCGGCCGCAGTATGATCAAGGGTGCGAATCACACCCTCGACAATGTCGTCGATGTAGGTAAAGTCGCGGCGATGGCGGCCATAGTTAAACACATTGATGGCTTCGCCGGAAAGAATCGCCTTGGTAAACAGAAATAGCGCCATATCCGGACGCCCCCAGGGGCCGTACACCGTAAAAAAGCGCAAGCCTGTGGTCGGTAAACCGTAGAGGTTGCTGTAGGTGTGAGCCATTAACTCATTGGACTTTTTTGTCGCGGCGTAGAGTGACAGGGGGTGGTCGACATTGTCGTGTACCGAAAACGGCATGCTCTCATTGGCACCGTAGACGGAACTGGACGAGGCGTACACCAGATGTTGAACCTGATTATGACGGCAACCTTCGAGGATATTGATAAAACCGACAATATTGCTGTCGATATACGCGTAGGGGTTTTCAATGGAGTAGCGCACGCCGGCCTGGGCCGCCAGATTGATTACCTTGTCAAAACCGTGGTCAGCGAACAGCCGGGTGATGCCCTCACGGTCCGCAATATCCATATCTACCATGGTGAATTTGCCACGCTCGGCCTGAGGACGGCAAACACCCGGGTAAATCGATTCCTCCAGTTCACCTCGAACAAACGCTTCGATGCGCGCCTGGCGGGCTCGCTTTAAACTCACGTCATAATAGTCATTGAAATTATCAACGCCGACAACCTCGTCTCCTCTCGCCAGCAAATACAAGGAGACATGGGAACCAATAAAACCTGCTGCACCGGTAACTAAGACTTTCACACTCAGACCCTGATTGTTGAAAAAAGAACCCTTTAAAGGCGGGCGTCACTCTGATCAATGGCAAACACACTCTTCAAATCGTAGAAAATGTGCTCTTTATTGCCATACTCCCGCAATTTACCGGCGCCGGCCGCCACAAACTCTTTGTGAGGCACTGCCAGCAGCACCACATCATACTGGCCTTTCTCGGGCGTCTGGCACACGCGAATACCGTATTCGTGTTCCGCTTCCCGGGCATCCACCCAGCTGTCCGCCACCGTGACGTCGGTGCCAAAGCTCTCAAACTCTTCGACCAGGCTGACTACCTTGGTATTGCGGACATCCGGACAGTTCTCTTTAAAGGCCAGCCCCAGAATCAACACTTTCGCCCTCTGTACCGCCAGCCCCCGGCGAATCATGATTTTAATGATTTCACCAACCACATAACGGCCCATATTGTCGTTGATGCGGCGTCCCGCCAGAATCATCTCTGGATGATAGCCCAGCGACTGGGCTTTGTGGGTGAGGTAGAAGGGGTCAACACCGATACAATGCCCGCCTACCAGGCCCGGTCGGAACGGCAGAAAGTTCCACTTGGTGCCCGCCGCCTCAAGCACTTCCTGGGTATCGATACCCATCAGGCCAAAGATCATCGCCAGCTCATTGATCAAGGCGATATTGACATCACGCTGAGTGTTTTCAATGACCTTGGCAGCTTCTGCCGCTTTGATGGAACTGCTCTTGTGGACGCCCGCCTCGACTACCCTGCCGTAGAGTTCGGCAATGGTGTCGGTGATTTCCGGTGTCGAGCCCGCCACGACCTTGACGATGGTTTGCAGCCGGTGTTCCTTGTCCCCGGGATTGATCCGCTCGGGGCTGTAACCCACAAAAAAGTCCTGGTTAAACGTTAGCCCCGACAGGCTTTCCAGAATGGGGACACACACCTCTTCCGTGGCACCGGGATACACTGTCGACTCGTAGATCACAATATCACCGGGTTGCAGTAGGTTGGCGATGGTCTCGCTGGCCCGTTTCATCGGGACGAGATCGGGCTGGTTGTGCTCATCAATGGGTGTCGGCACCGTCACGATATACACATTGCAATCGGCCATTGCCTCAGCGGATGAAGAAAATGTCAGCGCCTGGGCGTGCTGCAGCTCTTCCGGGGTGACCTCCAGCGTCGAGTCCACGCCGCTCTCCAGTTGATTGACGCGGGCTTTGTTGACGTCAAAACCCACCACCTTGAGGACCTTGGAGAAGGCCACTGCCAGGGGCAGACCCACATATCCCAGTCCGATCACCGCCAGTTTGATCTCTTTTTCCATTGTTCGCTGTAAACCTCTGTGTGCAATCACCGTGGTAATTGCCGGCTTTATCAATAATCTTTGCGGTAGGGTACGGGAGCCTCAACCGTTTGCAACCCATTTTACACCAGCCCTTTCCGCACCTCCCGTTGATAGAGTTTCGCAGTTCTTCCCTCCACGCGCCGTAACAGGGATCTTTCGCTGGCCAGAATCTCTCGCAAAGGCCGCTGAAAATAGACCCGCAAAAAGCGTAAGCGGTCGCGGGAGGTCAAACCAATTTTCAACGACGAGTAGTCAATGCTGCCCAAATCCTTAACCAACCACCGCAAGGGCACCTGGGAGCGCATCTGTGCGCGGTGCAAATCTACCAGAAACAAGCGTATATTGTCCGGTCGCAAGGACTCTTCACCCCGGGAGACATCCAGTAAAAAGTGACAAATATACAAATCGCGATGATTGATCCCGTCCCGGTGAATCGTACGCGTTATCTCGGCGACCTTTTCGATCAGGGCTTTTTTCAGGGCAAACGGGGGCGGATTTTCAGGCCAGGACTCGGAAAACCTGGCCAAGCTGATGGTGTCGGTCAGCTCCTCACTCATCAGAAACGATAAGCGGGTAGCCGGGTTGACCCCCCGACTGCCATAGGCCACCGGTGTAAGCGTGTCGACCCCCAACCTATGCAGGCGATTAATCGCCAGCCACTCATTGGAAGCGCCAATAATCGGCAGGCGGCCCTGCAACAGATTCTTGAGGATCTCCCACCAGCCCACACCAGTATGCAGCTTGCGATAGTATACCTTACCGTCGATCTCAACCCGCTTGGTCTGCCGCCCCTCTTTATCCCGCACCACCTGGCCAGACAGCTGCTGCACCTCGGTGAACACATCCTTGCCCGCCCACCATTTTTTCAACTCACCGCTAAGCTGTAACATCATGATTGGTCACCCAACTGTTCCATCACGTTGACCGCAAATGCGGGGCGGGAATAAATCTCATCATTTCTTGCAAACTCCCGGCCCAACTGACGCCAGTGGTCAGCCGGTTGTTGCAGGCACTGTTTCACCGCTTGCGATAAGGCCGAAATGGCATAAGGTGCTTCGACAACACAGCCCATGGATGCATCTTCTACATAATGGGCATATCCACACACATCGGTGGTGACCACCGGCTTGCCAGCAATCATCGCCTCCAACAACACATTGCCGGTATTTTCCTTGTAGGCAGGATGCAGGAGCAGATCAGCGGCCTGCAACAACACCGGCACATCATCCCGCCCACCCAGAAAATCGATTTGATCTTTCACGCCCAATCGCGTCGCCTGTGCCTCAAACGGCCAGGCCTTATCCTGACCGACAACAATCAAACGCGCATCTATGTTCTGTTGCTTCAGGTCCGCCAGGACCGAGATCGAGCGATCCAGCCCTTTGGTGCGAAAACCCGAGCCGAGCGCCAACAACAAGAAGGTTTTCGCACCCACTCCCAGTTTGCGGCGCGCTTCCTCTCTCAAGGCCTGGAAGTCATCGGGCAGGGAACGATTTCTTGAGATGCCGGGCGGCAGAGTAAAAAACCGTTCGGCCGGTGTTTCATAGCAACGCTGAAACCTGTCGCGCTCTTTGCGCGATACTTCCAAAATCTTGGTGGCCGATTCGCGGGAAAATACCGCCGCTTCATTAATCAGGTAGCGCTTGGTCCGCCCTGACAAACGGTAGATAAAGTTGCGTTCATAGTGCGCCTTGTAGGCAAAACAGGAGTCCGCCGCGTAATACAGGTCAAGCCCAGGCATTTTGTTAAAACCGACAATTAAGTCAAAGTCCCGGTTTTTTAGCGTCGACTGGAACAGCCTGACAAAATGTCTTGCTCGACCCGCATTGGTAAACCCCTTCACTGGCAAACGCACCACTTCGACACCGGCGGGTTCATCACCCTCCCACAGACTGCAAAAAATGGTGATCCTGTGACCACGCCGGACAGCCTCATCAGCCATCGCCAACATGTTGCGTTGCATGCCGCCAAAGGGAAAGAAATCGTACAAAGAGAATGCAATATTCACCGATGCCTTCCCCCTGTTTTTCGTAGAAACATTGACTGAAAAACCAAATTAACCCGCCAGCGACGGCGCCTCGTGTAGAATCTTTTCCGCCAGCACCCGATAAACCTGCTCCGGTGTCAGCGGCGCAAAAATCGCCGGTTTGATGGCATCCACATCGGCAGTGGTGCAAAACTCAGAGGCACACAGGTGAATCTGGTTTTCCCCGTACGCGCCCACCAACGCCGGGCTGGTCGGTCCGTACAGGGATACTGTCGGCACATTCAGTGCTGCGCTGAGATGCCCCAGACCGGTATCGACCGCCACCACGGCCGACGCCTGTGCCAGCACCCCAGCAACCCCCTGCAGATTGAGACGCGGCAACACTTCCACGCCGTTAATACCGCGGGCGATACGTTTGGCCCGCTCGCGCTCGTGCTCCGCCCCCCAGGGCAGGCGCACCCGGTAGCCGGCCTTGGTCAGGGTTTCAGCCAGGGCTTTCCAATAGAGTTCGGGGTAGTGTTTATCGTCGCGGGTGGTCGCGTGCAGGAACACCACATTAGGAGATTCCTGGCTGGAGCCGTAAAAGCGGTGAGGGTCGATCCCGTAGTCGCCCTTCAACGGCTGGCCATCGGCACCGGTCGGCAGGCTGTAACCTAACGCCTGGGCAAAGAGACTGCGGGTCCTCTCCACCGCGTGCATCCCTTTGGGCACAGCGTAGCGGTGTTGGTAGGCCCACGCGGCAACCGGTTCGCGCGCGGACGCTTTATCCAGGCCTGCCGAAGGCGCCTTCACCAGACGGGTGATCCAGGCACTTTTAATCAAGCCCTGGGCATCGATCACCAGGTCGTAGTGTTGTTTGCGTAACGCCGCTTTGAACTGTCTCCACTCCGGGGAGCGCCAACTCTGGACCAGGTTTTTACGCCAGCGGCGAATCGCCACCGGGATCACAGAATCAACCGCCGGGTGCCAGGCGGGCACTTCGGCAAAGCTTTCTTCCACCACCCAATCAAACACAATATCCGGGCGGGCGCGTTTAGCATCGGTCACGGCAGGCAGGGTGTGAATCACATCGCCCATGGAAGAGGTTTTGACAATCAATACACGCACGGGTTAACAGTCCCCCACGCCGATGGTCTGCGCAGACACCGAATCTGACAACAGCTTATCCAGTGATTGCAGCACTCGCTCGGGCGGTAAGTCTTGTAAACATTTCATTTTTTGATCGCTGCGCGGGCACTCGCGCTGAAAACAGGGACCACATTCGACGTCCAGGGATTCAATCGCCACCCTGTCCGACAGGGGCGGGGTAAACTGCGGCGATGTGGAACCGTAAACCACCACCAGCGGCAGATCTAACGCCGCTGCGATATGCATCAGACCAGAGTCATTGCTCACCACCGCCGACGCCAGGGACATCAAGTCAATCGCCTCAGCCAATTGCGTTTCACCGGCCAGATTGATACAGGCGCCGCGGGAAGGCTCCGGCAGCGCCGAACGGATCGCGTCCGCCACCGGTTGATCCTTGGCCGAGCCCATGATCCACACCTGCCAGCCACAGCGGATTTTTTCCGCGGCAACAGCGGCATAATGCTGCTCCGGCCAACGCTTGGCGGGTCCAAATTCAGCGCCGGGACAGAGTACCAGTACCGGGCTCTCGGTATGCAACCGGTAGGACTCCAGCAACCCCGGCAGCTGTTCCCGCTTCACTTCGAGTTTAGGGTAGGGCAACAACGGGGAGGGCAAGCCCGGCAGACTTTTCCCCGCCGGGTAGGCCAGCGCCACAAAGCGTTGTACCATCAGCGGGTAGCGCGCCTTGTCCAGGCGGCGAATATCGTTCAGCAGACCATACCGCATTTCGCCGCGCCAGCCGGTGCGCAACGGGATCTGCGCCAATGCGGGCACCAGGGCGGACTTGAGGGAGTTAGGCAGCAAAATGGCCTGGTCGTACAATCCGCGCAGCGACTTGCCCAGGCGGTAGCGCTCCCCCAACAACAGCTGCCCGTGCCCCATGGGCATATCGATGCCGCGCTTCACTTCCGGCATACGCTCCAGGATAGGCCGGCTCCAGCCCGGCGCCAGGACATCAATCTCGGTGGCGGGCAGCCGCTGTTTAAGCACCTTAAACAGGGACTGCGCCATCACCATATCCCCCACCCAGGAGGGACCGACGATCAGGATATTGCGGGGTGCGTTAGCCGGCTTCAAAGCGTTGCTTGCCAGGGTTACCCAAACTTAAGCGGCGACTGGAGAAAGCCAGCCGGCGTGTGCCGGGCTCTGGCCTTTCACCACGTCAAAATACAGGTTCTGCAGGCGGGTGGTCACCTCGCCGCGACGGCCGGCGCCGATCACGCGGCCATCCAGTGCCTGAATGGGCAACACTTCTGCCGCGGTACCGGTGAAGAATGCTTCATCGGCCACGTAGACTTCGTCTCGGGTGATACGCTTTTCCACGATCTCGTAGCCGCACTCATCGGCCAACTGGAAGACGGTGTTGCGGGTAATACCGTCGAGACAGGAGGTCAACTCCGGTGTATAGATCACACCATCGCGCACAATAAAGACATTCTCACCGGAGCCTTCCGCCACATACCCCTCGTTATCCAGCAACAGCGCTTCCTCGCAACCGCTATCCAGCGCTTCCTGCAGAGCCAGCATCGAGTTGATATAGTGGCCGTTGGCCTTGGCCTTACACATGGAGATATTCACATGGTGGCGGGTATAACTGGAGGTGCGCACCTTAATACCCAGCTCCTTGGCCTGGGGCGACATATAAGAGGGCCAATTCCAAGCCGCGACCATCACGTGGGTCTGCAGGTTATCCGCACGCAGGCCCATTCCCTCGGAGCCCAGGAAAACCATTGGCCGCAGGTAGGCTTCCTGCAGACCGTTTTCGCGGACCACACGGCGCTGGGCTGCGTTCAGCTCATCCTTGGAGTAGGGCATATGCATCTTCATGATATGGGCCGAGCGGAACAGACGGTCGGTATGCTCCTTCAGGCGGAAGATACTGGTGCCGTACGCGCCGGCATCGTAGGCTCGCACCCCTTCAAACACTCCCATACCATAGTGAAAGGTGTGGGTCAGCACATGCACCTTGGCTTCGCGCCAGGGTACCAATTCACCATCCAGCCAAATAACGCCGTCGCGATCGGCAAAGGACATAACTTACTCCCAATATGAATTCAGTCGGTGTGGTGCAGCAACGCCACTACGGCGGTGCTGCCTGCCCGGGGCTTGTCCCTCCAGACCCCCTGACGTACCAGGCGGCCTGCAGTCCAAGTGTTTGCCGGCTACGGGTTTTCCAGCAGCTGCTGCCACAGGTGAGTCACACCCTGGCGCTCTTCGGCAAATTGGCTGCCCTCAACAATCGCTGACTGGCGCTGTAGCGCCAGCCGGTGTCCCGTTGATCGGTAGGCTTTGTAGGCATCGATCAGCTGAGAGACTTCATCAGCCCCCAACAAATCCGCTTCTTCGAGGCAGCCGAGTATGCGAATGTTATCCGACCATCGCACCAACTCCGACACTTGGTGGGCCCAGGCTAAAACGGCGTATTGAACCATAAATTCAATGTCAACGATACCTCCAGCATCCTGTTTCAAGTGGAATTGGGGAGCCTTTTTATGATTATCGCCTTCCGGCACTCCCTGATCGACGATGCGTTGGGTTTTTTGTGCGGCACTTCCCAGATGTTCGCGCATTTTTTCCCGCATTTCGACCACATCTGTGCGCAACTGGGCCAGGTCTCGCTGTTGGCAGAGAATCCTGGCACGCGTCTCCTCAAAGGCCCGCCCCAGCGCCTCGCAACCGGCCACCACCCGGGCCCGCACCAGGGCCTGATGTTCCCAGGTCCAGGCCTCATTGAGCTGGTATTTTTCAAACGCTGCCAAGGACGACACCAGCAGCCCGGAGTTGCCGGAAGGGCGCAGGCGCATATCCACCTCGTACAACTGGCCGGAGACAGTCTGGGTGTTGAGGATATGAATCAACTTCTGCCCCAGGCGGGTATAGAAAGTAATATTGTCGATGCTCTTCTCACCATCGGTGTACTGACCGGCATCCGCATTGTGGATAAACACCAAATCCAAGTCTGACCCGTGCCCCAGCTCAATACCGCCCAACTTGCCGTAACCCACCACCACAAAGTCTGGATCCTGAGGCGTCGAACCATCCGCCCGCCGCGGGCGGCCGTGACGGGCAATCATCTGCTCCCAAGCCAGCGCCAGCACATGCTCGAGGATCACTTCCGCAATATAGGTTAAGTAATCACTCACTTTCATCAACGGCAGCATCTCCGCTACCTCAGCGGCCGCAACCCGCAACCCGTGGGCCAGGCGGAAGTGGCGCAATACCTCCATATGCCCCTCCAGGTCATCCCAGGTCAGGCGTAACACTTCCTGGCGCAACTCATCCCGCAGCTTCTCCTTGTCCGGCGGAGCGTAGAGACTGCGAGCATCCAGCAACTCATCCAGTAGTGCCGGATACTTGGCCAACTGATCCGCAATCCAGGGACTGGCGGCACACAGGCGCACCAGCTGCTGCAACGCGGTGGGATTTTCCACCAGCAACACCAGGTAGGCACTACGGCGCACCACCGCCTCCACCAACACCATAATTCGCGACAGAGTCTGGGCACTGTCAGTTTGGTTAGCCAACGTCGCCAGCAGGCGGGGTATAAACATCTCCAGCCGCTCGCGCCCACTGGCCTGCATCGCCGTCACCTGGCGGCCCTCACGCAGCTGGGACAGTAGCTTCAACACCCGCTCGGGTTCGTCGTATCCCTGGGACTGCAACAGCTCAACCGCCTGCTCCCCGGACAAGGCATCCGCCCACAGCGCCGCCCACTCCTGCAAATGGGCATCCGCCGCAGTCTGCTCACCCCCAGGATCGGCAATCACCGCCTGGAACTCCCCGTTGACGTTCTCCCGGTGGGTGGTTAACACCGCTTCGAATTCAGCCCAACTGTTATACCCCATCACCCAGGACAGGCGCAGCAGATCGCTGTCGTCAATCGGCAGGGCCTGGGTCTGGCGATCCTGATACCCCTGGATCGCATGCTCCGTATTGCGCAGCACGATATACGCCTGGGCCAACTTCTCTGCCACCCCGCCCGGCAGATAGCCCTCCGCCTCCAGCAGCGGCAACAGTTTCAACAACTGCCGCTCCTGCAAACGGACTTCGCGACCACCGCGGATCAGCTGGAACGCCTGCACAATAAACTCCACCTCGCGGATGCCGCCAAACCCCAGCTTCACATCCTGAGACATACCCTTGCGCTGCACTTCGCGGTTGATCAACGCTTTGGTACCACGCAACGCCTCGATCGCACTGAAGTCGATATAACGGCGGTAGGTAAACGGGCGCAGCATCTCCATCAACTGCTCACAGTATTGCTGATCCCCGGCCACTGGCCGCGCCTTGACCATGGCAAACCGCTCCCAATCTCGCCCCTGGGTCTGGTAATATTCCTCGAGCGAATCAAAATTCATCACCAGCGGTCCACTCTGACCATAGGGCCGCAACCGCATATCCACCCGAAACACAAATCCCTCGGCGGTAGTGGCATCCAACGCCTTGATCACCCGCTGCCCCAGGCGCACAAAAAACTCCTGGTTGCTCAGCTCCTTGCACCCACCCTGGGTATAACCACTTTCGGGATAGGCAAAAATCAGATCGATATCCGACGACAGGTTCAGCTCGTGGGCACCCAACTTGCCCATGCCCAATACCACCAAGGTCTGGGCCTCGCCCGACTGTTTACCCACAGGGGTACCGTGTTTAGCACACAACTGCCGGTAGTGATAATCCATCGCCAGCTGAATCGTGAGATCCGCCAAGCCACTGATATCCGCCGTGGTCTCCTGCATAGTCGCCAGGCGGTTAAAATCTCGCCAGATCAAACGCACCATGGCCCGCTGGCGATACTGGCGTAACAGGCTGTCCAGCGCCGGGTCGGCGTCGCAGTTTTGAACCTGGCTTTTCAGCTCTGCAACCGAGAGGCAACCCTCCAAGTCTTCAAGGTTTTTTTCAAAAGCGCTGGATTCAACCAGTTCCAGTAAAATGGCGGGATTGGCAATCAGGGTTTTGGCGGCGTACTCACTGCCGGTAAAGACCCGTGCCAGCTGAATGCCAAAATGCTTGCCGGCAGCTTGTTGAATGGCATCCAACCGATCCGGGCCGGCTTTTTCCCGGAATTGCTGCCAGAGCAGGTCGGTGGATGGTTGGAGTTGTTCTGGAACGGTGGTTAATTCAAGCATTGGTCGACTCTGTATGCTTTTACTTTTAATGACTTTTAGCATGGCGCAATGGTTAGATTGAAGGCGTTACGCGACCCTGGCCGCCACGACTGTCATAGAATGGGCAAGTGCCTCAAACCATACTACCCCTTCTGGTCCGGTGGCGGCGCCACCCGCATCACTTCCTCTATCGTCGTCAAACCCTGGGCCACCTTCTGTGCCCCGGACAAACGCAACGTCCGCATCCCTTCCTTCATCGCCTGGCGCCGCAGCTGCAACAGGTCGCACCGATCACCGATCACCTCCTGCAAACTGTCCGACAGCGGCATAATCTCGTAAATCCCCTGACGCCCCAGATACCCCGTATTGCGGCACTCCAGACAACCCACCGGCTTAAACACCTCTTTGGGTACCGACACCTTCCACGGCGCCACCAACTGCTGCCACGCCTTCGCCTCCACCGAGGCCCCCTCCTTACAGTGCGGACACAGCGTACGCACCAAACGCTGGGCCATCACCCCCAGCAGCGTGGAACCCAACAGATAAGAAGGCACCCCCAAATCCAACATCCGCGTAATCGCCGTTGGCGCATCGTTGGTATGCAGCGTGGACAACACCAGATGCCCCGTCAGTGCCGCCTGAATCGCCATCTGCGCCGTCTCCAGATCCCGGATCTCTCCCACCATAATAATATCCGGATCCTGCCGCATTAGCGTGCGCACGCCAGCCGCAAAATCCAACCCGATTTTGTGGTGCACCTGCGTCTGGTTAAAACTTTCCTCCACCATCTCAATCGGATCTTCAATGGTGCTCACATTCACCTCATCCGTCGCCAACTGCTTCAGCGACGAATACAGGGTTGTGGTCTTTCCCGATCCCGTGGGCCCCGTCACCAGCACAATGCCGTGGGGCCTGCCCACCATACCCTGCCAGCGCTCGTAATCCTCGCCAGTAAGCCCCAGCTCAATAAAACTGCGCAACAGCACATCCGGATCAAAGATCCGCATCACCAATTTCTCACCAAACGCCGTCGGCAGTGTCGACAAGCGCAACTCCACTTCCGTTCCGTTCGCTCGCTTGGTCTTTACCCGGCCATCCTGGGGTTTGCGCTTTTCCGCCACGTTCATGCGACCGAGAATTTTCAGTCGACTGGTCACCGCCGTGGTCACCGCAATAGGCAGTTCATAAACCTGGTGCAACACCCCGTCGATGCGGAAGCGCAAACGCCCCACCTCCCGGCGGGGCTCGATATGAATATCACTGGCGCGTTGATCAAACGCATACTGCAGCAGCCAGTCCACAATATTCACAATATGCTGGTCGTTTGCCTCAGGGTCCTTCAGTGCCCCCAACTCCAGCAATTGCTCAAAATTGGTCACCCCGGAAGGCCCAGACAAGCCGCTGGCACCGGACACCGAGCGCGACAGCGTATAAAACTCCACGCTGTGGCGCTGAATCTCCGCCGGATCCGCCAGCACCCGCCGCACCGAGCGCCGAGCCACATGCTCCAACTGCGGCTCCCACCCTGACACAAAGGGCTGGGTCGTGGCGACCACCACCTCATCCGGCGTGACCCGAACACAGAGAATATTGTGCCGTTTGGCAAAGGCGTAGGACATGACCTGCGTCACTGCCGCCACATCAATTTTCAGCGGATCGATGTGAAACACCGGCAGGCCTGCCTTATCCGCCAGCCACCGGGTGAGAGTTGGAGAATCCAGTGTCTTGCCGGAATTGGCCAGATCGTCCAGCGATTGGCTGGCGATATAGGTGAGGGGATGCATCGCCGCCTGCTCCCGGGTACGGGTTGCTCCCGCCAGGAGATTGGCATCTTCCTGACTGAGCCGGCCATCCGCCATCAGGTCATTGATCAAACTGCGTAAATCCAATACCCGGTCTGTGGCTGCCAATTCTGCCATAACTTGTAGGGTTCCCTGTTATGAGTGCCTCGAAATTGTAGCGCTATTCCTCCCTCAACGTCACCAATCCCCCCCGGGCACGGTGGAGTTTCGACGAAACGACTGATAAATAATTTTAATTGTTACAAAAAACGTGACGCTGGTGCCGGGTATTCTTATACTGCCGCCTTCATCTACTGGGGATTAGATGCCATGGCAATAACCAACCCACTTTCCAATCTTTTTGGTCAATCACCCATCAAGCCGATGCAGGAGCATATGGCCGTATCCGTCCAGGCCGCCAATGAACTGGTGGCGTTTATGGACGCGGCTATAGCCGGAGACTGGGCACAGGCCGAAACCGTACAAAAAAGCATCACCGCGAGTGAAAACGAGGCCGACGAATTGAAAAAGCAGCTGCGCTTGCATCTGCCAAAAGGCCTCTTTTTACCGGTTCCGCGCTCGGACCTGCTGGAGCTGCTGTCCATGCAGGACCGCATCGCCAACCGCGCCAAGGATATTGCCGGGATTATGCTGGGCCGCAAAATGGCCATCCCGGCAAAGCTGCAAAAGAAAATGCGCGAATTCCTGGTTACCGCTGTGGCCACCGCGGAGCAGGCGCTAAAGGCGATCAACGAGCTGGACGAGCTACTGGAAACCGGCTTTAGCGGCCGCGAGCTCAAGATTGTGGAAAAGCTGATCAAGGACCTGGACAGCCTCGAAAACAAGACCGACAAGCTGGAAGTCACTATCCGCGCTTCACTGTTCAAGCTGGAAGCTGAACTGCCCCCGGTAGATGTGATGTTCCTCTACCGGGTGATTGAATGGATTGGAGACCTGGCTGACCGCTCGCAAAAGGTAGGCAGCCGATTACAGATTTTACTCGCACGCTAAAGTGGCCTTGCAGGGCCGCGCTTGCGCTGTTTTACCATTAGGGGATAACCAGACATGTCCGTTCTAGCTGAATACGGCAGTATTCTACTGATTCTCGCCTGTGTTTTCGGGGTATTTATGGCCTGGGGTGTCGGGGCCAATGACGTCGCCAATGCCATGGGTACCTCCGTGGGCTCTCGCGCCCTCACCGTCAAACAGGCGATTCTGATCGCCATGGTCTTCGAGTTCCTGGGGGCCTACCTGGCCGGCGGCGAGGTGACCTCCACCATCCGCAAGGGCATTATCGACCCGGCCCTGTTGGCCGGGACACCCGAGCTGTTGGTCTACGGCATGCTTTCGGCTCTGTTGGCCGCCGGCACCTGGCTCTTGGTCGCCAGTATCGTGGGTTGGCCGGTCTCGACCACCCACTCCATTGTTGGCGCGATCGTCGGATTTGCCGCGGTGGGCATTGCCACGGAAGCGGTCAACTGGGGTAAGGTGAGCACCATCGTCATGAGCTGGGTGGTCTCGCCGGTGCTCGCCGGGACCATCTCATTCGGCCTGTTCCGCTCGGTACAAAAACTGATTCTCAACAGCGAAGACCCTTTCGCCCAAGCCAAGCGCTACGTGCCTGTGTACATGTTCGGCGTCGGCTTCCTGATCGCCATGGTGACCCTCCTCAAGGGCCTCAAGCATGTATTCAAGGATATCGGCCTCAAACTGAGCTTCGGCCAGTCCGCGCTGATTGCCGTTGCCGTCGGTATCCTGGTGGCGCTTATCGGCACCTGGCTGCTGAGTCGGGTACAACGCGATGAGAGTCTGGAAGCCGACAACCGCTTCGCCAACGTGGAAAAGATATTCGCCATTTTGATGATCTTTACCGCCTGCGCCATGGCCTTTGCCCACGGCTCCAACGACGTGGCCAATGCGGTGGGCCCCATGGCTGCGGTTATCAGCATCATCAGCACCAAAACGGTTGCCGCCAAAGCCGCTATGCCGAGTTGGGTGCTGTTACTCGGCGGTGTCGGTATCGTGCTGGGCCTTGCCACCTACGGTTTTAAGGTTATGGCCACCATCGGTCGCAAAATCACCGAACTGACCCCCAGCCGCGGGTTTGCCGCGGAACTGGGCGCGGCGGCCACGGTTGTGCTGGCCTCAGGTACGGGCTTGCCCATTTCAACCACCCACACATTGGTGGGCGCGGTCCTGGGTGTTGGCCTGGCCCGAGGCATAGGCGCACTGAACCTGCGGGTGATCGGCTCCATCTTTATGTCCTGGATTATCACCCTGCCGGCAGGGGCGGGCCTGGCCATCCTGTTCTTTTTCCTCTTTAAAGGGATATTTTCCTGATAGCTCAGTCGGTTCCCGGCCCTCTGGGCCGGGAATGCCGCCGTTTTTCACAGATTTTGCTTGAAGCCGAACGCGCAATGGCTGAAGCTTAAAGCATCGGGCATGCCTGATCGCACCTGCCCGTGAAGTTCCTGCAGCAACCGGCAAGAGACGCTATATGTCCCTACCCACTTTTCAACAGCAATTGCAGCAACTGGTTGCCACACCCTCGGTCAGTTGCACCTCCCCGCAATGGGACATGGGCAATCTGGACGTTATTCACCTCCTGGCGGGCTGGCTAGTGGATCTGGGCTTTGCCATCCAGATCCTGCCGGTACCGGGGCAGGACAACAAGGCCAACCTGATAGCCACCCTCGGCAGTGGCCCTGGAGGCCTGGTCTTGTCGGGGCACACGGATACCGTCCCCTACGACGATAGCCGCTGGAGCCACGACCCCTTCAAGCTGACAGAGGAGAACCAACGCTTCTACGGCCTCGGGGCGACGGATATGAAAGGCTTTTTCCCGGTGGCGATTGCCGCTGCTGAAGCGTTTCGCGATCAACCCTTGCAACAGCCGTTGATTATTCTGGCTACCGCGGACGAGGAGAGCTCCATGAGCGGCGCCCGCGCCCTGGTGGAACTGGGCCAGCCGAAAGCCCGTTACGCCGTCATCGGCGAACCCACCGGCCTCAAACCCATCCGCATGCACAAAGGCATCATGATGGAAGCGGTCAAGGTCGAGGGCAGGGCCGGCCACTCCTCCAACCCAGCGTTGGGTAACAACGCCCTGGAAGCCATGCACCTGGTGCTGGGCGAGCTGCTGAGCTTTCGCAGTGAACTGCAGCAGCGCTACCAGAATCCGGGTTTCGAAGTCAGCGTGCCCACCCTCAATCTGGGCTGTATCCACGGCGGCGACAATCCCAACCGCATTTGTGGCCAGTGTGAACTGCACTTTGATCTGCGTCCGCTGCCCGGCATGGACAACGGACAGCTGCATGAAGATATCGCCAAACGCCTGCAGCCCCTGGCGGAGCGTACCGGCACCGATATCCACCTGGCGACGCTGTTTGGCGGGGTAGCAGCCTTTGAAGAGGCCGCCAACGCCAGCCTGATCCAGGCCTGTGAGAAACTCACCGGCCACAGCGCTGGCAGTGTGGCCTTTGCCACCGAGGCCCCTTTCCTGCAACAGCTGGGGATGCAGACGGTGGTGATGGGGCCAGGCAGTATCGACCAGGCCCACCAACCGGATGAATATATCGACTGCCGCCAGATACAACCGGCTATAAATATCCTTAAGGGCCTGATCAAAAAGTTTTGTTTATCCTGATTTATCGCTATTCTGTGGGCTAGTCATTCACCACAAAGGTCATTTAACTCCCGGTGACGGCAATCCCTATAAATTGTTAGCGCACCAGCAAGAGACATAGCCGTGAGCAGCTCAACCCAAGACTACGTGAAATGGTTCCGCCATTCCTCGCCCTATATCAATGCCCACCGCGGGAAGATTTTTGTGCTGATGCTGCCCGGGGAAGCGGTGCGCCACGACAATTTTGCCAATATTATTCACGACATCGCCCTGCTAAACAGCCTCGGGGTGCGGTTGGTACTGGTCCACGGCGCCCGCCCCCAAATCGATGAGCGCCTGCAACAGGCGAATATTGTGTCCCGGTTTGCGAAACGACTGCGGATCACGGAACCGGCCGCCATGCCCCTGATCAGCCAGGTGGTGGGGGAGACCCGTATCGCCATTGAAGCCGCTCTGTCCACCGGCCTGCCCAGCTCCCCGATGCACGGTTCAGATTTGCGCGTGATCAGCGGTAACTTTGTGACCGCTATGCCCCAGGGGGTGATCGATGGCACCGACTTCCAGCTTACCGGAAAGGTGCGCCGAGTCGATGCCCGCAGTATCAGCCAACAGCTGCAACACCAGGCCGTGGTGCTGGTGTCTCCTCTGGGCTATTCCCCCACCGGCGAGATCTTTAACCTCTCCTACGCCGATGTGGCCACCCAGGTGGCTATTGCCCTTAACGCCGATAAACTGGTGAGTTTTGTGGAGCCGGAGGGCCTGAAAGACAGCCATGGCAAGCTGCTCCGCGAGTTGACTCTGCCCAAGTGCGAACTGCAGTTGGCGCGCCTGTCTCAGCAACCCGCCCACGGAATGCGCCAGGCGCTGACCGCCGCCTACGACGCCTGCCGTCAGGGGGTGCCGCGCTCGCAGATGGTCAGCTATGCGCTGGACGGCGCACTGCTGCAAGAACTCTTTACCCGGGACGGTTCCGGCACCATGGTCTACCGGGACAGCTATGAGATGATTCGCCGCGCCCGCATCGAGGACGTGGGCGGCATTCTGGACCTGATCAAACCTCTGGAGGATGAGGGCATCCTGGTGCGCCGCTCCCGAGAACTGCTGGAAGCAGAAATCAGCCACTTTACCGTGGTGGAAAAGGACGGCTTGATTGTCGCTTGTGCGGCCCTTTATCCATCCACCGATGGCCTCGCCGGAGAACTGGCCTGTGTTGCCACCCACCGGGATTACCGCAGCGGCGGCCACGGTGCCAAACTGCTGCTACATATCGAGCGCCAGGCCCGCAAGCTTAAACTGCGGCGGCTGTTTGTGCTCACCACCCAATCCTCACACTGGTTCCAGGAGCAGGGATTTGTGGCCGGTGAACTGGATCAGTTACCCAAGGAAAAACAAAGCCTTTATAACTATCAACGCAACTCCAAAGTGTTTGTGAAAGCGTTGTAAGTATCGGACCACAAGCGGGAAATTACACACACCGAGCAGCTCCCGCTGATGCCCTGAGGTTAGCGCTTGGGCCACCGCGCTACAGCGCTCCGGCCCAATTTCTGCTATCCTTAGCACCCTTTAACCCAGATTCCCATCGCGCGACTTACGAGGTAACCCATGCCCGCTTATCGCTCCAAAACCTCCACCGGCGGCCGCAATATGGCTGGCGCCCGCGCCCTGTGGCGCGCAACCGGCATGAAGGACGACGATTTCCAGAAACCGATCATCGCCATTGCCAACTCCTTTACCCAGTTTGTACCCGGGCATGTACACCTGAAGGATATGGGCCAGTTGGTAGCCCGCGAGGTGGAAAAAGCCGGCGGCGTGGCCAAGGAATTCAACACCATCGCGGTGGATGACGGCATCGCCATGGGCCACGACGGCATGCTCTACAGCCTGCCATCGAGGGATATCATTGCCGACTCGGTGGAGTATATGGTCAACGCCCACTGTGCTGACGCCATTGTCTGTATCTCCAACTGCGACAAGATCACCCCGGGCATGCTGATGGCCGCCATGCGGCTCAATATCCCGGTGATATTTGTTACCGGCGGTCCCATGGAGGCCGGCAAGACCAAGCTGGCCGATCACAAGTTGGACTTGGTGGACGCCATGGTGATTGCCGCCGACGACACTGCGTCCGATACCCTGGTGGATGCCTACGAACGCAGTGCCTGCCCCACCTGTGGCTCCTGCTCCGGCATGTTTACCGCCAACTCCATGAACTGCTTAGCTGAGGCCCTGGGTCTGGCCCTGCCCGGCAACGGCACCGTGGTGGCCACCCACGCCGACCGTCGCCAGCTGTTCGAGCGCGCCGGCCACAGGATTGTGGAGCTGACCAAGCGTTACTACGAGCAGGACGACGACAGCGTGTTGCCGCGCAACATCGGTACCAAGAAAGCGTTTGAAAACTGCATTGCTCTGGATATCGCCATGGGCGGCTCCACCAACACCATTCTGCACCTGCTGGCCATCGCCCAGGAGGCGGAGGTGGATTTCACCATGGTGGATATTAATCGCCTGTCCAAGGAGATTCCCCAGCTGTGTAAGGTGGCACCCAACACCCAGCAGTACCATATCGAGGATGTACACCGCGCCGGTGGCATTATGGCCATCCTGGGCGAGCTGGACAGGGCCGGCAAACTGCACACCGACCTGCCCACTGTGCACAGCAAAACCGTGAAAGAAGCCCTGGATACCTGGGACATTATGCGCGACCCCGCCCCGGAGGTGAGGGAATTCTACAAGGCCGGTCCCGCCGGTATCCCCACCCAGGAGGCCTTCAGCCAGAGTACCCGCTGGCCGAGCCTGGATGCGGATCGGGAAAATGGCTGCATTCGTTCCCTCGACCACGCCTTCAGTCAGGAAGGCGGCCTGGCGGTGCTGACCGGTAATATTGCCGAGGATGGCTGTGTGGTAAAAACCGCCGGTGTGGATGAATCCATTCTGGTGTTTGAAGGTACGGCCCACGTGACCGAGTCCCAGGACGAGGCGGTGGACAACATCCTTGAGGGCAAAGTCAAAGCCGGCGATGTGGTGATTGTGCGTTATGAAGGCCCCCGCGGTGGGCCGGGTATGCAGGAAATGCTTTACCCCACCTCCTATATCAAGTCCAAGGGGTTGGGCAAGGAGTGTGCGCTGTTAACGGATGGCCGTTTCTCCGGTGGTACATCCGGTCTGTCCATCGGCCACGTATCGCCGGAAGCGGCGGCGGGTGGTGCCATTGGTCTGGTAAGGAACGGTGACAAGATTCGTATCGATATTCCCAACCGTACCATCGATGTGTTGGTCAGCGATGAAGAGCTGGCGACACGGCGAGCGGAGCAGGACAAGCTGGGTTGGAAACCGGTTAAGGAACGCCCGCGCAAGGTGAGTGCTGCCTTGAAAGCTTACGCCAAGCTGGCAACCAGTGCGGATAAGGGCGCGGTTAGGGATCTCTCCCAGTTGGATTGATGGCGCTTTGGTGCCACAAGCGAACGGTTGCCAGTGGCACGTCTGCAAAAGCGGCACAGTGCCAGATGGCGACCTGACCTGCGGTGGCACGGTCGGGGACGGAGGGACCACTGGCACACTCCAGCCACGCAACAACAATTCTCAAGACATAAAAAAAGGGCCAACTCCCGTTGACCCTTTTTTCAAAACAATCGCTGTTAATGTTACTTAGCAGCCAACTGCTTCTCACGCTTGATTTCGCTTTCACAGTACTGAATCCACTGCAAAGCAAACTTCTTGCTGCGCTTGTCTTTGGCGGCAGCTTTAAACGCCTTGATCGCTTCAGAGTAGTTCTTCTTGTTGGCATTCGCCATACCGAGAACAATCTGCAGCTGGTCAATGCGCTTGATACCACCGCGCTTCAGCGCTGTAGCACCGGCTTCCAAAGCCTTGTCGTGCAAGTCGTTGTCCAGATAGATACCGGCCAAACGCGCGTACAAGTCGCCTTTGTCAGACTTCTTCGCCGCCTTCTCCATCTCTGGAATGGACTTCTTCACCTCTTGCGCCAGGCGCCAGGCGGTAGCCAACAGTTCCAGGTTCTTGGAGGTAGCTTCGATGTTGCCATCTTTAATACCCTTGTCCACCAGGCGGGCAGCACGGTAAGGATAATCCTCACCCATGTACAGGTACGCCAGGTTCAGCAGCTCTTTCTCTTTGGTCACAGCGCCCATCTGGTAGGCGGCGTCCAACATATGCAGCTGATCCTTTTCGCGACCAACAGCGCCAAACATTCCGGAAAGCTGCTTGTAGTAAGTGGCCTTCGGATAGTGGCGAACCATCTTCTCAAGGATTTCGATAACTTTTTTGTTATCACCCTTGTCGTAGTAGAGCGCACGCTGCAAGGAGAACCAGTTTTCCTTCGGAATCTTGCCCTTCTCTTCGTAGCGCTTAACCGCGATATTGACGTTGGTCAACGCCTGCTTCATATCGTTAATTTGATAGTAAGCCTGCCCCAGCAAAATGTAGGCATCGGCACCGACAATCGGTGACAACTCCATCCACTTCTTCAGGCTCACAATGGCGTTTCTGTAGTCTTCCTGCACAAAGTACAGCTGGGCGATGGTGTACAGGGTGCCCACTTCCAGACCTTCCGGAATCTGGGGGCTCTGTGCCACAACCAGCTTGTAGTACTTGATCGCCTCGGGGTAGTTCTCGAGGGTGTAGTAGACAAAACCGTAGTAATTGTACAGCTGGGCCAGTTCGTACTGGTTCCACTTGCCTCGCTCAGTGCCGGCACTGATCTCTCTCAACTCCTTCAGGGCTTCGGGGAAGTTCGGCTTGGCGTCCGGGTCCTTCTCCGTATCCGGGTTGGTCAGCTCCTGGACTTTTGCCAGCTGTTTGAAGACCTTTTCCCGCAGGGCGGGGGTCTTACGGGTTTTATACTTGGGCTTTTGCTCTGCCTCTTCCTGTGCATAGACGACGCCGGACTGGAATCCGTCTAGCTCAAGAGACTGCATCAAAACACTTGATACTGCCGGCGCCAGCGCAAGCGGCGCCGCCAGGAGGGTGCTTTTGACGAGCATTGAAGCCTTGGCTGTTGAAAACATAGCCGTCACTTTCATAGTCTCTCCCGTCATCTACTTTGCGATAGCAAAAGTAATCTTGTTACGCACGCCGGGCACTTCAACCGGTTCGCCGTCGATTACGCGAGGTTTGTACTTAAACTTCAGCGCAGCCTTCATAGCGGCACGATCAAAGACGTTTTGCGGTTGGGCTTCAACCACTACCGGATCGCGTACGGCACCACTCTTGGTCACGGTAAACTCAACAATTACGTAACCTTCGATACCGCGGGACAAAGCACGGCGCGGGTAAACCGGCTGTACTTTTACAATCGGCAGGTATTCACCATCAGAGGCAAAACCACCAATACCACCCACTTTCAGATTTGCCTGCACCTTGGGTGCAGACATGTTCAGCGCATCCGGAGCTATGTCGGGAGTATCAAACTCGGGTTCCGGCATGTCCGGCGGCGGAATATCCGGCTCGTCGGGTTTTTTCGGCTTTTCGGTGTCGAACTGCGTTTTAATTTCCCGTTGCGGCATAAAGATGTCAGCAACTTTGTGCTCTTTAGCCTCTTCGGGTTCACGCATGTCCGCGGCGATCAAATAGTGCATCAAAAATAATAGGCCGAAGGTTGTCGCTACCGCGAGTACCCCTGCCACTAAAACTCTTATAAAGTTCATAGCCGCCCTACTTCTTCTGTGTAGCTACTGCCACGCCGGGAACACCTACCTCACGGGCGGCTTCCGCCACCTCGGTCAGTGTATCGACATTGGCCTTGTCGTCAGCCTGAATCACCACAGTACCCTTGGGGTTTTCAGCGAACAGGCGCTCAATTTGCGCCTTAATTGCTCGCTTGTCCACCTGACGCTTATCAATCCAGATCTCGTTGTTCTCGTTGATAGCGATAAGGATGTTGGCTTTTCGTTTTGGCTCAGCGGTTGTAGCTTCAGGGCGATTAATCTCGATGCCGGCTTCCTTAATAAAGGAGGCCGTTACGATGAAGAAGATCAACATGATAAATACCACGTCGAGCATGGGGGTCAAATCAATGCCACCAGCCTCTTCTTCGGACTTCTCAACTTTCCTGCCCATGGTTAATCTCTCAAACCAGTGAATTCTATAGCGATGTCAGCCTTAATGGTCCATTGTCAAATGGTCTTCCAAGAGCTGCTTTTCGCGGTCAGCGGTACGGTTGATCAGTGTGCTGCCAAATACCCCCGAAAGGGCTGCAACCATGCCCGCCATTGTCGGGATAGTTGCTTTGGAGACACCGGAGGCCATGGACTTTGCATCGCCACCACCGGTTACCGCGAGCACGTTAAACACTTCGATCATGCCCCATACGGTGCCGAGCAGACCAAACAGCGGAGCCAGCGCCACCATAGTGGCCACCATGTCCAGATTTTGGTCAACTTTCTCCGACACGCGGGAGATCAGTGCTATACGTACCTGGTGGGCTGCCCAGGATTTGCGCTCTGCACGCGCTTCCCAGGCATCAAGGGCACCCTGGACATCTCTGCCCAACGCTCCCTTGTAATACCACACCCGCTCAAAAATCAGCGTCCACATGACAAAGGTCAGAATGGCGATCAAGGTCAAGATTTCGCCACCTGAGTCCATAAAGGCCTTAATGGCTGCGAGTGAGTCCATTAATGCCAGCATGTCGATTCTCCTATTTACCCTCGGTGTTTTCGGCGATGATGCCCGCAGTCTGCTCTTCCAGAATGTGGAGAACACGCTTGGCACGGCCGTTAACCAGGGTGTGCATCAGTACAGTCGGGATGGCAACAACCAGACCCAGTACGGTGGTAACCAGTGCACCGGAGATACCGCCAGCCATCGCTTTAGGATCACCAGCACCAAAGATGGTGATAGCCTGGAAGGTGATGATCATACCGGTTACGGTACCCAGCAGACCCAGCAGCGGGGCTACCGCGGCGATGATCTTCAGCAGGTTGAGACCGCTTTCGATCGCAGGACGCTCTTTCAGTACCGCTTCCTCCAGTTTCAGCTCCAGAGATTCGCCGTCCAGACCGGGGTTGTCTTCGGCAATCTTCAGTACGCGACCCAGAGGGTTGTTGGTATTGGCAGATTTGGATTTCAGCTGAGAGCTAACCTTGCCGCTGATACCGGCCAGCACGATAAAGCGCCAGATAGCCAGCAACATGGCGAAAACACCCACGCCAGTGATGATGTAACCTACGGTACCGCCCTGGTGCCAGCGCTCTTCCAGAGAGGGGCTGTTGATCAGCGCGGACAGGAAAGAACCACCAGAAGGACCAGTGGGGTCGATACCTGCGCGGGTGAAACCGTCAGTGGCACCGGCCAGGGAGGCGGCAGCGTTCAGGAATTCGGCATCGGGCTGACGAGCCAGCTCTTCCATCTTCTCACCCTTGATGTTGAAGGCCAGGTACTTGCCGTCGGAAACCAGATTGAAGTTACCGATACGGACAACGTCCTGATCCACCTTGTCACCATTGGGCTTGATCACGGTACCAGTGAACTTGACCACTTTACCGCCTTCAATGGTTTCACGCTGCATTTCGTACCACAGACGCTCGATCTCTTCGATGGTCGGCAGCTGAGTAGCGCTGTTCATCTTCTCGATCAGTTCGTCCAGGAAGTTGGCGCGGCCCTGCAGCTGGGCACTGATGATAGAGGTCGCCAGGTTGGCGCGAAGATCACCCGCGGTAGAGGTCAGGTGTCCGAACAGCTCCTTCAAGGAACCCAGACGTTCCTGCAGCTGTTGGCGCTTGGCGGTTACCGCTAGCTCCTGCTCCTCGTACTTCTTCTCCAGACGGGCAGAACGGGCTTCTTCGTTCTTTTTGGTCTGCTTGGCCTGGTTCAGCAGGGACTGCTGGTTGGCCTTTTGACGGCGAAACTCGGCTTCGCGTTTTTTGTGATCGGCAGACTCGGAAATCTTGGCCTGCTTAACCATATTTAACAGCTGATCCAGCGTAGTAGCCTTCTCTTCAGCCATAGCGGCGCCAGCGGTAAACAGACCCGCTGCCGCAACTGCCAGGATGCGTTTTGCAAAAGTCATCTTACAGTGCCTCCGGTGCCAGAATCGGTAACTTCATGATTTCGATAGAGGCCTGCTTCTTGGCGATGCGGATGCCTTTCAGAATGGCAGCGCGGTATTCGCCAGAATCCAGTTCTACCCACGCGCGCTGACGCTGGTCCCAAGCACCAGACAGTTCGGTATCAGTGGTCTGATACATCAACGCGATACGGCCTACACGCAGAATGTTAACTTCGCGCTCCTGGCCACCGATCTCCAGAGTGTCTTTGTAAGTGTCGATCTTGCGACCGTACTCGGCTTCGATCTTGTAGGCCTCAAGAACCTGACGGAATTTCTCCGCAGCGGAGATGTCGGAACGCTCCTGGTTGTTGCGCAACATGGCCAGGCGATCTTCACGCTCCTGAGTGTGGAAAGGCACGTCAAGATCCACAAACTGCTCCAGGCCGTCCAGCATACGCAGGATCAGCGGCTGAATCTGACGCTCCATGACAGTCACATTTTCGATGGACTGCTCCAATTCCTTGATCACAACCAGCTGGTTGGCGATCTGCTTCTCCAGCTGGGAGTTGTAGACCCGCAAACCTTCGATCTGCTTGTTTACGGTTTTGAAATCCTGTAACAGACTCGCAGTCTCTTCGGCGATCTTGTCGATACGCACTTGTGACTTCTGGCCGGCAGTGGTCTTAGCCTGACCTACCTGCAGAATAGAGTCTATAGTTTGGTCCGCCTGAGCTACGCTACCCATTAGCGCGCCGGCAGAAAGCACTGTGGACAAGGCCACTGCTTTCAATCGCTGCTTCTTCATATTTCCCCCAACTCGGGTGCTTGCAATCACTAAGTTTGCGACAGTAATAATCACCACACGCATATTTTGTTCATGCCTCAATGCTTGGTGGTGATTAAGAGGGCAGCATTGTAAAAGGAGCCCCTGCCTAGATTCAATGTTTAATAAAAAGACAATCCTATCTGTGTAGAAAGGTAGCAAAAAGGTAACAAGTTGCACCTGAAATGAGTGGAGACCGGTAACAGTCACTGCGAATACCACTCAGGCAGTGAACAAATATCTCCTTTGGCTCGCGACTGTACTTTTTTTATCCGAATTGTAGATAAAAAGTTTACTCGCGTCCTCAGACCTGACACCGGCGTAAATCGCCTGTAAAGAGAGCCGACAATAAGAAACTGATAACAGTAGAAGCATAGCAGCTGTTAGATGACATGGAGTTAGGCGATAACCTCAGGCTAGTCCCGCCGCTCCAGAACAACAAAGGAGTAATCGTAAGGATTTGGGCCTTCGGCGGCAAAATCCTCTCTGGCCACTTCGCGCCACTCAGCTGGCTCCACAACAGGGAAATAAGCGTCCCCCTCGATTTCCGCATGCACCTGGGTAAAGTAGAGCCGTGTCGCCCGTTTAAAAGCTTCATTGTAGATTTGTGCGCCGCCAATCACCATCAACTCTTCTGCACCATCTATCTCCGCTATGCTCTCTGCCATTGCCAGCGCCTCGTCCAGGCTGTTGACTACCCGTACACCCTCCGCCTGCCAGTCGGATTGGCGGGTCACCACAATATTGGTGCGACCCGGCAGGGGCTTGCCGATGGACTCGTAGGTTTTTCGCCCCATCACGACAGGTTTGCCCAGGGTCGCCTGTTTGAAATACTTGAGGTCGTTGGGCAGGTACCAGGGTAGCTGGTTATTGCGACCGATCACCCCATTGCTGGCAGCAGCAACAATTAACGCAACTCGCATAAATCTTCTTTCCTTTATATATAGGTACTATGAACCCTTGTGTGCAGCGGTGATGACAGCAATGGGCAACCCGGCGTGACCGCCGCCCCACCTCAGATAGCCACAGGCGCCGAGATATGGGGATCGGGGTCATACCCCACCAATTCAAAGTCCTCAAAGCGGAAACTGAACAGATCTTTAACCTCGGGATTGATCTTCATTTGCGGCAAGGTTTTGGGGCTGCGCTGCAACTGGGTTTCCACCTGTTCAGCATGGTTGGAATAGAGATGGGCATCGCCAAAGGTATGGACAAAGTCACCGGGCTGCAGACCGGTGACCTGGGCAACCATCATGGTCAGCAGGGCATAGGAGGCAATATTGAAGGGCACCCCCAGGAAAATATCGGCGCTGCGCTGGTACAGCTGGCAGGACAATTTACCCTCGGCCACATAAAACTGGAACATGGTGTGGCAGGGCGCCAGAGCCATCCTGCCCTGGTCCACATTGGCCTGGGGGGAGATGGACTCATCGGGAAGCTGTGCCGGATTCCAGGCAGAGATTATCAGGCGGCGGGAGTCGGGTTTGGTTTTGATCATCTCCAGCAACTGGCTGATCTGATCGATGGATTCACCGTTGGCCGCTGGCCAGGAGCGCCATTGATAGCCGTACACTGGCCCCAGGTCCCCGCAAGCCGTTGCCCACTCATCCCAGATACTGACCCCATTTTCTTTCAGGTAGGCGGTATTGGTATCGCCATTCAGAAACCACAGCAGTTCGTGAATAATCGATTTGAGATGGCACTTTTTAGTCGTTACCAGTGGAAAGCCCTTAGACAAATCAAAGCGCATCTGGTAACCAAACACACTCACAGTACCTGTTCCAGTCCTGTCCTCTTTGCGAACCCCGTTATCGCGCACATGGCGCATCAGATCCAAATACTGTTTCATATCTCACTCTTTGCTTTTCCAGGCCCAACGGCTCTAACTTATTCCGCACCTATTTACTGCTAACCCGCTTGCCCCGACCACTGCCTGCCAAAGGCGCTGCGGTACTATTCCCCTGAGAATCATGCCCCCGAGCAAGATAAGCCCACACCAGCAGCCCCACCCCCAATGCTATCATGGGCAGGGATAAGAGTTGGCCGCGGGTCATCCAGCCAGATACCAAGGCCTCTTGCAGGTGCTCGTCCGGCTGGCGAACAAACTCCACCACAAACCGGAAAATGCCGTAACACACCAGGAACAAACCACTGACCGCCCCCCGGGGACGCGGCTTGGCAGAAAACCAGAACACGATCAGGAACAGTACCAACCCCTCCAGACAGGCCTGATACAACTGCGATGGATGTCGCGGCAATTGGGCTGGATCCTTGGGAAATACCATAGCCCAGGGGAAATCCGTCGCACGCCCCCAGAGCTCCTGTCCAATAAAATTGCCCAGGCGCCCAAATCCCAGCCCCAGCGGAACCATCGGGGCAATAAAATCAGTCACCGTCATAAAGGGCTGCTTGATTTTGCGGGCATAGAGGGCCATAGCCACAATCACACCCAACAAACCACCGTGGAAAGACATACCGCCCTCCCAAACGCGGAACAACCACAGGGGGTCCTGGAGCCAGCGTTCAAAGTGGTAAAAGAGAATATAACCGCAACGGCCGCCCACAATGACCCCCAGAGCGCCATAGACCACCAGATCCTCGATCTCTGCGGTTTTCACGGGAGAAAAGGAGCGCTTGCTACGCCACCAGGCGATACCGCCGGCGGTGATAAAAGCCAGCAAATACATAATGCCGTACCAATGCACCTGCAGTGGGCCCAGCACTTTATCACCAAGGGTGATCGGGCCCAGGGTAAAGGCCACCGGATCGATATCGGGGTAGTTCAGCATAGTGGTCAGGCGTAGAGGTCCGGGGACTCTTTTTGATAGCGCTCTTAATGGTGGGGGGATCATATCAATTGCCCGTGGCAATAGACAGTATTACAACAAAATGGCGATAGACAGACGCCCTGGATTCGCTACACTTCCCGACATGTGCCTGATACTGTTCGCCTACCACCAACACCCACGCTACCCGTTGATACTGGCCGCCAATCGCGACGAGTATTTCCAGCGCCCCAGTGCGCCTGCGAATTTCTGGGCGGAATACCCGGACCTGTTGGCGGGCAAGGACCTGGCGGAGGGCGGTACCTGGCTGGGTGTAACCCGCCAGGGGCGACTCGCAGTCATTACCAACTACCGCGACGGCCAACCGGGGACAACCTTCACCCGGTCCCGGGGAAAGCTGACACTCGACTACCTGACGGCAGTCACGGCGCCCCGAGACTATCTGCAGCAACTCCACTGTCACCGCACCCAGTACAATGGCTTTAACCTGCTTGTGGGCGACTGCCAGGAGCTGTATTACTACTCCAACCGCCAAGGGGATATACGGGCGCTTAAACCCGGCATCTATGGTTTGAGCAACCACTTGCTGAATACCCCCTGGCCGAAGGTAAAGGCGGGCCGCGACTCCCTGCGCCAAGCCATCGAAAAGCTGCCGGACACTTCAGCGCTTTGGTCATTTTTACAAAGTCCCAATCAGGCCCCCGATCACCAGCTGCCGGACACCGGTGTGCCCCTGGAGTGGGAGCGCTTGCTGTCCGCCGCTTTTATCGACAGTGACGATTACGGCACCCGCGCCTCGACCCTGCTATTGATCGATAACGAGGGAGAGGTCAGTTTTACAGAACTGAGTTATACCAAACCCCTGGCTTCAGCGCCTTCGCGACCGGTCGACAATCGGGTGGAGATCAGCTTCTCTCTGGACAGCAGCGACCGTTTGGCTTCATCAGCCTCCGCCCAGGCAGAAACGTAATAAAAGCCTCCTTTTTATAAGGATTATATTGAAACCAAGTGCCATTTTGTATAGATTTGCGCCACTGGCCGGGCAATCACATCCCTCGCAGCGCCTTTCTTAGTCAATCTATCATCAGGACATAAACGATTCACAAAGTAATAAGGATAATTGCGTGACACCGCCCCAAGCTACTGCGGCAGATCTGCTCGATATCAAACACTTCAACGACTTTCTGGAATCGGTACTCGACAGCCTGTTGATTGTCGATGCCGAAGGTATGGTGATCAATGTTAACCACGCCTTTGAGATCCTCACCGGCTTCAGTAAAGAGGAGATCGTCGGCGACAATATCCGCCGCCTGATGTCGGTGGAACTGCTTGAACGCTTTGACCAGAGTCCGGCTAAATACCTGGCGGCGGCTGCCGGCAAGACCCGAGAGGGCAGCACTCGCTGCAAAGATGGCAGCAATTGTGCCATCGAGGTCTCCTCTTCGCTATTCCCCTGTACGCAACAGACCCTCTACACCCTGATATTCCGGGACGTGTCGGAACGCAAGAAAATCGAGCGCCTGAAAAACGAATTTATTTCGGCGGTCAGCCACGAGCTGCGTACCCCACTGACGTCCATTCACGGCTCCCTCGGTTTGATTGCCGGTGGCGTGGCAGGTGAACTCCCCAAACAAGCGCAGGAATTGATCGCTATCGCCAGCAACAACTGCGACCGCCTGGTACGACTGATTAACGATATTCTGGATATCGAAAAAATTGAGTCCGGGGCTATTGAAATGGATTTTGAAATCACCGACCTGGCACAACTGGTCGCCGAGTCACTGGAATCCAATAAGGGCTTTGCCGAGCGGCACGCCGTCCGTTACCGTTTGGGTCCCGTGGTTGACAGTGCCTACGCGCAGCTGGATCGGGACCGCATCTCCCGGGTGATGGACAACCTGCTATCCAACGCTGCCAAATTCTCCAATCCCGGGGATGAGGTGCTCATCGAAATCGAACGCCGCAACGACCTTTTGCGAGTCAAGGTGACTGACAACGGCGACGGTATCCCGGTCGATTTTCAGGACAAAGTGTTTGAGCGGTTTTCCCAGGCAGACGGCTCGGACACCCGTCGCAAAGGAGGGACAGGTCTGGGGCTAAGTATCTGTAAATCGATCCTCAACCTGCACCGTGGAGTTATCGATTTCAAATCAGTCCCGGGGGAAGGCAGCTGTTTCTGGTTTGACCTGCCGGCCTACCAACCGACCGACTCACCCGACAGTGGGCACCGGGAACAGGCCTCGGCACTGATCTGCGAAGATGATCCGGATATTGCCAATCTGTTGTCCCTGATGCTCAAAGAAAAAGGCATTGTGGCCGATATTGCCTTAAACGCCCGGGAAGCGCTGGAGAAACTGGCGTGCAACCATTATCGGGTGATGACCCTGGACCTGATGCTGCCCGACCGGGATGGGTTGTCCTTGCTGGATGAGATCAAAATCCAGCGCCTGGCGGACGACATGCCCGTGATTGTGGTCTCGGCGGTTGCAGCGGCGCGGCGCAACAAAAAAACCGGCGCCCATTTAGGGATTACCGACTGGCTCAGCAAGCCGATCGACAACGACAAGTTGACCGAAGCACTGAAAAAAGCCCTGATGGACTCGGACAGCAGCCTGCACCGGGTACTGCACGTCGAAGACGACCCGGATATCAACCTGTTGATCGGCAAAATTTTGGGTGCGGAGGCCCAGGTGGACAGCGCCTGCACTCTGGCCAGCGCACGCCAACTGCTGGCGGTCAATCAGTACGATGTGGCCATTCTCGATATCGGTCTGCCCGATGGTAGTGGACTGGAACTGGTCGTGGAAATGGCCAAGTCCCATCCGGCTTTACTGATTATTATATTCAGCGCTCAGGCAGTCTCGAAAACCATTTCCGATCAGGTGGTGTCGGTGTTGGTTAAATCCCAGGACGACATCGAATCCCTGGTCAGTGAAGTCGCAGCCTGTCTCAGTGAGGGGTGAAACAGATTTAGAGGTATAAAGGACAATGGCGGTACTGAATAAAATTGTACTGGTTGACGACGAACCGGATATTCGCGAAGTGGCCAAACTGGCTTTAGGGGCCGTTGGGGGGTTTACAGTCCATACCTGTGACAGCGGCGCTGCCGCTTTGGCACAGATTCCCGGTCAACAGCCGGATCTAGTGTTACTGGATGTGATGATGCCGGCAATGGATGGGCCCACACTGCTGTTAAAGCTGAGGGAAACTCCCAACACCCGGGATATCCCGGTGATCTTTATGACCGCCAAAGCTCAGCGGGAAGAAGTCGAGAAATTGAAAAACCTGGGCGCCCTGGGTGTGATTACCAAACCCTTCGACCCGATGGGGTTGGCAGATGTCATCAGAGGCATCTGGCAAAAGGGCAGGTCTGCCAACGAGTAATAGAAACCATGTCTGACAAAGAGCAGCTCAAGGCCAAACTACAGGGACTGAGCACCGACTACGCCAAGCGCCTGCCCGGCAATATCGACAATATCCACAAAGCCTGGGAGCCCCTGTCCAATGGGTCGTGGAATCGTGAGGCCGCTTATGAACTGCGGCTCAAGTGTCACAGTCTATCAGGTACTGGCGCCACATTCGGGTACCCGGAAGTCTCCGAGCTCACCCGCAATATCGAACAGCTGTTAACGGCCATTGCCGAAGAGGCCGAACCCGATAGTGCTGTCATGGACAGCATCAACAAGCTGGTATTATCGTTAAGCGACGAAGCACCACGCCAGCACCGGGCGTTTGATCCTTTACGCCTGGAATACAACAAACACAGTCTGGCCCCACTCGCCACTCGACCGATTTTTCTGGTGGATGACAATATCGACTTTGCGGAAAGCCTGGCGTTGCAGCTGGCGGGCTACGATTACGACGTACATATTTTCCACACCCTGGCGGAGGCGGAACAGGCTATCGAAGAGGAACTGCCCGGTGCCGTTATTATGGACCTGATGTTTCCGGAGGGTCCCCACGCCGGTGCCGAATTTGTGCGCAAGCTTAAAAACGACTACCTCCGCAAAGTACCGGTACTCTTTATCTCTGTGCAGGAAGATATTCAGGCCCGGCTGGAGGCGGTGCGCGCCGGCAGCGATGCCTACTTTGTCAAACCCCTGGACCCCAAGGAGCTGGCCGAAAACCTGGACATTATCGTCGCCAAGTCCAAAGCCGAACCCTACCGGGTGGTACTGGTGGACGACGAGGTGGAGTTGAGCCAGTGGTACGCCAGTGTACTCAACTCGGTCAACGTTTCCACGCAGGTCATCAACGATCCAATGGTGGTGATGGAAGCCCTGGTGGAACACCGCCCGGACATTATTATCATCGACCTGCATATGCCCAACTGCAACGGCCTGGAACTGGCCAATGTTCTGCGCCAGCACAGTGCCTACCGGCATATGCCGATTCTGTTCCTGTCGTCGGAAACCGATCTCCACGTACACTTTGAAGCGCGGGAAAACGGCGTCGACGATTTCCTGTTGAAACCGATCCAGGAGCAGCACCTGATCTCCGCGGTCATCAACCGCTCCCAACGCGCCCGCTCCCTCAGCGCCATGATCTCCCACGAGGGCATGACCGGTCTGCTAACCCACGACAAACTCAAACGGGAGCTGGAGCGGCATGCGTTTCTGGCCGACCGCTACCGCCGCACCTTCAGTTTCTGCATGCTGGATTTGGACAACTTCAAGCAGATCAACGATCGCTTTGGTCACCTGTGTGGCGATTCGGTGATCAAAAAGTTTGCCGCCATCCTCAAGGACCGCCTGCGCCGCAGCGATGTGATAGGCCGTTACGGCGGCGAGGAGTTTGGTATTATCCTGCCCGACGAATCGCCAGAGGTGGCGCTTTCGGTCATGGAGAAAATTCGGCTGGAGCTTGCCGAGACCCTGCACCGCATCAACGGTGTTGAAATAACCGTTACCGTGAGTGGCGGCATTGCCGGTTATCCCTGTGGTGAATCAGTCAGCGATCTGATCTACAAAGCTGACAAGGCGCTATACCTGGCCAAAGCGGAGGGTAAAAACCGCCTCTACATCGCCTAGGTTACTGACTGGATGAGGGGCGCAACAGGCGAGTGATGCCGGCTTCTTTCAACGCCCGCTCAACCGCCAGGTTGATCTCGTCGGAGTCCGGCATCTGCATCACCTCCGACAACAACTCTTCCCCCTGCTGCAGGGTGACGCCCCGCAACACGGACTTGACCTTGGGCAGGTTGGTGGCATTCATGGAAAGCACATCGTAACCCATCGCCATCAACAAAATAGCCGCCCCCGGATCACCGGCCAACTCGCCACAGATACCCACACTCACTCCCTGGCTGTGGCCGTCGTACACCACCTGTTGCAGCGCCCGCAGTACCGCCGGGTGGAAAGCGTGGTAGAGATCGGCCACCCGGGCATTATTGCGATCCACCGCCAACAGGTATTGGGTCAAGTCGTTACTGCCCACCGACAGAAAGTCCACCCGCGCCGCCAGTTCCCGCGCCTGGTAAACTGCTGCAGGGACTTCCACCATTACTCCAATGGGTGGCAGTGTCACTTTGTGCGCCTCTTCCAGCAACTCGTGGTAGGCGCGATAGATCAGCGTCTGTGCCGCTTCCAGCTCCGGCACATTGGTAATCATCGGCAGCATGATGCGCAGGTTGTCGAGACCCTCACTGGCTTTCATCATTGCCCGCACCTGGGCCAGGAAAATTTCCGGGTGATCCAGGGTCACTCGAATTCCGCGCCAGCCGAGGAACGGGTTGTCCTCTTCAATGGGGAAGTAGGGCAGGGATTTGTCGCCACCAATATCCAGGGTGCGCATGGTCACCGGGTTCGGCGCAAAGGCCTCCAACTGCTCTCGATAGATCAGCCGTTGCTCCTCTTCGCTGGGGAAGCGGTCCCGCAACAGGAAGGGCACCTCCGTACGGTACAGGCCCACACCTTCGGCACCGCGCTCCAGGGAGCGCAGCACATCCGCCATCAGGCCAGTGTTGACCCACAGCGGCACCCGGTGGTGGTCCAGGGTTTCGCAAGGCAGATCCTTCAGGGCCTCGAGACCTTTAACCAGCTCCTGCTCTTCACGGTAGATCTGTTGGTAGTGTTTGCGCAACTCCGGGCCGGGATCGCTGTACACGGTCCCGTGATAACCATCGACAATCATCGGCCGCTTGTCCAACTGGGTGTAGGGCAGGTCGATAGCCCCCATTACCGTAGGGATATCCATGGCCCGTGCCAGAATTGCCACGTGGGAGTTGCCGGAGCCCTGCACCGACACAATGCCCACCAGTTTGTTCTTGGGTACCTCGCCCAGCATGGAGGCAGTCAGTTCGTCGCCCACCAGCACGGTTTTCTCGGGATAAACCCGGGTGTGCTCCACCGACTCCTGCAGGTAGGAGAGCACTCGGCGCCCCAAATCCCGCACGTCTGCCGCCCGCTCGCGCAGATAGGCATCATTCATACTGACAAAGTTGCGCTCGTGCTCGAGGATTACCTCACTCCAGGCAAAGGGGGCGCAGGTACCCTGGCGGATCCGCTCGGTTACCTCGCCACCGAGAGAGGCGTCATCCAGCATAGCCAGATAGGCGTCAAACAGGGCCTGCTCCTCGCGGTTGAGGCGCGACTTGAGCTTCTCCCCCAGACCTTTGATATCGCCGCGCACCGCTGCCAGGCTGCGGTAGAAGAAATCCAGTTCGGCTTCGACATTATCGATCCGCTGGTAGGGCACCGCCCTCAGATCGGCGATCGGCGCCATCACGACCGCCTCGCCCATGGATACCCCGGGTGCACCAGGCACCCCCAGAAACTTGGCCTCCCCCGCCTGCTGGCCGATCGCTTCGATCACCCCGGTAGCCTCGGCATGGGCAATCACCCCCGCCAGCTGGGCCGACATGGTCACCAGAAAGGCTTCTTCCCCTTCGTCAAAGCGGCGTCGCTCGACCTGTTGCACCACCAACACGCCCAACACTTGGCGGTGGTGAATAATCGGCACTCCCAGGAAGGAGCTATAACGCTCTTCCCCGGTTTCGGGAAAATACTGGTATTTGGGGTGGGCTTCGGCGTGTTCGAGGTTGATGGGCTCTTCGCGCACCACCACCCGGCCCACCAGGCCTTCGTCCGGCGCGAGGCGCACTTGGCCCACAGCGGCGGCGTTCAGGCCTTCGGTGGCCATCAGGACATAACCGCCATTGCCGTCGCGCAGGTACACGGAGCACACCTGGGTAGCCATAGTGTCCTTGACCCGCGTTACGATGATATTGAGCGCGGTTTTCAGATCCCGGGCAACGTTGACTTCCTGAACGATACTGCGCAGAGAATTCAGCATGCCGGCCCTACCTATGACATTCGGTGAACGCCAACAGCAGAAACTGCGCCACCAACAGCTTCCAGGCGGCTGTGTAAAGGGGCGAGCTCTTTCATGGCACGGCGGTAGACATCGCGCTTAAAAGTCACAACCTGACCCAGCGGGTACCAGTAACTGACCCAACGCCAACCGTCAAACTCGGCCGGGCCGCCATTTTCCAGGCAAATCGCACTGTCTTCGCTCTGCAGTTGCAGCAGGAACCACTTTTGTTTCTGGCCCACACAGACAGGGGAGGACTTGTGACGTACCAGGCGCCTGGGCAGCCGATAGCGCAGCCAGCCGCGGGTGCAACCCAGCATTTTGACATCTTCCGGGTGCAGGCCTATCTCTTCGTGCAGCTCCCGGTACAACGCCTGTTCGGGGGTTTCCTCGTCGTGGATGCCTCCCTGGGGGAACTGCCACGCATCCTGACCGCCAATGCGACGCGCCCACAGCACCTGGCCCCGCTTGTTAGCCAGCATAATCCCTACATTTGGGCGAAAGCCATCGACGTCGATCACAATGTTTCCCACTTATTATCCGTTATATATATAGAACCCACTATTGTTCCATAAATCAATAACTTTCAGCAATCCACTAGTGACACTGCTGCTGTCAATCATTTTCAGACGGGCTGTTTGCTACTTGAGGTAACCCAAGGTGTGTAACCCAGGGCCACTTTTGAGTACACTGCGCCCTGTTCATCCATCATTAGAAGTAAAGGATATCCTCTTGAGTCTCGCCATTTTTGACCTAGATAACACCCTGATTGCCGGCGATAGCGACCACGGCTGGGGCGAATTTCTGGTGGAAAAAGAGCTGGTCGATCCGGTTCAATACAAACAGCAGAACGACCGCTTTTACGCCGACTACGAGCGCGGCCAGATGGATATCAACGCCTACCTGCGCTTCTCCCTGGAGCCACTGACCCACTTTGAGCCCAGAGAACTGGTCAAACTGCACCGGGAGTTTATGGCCATCAAAATTGCCCCCCTGCGACTGCCCCAGGCAGAGGACCTGCTGGCCAGACACCGCGCCCAGGGGGATTACCTGCTCATTATCACCTCCACCAACCGTTTTATCACCGAACCCATTGCCCGAGAGCTGGGCGTGGACGATATACTCGCCACCGACGCCGAGATAGTGAACGGCCGCTACACCGGCGAACTGTTGGGCACCCCCTGCTACCAGGAGGGCAAGATTACCCGCCTCAACACCTGGCTTAAAACCTATGACGGGGATATGAACGGCAGTTACTTCTACAGCGACTCCATCAACGACGCCCCTCTGTTACAGGTCGTCGACAACCCCGTGGCGGTTGACCCGGACGATCAGCTGCGCGCGCTGGCGGAGAGCAACAACTGGCCCATTATCAGCCTGCGCGGGTAATCGATGGAAACAGCAACCAATACCGGGAAATACGCCCTGGCGACGTTGGCCCTCTGGGCACTGCTGTCGGGCTGTGAACCCCAGAGCGAAGCCCCTACACCCGACGCCGCCAATAGCCAAGTCGAGGACACCAGTCTGTTGCAGGCCACCGATGCACTCTGGCAGCGAGGCACCAGCTTGCTGGCGGAAGCCAGGGATGAAGCCAAAGGCCTGCGCGATGCCATAACGACTTTCCTGGACACACCCAGCGATGAAAACCTGTCGCTGGTACGGGAAGCCTGGCACCGGGCACATAACCGCTATCAGCGGTGTGCACTCTTGATCGCCTTCGGCCACAGTAACCCGGGCTTATTCGGCAACTTGCAAGAGCTGGACTACCCCGTGGATGCCTGGCCCATCCAACCCGGCTACCTGGATTACTGGGATGTCTATCAACACAGCGGCATTGTCAACGACATTGCCCTGCCGATCAGCGCCGATGCTATCCGACGCCAGCACGGCTTCAGTGACAGCAGCGATGTGAGTCTCGGCTTTCACGCCATCGCCTACCTGCTGTGGGGCGGCGACGGGCAGCGACCGGTCAGTGATTATCACCCCCTGCAAAACCCGGGCTCTCGCCCTCCGGTTGATCAAAGATCAGATGCCGATACCCAGCCCAGCGGGCTCAGTAGCACTGAGCAGCCCAACAACCGGCGCCGCACCCTGTTAAAACTGCTGTCAGAGCTGTTGATCGACGACTTGCAGCGCTTCCACCTGCAGTGGCAATTTGCCAACAGCAGCCTCAACAAAAACTATCACAACCTCGGCGCCGACAGCCGCCAGCAACTGATCCTGTCGGCCAGCACAACCCTGCTCAGCCTGGAATTACCCGCCGCCGTCGAGAGCGGCGCAGCGCAACACAACCGCTTTGCCGGCAGCCATGAACAAGTCTGGCAGGCAAGGATAGAGGGGTTGCAACAGCTTCTACAGGTTGGCAATCCACCCTTGATCGAGGTGATGTTGACGGCTGATCAGCGCCTGCAGTGGCAGGCACAGCTGCAAACCCTGCATGTCGGGCTAGAGCAACTGTCCCGGGCGTCTGGGGATGCCGAGCAAACGGCTATGCTGCAAACTCAGGTCAAAGCGGCCCTGCAGCAGGCGAGGGCCCTGATCAAGGCTGATAAACCCGGGTAAAAAAGGCCTTGAGGTAATCGGTCTCCGGAATGGCTGGGTGCACCGGGTGATCCGGCCCCTGGCCGCCCTGGGCAATCAGCTGGGTGTGGCGTTCAAAGTGGCGGCCGGCCCCACGAATTATTTCAGTCAGGGTATCCCGCCCCAGGTGCATAGAGCAGGAAGCCGATACCAACAGCCCGTCCCGTCCCAGCAGCCGCATACCCAACTCATTGATATGACGGTAGGCGGATTCGCCGGACTTCTGATCTTTGCGCCGCTTGATAAACGCCGGCGGGTCCAACACAACCACATCAAAACGCTCCCCGGCTTCCTGCAGCTGCTTCATGACCTGCACCGCTTTGCCGTGAAAAGTCTGCACACGCGACTCAACGTCATTGAGGGCGGCGTTTTCGGCCACCCAGGCCAGGGCCTGCTCGGAAGCGTCCACACACACCACATCGCTGGCTCCGGCCGCCGCAGCCTGCACTCCCCAGCCCCCGACGTAAGAAAACACGTCCAATACACGCTTGCCCTTGACATAGCGTTGCAAGAGTGCCCGATTCTCCCGGTGGTCATAAAACCAGCCTGTTTTCTGCCCACTGGCCACTGGCGCCAAAAAACGCACGCCATTTTCCTCCAGGTCGACCGCTTCCGGGATATCGCCGATAGCCGTGTCCACGTATTCGGACAACCCCTCCAGGGAACGGGAACTGTGGTCGTTGCGAAACAAAATCGCGGCGGGGCGTAAACACTGCTCCAACGCCGCCACTATCTCCCCTTTCGCCGCCTCCATGCCGGCGGTGGCCATCTGCACCACCAGGTATTCTCCAAAGCGATCCACCACCAAACCCGGCAACAAATCTGCATCGCCAAACACCAGTCGGTAGTATGGCTTGTCAAAACTCATCTCCCGCAATGCCAAGGCCTGCTTGATGCGGTGCACCAGCAGGGATTTGGTCAGTGGGTGGCGCACATCGCGGCTGACCAAACGCCCACAAATAAGGGTATTGGGATTGACCGTCGCCACCCCCAAGCACTTGCCGCGGTGACTGTGCACCTGAACCTGCTGCCCCGGTTCCAGGGTTTTGAGTGGGGTTTGCTGTACATCCACCTCATTGCTGTAAATCCATAAATGGCCGCGCTTAAGGCGGCGATCTGCCTGGGGTTTGAGCTGTAACACAGGCAGATCGGATGACGGGGAATCGGACATGGGTCTCTCCAAAAAACTGGCGGCTATAAAATCCAGTGGTCACAAAAAACGCGCTTTGAAGCGCGTTTTTTTGGGTAAAGCCCGCGGAGCTATCGCTCCCGGATCAGCCGTCCGCTTCGGCTACGGCGCGGTAACCATCAGCATCCAACGCCGCATCCAGCTCGCTCAGATCGGTAGGTTTGACCTTGAAGAACCAACCGTCGTCGTAGGGAGAGGCGTTCACGGTTTCCGGTTCATCTTCCAGCGCTTCGTTCACAGCGACGACCTCGCCGGATACCAGGGAATAGATATCGGAAGCTGCTTTTACCGACTCTACCACACCCGCTTCTTCGCCCGCGGTTACCTGGCCACCTACCTCCGGAGTCTCAACGTACACCACGTCCCCCAGGCTGTCCTGGGCGTGATCGGTAATACCGATGGTCACCGTGCCGTCCGCTTCCACTCGCGCCCACTCGTGGCTGGAGAGGTATTTTAATTCGCTGCGAATTTCGCTCATTGTGTTATTTCCTCAAAGTCTGTGTTCTTTAATGTGCGTAAGTCGCACTTAAAGCCCTTAAACCACCGGTTTGCCCATACGCACAAAGCTGGGTTTAACCACCTTTACCGGCACCTGTTTGTTGCGCATTTCCACCAGGCAGGTATCGCCGATTTCAACCGGTACACGCGCCAGGGCAATGGAGTATCCCAACGTGGGCGAGAAGGTACCGCTGGTGATTTCTCCAGTCAATCCCGTATCTGCCAAAATCACTTTTTGATGGGCCCGCAGCACACCTTTGGCCTCCATCACCAGCCCAACCAGTTTTTCTTTCTGCCCGGCGGCTTTATCGGCCTCCAGTGCCTGACGGCCGATAAAGTCGCGATCCGCCGGTTCCCAGGCGATGGTCCACCCCATATTAGCGGCCAACGGCGACACAGTCTCATCCATATCGTTACCGTAGAGGTTCATACCGGCCTCCAGGCGCAGGGTATCCCTGGCCGCTAATCCGCAGGGGGCCACACCGGCATCGGCCAGCGCCTGCCAAAAAGCCGCCACCTCCGTATTAGGCACCATCACTTCCAGACCATCCTCTCCAGTATAGCCAGTACGCGCCAAAAACCACTCACCGACGGCGGCGCCCTGGAACACCTTGAGCTCTGCAACCGCCGCGGCCTTGTCGGCGCTGACGACGGTTTTTACCTTGTCGATCGCTTTCGGCCCCTGTACGGCCACAATGGATAAATCCTGTCGCTCAGTCAGGCTCACGCCAAAAGGTTCTGCCTGCTGGTTCATCCAGGCTAAGTCCTTCTCGCGGGTTGCACAGTTGACCACGGTGCGGAACCACCCCTCCATGTTGTACACAATCAGATCGTCAATCACACCGCCGTCTTGGGTTAACATGCCGGAGTAGAGGGCCTTGCCCTTGAGACCACAGATTTTTTCCACGTCATTGGCCAGCAAATACTGCAGGAATGCCTTGGCACGCTCACCGGTAATATCGACGATGGTCATGTGGGACACATCAAACATGCCCGCCTCGCAACGTACCTTATGGTGCTCCTCCACCTGGGAGCCGTAATTCAGGGGCATATCCCAACCGCCAAAATCGACGATTTTTCCGCCCATCTCCTGGTGTTTTGCATAGAGTGCTGTTTTGTTACCCATGATTCTATCTACCCCTGTTTAGCGTCGCGGCCGCGATCTACCGGTAGGCTTCAGCGGCTAGCCATTGGCCAGCGCTGCACGACAACTGCTTGTTCGTAAAAAAGTTTCCTATAGACTCTCAATGTTTCCTATAGTGAACAAGGCGCATTCTAGCGGGTTTTTGCTGGCGAATAAATACCCAACGGTAATCTCTTTTATGCCCCGCGACTAATCCAGCCGCGAGCGACGAATCATCACGATCACTGGCGGAATGCTCAACAGTACCAGGGTCAAAGCCGGGAGTGCCGCCCGCTGCCACTCCCCTTCGGAGGTCATCTCATAAACCCGCACCGCCAGGGTGTCCCACCCAAAGGGACGCAACAGCAAAGTAGCCGGCATCTCTTTCATCACGTCCACCAATACCAGCAGCAGGGCCGTCAGCAAACCCGGCGTCAGCAGCGGCAGGTACACCTGCCTCAATACCCGAGACTGGGTAGCGCCCAGGGTAAGGGCCGCCTCCTGAAACGAAGGGCGAATGCGCTCCAGGCCCGAGTGCACCGGACCAAAGGCAACGGAGAAAAAACGGATGATATAGGCGAGTACCAGCGCCGCCAGGCTACCCACCAGCAGTTGGGTCTGCGCCAGTCCCAAGCTCTGCCGCAGCGGATTGATCAGCTCTCGATCGAGAAAGGCAAACGCCAACATGATGGCCACCGCCAATACTGAGCCCGGCAAGGCATAACCCATACCCGCCAGACGCTCGGCGCCACTCAGCTGGTGGCGACCGTTCAGGCGTTGGGCATAGGCCACCAGCAGTGCCAGCACCACCGTCAATACCGCAGCACTGCCGCCAAGGGTAAAGGTGTGGCCAATCAACCGCCCAAAGCGGGGATTAAGATCCTGAACGCCACTGTCTGCCACCCAGATCACCAGCTGCACCACCGGTATCACAAACGCCAGCCCCACAACGGCACCGCAATAGCCGGTCGCCAGCCAGGCCCGCCATCCCCGAAGCCGATAGCTCTCCCGCTCCTGGCGCGGGTGCTGGTGAAAGCGGGCGCTGCCGCGGGCGCGCTGTTCCACCAGCAGTGCCAGACCAACAAACAGTAACAATAGCGACGCCAACTGGGCCGCGGCACCCAGATTAAAAAAACCAAACCAGGATTTGTAGATTGCGGTGGTAAAGGTATCAAAGTTCAATACTGCCACCGCACCGAAGTCCGCCAGGGTCTCCATCAACGCCAGGGCCACGCCGGCGGCAATAGCCGGTCTGGCCATCGGTAGGGCAACCCGCAGAAAACTGTCCCAGGGGCCGTGGCCCAGCAGGCGGGAGGCGTCCATCAATTCGCGCCCCTGGGCCAGGAAAGCACTGCGGGCCAACATATACACGTAGGGGTAGAGCACCAGAGTCATCACCAGCACTACCCCCAGGGAGTGTCGCACGTCGGGAAACCAGGCCTCGGCGCCAAACCAGCTGCGCCACTGGTTACCCAAGGGGCCGCTGTAACTGAACAAGCCCAGCGCCACAAAGGCCACCACATAGGTGGGCACCGCCAGCGGCAACATCAGGCTCCATTCCAACCAGCGACGACCGGGAAAGTCACACACCGCTGTCAACCAGGCCAGGCTTACCCCCAACAGGGTCACCCCCAGGCCAACCCCCATCACCAACAACACGGTGTTTTGCAGCAGGCGCCCCAGTTGGGTTTCAATCAGGTGGGCCCAGACCTCGGTCTGGGCATCGCCCCAGCTCAGTAGTATCACCGATACCGGTAGCAGCACCAGGCCTACCATCAAGCCGACGGGCAGCTGCCACAACCACTGCTGCCGGAGGGTCAACTTCATTAGCGGAAATCCGCGCGATCCATCAATTTCACCGCACTGGCTTGCAGACTGCCCGCCGCCTCCACATTGACGGTATCCGCTTTAAACTCACCCCAGGCCGCCACTTCTTCCGAGACTTTGATCAGCGGATTGGCAGGGTATTCCTGGTTAAGCTCCGCCAGTTGTCGCTGAGCTTGCGGTCCACTGAGCCACTCCAGCAACTGTTGGGCGGCGGCCGGCTGCTTAGCGTGCCGGGTAATGCCGGCACCGGAGATGTTCACGTGCACACCGCGATCTTCCTGGTTGGGCCAGAACAACGCCAGCGGGATATCCGCTTTGGCTTTTTTCAGGCGACCGTAATAGTAAGTATTCACTATCGACACATCGCACTGGCCAGCGACGATCGCTTCCATAGTGGAGGTATCGTTGGAGAAGGGGGCGGTAGCCAGGTTGGCGACCCAACCGCGCACGACTTGTTCCGTTTTTTCCTCCCCCAGGCTCTGGATCATGGTCGCCACCAGCGACTGGTTGTAGACTTTTTTCGAGGTCCGCAGACACAGGCGCCCTTGCCAATCACTGTCAGCCAGGGCCTCATAGGTACTCAAGTCTGCCGGTTTGACACGCTCCGTGGAATAGACGATGGTGCGGGCACGCACCGACAGGGCATACCAGTCGCCCGTAGCCGAGCGCAAGTGCACCGGCACATGGCTGTTGAGGGTTTCGCTGTTCACCGTTTGCAACAGCCCCATTTGTGATGCCTGCCACAGGTTGCCCGCATCCACGGTCATCAGCATATCGGCCGGTGTGGTTTCCCCTTCCGCCTGCAGTCGCGCCATCAGTGGTCCGGCTTTGTCAGTCACGTAACGCACCGGCATACCGGTTTCTGCGGTAAACTGCTCGAACAATGGTTTGACCAGGTGTTCCTTGCGCGAGGAATAAACGGTAATGGTCGGTTTGGCGAACGCTTCCTTGTTCACCGGACCGGCGTCCCCGCATCCACTGAGCCCTACCGCTACGCTGATTGCCATCAGCAGGGGACGATACCAGCGCACTTTTACGCCGCCCAATACCCGCGCGCAACCATTTTGTACTGCCGATGTGGCAGCCACTAAACCAGCTTCAAACATGGGAGTTTCCTTTTAATGTCGAGAGATCCACTTTTCGAAAAGTCGCCGACAGAGCAACACCGCCACCAAGATGATAAAAATTCCTATTCTCAATTACAATCGTCCATCCCGGTTGCTTAAAAATGCCGAAAGCAGCTATAACAATAGAAGCCCGGCAAGATGTATCAAGTGCCCTTAGAAAGAAGGCGATAGAATTCCAACAAGGACAAGCCAATGCCCAAACTACTGAAATGGACCACCTTTGCAGTGGTCGGCCTATTGATCGCTCTGCTAGCGCTGGCATTTATTCTTACCCGCGTTATTGATCCCAACGACTACAAACCACAACTGATAAGCCTGGCCGCCAAGCAGGGAGTGGAGCTGCGCCTGGATGGCAATATGGCCTGGCAGTTTTTCCCACAACTGGCCATCAGCGTGGAACAGGTAGCGGTTAATAGCCTGCGCAGCAAGAACTCACAGGCCCCCCTGTTACAACTGAACAAGGTGTTTGCCTCGGTGCAGGTCATGCCATTGCTGCATCGACAGGTAAAGATCGACGGTATCAGCCTGGACGGATCCCGCATCCAACTGACTGTCGACAAACAGGGCAGAGGTAACTGGCAGGACCTGATCGATGCAACCACTGCCGATACCACCGCGCCGGCCACCCAGGCAGCTGACCACGAGCCGGGCGCTGCTGCGCTGGATCTCGGTCAACTGAGCCTAGCTACCTTGTCACTGCACAACAGTGAGCTGGAGCTGATCGATCACCAAAGCCAACAGCGCCTGGCGCTGACCGATATCAATCTGGAGGCGTCCGACGTCAACCTGGCGAACCGGGCCTTTCCCCTGAGCCTGGGGATTAACCTGCAACAATATGATTGGCAGAAGCAGCAGCCTTCACTGTCCTTGGATGCGGCATTTAAAAGCGATATCGCGGTGACCGGCGACCTCTCGGCCCTCGACCTCAACAACGGTGCTATCACCCTCAAACATAACCAGCAGGAACTGCGACTGGGACTGCAACTACAGGCGAACAATCGCCCCCAAACCCAATGGCACTATCGAGGGAGCCTGGAGCTCGCCCCTTTTAATCTGTCCCACTGGTTAGTGGCACTGGGCCAGGCCCTGCCCCCGATGCAATCTCCAATGGCCTTGAGCAAACTTGCTTTCCGCACCCGGCTCGAAGGTAATACGCAGCAGGTGCAGCTTGCCGCGATGGAATTGCAGCTGGATCAAACCAAAATCACCGGGCAAGCCGCCATCACCGATTTCAACAGCGCTGCCTTTGACATGCAGCTGGTGGGCGATCGCATCAATATCGACCACTATCTGCCACCACCCGCCCCGGCGGTCGGTGCCCCCACGGATGCATCCACCCAAAGCGCCGCACCGGCCGCGACCGACGCCCCGCTATTTGAACTGGAGCCATTGCGTCGTCTGAAGGGTCAGGCAAAACTCACCTTTGAACAGGTGATCGCCTCGGGACTGGCATTTGACAACAACCAGTTGCGGTTCAGTGCCAACCAGGGATTGTTACGACTGGAAGAGCTACACACCGATTTTTATGAAGGCACCATCGATGCCAAAGCCAGCCTCGATGCCAAAGGCAGCACCGCGATCATTAACAGCCAGGCAGAGATCGCCGGCGTGCAACTGGCTGGTATTCTCAAGACCCTGCAGCGACAAGAGCAGCTCACCGGTGCCCTCAACGCCAAACTCAACGCCAGCACCCGGGGATTGAGTGTCAATGCACTGTTCCAGCAATTAAACGCCCAGGCGAGCGTCGATGCCCGGCAATTGCAACTGGCGGATTTCAACCTGGAACAGCAATTCTGCAGCATCGCCACCCAGCTGGGTAACCAGCCTGCCGCCACCACCGAATGGCCGGCCTATACCCGGTTGCGGGATGTGAAAGCAGATATCACCTTTAAACAGGGTATCGCCACCATTAAACAACTCACTGCCGGCGTTGAAAACCTGCAATTGGGCAGCCGCGGCCAGGTGGACCTCAACCGTCAACAGTTTGATTTGCAGCTGCCCATGACCCTCACCGGCGAGTTGAGCAGTGAAAAGGGCTGCCAGGTCAAAAGCCAGTTCCTGCGCAACCGCGAACTGGCACTGGTGCGCTGCCGCGGCTCCCTGCAATCACCAGCCCCGGGCAAGGACTGCGGAATTGACAAAAAGGCCTTCCAGGAGCTGAGTCGGGACTATGCCCAGTACAAGGTCAGTAAAAAAGTGGCCAAGGAAAAAGACCGTCTGCTTGAGAAAGCCACGGAAAAACTCGGCAGCGACGCCACGGATCTGCTTAAAGGCCTCTTCCAGTAGCCGCTACACCCGGATTTGATCGCAGCGGGGGAGACCCCGACACACCTGAGTCTATATAATGGCCGGCAACAACACCGGCCATTTACTTCCCTATGACGTCGACACAACAGTTTTCCCGCCTGGTTCTGGACTGGTTTGATCAGTACGGGCGCAAGCATCTACCCTGGCAAAAAAAGATCAACCCCTACCGGGTGTGGGTCTCCGAGATCATGCTGCAGCAAACCCAGGTCAGCACCGTGATCCCCTATTTTGAACGGTTTATGGAACATTTCCCCACTGTCCAGGCATTGGCCGACGCGCCACTGGACGATGTGCTCCACCTGTGGACCGGCCTGGGTTACTACGCCCGCGCCCGCAACCTGCACAAATGCGCCCAGACCGTGGTCAATAAACACCGGGGGCGCTTTCCCGCCACCGTGGAGGCGCTCAGCGCACTGCCGGGTATCGGCCGCTCCACCGCCGGCGCCATACTTAGTATCGCCAAAAAGAAGCGCGCCGCCATTCTCGACGGCAACGTCAAGCGGGTGTTGGCCCGCTACCACGCCGTAGACGGCTGGCCCGGCAAAACCGAAATACTCAACACACTCTGGGCATACGCCGAGGCCTACACCCCGGAGGAACGCTGCAACCACTATACCCAGGCCATGATGGATTTGGGAGCCACCCTCTGCAGCCGCAGCAAACCCGCCTGCGAGCTCTGCCCCCTCAAGGACGGTTGTACCGCCCGCGCCCAAGGCAACCCTCAGGACTACCCGGGCAAAAAGCCCAAAAAGGTCCTCCCGGTCAAAAACGTGCAGCTGCTGATGTTGCGCAATCCCCAGGGCGATATCCTGTTACAGCAACGCCCGCCCCAGGGCATTTGGGGTGGCCTGTGGAGTTTTCCGGAATTGGACCTGGACGAAGATGCCCGTGCCCATTGCGAAGACCGCTACGCCAAAGTGGTGGAAAGCGAAGTCTGGGACGAGTACCGCCACACGTTCAGCCACTACCACCTGGACATCACGCCAGTGCTGCTGCAGCTGCAACGGGAGCCGATGCAAGTGCGAGAGGGCTTGCCCCAACGCTGGGTCAACCTGCAGGCACCGGGCAAGCTGGGGTTGGCCGCACCGGTCAAACGGCTGTTACAGCAGCTGGCCGAGCTATCCCCACTGGGCTGAACACCTGGCACCACCGCCCCAGCTTTGGTATAACTGGCGCCCTGTTCACACAGGTTAAATCCCTCAGTCACAGATAAATTGCAGGTGGTAAGCATGGCACGCACGGTTTTTTGCAGAAAGTACAAGCAGGAGTTGGAAGGCCTGGAGCGCCCGCCATACCCCGGCGCCAAGGGCCAGGATATTTTCGACAATGTCTCCGCCAAAGCCTGGGGCGAGTGGATGGCACACCAGACCATGCTGATCAATGAGAAGCGCCTCAACCTGATGGATATGACCGCCCGCACCTACCTCAACGAGCAGATGGCGAAGTTCCTCTCCGGCGAGGATTATGACCAGGCCGAGGGCTATGTCCCGCCCAGTGAGTAAGGCCATGATTTAAGGCCAGTTTTTTTGTAATAGGCCTTGACTCCAGCAGCGCGAGCAGGTTTAATACGCGCCTCTCGCACAGAGAGCTGTTGCCCAGATAGCTCAGTCGGTAGAGCAGAGGATTGAAAATCCTCGTGTCGGTGGTTCGATTCCGCCTCTGGGCACCATTATTACAAAGGCTAGCAGGTTAACACCTACTAGCCTTTTTTCGTTTTTAGGCCAATGTGTCAACCAAGTGTCAACGCTCTATTTAAAGCTCCAGTGACCACGGGTCTTTCTTGTCGTATCTAACTATCTCCCCGCAATGCTTATTGATCCATTGCTCGATATGATCACGCAGTTCAAATAAGCTCGCGTCCCGGAACTCTCCAGGGTCTTCAGGACACTCCTCTGGAACCGTCACCCAGTCTGGTGGTGAAGAGACATGAAGCTCAGCTACGAATTCATTAGTCTTGGAATCGTGAGATACAACCACCTCAAAGTCGTGTTTTTGAGTACACCCAGTCAATGTGCCTACCTCTTTCATATTCCACCTCAATGACTAGAAACAACTATTGATCAAATAATAGACCACAAGCTGGAAAAGCCCGCTGCCTCTAGACTTTAGCCAAAATACGCCGTGAAAGGCTGTTTCCCTGCGCTTCCAATTAGTTCAAACTATGAAGCCACGAAAGTTGTTAGCCCGCTGACAGGGCAGGGGACGCAGCCAAATCGCTATTTCCTCAACCCAAAAGGCGCCTAAAAACCGCAGGCGTGGGGAGGAGTGAATTTCCGCCCCCCTTTGTTCAATTATTGAACAGCTGGACATGGATATGAATTGGAGTTGACATCAAGAAATTTAATCCACTGCTTTGGATGTTTGGCATTGTTGCTATGGTTCAATTGGTGTATTGGAAGTTTGTTATGGTGAATTAAGGTTTGTCATTTATACAAAAGGGATATTTTTGCTAGTTCCAAATTCCCTTCTCATATATGCGTCAAAATGAGGTGTTTAATCACGTCATCGTAACATTGAATATGATGTTAAAGTTTCAGGAGAGATAAAGAATATGAAAAAGATGGTAGGCCTTATTATTGTGGCTTTATTCCTAGTTGGGTGCACGGCTCACTATCCGGTAGTGGGATCTTTTGAAGATTTTAACGAAGTCGTATATGGATCAGTTGATCATAACCTTGCCAATGGAACGGCCTTCATACAAGTGGAAGGGAAAAATTCAAAAATGAGGTGTACTGGAAACTCACGCGTAACGTATATACCGCCAATCTCTTATGTAATACCAACCTGTGCAGGACAACGTGGTGTAGCAGATCTTTCTTGTAATGATGGTAGAAAGATACAAGCTAACTGGTCAGCAAAATCATGTACAACCGGAGTTGGTTCTGGATATGACCAGAAAGGCAACAAATTCACATTTGTTTTTGGTATGGAGGAAGAAAAAGCACTTGAATTCGTCAAAGTAGAAACAGCAAAATCCAAAGAAAAGCCAGACTTACCGCCAGTATACAAGCCAAAGGAGGTTAGGAAAGAGAAAGGCTACTCCATTGGTACGGGGTTCTTTATCAATAACCATGGGTACATAGTCACCAATCATCATGTGGTAGAGGACTCAAATGCAATATCAATAGTACTTGCTGATGGAACAGAACATGAAGCAGAATTAATCAACTCTGATTCAGCAAATGATATTGCCCTCCTAAAAACCAATATTTCTGGAACCTCTCTTGCAATTGGCACAGCAACAGACAAGCAAAAGGGAGAGGAAGTTCTAACTCTAGGATATCCATTGGTTCAACTGCAAGGGCAAGAACAAAAAGCGACATTCGGTCGAATAAACGCAAAAAGCGGCATTAAAGGAGACATTCGCTTCCTTCAGATCGATGTACCTATACAGCCCGGTAACTCAGGTGGCCCTTTGATTGATAACAAAGGCTCTGTAGTGGGAGTTGTAACTGCAACGCTCAATCAGTTAGTCGCGTTACGCGAATCAGGGGCATTGCCGCAGAGCGTGAATTATGCTGTTAAATCCGACTATGTTATTCCTCTTCTTCGTTCAGAAAAAGTAAATTGGAGAGAACAAGAAAGGTTGGAAGAAATGAAAATGCCTAATATTGTTACAAATAGTGAAAAGTCGGTCGTGATGGTAATAGCTAAGTGAAAAATTACTCAACAAGTCGCTCAAGCAAGGAGACATTCAGATGGAACAATTAAATAGAAGCATTGAAACCTACTTGCAACACTTTCAAAATCGATTTGACTACATTAAGGGGCTCGAATTAGCGGAGGGAAACGACACCTTAAAGCAGTTGCTTTATGCATCATTAATTGATGCTTTATCAAGAACAGTATCGAACCCAGAAGACGGAAATAGAGAGCGATTTGTTTCTATTGTATGTAATTTTGGTGGATGGAATCACGCAGAAAAGATTAGTGCACCTCATTTGTCTGCCCTTTTGAAGAAAATGAATTCTCCTCAATTTTCCGACCTAAAGGAATTTGTCTACAATAAAATCGATAGTTGGTATAGTGACCGTCTAATATCGACAGCTGAAGATTTTGATGAAAAGGAAATAAAATCTCTTTGGCCAAAAAATGTTAAAAAAATATATGACGATCTTACGATTGAACATATTAAACATAAATCATTATTTTACCGATATAGAAACACACTAATTCATGAGTTAAGAAAACCTGGGTATGGATTTCCTTTTCCAGAGGAAGGAGAGCCCTATTACCACACCAGTACTGATACAGACACTAAAGTGCAAAGTATTGAGCTTGTATACCCAATGGCGTTTCACGAATTTATAGTTCAAAACATACTTATTGGACTTTGGACTGAATTACGCGCACAGGAACACAGTTCCTGCCTGCGCAGGAATATTAGCTCCCATCAATTTTGCAAAAAACTTGGTGTTAGCCCACGCTCATCGATAGTTCACTGAATTC